>JGI12316J15309_10000162_pt1 | contig 661327 bp, 573 predicted proteins | sample MarCyaLeptolynsp_FD_15309 | JGI IMG/M metagenome (IMG submission 15309)
TTCTTCGTCGTACGCTTCTTGGCAGCTGTCTTTCTGCGTGCCGGTTTCTTCGTTACTTTCCGCTTCTTGGCGACTTTGCGCTTCGAAGCCTTCTTCCTACTAGCTTTTTTGGTAGCCATGTTTATCTCCGTGTCGGGTACCCGGCGTTGAGTATACGCAACAAAAGCAAAAAATCCAGCGACTTAGCGGTAGTCTGTGAACTACGTTGGCAGCGTTCTTCGCACGTGTTTGCGAGCGTTCCGAACAAACTTCAAAACGACACCGCGCACGCGTTTTGTTTGTCTGAAAAAGTGTGTCCACAATCGTCGTGTTTGCCGTCGTCACGGCACCGGCGTGTCGTTCGAGAGTGTGTGCAAAGTGTCTCGATGTGAGCTGCGTCACAAAAGTGTCGCTTCATCGCGACGGCCGAAAATGTCTAAACGAAAGCCGGCCTGTTTTCCGTGACGATACGCGAAACCCCTATATCCCAAGGGTTTGCGGTAATTTTCTCGGTTTGCTGGCAAGCAAACGCGACGCCGGTCAAATACGGTATCGACGTGCGATGGCGATTCTTGAGAAACGCAAACGCCCGATCGTAGTAACCGCCGCCCATGCCGATACGATGCAGTGCACCATCAAAAGCGACAAGTGGAACGAGTACGCAGTCGAGTTTTTTCGGCGAGCAAACATTGCCGCCGAGGACTTCCCAGATACCAAAACGGTTCTTGCAGAGAGGCGAGTCTGGCTCCAGTTCGGAAAAAAACATTCCGCCGTTGCGCAAAATTTTTGGTGCGAACACGGTTTTGCCAGCTTGCCAGGCGAGGCGCACGACAGCGTCGACGTTGACTTCATCGTTGCTCGCAAAATAGACCGCAACGCGTCTGGCGTCTGCAAAGCGCCGCGAGCGGATCAGCTGTCGACAAATGGCTGCCGACGCACGGACGCGATAGTTGTCGTCGAGACTGCGCCGGGCAGCGAGGCCTTGTCGGCGCAGGACGGTTGCTGATGACGCGGGGTCTGACACGGTAGGGTGGTTAGCGGTTTCGCCGGGGAGAAGAGGAGGCGCTTCCCGCCGGTGCCGTTACGGGCCGTCGCTCTCGAACCGGAGCAACAGGTGGGGCCGGCCGTGACAGCAACAGGCTTACCGACGAATCGGCCCTGCTCAAATGCTGCCGACAGTACGTGGCCCCGAGGTAGAAATTTAGGGTCGAAAGGTATCCAGGACCGTATCGAACACTGCAGGAAGCGCCAATACCGATAGTGTACCGCGTTACAGGTCGAGCTGCTGAGCGCTGCCCAGCGCAGAGTCTACCCGGTCGGAAATATTCTTGAGTCGCTCGCTGACGTCTCCGTCGAGCTCGCGGTCGCGCGCCTGCGCCTGCAACAGGTCGTTGGCCATGTTGAGCGCCGCCATGACAGCAATGCGATCGAGACCGACGACGCGACCGGAATTCTGGATCTCGCGCATCTTCTCGTTGAGGACTTCCGCGGAATCCAGGAGGTCCGTACGCTCGCTGGCGGGGCAGGCCACCTGGTATTCCTTGTCGAGGATTCTCACGCTCACCTGGGCATAAGGCTCATTCATTCGATTTACTCCCGACTTTGCGCGGCGGTTAGCCGGTGCTGGTCGATGGGTGGCTCGGGCGTATCAGGAACCCTGTTCCATGGCTTTCAGGCGGCCGATCATTGCCTCGACCCGCGCCCGGACCTGTTCGTTTTTTTGCAGCAGGCTGGCGCGTTCGGCGGTCAGGACGTCCTGCCGCTGTTTCAGCGAGCGGTTTTCGTCCTGCAGCTGGTCGCAGACTTTGACGAGTGCGTCGACGCGCTGCTCGAGGCGTTTCAGCTCGTGCTCGAAGCTGTTGCTGGATTGGCTGGCCATGAGACGAATATAGTCACGCCCAAGTAGAGAATCAATCGGTGCGGGCCAGGCCACGGCTCGAATATTGGTGAGAGCGCGGTATCCGTGGGATCATTCCCGGCCTGGTTCCAGGGGAAACGAAACCGGACGGGCTCATGAGCAACGAAGTACGACACGACGAACTGGACGCTGCCCTGCGGCGTTGTGGCTCGTCGTGGGATGCGGCGCAGAGTCACGGCATGCTCACCAGCACGCTGGCGACGGGTGGCGCCGATGCGGGTCTCGAGTGGCTGCACGAAGTGCTCGCCGAGGCCGACAGCAACAATGCGCTCACCGCTGAGTGCAAGGGGCTGCTCGACGCTCTGTATCAGTCCACCTATCGCGCACTGTCCGAGCGGCTCTCGGATTTTGCCCTGCTGCTCCCGGAAGACGACGAGAGCCCTGCGCGGCGTGCGACCGCGCTTGCCCACTGGTGTGAGGGATTTCTGCATGGCCTCGTGTCGAAGCGACACGCAGAGGCGCTGAAGGAGCGCCTTGCCGCAGAACCGCTGTCGGACATCATCAAGGACCTGCTGCAAATGACCCGGGCGAGTTTCGACGAAGACGAGGATGTCGAGGAGAGCGAGGCGGCGTACAGTGAACTCGTCGAGTATGCTCGCGTCGCGGCTCAGCTTGCCTACGAAGAACTGGCTGATCTCCGCGACACAAATCGCGAGTCCGAGCCGAACCTCCACTAGAGTTAACAGGCCCTGGAGCCAGCAAAGCCAGCATGAAAAGAGAAGAGTTTTCGCGGCGCCGCAAGCAGCTCATGCGCATGGTCGGCGCTGGCGGCATCGCGATTCTGCCGGCCGCGCCCGTCGCGCGCCGCAGCCGGGATGTCGAATACCGGTTTCGCCAGGACAGCGATTTCTACTATCTGACCGGCTTTGCGGAGCCGGATGCGGTGGCCGTGCTGGCGCCGGGCAGGGCCAACGGCGAGTTTCTGCTGTTTTGTCGCGAGCGCGATCGAGAGAAGGAAATGTGGGACGGTCAGCGCGCCGGGCCGGAAGGTGCCGTGGCGGACTACGGCGCCGACGACGCCTTTCCTATCGACGACATCGACGACATCTTGCCCGGCATCATCGAAGCCTGTCCGCGGCTGTACTTCCAGATGGGGCTGTACGCCGATTTTGACGCCCGGATTACCGAATGGGTCAATTCCCTGCGCGGCCGAGCTTCACGCGGCAGCCACACGCCGCTCGAGTACGTGGCGCTCGACCACCTTCTGCACGACATGCGCTTGTACAAGAGCCGCGCAGAAATAGCGGCCATGCGCCGTTCGGCGAAGGTTGCCGTGGCTGCCCACGAGCGCGCGATGCGGGCAAGCGCACCGGGTCGCTACGAGTACGAAATCGAAGCGGAGTTCCGGCATGAGTTCCGCCGCAACAATGCCTGGGTGTCGTACAGCCCCATTGTCGGATCGGGCGCCAACGCCTGCACGCTGCACTACGTCGAGAACAACGCACAGCTCGAGGACGGTGATCTGCTGCTGATCGACGCGGGCTGTGAGCTCGACTACTACGCCTCCGACGTGACGCGTACGTTTCCCGTCAACGGCCGGTTTACGCCGGAGCAGCTGGCCGTCTACGAGATTGTGCTCGAGGCGCAGCTCGCCGCGATCGAAAAAACGGTGCGCGACAATCCCTGGAACGAGCCCCACGACGCCGCGGTCAAGGTGATTACCCGGGGCCTCAAATCGCTGGGGCTCCTGGACGGCGCCCTGCCGCGCTTGATTCGCGACGAGGCGTATCGCCCGTTCTTCATGCATCGCACGGGACACTGGCTGGGCATGGACGTCCACGACGTGGGCGACTACAAGGTCGGAGACGAATGGCGGCTCCTCGAAAACGGCATGGTGACGACAGTGGAGCCAGGCATCTACATCCCGAACACGCGGAAGGTGCCCGCCCGCTGGAGGAACATCGGCGTGCGCATCGAGGATGACGTAGCGGTTACCAGCAAAGGGCCGGACGTCCTGTCAAAAGGTCTCGTCAAGGAGCCCGACGCCGTAGAGGCGTTGGTGCAGAGCGGATGAGCCGGTCGCGCCTGGACTACGACCTGGTGATCGCGGGCGGCGGCATGATCGGCGCGAGCCTGGCCGTAGCGCTCAGCCCGCTGGGTTTGAGAATTGCCGTCGTCGAAGCAGTTGCGCGCGGTGCCGCCGAGCAGCCGAGCTTCGACGAGCGGTCGACTGCGCTGTCGCGAAGCACCCAGCGAAGCTTCGAAGCCATGGGTCTGTGGTCGGAGATCAAGGCGGCCTCGACGCCGATACGCCAGGTGCACGTGTCGGACAAGGGGCGCTTCGGGTTTGCGCACATCGATGCCGAAGAGCAGAACGTCGAGGCCCTTGGCTACGTCTGCATCAATCGTGTGTTGGGCGGCGTTCTCGCGGCGGCGCTCGAGGCGGCTGACAACGTGACCTTGTATTGTCCTGCGCGGATCACCGCCGCCTCGTCGTCGGCGACCGCGAGCACGGTGAGCCTGACCCACGCGGATGGCCGTGAAGAGCGGCTCACGACCGGGCTGCTGGTTGCTGCTGACGGCGCGCGCTCCTCGATCAGGGAGATGCTCGGTATTGCAGCCAGCGTTTCCGACTATCGGCAGAAGGCGATCATTGGCAACGTACTGACCGAGTTGCCGAATCAGGGTATCGCCTACGAGCGCTTCACCGAAGCCGGGCCCATAGCCATGTTGCCGGTCAACAACGGCAGAACGGCGTTCGTCTGGATCGCGGAAACGACAGCCGCGGATCGCCTGCTGGAGCTGGACGATGCGGATTTCCAGGACGCGCTGCTGAGCGCGTTCGGCACACGTCTGGGCGGGTTCTCGCGCATCGGCAAGCGCGCCGCGTACCCGCTGTTTCTGACGCGCGCCGCGCGTCTTACCGCCGAACGCGCAGTGCTGGTCGGCAACGCGGCACACGGTTTGCACCCGGTTGCGGCGCAGGGTTTCAACCTCGGAATGCGCGACGTCGCGGCGCTCTGCGATTGTATAGCCGACGCGCTCGGACCGGGCGGAGACGGCGACCTCGGGGCCGGGGCGGTGCTTACGCGGTACGCGGCCTGGCGCAAGCCGGACCAGACCCGACTGGTTGGGCTGACCGACGGATTGGTGCGGCTGTTCGGCAGCGAGCAGGCGGGCGTACAGACGCTGCGCAATCTCGGCATGCTGGCGTTTGACATGGTGCCCGGCGTGCGCCGGCGTTTTGCGGAATACACAATGGGCCTCAAGGGTCGTTTGCCGCGACTGTCGAGGGGCATAGCGCTGCGATGATCCGTCCCGTCGAAATAACGATCGTCGGCGCGGGCATGACCGGCCTGCTGCTCGCAGCGCTGTTGTCGCGCGACAGCCGGTTCGTTTTGAGAGTTGTCGACGCGGCGCCCTTGCCGCGCTACGACGAGACCCAGCCGCTCGGATTGCGCGTGTCGGCACTTGCGCCCATGAGCGTCGAACTGCTCGATGGGGTGGGGGCATGGTCGGGCATCGTCGGGCGACGTGCCTGCGCCTACGAGCGTATGCGTGTCTGGGACGCGAGCGCATCGCCGGACGGCCCCTCCACGGTGTGCTTCGATGCTGATGAATTTGCGGTCCCGGAGCTGGGTTTTATCGTCGAGAACTCGCTCGTGCAGTACGCGCTCTACGAGTCACTCCTGAGCAGTCCCGTCGTGTTCGAATTCGATGCCCCGCTCGAGCGCCTCGAGCGTCATGGCAGCGGCTGGCGCTATACGGCCGGCGGTGGGCTGGTCGAAACGGAGCTGCTGATCGGCGCTGATGGAGGCCGCTCGGCGGTGCGTCGCGCCGCCGGTATCGACAGTGCCGAAACGGCTTACGAGCAGCGTGCGCTCGTGACCCATCTCGAACCCGAGTATCCGCACGAACATACGGCCCGGCAGCGCTTCCTGCCGGGCGGCCCTCTGGGCATGCTGCCGCTCGGCGACGGGCGCATATCGGTTGTCTGGTCCACGGCTCCCGAGGAGGCGGACGCCGCCCTCGAATTGAGCGACGATGAACTCGGGCAGCGCCTGAGCGAAGCGTCGGATCACGTATTGGGTGCGCTCCGCGCCGGTGGCGAGCGCGGCGTGTTTCCATTGCGCGCCGCGCATGCGAGCCGCTATGTGGAGGCGGGGCTGGCGCTGATCGGGGACGCCGCACATACCGTACACCCCCTGGCGGGCCAGGGCGTGAATCTCGGTTTTGCCGATGCCGCGTTGCTCGCGAATGTGCTCCGTGCGGCGCTGGATGCTGGCGAATACCCGGCCGATCGGCCGGTGCTGCGCCGCTACGAGCGGGCCAGGCGGGGTGCAAACGCCGGTATGATGAACGCCTTGACTGGCCTCAATCGCCTGTTTGCTGCAGACTCGTCGTTCGTTGGCGAACTCCGCAAGACCGGCATGATGTTGTTCAACCGCAGCGGACCGCTGCGAGAAAAAGCGGTCGCCATAGCGCTCGGAATGTCCCGACGCTGAGCACCACATGCCATAGAGGGGAGGTTCAATGACGGATCGTTACGTCTACGTCCTCGCGTTGATCCTGACAATTACCGGGCTTTCCATTTTTGCCTATCAGTGGCGCGTGATCGGTTTTCCGCTGACGGCCGACGAGGAGGCGCCCGTGTGGACCATCGAAGCCGCGGTGGCGTTCGACGGCGGGCCCGGTTCGATCAAGGTCAACCTGCACGTGCCCACGTTGACCCCCGGTTTTCGGGTGCTCAACGAGAATCACGTGTCGCGCGGCTACGGTTTCAGCATCAACTACGGGACCGGAGGGCGTGAAGCCCAGTGGGCCATTCGCCGTGCCGACGATCGTCAGACGATCTACTACCGCATTTCGGTTTACGAAGACCCGGGTGCCCGGCAGGTGGATACCACTCCGCCGTTTCCGTCGGTGCCGGTGATCAACGAGCCGTTCCGTACGGCAGTGGAAGTGATTGTTGCCGACGTACGCGAACATTCCGCCGATACGGCGTCGTTTACGTCCGAGCTGCTGCATCGCATGAACGATCGCTCGCCAGATCCGAACATCGAGCTGCTGCTTTCCGAGGTCACGAGCGACGCCGACTTCGTGGAGGCGGCGACGACCCTGCTGGCTGCCGCGCGTATCCCGGCACGCATGGTGCGCGGTTTTCCGCTGTCCGGGCGGCAGCGCAACACGCAGCCGGTTGCCTGGCTCGAGGTGCACGACGGCGATACGTGGCGTTATTACGATCCGTCGACGGGCGCGGAATCATTGCCCGAACGTTTTCTGATCTGGTGGCGCGGCAACGAGTCGCTGGTGAGCGTCGAGGGCGGCAATAACGTCGAAGTCGATTTTGCCGTGCAGGAAAACTACATCGGAGCCGTTGCGATTGCCGAAACGCAGGCGGCGCAGCTCGGCTCCCCGTTTCCCGACATGTCGCTCTACAGCCTGCCGATTCGCACGCAAGCGGTCTACAGCGTGCTGCTCATGATTCCGATTGGCGCGCTGATCATGGTGATCATGCGCAACATTGTCGGCATCGACGCTTTTGGCACGTTCATGCCGGTGCTGATTGCGCTGGCGTTCCGGGAGACCCAGCTACTCTGGGGCGTGGTGCTGTTTACCGTGCTGATTGCGCTGGGCCTGAGTATTCGATTCCTGCTGGAGCGGCTACGGCTGTTGCTGGTTCCGCGCTTGAGCGCCGTGCTGATCGTCGTCGTGCTGCTCATGATGGTCATTAGCCTCGTCTCGGACCGCACCGATATCGAAAGCGGGATTTCCGTAGCGCTGTTCCCAATGGTGATCATAGCGATGACTATCGAGCGTATGTCGGTCATGTGGGAGGAGCGCGGCGCCGCCGACGCGCTGCGCGCGGCAATGGGCAGCCTCGTCATTGCGGTGTTTGCCTATATCGGTATGGGCCTCGCGTGGCTCGAACACCTGATTTTCACGTTCCCTGAACTGCTGCTCGTGTTCCTCGCGCTGGTACTCATTGCCGGGCGCTACACTGGCTACCGACTGCTCGAACTGACCCGCTTCAAGGCGTTTACGGGACACAGCTGATGTTCGGCGTCGCACGCGAACTCAGGAAGCGCGGCGTGCTCGGTCTCAACGAGCGCAACGCCGAATTGATCATGAGTCTGAATCCGCGGCGGCTGTATCCGCGCGTCGACGACAAGGTGCTGACCAAGGAGCTGGCGCTCGCTGCGGGTATGGCAGTGCCCGATCTCTACGGCGTTATTGCCAACCAGGGTGATATTCGCGGTTTTGCCGACATCGTAGAGACACTCGAGAGTTTTGTGGTCAAACCGGCGCAGGGCAGCGGCGGTGACGGTATTGTCGTCATTACGGGGCGCAGCAAACGGAAACGGGATGCCTTCCGGATGGCGAGCGGGCTGCTCGTCTCGACGGAAGAGCTCGAGTATCACCTCTCCAACATCGTCGGCGGCCAGTACAGTCTGAGCGGCAACCGCGACAAAGCCATCATCGAGTATTGTGTGCAGTTCGATCCGGTCTTTGCGGACGTCAGCTACCAGGGTGTGCCTGACGTACGCGTCATCGTGTACCGCGGCTATCCCGTCATGGCCATGGTGCGGCTGCCGACGCGGGCATCCGATGGCAAGGCCAACCTGCATCAGGGTGCCGTAGGGGCCGGCGTGGATATGTGCGAGGGCAGGACCCTGGAAGGCGTCAGGGAAAACCTCGTAGTCGACGAGCACCCCGATACGGGTGCGCTGATCGAGGGTTTGAGCATTCCCGACTGGGACACGATCCTCGAATCGTCGGCACGCGGCTACGAGGTGACCGGGCTTGGCTACCTGGGCGTGGACATGGTGATCGACCGGGTGCGCGGCCCGCTCATTCTCGAAATGAATGCCCGGCCGGGTTTGAGTATCCAGATCGCGAATCAAACCGGTTTGAAAGACCGGCTGCGGCTGGTGGACCGCGAGTTCGATCCCGAGGCAGACCCCGCCGCGCGCGCCGCCTTTGCGCGACGGGCATTTCCGGCTGCTTGAGGCGAGCGGGCGGCGCCGATCGCCGCAGTATCAGAGCCGCTCGCTGATCCAGCGATTCATGCGGACTTCGAGCAGGTCGAGCGGCAGCGCGCCGGCGCCGAGCATCTCGTCGTGGAATGCGCGTATGTCGAACTCGTCGCCGAGCCGCAGTTCGGCCGCCTCGCGAATCTCGAGCATCTTCAGCTGGCCCACCTTGTAGGCGAGCGCCTGCCCGGGAATGCCGATATAGCGGTCGATTTCGTTGACGATGTCATGTTCGGTCTTCGCGGCGTTCTGCCGGAAGAAATCGATTGCCTGTTCGCGTGTCCAGCCTTTGTAGTGCAGTCCGGTGTCGACCACGAGCCTGACGGCCCGCCACATTTCGTAAGTCAGCGCGCCGAAACGTGAGTAGGGGTCGGTGTACAGGCCGAGTTCGGCACCCAGGCTTTCGCTGTACAGTCCCCAGCCTTCGACGAATGCCGTAAACCCCGAGTAGCGGCGGAAGTTCGGCATGTCGGCGATTTCCTGCTGCAGCGCAATCTGCAGGTGGTGTCCCGGCATGGCTTCGTGGACCGAAAGCACTTCGATTTCGTACTTGGGCCGCACCTCGGGTTTGTAGAGATTGACCCAGTAGATGCCGGCGCGCGAGCCGTCGGCCGCGGGCCGCGTGTAGTAGGCCGTGGTTGTGTCGCGTGCAATCGAGGCGGGAATCGGCTTTACGCCGTAGGGCATGCGCGGCAGTTTGCCGAACAGCCGGACGAGCTCGGGGTCGATACGCTTGCTCGTGGCGAGATAGGCCTGATACAGGTCGTCCGGGTTGTCGTAATAGAACTGCGGGTCGGTGCGCAGGAAATGCAGGAACTCGGCAAAGCTGCCGTCGAATTCCACTTCCGCAATGATTGCCATCATGGCGTCGCGGATGCGTTTCACTTCGTCGAGACCGAGACGGTGGATCTCGTCGGGCGTCATGCGGGTCGTCGTGAATTCGCGTGCGAGGAACTCGTACCAGGAGCTGCCGTTCGGCAGCGCCGACAGGCCGACGGTATCGCGCGCTGCCGGCAGGTAGCGGTCGTCAAACCAGCGGGCCAGACGGCGGTACGCCGGCAACACGGTTTGCTCGATCGTGCGTCGCGCCGCCTGCCTGAGTTCCTCGCGCTCCGCGTCGCTGAAACGCTCCGGCAGCTTGTCGAACACACGGTAGAACGGGCTGGCTTCGGGCTCGTCGACGAGCTGCGCCGCGAGCTGATTGGGAATCCGCTCCATCAGCACGCGCGGCGGCGCAAGTCCGGCGTCCAGACCGGCTTCCGCCCTTGCGATCTGCCGCTCGACGAGCACGTCGAGCTGCTCCATCCGCGCGAGCCAGTCGCGATAATGCGCCACCGTGTCGAGCGGCAGGAAGTTGACGCGGTTATCGAGGTTCTGCAGACCGCCGCGATGGCTGAACGGCAGCAGGTGTGCGTTGAACTGGTGCCGCTCGACGTCGCCCGTCAATTCGCGGCGGAACAGCTCGTAGTTGAGCCGGTTGTCTTCGCCGAGCGCTGCGGCGTCGATTGCAATGAGCCTCCTCAGGAAGCCGCGAGTGGCGAGATGCCGCGCGTCGATCGCCTCGAGGCTGTCGTCTCGCCACGCGCGGTTGTAGCGGAGGTCACCGAGCTGCGACGCAAACAGCGGATTCTCGGCCAGCTGCCATTCCCACACTTCGTCGAGCAGCGCCTCGAAGTCGCGGTCAGCGTTGGCTGCGCCCACGCCCGGCAGCAGGGTCAGGATCAATGCACCGGCGGCGGCGCTCCAGAGTCGGTCGAACATAGGTAAACCCTTATCGTCGATCGCACCAAAACCGGGCGCATTGTTACCAGCGGCGGGCCGGCTGGCAACCGTCCGGTCGGTTGGCTATCATTGCCGCTCAATCAAGAGCCCGTACCGAAGAGACCCTGCTTCTTGACGCAGGGCGCCGAAGGCGCAACACGCCCGGAAACGCTCAGGCAAAAGGACGGTATTGGCTGATCGGCTCTGGAGAGGATCGCAAAATCGATCCACCGAAGGGGAACGTGGCGCGAGCGCCATTGATCTCTCAGGTCACCAAGGACAGAGGGGCAGCAGAGATTCTCTGCGTTCGCCCATGCACTCCGGAGACCCACGTGTCCAGCACAGGATCAAAAACCGCATTGTTCGACCGGCACGTCGAGGCCGGTGCCCGCATCGTCGACTTTGGCGGCTGGGACATGCCGCTACACTACGGTTCGCAAAAAGAAGAGCATTACGCCGTCCGCCGCCACGCGGGTGTTTTCGACGTGTCGCACATGACCATTGTCGATGTGACCGGCGGAGACGCGCGGGCATTTCTCAGAAACCTGTTGGCCAACGACGTAGACAGGCTCAAGGCGCCGGGCAAAGCGCTCTACAGCTGCATGCTGAACGAGCAGGGTGGTGTCGTGGACGATCTGATCGTCTACTACCTGGCCGAAGATCGCTATCGTCTCGTCGTCAACGCGGCTACCCGCGAAAAAGATCTCGCGTGGATTGCGGCCCGCGCAGCGAATTATGGTGACCTGAATGTCGACGAGCGCGCTGAACTCGCCATGCTGGCCGTGCAGGGGCCCGAGGCGCGCTCGCTCGCCGCAAACGTACTCCCCGAAGCACACCGCGACGTCGCGCTGGCACTGAAACCCTTCTTTGGCCTCGAGGCAGGCGAGTGGTTCATCGCGCGCACCGGCTATACGGGTGAGGACGGCTGGGAAATGGTCATGCCGGCCGGAGCCGCGGCGGACGTGTGGCAGGCGCTGCTTGCCGCCGGTGTGGAGCCCTGTGGCCTGGCCGCACGCGACACCTTGCGTCTCGAGGCCGCCATGAACCTGTACGGCAACGACATGGACGAGGACACCTCGCCGCTCGTCGCCGGTCTCGGCTGGACCATCGCGTGGCAGCCCGAGGACCGCGAGTTTGTCGGCCGCGAGGCGCTTCAGGCCGTGAAGGCGCAGAGCGACCGGCCCAGGTTCGTCGGGCTTTTGCTCGAAGACAAGGGTGTGCTGCGCGCGCACCAGCGCGTTGTCGTCGACGGTGTGGGTGAGGGAGAGACGACCTCGGGCGGGTTTTCGCCAACCTTGGGCCGCTCGATTGCCCTGGCGCGTGTACCTGCCGGCGACTACGAGCGCGCAAAGGTCGAGATTCGCGGCCGACTTCTCGAGGTCCGCATCGTGTCCACGCCGTTCGTACGCAACGGCAAGATTTGCATCGACTTGTGACCAGTCGACGTGTGATTAATCGACTTGTATAGGCTTGAGGGAGAAATCGATGAGCGAACTACCGGGTGATCTTGAATACACGGACGAGCACGAGTGGCTGCGCCGGGAAGACGACGGCAGCGTGACCGTTGGAATTACCGACCACGCGCAGGCTGCGCTGGGTGACCTCGTCTACGTCGAATTGCCGGAGCAGGGGCAGGAACTCGAGATGGGTGGCGAAATGGCGGTCGTCGAGTCCGTGAAGGCGGCCTCGGACGTCTATTCGCCGGTTGCGGGCAGCGTTCTCGAAGTCAACGATGCACTCGGCGACGATCCCGAGAAGATCAACGCGGATCCGTACGGCGACGGCTGGATCGTGAAAATCCGGCCCGACGATCTCGACGCCGCGAGCTTGATGTCCCCGGACGATTATCAGGCGTTGCTGGACAACCTCGACGACTGAACGCCACGGCGGCACCGGATGGCGGCTCGGCAAACACAACGGTAACGATACGGAACGAATCATGGCTTTTATTCCGCACACAGACGACGACACCCGGGAAATGCTGGCGGCGATCGGCGCCGACAGCATTGATGAGTTGTTCGATGAGATCCCGAAAGATCTCATTATCGAATCCCTGGACGGCGTGCCCGAGGCCCTTTCGGAGATGCACGTCGCCCGGCTCATGCGGGAGCGCTCGCGCGCCGATTCGGGGAAACTCTGTTTCATCGGTGCCGGTGCTTACGAGCATCACATTCCAAGCGCCGTCTGGGAGCTGACGACGCGCGGTGAGTTCTACAGTGCTTACACGCCGTACCAGGCGGAAGCGAGTCAGGGAACGCTGCAGACGATCTACGAGTACCAGACGATGATTACGGCGCTGACCGCACTCGACGTCAGCAACGCGTCGCTGTACGACGGCGCGTCCGGTCTTGCCGAAGCCGCCCTGATGGCCGTTCGCACCAATCGCAAGGCGAAGTCCACGGACGTACTGCTCGCTCCCGGCGTCAATCCCGTCTATCGCCGCGTGGCGGGCGCAATAGCGGGCAACCAGGGCCTGAATTTCGACTACCTGCCCGTCGACCGAAGCTCGGGCACGGTCGATTTTGCGGCGCTCAGCGACGATGCCGCGCCCGTTGCGGTCGTGATCCAGCAACCGGGTTTTCTCGGCACCCTGGAGGACGTCGATCGCCTGACGGACTGGGCGCATGAACGCGGCGCAATGGTCGTGGCCGTCGTCAACCCGACCTCACTGGCCCTGTTGAAAGCGCCGGGGCACTGGGGCAGCGAGGGTGCCGACATTGCCTGCGGCGAAGGCCAGCCGCTGGGCGTGCCGCTGTCCTCCGGCGGCCCGTATTTCGGCTTCATGACGACGAAGCAAAAGTATGTCCGGCAAATGCCCGGCCGCATCGTCGGACGCACCAATGACCTCGACGGCAAGTCCGGCTTCACGCTGACCTTGCAGGCGCGCGAGCAGCACATCCGCCGCACCAAGGCGACCTCGAACATCTGCACGAATCAGGGCCTCATGGTCACTGCCGCCACGATCTACATGTCGTTGCTGGGTTTCGAAGGGCTGAGACGGGTTGCGCTTGCGTCCGCGGCCAACACGGCAAAGCTCGTCGACGCGCTGACCGCCGTCGACGGCATCGAACGGGCATTTCCCAATCCCGGTTTTCACGAAGCGCTGCTGCTCCTCGATCGACCCGTTGCGCCCGTGCTCGAGGCGCTGGCCCGGGAGGATATTCAGGGCGGTTTCGACGTCTCGACCGTGTTGCCCGAATGGGGCAACGGACTGCTGGTTTCGGCAACCGAGACCAAAACGGATGAGGACATTGCCTGCTATGCCGAGTCGATGTCGCGAATCATGGCCGCCTGAAACCCATGGGCAAAGTCATTTTCGAAAGCTCGAGTTACCGCACCTATGGCGAGCTGCCTGCCGTCGGCAGTCATGCGCCCGACGTCAACCTCGTCGACACCCGGCTTCGCAACGTCAACTTCAGCGACTGGAACGGCAAACGCAAGATCCTGAACGTCATGCTCAGCATCGATACGGACGTTTGCGCCCGTTCGATCGTGGAACTCGATCGCCTGGCGGGAGAGCAGGAGGAGCTGGTTCTGCTCGCCGTCTCCTGCGATCTGCCGTTCGCGCATCAGCGCTTTGCACGCGAGCACGAGCTCGCTTCGACGACCGGCCTGTCCGCTATCCGCCATGCTGGTTTCGGGGAGAACTACGGCGTGCAGATCACCGAAGGTCCACTCGCCGGCATGTTCGCGCCGGCGCTGGTGGTCATCGACGAAAACAACACGGTCGTACACACCGAGTGCATCGAAGAACTGTCTCGTGAACCCGACTACCCGGCGGCCTTTCGCGCGCTGGGTATCGAGCTCGCCAACTGATTGAGGAGGCCCCACCGTGGCGTCAGACAACACACCCTACGACAAGCTGATCTTCGAGAAGTCGCGCGAGGGCCGGCGCGCCTTTGCTCAGGCGCCCGCCGAGCCGGCGGATGTCGATATCCCCGCCGCGCTGGCCCGTAACGACGTGCCGGCGCTGCCGGAGGCGTCCGAGCTGCAGGTTGTCCGGCATTTCACCCGGCTGTCGCAAAAGAATTTCTCGATCGATACACACTTCTATCCGCTGGGTTCGTGCACGATGAAGTACAACCCGCGGGCCTGCAATTCGCTCGCGCTTCTGCCGGGATTCACGGGGCGGCACCCGTACGCACCCGTCGAGCACGGCCAGGGCTATATGACGTCGATGTTCGAGCTGCAGGAAATGCTCAAGGCCGTAACCGGCATGTGCGGTGTGTCGCTGACGCCAATGGCGGGCGCTCAGGGTGAGCTCGCAGGCGTTGCCATGATCCGTGCCTATCACGACGCGCGCGGCGACACCGAGCGACGCGAAATCATCGTGCCGGACGCGGCGCACGGCACCAACCCGGCGACGGCCAACATGTGCGGTTGCGTCGTGCGCGAGATTCCGACCGGGCCCGAGGGCGACGTCGACATCGATGCGCTCAAAGACGCGCTGGGGCCCAAAACCGCAGGCATCATGTTGACCAACCCGTCGACTCTGGGTGTGTTCGAGCGGCGCATCAAAGAGGTGGCGGAGCTGGTGCACGACGCCGGAGGGTTGCTGTACTACGACGGCGCCAACCTCAACGCGATTCTCGGCAAAGTGCGTCCCGGCGACATGGATTTCGACGTCATCCACATGAACTTGCACAAGACGTTCTCGACGCCGCACGGCGGCGGCGGGCCCGGCTCCGGTGCGGTCGGTGTCGGCGAGCGGCTGCTTCCGTTCCTGCCCGTGCCCGTCGTCAAAGCGGTCGAAACCGGGGACGGCGTGCGCTATGACTGGGCCGACGAAACCGACTATCCGCAAAGCATTGGGCGGCTGTCCGGATTCATGGGCAACGCGGGCGTCAACCTCCGCGCTTACATCTACATGCGCATGGTGGGCCGCGAGGGTATGCGCCGCATCGGCGAGTACGCGACCTTGAACGCCAACTACCTGCAGGTGCGATTGCGCGAGGCCGGTTTCGAACTCGCGTTTCCGACTCGCCGGGCAAGCCACGAATTCATCGTGACCCTGAAGAGTGAAGCCCGCCAGTTCGAGCTGACGGCGATGGACATCGCCAAGGCGCTGCTCGACTACAACTATCACGCACCCACAACCTACTTCCCGCTGCTGGTGCCCGAGTGTCTTCTGATCGAGCCGACGGAGACCGAAAGCAAGGAGACGCTGGACGGTTTTGTCGACGCAATGATCCGGATCGTGAACGACGCCCGCCAGGGCAACGGGCGCTTCAAGGAGGCACCCACGAGCCTGCCGGTGCGCCGGCTCGACGAACACAAAGCCGCGCGGCAGCTCGATCTCCGCTTCGAGCCGGCATCGGGCGAGGCGGAAGAGGCGAGCGCCGCCTAGCCCCGACACCGCGGAACTCCCCGGGGGCGTCCGGTACCCGGCCGTGCGGGGTATTTCGTCAAAAAGCGGGCGCACAGCGGGCGGCAATCGCGCTAACATGGAACCGTCGGGCCTGCGTTCAGTCCCTAATAACATCCATGTGTGCGGCGCTTCCCGACGCTGTGAGTCTCGTTCTTTATGAAAACAATTGCTCGTCTCGCGGCTGTGCCGCTCATCCTTGTTCCCCTGACATTGCCGGCTGCCGAAGATCAGGCGTGGGTGAATACCCTCGAACGTATCTCCTCGGGCGTTGTGTCGATCCGCGTCGACAGCACCCGGGCATTCGACACGGAATGGAACTCCTCGAGCCAGGCGACGGGTTTTGTCGTCGATGCCGAGCGCGGTCTCGTATTGACCAATCGGCACGTCGTCACTCCCGGCCCGGTTGTCGCTGAAGCCGTATTCCGCAACAACGAGGAGGTCAGGCTGACGCCGGTCTACCGCGATCCCGTGCACGACTTCGGTTTTTTTCGCTACGACCCGGATGAGCTGAGCTACATCGAGCCGGCCGAACTCAAGCTGGCGCCAGAGGGCGCCGGTATTGGCCGCGAGATTCGCGTCATCGGCAACGATGCCGGCGAGCAGCTGTCGATCCTTGCCGGCACGATTGCGCGCCTCGATCGCGAGGCCCCGGATTACGGGCGCGGCAAATACAACGACTTCAATACCTTCTATCTGCAGGCAGCGTCCGGCACGTCGGGCGGATCGTCGGGTTCACCCGTCGTCAACATAGACGGCGAGGTGGTAGCGCTGAATGCCGGCGCCAACAACACGGCCGCGAGCAGCTTCTTCCTGCCGCTCGACCGGATCGAGCGTGCGCTCGAACTGATACAGAAAGGCAGCCCGGTCAGCCGTGGCACGCTGCAAACCGTGTTCGAACGCAAACCCTACGACGAACTCAAGCGTCTCGGACTCAGCGAGAGTAGCGAGCGCGCGGCCCGATCGAGTTTTCCCGACCAGACGGGCATGCTCGTCGTCGAACAGATCATACCGGGCTCCCCCGCGGACGGCCGGATAGCGGTCGGCGATATTCTCGTGCGCGTCAACGGCCAGCTCGTCACGGAATTTGTGCCGCTTGCGGCAATACTCGACGACAGTGTGGGCGAACACGTCGAGCTCGAACTCGAGCGCGGCGGCGAAACGATCGAAACCCGGGTAGCGGTCGACGATCTGCACAGCATTACGCCGAGCGAATTCATCGAGTTCGGCGACGGCACCGTCAATGAGCTGTCGTATCAGCAGGCGCGTCATTACAACCTGCCGGCGCGCGGCGTGTTTGTCGCCAACCCCGGATACCTGCTGTCGCGCTCCGCGATACCGCGCGGCGCGGTGATCACCGAATTCGCGGGTATGCCGACGCCCACGCTGGACGATTTCGAGGCGGCGCTCGATACGCTTGCCACCGGCTCGCGCGCACTGGCGCGTTACGTCACGATCGACAATCCGCGAAACAGCGTCGTGCGCTCTTTCGAGATGGACCGGATCTGGTTTCCGGTGCGGCGCTGCTCACGCGACGACGATACCGGCATCTGGCCATGCCGCGCACTCGCCGAAGGGCCCGAGCGCACGCCGCCCATGTCGGGCAGCACGCGATTCACGCGTTACGACGATTCACGCGTTCGCAGCGTTGCGCCGTCGCTGGTTGTCGTCACTTTCGACCTGCCGTACACGATATCGGGTGTGGCGGATCGGCACTACTACGGTACCGGGCTGATTGTCGATGCGGAACGCGGTTATGTGGTCGTCGACCGCAATACGGTACCGATCGCCATTGGCGACGTGACCGTGACGTTTGCGGGCTCGCTGGAGGTGCCGGCGCGCGTCGAGCAGCTGCATCCGGTTCATAATCTGGCGATCGTATCCTACGATCCGGCCAGTATCGGCGACACGCCGGTCAAGGCCGCGACCTTCAACACCACGCCGCTGAACCCGGGCGACGAGGTGCTCGTCGTCGGCATGAAGGCGGATCATCAGCTGACCCGTCAGGAGAGCATCGTCGCGTCGGTCGATCCCATGCTCCTGCCGTTATCGCGCACGCTGCGGTTCAGGGACACGAACATAGAGACCGTCAACCTCGTCAACGCACCGGAAGACTTCGACGGTGTGCTCGTCGACGACCGGGGCCGGGTGCTGTCGACGTGGTCGAGTTTCCTGATTCAGTCCAGTACCGAGACGGCTCAGGTCAATCGCGGTATTGCGAGTGAACTGGTTGCGGAGTTTGTCGAAACGGTCAGAGACGGTGCGCCGTTCTATTCGCTGGAGGCGGAGCTGGTTTACATGCCGCTGTTTGCGGCTCGCAACATGGGGCTCGACGAAGACTGGCTGGGCCGCCTCGAGAAAAGCAATCCAGAGCGCCGCAGAGTGCTGTCGGTGACCCGGCTGGTCGCGGGTACGCCGGCAGCCAGGCAGCTTCGCAACGGCGACATCATTCTCGCCGTGGACGGTGAAGTCGTCACCAGTTATCGCAGTCTCGAGAAGGCGGTGCAGAAGCCGGCCGTGACCCTGACCGTCTGGCGCGAAGATGCGGCCATCGAGATGGCGCTCGAAACGGCGGCGCTCAACGGGCGCGGCGTGGATCGAGTGGTTTCCTGGGCTGGTGCGCTGCTGCAGGATCCGCACCGCGCAATGGCGGCTCAGCGCGGCATCGATCCCTACGGCGTCTACGTGGCTTTCTTCAGCTACGGTTCGCCCGCGACGCGCTACGGCCTCTTTGCCGGCCGCCGCGTCGTGGCGATCGACGGAATCCCCACGCCGGATCTCGAGCGCTTCGTCGAGGTCGTCGCAAGCAAGCAGAATCGCGACTCCATTCGCGTGCAGACCGTTACCTGGAACGGGTCGGTCGATGTCATTACCCTCAAGCTCGACAATCAGTATTGGCCGGCCTACGAGGTGTACCGAACCGACAGCGGCTGGGAGCGTCGCGCTCTCGCCGTACCCGAGCGCACGGCGGGTCGTGCGTCGCCTTAGGGCCGTTCTCCTGCTGACGTTTGTCGCGGCTCTGCCGGCTGCGGCAGACACGCTGTACAAGTACCAGGACGCCGACGGTAACTGGATCTTCAGCGACCGGCCCCCGGCCGACGGCAGCAGCGCCGAAACCCGCCGCCTGGAAGCGAGTTTCGAGTCGCCCGAGCTCAACGTTCGCCATCGCGTCGAGGGCCGCCGCATCGAGTTTGTCGCCGAAAACCGCTTCCATGCGCCGGTCGAGGTCATGCTGCGGTTTCAAAGGCTTTCGGGTATCGAGTACCCCGATCCCGACGAAGCGCTGCGCTGGATCGTGCCGGCGGGCAGTGAAAGCCCGCTGATGACGCTCGAGATTCTCGGCAACACTGGCGCGCCGGCCGCCGAGTACCTTTACGAATACGTGGCCGGCAGCCCCAAAGCCGTCCATCGGCCCGAAAGGCCCTACCGGATACCCTACGCACTCGCGACGCGATTCATGGTTACCCAGGCGTATCCGGACACCATGACCCACCGGACCCCCGACTCGGCTCACGCCGTCGATTTTGCGATGCCCGTGGGCACGGATATCTTCGCCGCCCGCGGCGGCACCGTTTTTGCCGTCACGTCGCAAAACTATCGCGGCGGGCTCGACACGTCCCGCGACGGTGCCCGGGCAAACGTCGTGCAAATACTCCACGAGGACGGCACGTTTGCGGTCTACGCGCACCTCAACTGGAACTCGATTCGCGTCAAGCCCGGCGACCGGGTTCGGCGGGGGCAATACATTGCGGATTCCGGCAATACCGGCTTCTCGACCGGGCCACATCTGCACTTTGCCGTGCTCAGGAACGTCGGTATGCGTCTGGAATCCGTTCCGGTCACCTTCGAAGGCCGCAATGCCTCCGCTGTCGTGCCGACCAGCGGGCAGTTCCTGACCGCCTACTAACGGCTTCGCAGGACGGGCTTCGCGGCAAACTCAGCGTCGGCGTATTTCGAGCGTACGGCCGAATCCGGGCGGCTCACCGAGTTCGGCGTGCCGGCGATGCACCGCTTCGAGTTTTTCCCGAAGAGGAGGGGCGAACTCCGCGCTGCGGCGTGTCGCCAGATCCACGTTCATCACCAGGCACTCGTTGCTCGCACAGTGTTCACCCGTGCCGGCCTTGTACACACGGTGGTAGTAGTGCAGCCGCTTCGCATCCATGTCGACGAGCTGCGTGCTGATGTCTATCGCGTCCCCCGAGAAGAGTTCCGCGCGGTAATCGACGTTCATGCCCAGGGTAAACACCGAGCAACCGGAAACCTGCGGATAATCGAGGCCAATACCCCAGCCTTCGTAGATGGCGTCCGTAGCCTCGTCAAACGCGAGCACAAAAAACGCGACGTTCATGTGTCCGTTGTGATCGATCCACTCCGGTTTTACGCTCAGCCGCGTCACGGGCAGCGCGCCGGATCGGTTTTCGGGGAGGGATTCGTCTGTCATCGAACTCGCCAGCTGAAATGAGATACAAGTGAAATGCATTCTGAATATACTACGGGCGACTATCCCGTCACATGCGGTCCTCTGCTCTCAGGTCTTCAATGCTCCGTCTGCTCGTTGTTACCACCACGTTACTCCACTCCACTCTGACGACGGCCGAGGTGTTGCCGGACCCGGACAACGGTCCCATCTCCGGCGCCTATAACTTCGTCGACAGCACCGAAGGTGCCGAGCTGCTGGGCAAGGGACAGCTGGCGTTCTCGCTGACTTCGCTCGTGTCGAGCCACTCCGTGCTGGACGAGCAGGGCGCGGAATCCGTGCTGTTCGACGGCGAGACCGCACGGCTCGAGTGGCGCCTGCGCTACGGTTTTGGCGAGCGTATCGAGCTCGGGATCGAACTACCCTGGGTCTGGCACTCTGCCGGTCGCCTCGACTCATTGATCGACAGCTGGCACGACACCTTCGGCCTGCCGGACGGCTTTCGCGACGACCTGCCGCGGGACCGCCTGCGCTATCGCTATGCCGACGAACGCGGAATCCGGCTGGACTTTCAGGAGAGCACCGGCGGCCTGGGGGATCTGCGCCTCATGGCCGGCTTTCGTCTAGGCAATCGCCTCGGCAACGCAACGGATCATCGCCTGGCGCTGCGCTTCGGCCTCGTCGTACCCACGGGCGACGCGGACGAACTGCTCGGCACGGATGCCGTCAGCGTCAGCGCCGGGTTTGCGGGTGACCTCCGGTCGGTGGGCGGCTCCGAGCGCTTCAGCGCCTACTACGGGGCGCACCTGAGCTGGATCGATGAGCCGGCGCTGTTGCCCGACCGCCATCGCGAGTGGGTGGGGCACGTATCCGGCGGTTTTGGCTATCGAGTCAGTCCCCGCGTCGACTTGCGCGCGCAGGTGGCCGTGCGGACCGCAACCCACGATTCCGAGCTGCTGGTGCTTGGCGAGCCATCGGTGGCCTTGAGTTTTGGCGGCAACATTCGCCTGAGCGAACGCTACCTGTTGAGCCTCATGGTCGGAGAGGACATCAAGGTGAACTCGTCGCCGGACGTGACTTTCCTGCTGGCGCTTCGTTACCGGGGCAGCAAGCGCTAATTCAAGTCGTTGAATTACAAGGTTTTCGCTCGTCTCTCGTAAAAATCTCGCGTGCCCGTCGGGCGCTGCTCGGTACTCGCGTGCCTGTGCTTGCTGAGATTCCCGCCATTAACGAACGAGGGATTGCCGTGACGCTAAAAACCACCGCCGTACTGTTCGCCGTTGTTGCGCTTGCCGGCTGCGCGCCGCTGGGCGAGTCGCGCCTCGAGGCGCGCACCTACGCGAATGTCGATTACGAAAACCAGTTCCGCGACTATCGCGCGGCCTGCCACAGCAACGGTGGGCGCATCTACATCATGGCGAGCGGCAAGGTAGGCCGCGACGGCATTCCGAACCGGGGTGACCGTTACTACTGCCACTAGAGCCGCCTCTGAATAGTTGGTCGCCGAGCCCGCGGCCACCCCGACAAAGCTGCCTGAGCTGTATGCTCGGCGGCTTTTTTTGCGCATTTTGATCCCTCTCCGGGCCGCTTGTTGTATCCCAATCTGACGGCCGGGAAATCGTTGACTCCGGCTGTACCCGGATCGCCAACAGCGACAACCAACGGAGAGGAAGCCCGGATGAACCACCTTCTTGCCGCATCCCCGCGCACCAAGCGCCGCGGGCCGATGCTGACGAATCTCTTGACCTGTGTCCTCGCGGCCGTGCTGCCATTCCACGTGGCCTGCAGCGGCGCGGGCAGCGACCCCGAAGGCCGAGCGTTGCCCAGTGACGACCAGGTCGTTCGCGACGTGACTCCTCCGGACCACGACAACGTGGTGGACGTGCAGGTTGCTCCGGGTGGCGGCGAAGCCTATCTGCATCCCTCCGATCTTGTCTGGTACTTCGATCGCGGCGTCGTCGTAAAGCGCAAGGCGAACCTGACGGATGCACCCGACGCCATTCTCGTCGTCGGAGGACTCGCGCGCTACCAGCTGTTCGACGATGAGTATCGCTTTCAGCGTTTCCTGACGACCTATAACGAGTACGAGGGTATCGCCGCGCCGTCGGGGCGCGCTCTGCGTGCTTTCGTGGAAGCGAACCTCGAGCAGGTATTCATCGGTCGGGAACACAACATCGTCGACGTTGCCGAGGTGGATCTGGATACGAAAACACCGCAGGTGTGGCACACGCCGCTGTCGTTCACGGCCGTGTTTCGGATTCGCTACACCCACCGCTCGAGCGATACGACGCTGGAAGAGCGCCTCGACGATTTCGACGTCCGTTTCTACAGGAACACCGTCGAGGAGCCGCCCGGCTCGCTAATGGCAACGGAGAGGTCGCGGATCGTCGTTGGCACCGAGACCCGGCCCGCAAGCGAAATCGACGCGATGAAGAGTCTCAGAACCGGTTTCAAATAAATCGACCCGGATGATCCGCCTGGCGGCCAGTTCTTGTAACCGTTGATGACAGCGTCCTGCTGCTCAGACCAACAATCTCGATGAGGGAGATCACTATGAAAAACTGTTTCAGTTCAAAAACGGCCGGTCCGATACTGGCGAGTGTCGTGCTCGCGATCGGCTACGCCGGTTCCGCGTCGGCGGAAACCTGCAAAGAGGTCGTGTTCACCGTGACCAACAATCACTTTGAAGAGCGCGAGATCGAAATCCGCAGCGTGAAGTATCGCAACCCGCACAAAGGCGGCCAGGTGCAGACGGAGAACGTCAGGAACACGGTCTGCAACTACGGAGCGACCTGCAGTACGAGCGGCGACAATCTGAACGGTGCCGCGAAAGTGGATCTGCACAGCATCCAGGTGGTGTTTCGGCATCGCAATCACGACGGCAGCTGGTCGAAGGCCTTCATTACCCAGCCGTTTACGCCCAAGTACCGAAAGTGCAAGGACGGCAAGAAGTATGGACCGATTGTCGTGACCGACTCCCACTGACAGGCGGTCCTGTCGTTACCCCACCATCAATCCAAGGAAAACCCATGAAACTACTCACACGAACCACCCTGTGCGCTGTACTTCTGAGTTCAGCGGGCGCGTACGCCGGTGACGGCTATCACTGCTACGATTTCAGCCGGCTTGCCGAGGACAGGCAGTTTGAGGTTGGCGCTGTCATCGAAACGCGTCATGCCACCATCAGGATTCAGCCGTACCTGCAGAACGGCGAGCCCGCAACGGCCGACGCCAGCGGAGCCGGGGTTGCCACTTCGGCGATTGCGGGTGGCAGCTCGCCGGAACTCGCACTGAAGCTCGTTGCGCTCTCCGTTGTGCCGAAGAAGCCGATCACTGGCGTAAGGACACGCATTGCGCAAAGTATTAGTCAGTCGGGCGCCTTTGCAGACGTCGTACTCATGGCAAACGGCCACCGGCGTGCGAGCGCTGACGGATTTGCCGGGTTGGACGGGGCGGAGCTCGGTAATAGCGCCACCGGGACGGTGCGCGTGTCGACCGATATCCCTGCACCCAAGACCGGCAACTGGCACAAGGGCAGGCTGGAGCTTCGCGCAGAGCCGGGTAGCAGCATCGAAGGCTTTACGCTCAGCGGGCATACGTGGAACGTCGACGACCTGTGTGTGCGGAGGTGACCTCCGCGGCTCAGCGGGCTTCGAGTCTCTACTCGGGTCCGCTCGAGTTGCCGGCCTCCCGCATCCCGAGCGCGAGTGCCGCGAAACTCGTCACGGGCAGCTCGCAGTGAGTGCCGACGCAGCGGTAGGCGAGCGTTTCGCCCTCTCTCGGCTTGCGTTCGGCCAGCGCGCCCGGCAGCCCGGTTTCGTCGCGCGGAATGGCGAACAGCAGCCGGCCCGGCGCGTACAGCCGCGCGGCGGACTGTTGCCAGGTCCCGATCTCGTCAGCGTCGCCGCGAATGATGATGGTCTCGCAAGGGTATAGCCGCTCCTCTAGCGCTGTCAGCAACATGATGTGCCCGTGGGGGTATTCCCGCATGGCGCGCCAGGCAAAACGAAGCGTCGACTCCGCGGCATCCAGGTAGTCACTCCGGCCCAGCAGGTAGCCGAGGCGCTGCAGCACATAGGCCGCCACACCGTTACCTGCCGGCAGCGCGTCGTCCGCCACCGGTTTGCCGCGATGCATGAGTGCCTCGTGGTCGTTGGCCGTGAAAAAGAAGCCGCCGTCTTCCGTATCGGCAAACTGTTCGAGCACCCGATCGGCGAGCGCCATGGCAAAGTCGAGCAGCCCGGTATCCCAGCGCGATTGCAGGTACTCGAGTATGGCATCGATCAGGAACACGTAGTCGTCGAGGTAGGCGTTGAAGCGCACGCGGCCGTCCTTGTAGCTGGCGTGCAGGCGCCCATCGACGAACAGCGTCGTTTTGAGGAAATCGAGTGCGCGCCCGGCGGCCTCGACGAGATCGTCCCGGACGAGGGCCCGACCGGCAATCGCAAAGCCGCGAATCGCGAGCGCGTTCCACGACGTGAGCTGCTTCTCGTCGCGCATCGGAGGCTCCCGTCGGGAACGCGCCGTCAGCAGCCTGTCGCGGATTCGCGCACGTGCTGCACGCGCCTCGTCAGCGGAAAGTCCTGCGGCCGCGGCGGCGTCGTCCAGGGACGCCCGCAGGCAGAGGTGCCATCGACCTTCGAAATTTGCGGCTTCGTCGAGGCCGTAGTAACGGCTGGCAAACGCGTAGTCGGAAGGCTCGAGGAGCGCCTCGACCTCCTCGGGCGTCCACAGGTAGTAGAGTCCTTCTTCACCCTCGGAGTCGGCGTCTCGCGCCGAATACAGGCCGCCCTCGGGTGCCGACATGTCGGTGAGCAGCCAGTTGGCGGTCTGCTCGGCCGTGTCACGGAAATCCTCGTCGCCGCTCGCGAGATACGCCTCCGCGTACAGCGCCAGCAGCGGCCCGTTGTCGTACAGCATTTTTTCGAAGTGCGGGATCTGCCAGTACTTGTCCACCGAGTAGCGGCAAAAACCGCCGCCCGCATGGTCGAAAATGCCGCCGTCCGCCATACGTTTCAAGGTCAGGGTCGCCATGTAGAGCGCTTCGACGTCCGGTTCGCCGTCGCCGGCGCTGCGGCGCCAGGCGCGCATCAGGAAATCGAGGTTTACCGGGTGCGGAAACTTCGGCGCGGTGCCGAATCCGCCGAAGTCGCTGTCGAAGCTCTCGGCCAGCACCTTGCGTGCGCCCTCGAGCGGCCCGTTGTCGAGCACGGCGTCGGGAGCCGGCGGAGGCATGAGCTTGTCGAATACCTCGTGGATCTTCGCTCCCTGAAGCTTCGCGTCCTCGCGCCGCTCCCGGTAGTACTTCGCCACGCTGTCCAGGAGCTCCGCGAAGCCCGGCATGCCGTAGCGGGCCTCGTTCGGGAAGTACGTGCCCCCGAAAAACGGCCGCTGGTCGTCGGGGTCGATGAACATGGTCAGCGGCCAGCCCCCGGCGCGCTGCGTAATGAGCTGATGGGCGGTCTGGTAGATCTTGTCGATGTCCGGGCGTTCCTCCCGGTCGACCTTGACGTTCACGAACAGCTCGTTCATGACCGCCGCGGTCCCGTCGTCCTCGAACGATTCGTGCGCCATGACGTGACACCAGTGGCAGGCGGAATAGCCCACTGACAACAGCACGGGCCGATTGCTGCGGCGTGCTTCCTCGAAGGCCTCCTCGCCCCACGGGTACCAGTGCACGGGGTTGTCCGCATGCTGCAGCAGGTAAGGGCTGGTTTCGTCTTTCAGCTGGTTTCGCATCGCAATACCGTGCTCTTCCGTTTCAGGTCTACACCCGGACCTGCAAACTGACTATGATACAGAGATTGTCCTGCCGCCCGAGTCCCATGCTCACTTATCCCGAAATCGACCCGGTTATCTTCGAAATCGGGGTTCTCAAGATTCGCTGGTACGGCATGATGTATGTCGTCGGTTTTGCGCTCGGCTGGTGGCTGGCGCGGGTACGCTGCGCGCGGCCGGGCTCACCCATTACGGCAGCGCAGGTCGACGATCTTGTGTTCTATGCCATGGTTGGGGTCATTGTCGGCGGCCGGCTGGGCTCGGTGGTGTTCTACGGGCTCGACGAGCTCGTGCGCGACCCGCTGTACCCGTTCAAGATATGGGAAGGCGGTATGTCGTTCCATGGCGGGCTCATAGGCGTCATGACGGCAATGTGGTGGTACGGCCGGCGCATCGGCAACGGCATGTGGACCATGACGGATTTTGTCGCGCCGCTGGTCCCTCTCGGTCTGGGTTTCGGCCGCATCGGCAACTTCATCAACGGCGAGTTGTGGGGCGGGCCGGCACAGGGCGTGGCGTGGGCCATGCAGGTACGCTGCGATTTCACCAAGCCGGGCCGGTCCGAACTCTGCAACGACAAACTCGGCTTACCGGCCGGCACGGAGTGGACGCCGCCGCTGCACCCTTCGATGCTGTACGAAGCGTTGCTCGAAGGTTTTGTGCTGTTTGCGATCCTGTGGTGGTTTTCTTCCCGACCGCGGCCGCGTATGGCCGTGTCCGGCCTGTTTCTGCTGTTCTACGGCGTGTTCCGCTTCTGGATAGAGTTCTATCGCATGCCGGACGTCGATCTTGGTTACCTGCTGTTCGGCTGGGTCACGATGGGGCAGATACTATCGACGCCAATGATCCTTGGCGGTCTCGTACTGATTGTGCTTGCGTACCGGCGGCAGCCGGGGGGTGCCAAGAGCCATGCTTGAATACCTCGATTTGATGCGCCGGGTTCGCGATACCGGCGTCAAGAAGGAAGACCGCACCGGCACCGGGACGCTCAGCGTCTTCGGCCATCAGATGCGCTTCGATCTCGCGGCGGGATTTCCGCTCGTGACGACCAAGAAGCTGCACATCCGCTCGATAATCCACGAGCTGCTCTGGTTCCTGTCGGGCGACAGCAACATTCGCTACCTCAAGGAAAACGGCGTATCGATCTGGGACGAATGGGCGGACGGCAACGGTGACCTCGGGCCCGTCTACGGCGTTCAGTGGCGCAGCTGGCCAACACCGGGCGGCGGCAGCGTCGATCAGATCAGCGAAGTCGTACGACAGCTCCGGGAAAGTCCCGATTCGCGCCGCATCATCGTCTGTTCCTGGAACGTTGCGGAACTCGACAACATGGCGTTGCCACCCTGTCACTGTCTGTTCCAGTTCTACGTGGCGGACGGCAAGCTGTCCTGTCAGCTGTATCAGCGGAGCTGCGACGTTTTTCTCGGCGTACCTTTCAACATTGCGTCCTACGCGCTCCTGACACACATGCTGGCACAGCAGGCGGATCTGGCCGTCGGCGACTTCGTGTGGACGGGAGGCGACTGCCATCTCTATCTCAACCACCTCGAGCAGACCGACAAACAACTCGCCCGGTCGCCGCTGCCGCTGCCGACACTGGCGATTCGCCGCCGTCCGCCGAGCATTTTCGACTACCGTTTTGAGGACTTCGAAATACTCAACTACGAGTCCCACCCGCACATTGCGGCCAAGGTGGCGGTGTAGACGAGATGCGCGTTTGCCTCGTGGCTGCAGTGGCGGCCAACGGCGTTATCGGCCGTGAAGGCGCGCTGCCCTGGCATCTTCCTGAAGACCTCAAGTATTTCAAGCGCTTGACCCTCGGGAAGCCGGTCATCATGGGCCGCAAGACGTGGGAGTCCATAGGCCGGCCGCTGCCGGGGCGGCACAATGTCGTCATTACCCGCCAGTCGGGTTACGCCGCCGACGGGGCAATCGTCGTCGACTCTCCGGACGCGGCGCTTCGCCTGCTCGAGTCGGAACCCGAGGTCATGGTGATTGGCGGTGGCGGGATTTACCGGGCGTTTCTCGAACGCGCTGACTGCCTGTATCTGACGGAAGTCGATGTCGACGTCGACGGAGATGCGCGGTTTCCCGAGTTCGACCGCAGCGAGTGGCGCGAGGTATCCCGCGAGGCGCACGCGGCCGACGAGCGGCACGCGTACGACTACGCGTTCATACGGCTAGATCGGTCCTCACCGCCGACAGCGGCTTGAGCCGCTGCACGACGGCCGCGAGCGCGGCGTCGAGGTCGACCCCCGCCATGTCGTCCGCGTCCTGGGTGAACTCTTCGAGTAGCGCGCTTTGCACCTCGCCGCGTTTCTGCGCAATCAGATAGGGGATGTCGGCGTGGAACATCACCATCGAGTAGCGCGGGATGAAATAGCCGGGCAGCCGGCGTTCCAGTTCGAACGCGAGCGCCTTGCGCAGCGCAAACTTCGGATCCCTGACCGTATCGCGCATCTCGATGTAGTTGTCGAGCGCCATGTCGGCAATGGCGTTGGCGTTGGCGAGTTGCTCGGCCTCGTAGAGCGCAAACACGTTCGGCCAGTCGGCGCCGTGTTCGCGAATGATTTTCGACAGCAGCACACAGTCCTCGAACGCGAGGTTCATGCCCTGGCCGTGAAACGGCACGACCGCGTGGGCGGCATCGCCGATCAACAGCACGTTGCCGCGCTCGTGCCAGTGCCGGCAGCGCACCGTCCCGAGTATCCCCGTGGGCCGGGCGAGAAACTCCTGCGCCAGGTTGTGAACAAGCGGCGCGGCGTCCGGGAAGTGTTCCGCAAAAAACCGCTCGATCGACGACTTGCTGTTGAGGCTCGCGAAACTGCGCTCACCTTCGTTCGGCAGGAACAGCGTCAGCGTGAAATTGCCGCCGGGGTTGGGTAATGCAATCAGCATGAAGCCGCCGCGCGGCCAGATGTGCAGTGCATCGGCGCGAAGCTGATAGTTGCCGTCAGGATCGGCCGGGATTTCCAGTTCCTTGTAGCCATGCCGCAGCAGGCTCTCGACGCCGCCAAACGTATCCGAACCGTCAAAACAGCGGCGGATGATCGAGCCGGCGCCGTCAGCGGCAAACAGCGGGTTGGCAGGCAGCTCGTAGGCGCTGCCGTCGGTCAGGTTCTGCACGTGCACGATACGGTCGAGCGCGTCGTAGCCGACCGCGCGTTGTTCGAAGTTCAGTTCGATACCGGCCGTTTGCTCGGCCACGTCGAGCAGCAGCTGGTTGAGGCCAATCCGGGTTACCGAGTAGATTTCCTCGTCCTCGGCGGACCCATAGCGAAGGAACTCCGAGCGGCCGTCCAGGTGATGCACCATGCGGCCGCGCATGGGCACGAGCAAGGGTTCGACCTTGTCGAAAATTCCGGCTTGCCGCAGCGCGTTGATACCCCGTGCGGCGAGCGCAAGATTGATCGAGCGGCCGGCTTCGGCGTCGAACACGCGCGGATCTTTGTGACGTTCGTACACGTTCGGCCGAAATCCCAGCCTGGCGAGCATGATGGAGAGCAGCGTGCCGCACTGGCCCGCGCCAATGATGTTGACGGACTGACTCATGCGCTGTTGCCCAGCGCTTCGAAGACGGCCTCGAGCCGCTCGGCAAACTCGAATACATCTGTATAGCTGTTGTACAGCGGTGCCGGCGCAATCCTGATGACATCCGGTTCGCGCCAATCGCCCGTTACGTTTCGTTCGACGAGCTGGTCGAACACGGCGCGCGGCTCGACGCCCGGAGCCGTGACTCGCAGCGACAGCTGGGCGCCTCGCGCGTCGTCCGGAGTAATGCACTGGATACGATCCGAAAAACGGCGCGCGATCAGCCAGTCGAGGTAGGCGGTCAGCGTCTTCGACTTGGCGCGCAGTCGTTCCGGCCCGGCATCGAGGAACACCTCGAGCGATGCAACCACGGGCGCCAGCGACAGGATCGGCGGATTGCTGAGCTGCCACACGTCAGCGCCGGGTGCCGGGTCGAATTCGCGTGCCATCTTGAAGCGAGTTCGTTCGTGATTACCCCACCAGCCGTGCAGTTGGTTCAGTTTGTCCGGCGAGAGGTGCCGCTCCGCGACAAACGCGGCCGCAATCGAGCCAGGGCCCGAGTTCAGGTATTTGTAGGTGCACCACGCGGCAAAATCCGGCGCCCAGGCATTGAGCTCGAGTTCGACGTTGCCGACGGCGTGGGCGAGATCGAGCCCCACCGCGATGCCTCGCGTTTTGCCGATCTCGCAGATTCGAGCCATGTCGAGGACCTGGCCGCTGTAGTACTGAACCCCCGGCAGCAGCAGCAGCGCCACCTCGCCCTCGTGCTGGTCGAGCAGCGCTTCGAGGTCTTCGACATACAGACGCTCGTCGGCGCGCGGCTGCCATTCGAGCAGACCCTCGTCCGCGTCGAAGCCCTGCATGCGAATCTGTGATGCCGCCGCGTAGCGATCCGACGGGAATGCCTTCGACTCGATGACAATCTTGTGGCAGCCGGGCGAAGGTCGGTAGAAGCTGGCCATGAGCAGGTGCAGATTGACCGTCAGCGTATTCATTGCCGTCACTTCGAGCGGTTTGGCGCCGGTTAGCGCCGTCAGCCCCTCGAGGCACAGCGTGTGATAGTGCATCCACGGCCGCTCGGAGTGAAAGTGACCGTCGACCGCAAGGTTTGCCCACGTGTCCAGCTCGCTTTCGACCAGCCGGCGCGCGCGCCGTGGCTGAAGTCCCAGCGAATTGCCGCACAGATACACGGGTGCAAAGCCGTTCCGGTCGGCGGGAAAAACGAACTGTTCGCGCATTTCCGCGAGCACGTCGTCGCGGTCCATGCTTTCGGCAAACTGCCGGGTGTCTTCGAATGGCACGATCTCAGTCTCCGGGGCCGTATTCCTGCGGCAAGGGTTTGACGGCACCACATTGTGAACAGCGGCGATGCTCCGGGTTGGCGTAGAAGCGCTCGAACACAGGCGGCAGCTGGCCTACGATGTCGTCGACGTAGAGGTATTCCTCGTAGAGCTTGTGGTTGCAGTTGTCGCAAAACCACATGAAGCCGTCGAGTTCGTGATCGAGCCGGCGTCGTTCGACGACCAGTCCCACAGAATCCGCAAACCGCTGCGGCGAGTGCGGTACCCGCGGCGGCAACATGAGCACTTCACCGGCGGCAATGGGTATGTCCACGCGCTGACCGTCCTGGATAGTGCGCAGCAGCATTTCGCCCTCCAGCTGGTAGAAGAACTCGGGACCTTCGTCGCTGTGGTAATCGTCGCGGGAATTCGGGCCGCCAACCACCATGACGATGAAGTCGTTGTCGCTGAACACCTGCTGATTGCAGACGGGCGGTTTCAGCGCATCGCGGTGTTCGTCGATCCAGCGCTCGAGGTTGAACGCCGTCAGGGAGGGGCGACTCACGATTTTTTCCCCGCGCGGTTTTGCGACGCAGCCGGCTCGCCTTCCACCTGGAATATCCTCAGGGTCGGGCGGTCGATGCGCACGGCCGTCAGCTGCCGGCCCCACACGCAGCCCGTGTCGAGTGACAGCAGCTCCGGGAGGGCGACGAGGCCCAGCGCCGACCAGTGGCCGAACACGATACGAGTATCACCCCAGGCCGGCGCATCATCGTCGAACCAGGGGCGGAGGCCCTTGCGCGCCCGAAACGGTGAGCTTGCGTGACTGAAGTTGAGCCGTCCGGTCGCGGTGATCATGCGCATCCTCGTGAACGTGTTGACGATAAAGCGCAGCCGCCGGTTACCGCGTAAGCCTGCCGACCATTGCCAGGGTGTGTTGCCGTACATATTGGCAAGAAACTCCGCTGCCTTCTTGCTGCACAGGACGGCCTCCACTTCGGCGGCGCGCTGCAGCGCCTTGCGCACGCTCCACCTCGGGTAGACGCCGGCGTGTACGAGCAGCGTGTCCAGCTTCTCGTCGTAGTGTACGAGCGGTTTGCAGCGGAGCCAGTCGACGAGTTCGTCCAGGTCGGGCGCGTCGAGCAGGCGTCTCAAGCTTGCGAAACGCTTGCTGTACTCGACGCTGCCCATTGCGAGCGCCAGCAGATGCAGGTCGTGATTGCCGAGTACGCAGATTGCGGTGTCACCCAGCGAGCGCACGAAACGCAGCGTCTTGAGCGACTTGGGTCCGCGGTTCACGAGATCGCCGGTCAGCCAGAGCTGGTCTGCTTCCGGGTCGAAACGGACCAGGTCCAGAAGCCGCCGCAACGGGTCGTAGCAACCCTGTACGTCGCCAATCGCGTAGATCGCCACGCTGTTGTCCGCCGGAACCTAGTGCAGCAGGCCGGGTACCGCCAGCGTAAACGGCGGGATCGGAGCATCGAAACGCTGGCCGCTGTCGGTCTCCATCCGATACAGACCTTGCATGGCGCCTACCGGCGTTTCGAGCACGGTGCCGCTAGAATAGCGGAATTGCTCGCCCGGCTTGAGGTGCGGCTGCTCGCCGACCACTCCGTCGCCGTTGACCTCCTGCACCTTGCCGTTCGCGTCGGTAATGATCCAGTGGCGGCTCTTGAGTTTTGCAGCGACGGCACCCTGATTATGGATAGTAATCGTGTACGCAAACACGTACCGGCTGGAGCCGGGCTCAGACTGGTCGTCGACGTAAGCCGTCGATACCTGGATGCGAATATCGGTGCTGAAGTCGTCCATGGCGGGAACGTGTCCTTCCGGGAGTCCCCATATTCTAGCGCAGGCCTCGCAAAACCGTTACCCGTCGGCGGTCAGCGCGTTGGCGAGACGAACCCAGTTCGCGACCGGGACCGTCTCGGCCCGGGCGGCGGGATCGATCCCGGCGGCTCTGAGCGCGGTCTCGTCAGCCACGCCCTTGAGCGCGTTACGTAAGGTCTTGCGCCGCTTCGAGAAGGCACTCGCAAGCAGGCTGCCGAGTAGCGCCGGGTCTGCGGGGCGAGTGCCCGAGCCCGTGCGCGGGTAAAGCCTCACGACCGCGGATACGACGGCGGGCGGGGGGTCGAAGGCTTCGGGTCGCACGTCGAACAGCGCCTCCGTTTCGAGCCAGGTTTGCAGCATGACGCTGAGTCGTCCCCAGGCTTTGCCGCCGGGCTCCGCGGCAATGCGGTCGACAACTTCCTTCTGCAGCATGAAGTGCATGTCACAGACGGCGTGACGTTGTTCGAGCAGGTGAAACAACAGGGGAGTGGAAATGTTGTAGGGCAGGTTGCCGACGACCCTGAGCGTATCGCCAAGGGCCGCAAAATCGAAGCTCAATGCGTCGCCTTCATGCACGGTGACGATGTCGCTGTCCGCCCAGCGGTCGCGAAGGGCCGCGGCGAGGTCGCGGTCCAGTTCGACGAGGTGCAGTTTGCCCGCGTGTCGTGCCAGCGTTTCGGTGAGCGCGCCGAGTCCCGGTCCGATTTCGACGAGCGTATCGCTCTTTGCCGGCGCAATGGCGCGCACGATGTCGGCTATTACGCCGGGGTCCACCAGGAAATGCTGGCCGAAGCGCTTGCGCGCACGATGTGTGTTCACGGGCCGGATCCTGCCCGGGCGGTCATGCGGTTGGCGAGGTCGAAGGCTGCGAGGAGGCTGCCCGCATCGGCTCTGCCGCTGCCGGCAATATCGAGCGCGGTGCCGTGATCGACCGACGTCCGCACAATCGGCAGGCCAAGCGTGACGTTGACGGCGCTGCCGAACCCGGCGTACTTCAGCACGGGCAAACCCTGATCGTGGTACATCGCGAGCACGGCGTCCGCGTGGCCCGCAGCGGGTGTAAACGCCGTGTCCGCCGGCAGCGGGCCGACAATGTCCATTCCTTCCGCGCACAGTTCATCGACCACGGGTTGGATAATCGAAGCATCCTCGTGTCCAAGGTGTCCGCCTTCACCCGCATGAGGGTTGAGTCCGCAGACGACAATGCGCGGAGCTGCGACGGCAAACTTGTCGATCAGCTCCGCGTGCAGTATTCGCAAGACGGTGTCGAGACCGGCAGCGGAAATTGTGTCCGCTACGTCGCGCAGCGGCAGGTGTGTCGTGGCAAGGGCGACGCGCAACTTGCCGGCAGTCAGCAGCATGACGGGAGTGGCACCGCCCGATCGTTCGGCAAGAAATTCCGTGTGGCCCGAAAACGGTATTCCGGCTTCGTTGACGGCGCTTTTCTGCAGGGGGGCCGTTACGATTGCGCGAAAGCGTTTGTCGAGGCAGGCGTCAACCGCGTTGCCGAGGCCGCTCAGCATGACCGCGGCGTTCCGGGCGTCGGGGCGGCCCGGCACGATCTCCGCCGGATAGTCGAGGGGGACGACAAACAGTGTTCTCTGACCGTGCTCGGGCCAGTCGAGCGGGTTCAGGCCGACGGACACGATCGACAGTTCCGGCGCGAGTTCGCGAGCAAGGGTCCTGAGCTGCTCGGGGCAGGCGACAACGGCAAAACCCGCGTTGTCGCGAAGCGTTGCCAGCCGGATACACAGCTCCGGGCCAATGCCGGCGGGCTCGCCGGCCGTCACGAGCAGCGGAGAGAGAGTCGGCTTCAAGGTCCTGTCGATGCCGACGGGCTGTTTGTCATTCAGATCTTGAGGCTCGGATCTCGAGGCTCAGATCTTGAGATCGACAAACGCTTCGTCGCGCATGCGTCGAATCCAGAGCTGGGTCTCGTCGGCGAGCTTACCCTGGCGAATGCGAAGCTCGCAGTTCTGTTCCTTGAGATCCTCGGTATTGTCGTAGACGCGTCTGCCCAGAACCTCGACGATATGCCAGCCGAACGGTGTCTTGAAGGGTTCCGAGACCTCGCCGATCTCCAGGTTGTCGATGACCTGTTCGAACTCCGGTACGAAAGTGCCGGGTCCGGACCAGTCGAGGTCGCCGCCGAGCGGAGCCGTGGTCGGATCGTTCGAGACCAGGCGAGCGATCTCTTCGAAAGGCTCGCCGTCGTCGACAATCTGCCGTCGTGCGTCGCTGACCTGCTGCCGGGCAGTCTGGTCGTCGATGATTTCGTCGGGCGTGACGAGAATGTGCCGGGTGTGCACCTGGGGGATCGTGCTTTGCTCAACGGTGCCGCGCATGTTGTCGACTTTGATGATGTGGAACGCGCCGCGTGTTCGAAACGGTTCGGACACATCGCCGGTGCGCATGGGCGCAAGCGCATCCGTGAAGATGCTTGGCACCTGTTCGCCGGGGCGCCAGCCGAGCGACCCGCCTTCGAGTGCCGTGCCGCTCTCCGAATGCCGGATGGCCATCTCGCGGAAGTCCGCACCCGCCATGATTTCGTCGTACACGCCCATAGCCGCCGTGCGCGACTCCTCGATTTGCGCTGCCGTCGCGCCGTCCGGGATGGAAATCAGGATGTGTGAAAGGTTGTATTCGGAGTTGGCGACCACATTGGTCTCGAGGTCGATGAGGCATTGCTCGAGCTCGCGTCGCGTCACGCGGATGCCCTGGATGACGTCGATGCGGCGCAGTTGCTCCAGCGTGACTTCTTCACGCAGCCCGGCGCGAAACTCCTGGTAGTTGATGCCGTCTTCGGCAAGCAGCGCCGGCATGTCCGCCAGGGTTACGCCGTTTTCCGCCGCAATGTTGGAGATCACCGTGTTGAGCATCTGGTCGGACACTTCGAGTCCGATGCGCTCGGCCCGCTGCAGCTGGATTTCCTTGACGATCAGCCGCTCCATGACTTGCTCACGCAGAACGTCGGCGGGCGGCAGCGGAATGCCGTTGGATTCGGCCTGGCGGATGATGTTCCTCGTTTCGTCCCGCAGCTGGCTGCGCATGACGACACCTTCATTGACGATCGCAGCGATGCCGTCGATAAAGACACCGCTGTCCGAGAGGTCGTCGGCGACGGCCACAGGCGCGGCCAGCGCAGCGAGAAGCGCTATCAAGCTCTTGTTTTTCAACACGTTTTGCTACCGTAGGTCGGCGGAATAGCCAAGAATACCACGTTCGAGAAGGCGGTCGGCAGCCGTGCCGACGCTGGCCATTCCTTTCAGTACCAGCTGGAGACCAAACGAGGAATCGCGAGTTCCGTCGCGGCGTGAAATGAAGCGCCGGCTGACCACGCGCACACCGTAGCAGCAGGACTCGTATTCGAGCCCGAAAAACTGTTCGAGTACCTCGGAATCGCGAAACGAAAAATTGTAGCGGCCCACAAAATTCCAGCGTCGGCTCAGGGGCCACGACCAGGAGATGTCGCCCTGCTCGATGGAGTCGCGGCGAAAGCGGTAGGCAAAGTTGAGTACGCGATTGCCTCCGGGGCTGTATTGCAGCCTTGCCTGCGACCGGGTGGTGCCTCGGCTGCCGGTACCCCACTGATGCGCGAGATCGAAATTGAAGTTCTTGAGCAGCAGAAACCGGATCTCCGCAATGTAGTCCGAACTCTCACCCGTATCGACGACCGAATCCGGCAGCGTGACGTTGCGCGTGCTGAGGTAGCGCGTCTGGCCGACGGTGGCGTTCATGATTTCGCGGCCCGAATCCAGCGCGAGCAGTCGGGAGGTCACGCCGAAGCTGATCTGGTCGGTATCGCCGATACGGTCGACGCCAATGAAACGATTGTCGCGGAACAGCTGTACGAGATTCAGGTCCGGTTCGATCGTGTCGAAGATCGGCAGGTCGGACTGGTCCCTGAACGGGACGTGCACGTACAGAAGGCGCGGTTCGAGCGTCTGCATCCAGCTGCCCCGGCGGACGTCACGCTCCAGCGTAAAACCCAGGTCCAGGCTCGCGATCGGCAACGAACGGTTCGGTGCCGTGTCGGCCAGGGGGTCGGTGTTGTTGAGTTCGTAGTGCGTGACGTCGTAGCGCAGCGAAGGCTTCACGAACCAGCCCGGCTGTTCGAGCGGCCAGCTGACTTCCGGCGACAGGTTGAGTCGCCATCCCGTGACGCCGGTCGAGCGATCGAAATTCACCAGCTCGCTGTCGAGCGACAGCGTGGGTCCTCGAGCCGAGACGGGCCAGCTTCCCTTGACCACCAGCTGCGGAAGGCGCCGGTAAGGCTCGTCGGCGGCCATAATCGCGTCGTCGATCGTCTGGAAGTCCTGAATCCGGCCGGCGAACTCGAAGTGCTTGCCGAAGTAGTCGAAACGCAGCGAGCGGTCGAGGTGGGTGAGGCTCGTGGCCGACAGGCTGCCCCCCAGATCCTCGAAGTACTGGCTGTCCGACACCTGGACAAACTGGATGCGGTTGAGCCAGCGCTGGTTGAACTCGGTGCGGTGATTGAAGCGGCCGAGGTAGCGGTTGCTGCGCGTAATGTCGTCGCTCGGCAAGTATTCGGCGTAGGCCGTACCCTCGTTGTGTTCGGTGAGATAGCGCGCTTCGGTTTGCAGCTGCAGGCCGCGCGACGTCAGGATGCGTGGCGTAATTGTCGCATCGTAGTTCGGCGCAATGTTCCAGTAGTAGGGAATGAGTATTTCGTTGCCGCGGTTACCCGAGCTGCCGATTTCCGGTGTGAGCACTCCGGACTTGCGGGCGTCGCTGATCGGGAACGAAATGCCCGGTGCGTAGAGAATCGGGAAGCCTTTGAAACGCATCCGGATTCCCCGCGCGGTTCCAATGCCGCTCTCGGTGTCGAGATCGATGGACTTCGCGAGCAGCAGCCAGTCTTCGGAGCCCGCGGGGCACGTGGTGTAGGTCACGGCCTCCAGTTCGAGGCGACCGTCCTGATTGATTTCGAGTACCTCGGCGCTGCCGCGCGAGCCGCTGTCGGCGAGCGAGAACTCCGCCCCTTCGAAGCGCACGCGGCCCTCGTCGTAGCTGAACTCGGCCGAATCGCTGAGTATCTGCGTGCGCGGTCCCTCATAGCGAACGTCGCCGCTTAAGTACAGGGCGCGCGTCAGCGGGTCGATGTCCGCCGAGTCCGCCCCCGCGAGCCTCGCGCCCTGTCTCAGGACAACGCCGCCGCGGAGTTCGGCACCTGCGTCCTGCTCGCCAAGCCTTGCGTCGAGTGAGCCGGTCAGAAACTCGATCTGGTTGCTGGTGCCGTCAGCCCCTTCCAGCAGGGAAGCATCGAGGTCGAGACGCTCGTCGAGGGACGTGCCGCAGACGAGAGGCTGCTCCTCGGCCGCGCACAGCATTGGCAGCAGGGCCAGTGCACAGGCCGTTGTCAGAGATTTCAGGGACAAGGTTCGTGACGGGATTCGAATACGGAACCCGGTGCTCCGCCGGTGACTTTTGATCGCGGGATGTTATCAGGCATTGCGAAATGTTACCTTCGCGAGATGTTACCTTCCCACAACTGCATGGGTGCTTCAACGGGTGATGGAGAGGCGGCATCGCTAGTGGGCCGCTTGATAAATTCCTTCGCTTTCAGCGGGCGCTGCCGGTTCGCTGGCAAGGCACGTCGCGCCGGCAATGGCGTGCCCTTGCCAAGCGGCGTAACGCCGTCCAGCGGGCCGGCAGCGCCCGCCCGAAGGGAGCGGCCAGAGGGCGCCACTACCGCGTTGCGAGCCGCGGCCATAGCGCTGCTATGGCCACCACTCGCGCCTTGTACTGACACCCTCTGGCCGCTCTGAAAGTGCAGGAATTTATCAAGCGGCCCACCAGTATTGGTTTGACGAAAGACCGCCGGCTCGAAGACCTTGGCGCCTGGCTCGGCACATTTCCCGCCCTTAACGGTTTCCAGCTCGAAACGGCGTCCGCGGACGCCAGCTTTCGCCGGTACTTCAGAGTCGGCGTCGGCGAAAGGACCTGGATTGCCATGGATGCCCCTCCCGAGCGGGAGGACAGTCTGCCGTTCGTGCGCGTCGCAGCCTGCCTCGAGTCGATGGGCCTCAACGCACCGGAGGTGCTCGCGGCCAATCTGCAACAGGGTTTTCTGCTGTTGTCCGATCTGGGCGACCGTGAATACCTCGAGACCCTGGAGACCCAACCCGAAGCGGCGGCCAGCCTGTACTCGGATGCCATGGACGCGCTGGCGCGGATGCAGAGTCGAGGCGTCGCATTCGAAGCCACTCTGCCACCCTATGACGAGGCACTCCTGCGCTTCGAGATGTCGCTGTTTCACGACTGGCTGTGCGCGAAACATCTGTCGATACGCTGGACAGCCGCCGCCGAATCCGAGTGGCAGCGCTTGTGCGATCTGCTGGTCGACGAGGCGCTTCTCCAGCCGACCGTATTCGTGCATCGCGACTACCACTCCCGCAATCTGATGCACACCGAGTCCGGCAATCCGGGCATCCTCGATTTTCAGGACGCCGTCGCCGGCCCGCTGACCTACGATCTCGTGTCGCTGCTCAAGGACTGCTACGTGAGCTGGCCGGCTGAAACCGTCTCCGAGTGGGCGGCTGCCTACTTCGAGCGTATCGACCCCACCTTGCAGCGGCAGCTCGGAAAAGAGCGTTTTTTCCGGGACTTTGCGCTCATGGGGGTGCAGCGTCACCTCAAGGCTGCCGGTATCTTCGCCCGCCTGTGGCATCGGGACGGCAAGGCGGCCTATCTACCCGATGCGCCGCGCGCATTGGCTTACATCGTGGCACTCGGCGACGACTACCCCGAGCTTTCGTTCCTCGTCGAGCTGATCGAGCAGCAAGTGCTGCCGGGCCTCGACGCGAAGGCCTGAAGACAACGGTTTGCAGGTGACGGCTTGAAAGCAATGCTGCTGGCGGCGGGGCGCGGCCAACGCATGCGTCCGCTGACGGACACACACCCGAAGCCGCTGCTCGAAGTGCGTGGCCGGAGCCTGATAGAGCGTCACCTCGACCGGCTTGCGGCGGCCGGCGTATCGGATGTGGTCATCAATCTGGGCTGGCTTGGAGAGCAGCTCATCGAACGTATCGGTTCCGGCGAGCGTTACGGCGTCAATGTCGTTTACAGCGATGAACGCGACGCGGTGCTCGACACGGCCGGCGGTATCCGGCAGGCGTTGCCGTTGCTGGGTGAAGAGCCATTCATGGTCATCAACGCCGACATGTTCAGCGAGATTCCGCTGCCTTGCCCGCTGCCCGGGAACGACGAGCTGGTACACCTCGTGTTCGTCGAAAAGCCCGCGTCCTGGCCGCGGGGCGATTTCGACATTCGCGACGGCAAGGTCGCCAATGCCGAGACGCCGGCGTACACGTATGCCGGCGTCTCGAGTTATCGCCCCGAGTTTTTTGCGGAGCTGCTCCCCGGCAAGGCGGCGCTGCCGCCGTTATGGCGAAGTGCGGCGGATCGTGGACTCATCGGCGCCTCGCTGTACCGAGGCGAGTGGCAGGACGTCGGTACGCCCGAGCGCCTGGCGGCACTCAATGGCTGCTAGCCGGGTTCGACGGCGTCGGCAGGGATACCCATCCGCCCGGTCAGGTGCGGTAAAAGTCGGCGGCTGACCTCCGTCAGCGTCGCGTCGATGCCTAAGCGCTTGAGGTCGGTCATCTCGAGGCCCTGGTAGCCGCAGGGATTGATGCGTGAAAAGGGTTCCATTTCGACGTCCACGTTGAGCGCCATGCCGTGAAAGCTCGAGCCGCGCCGGATGCGCAGGCCCACACTTGCTACTTTCGTGTCGTCGACGTACACCCCTGGTGCGTCCTTTTTGGCGCGCGCCCGGATGTCGTGTTCGGCCAGCAGCGCGACGACGCTGTCTTCCAGCGCAGTGACGAGCCCGCGCACGCCGAGTCCGCGGCGCCGCAAATCGACAAGCGGGTAAATCATGAGCTGCCCCGGTCCGTGGTACGTGACCTCTCCGCCGCGGTCGATCTGCACGACCGGAATATCGCCGGTGGCGAGCAGGTGTTCGCGGCCGGCGTTGACGCCCAGCGTAAACACGGGCGGGTGTTCGGTGAACCAGAGTTCATCCGCCGTATCGCCGTCGCGAGCGTTCGTAAACGCCTGCATTCGCCGCCACAGCGGCTCGTAGTCCTGCAGGCCGAGCTCACGAACGATCAGCGTATCGCCGGCGGTCTTTTTTGCAGCCAGGCTCACGAGTCCGCACGCCGTCTCTACAGGGCCATGATGACCGCTTCGTGTGCGGTCAGGTCGCGATAGATGTCGTCGAGCTGTTCGCGGCTCGTCGCGGTTACCGTGATCGTCACCGAGACAAAGTTGCCTTTGGCGCTCACGGACGTTTGCACCGCATCGTCGGCCACAGGGCCTGTGTGTTTTTCCACGAGCCGTCGTGCAATGCCGCGAAACTCCTCGGAGTCCCGTCCCATCATCTTGATCGGGAAATCGCAGGGAAACTCGAGCAGGCTCTCTTCGGCCATCGTTACTTGAACCACAACGAGATACTGTCCCGGGTACGCTGCCAGAGCGAGCCACGCGGGTTGTCGCCGAGTGCCCGGATCGGTTCGCGCAGGATCTCCTCGCCGTTCAAGGTAATGGCGAGCTCCGCCAGCGGCTGGCCTTCGGCCACCGGTGCGGACAACGTAGCCGGGATATCGAGCGTCGATTCGAGGTCATCGAACGCGCCGCGCGGCACGGTAATGTAAAGATCCTCGGTGAGCCCCAGCGGCGTCTCGCCGTCCGCCGATTTCCAGATTCGCGCGGATGTAATGGTCTCACCGGCGCTGTAGAGAAGGCGGGTCTCGAAAAAGCGGAAAGCGTAGTTCAGGAGCGACTGGCTGCCGGTAATCCGCGAGTTGGCGCTGGCCGTGCCCATGACCACGGAAACGACCCGCATATCGTCGCGCATGGCGGAAGACACGAGACAGTAACCGGCGTCTTCCGTGTGGCCGGTTTTCATGCCGTCGACCGATTCGTCGCGCCAAAGCAGCGAGTTGCGGTTCGGCTGGCGAATCTCGTTCCAGGTGAACTCCTTGACCGAGTACCAGCGATAGTAGTTGGGAAAATCGCGGATGATCGCCTGCGCGAGCGTGGCCAGGTCGCGTGCCGTCGTGTAGTGGTTTTCGGCGGGCCAGCCCGTTGAATTCTTCCAGTTCGACGACAGCATTCCGAGGCGCGTTGCGTACTGGTTCATCATTTCGGCGAACACGTCTTCCGAGCCGGCAATGTGCTCGGCCAGCGCCACGCTGGCGTCGTTGCCGGACTGCACGATCATGCCAAGCAGGAGATCCTGCACGCTGACCTGTTTGCCCACCTCGACGAACATCCGCGAGCCCGCCATGCGCCACGCTTTTTCGCTGATCGTGACCCGCTCCTCGAGCGTTATCTGGCCCTCCGACAGTGCGTCGAACACCACGTAGGCGGTCATCAGTTTCGTCAGGCTGGCCGGGGCGAGGCGGACGTCTGCATCCAGCTCCGTCAGTGTGGAGCCCGTCGTGGCGTCGATTACGAGGTAACTCTTGGCGCCGATGACCGGCGGCGCAGGCACCGGCCGGGTCTGGGCGACAGCCAGCATGCTGGCGAGACAGGCGAATAGAGCAAACGAATAGCGAAGGCTTCTCTGCATGGAATCCGTGTTCGAGAACAATAAAGGTGGGCCGCGTATTGTAACGGTAAACCGCGCGCCGGGAAGGGCGCCGGCGTTTTTCCGGGCTCAGCGGGTGACTAGATAAGGGTCGTCGATGCCAATGGCGGCGAGTTGATCGACAATACGATCGTATTCGAAGACGTTTGCGACGGGGCCGATCTGGACGCGGTACAGCGCAGGGCGGCGGCTCGTGTCGGCCAGGATGCCGATGGGCCCGATACCGTTTTGCCGCAGCATGGCCTCGCGCCGTTCCGCGTTGTCGCGGCTGCCGAAAGCGCCAACCTGAACAAAAATGTCGTTGCCGGAGCGGTCGGGTGCGGCCGCGACCGATGCCGTCTGCGGCTCCACGACGCGCACGGGGCGATCACCCGCCGGCTCGTCGAAACTCAACACACGCACTTCGACCATGCTCGTGCCGTCCTCGACCATGTCGAGTTCGAGCGCTGCCGCGTAAGACAGATCGATAATGCGGTTGTGGACAAACGGACCGCGGTCGTTGACCCGCACGACAACCGTGCGGTTGTTGCGCAGGTTGCGCACCTCGACCCAGGTCGGCAGCGGCAGCGTCTTGTGCGCCGCCGTCATTGCGTACATGTTGTACACCTCGCGATTCGAGGTCAGCCTGCCGTGGAATTTCTTGCCGTACCATGACGCAACGCCGCGCGCGTTGTAACCGGCGCTCGACTCCATGACGCGGTAACTCTTGCCGAGCACTTCGTAGATTGGGCCGTTGCCGTAGCGGCTGAGCGGCTCCGGACCGGGGGTGCCGGCGGGCGGTACGCTGGCGCTTGCGCCGCGGGCGGGCGGGCCGTCGCGAACCGGGCTGGTGCCGCAGGCGCTGAGCACCATGCTCGCGAGCAAAAGCGCTGCCAGCGTGTACCTAGCCTGCATTCCTGGCTACCTCGTCAGCCACCTCGAGGCCGAGCTGATGGACGGCCAGCGCGTACATGACGCTGCGGTTGTACCTCGTGATTACAAAAAAGTTGTGGAAGCCGACCCAGTGCTCAGCGCCGCGGTCGCCTTCGAGTTCCATGAGGCGGCCGGGATCGTCGTCTCCGAGGTCGGTACTGAAGCTGACGCCGCGCTCCCGCAGTTTCGCCACCGTCGTCGACGGCTTGAGGGCCGGTTTGGGAATCGGCCCCTCGAAGTCTTTGGACAGCGTGGCCTCCGCGGCCACCTGGTCGCCCGGACGCCATTGATGTTCGAGGAAATAGTTGGCAATGCTGCCCGCAACGTCCGACCAGTTGTTCCAGATGTCGCGTTTGCCGTCGCCGGTCGAGTCGACGGCATAGGCGCGGTAACTCGACGGCATGAACTGCGGACGCCCCATGGCGCCGGCATAGGAGCCCGTGGGTTCCGTTGCGTCGAGCGATTCGCTGCGTACGAGCAGCAGGAACTGTTCCAGCTCGCGGGTGAAAAACGCCGAACGGCGCGGGTAATAGAAGGCCAGCGTCGTCAGTGCGTCGAGGACCCGGTAGCTGCCCGTAATGCGGCCGTAATAGGTCTCGACCCCAATGATGCCGACAATGATTTCTATCGGCACGCCGCTCGAGTCGGCGATACGCTCGAGTTCGCTCTCGTGTTGCCGCCAGAACGCGGCGCCCGCCTCGATGCGTTCTTCGGTCAGGAATATCTTGCGGTACTCACCCCAGCTCAGTGTGCCCTCGGCGGGCCGGCTGATGGCTTCGAGTATTTTGTCCTTGCGTTCCGCGCGGCCCAGGGTTTCGAGGAGCTCGGTCCGGTCGAAACCGTGTTCTTCGACCATGCGGTCCACAAACGCCTGCACGTTGCTGGCGGTAGTGTCGATGGCCTTGGCGGGGGATGCGAGCAGCACGAGCAGCGCGATTGAGAAAACGCGGGTCAGTGTCATCAGCGAGGGAGCAGTTTTCGGTTGGAATGAATGGCCATGAGAATACCGAATCCGGCCAACAGCGTCACCATCGAGGTGCCGCCGAAACTGACCAGCGGCAACGGGATGCCAACAACCGGCACGAGGCCAGTGACCATTGCCGTGTTGACGAACACGTAGACAAAAAACGTCAGGCTGATCGAGCCTGCGAGCAGCCGCGAATAGGTATCGTGCGCTGAAGCCGCAATGAACAGGCCGCGGCCGACCACGAATATGTACAGGGCAAGCAGTGCAAGCACACCCATTAGCCCCAGTTCTTCGGCGACAACGGCAAATATGAAGTCCGTGTCGCGCTCCGGCAGAAACTCGAGCTGAGCCTGCGATCCGTTGGTCCAGCCTTTGCCGAACAGCCCGCCGGAGCCAATGGCTATCTTCGACTGAATGATGTTGTAGCCGGCGCCCAGAGGGTCGCTGTCCGGGTTGAGCAGGGTCAGCACGCGCTGCTTCTGATAGTCCTGCATGAAGTTCCACAACACCAGCGCACCGGGCACGGACGCGACCGCGAGTCCCAGCATGATCCGGATCGGTAGGCCCGCGAGCACAATGACAATGACGCCGGAGGCGGCGATCAACAGCGATGTGCCGAGGTCCGGCTGTCGGGCAATGAGTACCGTAGGGACGACGATGACAACGGCCAGGACGAGCAGATTGGCCGGCGTGGGCGGCATCTGCCTGTCGTGCAGGTACCACGCGGTCATCATCGGCACTGCGAGCTTCATGATCTCGGAAGGCTGAAAGCGCACTCCGAGATCCAGCCATCGGCGGGCGCCCTGACCCACCTCGCCGGTGACGAGCACGAGAATCAGCAGCAGGACGCCCGCCGCGTAGCCCCACGGCGTCCAGCGCCTGAGAAAGTCCGGCGGGAACTGCGCAATGATGAGCATGCCAACCAGGGCAATCAGGAGCCGCACGAGCTGGTTGGTCCAGAGCCGCATGTTTTCGCCGACGGCGCTGTACAGCACGACGAGCCCGAACGCCGCGATCAGCACGAGTGCGCTCAGGAGCGGTCCGTCTATGTTGAAGCGGTTGAGGAGTCTGCCCAGGCCGCCCAGCGGTTCGGTCGTCCCCGCGAGCAGCTTCTGGGTCTCACTCAGACGCATCGCCGTACCCCAGGTATGCGTCCATCAGGCTCCGGGCGATCGGTGCGGCAACCCGGCTGCCGCTCGAGCCGTTTTCGATAATGACGGCGACGGCAATCTGTGGATTGTCGATCGGCGCAAAAGAAATGAACAACGCATGATCGCGCAGACGCTCTTCGATCTCGTCCTCGTTATATTCTTCTTCCTGCGCAACGCTGAACACCTGCGCGGTTCCGCTCTTGCCGGCCATGACGTATTCGGCGTCGAGGCCGGCGGCACGCGCCGTGCCGCGCGCGCCATGCATGACGTCGTGCATCGACTGGATCACGGTATCCCAGTGGACGTCGTTGTCGACCTCCACCGTTCCAACCCGGACGGGATCCAGGATCCGGCGCTGGCCGTCCAGGGGATCGTCGAATGCGGCGACCAGCCGTGGCTGGTAGCGCGTGCCGCGGGTTGCGGTCGTTGCCGCAGCCACCGCAAGCTGCAGGGGCGTCGCGAGCATGTAGCCCTGACCGATGGACGCAATGACGGTTTCGCCCTGATACCAGCGCTGTTCCGACGGATCACGGCCCTTGAATCGCTCGCGTTTCCAGGCGGTCGACGGAACCAGGCCGTTGCTCTCGTTGCGCAGGTCGATATTGGTTCTTGAGCCGAGCCCGAACTGGTCCAGGTAGTGGTGCATGGCATCGATGCCAATATCGTTGGCGATCTCGTAGAAATACACATCGCAGGATTGAGCGACGGCTTCGATGATATCGACCGGGCCGTGACCCTGCGGCACCCAGTCGCGGTAGCGGTGGGTGTTGTTCGGCAGCGAGAAGAAGCCGCGGCACATGGTTTTGCGGGTCAGGTTGGTGGCCCCCGTTTCGAGCGCGGCCAGCGCAAGCATGGGCTTGATGGTCGAGCCGGGCGGATACACGCCGAGCACCGCGCGGTTGTACAGCGGGTTCTCCGGGTTGGTGGTCAGGCTCCGGTAGTCGTCGGGCGTCATGCCGACCGCAAACTGGTTCGGGTCGAAGGACGGTGCGCTCACCATGGCCAGTACGTCGCCGTTCCAGGGGTCCAGCGCCACAATGGCGCCGCGGCGGCCTTCGAGCGATTTTGTCGCGAGGAGCTGCAGATCCAGATCGAGTGTCGTGTACACGTTGTCGCCGGGGGCCGCCGCCGCATCAACCGGCAGCGCGTCGAGCACCTCGCGAGTGTCGACCGCAATCTGCCGGCCGCGTGCATTCGTGACCAGGTGCCGGTATCCGGCATAGCCGTGCAGGTCGGTCTCGTAATTCGCCTCGACGCCGGTCTTGCCGCTCTGAGACGTGCCTGCGTAGCGCGCTGCCTCGACCTCTTCGAGGTCCTCGGTCGTCAGCGCGCTGACATAACCCACGGCGTGCGCAACCGCGGCGCCATGCGGGTAATGGCGTACCAGTCGCGGACGAAAATCGACGCCGGGAAAACGCGGCCGCTCGACGGCGAAGTTGGCAATTTCGGCGTCGGTCAGTCTGGCGTTCAGCGTGACCGGCTTGAAACGGGGGCCGGCTTTGGCCGTTGCCTCGATTCTCGGAATATCCTCGGCATCGATGAGTCCCAGCGCCGCGAGCCGCGTCAGTGTATCGCCAAGGTCCGCCAGCTGCTCCGGGATCAGCTCGAGCTGGTAGGCAGGGTAGTTCTCCGCGAGTACGCGGCCGCGCCGGTCGAGGATGAGTCCGCGTATGGGCGGCACCGGCTCGATGCGCACCCGGTTGCCCTGGGAGCGTTCCGCGAAGTATTCGTGATCGAGTACCTGCAGCTGCACCAGCCTTGCCACGACTATGCCGAGCAGCAGGACCGCAATCAGTGAAGACAACAGCACGCGGGCAATGAACATCCGGCGTTCGGAATGGTGGTCCTTGATCGGCGACAGCAGGTCCACGTCAGGTTCGGCTCGTCCGCGGGCGCGCCGCGCCCGACAGCGCAATGGCCAGCAGCGGCCAGAGCAGCGTGCCGGAAACGACCGGCCCCCAGTAGCTGGCGGCAGGCACGTCGACCCCGGCAACGCCGTTGATCCAGAACAGCAGGAACTGGTAGACGGTCAGGAGGACCAGGACGGTGAGCGTAAGCTGCGACATCGGGAACACTCGCATCAGCAAATGAAAGCGGGATGTCAAGTAGACCACGGTGACGAGCGCAAGTGCATGTTGTCCGAGCAAGGTCCCGTGCGCCACGTCCAGCAGGAGCCCGACGCCCCACGCGGTGCCGACGCTGTAGTTGCGGGGCAACATCATTGACCAGTAAATCAGGACGAGGGCAATCCAGTCGGGTCTGAACGCCGCTGCGGCCGCCGGTAGCGGCATGATGGTCAACAACATGGCCACAATGATCGAGGCGACCATCGCCAGCGTGCTGCCGCGTTCCGCGCTAGCCATCGCCCGATTCCTCCGTCGCCGGCGAAGCCTCGGCGTTGCTGCTGTCGCGCGTCGGCGGCTCGATGTCGATCAGCATGATTTCGCGCACCTGGTTGAGGGTCGCGGCGGGCAGCGCGGTCACGTCCGCAAACGGTTCCTGCGGAATCCGCGTGACCGAGCTGACGACCGCAACCGGGTAACCCGGCGGGAATTTGCCGCCCAGACCGGAGGTTACCAGCAGGTCTCCACTCTCGATGTCGGCGTTGTTCGGCAGGAACGGCAGGTCCAGGACGTCGATTTCTCCGGTCCCGAATGCAATGGTCCGCAAGCCGTTGCGATTCACTTCGACCGGGATTGCGTGGCCCGGATCGCTGATCAGAACGGCCTGCGAGGTTTTGAGCCCCGGCTCGATGAGCTGGCCAACGACGCCCTCGGCGTCGATGACGGCCTGTCCGTCGTACGCGCCTTCGGCTGTGCCGACGTTGATCACCAGCGTATGCCGGTAGGGGTTGGCATCCACGGACATGATTTCCGCCACGCGGACCCGGCTGCCGACGCGTTCGCGCGCGTCGAGGAGGTCGCGCAGACGTGCGTTCTCAGCCTCGAGTGCCGTCAGCTTCTGCAGCTCGGCTTCGATCAGGAGCCGTTCACTTCTGAGGCGCCGGTTTTCGCGCTGCAGCGTTTCCCGGCTGACCGTCGAGCGGTCTGCCCAGGCAAACAGGCGCGAGGGTGCGTCCACGATCAGCCGCAGCGGGTAGACGGCGGCTCCGAGCGTCTGCCGGACGACGTCGAGGTGCTGCGTGCGTGCATCGGCCAGCATCACGAGAATCGAAAACAGTATCAGCAGAACCGCACGGAGTCCGAGGGCGGGTATCCGTGAGCTCTTGTTGCCGTTGCTGCGAGCAGTGACCACGATGCCTCCGCCGCGGTGGTGGACCTATTCGAGCCCGAAAACCGCCGGGCCGTGTTCGTCAATCAGCTCGATGACCCTGCCGCCGCCGCGGGCCACACAGGTCAGCGGCTCGTCGGCGATCACGACGGGCAGACCCGTCTCCTCCATCAGGAGCTTGTCGAGGTCCCGGAGCATCGCGCCGCCGCCAGTCAGGACAATACCTCGTTCGGCCACGTCCGCGCCGAGTTCGGGCGGCGTCTGTTCGAGCGCTTCCTTGACGGCGCCGACGATACCCTGGAGCGGCTCCTGCAGGGCCTCCAGAATCTCGTTGCTGTTCAGGGTGAAGCTGCGCGGCACACCTTCCGACAGGTTGCGGCCTTTGACCGAGATCTCGAGCACTTCCTGGCCGGGGAACGCGGAGCCGATTTCGTGCTTGATCCGCTCAGCCGTGGCCTCGCCGATCAAAATGCCATAGTTGCGACGCACGTAGTTAGTGATTGCCTCGTCGAAGCGGTCGCCACCAATCCTGACCGATGCGGCATACACGATGCCGTTCAGCGAGATGACGGCAACCTCGGAGGTGCCGCCGCCAATGTCGAGCACCATGGAGCCGCGGGCCTCGTGAACGGGCATTCCCGCACCGATGGCGGCCGCCATGGGCTCATCTATAAGGTGTACCTTGCGAGCCCCTGCGCCCTCGGCCGATTCGCGAATGGCGCGGCGTTCGACCTGGGTCGAGCCGTAGGGAACACAAATCAGCACCCTGGGGCTCGGCCGGAAATACTGGCTGCCGTGCGCCTTGCGAATGAAGTGCTGGAGCATCTTCTCGGTGACGGTGAAATCGGCAATGACGCCGTCTTTGAGGGGCCGGATAGCCGTAATGTTGCCCGGCGTCCGCCCGAGCATGCTCTTGGCTTCGGCGCCGACGGCCTCGACGACTCGTCCGCCACGCCCACTGTCCTCTCGAATGGCAACGACCGACGGTTCGTCGAGGACGATGCCGTGTCCTCGGGAGTAGATCAGCGTGTTCGCGGTTCCGAGATCGATCGACAGGTCATTCGAGAAATAACCCAGGATGTTTTTGAGCATGTGGGGTGGGGCCGGCGCGAGATAAACGGTGTAATCTAGCAATGCCCACGACATTGCACAAGGCGGCGTGTATCATGCTGGATGCGCCGCACTCGGCGCTCTTAAACCCGATCACAACTCCGGAAAAACCCGTGTCACTCGACAAAGACCAGGTTCGGCACATTGCCATGCTGGCTCGCCTGCATGTTGCCGACGACGACATAGAAGAGACGGCGGACAAATTGACCCGCATCGTCGACTTCGTGGACCAGCTTTCGAAAGCGCCGACGGACGGCGTGACGCCGATGGCGCACCCGCTCAACGCGAGCCAGCGGCTTCGCGCCGACAGCGTAACCGAGACTGACGAGCGCGAGCGCGTGCAGGAGAATGCACCGCTGGTTCGCGACGGGCTGTACCTCGTGCCCCGGGTCATCGAATGACGGATTCCCTGCACACACAGACGCTTGCCGAGCTCAAGGCCGGCCTCGAGAACCGCGATTTCAGCGCCGTGGAGGTTGCACAGGCGCTGCTGGCCCGTATCGATGCGCACGACGCGAGCCTCAATGCGCTGCTGACCGTAACGTCCGACCAGGCACTCGAGAGCGCACGGCAGGCTGACGATCGCATTGCGAAAGGCGAGGCGCGCGCGCTGGAGGGCCTGCCGATCGTCCACAAGGACATCTTCTGCACGCGCGGCGTCCGCACGACCTGCGGATCGCGAATGCTCGACGGCTTCGTGTCGCCGTACGATGCAACGGTCGTCAGCCGCCTGGCCGATGCCGGGTCGATCATGCTCGGCAAGGCCAACATGGACGAGTTTGCGATGGGCTCCTCGAACGAGACAAGCTACTACGGACCCGTGCACAACCCGTGGAATCCCGACTGTTCGCCGGGCGGTTCATCCGGCGGTTCCGCGGCAGCCGTTGCGGGTCGACTCGCTCCCGCGGCGACCGGAACCGACACTGGTGGTTCGATCCGACAGCCTGCCGCGTTGACCAACACCGTGGGTCTCAAGCCCACCTACGGCCGCGTATCGCGATACGGGATGATTGCGTTCGCCTCGAGCCTCGACCAGGCCGGCGTCATTACCCGCAGCGTCGAAGATGCCGCGTTGCTGCTCGGCAGCATGGCGGGCTTCGACGAGCGCGACTCCACCTCGATCGATCACCCCGTGCCCGACTATTTTTCGGCGCTCGACGAGGATCTGTCCGGACTGCGCGTGGGCGTTGTCCGCCAGCACTTCGACGCCGGGCTCGAGGAACACACCGGCGCGGCGGTGCGCGAAGCGCTGGACCTGCTCAAGAGCAAAGGCGCCGAGCTGGTCGACGTCGACCTGCCGAACATCGACCTGTCGGTGCCGACCTACTACGTCGTGGCGCCGGCCGAATGCTCGTCGAACCTGTCGCGTTTCGACGGCGTCCGCTTCGGGCACCGCGCCGACGACGTGGAAGACCTGCTCGATCTGTACTGCAAGAGCCGCGGCGAAGGTTTTGGCGCCGAGGTCAAACGACGGATTCTGACCGGCACCTACGTGCTGTCCGCGGGTTACTACGACGCCTACTACCTGAAGGCACAACAGGTGCGGGCACTGATTGCCCAGGATTTCCGCGAGGCATTCGCGAATGTCGACGTGATTGCCGGACCCACGACGCCGACGCCGGCGTTCGAGCTCGGCGCGAAGACGGACGATCCGATCACGATGTATCTCAACGATATCTATACGATCGGCGCCAACCTTGCCGGTTTGCCGGCCCTGTCCGTGCCCTGCGGGTTCGTCGGCGGGCTGCCGGTTGGCCTGCACCTCGTGGGCGGGCATTTTGCCGAACAAACGCTGTTGAATGTGGCCTACAGCTACCAGCGTGATACCGACTGGCACCATCGCTGCCCGGAAGCGTACTCATGAGCGCTCGCTGGGAGGTGGTCATCGGGCTCGAGATTCACACGCAGCTCGCGACGCGTTCGAAAATCTTCTCGGGCGCGTCCACGGCGTACGGTGCCTCGCCGAATACCCAGGCTTGCCTCGTCGATCTCGGCTATCCGGGCGTGCTGCCCGTGGTCAACAAAAGCGTCGTGCGCATGGCGGCGAGTTTTGGCCTGGCGGTCAACGCAACCGTTGCGCGCCGTTCCGTGTTTGCGCGCAAGAACTACTTCTACCCGGACCTGCCGAAGGGCTACCAGATCAGCCAGTACGAGCTGCCGATCGTGGAGCACGGCGAGCTGTTCATCGACCTCGAGGACGGCAGCCAAAAACGCATTGGCATTACCCGGGCGCATCTCGAAGAGGATGCCGGCAAGTCGATCCACGAAGGGCTCGACGGGTTTACCGGCATCGATCTGAATCGCGCGGGCACGCCGCTCCTCGAAATCGTGTCGGAGCCCGATTTGCGCTCCGCGCGCGAAGCGGTGGCTTACATGCGCAAGATCCACACGATCGTGCGTTATCTCGGCATCTCCGACGGCAATATGCAGGAAGGTTCGTTCCGCTGTGACGCCAACGTGTCCGTCAGGCCGAAGGGCGAAGAGAAGCTCGGCACGCGCACCGAGCTCAAGAACCTGAACTCCTTTCGCTTTGTCGAGAAGGCCATCAATTTCGAAGTCGAGCGGCAGATCGACCTCATCGAGGACGGCGGCGAAGTCGTACAGGAAACCCGCCTGTACGATGCCGACAAGGACGAAACCCGGTCGATGCGTTCAAAGGAAGAGGCCAACGACTACCGCTACTTCCCGGATCCCGACCTGTTGCCCGTCGAGATCGACGACAGCTTCATCGACGCCGTTCGGGCGAGTCTGCCCGAGCTGCCGGACGCTAAAACCCGGCGTTTCGTCGACGAGTTTGACCTGCGCTCGGAAGACGCGGCAATCCTGACGGTCAGCCGGCCACTGGCGGACTACTTCGAGGCGGCGTGTGCAGCGACGGCGGCGCCCGCGCAGCTCGTGGCAAACTGGATACTCGGTGATCTGTCCGCTGCATTGAACAAGGAAGCACTCGACGTCGACGAATCGCGCGTGACGGCGCCGATGCTGGCGTCGCTGGTCGAGCGGATTCACGACAACACGATCTCCGGCAAGATTGCCAAAGCCGTGTTCGAGGGGCTCTGGGCCGGCGAGGGCAGCGTGGATGAGATCATCGAAAGCCGCGGGCTGAAACAGATTACCGATGCATCGGCGATCGAAACGATCGTTGCCGAGGTGATTGCCAACAATCCGTCGCAGGCCGAGGAATACCGAGCCGGCAAAACCAAACTGCTGGGCTACTTCGTCGGTCAGGTCATGCAGGCAACCGGCGGCAAGGCCAACCCTGGCCAGGTCAATGCAATACTCAAACAGAAACTGGACGGCTGAGCGGCAAAACGCCCGCGGGGTAGCAGCGTGACCGGCGACCAGCTCGTGCCCTTCGTCTTCGAATCGCTGCCGGTTCGCGGCGCGTTGATCCAGTTGACGCGTGTGTGGCGGCGGATGCAGCGCGATCACGACTACGATCCGCTCGTAAGGGAGACGCTTGGTCACGCGGCCGCAGCCACCGGACTCATTGCCCATAGCCTCAAGTTCACGGGTAGCGTGACGCTGCAGATGCAGGGCGCGGGTCCGCTGTCGATGCTCGTCATGCAGGCGACGAGCCAGCTGGAACTGCGCGGCATGGCAACAGCCGCGAATCCCGTTGCCGCGGACGCGTATCCCGAGTTGTTCAACGATGCGCACTGCGCAATCACGATCGACAACGGTGACCAGCCTTATCAGGGTGTCGTCGAGATCAGCGGCGATCAGCTGGCGGACAGCCTCAAAGGCTACTTCGACCGCTCGGTCCAGGTGCCGAGCCATCTTGCCCTGGTGTCCGATGCGGACCTGGCGGGTGGCTTGCTGCTGCAGCAAATGCCCGGCCAGTCGACGCTGGAAGTCGACGACTGGCAGCGGCTTGGCTACATTGCCGCAACCTTGCGCGGCGCCGAGCTGAGCCAGAACTCCGGGATCGACATGATCCGCAAATTGTTTGCCGAGGACGACGTCCGCGTGTTCGAGCCGCGGCAAGCCAGTTTTCGCTGCCGTTGTTCGCGGCAGCGCGCCGGCGAAGTCCTGAAGATGCTGGGCGAGGCGGAGGTGCAGGCCGCTGTCGCGGAGCAGGGCCGGGTCGAGGTGACCTGTGAATACTGCGGCGAGCGTCAGCGTTTCGACGCAATCGACGTGTCCCGCCTGTTCGTCGAGAACACGGTCTCCGGACCAAAAAGCCTTCAGTAACAATCGATTACGCGCCCTTCGGGCGATCGCTGGAAATTCCCGACCTGTTTTTGCTCGCACCGCCGAAAGGTGCTGTGTTATGCTTTCGTCTCGATATATAAACTAATTCTTATATCTTAATAGATTTTGTCAAAATAGAACTCCTCGAGCCGCAGAACGTCGCGGCACCGAACTCATGAAACCGGCCACAGAACACATGCTTCGCTATTTCAAGGCGCTGGCGGATCCGCTGCGTCTGCGGCTGTTCGTGTTGCTGGGGCGCGGCGAATGCAGCGTGTCGGAACTCAAGGAAGTCACGGGCCTGAGCCAGCCGCGCGTATCCCAGCAGCTCAAGCAGCTCACGGACGCCGGATTGGTCGAGCGTTTTCGCGACGGGCAGTTCGTGTACTACCGCGCCGCCACCGAAGGTGCTGCGGGCAGCGATCGTCGTCGCCTGATGGCGCTGTTCCCCGAGGACGAAACTGTGTTCGAAAAGGATGCCGAGACGTTGCTGGCGCTGCGCGGCAACGTGCATCCCGTCGAGAGCAGCGACGCGGATCCTGCGCTGGACCGCGCACTGCACAAAGCGCTCGTCGAGCTTACCGTGTCGGCACCGATTGGCGATCTGCTGGACATCGGCAGCGGCGAGGGGCGAATCCTCAAGTTGCTCGCGTCGCGCGCGCGGCGGGCGGTGGGAGTCGACACGAACCCCGATGCGCGCCGCCAGGCGCGAGCCGACCTGCTGCTGGCCGGTTTGCCCAACTGCAGTTTGCGGCAGGGCTCGATGTATCAGCTGCCGTTTACGACGGGCGAGTTCGACACCGTCATCCTCGACGACGTGCTGAATCTGGCGGAACGGCCCGAGACGGCGCTGTCCGAGGCGCGCCGGGTGCTGAAGCCATCGGGCCGCCTGCTCATTCTGTCTGCGGCGCGAGGGGCGGAACAGCGCGACGTGGCCGGAGAACTCGCGGCCTGGTGCGTTGCCTGTGGCCTGCGCGTTGCGCCGCTGCGCACGATACCGGCAGGCCAATCCGGTTGGCTCCTGGCCATTGCCACCCACACGGAGCCGCGCGACGCCGCTGCCTGATTTCACTCACTGGTTTTTACCCTGACATCATGATGACGACACCCAACGACGTACAGGTTTCTTTCGAGTTCTTTCCGCCTGCGAACGAAAAAATGCAGGCGACGCTCTGGCAGTCGGTGAAACGGCTCGAGTCGCTGGCACCGCGCTTCGTGTCCGTTACCTACGGGGCGGACGGCTCGACCCGCGAGCGCACGCACGACGCCGTGGAGCGCATTGTGCGTGAGACCCCGCTGACCGCGGCGCCGCACCTTACGTGTATTGGCGCGGGCCGGGGTGAGATCGAGGCCATTGCGGAGGACTACTGGAACATGGGTATCCGCGATATCGTGGCTTTGCGTGGCGACCTGCCCAAAGACGTGCCCGACTATCGTCCACCCGCCGACGGCTTCCACTACGCGTCGGAGCTCGTCGCGTGCCTCAAGGGCGTGGCCGACTTCGATATCTCCGTGGCGGCGTATCCCGAGGTGCATCCGGAGGCGCGCAACGCGGATACCGACCTCGACAACTTAAGGCGCAAGCTCGAGGCGGGCGCCAGCCGGGCAATTACCCAGTTCTTTTTTGACGCGGACGTGTTCCTCAGGTTTCGCGACCGCGCCGCGCGCGCCGGCATCGAGTCCGCGCTCGTGCCGGGCATTCTGCCGATTACGCGCTTCCCGCAGCTCGAGAAGTTCGCGGGTGCCTGCGGTGCGAGCGTGCCGGAGTGGCTGCGCGAGCGTTTCGCGGGTCTCGAGGACGATATCGAGACGCGGCAAATGATTGCGGCCAGCGTGGCTATCGAGCAGGTGCAGGCGCTCCGGGCCGAAGGCGTGAACGAGTTCCATTTCTACACGCTGAATCGCTCGGAGCTGACCTTCGCCATTTGCCATGCGCTGGGCGTGCGGCCCGGCCAGGTTGCGGCCTGAGGAGCGGACGATGACGGACCATAAGAACCGCAACGCCGCTCTGCTACGGGCGCTCGAAGAGCGCATTCTGCTGCTCGACGGCGCAATGGGCACGATGATTCAGGGCTACCGGCTCGAGGAGGAGGATTATCGCGGTGAGCGCTTCAGCGACTGGCCGCAGGACCTCAAGGGCAACAACGATCTGCTGAGCCTTACGCGACCCGACGTGATTCGCGAGATTCATCGGGCGTTCCTCGACGTCGGCGCCGACATTATCGAGACCAACACCTTCAACTCGAATGCGCCGTCTCTCGGCGACTACGGCATGGAGTCGTTGGTTGCCGAGCTCAATCAGCGCGCTGCCGAGCTGGCGCGCGAATGTGCGGACGCGGCGGCAGCCGCCAGCGGCGTGCCGCGCTATGTGGCCGGCGTGCTCGGGCCGACAAACCGCACGGCGTCGATTTCGCCCGACGTCAACGATCCCGGCTTCCGGAATATCCGTTTCGACGAACTCGTGGACACCTACATCGAGGCTGCCCGTGCGCTGATCGCCGGCGGCGTCGATTTCATCATGATCGAAACCATTTTCGACACCCTGAACGCCAAGGCGGCAACGCTCGCCGTGGCGCGGGCGTTCGAGGAAACCGGCCAGACGTTGCCCGTCATGATCTCGGGCACGATCACTGACGCGTCCGGCCGAACGCTGTCGGGACAGACGACCGAGGCGTTCTGGAATTCGGTGCGCCACATCGAGCCGTTCATGATTGGCCTGAACTGCGCGCTCGGCGCCAGCGAACTGAGGCCGTACGTTGCGGAGCTGTCCCGGGTAGCGGACACGCGCGTCAGCGCGCACCCGAACGCGGGCCTGCCGAACGAGTTCGGCGAGTACGATGAAACGCCGGAAGACATGGCGGCCGTGGTTGGAGAGTTCGCGTCGAGCGGGCTCGTGAACCTCGTCGGCGGCTGCTGCGGGACGCGCCCGGAACACATTGCCGCGATCCGCGCCGCCGTCCAGGACAAAACGCCTCGGGACGTGCCAGGGCCGCCGGTCCGCTGCCGGCTGTCGGGGCTCGAGCCGCTGAACATCGGCCCGGACGATCTGTTCGTCAACGTGGGTGAGCGCTGCAACGTGACGGGTTCCGCGCGGTTTCGCAAGCTGATCGAAGCGGACGACTATGCAACCGCCGTGGAGGTGGCGCGCCAGCAGGTCGAGAACGGTGCGCAGATCATCGACGTCAACATGGACGAGGGTATGCTCGATTCGGAGCAGGCCATGCGGACGTTTCTGAACCTGATTGCGGCAGAGCCGGACGTGGCCCGACTGCCGATCATGATCGATTCGTCGAAATGGTCGGTGATCGAGGCTGGCCTCAAATGTGTGCAGGGCAAAGCCATCGTCAACTCGATCAGCCTCAAGGAGGGCAAGGCGCAGTTCGTCGAGCAGGCCCGCCTGATCCGGGAATACGGTGCGGCCGTGGTTGTCATGGCTTTCGACGAAGACGGGCAGGCCGACAGCGTTGAGCGCAAGGTGGCGATATGCCAGCGGTCTTACGACATCCTGACCGGCGAAGTGGGTTTCGATCCCGCAGACATCATTTTCGATCCGAACATTTTTGCCGTTGCGACCGGCATCGAAGAGCATGCCGAATACGGCGTTGCGTTCATCGAGGCGACGCGGGCGATCAAGGAGCGGATGCCGCACGCCATGGTGTCGGGCGGGGTCAGCAACGTCTCGTTCTCGTTTCGCGGTAACAACACGGTGCGCGAGGCCATTCACTCGGTCTTCCTGTATCACGCGATTCGCGCCGGGATGGACATGGGCATTGTCAACGCGGGCCAGCTCGCCATCTACGAGGACCTGCCGGCGGAATTGCGTGAGGCGGTCGAGGACGTCGTGCTCAACCGGCGCGATGATGCGACAGAGCGCCTGCTGGAGGTAGCGGAGACCTACAGGGACCAGGGTGGCGGCACCGAAACGCGCACCCGGGATCTTGCCTGGCGCGAGCTGCCCGTCGAGAAACGCCTCGAGCATGCCCTGGTGAAAGGCATCGACGAGTTTGTCATCGACGACACCGAGGAGGCGCGCGTGGCCGCCGACCGGCCGCTGTCGGTCATCGAAGGTCCGCTCATGGCGGGCATGAACGTCGTCGGCGACCTGTTCGGTGACGGCAAGATGTTCTTGCCGCAGGTCGTCAAGTCCGCGCGGGTCATGAAAAAGGCCGTCGGCCATCTCGTGCCGTTCATCGAGGACGAGAAGGACGGTGGCGCAAGCTCCAACGGGCGCATCGTGCTGGCTACCGTCAAGGGTGACGTGCACGACATCGGCAAGAACATTGTCGGCGTGGTTCTGCAGTGCAACAACTTCGAGGTGATCGACCTGGGTGTCATGGTCAGCTGCGACAAGATCCTGGAAGCCGCGCGCCGCGAGAATGCGCAGATGATCGGTCTGTCCGGGCTCATTACGCCGTCGCTCGACGAAATGGTGCACGTCGCGTCGGAGATGCAGCGTCTCGACTTCGAGTTGCCGCTCCTGATCGGCGGGGCGACGACGTCGCCCGCGCACACGGCCGTCAAGATCGAGCCGAAGTACGAGGGGCCGGTCATCTACGTCAAGGACGCGTCCCGGTCGGTTGGCGTTGCGCAAGCACTGGTCGAGACCGATACGCGCGACGCGCTGGTCGCGAAGAATCGTGACGACAATGCACGCCGCCGGGAGCGGCACGCGGGCAAGACCCGTCTTGCTCCGCAGTTGTCGATCAGCGCCGCGCGTGAGCGCAAGGAGAAGATCGACTGGTCCGGCTATACGCCGCCGGCTCCTTCGTTTACGGGGGTTCGGGTATTCGACGATATCGATCTCGGCGTGCTGCGCGACTACATCGACTGGATGCCGTTCTTCAACGCCTGGGAATTCCACGGCAAGTTTCCGGCCATCCTGACCGATCCCGTGGTTGGCGAGGCGGCGAGCACTCTGTTCGAGGACGCCGAGCAGATGCTCGAGAAGATCATTAGCGAGCGCTGGCTGACCGCGCGGGGCGTCATCGGCTTCTTCCCGGCGCAGTCGGACGGCGCGGACGATCTGCTCGTGCGGACCGAGGCCGGGGAGATGCGGCTTTGTCACCTGCGCCAGCAGAAAACGAAGCGGGAAGACCAGGCGCAGTGGTGCCTCGCCGACTACGTGGCGCCCGCGGAGAGCGGGCTCCAGGACTTTATCGGCGGCTTTGCGGTCACGGCAGGCATCGGTATCGACGAGCACGTCGCGCGTTTCGAGGCTGAACACGACGACTACAGCGCCATCCTGCTCAAGGCGCTGGCTGATCGGCTTGCAGAGGCCACCGCGGAGTATTTCCACGAGCGGGTTCGCAAGGAGCTGTGGGGATACGCGGCCGACGAGCGCTTGAGCAACGAGCAGCTGATCGCCGAGGCCTACAGCGGCATCCGTCCTGCGCCGGGGTATCCGGCCTGTCCCGATCACACCGAGAAGAGCAAGCTGTGGGCGCTGCTCGACGTGGAGCGCAACATTGATCTCCGGCTGACGGACAGCTACGCCATGTTCCCGACCGCAGCAGTCAGCGGTTTCTATTTTTCGCACCCCGATTCGCGCTACTTCGCGGTAGGCAAGATCGACCGCGACCAGGTCGAGTCATACGCCGCGCGCAAGGGCATGAGCGTGGCCGACGTCGAACGCTGGCTGGCCCCGAATCTCGGCTACGACCCCGACGCCGCTGATGCTGCCTGACGCTGCCGATGCAGCTTGACCCGCGCCGGGCATGGTGGGGCGTCATGCTCGTGAGCACCGTCGTGATCGGGCTCACGACGGCCTACCTGCTGGACCTCCTGACCGGACTGCAGAAGCTCGGTTTCCTGGGCGTCCTGCTGTTTGTCATATTCGTAGGGGATGTGCTCGTCGCGCTGGGCATGCAGAAGGTTGCGCCGACCCGAATCAGCATCGGCCCGGGTGAGCGCGAAACCTGTGACGATCTGCCGGCCGAAACGGCCACGGCGATCGCCCATTTCGACGGCAACACGGGAAGGGTGTCCGTGCGCGGCGAGACCTGGAATGCGCGGACGGAATCCGACTCGGCGCAGTCGGCGATTCGCCGTGGAGACATTGTGCGAGTGGAGGGCCGTGACGGGCTGACCCTGGTCGTAAGCCCGGCAGAGACCTGAGCCTCTAACTCCGCCGCCCGACTCAGCGTCGGGCAATTTCCGTCAGGAGCGGCAGGTGATCCGAGCCCACCGACGAGAGCGTGCGGACGTCGACGGCGGCAAGATCTTCCGATATTAGCGTGTGATCGATCGCAATCATGCCGACCGGCAGAAAGACCGGCCATGTCGGCAGTATGCCGAAGCCCTTGCGCGCGTTGACGAGCCCGGTCTCCGCAATCAGCTTGCGGTAGTGGTTGGCCCACACGGAAATGTTGAGATCTCCGCTCAGAATGACGCTGCCCGGAGTGGTGGCCACCAGTGCCCCCACGGCGGCAAGCTGCGTGTTGCGGTCTTCGTAAAACTGGCGGCCCATCGGCGGCAGAGGATGTGTGCTGAAGACGGTGACGGGTTCGCCGTCCAGCTCGATTTCGAATTTCAGATTCGGGTGATCCCGCGGCGGCAGTGTGAAGATCTCGGCATCCCTGAGCGGCTGCTTTGACCAGACACCGAGGCCGAAAGGGTCATAACGTGTTTCCAGCAGCCGGTGCGGGTAACGGCTGTTCAGGGATTCGAGCATCGGAACGTGCTCGGGCGTCAGCTCCTGCACGAACACGAGATCCGGTTCGGTGTTCCGCACGTGCTCGAGCAACTGCGACATGTCCCCGTTGTGCGCGAGCACGTTGGCGTGCAGCAGGCGGACCGTTTCACCGTTTCCGGGCTCGGGCGCGCCGGTGTACCAGGGCAGCACGTAGGCGCCGTTGATGCCACTGGCGACGAGCATGAGCGCGGCGAAACGCGGTCGGCGCAGCGTGCCGAGTAAGGCCGCCAGCAGCAGCGAGACCGTCAGGTACTGCAGCTTGAAGTGGGAAAACAGTTCGAGGTAGCGGTGCAGCTGGTCGAACACCGTCGCGACGGTAAACGCGGCGGTCAGCACGGCGCCGGTCTCGAGGAGCCGGATGAACGCCGGCTTTATTCGTTTCGTCAGCGTCATGCCGGGCCGCCCCCGGGCCGAAGAACGCTGAACGCCCTGCGCGTCGAAGCCGGGCGTTGCACAGTGTCGTGTGCGGGCGGTTCGGTCAGCTCGTACGTACCTCCAGAATGGTGACGGCCTCCACCGGGACGTCCTGATGCCCGCCGCGGTTGCCGGTTTCGACGCCGGCAATCGCGTCGACAACGTCCATGCCGTCGGTGACCTCTCCGAATACGGCGTAGCCAAAGTCGCGGCCGCCGTGATCGAGGAAGTTGTTATCGCGCAGGTTGATGAAAAACTGCGCCGTTGCGCTGTTGATATCCATCGTACGGGCCATTGCCAGGGTGCCGCGGCCGTTGCTCACACCGTTGTCGGCCTCGTTCTTGATGGGCGGGCGCGTCGACTTCTGCTGCATGTCCGCGTCGAAGCCGCCTCCCTGGATCATGAAGTTGGGGATGACCCGATGGAAGATCGTGTTGTCGAAAAAGCCGTCCTCGACGTACTGGCGGAAGTTCTCGCAGGTAATCGGGGCTTTGTCCTCGAACAGCGTCACCTGGATGTCGCCGTGGCTGGTCTTGATCGTAATCATCGCGTCTCGTTCTCTCCGTCTTGATCTTGCCGTTTTGATCTTGATATGAGCCGTGCGGGGCTGCTCTTTATGATCCGGGCGTGCGTTGTACCACACTTGCGCCTCGTTTTGCGCGGGTGACGCGCGGCAGGCCGGCGAAATCGCGAAAACATTCGATCGCGCTCCAGCCCGCGTCGCGCAGCAGATTCTCGACCGCCGGCGCCTGCGTCGCGCCGTGTTCGACGAACAACAAGCCGTCCTCGACGAGCACCTTCGGCACCTCGCGGGCAAGCTCGAGGATACAGGCAAGTCCGCCGTTGTCGGCAACCAGCGCCGATCGGGGTTCGCGCACGAGCTTCTCGAGCGCCTCGTCGTCCGCGGCGACGTAGGGAGGGTTACTGACCACAACGTCGAATTGCTCATCGCTGACGGGCTTTACCCAGGAGCCCTCGACGAAGCGTACGTTGTCGATCTCGAGTGCCCGGGCGTTCTGGCGCGCGACCTCGAGCGCTGCTGCACTCAGGTCCGTGGCCGTGACCTCGGCAATGCGCCGTTCGCGCGCCAGCGCCAGCGCAATGGCGCCGGAGCCCGTGCCGAGGTCGAGTATGCGCACCGGAGCATCGTGTGCCACCTCGGACAGGACCAGTTCGACCAACCGTTCGGTTTCCGGCCTCGGTACCAGCGTTGCCGGAGTCACCATGAGTTCGAGCGACCAGAATTCCTTGCTGCCGGTAATGTAGGCCAGCGGCTCACCCGCGAGCCGCCGCTCTATCTCGTAGGTAAGGCGCTCGAGCGCGCCGTCGTCGAGCTGGTCTTCCGGGTGCGCGAACAGGTAGCTTCGCGGCATGTCGATGGCGCGCGCGAGCAGGAGATCGGCTTCGAGCCGCGGTGTATCGCTAACGGCAGCAAGCCTCCGGCTGACCGTCTCGGTCAGCTTGCGGATTTCCCGCTGAATTTCCGGATCGTCATTCAAGGCTGGCTGCTCGCGTCTGGGGCTCGAGGCCGTTTTGTGTCGCTGCTATGCATCCGCCGGGTGCATTGCGTACACTCGCGGCTCCGTCAACCGAGATCCTAAGCCTCATGGCCATTTACTCCAACGTTCTCGACATGGTTGGGCACACCCCAATGCTCGAAATCAGTCGTCTGGACACCGGGCCGTGCCGTCTGCTGCTCAAGCTCGAACTCATGAATCCCGGCGGTTCCATCAAGGATCGCATCGGCGTTTCGATGATCGGCGAAGCCGAGCGCCGCGGTGACATCAAACCCGGGGACACCATCGTCGAAGCAACCGCCGGCAACACGGGGCTGGGTCTGGCGCTCGTGGCGGCGCAAAAAGGCTACCGGCTCGTGCTCGTGCTGCCCGACAAGATGAGCCAGGAGAAAATTTTCAATCTGCGAGCAATGGGCGCAGAGGTTGTGCTGACGCGCTCCGACGTGGGCAAAGGGCATCCCGAATACTATCAGGACCTGGGCAAGCGGATTGCCGAGGAGCAGGGCGCCTATTTCATCAATCAGTTCGGCAATCCCGACAATCCGCTGGCGCACGAGCTGACGACCGGGCCCGAGATCATCGAGGAGCTGGACGGCAAGCTCGACGCCATTGTGCTCGGCGTCGGTTCCAGTGGTACCGTAACCGGTCTGGGCAAGTACCTCGAGGAGCACGCGCCGCACGTCGATCTCATACTGGCCGATCCGGTGGGTTCGGTCCTGGCGGACTACATCAACAAAGGCGAGCTGAACAAAGGTGGCAGCTGGCTGGTCGAGGGTATCGGCGAAGACTTCATCCCGTCGATTGCCGATTTCAGCAAGCTGGTTCGCGGCTACGCCATCAGCGATGCCGAGTCGTTCGCCGCCGCGCGCGAGCTGTTGCGCAAAGAGGGGCTCCTGGCCGGCTCATCGTCGGGTACCTTGCTCGCGGCAGCGCTCAAGTATTGCCGCGAGCAAACCGAGCCAAAAACGGTCGTGAGTTTCGCCTGCGACACGGGCAACAAGTATTTGTCCAAGCTGTACAACGATTTCTGGATGGAGGATCAGGGTTTCATCGAGCGCGAGCAGCACGGCGATCTGCGCGACCTGATCGGCCGACTGCACGACGAGCGGGCAACGATTACCGTTGGGCCGACGGACGTGCTGACAACGGCGCACAACCGACTCAGAAACGCGGGCTTCTCACAGCTGCCCGTCATGGAGGACGGCCGGCTGGTCGGCGTCGTGACGGAAGACGCTATCATCCAGTTCGTCTTCGGTAAGCCGGAACTCATGAACTCCCCGGTGGAGGACGCCATGGAGTCGGCGTTCATCAAGCTCGACAAGTCGACGACGACCAACAACCTGGTTGCCATGCTGCACGTTCAGCCGTATGCGGCGATCATGGACGGCGAGCGGTTCCTGGGCCTGATTACCCGCTCGGACGTACTCAACTACCTGCGTCGGCAGATGTGAGATCGACACGATGACAGACAGCAAGAAAAAACACGGTTTTGCCACCCGCACGATTCACGGCGGGCAGTCTCCCGACCCCAGCACCGGCGCCATCATGCCGCCCATCTACGCCACCTCGACCTACGTGCAGTCGAGTCCCGGCGAACACCAGGGCTACGAGTACTCGCGGACCCAGAACCCGACGCGCATGGCGTGGGAGCGCTGCATTGCGGATCTGGAATCGGGCAGCCACGGTTTTGCGTTTGCCTCCGGGATGGCGGCGATAGCCACGATCCTCGAGCTGATCGACAGCGGCAGCCACGTCATTGCGCTCGACGATCTGTACGGAGGTTCGCGGCGCCTGTTCGAAGGTGTACGCAAGCGCAGCGCCAATCTCGATTTCAGCTTTGTCGACATGACGCAGCCCGGCGCCGTCGAGTCGGCGCTGAAACCCGAGACGCGGATGCTGTGGGTCGAAAGCCCGAGCAACCCGCTCCTCAAGATCGTCGATCTTGCAGCGCTCGCGGAGTTTGCAAAAGCCAACGAGCTACTGTTCGTTGTCGACAACACGTTTGCCACACCCTATCTGCAGAGACCACTCGAACTGGGCGCCGACATCGTCATGCACTCGGCAACCAAGTACCTGAACGGGCATTCGGATATCGTGGGCGGCGTGGCCGTGACGGCGAACGACGAACTCGCAGAGCGCCTCGCTTATCTGCAGAACTCGGCCGGCGCAGTGGCGGGGCCTTTCGACAGTTTCCTGGCGCTGCGCGGCGTTAAAACGCTGGACGTGCGCATGCAGCGGCACGTGCAGAGCGCATCGGCCATTGCCGACTGGCTCGAGGGTGACGCGCGCGTAGACAGCGTGCTGTACCCCGGCCTGAGTTCACATCCGCAGCATGCACTGGCGTCGAGCCAGATGGCGGGCGGCGGCGGGATCGTCACGTTCTTCATCAAGGGCGGCATCGACAACGCGCGGCGGTTCCTGGAGAACACGGAACTGTTTGCGCTGGCCGAAAGCCTTGGTGGCGTGGAAAGCCTCGTCGACCATCCCGGCATCATGACCCACGCGTCGGTGCCGCCGGCGCGTCGCGAAGAGCTGGGTATCAGCGACCAGCTCATCCGGCTTTCTGTGGGTATCGAGGATCTCGACGACCTCCTGGCGGACCTCGATCATGCGCTGACGCAGGCCGTTTAGCCGTCTGCCCGGGGCGACATTCGATATCGTTGTGCTAAATTGAATCTCCGTGCGAATGCTCCTGGTCGACTAGCCGTTCGTTTCCCGGTCTTGTTGCTCTCCTGTCTGTTGATGTCTCCGGCAGTGTCGGAGCGGGGCGATTGGCTGGATGACGCGGCCGATCAGGTACTCAGTCGGTACGACGGCGAATCGATACTGCTGATCGGAGAATTACACGGCAGTCGCGAGACGCCAGCCCTTGCGTCTGCGATCGTTCGCCGCCTTGCTTCAGAGACGCCGGTAACGGTTGGCCTGGAGATCCCCAGCCAGGAACGGTCTCGAATCGATCGCTTCCTCGCGTCCGACGGATCTCGAGAGGCTGTCTCCGATTTGCTCGAAGGGGATTTCTGGCAGGTCGCTCCGGAAAACAGCGACGGCAGACGAAGCCAGGCCATGCTTGAAATGATCGAGTGGCTGCGAAGCCGGTCGGCCAATGCTCACCCCGTGGAGATTGTGCTCCTGGATGACAGCGGACTGTCCGGCCACGATGATGATCGGCGGCAGATGATGGCTGACCGGATCGCTGGTCTCGCCGACAAACTGAAGGCTGGTCCCGCAGTTGTCCTGATCGGGAATTACCACGCCCGGCTGGCTCCGAATCCCAGGCTCATGATGTATGACGGCAAACCGATCGAGCCACCTGTACCGACAGCCAGCCTGGTACGGAACGTCCCGTTGACGAGCCTCGACGTCTCGGCATGTGAAGGAGAGGTATGGGCGTGTTTCGGTGAGCGCTGTGGTCTTCTTACGCTGGCGAGTCAGTGTCCCGAAGGCTCACCAGTCACGCTGACGGAACTGGACCCCGAGCAGGACGGCTATCACATCGGTCTCATGCTCCCGCGGTACAACGCATCTCCACCCGCAATCGACCCGTAGGCGCCGGCTAGTGGCCGAAAGTCGTCAGCAGGCCTGGCACGCAAGCGCCATTCTGTTGTCGCCCGCGTAATCCGGCTTAGTCATCCCGCCCGGGTTCGTTCGGATTGCTGGAGAACAGTGCGATCTTGTTGCCCTGCGGGTCGCGCAGGTAGCCCACGTAAAAACGCGGTCCGTATGCGTCGCGGAAGCCCGGCGGGCCCTCGTCGGAGCCACCGGCGGCAAGCGCGGCGGAGTGAAGGTCACGCACCTGTTGTTGACTGCGAGCCTCGAAGGCAACCATGGCACCGTTCCCGGCCGAGGCGGGGCGTCCGTCGAACGTGGGTTTGACGTAGAAATCCGGCGGAGCGGCGGATTGACCCGGCTGTTCGGGCAACGTGTAGCTGAGGCCCTCCGGACTTTCCTTCAGCTCGTAATCAAGGGCTGGCAGGAACGCGGAATAAAACCGTTTCGCGCGAGCCATGTCATCAGCACCGACGGTGACGTAGGCAATCATGCTGCGTATTCCCTGCCGACTTTGGTTTATCGCAAAGAGTCCGAAACGCTACGGTAGACCAACACACAACTCGGCTCAACACGCCTGTGTTGCGCTCGGTGCCGTTGACGGAGGTTCCGGTTCAGTTCCGGGCGTCTCGTTCACCCATTGGCAATACCAACCGGTATCCGGCTTTGCGAATCGTCAGAATATACGACGGGTTGGAAGGATCGGGCTCCAGTTTTCGCCGCAGCTCGGCCACGTGCGTGTCGACGGTACGGCTAATGATTGCGGATGTATGCCCCCAAACCTCTTTCATGAGTTCGACGCGTGACGCTACGGCACCGTCGCGCCTCAGGAGCGCAACCAGCAAACCAAACTCCTTGGGCGTCAGGTCGACGGCTGCGCCGTCGCGAAGTACCTGCCGCGCGCCAGTATCGACGCGTATGCCGCCAAACTCGTAGTGTGCGGTTTCCGAGGCCGAACGTATGCCGGCGCGCCTGAGCAACGCCTCGACCCGGGCCATCAGCTCCATGAGTGCAAACGGTTTGGTGACGTAGTCGTCAGCCCCCAGCCGCAGCCCGGACACCTTGTCGACCTCGTTGCCTTTGGCGGTCAACAGCAGCACCGGCGTGGATCGATCGCTGCGGCGAAAACGGCGCAGGAGATCGAGACCGTTGAGCTTCGGCAGCATGACGTCGAGTATGATCATGTCCGGTGTTTCGTTGAGCGCTTTGTCGAGGCCCACGGCGCCGTCGCTCGCCAACGCCACCCGGTAGCCCTGCACCTCGAGGTTCGTTTGCAGGCCAAACGCAAGGTCGTCATTGTCCTCGATGACGAGAATGCGAGCTTCGCTATTCATCGTTTCCGGACCCGGCGGGGCCGTGGGCGGGCAGCTCGATGACGACGCGGGTACCGACCCCGGAGGGTGGCGTCTCGATACGGCATTCGCCGTGCATGGCCTTGATCAGCTTGCGCACGACAGCAAGGCCAATGCCCGTGCCGCCAATCGCCGTGTCCCGCTCGCGGCCGAGTCGATAGAACGTGCCCCAGACGCGCGTGCGCTCGGACTCCGGAATACCCGGTCCCTGGTCCTCGACGGCCAGGGTTGCGGTGTCGACGCCTGGCGCCGCCGTGACCGTAACGGTCTGTCCGTCCGGACCGTACTTGATCGCGTTGTCGAGCAGGTTGATCACCACCTGGCGCAGCGCGTTCCTGTCGATCCATGCTTCCGGCTTGCCGGTAATGGACAGTTTGACCGTCACGGACGGGTGGATGGACTGTGCCGTGGCGGCAATGTCCTCGAGCAGGGGTTTGAGCGCTTCCAGCCCGGAATCGAGCTGTATCTCGTCGGAAACTTTCGAGATGCGCAACACGTTTTCGACGAGGTGAGAGAGGCGGCGGGATTCGCGATCGATGATCTCGAGTGAGCGTCGCTCTTCCTCCGGGTTTCGTGCCCGCCCGAGAAGCAGGGTTTCCGCAAACATGCGAATCTGCGTAAGCGGTGTTCTGAGTTCGTGCGATACCTGCGACACGAACTCCTCCCGGAGTTTCATGACCGCGGCCTCGCGGATAAACAGCAAGATGGCCGAAACGAGCAGCATGACCGAGGCAGCCAGTGCGGCGAGCAGGATCGGCAGCCGCGTTTCCGGCAGGCCGCCAATGATCAGCGTCGATGCCACGTGCGGATCGAGTGACACACGCACCGAGTAACCGTCCGGAATCCCGCCTCTTGGATCGGGCGCAAACTCCCTGACCGCCATGAGCGCGTTTTCGAACTGCGGATTCACGCGGTAGACGGTGCGTTTCGATGGGTCGAGTACCTCGACGAACAGCATGTCATTGTTCACTCTGCCGTTGGCTGCCGACTCGGGCAACAGCGGCCGGTTGCCAAGCGAACGTTCGATGAAGCCGCGGAAACCCGCCGGGTCGAGCACGTAGCCGAACAACACACGCGAGCCGTTGCCTTCGGCGCGAAACAGGTAGATGACCCGCTCGCCGGAGCTCTCGGTATGAGCGAGCTGAAACGGCGCAAAAAAATCCTCGTCGTTGCGATGCAGTTCGGCAATCAGGCGGACGAGTTGGTCGGACGGCTGCTGTCCCGACATGTCGAGCGTCATGCCGTCATGCATGAAAAAGCCCGCGCTCAACGCCGCCGCGGACCGTACCCATTCGGAAGCGCCGGGACCCACGATTGCCTGCATCTCTCCGGCGCTTTCCGCATTCTCGATGGCTTTGATGAGCGTCTTGTGGCCGTAGCCCGACAGGGCCGAGACGAATCGCCGCTCGAACTCGTCGGCTGCCAGCGCGCTGTAGTCATGAATCAGGCTGGCCGCCACCGAGGCATTGGACTGTTGCGCCTGCCAGGCCTGCCAGCCGAGCGTTGCCGTGAACGCCAGACAGGCCAGCAGCAGGCTGAGAATGGCGACCGTGCGCTGATTGATCGCGCTCGATTGAGGGCCAAAGCGGAACATGCCCCAGTCTAACCGGCCGCCTCTTACACGCAAGCGGACCGCGTTTGCCAACCCGCCATTCCTGACAGTTCCCTGACATTCGGCCAACCTTGCTGACCTTGCGATCGCGTGCAATCGATCCTCCACACATCAAAGGATCAGGAGCGGTTCGATGACGGGGATCTATCGTATCGGCGGGATCACTGTGCTGATTGCCGGCGCCCTGGTGGCCGGCGCTTGTTCGACGACCTTAACGCCCGAGCAGGAGGCGCGGCGTTACGACCGGATGGACTACCAGGCGCGCTTCCGCGATTTTCGGACCCGCTGCCTTGCGGCTGACGGCACCGTGTTCATCGATGCGAGAAAACGGCCGCTGCGGCCCGGCATGCCCGAGCCCGGCGATCGTTATTATTGCTATTGATGATCGCCTGTCGTAGTCACCGAACTCAGTTCAGGTGCTCGGCGAGGAACGTCTCCATTGCCCTCAAGGCTTCGAGGCGTTGCTCGTTCGTGCTCAGGTGGTGATCGCCTTCCGCCTGTTCGATATACAAAAAGTCCTTGCCTGCGCGTTCCAGGGCTTTTGCCATGCGGCGGCTTTGCGCGACGCGCACCCTAATGTCTTTTTCACCGTGAATCAGCAACACCGGTATGTCGATGTCTTCCGCCATGGTAATGGGTGAGCGCGCTCTCAGATCGCGTCGACGGTCACCAATCTGGATTTCGGCGACGTCGGAGTTCGAATAGCGCCGGGATGCCTGCAGCAGCGCAAACAGATCGGTGACGCCGGCGAAGCTGACGGCACAGCGGAAGAGTTCCGGCGTCTTGGCGGCGCCCATGAGTGCCGCATAGCCGCCGTAGCTGCCGCCCACGATGCAGATGCGCTCCGGGTCGGCGATACCCTGGTCGATCAGCCACAGGGCGGCGTCGGCAACGTCGTCCTGCATCTCGAGCCCCCAGCTCTGAAAGCCGGCCGCCATGAAGTCGTAGCCGAACCCGCCGGAACCGCGGAAGTTCATTTGCATGACGGCGTAGCCGCGGTTGGCGAAGAACTGCGTCCAGTAATCGAAACCGCCGGAGTCGAAGCTGATCGGACCGCCGTGCGGCAGGACAATGGCGGGCAGATTTTCCGACTCGGCGGTTTGCGGAAGCGTAACGAACGCCTGGATGGACGTGCCGTCTCTTGCGCTGTAGCGGATGTGGGATTTCTCCGCCATCAATTCAGGTTTGAGCGCTGCGTAGCGAGAGGCAATCGGCGACATTTCCATCGTGTCGCGATCGAGGTAGTAGTAAGTACCTGCCTGCGTATCGTTTTCGGATAGAAAGACGATGCGCTGCTCGTCGCTGCTCAGGCTAATGATGAGATTGGTGTATTCGGGCAGCGCGCGGTTGACGGATCTCAGCAGGGACCGGTGTTCGGCGGACCAGAATTCGTAGTTGCCGCCGATGCCGGTACGCACCCCGACAACGTCCTTGTGCTTCGGGGAGTAGACCAGTCCGCCCGTTACGTCCAGGCGCTCGTTCGAATGGATCAGCTCCTTGTTGAGTTCGGGGTCGGTCAGGTCGACGCGAAATATGGCAAGGCGACCTTCGTGATAGGCGTTGACGTAGAGAATGTTCGGGTCTGCCGCAAAACCTTTGGGAATGACGTCTTCACCCGCGAGCATTTCGTACTCCCAAAGCTGCCGCCAGTTCTTGCCGTTGATGTCCTGTTCGTAGACGCGCTTGGTGGTCCCGTCCTGGTACACGCCGATGCGCACCCTGTGCTGACGGTCGGTGAACCAGTCGTCGACGTTATCGCGGCCGCGCTGCACGCGCTTCGTGCGCCCCGTGTTCAGGTTGATGCGATAGACGTCAGGCCTGTTCTGGAACTCCAGATCAGCCTGCAGCAGGATGTGCTCGTCGTCGTCCGGCAGTATGTCGACAATCTGATCCTGAAATTGCGGGATCCAGTCGGCGCGCCGCAGCGTGCCCGAGCCGATGACGTTCCTGGCTTCCCGCGTATCCGTGTCGACCACCATGAGGCGCGTCGACGTGAAAGCCGTTCCGAGTACGGCTTCACGGGTCCTGAAGCTCACGAGTATTTTGTTGTTCGTCGCCCAGCGAATCCAGTTGACCTTGTACTCACCGTCGGGCAGCGACAGCACGGGTTTCTGCTCTCCGGTGTCCAGGTCCCGCCTGACAATGATCGTGCCCGTAAAGCTGTCGTGCCTGACGTTGGCAATAGCCGCTGCATACGCTCCGTCGGGCGACAGCCGCACGGTGCGTATGTCCGGCAGCGACGCGAAGTGTTCCGTCGCGATGGTTCCTGTTGCGCCTGCGGGCAGGGTAATCGCTATGAGCGCGGCGAGTGCCGCGTAGCGGACCTGATCAATCACGTTCATCCGACCGTCTCCCCGACGTTCAAAGTCACTCGTTGATGCTGTGTTCGAGACGCCGCCGATGGAGAGCGACGCTGCCGTTGGGCCGGCACGGGTTTATGCGTACCCGATTACTTTTGTCGGCAGTATAGATCGATGCGCTGGGGAGATCGAGTGGAAGGCCGCCTGCCGGGTCAGCCGGAGCCGGCCGAACAGGCTTTCACCGACGGCAGAACATACTCGTTGATGATATCGGTGGACTGCTCGTGCATGCCGCGCGTGCCGTACAGTCGCGCCGTTACCACCACGCTCAGGTCGAGGTCGTCGAACACCGCCACTTTGTTGCCGCCGTTGCCCGACATGTACCAGCCGCTCACGGTTCCGTCGCCGCAGCGGAAGTCTTCACGCCACCACTGGTAGCCGTAGTCGTGTTGCTCCCGGGGTTTGACGTGCGCTTGCAGCATCTCATGCACCCATGGGGCGGGCAGCACGGCGTTGCCCTCGTGGGCGCCGTCGTTGCGCACCAGCTCGGCGAGCTTCAGGAGATCCCGGGATTTGAGTTCGGTGCCGCCGCCGGTCATCACTTCGTCGGACGGCGAGTGATCCCAGTTGGCTCCGGCAATACCCAGCGGTTCGAACAGCCGGCGCTGCATGTAGCGATCGACCGTTTCGCCCGCTGCCCGTTCGATGATCTGACCCAGGATAAACGTGCCCGCCGTGCAGTAGCGGAAGGGCCCGAAACCGCGTTCGTCGCGCACGTAGTCCTCTTTGGTGGGCAGATCCACGACAAAATAGACCCAGCGCCGCGCCGGGTACATGTGTTCCTCGTTGCCGGGTGATTCCCAGACGTCGTCGTTGCAGTCGAGCGCGGACGACATCGTAAGCAGATCGCGCAGCGTCACGGCGTCTTTCGCCGGCGATTCGAAACGGTACGGGCGCTCTTCGGCGAACCACGAGAATGCTCGTGCATCGACGCTGTCGATGTGGCCGTCCGCAATGGCTGCGCCGAGCAGCATGGCGGTCAGCGATTTGGTTGCCGAGCGCGTGTCGTTCATATAGTTGCGCCCGCCGTCGCCCCAGTATTGCTCGTAGACGAGTTCGCCTTCGTGCGCTACGAGCACACTGGTGATCTCGCGAAACCGCTCGGCCGCGATCGCGTCGTCGAGTTCGGCGCCGGCGGTTTCGAGACGCGCGGATACGTCAGCGCGGGCGAGGCCCGTGAAGAGGACCAGCGTTGCCGCGGCTGCCGTGAATCGGCATGTGCTGAGTGGCTGCATCTTTGTTACTCCGTATCGTGAGTCTGTCGTGCGCGTTGTTCGAGCCAATCGACGATGGGCTGAATACCGCTTTGCATGTTCTGTTTGAGGCCGGCACACGCGCCTGCGAGGTCCCCGGAGGAGGCCGCGGCGATAATGCGATCGTGGTCGTCGTTGGCGGTCTGTACGTTGTCGGTTTCCCGGAACAGCGCGAGTTCGTAACGCTTGGTTCGGAGGATCATCCATTCGATGAGTTCCACGAGCACGCGGTTCGGACAGTGCGCCAGCAGTTCGAGGTGCCACTCGTTGTCGATATCGACAATCTGCTCGGGATCCCGCGCGTCACGCATCTTCGTGTTCAGGCTGATCAGCCGCTCGATCTGCTGTTCGGAAGGCAGTCCGGCCAGCCTGAGCGCTTCCGGATCGAGAATGGGCCGGATGCCGTAGAGCTGTCGGAATTCCGCAATCGTCAACGGCGCCACGAAGTAACCGCGTTTCGGCTGGACCGTCACCATACGTTCGTGCACGAGCCGCCCCAGGCCTTCGCGCAGCGGTGTGCGGCTGACGCCAAGGGCATCCGCCAGGTGGACCTCGTTGATGCGTTCGCCGTCCGGAAGCCTGCCGTCGAGGATCATGCCGCGCACGGCGCGGGCAGCCTCGTCGCTAATGTTCGTCGCGCTTAATTTCATACTGTATACAATTAATGCTGTGGCACCAGAAGTCAAGTGCCCGGTGGCGTGGCGGGGTTAACGCCGGGTGGGTTCGGGCGGGTTGCTCAGTCCGAGAGCGCTGACAGCTGATCCGCCTGATACTCGCTGACGAGCGGATCAATGACGTGATTCATACCGCCTTCGAGGATTTCGTCGAGCTTGTAGACCGTCAGGTTGATGCGGTGATCGGTCACCCGGCCTTGCGGGAAGTTATAGGTGCGGATGCGCTCGGAACGATCGCCGGAGCCGACCAGGAGTTTGCGCTGCTCGGCCTGTTCACTCTCCCGCTCGGCAACCTCGGCGTCGAGCAGCCGGGCCTGCAAGAGCGACAACGCCCGGGCGCGGTTCTTGTGTTGCGAGCGCTCGTCCTGGCACTCGACGACAATGCCGCTCGGAAGGTGCGTAATGCGCACGGCGGAGTCGGTCTTGTTGACGTGCTGGCCGCCCGCGCCCGACGCGCGATAGGTATCGATCCGGAGGTCCGTCGGGTTGATCTCGACGGCTTCGACCTCATCGGGTTCCGGCAGCACGGCCACCGTGCAGGCGGAGGTATGGATGCGGCCCTGGCTTTCGGTAGCCGGCACGCGCTGCACGCGGTGTGCGCCGGACTCGAACTTGAGTTTCGCGTAGATGCCGCTGCCGCTGATCCGGCTGATGATCTCCTTGTAGCCGCCGTGCTCTCCCTCGCGCGAGTTCAGGATTTCGAGCGTCCAGCCGTTGGTCTCGGCGTAGCGCGTGTACATGCGGAACAGGTCGCCGGCGAAGATGGCGGCTTCGTCGCCGCCCGTGCCCGCGCGAACCTCGAGATACACGTTGCTGTTGTCGTACGGGTCCGGCGGAATCAGCGATTTCTGCAGCTCGAGTTCGATGACGCCTCGTCGCTCCTCGAGGCCAGCCTGTTCCTCTTCGCCCATCGAACGGATTTCCGGGTCGGCATCCGCCGCCATCTCCTCGGCGGCGGTCATGTCGTCGACGATGCGCTCGTAGTCGGCGAACAGTTTCACGACGGGCTCGAGCCGCGCGTATTCGCGCGAGTAGTCGCGGAACTGATCCTGATTGGAAATGACGTCCGGATCCGCAAGCAGTCCCGCCAGTTCCTCGAAGCGGTCACCTACGGCCTCTAGCTTATGTCGAATAGAGTCTTTCATGCCCGATCGAAGCTTATTTCTCAGTCCACGAGTCCAAACAGTTTTCGGGCAGCGGCTACGAGATCCTCGTCGCCGCTTTCGCCCGCTTCGCGCAGCTTGACGCTCGGGTGATGCAGGAGTTTCTTGAGCATGGCCGCCGTTGCATATTCGAGCACTTCCTGGCCGTCCGCGCCATTGCCGATACGCCGCAGCGCCTGAGCCAGCACCTCGTCGCGCACGCTGTCGGCATGTTCGCGCAACGCGTTGATCGTCGGCACGGTCTGCCGCGCGCGCTGCACGCTCAGGTAGCGGTGAATTTCGTCGTCAAGAATCCGGTTGGCGTCGGCAACGGCCGCCTCGCGGCTGTCCTGGCCGTCCAGCACCACCTTGTCGAGATCGTCGACCGTGTACAGGTAGACGTCGTCGAGCTTTGCAACGTCCGGATGGATATCGCGGGGCACGGCAATGTCACAGGCGAACATCGGTTTGCGTTTCCTGGCCTTGATGGCCTTTTCGAAGGCCTCGAGGCCAATGATCGGGTCGGGGCTCGCGGTCGAGCTGATCAGAATGTCCGCCTCCGGCAGCGTCCCCTCGAGTTCCGACAGCGGTAGTGCATAGCCGCCGAATTCGCCGGCGAGGTTGCGGGCGCGGTCGAAGTTGCGGTTGGCGACGAACAGCCGGCCAATCTCCCGGCGCCGCAGGTGTTTGGCCACGAGTTCGATCGTAACGCCGGCGCCTACCAAGAGCGCCGTGTGTTTCGTGAAGCCCGCAAAAAACTGCTGCGCGAGGTGCACGGCGGCGTAGGCGACCGACACTGGGCTCGAGCCGATTTCGGTATCGGTACGGACCTTCTTGGCCACCGAGAACGTGTGCTGCATGAGGCGGCCGAGATCGCTGCCCAGCGCGCCCGCGTCCTGCGCCTGGCGCCAGGCGTCCTTGAGCTGCCCCAGGATCTGCGGTTCGCCGAGCACCATCGAGTCGAGCCCGCAGGCCACCCTGAAAATGTGCCGGATGGCTTCCGCGTCCTCGAGCAGGAACAGGCTGTTGTGAAACCCTTCGTCGAGCTGCCGGGCGCCCAGCAACCAGTCTTTCAGTGCTGCCTGACCCGCATCGTCGGTCATGAGATAGAACTCGGTGCGGTTGCAGGTCGACAGCAACACGCTTTCGCTGACGCCGGACAGGGCTCGAACCTCGCTCAGGGCAGCCGGTATCTCCGGGCCTTGGAAAACGATTCTCTCGCGAATTTCAAGGGGCGCCGTGTTATGGTTCAGACCAAGGATTTTCAGCGGCATATCAAGGTTTTGGCGGTCGCGGGAAAAGCCCGCCAGCCGATAATGTTCATACGCCCGCGTATCATAAGCGAACTGAACGGCGACTTCCTTGTCTCTGATAACCTATTTTCTACGGAACTGCGCGGAACCGTCGCCGCGCGGCGACAGGGATGACCAGACCTTCAAATGAGAAACACAAAATTTACGGCCTGGCGGCTGTGCCTTCCCGCGCTGCTGCTACTCGTACTTTCGGCCGCGCGCGCCGACGAGGTTAGCGACACCGCAAGCCATCTGCTCGCGGCCGAGCTGGCGCTGAACGCCCAGGACTACCGGGCGGCGGCTGAGGAGTATCGCAAGGCCGCCGAGCTGAGCGACCAGGTAGAGGTTGCCCGCGAAGCCACCGAGGTCGGCTTCGTCTACGGTTTCAACGACGATGCGCTGGCGTCGGCAAAGCGCTGGCTCAAGCTGTCGGACAACAGCGAAGAGGCGCTCCTGTACACGGCGCGTCTGCACATGCGGCTCGAATCCTACGGCGCGGCGCGGCGCGCGTTCAGGCAGCTCATCAAGGGTGAGCAGGCGGAAGATCGGCTGCTGCGCCTGGTCGGCGTGCTGCTCGAGGAAGACCCCAAAGAAAGCGACAAGATCATGCGCGCGCTGACGCGCCCGTACAAGAAATCCGCCAAGGCGCAGTACGCGGCGGCGGTCATGGCGCTCGCGGCGGAGGACAACGAGTTTGCGGTAGAAAGCGCACAAAACGCGATCGAACTCGAACCGGACTGGCTCAGGCCGCATCTGCTGTACTCCCGCGCGCTGCTGCTCGACGGCAAGTACGACGAGGCGATCGACTACACGGCGCGGCTCATTGGCGACGACCCGAGCCCCGACCCCGAGGCGCGCGTCGAGCTTGCCGTCATGATGATGTCGGTCGGCCGCGACGAAGATGCTCTGAGCCAGGTCAACCAGGTGCTACTGGAGCAGCCGGGCAACTTCGAGGCGCTGCGCCTGATGGCTATCATCAATTTTCGCCTGCGGCATTTCGATGCTGCCTGGCAGGACTTTCAGGATCTGCTGTCGAGCGTCCGTCACACGATGGAGGCGCGCTACTACCTTGCGCGGATAGCCGATTTTCGCGAGGAATACGATCGCGCCATTCGCCTGTACATGCAGGTCGAAACCGGCCAGCATGCGCTGGCCGCGCGCCGTCGAGGCAGCGCGCTGATTGCGTTCGAACAGGACGATCCCGACTTCGCGCTGCAAAAACTCGACGAGTTTGCCGAAGTGTCGCCGACCTCGGCTGTCGACATTACTCTTGCCCGGGCGCAGCTGCTCGCAATGCTCGAGCGCTACGACGAAGCGCTCGAAGCGTATGACCGGTATGTCGGGTTTCGCGACGACGACGAGCCGGCAATGCTCGGAAGAGCCGAGCTTCTGCTCCGCATGGATCGCGTGGACGAGGCCGTATCGGCGTACCGCGTAGCGCTCGAGCGCTGGCCCGACAGTGCGCTGACCTTGAACGCGCTCGGCTACACGCTGGCTGATCGCACCGACCGGTACGAGGAGGCCGCGAAACTGATCGAGAAGGCGCTCGAGAAGGAGCCGGATTCTCCCGCCATCATCGACAGCTGGGGCTGGGTGCTCTACAAGCTTGGCCGCCACGAAGAGGCACTCGTCGAACTCGAACGCGCTTACGCGCTGTTCGACGATGCGGAGGTCGCAGCACACGTCGTCGAAGTGCTTGCCGTGCTCGATCGGCGTGAAGAGGCGCTCGAGAGGCTCCTGAAAGCCGAGGAGAAACAGCCGGACAGCCGCTTTCTCAAAGACGTCAGGGAACGGTTCTTTCCTGACGAACCTCGCCCGGAACCCGCAGACTCGCCTGACGCCGCCGACGAATAACCAGGGCGATACGGCTTTCGAGGAACCTGTAAAGTAGAGCGCGATGCCGTACCGCGACTGGTCAAAAGTGTTCTGCCTGCTGCTGCTGATGATGCTGGCGGGTTGTGTGACGCCGCGTCCCGCGAGCTTGCCCGATATGTCGGCCTGGGAGGTTCGCCAGCAGGTGCTCGGCAATCTCGACGAGTGGGGCTTCAACGGCCGTGTGGCCGTCAAGACGGCGGACGACGGCTTCAACGCAAAGCTCCGATATCGCCACGTCGACGGCGAGTTTCATGCGCGGGTCAGCGGACCGCTGGGCATGGGCACCGTGGAGTTCGCCAGTGACGGGCCCGCGTTGCGCTATACCGACAAAGACGGCGTCGAGAGCCTGATGGCGCCGGAAGAGCTGGCGCTGCGTTTCGGCTGGGATGTGCCGCTCGGCAGTCTGCGCTACTGGGCGCTGGGCATTCCGGACCCGGCGCTGCCGGCGGACACGACCTTCGACGAGACGGGTGCGCTCGAATCGCTGGTCCAGGGAGAGTGGACCGTGGACGTCGGCCGCTATCGCGACGTGGCCGGTCAGGCAATGCCCGCGAGACTCACCGCGAGCGGCGAGGAAACGCGCGTTCGGCTCGTTATCGACCGCTGGCAGTTTTAGAACCCGCATCCGGAATAGATACGCAGCCGGGCACTGGCGTTGCGTTGACAGCCAGCAGCACCGGCCGCACAATTGCGCCGCGCGAAAGGCGTAAAACCAGTGCTCGATTGGGGCGTAGCCAAGCGGTAAGGCAACGGGTTTTGATCCCGTGATGCGCAGGTTCGAATCCTGCCGCCCCAGCCATCATATGTAATAGCGTTAACAGGCCGTAGGGGGATACATGGACCTGGCAACCATGGCGGTGTTTTCCGGCAACGCACACCCGGAACTCGCACACGATATTGCCCGTTGCCTGAGGCTGCCGTTGGCCCGGGCGCACGTCGGCCGCTTCTCGGACGGCGAAATCAACGTCGAGATCCTGGAGAACATTCGCGGCCGCGAAACCTTCATCGTCCAGCCGACCTGTCCCCCGGCCTCCGAGAACCTGATGGAACTGCTGGTCATGGTGGATGCCGCGCGCCGCGCGTCAGCGGCCCGAATTACCGCCGTCATCCCGTATTTCGGCTTTGCCCGCCAGGATCGCCGGCCGCGTGCGTCGCGCGTCCCGATTACGGCAAAGCTGGTCGCCAAAATGATTGCGACCGCGGGCGTCGACCGGGTGCTGACTGTCGACCTGCACGCTGACCAGATTCAGGGCTTTTTCGATATTGCGGTCGATAACGTCTACGCCTCGCCGCTGCTGCTGGGTGACGTCTGGAAGCAGAAGTACGACGACATGGTCGTGGTGTCGCCCGACGTCGGCGGCGTCGTGCGGGCCAGGGCGCTGGCCAAGCGGCTGGACGACGCCGACCTCGTCATTATCGACAAGCGGCGCGCGCGCGCGAATCAGTCGGAAGTCATGAACATCATTGGCGAGGTGGAAAACAAGAACTGCGTGCTGATCGACGATATGGTCGATACGGCCGGCACCCTCTGCCACGCGGCCGGTGCGCTGAAGGACTGCGGCGCCGCCACCGTTGCAGCCTACATTACGCATCCTGTGCTGTCCGGGCCTGCCGTTTCGCGCATTGCCGACTCGGCGCTCGACGAGATGGTCGTCACCGACACGATCCCGCTCAACGAAGAAGCGCGCGCCTGCTCCACGATCCGGCAGCTGTCGACCGCGGAGCTGCTTGCGGAGACGATGCGGCGAATTTCCGACGAGGAATCGGTCTCCTCACTCTACGTCGACTGAGCCGTCGGCCGGGCGTTTGCCGGCCGGATACCGCGGAGCGCTGGCGAGGCCCGCCCCGTTGCGTTATATTCCGCGTCCCGCGGACGATTGGTCGCGATCCTGCGGGATTTTATTTTCTTAAAAATCAATTAGATATGGAGTTCAGTCATGGCTGAAGAATTCGATCTGATTGCGGAAATTCGCGAAGACTCAGGGAAAGGTGCGAGCCGCCGCCTGCGTCGCGAAGGAAAGGTTCCCGCAATCATCTACGGTGCGGGCCGCCCGCCGCGTTCGCTGACCTTTGACCACAACAAGGTGTTGAAGCAGCTCGAGAGCGAGTCGTTCTACTCGAGCGTCCTCAACGTCAAAGTGGGTGAGAAGTCGCAGGCCGCGATCCTGAAGGATCTGCAGCGCCATCCCGCCCGGAACGTAATCCTGCATATGGATCTGCAGCGCATCGTCGAAGACGAGGAAATTCGCATGAACGTCCCGCTGCATTTCATCGGCGAAGACGTAGCGCCCGGCGTCAAACAGGGTGGCGGCAACGTGTCGCACCTCATGACCGACGTCGAAGTCGTCTGCCTGCCGAAGGACCTGCCCGAGTATCTCGAGGTCGACGTTTCCGGCCTGGAGCTCGACCAGATGTTGCATCTGTCGGACATCAAGCTGCCGTCAGGCGTTCAGGTGCCGCAGCTTGCGCAGGGTCCCGAGCACGATCAGGCGATCGTCTCGATTCACGTCATCAAGGCGGCGGCCGTGGAAGAGCCGGTCGAAGAGGAGGCTGCCGAGGCCCCCGAAGCCGATGCCGGCGAGGAAAAGACCGAAGAGTAGGGTCTGCCCACGCTACTGCTACGGAAAGGCCGTCCCTCAAGGACGGTCTTTTCGTATCGGCGGCAGGTAAAGCGCCGAACGGGCCGTAATTCGATAAGATCGCGCCAATGAAGAATCGTTTAAGGATCGTTGCCGGACTGGGCAACCCCGAAGACAAATACGAGCGTACACTGCACAACGCCGGCTTCTGGTTCGTCGACGCATTGACCCGGCGATACGGCGGCTCGTTTCGCTACGAGAAGAAGTTCGACGCCGAGCTCGCACGCATTCGCCTGAAGAGCGAAGACGTCTGGCTCGTCAAGCCGCAGAGCTACATGAACCTGTCGGGCGGGCCCGTGCGCGCCGTACTCGACTATTACCGGATTGCCCCGACCGATCTGCTGGTTGCCCACGACGAAATTGATCTGCCGCCCGGCACGGTCAAGCTCAAGGTCGGCGGAGGCCACGGCGGCCACAACGGCATCCGCGACATCATCAAGCATTGCGGCGCCGAGTTCGTGCGCCTGAGGCTCGGCGTCGGTCATCCCGGCGAAAAGAGCAAGGTGTCGGGCTATGTGCTCAAGAAGGGCAGCGCCGACGTCGAGTCGGCGGTCGAAGGCAATATCGACGACGCGGCAAAGGCGCTCGAAGTCTGGCAGGACGACGGCCTCAACGCGGCCATGAAGACGCTCCACACAAACAAGGCATAAGGCACAAACGCTATGGCAATCACCTGCGGCATCGTCGGCCTGCCGAACGTCGGCAAATCGACGCTGTTCAACGCCCTGACCGCGGCCGAGATCGCGGCGGAAAACTACCCGTTCTGCACGATCGAGCCCAACGTCGGGGTGGTGCCCGTGCCCGATCCGCGGCTCGGCGTGCTTGCCGGCATCGTCGGTCCCGAAAAGATCATCCCGACGACGATGGAGTTTGTCGACATTGCTGGGCTGGTTGCGGGTGCGTCGAAAGGGGAAGGGCTCGGCAACCAGTTCCTTGCCAACATTCGCGAGACCAACGCAATCGTGCACGTCGTGCGCTGTTTCGAGGACGACGACGTCACACACGTGGCCGGCGCTATCAACCCGCTCGACGACGTCGAGACGATCAATACGGAGCTGGCGCTCGCCGATCTCGAGTCGGTCGAGAAGCAGCTCTTCAAGGCCGAAAAGAACGCCAAGACCGCGCAGAAAGAAGCGCTGTACGTCCGCGACACCTTGAAGAAGATCAAGGCGCATCTCGACGAGGGGCTGCCCGTGCGCGCCCTCACGCTCGACGACAACGAACGTGCCCTGCTGAAGACGCTGCACCTGATTACGGCCAAACCCGTCATGTACATTGCCAACGTCAGCGAGGACGGTTTCGACAACAACCCGCACCTGGACGCGATTCGCGAATACGCGGCGGCTGAAGGCGCGGAGGTTGTTGCGATCTGTGCGGCGATCGAAGCGGAAATTGCCGTGCTCGACGAAGACGACAAGGCCGTGTTCCTCGAGGACCTGGGCTTCGAGGAGCCCGGCCTCAACCGGGTGATCCGCGGCGCCTACGCGCTGCTCGGCTTGCAGACCTATTTCACTGCGGGCCCAAAGGAAGTGCGCGCCTGGACCACGCGCGTCGGCGCGACGGCGCCGCAGGCGGCCGGCGAAATCCACACTGATTTCGAAAAGGGTTTCATCCGTGCCGAGGTGATTGCGTACGACGACTACGTGGAGCGTAACGGCGAGCAGGGCGCCAAGGAGGCCGGACGCTTACGCCTCGAGGGCAAGGAGTACATAGTCCAGGAAGGCGACGTCATGCATTTCCGCTTCAACGTCTAGCCCATCCGCCGACCGGCTACTCGGATTTGTCCATGAAGCTTGGCAGCGACAGCTTGTAACGAATACCGGCCGCGCGCACTGCAAAACCCGCCAGCACCGCCAGGACGAGGCTCAGGTCGCGGCCAATCTCGAGCGCGTCCGCGCCGACGTAGGTCACGCCGGCCGCAAACGCCGCGGTGGCGTAGATGTCGCCCGTCAGCACCAGCGGGATTTCGTTGCAGATGACGTCGCGGATCATGCCGCCGGCAACCCCCGTCGCAACACCCAGCATGACGGCAACCAGCGGCCCCGCGCCGTATTCGAGACTGATCTCCGTGCCGAGCGCCGCAAACAGCGCTAGCCCCAGTGCGTCCATCCAGACCAGCGCGCGCATGCGGCCGCCGGGCTTGAACTGCCGCAGGAACACGGCGAGCGCAGCGGCCAGCGCAACGGCCACGTAAGCCGGATTGGCGACCCAGAACACGGGCGTGCGGTCGAGAATGAGGTCGCGCAGCGTACCCCCGCCGACGGCGGGCATGAGCGCCATGACGGAGAAGCCGAAGATATCCATGTTCTTGCGCGATGCGGCGAGTGCGCCCGAGATCGCAAACGCGGCCGTGCCGAGCATTTCGAGGATAAACAGGACGTTCATTGCTCGTGTCAGCCCGACTTCAAGACGCTTGCTGCCGGCATACGCCTAGTGCCACGACAGCTTGCTGGATTCGACTTTGTACAACACATAATCGCGGATACGCTCTGCGTCCCCGAGGGGAATGTAGGGCACACGTATGCTGCCCGAGGCGAGAAAAAAGCGCACGCTCGCGAGCTGCTTGCGCCGCTGATAGGGGCTTTGGTAGATGGTCACGCGCTGCACCTTGCGCAGCAGGAAGACGTCGAGCTGCTTCGCAATGAGGCCGGAACGGCGGAGTAAAGCGTCGCCGCTGACGTGGTAGGCCAGTCGCCGCCAGCGCTGCCAGCAGAGCAGGGACCACAGAGGAATCCAGAGCAGGAACACCAGCGCCCCGACGCCGTTGTCGAACCAGAACAGTGCCGTTGTCGCCAGGGCTGGCAGGACGCCAAAGTAGAGAATACGCGGCCTCAGGTAATGCGCGCTGACGCGGCGGAGCGCCGGGTTGTCGAACGTCGTGTCGAGATCGTCCACCTCCGCCGCAAAGACGTCCTCCACGAAATGCGCCTCGAAGCCCGGCGCAGCCGCCGGTACCACAAAGTTTTTGTCGGCTTTCTGCGTCTTGCTCGACGCCTGGTGCAGCACGATACGCAGACGGTCGAACCAGCGCATGACAAGCGTCTGCCGGATCCGCACGAGCTGCACTTTGCCGGTTTCCATGTTCGCTTCATGACGGGTCAGAAGGCCGCCTACCGACCGCAGCCGATCGCCTTCGAGGTACAGCGTGAACTTGTGGTAGCGCAGGAAGGCCGCCACGATCGAAGCGATCACCAGTATGACAATGATGATGATGACGATCGTGACGATGAGGGTAACGGCAATGGCCGTGCCGAGTGCGGCTAGATCCTGTGCTGCATCCTCGACGGCATTGGCGATGACGTTACCCATGCGCTCACTGAGCTGCTCCGACAGCGGCGCAAGGATCGCGAGAAACAGGAAGGCGCGGCGGTCCGCAAGCCCAATGGCAATCATGTCGCCCCAGTCGAGGCGCAGTATCGGTTCGGCGCTTGCCGTCGCCGCGTTTTCCGCGTCGCCATCGGCCGGCTCAGCGGCACCTTCGGGTTTAGCGCGCCCGATGCGCTCGCGAAGCGTGCGGCCGAGATCGCTCCTCACGGCGGGCAGCCGCCCTTCGGTGCCGGCACTGCCGGCCGTATCGAAGCTCACCGTGACGAGATCGAAGAAGCGGTAAATGAAGCTCTGCTCCGTATTGATGCCCTGAATGCGGCCGTATTTGATGTCGAGCTGCTTTTTGTTGATGACACCTTCGCGGATGAGTATGGCGTCGTCGGCGATCGCGTACTGGAAGAACAGGTAGCGGAGCACCGAGGTTGTCACCGTAATCAGCGCAAACGCCGACACGGCAATGACAACCTTGGTCTGCGTATCGCCGCCGAATGCGAAAAAAAACGCCGCCGTCGGCGCAAGCACCTGCGCGGCGTTCTTGATGATTGCTTTGATGATGCCGCCGAAGAAAAACAGGATGGCCAGCGGCGAGGTTCGCTGCCAGCGCGGCTCGTCAGCGGGATTCAATACTCGCTCCCGTCTTCTCGAGGACCAGCGCACGCATCTGCTCGGCTTGTCCCGCGGCGAGGCCGTCGATCTTGAGGTCGCCTCCGGCGCCGCCGGCCGTGAACAGCTTCAAGGTGGCGAGGCCAAAACGCCGGTCCAGCGGCGAACTGGAGGTTTCGACGTGCTGGATACGATTGAACGGCACGGCCGTGACGCTCCGCCACAGCACCCCGCTGCGGTACACGATGTCCTTGTCGCGGATGACGTAACCCATACGAGGCAGGGCAATGAACGGCCAGGCCATCATGATGGCCGCAATCACGATGAGGGCTCCAGTCAGCGCGGCAATTCGCGGCAAATCGATGCCCGGGACGAACAGAATGATCGCAATCAGCCCGGCCACGAGAAACGCGAGCGTAATCAGGTGGTCGACAATCAGCCGCGAGCGGTAGGCGCGATCCAGCGGTTGCCAGTCGAGTTCCGCCGCCCGCGGCAGCTCCTCGAGCGGAATCTCAGCGTTCTCAAACATTTACGGCCTTCCCCGGGCGATCATGCGCGCATTATAGGCGAGTCGGGGGTGGCAACGGAGACCTTGACAGCGCGGGGCGCGAGCCGGACAATTCCGGGCCCTTCGCGGAGCGGCGGATTCCCGCCGACCGCACTATAATTGAGCAGAATTAGCGAATTCCGGTGATGTAGCTCAGATGGTCAGAGCGGCGGACTCATAACCCGCAGGTCGGTGGTTCAATTCCACCCATCACCACCAAGCAAACAAGGCCACCCTTCGGGGTGGCCTTTTTGCTTGGGGATGGGTGGAATTGGTTCCGAAGTGGATCTGATTGGGTGTGGCGGTTCCCCCGAAACGTTTGAGGCTCTCATTGGGTTGTGGGGGATAGCTACAGGGAAGATGTCCTGAGCGGGGTGCCGTTTGGGCGCATCTATTGAGTCGGTTCAATTCCACCCATCACCACCAAACCACAATGGCCCCCGGAAGGGGGCCATCGTCGTTTGAGACGGGTGGAATTGGTTTCCGAAGTGGATCTGGTTGGGCTGGGTGGCTTCCCCGACGCGTCTGGCGTGCTCGTTGGGTTGTGGGGGATAGCTACAGGGAAGGTGTCCTGAGTGAGCCGATGTCTGGATACAGTTATTGAGTCGGTTCAATTCCACCCATCACCACCAAACAAAAGGGCCACCCGCGAGGGGTGGCCTTTTTCGTTTGAGATGGGTGGAATTGGTTTCCGAAGTGGATCCGGTTAGGCTGGGTGGCTTCCCCGACGCGTCTGGGGTGCTTGTTGGGTTCTGGGGGATAGCTACAGGGAAGGTGTCCTGAGTGAGCCGATGTCTGGACACAGTTATTGAGTCGGTTCAATTCCACCCATCACCACGACTTAACCAGCTCACTGGCAGGCAATGTCGCCGCCGGGTCGGCTTTTAAGTGGTAAAGGCGGAGTTCACGCCGCCGCGCGTTGCAACAAATTCCCGCGTTCACCCGATTAGTGCCGTGCCCGAGCGGGTTGACCACGATTGACCAGGTTTATTCGTATGCCGTGACTTGGCAAACTGGGCGGGTGAAAATCGTCTGAATCCAATTGAAACGCAAAAGGCCCAGCGAATCTGCATCGAAGGCATATGCCCCGTGACTGACTATCTGAGCTATCTAGAAAAATGGCAGCACTCAAAAGGTAAGATCTTTGCGAGTGAAGGCTTTACTACCGCGATTTCGGAGGTTTCCGACTTTGCGAAGCGGTCTCGATACTTGGATATCGAATCTCAGCGATTCCTGGCGCGAGCAACAGTCCGGGAGTCTGGTGAGCTTGATGTTGAGGCCGTAGACCGGGAGAGCGGGTCCGACATTGTTAGGCAGACGTTTCGTGTCGATGGCGAGTGGGATCTAGACGATAAGCTAAATTGGTGGCTGAGCGAGGTCGCAACGTACTAAGCCAGCCAAATCAGCAAGGAGAACAGATTCAGCAAGATAAGAGACGACATACACACGCGATACCCTGGGCTTGCAGATTTGGTCGAGGAGAAGTTCCCTGAGGATTCCCGCGGGCCGGATGCCTTCAAATACGCCCTGGAATTGTATTTGCGTGCGATTCCGAATCTGGACGCAGCGGTCGATGGGTTTACGTACCTCAACGTTGTTGAAGAGACGAGTACTGAACTTCATGCAGTGGGGATCAGCTACATTCTGCCGTCCAGCTACTTGCCGATTGAGGCAGTTTTCAAATTCGAGGACGGCATAGTCAGATACAGAATATTGGTCGGCATTGACGACGAGCTATGGCGCGGTTTCTCAGATTCGAGGCGCTGGAAAGCTGTCTACTTCTATGCGACCGAAGGCACGCAGCCCGAATGGACCTGGGACCAACCAGTTGAGGGGCGTATAGAAGGAGTCGTCGGGGCGGCCGTCCAATGAGTGACATTGACCCTTTGCAGCGCTACGCCCGAGTCAAGTCATCTCACTTGAGATCTGGTCATTGGTCATAGCCACAGCGATATTTCCATCCATATACGCCATTGAAACTCGGCCGTGTTCCGGATCGTAAGAGTCGATGCAATCGGACGCCAGCACGACTCGAATATCCCGCTGATACGCATCAATGGCCGTAGTACGAACGCAGGCATGGGTATTCACGCCAGCAAGAGTGATCCGTTCGGGAGTCAGATCGCTCAAAACCTGCTCCAGACTGGTTTCAAAAAACGCGCTGTAGCGTTTCTTCACTACAACCGTATCCTCATAGTCGCGGGCCAAATCTGAGTGAATCCTGGCTCCCGAAGTGCCGTCAATGACAACCGATATTTGACGGTACCTCATAAGCAATGGGGCATCACTCAGGTCAGGACTAAGAAGCTGCTGAACCCAAATGACGGGGCAGCCCAACGCTCGGAAAAGATCAATCAACTGATTGGTATTGGATATAAGTTCGGCGCGATTAGTGTCCTCCAGTCTGTCAAGGAAGTCGTTCTGCATGTCAATGACAATCAGGCAGTTGCGCGTCATTCGCAAACCCTACCATGACCTGCGAGTTTCGGTATTGGCGAATGTCAATTGCCTGTGAACTTTTCAGGGTTTTCGCGGATATACGAGATTCTTTTCTGGCTGAGGTCCTCGCCGATATCCCAGAATTCATTATCGAGGTCGCCCAGCGCGGTGTGGTCATAGGATTCGGAGAATGCCTCGAGCGTGCCAAGCTCACGAAATTCCTTATGCGTTTCCGCTTCAGCCAAGAACATGGCTACAGCCTTCCTGGCGACTTCGGCATACTCATCCGCACCATACTCATGGAATGCGGAGATTGCGTCCTCTGCCCAGTAGCCGGAAGGGTTCCAGAAGTACTGATTAAACCCTCCATTGTTCACCTCAGCTTCCAGCCACCAAGTCGCAAAAATGCCGCGAAATGACGCCGGCAAAGCATCGACAACTTCTCGCTGGTTATCCCAGTCGTCACCAATCTTCGTATAGATGTAGTCGATGATGGCATGCTCGAGCTTGTCATCCGGTATTGACGCGATAGTGTCGGGGTCGAGTGATGTATAGATCGTTCGGTTCTTGAACTCCTTGATTGACTTCCTTAGCGTCTCTTCGAAATCAACGTCGTCCGATTCCATAGATTGGTCCTCACTTGGTACGCAGGCTCCAGCAGACAGAGCTAAGAAAATTAGCGGCAGCAACTTTCGCGCACTAGAATTCATATTCGCTGAAAACTCAGTGTCGAGCGTGTCGGAAATACGATAGCGCAAACACTATCGCTATTGCAGTGGATGGTTAAGCCAGCTCCCGGTAAAGTGTTGAGGACAAATTATGATGACCAGAGCAGCAGCCCTCTTTTTAGCGATCCTCGTTTTCGTAGCGTTATTCTACGGGCTTCGCCAGGAACCCGAGGGCTCCGAATCAAGAGCATTCCCCGGTACTGACATTCAGGCTGAACAATCGGCCACAGAAGTACCCGTCGGCGAATCCGAAAGTTCACCTGCTGTGCGGCATCGCAGCGAGCGCTCGCACGTAGATGTCGTGAATTCGAGGCAAGTACTGGAGCGCTATGGAATTGATACCGGCTCCTTTCAAGATCTGAAGAATGCGTTGTTGGACCCGAATTCAGGAATTCTTGTATGGGAGAATGCGGCCGCAGCACTTAACATTAGCGATTTCCCTGGAGCTGGCGAAGCTCTTGCGTCTGCAATGCGAATTGAAGACGACGTGCACTCTCGAGCGGTTGCTCGAGTCATGTTCAAGATCAAACATGAGGAAGTCCTGGGGGCAATGCGGAGCATAGCACTCTCCGATAGAGGTGAAGAGCTCAGAGCGGCAGCTATTGCAAGACTTGCTCAAAACAGATACCGAGAAGTTATCCAAACCCTTGCACTTTCCATTGAGGAGAGCGAAGCGATTCGCACTCAAGCTACGTTTGGTCTTGCTTATGGATGGAAGGAATCCGACGAGCTTATTCTACGAACGCTTACGGAAGATCCATCCTATGAAGTTCGTGCGGCAGCTGCAATTGTACTGTCACGTAAAGTCCCTGACGTAAGCGTAGTTGACTTGATTGAATTAGCGAACCAGGATTCGTTGCGTCTGGAAACACTACGCAACATTGCTTTCGAAGTGTCGAGGCGGGTCTCAAGCGACTCGCAAGAACCAAAGAGCATCACAGAGATTCAGCAGGAGCTTCGGAACAAAAGTCGTACGGAGCTTCTAGCCGATCTCGAGAGTACTCGCGTGCAACACGAAGCGATGAACCGCGTGCGAAACCCGAAGTAGCAAGCCTATAAAAGGGCCAGCGCCTGGATGAACGCAAGGCTATGATGCAGGATTGAGTGGATGACAACCGTTTGACCGGCTACTCCAATGACTCGATTCCTCTGGACGCTTGTCGCACTTATCCTGATAGGTTGTAAGGGACTAGGTGGGAACGAAATGACCGAATCCGCGGACCCTCGTAGCAAGATCATTGCGGAAATTGGCGAAATCAATGATTTCAGTTTGCCCAGGCCCCTGGTGTCACTCGAGACTTTCTTTGAAGGCAATAGTGACTACGGCTCGATTGGGTACAACTTCTATCCCGATCAGCCCAGCCCATCGGAGTTCTATCGTTTGTTCAAGCAGATACGCGGGTTTGCAGAGGTCTGTGACGTACTGGTTCAAGTGCAGCAGCACGAGGACCCGGAGGCATGGCCGTCTACTGATACGGTCTGGGTCATCACTCGAGCAAGCAATGCGGAGGTCACTGAGTGGCTTGGTAAGCGATTTCAACCCGACGAACTGCTTGAGGGAATACCCGATGGCGTTCAGAGTGTCGAAATACCACCTGGCTGCCGCGCTCTCGGCATCTGGTACGACTAGTTTTTACGCAACCGCTCAAATACAGGTAGTGAAATCCATCATCATTCGAGACGCCAACTCCTTTGATCGCGACGCCATCCTGGCGATTGACGAGATAGCCCAACGCGAACTGGAGCGCATGGATTTCATCGACAGGGCTCTGGATTCGGCAACTTGCCTTGTGGCCGACGACAACGGAACCGTAATCGCGTACGGCGTACTCGATTATTCTTTCTTTGGCAACGGATTCGTTTGGATGCTGTACGTTGCCAAATCGGCAAGGCGACGCGGTGTCGGGCGAAGCCTCATGCGAGCCCTGGCAGACCAGTGCAAAACATCGAAGCTGTTTACGTCGACGAACGAATCAAACTCGGCGATGCGGGCGCTGCTCGCAACCCTCGGCTACGTCCCCAGCGGAGTGATCGAAAACCTCGACCCGGGTGACCCGGAGCTTGTGTTCTTTCTCGATCTTGATCGGCCCCGCGTCACTCCGGTTCGCTGACGGTCGATATGTCGATCAACGGGTTCGCCGCGATCAAGCCGTCGGCCGTGAGCTCGGGATACGGTTTTCCCTGCGCGCGGTAACGTTCGGCGATGTCGGGATAGGACCACTCGAAGAGCGTACGAGCGCGTTCGTCGGCCGTCAGGCGCGACTGGTCGTACAGGCCTGCTGCGCGCCGCTGTCGCTCGGCCTCGAAAAGAATGATGCCGACGACAACCGACACGGTCAGCGACGATCCGTGACCATGCATCGGAAGGGCTATGTGCTCGTCGGCCTCGGCGCGCGCCGCGTCGCTCAGACCAACGTGCTCACCCCCGACCATGATCGCCATCTTCTGGGTGTAATCGACTTCGCGATAATCGCGCGACCTTTCACCACTGTGTGCGGCCACGAGCCGCCAGCCATCGGCACGTAGCGCCTTGAGCGCGGCGCGGGTCGAACGGTGTGTCGTCACGGCAACCCAGTGTTTCGCGCCGCCCTGGCCCATGTGGCTGCGACGCACCAACTCCGCTGTCGAGTTTGTGTGCACCTGCTGAATTCCGACGGCGTCGGCCGCGCGGATGATTGCGGAGATGTTGTGTGTTTTGGTCACGGCGTCCATCAACACCGTAAGGTCCGGCTGGCGGGCGTCGAGAGCGCGCTGGTGGTTTGCGGATCGATCGCGTGTCATTGGTGTTCCTTGTCGCTCGTGGGCGGATATCGTAGCAGCGGGCTAAACGCACGGACGGTACGGCTTCACACTTGCTTGCTGGCGGGTGCACCAGCGTCCCAGCTTATGTTGCGTAGCGATGGTCAAGCGTCTTTCGTGCCCGCGCATGCTGGTCACAACGGGTGCCCCGTTTGCCCGCAAGGTTTCAAGCGACCATAATCCTCGAGTGGGATTGTCACGACGCCGATTCATTACTATGTCGACCGCGATGGGAGCGGTCTGCACTGTGCCATTCGCATCGTCGAGCATCACGGCAACAACGGCGGCTGAATCCCATCAACCCAAGCCAGGCTGGACCCCGCGCTCGACTGGCGGTCGCCCCAATGTCATGATCGCCGTTCTGGATGACGTGGGGTTCTCGGACTTCGGTTGCTACGGTTCAGAGGGCCTTACCCCGGGCATCGACCGTCTCGCGGCCAACGGCGTTCGATTCAACAACTTTCACGTGACGGCGTTATGCGCGCCGACGCGCGCCTGTCTCCTGACCGGTCGTAATGCGCACGCGGTGGGTGTGGGCAACATTGCGGAGTGGGGGAGACCCGATCTGCCTGCCTACCTTGGTTGGATCCGGCCCGACGCCGCAACGATTGCTGAAATCCTGAAGCCACATGGCTATTCCACGTTTGCTATCGGCAAGTGGCACCTGTCGTCCATCCCGGACCAGAATGCAACAGGGCCCTACGACCATTGGCCCATCGGCCGCGGTTTCGACCGCTGGTACGGATGCCACGGCAATGCGATCGACCACTTTCACCCGGAGCTGTTCGAGAACAAGAACCAGGTGCACCCCGACAAAAGCAATGGTTATCACCTGACCGAGGACATGGTCGATCGCCTGTCGGACTACATTCGCGATCACCTGGCTACGGCGCCGGAGAAACCGTTCTTCGCCTATCTCGCTTTTGGCGCCTGTCATTTCCCGTTTCATTCGCCGGCGAGTTTTTTGCACAAATACCGCGGTCGGTACGATGCCGGTTGGGACGCGCTTCGACAGCAGCGATTCGAGAGACAACAAGGTCTGGGCATCATTCCGGAGGACACGCGGCTTGCGCCGCGCGGTTCGACTGTCGAGCCCTGGGAGGACGTGGGTTCGGAAGTGCAGAATGTTGCCGCCCGCATGCAGGAGTCCTTTGCTGGATTCCTGAATCACACGGATGCCCAGATACAACGACTCGTCGACTTTCTTGCAGCGGAAGGGCAGCTGGACAACACGATCCTGGTCGTACTTTCAGACAACGGCGCGGCGCCGGGCAACGCGCCGCAACACGGGATGCTGGACGTCCGGCGTGTGTCCTACCAGGAGCCTGAATCGGTGGCCTGGCTCGCGAACAACCTGGATCTGATAGGTACTGAACACTCGCAATGCATGTATGGACCCGGCTGGGGCCAGACAAGCAACACTCCGCTCAAGTGGTTCAAAGGCGATACTTACGGCGGTGGAACGCGGTCACCGCTCGTCGTCCACTGGCCCGCCGGCGGCATCGGCAGTGGAACGATCCTCTCTCAATACCACCACGCCGTCGATGTCGTACCGAGCTTGCTCGAGATGATCGGTGTTGCCGAGCCCGTCGAGCTAGACGGTGTGACGCAGTTGCCGATTCAAGGCACGAGCTTCGCGTATTCGTTCGACAACAACGACGCCCCCACTCGGAAGACCGTTCAGTGCTTTGAAACCGCCGGCGATCGCGCGGTCTGGGCGGATGGCTGGAAGGCCGTCGTGCGGCATGAGGGGCAGGGCAACTTCGAAGACGATGTGTGGGAGCTCTATCACCTGGATTCCGACTTCTCGGAGACGCGCAACCTTGCCGAACAGGAAACCGATCGACTCATGGCTCTAGTCGGGTTATGGGACGCAGAGGCCGAACGATACGGCATCTTGCCGATGGCGAATAATCTGCTCGAGTTGTATCAGGATGTCGTGCCGCCGCCGAACCCGCGGTATGTGCTTTACCCCGGAATGACGCGGCTCGATCGGCTCAGTTCGCCCGACATTTACCATTTTGGTTCCACGATCACCGCCGACGTCGACGTGACGTCAAACGGCGCAGAAGGCGTGTTGCTGGCCTCCGGCGACGGTGGAGCAGGCTACGAGTGGCTTCTGCGGGAGGGGCGCGTCTTCTTTCACTACGTGTTTACGCGCGAGCAGCGATACGAGATACGTTCGTCGCGACAGGTTGCGCCAGGTACGCAGTCGCTCGGCATGCGCATCGAAAAGACCGGTGAAGCGTCGGCTCGAGTGACTCTGCTCGCTAACGGTGAGGTTGTCGGCGAGGGTGATCTGCCGAAGATGTGGCCGATCTACGCACCGAATGCCGGGATTCGCTGCGGCGAGAACACCGGGGCGCCTGTCAGCAATACCTATGCGGGAAACTTTCCGTTCAATCAGGTCTTGCATCGAGTTGTTGTCGAGCTTGAGATCTGACTTCCGGAAAGCGGGCGTCTCCACTTTCGCCATGACCGCTTGATGCCTCTATAATCAGGCGGACCTTGCCACCCTTTGTCTGGACGAGAATGTCAGAACTCGAAGAACAACTTCTTGCGGCATCACGGGGCAACTCGCAATTGTCTACCGATGTCGTGAAGCGCCTGATTGCTGACGGCGCGAACCCTGAGTGCAGGAACGAAGAGTCTGAGACGCCCTTGATGCGAGCGGCCTGGGCGGGTAACACGGCAAGCGTAAAAGCACTCGTCGATGCCGGGGCACAAGTCGACGTTGCCAACTGGGAAGGCAAATCGCCCCTAATGGCGGCCGCTATCTACGGACACGCTGATGCTGCGCAGGCTTTGCTTGCAGCAGGGGCGGACCGCTCGCAAACATGCCACTCCGGATACACCGCGAGCCAGTATGCGAGGGTTTCAGGGAACGAGCAGATCGCAACCTTGATTGACACAGCGGTTACGGCAGGCACTGGCGCTCAGGGAGCAGCGACCACCAGCGCGGACGGTGCGCATCTCTGTACCGCCGTCCGCGATGGGGATTTGTCCCGCGTGCAGCAGCTACTCGACAGTGGTACGGATCCGGATTCCATGGACGAGGAGAGTCGTCCTGCAATTGGCTGGGCGACAGCCCTGGGTCACGTTGACATCATGCGGGCACTTATCTCGAAAGGCGCGGACCCGAACCTTGCATCGCCGGACGGTACGACGCCCATCGAGCTTGCGAGCAAAACTGCTCGCGTCGAAGCTGCAAGTATTCTGCTCGGAGCGAACGCCAACCCGAATACGCGCAGCGACAGCGGTTCTGCGCCCCTGACTGGGGCTGCTTCTGTTGGCGCCACCGACATTGTCGAAATGTTGCTGAATGCCGGCGCTGACGTTGATACTCGAGGCCCGAGCGATGGCCCGGCACTTCTCTACGCATCGCAGGATGGTCACCTCGAGATTGTCGATCTCTTGTTGCGACATGGCGCCGCACCCAATGCACAATCAGACAGCGGTCTGACTGCGCTCATGCAGGCGACGAGCGAGTGCTATCTCTCGATAGTCAAGCTGCTACTGGAGAACGGGGCCTCAGCGGATATCGAAAACGATATGGGTATTAGAGCCTCTGACATGGCGGTCAGTGGCGGAATGCTGAACTCAGCAAGAAAACCAGAGTTCGATTTGATTGCTGATTTGCTCAAACAGTACGAATCGGTATGAACCGACATTCAGGACTACCTGACCGGACCGCGGGGACCGTGTTGGTTTGCTAGCTGTTCTCCGCAAATCAGCTGTAGCTTGCGCAGCCGCGTCTGCCGTTCTCGTTGGATGTGCGGGGCCACAGACATACGTTGGAACAGTGACTGATTGCGAGAACGAACCGATTGGCGGCCTGGAGATCATCGCCTGGAAGAACCAGTGGCGACCGTTCCATCTGCCGCTGCAATTGGGAACAACGTATACCGACAGTGAAGGGTCTTTCACGCTGGAAACGATGAAGAAGGCAAGCTTTTTCACCCATGATGGATACAGACTGACTTTTGACAGTCATCCTCGAGAGTCAGAATCTCGTTGTGAGCAAGTTGAGCAATAGTCGGAGTTTCAGTGGTTGCTCCTGGCCGGTCCCGATTTCCCACGTGCGTTGTAGCAGAGCGTCGGTAACGGGCCTTGGCGGACGCCGTTGCGACATTGCGGCCGCTTACTGACAGTGTAATGGATCCTCGAGAGCTCATAGCAAAGGTTGCAGACTGGTCGCAGTGTGATGATCGGGTAATCGCGTCAGGCTTATGTGGCTCCTATGCGCGCGGAGAAGCCACTCCGGACTCGGATATTGATTTCTGTATTCTGACCGCAAGCCCGGATTCCCTGTTGCGCGACCGGTCGTGGATAACGGATTTCGATTCAGATGCTCGCATTGCCGACGCAGTTGAGGACTACAACCTGGTGCAGTCCATTCGGGTCTTCTACGGGGAGACCGAAGTCGAGTTCGGTGTTACGGATGTAGCCTGGGCGGAACCGCCAATTGATCCCGAAACTGCCGGCGTCATAAACGATGGCCTGCGGATACTCTACGACCCTTCGGGGCGGCTTGAGCAAGCTAAAGCGATTGCCGCGTCATGCAATCGATGACTGTCTGGCCTTACGCAAAACGCGCCGGGAACTCCCAAGGCGATGCAAGGTAGACGCGCGGGTTTTCTGCACCTCGTCGACGTCAATCAAGGCGTTGTCGATGCCTGGAAAGATGCCTTTGCGGGCTTTCCAGAGGTCGAAGTGACGTGCGGGGATATTCTGGACATTGCAAAAGTATCCGTCGTTTCGCCGGCTAACGGCCAGGGATTCATGGACGGAGGTATAGACCGCGTCTATACAGAGTTCTTCGGGATGAGGCCGCAGGCGGAACTGCAAACAGCGATTTCAGAACACCATGGCGACGCACTTCCCGTGGGTGCAAGCATTGTCGTTCCTACCGGGCATGGAAGGATTCCTTACATGATCTGTGCGCCGACCATGGCAAGCCCCGGCCCGGTTCGGGCCACAAATGCCTTCTATGCAATGTCGGCCGTGCTTTTTGCTGCTACGCGACACGAGGACATTCTGAAAGAAGTCTATTGTCCCGGCTTGTGCACGGATGTTGGTGAGGTTGAACCTGTTGATGCCGCAGAGGAAATGTCCTTCGCCTATCGGAAGTGGAAGCAGCGGTATGCAGGGTAGCTTTGTTTTGAGGGGCCAATTGTCGTGAATAGACTTCAGGTAAACATCAGCGCGCCGAAAGCGGGCTGGCTACCGATTCGAATTACCGGGCCTGGTGGCGAGATTTCCATTACCGCGTCGTACACGCCATCGGACGGATTCTACGACCTTGTATCGACCGTGAGGGCGCTTTACGAGTTTGGTGGATCGAAGATCGTGAGGTTCCACGAGGAGCCTGTTTGGACCGAGGTTTCCCTGTCGAAAGTCGATAACAGACTGGTCATTGAAGTCGGCGAGGGCTACGGTGAGCCGGTCAGGCTGGAAGCAGGGTTTGATAAAGGATGCCGGGAATTTGCAAGGCGGTTCAAGCTTCTGCTCGAAGAGGTTGGGTATGATGGATTCACGAGAGAGTGGCGACATCGGCCTCCGCGAGACGAGATTCGAAAGCTCTGGGCGCACTTCGAATAAGGTCGAGCGGCCGTTTGGCGAACGCAATCAGGCGCTTGTATAGTCACTTCCAATCACTATGAGCGGTGGGGATTGTCCGAGACGGACAGCCGTGAGCCTCGAGGTGCTGGATATGGAAATGCTGACTGAAGACGAAGCTTACCTAGCGATGTACACCTACCTGGAACGCCGGTGGAATATCACCAAGTCGCCCGATCTTGCGAACTGCCTGAGCGACATGTCATTACTTCCCGGCGGGAGCTCGGCTGACCCGGCGATCAGGCGCGAATGGCTTGAAGCCGTAAGGTTGGTCAAAGCAGGAAAGGTCGACGCGATACAACGACTTCGCGAGAGCTAGTCTTGATGGAAGACGGTTCGCAGTCGTCTTGGGGCACTAGCGTTTTGTTTCTGATATCGAGGAAATCGGTTCTGGTGTTTATTCGGCGTTTCATCAGACGATTTGCAGGCTATGGACAAGGCGCTCGACGAACTAATCACCCAGTATGTCGACGCAGCTGCTCGGGTATTTCCGAGAGTTGCTGAGCATCTCGGTGTACCTGTTTCCATCACAAACGTGGAATGGGCCAGCCTCGATGTCCCGCAACACGGCAGCACAGCCGACGGTATCGACTACTTCAAACACGGCTACGGCGTAGCCATATCGGACGGCAAGCACAAGATTGATGTCGACCTCGGAGAAAACGGCGAGATAAACGGGTTCGATGCATGGCGTCTTTTCAAGTTCGCGCAAGACAACGGAATCCAAACGCCATTTGGCTCCCTCGCGGAGATCGACTCGGCTATTCAGGAAGCGGTGGATTCCAATGAACTTACGTATTCAGGTTACTTGCTCTACTACCGCAAGTAGTGAGCGCCTTCGCCATCTTCTAATGATCGCCACCGGCCACGCGTCTGTTCTGGTTTAGGCTGACAGCTACGAACGAGGAATTGCGCGTCGGGCGGTTACCCTCCACCGCTGCCGGGTGGGCGATTTTACGGCCCAAAGTTGCCACCGATACTGTGAATTTCTTCGCGCGCTGGTGACCAGCATAGCTGAAAACCGCGATCAGATCTGGCCTGCGCCCGTTGGGCCTATTTTGCCTCCTGTGACTCAGGCGAAAACTGCGGCAGATCGGCAAGCCGGCCCGGATCGAACGGGTCGTTGCGAAAAAGCCCAGGGTAATAGAAAGCGCGAAGTTCGGCGTGGAAGGCGCGCACTCTGCCTTCGTAGGCAAGCACCGACCGCATATCCGTCCCGGCCAGCTTCTGAAGCTGTCGCTCGAGCAGGGCAGGTGGTGCCGCTATCGCAAACAGCCCGGCCAGTCGATCGCGCTCGACTCGTCCGGCAGTGTACGCCTGAGAAAGGTGCTCGGCTGTTTGATCACCTACCTGCTGGAAGGCGTAATACCACCCCCAGTCGAATCCTTCTCCCGTATGGGTATAACCCGCGCATTCAGGGTGACGTTCCACAAAGGGCCCCATGGTGTTCTCGACGGGCAAATCCCAGGCATCGTTTACCGCCTCGCGCTGGGTCATGAGGATCTCCGCGCCCGAGGGGATCGGTACCATCCTGTCGATAATCGCGCGGCTACCGGCGGGCAGCACCGTACTCAGCAATACCCAGACGCCAATCAGGCTGGCAAGAATCACCGGCGCGGAACGCTTCCAGCTTGCGAACCACAGGCATACCAGCGTCCAGAAAAGAACGTAAGCGATAACCAGAACGGCGGCGACGTTTAGCGTCGAGAGTGTCGTACCGCTGAACACACCCGCGACGAGCAGCGGCACGAGGGTGGCAAGCAGAACGCCGCCTGACCGGAGAAACGCTCTTTGCCGCCACAGTGATCCGCTGCTGCCGGCAGACGCAATCAACAAATCGAAACGTCCTGCGTTGCGTTCACTCGCCTGCAGGTCGTGCAGGAGGAAAATGAGTATCAGGGGAAGCACAAACGCCACAAAAAACGCGAAGTCGAAGCGGCCGGTCAGTGCGAGCTCCGGATTGCCTGGATCGTGCTCGTAAATCTGCCCCTCCAGCGCCAGCATGCGCACCCGGTGTTTCCACGAAGACGCATCCCTCTGCCCCATGGCTGCAAAGGCAAAGTCCGATGGTGGGTCATAGGTCAGGTGAAAACTATAGTAGGCCGCACTACCCCAGTCGCTTTGCTTGGTGAATTCAACCGATCGGTCTTGCCGATCGGCATCCATGAGAAACGCAATGCTCTCGTACTGCTGTCGTACCTCGGCCAGACCTGACCAGACCGCAAACGATGAGAAGCAGAGAACAACCAGCATCCAGGCCACAAATGCGCGATCACCCAGCATGAACCGGGTTTCGCGTTTGAGCGCACTGAAACCACTCAAGGCTTCAGCCTCCCGCCGGTCCAGGCCAGCATGCCGGACAACACTGCCAGCCAGACAACAAGCATCGAAATCGACGAACCGGCGCTCGCCAGTCGTATGGACGCGCTGGCGGGCTCGTAGTGAAATTCATCAACCACCTGCCAGTTGGACGCGCCGACTCGCGCGCGCATCCAGGATTCCTCATCACGATTGCGATTGATATCGTCAATATAGGAAAGCTCTTCTGCATGCGCCCGGTTCAGGCCCTGCACGAATCCGAACCTGAAGTCTTCAGCCTGCCGAAGGAAGCGGTGATAGTGATCGAGGTCGGTGCCGGACAGAGTGCGAGATGTATGCGCAATGGCCAGCGCAGGCGTGAGCCAGCCATACCCCCCAAGCAGATCGGCCTGGCGCTTCTCAGCGTCCATGCGCCGTTCAGCGTAAACGTTCAGCGTCTCGGTCAGCTTCGCCTCAGCCATCCCGGCGAGAACGCCGCGTATATTGACGTCGAGATCTTCGACCCGATCCACGCCATGCTCTTCGAGCAGGCCTGCATGCACACGATCGTACACGGATTCATCGACATCGTGCCCGTCACTCAGATCCCGAACCTCGGCCAGCATCATGAGCTCCGTTTCGATTTTTCCGGCAAGCGGTGCGGCATGAGACGTGACGTTGACGGCGACAGCCGGCAGCACGAGGGTCAACGCGAGCCAGCATGCGGCAAGCGTTGCAAGAACGGACGAGCGCTTGTGCAACATCGAGGAAATCAGCAGCGCGAGCCCGGCCCAGACAGACAAATAGACAAAATAGACGCCAACCAGTGATGCGGCCGCAAGCAGGCTCTCACCGCTACCGAGCGAGATCAGGGCGCTGACGACGAGGGGCACCAGCAATACCGCAACAAACAGAAGCAGTGCCAGCATCTTGCCTGCCAGGAGTGTGCGGCCGCTCAGCCCCTGCGCAAGCAAAGGCGCCAGGGCTCTGGCTTCTCGTTCGCGGGTGATGGCCCCATGCCCGAGCACAATAATCAGCAGAGGCGCAAACACCTGGTAAATCAACGCCGGTGTTAGCCAGGACAGGCCGCCGAGGTCGGCGCTGCTGCCGGACGTCGAAAAGGTGGCCGAATTCTGGCGGTGGCCCTCGAGGAACATGGTCTGTCCCGTAACCGAATCCAGCCCCGGATCGAACATCGCCAGGGGCATGGGTGCCCGAAAGACATAGTGCCCGTAGTGGACCATGCGGTGCGGGTGGCGATCAGGCTGGGAGTGAAACGTTTGCTCCGAATCGGCCTGATGGTGTGCGCGCTCGTGAGACTCTGCGTGCATACGCAAGGCGGTGAGCCAACTGACGGAAATCAGGATGACGACAAAAACCGCAACCACGGCAAGTGCCAGGTTCGAACGCCGCCAGTAGCGCCACTCTTCCGTTGAGACTGTGAGTGCAGCGTTCATGCTGCCTGCTCTTTCCTGGCTTTGCGATCTGAAAAAGCGCGATGAACGGTCTCGGTCTCGATGCGGCCACCCTCGGGGGCAGAGAACTCGCCCACGAGCTTGCCGCCGCGAAGCAAGCCAATCCGGTCAGCAACCTGACACGCACCGTAGACGTCGTGCGTCACCATCAGAATGGTTTTGCCGGAATCGGCAAGGTCGCGCACCAGGTCATGAAACTCATCGATGGCACTGGGGTCGAGCCCCGAGGTGGGCTCGTCGAGCAGGAAGATGTCGGTGTCCCTGAGAATGGCCAGTGCAATAGCCACTTTTTGCCGCATGCCTTTCGAATAATCCTTGAGTTTGCGTGCTCTCGATTCGGGATCGAGAGACACGCGATCCAGTGCGGCCTCGATCGCGCCCCTGTCATGCGAGACCCCTGCGAGTTGCAAGAAATAGCGGAGGTTCTCATACGCATCCAGGTGCTCGTAGAGAGAGGCCGACTCAGGGAGGTAGGCAATGGCTTCGCGCGCTGCTTTGGGGTCCTTGCCAACGCCCACGCCGTTCACGGAGATACTGCCACCCGAACGCGGCAGCAATCCAAGGAAAGCCAGTAGCGTGGTCGACTTGCCCGCTCCGTTACCGCCGAGCAGCGCGTAAACTTCGCTGTCCTTCACAGTAAAGGAAATACCGCTCAGGACTTCCTTGTCCGAGCGGTAGACCTGTAGCTGATCTGCTTGCAGTTTAGTAGAGCTGTTCATTTTTTCGCTCGAAACCTCCCCTAGAACCGGAAGTCCGCCGACACGCGGAAATTTCGCGGCGCGCCCGGTTGTACCCAAACGTCAGCGTAGGAGTTGGTGTAATACTCCTCATCGAACAGGTTGTTGACTTCCGCACGCAATCCCCAGGAATCCGAGATTTCGTAGTTCGCGGCAACCCGAACCGTGGTGTAGCTGGGCAGCCTGAAAGTCGGGTCACCAAACTCTCCGCTTCTGTCATCGACGTACGTCAAGCCCCCGATCAGCGTCAATGCTCTGCCAGCCAGTTGAGTTTCCTGGGCGAGTTGCAGGCTTAGTTGATGTTCAGCGATGTTCAGGAGATCCGAGCCGGCCGGAATGAAGTTGAAGGAAATGAAATCCGTGTAGTCGTTCTTGGTCTCCGCGTCAACGTAGGCATAAGACAGCCACATGCTCAGCGTGTCCGTGACCTTTCCTGTGATGTCGAACTCAAAACCCTGGCTTCCTGCCGCGCCTACCGCCGTCGGATTGAAGTCGGCATCGAATGTCGCAATGTTTGACTGATCAAGATCGAAGATTGCGAACGTTCCTACGAGCGCACCATCGTTCAACGCGAGCTTCACGCCCACTTCGGTCGATTCCGAAATATTGGGATCCAGGCCATTCTGATCCGTCGCGCCCGACAGGGGGCGGAAGTTTTCACCGTACACCGCGTAAATAGAGAGGGCGTCCGTCGCCTGGTATACCACGCCAAACTGCGGGCTCACCTGTGTCTCGGAATACTCGGAAGTGCTGCTTGTCAGACGATTGTTCAGCGACTGCTCATAGTCATCAAACCGGGCGCCAAGTCGAATGTCCAGCTTGTCGGTTAGGCTGATCTGATTCTGGACGTACAGGCCGACAGATTCCTGCGTTTCCACTCTGTCGATCTGCGGAGCCAGGGCAAGTCCGGATACGGGGGAGTTTCCATAGACCGGGTTGAAAATATTGATGCTCTGATCCGTTGATCTGTCTCGGAACGCAACCTGATCGTTTTCGAACTCGTCAATGTCGAGGCCGACAATGATGCGATGCTGAATCCCACCCGTATTGAAACTGCCACTCAATTCCGCTCGAAACACCTGGTAGGTCGCGTCGTAATCGCGGTTACGGCTAAAGCGACCGAAGTTACCGTCGGCATCCGGGGCGCCGAAACCATTCTCTGACGCAAGCCCGTCGAGTTCGGTTTCGCGATAGTTGAAACCGACCAGGGCGCTCCATTCGGTGTTGAAGTCGTGTTGAAACTCCACCTGATGGCCGAGCACTTCCGTTTCTATCGGACCATAGCTTGGTTCACCCAGAAAGCGGCTCTCGGGAATAAGACCCAACTCGTCGTTGATAGCAATCACGCCGCGATCAAAAGGCGTTTCCTGAGCGCTGTATTCCATTTCATAGATCAGCTGGCTGGCATTGCTGAGTCGCCAGGCAAGCGATGGGCTAAACCCGAGTTTCTCCGTTTCTACGGTATCCCTGAAGCTTTCGGCATCTTCATAGGCGCCGACAATGCGTATCGCAACGGTATCGGACAGCGGGGTCGTGTAGTCGAAATCTGCGCGATAAGTGCTGAAACTGCCTGCCGAAAGGCTGAGTTCTCCCGCCGTCTCGAACGTGGGACGTTTGGTGACGAGGTTTACGGTACCGCCAGGTTCGCCACGCCCATACAAAGCGGCCCGTGGACCTTTGAGTACCTCGACAGATTCGATACCGGACAGATCCCTGGAACCGCCGAAGCCGCGCCCGGCGTTGAAACCGTTTACGAGGTAATTGCTCGGCAGGTTTTCATCGCCAACAAAACCACGAATGGCGAAGCTGTTCCAGAGACCGCCGAAATTATTCTGCCTGGCGACGGAAGCTGATAAATCCAGAGCCTGAACGAGGTCGATAGAGCCTGCGTTGCGTAGGGTCTCGGCATCGATCTTCAGCTCGGCCTGCGGCGTTTCAAACGGATCGAAATCCCCCTGATAAGCCTGCCGTGTGCCGATAACCGTAATGTTGTCGATTTCCGAGCTTTCTGCTTCGGAAGATTGCGCCGAAACGGTGTTTGCCCAAAGGACAATAGTGGATGCGCCCACTAACAGCGGCGCACAAAGTTTGATGTTCATGAGGATCTCCTGGCGTATTCGACCCGCCGAATTCGCGACCGCGAATCGGCTTGTCGAGGGCAATGTTATAACATAACAGTCCTGTATTGGGGCACTTTCAAAGAGCCCAGGTCGCCGTGAAAGCGCCTCTGGACTTCATCGAATCGATATTAGCTAGCTGATTGCTCCATGCCCGGAGAACCCGGGCCCGTCGACTCACATAGCTGCTTTTTGGTTACAATGGAAACCGGGAATCGACCCATTGCGGACATTGGGTATGGATGCGAGCCTGGACCAAGAGCTGAGCGATGAGGAGTTTGTCTTGATGGTCAGGCTGCTCAGACGTTACACCGCGACCGAAATGGATCAATTCGAGCACTGGAAATTCGATGGCCGCTTCTCAACTATTTACGTGGATGTATCCATGTATCCGTCACAAAACGGGAATGAAGACGCATACACGGATCTGGGCCATCTGCTGAGGTGATCGTACTTCAATAGGCTGATGTGCGAGGTGCCAACTTGCGCAAGCAAACCTTTCTGGCCGCGGCGATATCTCCACTCGTTTCGGTCCCGATATTCGTCGTTTGGTTTGCCGTCTTTTACTGGTTCCTGAGGAGTCCAGACGACGCTGTCGATTCATGGCTATGGCTGTTGGTTTTTCTCGGCTACGTCTTGCCGATCGCTTGCATCACCACCTTTGTCGTCGGAGTCCCGGTTGGCTGGCTACTAAGACGATTGGAGATGCAGTCGCACGTCACGTATGCGGTTGTAGGTTTCGTGCTTGGAGGCGCAGTCGGAGTAAAACTGTTTCCGCCATCACACCTGGCAGCGGTAGTTGCATTGAGCGGTTTGGCGATCAGCGTAGTCTTCGGGCTTATTTCCAATCCCCGAGATGAGGCCACATTTTGAATGTCTGCTTCTGACCGGTGCCGCTCAGTGGCCCGGAATCCGCTCACCTCACTCGCAGTTTGGTCCTTGTGTAAGGAAAGAAAATCGTTACTCGACTTCTGATTTTTGCATTGCTCTCCACACTGCTGTCAGCCTGTGAGAAATGGTCGTGGCCGCCCTATGAGAAATCCTTGAGAGAACTTTTTGCGGAGAACAAAGACCAATTCGAGGAAATCCGGAAAAACATGCAGGCTGACAACCTCGAGATAGTCAGTTCGGCCTATGCAAGGGGAACAGCCTTACGTTGCGCCGGCGCTAACTGTCCGGCGGCCATCGGTGAGCACGATAAGGAACTGCAAGCGAAGTACCGCAAGCTGATCGGGGAAACCAGCGTTTTCCGATACACGTTGTTGGACGGCTACTTCGACGTACGCGGGCTGTCAAGGCAGGGTGTTCAGGGTGGCGATTTCTATTTCCACTTCGTCTGGTCGGAGAACGAGGTGGCTGTCCCTCACTGCGATGAGAAAAAGGCCCGACTTCCGATGTGCGGCATTTGCTACGAAAACGTGGAACCAGACTGGTACATATACTGGAGATGGTTTCCGGAAGACCTGGGGCCTGACTGGGACGGCAGGGTTGGTGAGGGCCTGCCCACGCCCGAAGAGATCGAAGAGCAAGCCAACATGGCTCTGGACGATTGTCTCAAGACCGGACGGGAAGAAATGGGCCTGGGTTCGGACGCCCAATAGTTTTTTCAATCGACAGTTTCAATCTCCTGTCAGCGAAAAAAACTCGACCAGCTGACCGTCCGGATCGGTGACCTTGAGCAGTTGAATGCCTGGCTCAACAATGATCTGCGGTGCGTCTTTGCCTGTGGCTGCCTCGATGCGAGCCTGAACCGCCGTCAGGTCCGTCGAATGGATGTAGGGGACTGCGCCTGCACCCGGTACTGACCCCGGAGCGTAAACATCGCGCCTGGCGATCGCAAAAATGCCGCCGGCGACGTCAAATGCGATGAAATTGTCGAGCTTGATGATGGGGTCACGGTCGAACAGCGTTCTGTAGAAGGTTTCTGACTTCGCCAGGTCATCCGAGGCCACGTAAGCGCCCATCTGGATGAGGTCGCTCGGGTTTTCATCCGCAACCGTGGCCATCGGCAGGGTCACGATGCCGAGGATCGCGAAAACTCGCATCAACGTCTTCATATATCAGTCTCTTCTTTTAAAGGCGGTCGACCACGCGCAACAGCGCGGTCAGGACCCCTTCACCCAGCCGCTCACAGCGCGCGGGCGACCAGCCGAACTCCGCGTCGGGCAGGTTTGCATTGTCCTTGAAGGGCATCTCCAGGGTCATTGCGAGGGCCCCGAAGTGATCCGCAAGCCAGTTGGTCGCCATGGTCATGTTCGCCTTTCCCATCTCGGCCTTGGGGTAGCCGTGTTCGGTCTGAAAGTCCGGGTTGGCTGCCGCAAGTTCGGCTTCAAACTCTGCCTGTAGCGCGCGTGTCTCTTCGGTGACCGATTCGACGCCTTCGGGCCCGGCCACGAAGTTGTAGGGCAGGGCCTCGTCGCCGTGGACGTCAAAGGCAAAATCGAGGCCGGTGGCCTGCATCTTCCGGCGTACCAGGTAGACCTCGGGGCTGCGGTCCATCGTTGGCTCGAGCCACTCACGGTTCAGGTTGGCGCCGGCGGCATTGGTCCGCAGGTGACCCCGCCGGCTGCCGTCGGGGTTCATGTTGGGCACGATCCAGAAATCCGCCTTGCGGAGGAGCGTGCGCGACGTGGGATCGGTCGAATCGAGCAGGCGCGCGAGCAGTCCGTCCACGAGGTGCTCGGCCATACTCTCGCCGGGGTGTTGGCGGGCGAAAATCCAGCACTGTTTCTTGCCCTCGGTCGGCTCGCGCCCGGCCTCGGTCACGCGGAGCAGATCGAGATCCTGCCCGTCCAGGGTACGACCGAGCAGTTCCTGGCGCACCAACGACGACTGCAAACAACGCGCGATGAGATCGTGATGCCGCTCGATCGAGTAAGGTGCGAAGTACGCAAACCAGACCGCGTCCTGTTCGGGCGTGTGCTCGATGGCCAGCGTTCCGTCTTCATAGCGCGTTGAACTCACTCGCCGCCAGGTTCTGCGGTCGTAGCTCACGCAGGCGCAGTAGTTCTCCCATCCTTTGGTATAGCTGGCTCCGGCCGCGTTCACGATCTGGAGCTTCAGGTCCACCCCCCGCGCGCCGGTCACGCGGAAGTGAAACCACTGGTAGAAATCCGAGCCTTCGTCCTTGCGAATGCGGAGCTGCACCGCGCCGGGGTTGCTGACGTCGAGAACCTCGATATTGCCTGCGTCAAAACTGTCGCTGATATCCACGGTATTTTGCTGTATGTCCTTTGCGCTGACGCGCATTGAGTCAATGGGCGGCGGGGATTGGTGGCTCGCCGTTTGGCGAACGCATTATAAGCGGTCTGAGCCGAGGGGGTAGGATAACTGCGTGTCTCAGACCCGAGTTACGAGAGCGGGTCAAAAGAGAACTCGCGTTAGACGACCGTTTGCTGCGGCCATGCAGCCGGTCTAAACTGCTCGCCGTCTACGCTGAGCGCCGGCCTGGCTCAATCATCTATCCGAGAGTGTGTGGTGTGGAGTTGGTTTAAATCGAAGTTTCGGCGCCTGTTGTCCAAAGAAGCGTCCACGTCGAAGTTTGACGACATAAAGCCGGACGTCGAACGCCTTCTCGGCGAGAGCTTCGCGACTGAGGAGGACAAGAGGACAAACAACGAAAGAGTCGTTTCTGTCTTCGAGCGCTTGCAGTCCGAGATAGAGCGCATAAAAGTCGAAGCCAATGGATACCCGGCGGCCACGATTTCTGCCGAAGTCTGGTTGGACGGCGCCGGCTACGCAGAATTATGTCGCAAGTTGTTTGAGCACTTCAGGTCAGCCGATTGGCTCGACAGAGAAGAGAACGCCAGCGCACTTTGGGCGCGAGCAACTCTTGCTGTCTGTTCTCACTATCATCACCTGGTCGGTCCGGCAATGCTGGCAAACGCAGATTGTCATGAGCGCCTTGGGAACAACGATCACGCGGCCGCAATGTACAGAGCCGTCATCGCCGACTTCAGGATGTTCCTCGAGGACGACTACACGGAACAGAGCCTTGGTGACGAAGAAAGGATAGCGATAGATGCCTTGAAATCTGCTGCTCACCGACTGATAGAGATGGGCGGCAGCGACGATGACGACAAGAAAGAGCTGGAGAAGATTCGTGCGGAAGCGAATGCGCTGTTGGGATGAGCCAATCTTCTGTCCGAGAACTCTACCATCGCTCTATGAATAGTAGAAAGACTTGTGCCTCAGTACTTCTGGTACTCGGTTTTGTGGCTGCGTGCGGGTCCAACTCACCACCACCGCCGGATACGGTGGAGGTTCTTGGAGGGCAATCGCCCGTCCAACGACTGGAGATCGGTGCAAGGATCGTGAAGTCCCTGGCTGACGAGGGTTTTCCCGATGTGTCCTGTACCGGAGATGCTGTGCATACACCCAGGTGTGATGGCGCAGTCACTCCCTACGAGCTTCTGGTCAGGGTCGTTTACAACGAAGACATGTCGAGGGTTTACGTTCAGTGCCATGTAACGGAGGCCGGCGATCATCCGGGACTCATGAATGCATGCTTGCGTCGTGTCCGCGCCGAGCTTGAAGAGAGGTGAGGATCGGCTTTCAGTCGACCACCCGCAAGTGATACTCGAAATGTGGCCGGCCTGAAATACGATTGTTCAGCAGTAGAATCGCCATTCCTTCGATCCAGCGTGCGTTGTCGATATCGCCAACGTCGATCGGCTGGAGGTCCATAGCGCTGGCCAACTCAGACACCTTGGCTTTGGCCGCATCGTTATCGCCGGCCAGGAGAATGGAGATGTCACCGCCGGGTTCGACCATTTGCCGCCAGTTGAGGGTGCTGAATGCCTTGACGACAAACGCACCCGGCGCCGCGTCCTGAATGATGCGTCCATTGGACGTCGACACGCCAATGCTCAGCTCCGTCTCCCAATCGCCCTCCAGGGCATTCGTGGGATCGATAATGATTTTCCCTGACAAATCGCCGAGACCGAGCGTAATTTCTTCGACGAGCTCGCCGGGAACGGCCAGCACTACGATGCTGGCGTCGCGAACCGAATCCGCAGGCAGCCGGGCCGTGGCGTTGCCGGGTGTCAGTGCGACGATGTCTTTTGTTTTTTGACTATCGGGATTTCGCGATCCGTAAACGATGTCGTGGCCCTGTGCCGCGAACTCGGGGCCCAGCGCTTTCGCGACCTGGCCAGTGCCAATAACGGCGATCGTGTCGGCAAACGCGACACGCGACAACGAAACCAGCAGCAAAAGGCACGTTACAACAGCTTTCACGGGCGATTCTCCTTCTCAACTTGCGCTTTGATCCGATACATGTGATCAAATTGACTTCAACGGCATCAGATTGTTTCACGGATTTGCCGGTCTTTGCGTTCCCGCTTTCGCCTCCGGCAAGGTGACTGGTCGTCATTGTGGCACGATTGACGGCGCTGCAAACACAAAGGATCATTCTCAACAGACGGTCAGGAGATTCGTTCTTTCCGGGCCGCGGGTCACGACGACAAGAGCAATGATAGAGCTGCCAATCAGGAACCCCTGCGATCTCTGCGAAGGAATAGCCGGCCGGGAAGAGAAGTGGGCGGTTGTCGACGAATGTGACTACACGCTTACTGTGGTCAACCCGTGGCAATTCGAAGTCGGGCAATGTTGTGTAATCACGCGCCGTCATGTCGCGACGTTGCTCGATCTGTCCGATGAGGAATGCAGCGCGATTATCGGCTCTGCAAAGAGAGTTGCCCACGCGCTGGTCGGTGCCTACCAGCCTCTGGGGATTCTTACTTTCCAGAACAACGGAGTGTATAGCGGGCAGGAAACACCGCACTATCACCACCACGTCGTGCCCCGACAGCCGGGTAGTGACTGGGGGATTGGTCCACCTCAACTTGCCTACTTCGACGGCGCCGGCCGCAAAAAAGGGACACAGCACGACCCATCGGGTGACGCCGCCCGTTCGCAACGCGTTCAGGTTGATGCGGAGACGCTACGTGAGACAGCACGTCTGATACGTGCGCGATTGCCGAAGTAGCTGGAAGGCTGCTTTTGGCCATCAACGGCTGCAGGCGGGCTTTCGCCAGACCGTCAGCCGCCCGTCCAGGTGGCCATTGGCTGCCGGTTGATCCATCTCAACTGAAAGGTCACGCCGATGAGGAACAAGACAAACAGAGCGAGGTGACTTGCCTTCATGATCGGATCATCAATTGAGCTCAGAACCGGGTTGCCGACCGGGAGCCGCAATAGTCCGTCAGTGACGGCCGGCAGGCAGTGAAACAGAATGGTGGCCGAGTAACTTACGGCCTGTATTTGCCGCGACCACTTTCCGAAGAGCGTGAGGCTTTCTGCCAGTAACCCAACCGCGAGCGCAACAAGCGCAGCGACAGCCATGAAGTGCGCCACCCCGAAGCCACCGTGCTGATAGATCATCAAGGCGGTTACCGCCGTTATCAAGGTGGCGAGCAGATAGACCAGCCCGGATCGGCTGCGATAAGAAATTTCCTTGAAGCGATACAGCGTCATTGCGCCGCTCACCAGGGCAGCGATACCCATGACGGTATGAAACCAGCCTAACGGGATCATTTCAGGCAAGAGCGTTCTCCGGAGAAAGGTGAGACAAGCCTCTTCGATTCTAGCCCGGAAACCGGCGGATCTCACGATCAACCGGCCAAATTCTCCCGTCCCAGAGCCCGCCCGCGCGGTTTTCAGACAAACCTCAGTTGCGCTACCCTTTGTCGCTATGAATACATCTATCAGCGCCGGTCTGGCGCAGATTGCGCCGGTGTGGCTCAGGCGGGACGCAACATTGAGCCGTGTGACGGAGCAGGTTGTCGCGGCCGCCGAAGCCGGCTGCGATCTTGTGGTCTTCGGTGAGGCGCTCGTGCCTGGTTATCCGTTCTGGGTCGAGCGTACCGACGGCGCCCGCTTCGAGAGCGATCGGCAAAAGGCGCTGTATGCGCACTACGCCGAAGAGGCGGTGCGGATCGACCGTGGCGATCTGAAGGCCCTGTGCTCCACCGCGGCCACTCATCGTATTGCGATCTATCTCGGCACGATCGAAAGAGCGGGTGATCGGGGTGGCCATAGCCTGTATTGCTCAATGGTGTACATCGGCAAAGACGGTGAAATCGGCAGCGTGCACCGAAAACTGATGCCCACTTATGAAGAGCGCCTGGTCTGGGCCATCGGTGACGGCCATGGGCTCCGTGTTCATCCACTCGGGGACTTCACGGTAGGCGGGTTGAACTGCTGGGAAAACTGGCTGCCGCTGGCAAGGTCGGCCCTGTACGCGCAGGGGGAAGACCTGCATGTTGCGATCTGGCCGGGCAGCGATCGCAATACGCATGACATTACGCGTTTCATCGCCAGGGAGTCGCGCTCGTTTGTCGTTTCGGTGAGCGGCCTGATGCACGCTGACGATATTGGTGACGATCTGCCGCATGCTGAACTGCTCCGCTCCAGTGCCGAAGGGTGGCTGGCCAACGGGGGTTCCTGCGTGGCCGGTCCGGATGGGGAATGGCGTCTCGAGCCAGAGACCGGCAAGGCTTCGCTGCGCGTCGTCGAGCTCGATCATCGCGAGGTGCTGGAAGCGCGCCACAGCCTGGATGTGGTCGGACACTACTCCCGCCCCGACGTCACGCGACTCGAGGTGAATCGCAAACGTCAGTCGACGGCGTCTTTTGATGACTAGAAATCGCCCGTGATGTTCTTCCGGAGGTAATGCCATGACCGGACGTATACTTGGCGTACTCGCCGTCATTGCGCTTGCCGCGGTCGTCGACGTGAATACAGTGGGCGCCGAGGAGTCCGATGGCTACGACGGCCCGGATCTCCGCCGCTGGTCCGCGGTGGTTTCCAGCCTGGACGAGACGATCCACCTCTACACCGACATACTCGGCTTCGAGCTGGGCGACGTATCGGTCGACTCGAAGACGTCCTACGTCTACGAAATCTTCAACATCAGCCGCGATATCACAACGCGTCACGCGACGTTTCATGCCGGCGACAAGAAGCGCGTGCTTTCAGTGGTCGAAGTGCCGGGTGTCGAACTCCCGACGCCGCCGCAGAGTCCGCGCATGTCAGTAGCGCTCATCAACGCGAAAGGCCGGTTTGACGAGATACACACGCGGTTGACCGAGGAAGGCTATACGGTACTGCCAACCCACGCGCTGGGAGACAGAGGTATCGAAGTTGGGTTCATCGACAGGGACGGACATCTCTACGCACTGTACGAATACCCGTACGACGGTGATATCGAGATCCAGTCTTTCAACGAGGCGCAGCAATTGCCAGCCGATCTCTGGTAAAGCGGCGACCGCTGCCAATCTGAGCGCGTGGCTGAAGCCTCAACTCCGCGGGATACTTCATGAACAGGACCAGGAAAAAGTATGCCTTTCTGATCTTCCTCCTCGTCACCCTGACGGCATGGGTTGCCTGGAGGGCAACGGAGCCAAACCCCTACTGGCATGATCCCGATGTTCCGCAGGTACACATCTATCCCTGGCAGTACCCTGCGCTCATGTTTGTGTTTGGGCTGGTCGTCATTGGGCTATTGAGCTTCAGGAAGCCCCTGTGGTCTTTTGTCGGCGCAACCCTGGCCTTCGGCACGGCCGCCGGTTTGCTTGTGGTCCTCGCGCTTACGTTCATGCACTCACTACCGGTACACGGGACCCTGTTCTTCGTGGCTCTGTTTTGCAGCGTCGGACTGTTGTTCGTCTCCGGGTACACGTGTGCGATCTGGAGGTCCGGGGCATCCTCCAACAAGGGTGCAGCATAAACTTGTGGAGCTCCTTTCGGCGCGTCGCTATATCAGCACGTCCTCAACGGGACGTCGCGCCGAGCGCGGCATTTCGGGGCCGTAACCGAAGCGGACGAGCAGGTCGGGACGACGATCGCCAGTGCCGAGATAGCTCGCGAACTGGGCGCGAACCTCGGGAACCTCAACCGCTTGATTGATGAACGCATGCCGCAGACCAAGCGCGGTCGATTGCAGCGCGAAGCGCTGATAGGTGCGACCGACCTGAATCCAGTTGTCCTTGTCGTTTGCGGACGACACGAAGGCAATAATCCCGGCGGAGCTTCGGATGTGGTCGCTGTACTTCTTGTTCTCACCACCCTCCGTGAAGGCGAACCTCAGGATCAGGTTGCCGATCCACGTTGGAACTGTCGGATTACCTGACGACCCCGAAAACAATCCGTCGCGATGTCTGACAACGGCAGCCTCGTTGAAACGGATCCATGCCTTCAATTCTTCGACGAAGGCTTCGTCGTTCATCTGCGCGCTGTTGCCGGCAACCACAAACTCCAGGACTTCTTCTTTTGCCGCCTTGTCGGTGAGTATCTGGACGGATACGTTGTCGTCCTGCGCGGCGGACTCGAGCAACGCGAGTTCCGCGGGCTTGACGGCCTTGCCGTCAAAAGCGGTTCGCGTGCATTGACGTTGAGGAATGGCCTGAAACAACGGCGAATCGTCCGGGTTGGCCGGTTCAAAATCGATGCGAATGCTGTCGCCGGCAGGCCCGGGTAGCGTAACGTGTGCCGCCAGTCCGTTTGCGCAAGCGGCGAGCACAATGTTCTCCGCTGCGCAGCCAAGACTTGCGTACAGGTGGTGATCGTCCGGGTCGACAGCGGAACACCGCCTGCTGAAGTCGGGAAGGATCACTATGCGCATGCCTTGCAGCTCGAACTTCCATGGCTGCGTGTTGTGACTGTTGGCCGCCAGCGTAGCGTAGCGCACGAGTTCTCTGAGCATGGCCGGACCCTGTGCCACAGGCCCATCCGTGTGCCGCCAGGTACTGGCCATCAGCTCGTCGTAGCGGCTGCCGGGGCCATTGCTCGAACACCCGGCCGGCGCGGCCGTGCCTATCGCGACGAGCGAAATGGCCCGACTGAACTGCCGCCGCGTCATGGTGCGTCTTCGATTCACTGGCTGATCCTCTACGACTCTTTATAGGCCAGACCTCCGGCAGCGAACATTCGTACAACCCCGTAGATGGCGCGTCAGACCGTGGAAAGCGCTGGCATCGATTGGTAGGGTGCATACTGTTTCCAGGGAGGGGCAGGTGGTGACAGCAAAATCGATCGCGTGGTTCGCAATGACCCTGCTTGCGGTTGCCGTTTCGGCCTATGCTCTGGCAATCGTTGCTGCGCCTTCCTTGCGCAACGACTTTCTCGCCGCTTTGTTCGCCGAATCGACGTTGTCGGCCTATGCGCACCTGATCGGCGGCGCGATTGCCCTGGCCGTCGGGCCGTTTCAGCTGTCCGCTCGCCTTCGAAACCGGAACCTGTCGCTGCACCGGTTGTTCGGCAAGGTGTACGTCATTGCCATCATGATTGGCGGGCTGGCTGGCCTGTCGCTGGCGGTGTCCGCAACCGGCGGTCTGGCGGCCAAAACCGGTTTCGGAATGATGGCGGTCGTGTGGCTCGCCACGACCGCAATGGCGTTTGTCAGCATTCGCCGCCGCCGTATCGCGGAGCACCAGGCCTGGATGACCAGAAGTTATGCCGTGACGCTCGCCGCGGTTACCCTGCGGTTCTATCTGCCGATTTCGATCGCATCGGGCTACGAATTCGCGGCAGTCTACCCCGCCATTGCCTGGCTCTGCTGGGTGCCCAATCTGATTATTGTCGAATGGTTCGTGCTGCGCAGGGCTGCCACCTGACGCGCTTTGCTATAGTGGTAAACCCGTATTGCGAATCATTATCATTTCCGTTAGTGTTTGCTGCCTCACCACACTAAAAACAACGGATTCCTCAAGTCATGTCATTGCCCAAGCTGACGGCAGCCATTGCGCTGGCCGTCATTCCCGGTATCCACGCTCACGCAAACAACGAGGACGAAGCCGTCGACGAAATCATCGTCGAGGGGCGCTACCTGTCGATCGACAAGATCAACTCGGTCAAGACGCCGACGCCGATCCTCGACGTGCCGCAGAGTCTGTCGATACTGACGGAAGAGCAGATCAAGAATCAGGCCTTCCAGAACTTCGGTGATGTACTCCGCTACACGCCCGGATTGTCGATCAGTCAGGGTGAGGGGCATCGCGACGCCATCATCATCCGCGGAATCCAGACCACGGCTGACTTCTTCATCGACGGCGTTCGCGACGACGTGCAGTACTACCGGCCGTTGTACAACGCGGAGCAGATCGAAATCCTGCGCGGCCCCAATGCCTTGTTGTTCGGCCGCGGCGGTGGCGGCGGTGTCATCAATCGTGTGCAGAAAAAAGCGATGACGGGCCAGCAGTTTACGTCGCTCAGCGTGGGCGCGGACTCCTTCGGATCTGCCGTTACTTCTATCGACTCCAACTTTGGTCTTGGCGAAAGTGCGGGCTTCCGGCTGAACGCCTACTACCAGACGCTCGAAAATCATCGCGACTTTTTCGACGGCGACAGCTTTGCGATCAATCCCACGATGACCTTCGAGTTTGGCCCCTCAACGACGGCTACCGTTTCCTACGAGTACGTCGATGACGATCGGGTCGTGGATCGCGGCGTGCCGTCGCGAAACGTCGATGGCGGACCCGATGTTCCGCTCGAAGGCTTTGAAGACACGTTCTTCGGCTCGCCCGAGGCCAACGTCACGACGCTCGAAGCCAGCATTTTCCGGGCACGCCTCGAGCACGAGTTCTCGGACAGCCTCCGAGGCAACGTGACCGCGCACTACGCGGACTACGACAAGATGTACCAGAACCTCTACGCGAGCGAAGAGGTCCTCGTAACCAATGGCCTGTTCCCCGAGGTCGAACTGGACGGTTATCGGGATACCACCGAACGGCAGAATCTGATCGTGCAGGCCAACCTCGTAGCGGCATTCGAAACCGGGCCGTTTGCGCATACGTTCCTGCTGGGCGCGGAGTTCGGCGATCAGAACACGGAAAACGCACGCCTCGACAACGTGTTCGATGCAAACGGCGACGATCAGCTGTTCATACCGTTCAGCGATCCGCTGGCAATCCCGGCCTTCGGATTCACGGACCTCGTGCGGGACCGTGAGTCGGACGTGCAGTTCGCGTCGTTCTATGTCCAGGATCAGATCGATCTCACCGAGCAGTTCAAGGTCGTGCTCGGCCTCCGGTTCGATCAGTTCGACATCGACGTCTTCGACGCGATCGAGCAAAACGACGGCGATGCGGTCGACGGTGCGTTCGAGCGCGACGACAGCGAAGTGACGCCCCGGCTTGGTTTCATCTACAAACCCCGGGAAAACGTGTCGCTCTACGCGAGCTACAGCGAGACGTTCCTGCCGCGCTCCGGCGATCAGTTCCTGACCCTTAGTCTCGACACCGCAAGCACGCGCCCCCAATTCTTCGAAAACACCGAAGTCGGCTTCAAATGGGATTTGCGCCCGGATCTGAGCCTCACGGCAGCCGTGTTCAACCTGGATCGCGAAAGCTACACGTCAATTGACCCGGAAGATCAGGACCAGCTCATTGTCATTGCGGGCTCTGAAACCAACGGCTTGGAGCTGCAGCTGACCGGCAACATTACCGAGAACTGGTCGATGACGACAAGCTACGCCCGCCTCGATGGAGAAGTGCAGGTCGAGGACGGCGGCGGTGACGACGGCAACGTCACGCGGCAGACGCCCGACAACATGTTCTCGATCTGGAACCAGTACAGCATCTCGGACAAGCTTGGCGTTGCGCTGGGTGCAACCTATCAGGACAGCTTCTTCGTTCGCGAGGACAACTCCGTCCAGGTGCCGAGCTTTACGCGGGTCGACGCGGCCTTGTTCTACACCTTGAGCGACGCCGTGCGCATCCAGCTGAACGTCGAGAACCTGCTCGACGAAGACTATTTCCCCGACGCGCACAGCAACGACAACATTACGACCGGCGAGCCGCTCAACGCGCGCTTGTCGATGACGTTCGACTTCTGATTTCCGCAAGCTGCCTTACGAATGGCGCCGTTTCCGAAAGGGAGCGGCGCCATTGCAGTTTCAGGCCATGTTTTACGCAGCGTATTTGTGTGCATAGGCCGTGCCGACGACTACGGCCGCGCAGCCGGCGATCAGCCGCAACGACAGCGGTTCGTCGAGGAACAGGTTGGCGCCCAGCAGCGTAACGGCCGGCAGCAACAACAGCATCGTGCCGGTGCGGTTGACGCCCATGAGCGCAGTCGCGTGATACCAGAGCAGATAGGCCAGGAAAGAGGACAGGAACGACAGCCAGGCCAGGTTGGCCCAGGCGATAGCCGGCAGCCCGGCCAGCTCTGAGTACGCGCCGGATCCGACAGCCACGGGCGTCACGACAAGCATGCCGACGACGAGGCCCCACAGCGTGGCGGCTCTTGCACCCAGATTGTGCGATACCCGGCCGCCGAGCACGTAGCCGATAGCCGCAAACAGACAGCCGGCGAGCACGATAAGATCCCCGGCCAGCGAACTCTGGCCGGCGCTTTCGGCGCTCGCCGTTGTATCGATCAGGAAGACAACCGCCGCAACGACGGCAATACCGGATCCCAGCCACCACTGCTGTTTCGGGCGAGTTCCGGAAACGGCGGACGATACGAGTATCGTCAGAATCGGCAGGAAAGCCATGATGATGGCGGCGTGACTGGCCGATGTGCGCGCAAGACCGGCGCTGAGCAGCAGCGGCCAGAGCACAAATACCGAGATCGCATACGCGATCAAAGGCACTCTCTCCGTCCTGGGAGCCGGGAACGGCGTTCTCGCGAGTCCGATCAATACAGCTGCAAAGACACCGGCCAGCCAGGTGCGGACGATCGCAATGTCCGATGCGTCGAGGAAGTCCAGCAGGAACTTGTTGGTAACGGCTGTTCCGCCCCAGAAGAGCAGGGCTGTCAGAGCGGAGAGGATGGCGATCCGGTTTTGTGCGCCGTTCTGTTCAAAAGGGTGTTTCAACCAACTCTCCCGGCGGTAAAAGTGCGCGGTCGCGTGTCTCCGCAAGACTGAGCCTCTGCGTAAACCTTTCTCCGCCTCAGCCGCATCTGAGTGAGTGAGAGGCCCTTGATGCGACGTCAGTCCAATCGGTGGAGGAGCCCTCGATCGCAACGTTCCTGCCTGACGGCAGGGCCAAATCGGAGATAACGCAACTTGGTCATGATATCTCAAGGAACGCGAGCACCCCGAGGTACGGCGAGGGTCTTTCGTTGGGGCGCATGGACGATGGCGCTCTCGATTCTCGGCGCGTGTGCTTCTCCGGGTTCTTCACCCGAGCCACCGGCACTGATCGATGATGCCGACGTAGCGCTGTTCGAATCCGAATTTGTTCGGCACGGCCAGCGTTGCGGCCGCTGTTTCGATGCGACGGAGTATTTCGCGCGCGGTGGCCACGGCCTCCAGTACTTCCGTGCGACGGAGCGCGTACTCGACCAGTCGGATTTTGAGGAACGAATCGTTGCGGAGTGGGACTTCTACACTGCGTTCCTTGCCGACCAGACCGACTATCAAGCGCTCAGCACGGATATCAGCGATCTCATCGACCGGTTCGCCAAGATCTATCCGACGGACAGGATTCCCACCGTCTACATTACGGTGGGTCAGACCTATTCGGGCGGGACTGCTTCAGAACGCGGAGTGGTTGTTGCCGCAGAAGCCTTTGGCGCATCTCTGAGAAAGACCAGCTATGGTCGCCCCACGATTGATAATCAGTTGTTGGTCCCGCTCATTGCTCACGAGCTCGTGCACTATCATCAGAAGCTGGACGAAGGGGACGGCATACGCCTGGTCGACGTGATCGCAGAAGGCGGCGCAGAGTACGTTGCCGAGATGCTGGTTGGGCCTTCGGTTCGAGTCATCAACAGCCCTTCGCTCTATCCCTTCGGTTTCGAGAATTACGACGACGTCGTTGCGCACTTCAAGGCAGACTATGAGGCGGGTGACCTGTCCGGCTGGCTCTATTCCAATGACACGCCGCTGCACCGTGACATTGGCTACTTCGCCGGTTACTGTATTGCCAAGACCTTCGTTGAGAGGGCTCACGATCGTTCGCAAGCGATTGCCGAACTGATCGAACTTCGAGACCCCGACAGCATTCTCCAACGATCCGGCTTTCTTGAGGGGCGGTCATGCTCAAGTGCGGCGGTATCCGCCAACGGGATCTGAATGTTCGGACCCCGCAACGCTCGTACGCGTTGATTGTCGTTGTTTTGCTGGCTGAGTCGTCATTTGTCGGCTGTCAATCGGGCCCACAGGTGGATGCGCTCGAAAGATTGAGTCCAGCAACCCGGCCGGCGGCCATTGTCGATGTTACGACAGTCGTCGACGATCTCGAACTCGACATCCGCTACGCGGGAACGCATAACTTTGTCGGTGACGTCGTTGACGGCTACGTTGCGCCCAAATGCCTCGTGCACAAGGAGGCTGCCGCGAGGCTCCTGAATGCGCAACAGCAGGCCCGGACCGAAGGGTTGAGGCTCAAGATTTTCGACTGCTACCGGCCACAGCGCGCAGTGGATCACTTCCTGCGCTGGGCGGCTGATCCGGCCGATACGAAGACGCGCGCGGCGTACTATCCCAACGAACTCAAACCCGAACTCATTGGTCCTTACATTGCTGCTCGCTCAGGCCATTCGAGAGCCGCGGCGATCGACCTGACGCTTGTCGAACGTGACGGGCAGGGTGGCTGGGTGGAACTCGACATGGGTACACCCTTCGATTTCTTCGATGCCCGCTCGAACACCGACGACCCGCGCATTACACCCGCGCAGAGAGCCAATCGATATCGGCTGCGGACCCTCATGATCGACGCGGGTTTCAAACCCTACGATCTCGAATGGTGGCACTTCTCGATCGCGGACGAGCCGTATCCCGAGACGTTTTTCGATTTTCCCGTCGAATGAAGTAGCGGCACCGCCTGACCGACGAATGACTCGGCAGGTCGGGGGAGTACAGACGGCGCCGCTGAGCACTCGTTACTCGAAGTCGTAGGACAGCCTGAGCCCAATCGTGCGGGGGCGAATGTAGATCGAACGGTAACCCCACTCGCCGCCGACAACCTGGAACGAGGTTTCGCCGTCCTCGTTGGTCAGGTTGCTTACCCAGAGGCCCGTCGTGACCGGGCCGCGCGTGTACTCGACTGAGGCGCCGAGGCTTGTGTAGGCGTCGAACTCGTAAGGCTCGTTCTGATCCTGGCGATTGCTCTGCACTTCGCCGACATAGCGCACGTCGAAGCTCGTGCGTATGTCGCCACCAAACGCCGACATATAGTAGTCGATGCCGAAGTTGTGCCGGTCGCTGGGCGCGCCACCGAGATCGTCGCCGTCGAACCACGTCCGGCAGGCTGTGGTCGTATTGCCCTCGAACAGGCAAACGGTCCGATCTTCGACAAACTCGCCCGCGGTGAACGCCGATTCCCAGCTCAAGCCAATGTTGTCGGTAAGGTCGTAGCGCAGCGCTAGCTCGACACCTTGCGTTTCGGCGTCCGGGCCGTTGGTTGTGCCATTGAGCGGGAAGCCGAGGATCGTCTGTGAGTAGTAGGTCTGTGTGTTGTCCCACTCGATCAGGTAGACGTTACCCTGGAAGTAGAGGTCACCGTCGAGAAACGTGCCTTTGAAGCCCAGCTCGTAGTTCGTCGTGGAGTCGGGCTCGAAGACCTGCGTGCTGTCGGCAACCACGTTGCCGCCGTCGTCCCGAAAACCGTTGGTGCCGCCGCGGCGGAAACCTTCCGAGATCGTCAGGTAGCTGAACGCGGAATCCGTGAACCGGTACGAGGCGTTCAGTTTGAAGATCGACTCACCGGTATCCTCACCGCGCGACACGTCGTCGTTGACGCCAAGGAAGCCCGTGTAGTCGCTAATGGTCTTCCGCGTCTCGTCTTCCCAGTTGAAGAAGCGGGCGCCGAACGTTACGTCGAGCCTGTCCGTAAACGAATACGTGAGCTCCCCGTAAATGGCCGTCTCCTGGTAGTTCGTGTCGAACACCTCCGAATAGCCGTTGTCGAGGAACGTTCGCTCCGGAAAATCGACTCGCGGATCGCAGCAGCCGTAGTCGTTCAGGATGGCGTCGTCGAGACCCGGAAAGATCTCCCAGAACCGCAGCGTCGAGTCGGCGTCCGTGTGATAGAGGCCAACGATCCACTGCAGCGGGCCGTCCGTCTTCGACGTCAGGCGGGTTTCGTGAACGAGGCCCTCGTAGGCGTTGTCGTAACGAATGAAGGCCGACTGGTTCGTTTGGTCGGGTAGAACCGACGGAATAAATGCGAGCACGCCGTAGAACAGGTAGCCCTCGTTGAGGTAGTCGCCCTGGCCGACGCGCGTGTCTTCGTACATCGACGTGCTGCTGTGCAGGTTCGCAAAACCCAGGTCCCAGTCGAAGTCGATCGAACCCAGCTCAAAATCCCGATCGGTGAACTCTTCGTGTACGGATTGCACCGTATAGCGGTCGACCTGGAAAGGTGCAGTCTCGCGCGTCAACGTGCAGTCGGGCCCGGTCAGTCCCGCCTGTTCACAGGCGACGCCAACATCGAAGCGGCTCGATGCGCGAGAACCGTGAGCGGTCTGGTCCTGTTTTGCGTAGGCCAGGTTGACGGTCAGCGTGTCGGTCAGGTCCGCCTGAAGCTGCAGCCGGCCGGTTGCCGTCTCTTCCCAGTCGTCGTCCTCGTACAGGTTTTGCGACGGATTGGGAGTGGGTACGCGCGCATCGTCTCCCGTGAGCCAGACCGGACTTGCGACGCGATCGGTGAAGCCGCCGTCGTCGAGCCAGGCAAACGAGGCGCGCACCGCAACGGTGTCGGAAAGCGGTGCATTGACGACAAAATCCGTATCGTGGCTCAGAGAGCCTTCTTTCACCTGGTAGACGTTCGTGTTGGCGGAGAACGTGAATTTCTCGGTGTCGGGTTTGTTCGTGATGTAGCGGATGGTGCCGCCGAGGCTGCCGCCGCCGTACAGCGTGCCCTGCGGGCCGAGCAGCGACTCGACGCGTGCGACGTCCTTGATGCGGTAGGAAATGTTGGGCAGCGGCGTCGAATCGAGATAGTAGGCGAGTGTGCTGCGCGTAAAGAACTCGATGTTGTTCGCGTTGACCGGCGACACGTTCAGGCCGCGCACCGTGACCGACTCCGCCAGTCGGTTGTTGTTGCCCGGAGCGCTGATCAGCACGCTGTCGGCGATCAGTTCCTTGACGTCGCCGATGTTGCGGCGCCTGAGCTCGTCTTCCGGGATCGCAGAGATGTTCATCGCGAGGTCGCTGGCCTGAGTTTCGCGTCCTGAGGCCGTGACGATGATCTCCTCGATCGCAAGCCCGCTACCGCTGTCTTCGTCCTGAGCGTAGGCGGTTGCCGCAGGAATCAGCCCCAGTATCGAGAGTGCTGTTGCCGTCAATAATCCATAAGCTTTTTGCATGCTGGTTCTCCCCCGAGTGGAATCGACATTGCAACCCGTAAAAATATATTCTTTGCTGACGGGTGGGCATTCCCGAATTGGGTAGGTTCGGTTGCACAATGGCGGGGCAGGCGGGACTGCCGGGGCGGTACAGAGGCGGCTTGTAAGCGTTGTTTATGAAGTATCTCCAGCCACTTTCCGATTGGAATCAAAACCTTGCGAAGCTCTTCGACCCTGCTGCCGGAGACGGCCTGCTGGAGAATCTCGTTGCCGGCTGTGAGGCTCTTCTACCCTCCGATTCGGTGTTCCTGGCGGTTTTTGGCGAAACCATCAAGCCGCTGCCGCTGTTCGACAACATTGCCGCCGACGTCCGTCACCACCATATCGATCCGTATCTGGACGGCGCCTATCTTCTGGATCCCTACTACCGGGCAGGTATCAGCGGCGTCCCGTCCGGGCTCTACAGCCTCGCCGAAGTAGCGCCGGCGGGCTTCGACTACGACGAGTATTTCTTGCGCTATTACCGCGACTCGAAGATCGTTTCTGAGCTGGGCTTCATTACGGAGTTGCCGGACGGCTACTTCTCGATCCTGTCGCTCGCCATGCACGAAGGATCGGCCGGCTTCGATGCCGAGCGCGTCGAATTGCTCAGGACCGCGCAACCGGTCGTCGACCGGGTCATTAGCGAATGCTGGCGGGGCATTCGCGAGACCGGCGGGCAAAGTGTGGTCGCTTCGCTGCATTCGCAGCTCGAGACCGCGCTGGAGGCGTTTGGCGATTCGATCCTGACGAGCCGCGAGGCCGAGGTCATCCGCATGTACCTGCACGGCCATGCGACCAGCTCGATTGCCGAGAAGCTGTCGATCACAACCCACACGGTCGCAATGCACAGGAAGAACGCGTACTCGCGGCTGGACGTTTGTTCGCAGTTCGAGCTGTTCCACCTGTTTATCGATTCTCTGTCCTGCTTCGATCCCGAGGCGGGGGACGATCCCTTGCGTACGTATCTGCAGAGCGGCGCCGGGGCCTAACGTTGTCATTCGGTTGGCTCTGAGAAATACGCAACTTAATAGTTGCATATTCCGCGAAGGGCTGTTAGCTTAACAGGCAACCAGGAGGTTGCTTATGAATGCTGACGACAACAAGATCGTGAAAGTGGTCGAACTCGACGCTCCCGTGGCGCGGGTCTGGCGTGCGCTGACCGACGCCAAAGAGTTTGGTGAGTGGTTTCGGGTAGAGCTTGACGGTCCGTTCGAAGAGGGCGGTCGAACGACGGGGAAACTGACCTTTCCGGGTTACGAACACTTACCGTGGGTTGCCACGGTAGAGCGTATGGAACACGAAAGCCTGTTTTCCTTTCGCTGGCACGACTTCGACGAAAGCTCCGATCTCGACGTGACCGAGCAACCCACGACGCTCGTCGAATTCCGGCTGGAGGAGACGGCCGGAGGCACCCGGCTGACGATCACGGAGTCCGGTTTCGAGGCCCTTGCAGACCCGCGCCGACTCGAGGCGCTGCGCAGCAACACCCAGGGCTGGAATATTCAGGCCAGGCACATTGCAGAACATGTTGCCGCATAGTCCCGAGTTCATCCCGGCCGAGACGGCCCCGGTGTTTGCCGCGCTGGGCGACAAGGTACGCCTGTCGCTGCTGTCCCGTCTGCAGGACGGACAGCCGCATTCGGTCGTGCAGCTCACCGCCGGTACGGGACTCACGCGCCAGGGTGTGCGGAAACACCTTGGGGTGCTGGAGGGTGCGGGTCTGGTCAATCGCGAGCGCGTGGGCCGCGAAAGCCTGTTTACGTATCAGCCAGCCGGCATCGAGGACCTGAGGGCACACCTCGAGCGCGCGTCGATGCAGTGGGATGAAGCCGTGGGTCGATTGAAGTCTTTTGTCGAAAACGACTGACGGCGCTGGTCTCGTGCCCTCAAGCCGGCTCAGGCAAGAAGTCGGGAACGTCCCTGTTCCCGGAGGATGCCCGGTTGCTGCGTGACTCTGAATGCCAGTGCGCAGAACACCGGCCAGCCATCATTGCCTTCTAGAGACTGATCTGTCCGCGAAGCTCGCCTTCCGGATACGTCGCCGTCACAACGCTGACGTAGAGGTTGCCGCCTGCCAGCGCACTCGCTTGCGCGGCGTCCAGCTCGGTGATCGGCAATACCCAGTTGCCGGGCAGCGATACGTCCGGCGTCAGCGTATAGAGCAAAGAGCCGTTCTCACCCGGGCCACCCTGGTACACGGACACACTGACGGCGTTCGCAACGTCCGTGTTTACGGCTACCGCGAACCTCGATAGCGCTTCGACCCAGGTTACCGTTGCGACGCCCGAGGCCGTCGAGACGACGGGCGGCCCGCTCGTGACCACTTCGGCTGCCGTGAGCTCGACGTCAACGATGGTGATCGTTTCGTCCGCAATCTGGCCGCGCAGTTCGCCCGCCATATTGGCAACCGTGTCCACGCTGAAGTACAGCTCGCCGGAAGCGAGCAGATCGAGCCCGGTCGCGGTGAACCTGTCGCTGGCGTTGGCGTCGTTGATGTCGCGCGTGCCCCAGACGTTGGGGTTCGTCATCGAAGCTTCGAGCGTAATCGCGACGTCGCCGCGTGCGCCGGCAACCGCGTCGCGGATGTTGACGCTCACGATGTCACTGACGCCTTCTATCGTTACTCGCGCGAAGTAATCCGCGGTCCGCGGATTGATCGTGATGCCTGCCGTCGCCGCGCCAGTGGAGTTCGACATGGGGACCGTGCTGGCGGCATCGAGTGACACCATGCCGATGGTCCAGCCCTGCGGCAGAATCTGCCCGCGCAGCTCACCGTCGGGCGACTGGATCGTTACGTAGTAGCCCGTGGCGTCGAGGCGGAACAGGTCCTCCTGATCGAGTTCGGTGCCGGCCGGGACGTTCCAGGTGCCGCCGCCGGCGCTGCTGAGCGTCACGGCAACGGGGCCGTTCTCACCCGCGAAGCCGGCGTTGATCGTGACGGCAGTAGCTGTTGTGCCGCTGACCGACACGCTGCCGCTTGCGGTGAAATCATCGCCGATCGCGCTCGAAAGCGTAGCGGTCGCCGTGACCGTATCGGCTGCCGGCGTGCCGCCTATGACCTGATCGGCCGAAAAGACCACCTCGTAGCTGGTCGTGGTAATGGGGGTTGACGGACCGTCGTCTTCATCTCCGCCACCGCCGCCGCAGGCGGCGACGAATAGCAGGCAAAAGACGCCCAGTGCCCCGACTTTTTTCTCGCGTTTGTAGAGTTGCATCCTCTTGTCTCCCTTCTGAGGCCGCCGTCGGGCGGCGTGATAAACACGAACAAGGGTCGCGATCGGGCGTCAGGGAAGCCTGAGGACGGTCTGGAGATAAGCTGATTTTTCTCTGAGGACCGGCGTAGAGACCCGTATCTGGCGGTTTGAGCGTAAGTTGGGGGTTAGTGCAGGTTTTCCAGCGGCTGGACGTCGACGAGCGAATACCAGTCGTCGTTCTGATCCGCATTGAAGACCCTTTTGCGCATGGCTTCGGTGTCACGGCGCATGTTGGCCATAAGCCGCTGGAATCGCTCGTCGTCACGGAACTGCCCAAAGACCTCGTCGCGCGCCAGGAAATCGGGCACCCGCATGCCGGCGTCGTAGGCGGACAGAAGCGCGTCCAGGGCTGCGTCTCGGTCACCCTCGAGTGCGTGGACCGTCGCAGCGACGTACATGTCGATGAACGTCACGATGCCGCTTTCCTCGACCCGTCGGACGTAGTCGCGGCTGTGCTCGATGTGCTCCAGGGCTTTGTCCTCCTCTCCTACTTGCCGGTGGCACCAGGCGAGCAGGCAGTCCGCGGCAGGTTGCCGCACCCGTTCGGCATCGAGGTCCATCTCTGCCGTAATCTCGACAACCCGGTCGCAGTGGCCCGAATTGCCCAGAAAGAACACGGCGAACGACAAAGCGTCCTCGCGAGAGAGCAGGGCCGCATCGTTACGAGCGAGCATGGCGTCTACTTCAATGGCCAGCTGTTCGTCGTTACCGGACAGAAGCAGCAGATCCAGGTGGTTGAACAGCGGTTCGGTTTCGTAGGGCCTGTCGATCTGATCGAGCCAGTAGCGTGCAGCATCGTACTCCTGAATCAGGAGGTAGGCGCGGGCAAGATACGTCGTGTACAGGCCGATGTCTTCGCCGCCCATCTGCCGGGCGAGCTGGAAGTAGCCAACCGCCTTATCGATCGATTCCGTCTCCAGATGAAGAAAACCCAGACTGCTCAAGGCCTGGGCGGCTTCTCCGCGGGTCTCGGAGAGTTCGTAGATATCGATCAGCAAACGCTCGCTCAACGCGTGATCCAGACCTAAACGAGCAATGTAGGCGAGGTTGCGTTTGAGACGGGCGTTCAGGGGGTCGATCTGACCCACGGTTTCAGCTCGGTCTATGGCTCGATCCAGATAGTCTTTGTCGAGCTCGAGCCAGGCCCTGTTCAGCAGGTCCTCGAGATACCAGACGTGCGCATTGACGTAGCTCGGATCGCGCAGAATGGCGGCTTCGAAGGAAGCGTCGGCAACGTTGCGGTCTCTTTCCAGAGAAGCGAGCAGCAGGCGCGATGCGTAAGGCTCGGCGCGCCTGGGCGCGAGTTCGATGGCTTTGTCGACTGCCGAGCGGGCGGACTCGAGGCTTTCCGTGTTATCGAGGCTTTGCGCATCGAGGTACAAACCTTCGAGCAACGCGTCGGCAAGACCGGAGTAGGCGAGGCCAAAACCGGGGTCGAGTTCGATGGCGCGGCGAAACGCATCGACGGCCGCCTGTGTTTCGAGATTTGCAACTTTGTGGCGGCCGAGCAGATACATTTCGTAGGCGTCGAGTCCCGGCGGCGCCGAACTGGCGGAAGCGGGCGTAGCTGCCGACGGCAACAGTGCTTCCACGACTACCGCTGCAATGTTGTCTTGAACGGCAAACAGATTCTCTGCCGGCACGTCGAACAGCTTCGACCAGACGTGATTGCCGCTGTCAGCGTCGATGAGCTGCGCAGCAATACGCAGCGAGCCGTCGCCGCGCTGCACGCTGCCTTCGAGGACACTGCTGGCGCCGAGGATATCGCCGACCTCCCGAATATCCACGTTCCTGCCCTTGAACGCGAACGACGAGTTACGCGCAATGACCTTGAGGTCGTCGACCTGGGACAATTGATGGATCAGGACTTCTGCAATGCCGTCGCCAATGTGCGCGTCCTGTCCGTCGGCGGACAGGTCTTCGAAAGGCAGCACGGCCACCGTCTGCGTAGCGGGTGGTGCTGGCGGCTGATCGAAAAGCCAGCTTGGTGCTGTTGCGATGAAGGCGACGACTGCAATGACGGCCGCGACCGTGACCACCGTGCGCTGACCAATGCTGGATCGCGCCTCGTGACTCCCGGGGTGTCTGCCGCTCTCAACAGCCGTCGAGCTGACCTTCGTTTCAGCAACCAGCTTGTAACCGCGTTTACGGATGGTCTCGATGTAGCGCGGCCGCTGTGCGTCGTCGCCGAGTGCCCGACGCAAGTCGGCAATGATTCGGTAAACCGGACTGTCGTCGACAAACTTTCCGGGCCAGTGGGCTTCGACGAGTTCGTCGGTACTGACCACCTCGCCCTGTCTCATCGCGAGGGATTCGAGTACCTCTGCTGCCAGCGGTTCGAGCGCAACGGTCTCGCCATCTTTGATCAGCCGGTTGCTTTGTGCATCCAGCAACCAATCACCAATGCGAATTTTCTTGTTTGCGGCCATGGCTACCGACAGATAGTACCTGTCGGCCGGCCATCTCCACCAGTTCAGATCGGTATTACGTCATATGCGGAGGCCGGCGTTACGCCGGCATTACGATGGGTGCAAGGGCGTATTCAGCAGCCCACGTCCTCGCCGGCTTTCCAGCGCTCGATCGCCAGCCGGATGAACTCGTCGATGCGTGTGTCCGCGACGCGGCGGCTCTTCGAGAAACGGATACAGCCTTTGCCGACGTTGAGTCCGGCGAGTAGCGCTCCTTCCGGATCGATCTTCGATGCATCGCCGCAGTAGAGGCTGACATAGCCTTTCTGGGCGTTGAGATGGAACACGAAGTCCTCACCCTTGCCGTAGCCGAGCATCCGGTAGTTTACGGACTCCTCGAGGTCGGGCTCGAACTCCAGCAAGAGCGCGCGAAGCTCGAGCAGCGTTTCCTTGCGCCAGTCGTCTTCGAGGAGATCCAGGTATTCGGCGGGGGTTTCCGCGTTGTATAGCATGGCTGCGCTGCCTTGTTGAGCGACCGTTTTTACCGGCGGGTGGCTTTGCCGTTCAGGTGATCCTTGCCTCGAAAGCAGGTCTCCGTTTCCGGCAAACATGCGCCAGTATAGCTTGCCGAACGGCAGCTAGAACTGCACAAGACTGATGACGGGGCGCTGATTGATGCAGCCGGCGACGTGAAACTGAATGGGTTTGTCCGAAACACGCGCCGCCAGGACCATTGCATAGATCTCGTCGAACAGTGCGTGGGTCTTTTCGAGCACGTAGAAGTCCTGCTGGCCACACTGATCGGGGTCCGCCATTGTGCTCTGGGCGATGTAGATCCCGTTGACGCTGGTGCTTGGATACACGATGGTCAGTGCTTCTCGGCTGCCCCAGCCGCCGGCAAAACTGCTGTGCGAATAGACAATGCTGGCCGCCAGCAAGAAGGCTGATGCCCATTTGGCTCTCATAGTCGTTTCCTCTCGTTGCAACTTCGGGGTGAAAATCGTTTCGAGTATTTTGGAAGCGCAGCGATCCGCTTCGGCGTTTGCGACGGATGTCGTGATGCGGGCAACTAAAGCAAAATCACCGGCCAGGGTCTACCGTACTTTCCCGGCTTGTGCGCGACACGAAGTTCTGGCGGTTATTGCGTTTCTGCACGGCATTGAGCGGTTGGAAAATTCACCCCAGGTACTCGCGCCGGCTCAGCTTGCCGCACGCACGGCGGCTGCCACCCAGTCGGTCAGCCCTTCGCCGTACTTGTCGATGTTGCGGCGAAAGCGGAGATCGGTTTCCCACATCGCCGCAAGCTCCATGTGCGCGGCGGGCGAGAGGTCGTAGAACCAGCGCGATATGTGCTGGCGGTGCCGCTCGGCGATCTCGAGCGCCGCAGGCGCATCCGCTGCGGTCTCAGCCTGCATGAGCTCCGCGGCATCTCTCCAGATACCGTCGAGTTCTTCCTTGATCGCACACCACTCGGTTTCACCGTAGTCTTTCGTGCGCCGCGCGCTCTCGGCGTAGGCGTCGGTGTTACCCCAACGGTTCTCAGCCTCTTCAGTATGTTCCACGGGGTCGAAACCGTCGAATAGGGATGCGAAGTCGATCCGGCTTTGCGGCTGCTCGAGTCCGCTCAACGTCCGATCGATGGCTGAAATCATGCTGTTCGTTTCATCGACTTGGAGGACGAGGCGGTCCCGCTGCCGGCGCAGGCTTTCGGCGTAGTCGAAGTCCGGATCATCCAGGGAGCGACGGATGTCTTCGAGCGACAGCCCGAGCGCGCGGTTGATGAGCACCTGCTGCAGCCTCAAGAGGTCGTCCGCTTCGTAGAGCCGATAGCCCGCGGCTGAACGCCGGCCAGGCCGCAGCAGGCCAATTTCGTCGTAGTAGTGAAGTGTGCGTATCGAGACGCCCGTCATGCGGGCAACGTCTTTTACCTTGTACGTGGGTTTGTCGGCCATTGCCGTCTCCCGGTGCTTGCGATGAAGCAAGTCTGCGGCCTCACGCGACTGTAGAGTCAATAGCGATATGCGGGGTTCCGTCCTTTGAGTCCGCAACCCCCGATCAGCCGGCCTTCTGCTTTACGAACTCGGTCAGGCTTTTGTCGAAAACCACTGCAAGTACGACGAGTAATGCCATTACCGCATGCGAGACAAACAGTACGTTCACGCCGATGTCGTACGCCGGGCCCTCCACGCGCGAGAGACTGTGTTCGACCAGCAGGTTGTCCGCACAGCAGGGATCGCCGGCCAGTTTCGCGATTTCGCGATGCGTGAGATTGACAAATTCGAGCAGGTTCTTGGTCAGCAGGTAATTGATGCCGGCAAACCCGAAGTAGATGATGAGCGTCGCGGCCTTTTCCAACCGTTTGAGCGGCCTGTCCACGTAGATGATCCCACCGAACAGCGCCATGTGGATCGTAATGAACAAACCCCACTGCAGATCCGCCCGATTGGCAGTAGCCGTCGCGATGTCGAACAGCTCGTAGGCACTCATATCCGCTTCCGCCGTGTCGCTGACTGCGTGTCAGTCTAAAGCCACCGGCGTCCTCCTGTCAGTCGAATTCGCTATCATGCGCCGGGACTGTCGAATACGAATATAGCCGATCATGGCGAGCAAACTGCGCGCATCAACAAGAGCAATACTCGAGCCGGCCATGGCGGCACAGGGTTTTGCCGTCAGCTACCCGCATTTTCAGCGCAAGAGAGACGACCATCTCGAACTCGTGAGCCTTCAGCACGACAAGTGGGGCGGCGGCTTCTTCCTGGAGTTTGCGAAACACAAAGCCGGGGATCTGGAGACTTCGTGGGGTGAGCTCGTGCCAGAGGCTGAGATCGAAGTTGCGTATACCGATCCCGGGACGCGCGCGCGATTACTGGCGGCGACCCGACACAGCAATACGTCGCAGGACTATTTTCGTCACGAGTCTTTCGCAAACGACCTGGCGCAATGCGACGCGCTGGTTTCGGAAGTCGTGCGCCTGCTGCCCCAGGTTTTCGAGTGGTTCGAAAACGGTTCCGTCGGCCCGAACATCTCGCCGTTCTCCCAACAGTGATCGGGACAGCGGCGTAGCTGAGCAATATGTTTCCCGACTCAGCCGCTGCCGCGCCGTTTCTCGAGCGCTGCCCGAACTTCGTGCGCTTTCTCCTCGGTGATCGTGTAGCTCGCAATGGCCCAGATGGCAATGGCCGATGCGGCGAACGGCAGCATCGCATCGAAGAAGCGCATTAGCGTGATTGCTTCGGGCGACTGGTCGCCGCCCAGTTCGACGTCGAAACCCGTGGCGACGAGCAACAACCCGCCGCCGAAGATGGCCACCGATTGCCCGAGTTTGACAACCCACCAGAAGATCGAGCCGTACATGCCTTCGCGGCGCTCGTGCGTTTCGAGTTCGTCGCAGTCTACGACGTCGCAGATCATCGACGGCATGAGCGTAAACAATCCGGCGAGGCCAAATGCCATGAGCGGCGCCGGGATGAGTATCAGCCACGGGTTGTCGGGTGTGTAGCAAAACCACTTCAACGCGTAACCGACCATGGAAACGCCCGTCGACACGAAGAAGGCGCGTCGCTTGCCGATCCGGGTCGCGAGCCAGGTGACAAAGGCAATGACGGCGAGTCCGGACACAGCCTGCAGCAGGCCGGAGTGCCCGACAAACGCCGCTCCCCGTTCCGCGTCGCCGCCAAACACGTAGTAGATGATGACGTAGGACTGGAAGCCGGCAATCATGATGAAGCCGTTGAACACGAGGAACGTCGCGATGCAAAGCTTGAGGAAGGGCTTGAATTTGAGGGTGAGCAGGAAGCCGCTGAGAAACGACTTCGTGTTTCTCAAGATAGCGCTGCCGAGCGATTCAGAGGGCGCTTCAGAGTCGTTGTCCGACGTGTCCTTGAAACGTTCGCGCAGGAAGATGGCGGGCATGACGCCGAGAACGATCACGCCGACGCCAATCATCATTGCCAAGTATCCGGCGCCTTCCACTTCGTTTTCGAACGTCGACGCGTACATGATCGCGAGGAAGTAGGGCGAAATCATGTAGGCAATGTTGCCGATGAAGTTCTGCACTCCCATGAGCCGCGTGCGCTCGTGATAGTCCGGCGTCAGCTCGTAGCCGAGCGCAACCCAGGGCGTCGCGTAGACCGTGTACGCCAGGTAGAAGATCAGCGAGCCTGCAAGGAAGTACCAGAAGTAGTAGCTGTCGCTCTTGCCGAGCGGCAGTTGCCACAGCAGGATAAAAACGATACCAACCGCAATGGCGCCGACAAACAGGTAAGGGCGGCGCCGTCCCCATCGCGACCGCGTGTTGTCGGAAATGTATCCCATTAGCGGATCGGTCAGCGCGTCCATGAGGCGCGGCAGGGCACCGAGCGTGCCGACCAGTGCGGGACTCAGGCCCAGGCCTAAGTTCAGTACGATGATCATGCCGCCGATCGCGGCGGCCAGAGTGTTGTTGACGAATGCTCCGAGCCCGTAAACCAGCTTCAGATGAAACGGTATGCGGTCTTCAGGCGCCGTCGCGTAGTGCGTGGCTGCGCTCATTGTTATTGCCTTCCCCCCGGCGAAACGCCATCGAATTATCATCCGGCAAATTGACAGCGCTGTCAAATGTTGCTACAAGCTATTGTCAGGCAACACCGGCTGGGCATTGCGTATTTTCGGTTTGCTCGGGCCTCGCCACCCGTTGTCAAACCCTGCGTCCAATCCGCTGCCGGGAAACCTTTGCCGCTGGTTTTTGATTTCTACGAGTATCGGATTCTTGATGATCGGCTTCACAGGACACCGCCCACGTATTGCGACGAGGCGGAAACACTCATGAGCGCTGGCAGTGCACGGCGCACGGGTATCCCCTACGTGGGTATAGAGGAGCGCGTTGCAGAGTTGCTCGACCGGATGACGCTGGCCGAGAAGATCGGTCAGATGTGTCAGGTCAACGTCGGCGACAGCTACATCCACGACTACCTGGCCGACGCGCTCAGGGCCGGCCAGGTGGGTTCGGTTCTGAACGAGGTAAACGTCGATGTCGTCAACGAGCTGCAGCGGCTGGCGGTCGAGGAAAGCCGTCTCGGTATCCCGCTGCTCGTTGGCCGTGACGTAATACATGGCTTCAGGACCGTCATGCCGATTCCGTTTGCCCAGGCGGCAAGCTGGAATCCCGGCGTCGTTCGCGACGGCGCGCGCGTCGCCGCGGCGGAGGCCCGGCAGAGCGGCGTCAACTGGACCTTTGCGCCCATGATCGACATTGCGAGAGATCCGCGCTGGGGCCGGATCGCCGAGAGCCTCGGAGAGGATCCCTTCCTGGCCTCCGTGCTCGGCAGCGCAATGGTCGAGGGTTTTCAGGGTGAGGATCTTGCGGGCCCGGCCGCGATCGCCGCCTGCGGCAAACACTTTGCGGGTTACGGTGCCGCCGAGAGCGGCCGCGACTACGCGACGACCAACATCCCAGAGAACGAAATGCGCAACGTTTACCTGAGGCCATTTGGTGCCGCCGTGGACGCGGGCGTTGCAACCCTGATGACTTCGTTCAGCGATATCGACGGCGTGCCGGCGACGGCAAACCGTCGCCTGGTTCGTGACATCCTGCGCGGAGAATGGGGATTCGACGGTTTTGTCGTCAGCGACTGGGATTCGATTCGACAGCTGTGTATTCATGGCTTGACCGCTGATGACGAAGGCGCGGCGCTGGAAGCCGCCTCTGCCGGCGTCGACATGGAGATGCACGGTGACGCGTATGCCCGATACCTGGAGAGCCACGTCGAAGCGGGGCGGATCGATCCCGGCATCATCGACACGGCGGCCGGCAATATTCTGCGCATCAAGTTTCGGCTCGGGCTCTTCGAAAATCCGTACACGGATCCGGATAGCATTCCCGCGCCGTTGAATGCGGCCAACACAGCAAAGCAGGCAGCGCTGGAGAGTGCCGTGCTGCTCACGAACGAGCACGATGTGCTGCCGCTCGACCGCGGCCGGCTGGGGTCGCTGGCAATTGTCGGGCCGTTAGCCGACGCGCCGAGAGATCAGCTGGGTACCTGGATTTTCGACGGCGACCCGGGCTTGAGTATTACGCCGCTCACTGCGATCGAGGCCCTGCTAGGCGACAGCGTATCGGTTCAACACGTCCCGGCGCTCGCCACGACTCGAAGCCGCGACGATTCCGGCTTTGACGAAGCCGTGTCCGCCGCCGAGGCAGCCGACGCCGTGGTGTTGTTCCTCGGTGAGGAAGCCATTCTGTCGGGCGAAGCGCATTCGCGTGCGGATATCGGACTGCCGGGCGCGCAGGCAGAACTCGTCAGGCGCGTTCGGGAAGCGGGCAAACCCGTTGTTGCCGTCATTATGGCGGGCCGCCCGCTGACGCTCGCGAACGTCGTCGACGAAGTGGATGCCATCCTTTTTACCGGTCACCCGGGGACCATGGGCGGGCCGGCGATTGCCGACCTGTTGTTTGGAGTTGCGTCTCCTGTGGGCAAACTGCCGGCGACGTTTCCGCGCATGGTGGGTCAGGTACCGATCTACTATGCACAGAAGAACACCGGCAAGCCGCCCACGCCGGAAACGGTCGTCATGATCGACGACATCGATCCGGGCGCCGATCAGCTATCGACGGGTTTGACGGCGTACCATCTCGATGCCGGGTACACACCGCAGTTTGCCTTTGGTCACGGGCTTTCGTACACGAGCTTCAGCTACGAGAGCATCCGCTGCTCGAGAACGGAGCTTCGACCAGGCAATTCGCTGACGATCAGCGCGGAACTCACGAATACCGGCGAACGGGCGGCGGTCGAGGTTGCACAACTCTACGTGCGTGATCTCGTCGGCAGCGTTACGCGCCCGGTCCGCGAGCTCAAGGGGTTTTGCCGCGTTCATCTCGAGCCCGGCGAGCGCAAGACGGTCGAATTTACGCTGCATACCGACGACCTGGCTTTTTATGGGCGCGACAACGGCTACGCCGCGGAACCCGGCGAGTTCCATGCGTGGATCGGGGGCAGCTCCGCGGCCGAGCTCATGACGGCCTTTCGCATCGTCGAGTGATGACAAGCCAGAAGACTCACCCCGTGCACGACGGACCGGCACCGCAGAATAACGGAGAACAGCAATGAGAAAACTGCTTACATTGATGCCGCTACTGCTTTGCGCAGCGTGCGGTGGTCCCGATAGTCCAACCGGCACCGATACGCCTGCCGATGTTGATGCGCCCGCCGGACTCACCCAGCTGCCCGAGGATCTGATCGCCGGGGAAGTCATGGCGGTCGCCTACTCGGGTTACCGCGAGGGGCAGCATCCCGATCGCGGCGAAGGCGCCGTCAATCCCAGCGACGCCGAGATCCTCGAAGACCTGAACATCCTCGTCGCGCACGACCTCGACCTGATTCGTCTCTACGATACGGGCGAAAACTCGGCTACTACCCTGAGGCTGATCCGTGAACACGAGCTGCCCATTCGCGTGCTTCTTGGAATCTGGCTGCGCGCCGAGGTCAGCAACCACGAAGGCTGTCCGTGGCTCGATGAACCCATTCCCGACGAGCAGCTGGCCGCAAACGTCATCGAGAACGCGGCCGAGATCGCACGCGGCGTCGACATGGCGAACGAGTACGACGACATTGTTGTGGCCGTGAACGTCGGTAACGAGGCCCTGGTCGAATGGAACGACCACATGGTGACCCTCGAGAACGTCATCGACTACGTACGTCAGGTAAAAGCGGCCATCGAGCAGCCCGTTACCGTGGCCGACAACTATGAGTGGTGGATCAAGGACGGCGCACCGCTGGCCGCCGAAGTCGACTTTCTCGGCATACACACTTACCCGGTTTGGGAAGGCCGAGGCATCGATGAGGGGTTGTCTTACACGATCGAAAACCTCGAAGGCGTAGCTGCCGCACTGCCGGACAAGCCGATGGCGATTCTGGAGGCCGGCTGGGCCACAACGGCAACCGAGTTTCCGGAGCTGGCGGGAGAAGCCGAGCAGGTCCGCTACTACCGCGAGCTGGGCGCTTGGGCCGAAGCGGCCAACATGACGGTGTTCTTCTTCGAGGCGTTCGATGAGCCCTGGAAAGGTAATCCGAACAACGCTGACGGCGCTGAAAAACACTGGGGACTGTTTTTTGTCGATCGCACCCCCAAGGCCGTCATGCGCGGTGACGAAGCAAACTAACCCGGACCGGACGGCAAAGCACCGTGGCGAAATCATCGGTATCGCTACGCGGCCTGCGCACGTTTTGCGCGGCTGCGAAACACGAGAGCTTCAGCGCCGCGGCTGACGAGCTCTACATTACGCCGTCCGCTGTAAGCCATCAGATCCGGCGTTTCGAGGAAGAGCTCGATCAGCGCCTGTTCGATCGCGGCGCAAGAGAACTCAGGCTCACTGGAGTCGGGCAGTCGCTGTATGCCGAGGTGAATCCGCTTGTCGAGCAAATCAATGCGATCGTCAGCTCCTACAAGTCAGGCGTTGCACGCTCGTCTTTGCGCATGTCGGTGCAGCCGTTCTTTGCAAGCGAGTTCTTCATGCCAAGGCTCGCCGAGTTCACTGCTGACAACCCCGATATCGACATCCAGGTGTCGGCCAGCGACGAAAGCGCGGAGAGTCTCCCGGCGGACGCCGACCTGTCGATCCGATTGTTCCGGTCGCCGCCGAAAGGGGTCGAATCGCGGCTCTTGTTCCCGCTGCGCGTCGTGCCTGCCGGGTCGAAGACGCTGGCGAAATCGCTTCGCGTCAAGGACGGGCGTATTGCCGGCGAGTTTCCGCTCATCGTCCACGAGTCTCATCCCAAGGCATGGAAGAAGTGGGGTAAGAAGGCCGGCATAACCTGGCCGGAGGGTGGCAAGGTCACCCGACTCGATTCGATGATTGCCATCGTGCGGGCGGCGGAGCAGGGCATCGGCGCTGCGCTCGTGCCGATCCCGCTCGCGGATCAATGGTTCCGCCAGGGCACGATCAAGAGGCTTTTCGACGAAGAACTCGTCATGGACGTGAGCTATTTTCTGATCTGGCAGCAGGCGGCCGAGGCGAACGAGGGTGTCGTGAAGCTTCGGGACTGGATCCTCGAGCGTTTCGCCGACGCGGCCTGAATGCCGACCCGTCTCGTGGCCGTTTGCGGCTGCCGGGACGATGAGTTTTTCTCACACGAGAGTTGAGTTTTCTTCCTTTGTGAAATCGGGCGCACAGCCCTATCTTGACTGTGCCGGAATGGACTGCCGACCGGCCTGGTGACACAGCAATCAAGGAGACTCCACAATGTCTGCAAAAAACTACCCCGTACGTGACCCGTTCGCGTTCAGCCTGGGCGGTGTGGCGTCGATCAATTCGCACGCCCTCGTGCCTGCTGTCGCCGACGACAAACTGCACCGTATTCCAGCGAGCCCCAGCGACGGCAGCCGGCCCAGCCGGATTCACGCAGTCGAGGACTTTCTTGCCCGCCATTTTGCGCCCAGCTGCCGCGGTACGGCCTGAGAGGCGCGCAACGATTTGAGAGCCCGGGCCGTCCGCTTTTTTTTGCGGGCGGCCCGGCGTAACCCACCTGGCCCGAAGCGCCAAATTCCTGGCGTGTAGGCTTTGATACATAGCTGAAAAGCCGCTCTCCCGGCTGTCTGAAGCGTTTCTCCCCCGATACCGGCAATGCCCGCGGCCAGCCGGCAACGTTCTGCTGCCTGATCCAATTTGACAGCGCTGTCAACGTTTGATACTACTGGGTCCAGTTAAGAGCAGTTTCAGAACTGCCACTTGATTCGTTACCCGGGGGGATCACGAATGCTTCGTTCACGAAGACTGCTGCGCTTCGCAGCTCCTTTAGCGCTTGTCTGCTTTTTGTCAGCCTGTGCCGACAATGGCCGGGAACCGCTGTTATCCGACGTCCAGACGATCGATATCCCCGCGGCGGACACGACGACCCGAACCAACTTCAATATTGACAACCCGACCTTGGACGTCCCGCAAACCTTCCCGGTTGCTGACGGCGACCTGCTGACGCTGGTCTGGAGCGACGAGTTCGACGGCGCCGCGCTCGATCCGGAAATCTGGTTCTTCGAATCCGGTGACGGCAGCCAGTACGGCATTCCGGGTTGGGGCAACAACGAGCAGCAGTACTACCTGCCCGACAACGCCCGGCTCGAGGGTGGCAGACTCATCATCGAGGCGAGGCGGGAAACCGTTGACCAGTTTGGATTCACGTCGGCGAGGATCACGACGCAGGACCGCTTCGCTGTCCGCTACGGGCGCATCGAAGCGCGCATGAAGTTGCCGGCGGGCCAGGGTCTGTGGCCGGCATTCTGGATGCTTCCCCAGGATGACGAAGTGGGTTCCCCGCCCGCAGACGGCGTTTACGGCGGCTTCTCGCAAAGCGGAGAAATCGACATAATGGAAGCCGTCAACCTGGGCGGCAATCCCGGTCCCGGCGGCATTGGCGGCGGCAACGAAATATTCGGCACGATTCACTTCGGCGGCGAGTTTCCCGCGAACCAGTTTTCGACCGTGGAGTACGTTGCCTCGGAGAGCCTGACCGAGCAGTTCAACAACTTCGCCGTCGAGTGGGACGAATTCGAGATTCGCTGGTACTTCAACGGCATTCTGTTCGCCACGCAGAACTCCTGGTTCTCCGGTGCCGCGCCGTTCCCGGCACCGTTCGATCAGCCCTTCGAGATTATTCTGAACCTGGCCGTTGGTGGCACCTTCCCGGGTTCGCCGGACGGATCGACGCCGTCCACCGCAACCATGGAAGTCGAGTACGTCCGGGTCTATTCGGGCGAGGCGCCTCCCGCCACACCGGCCGATCCGGGAACGATACCCGATGCCGTCGTGTATGCCTCCGATCCCTCCGTGATGGAAGACCTGGCGTTCCCCGGTCTCGACACCTTCGGCTCGGGCGCCACGTTCGATGCCGATTTCACGGCAGACGCCGATTTCAGCCCGGCCTTCCGTGTACAGAGCGGCAACGCGTTTGGCGGTGAAGACGTCGGTTTTGTCGCCTTCGTAGGCTACGCCGCCGGGTTTGCTTCGGGCTACGATACGCTGGAGTTCAAGGTGAAGGGCCTGCCGAACGACGAGATCGAGGTGAAGTTCTTCGCGCCGGACGCCGGCAACGTCTACAACGTAACCACCTATTCCGGATCGACGGAACTTGGCAACGGCTGGTACCAGCTATCGATCCCGATGAGCGACTTCGGCGATGCCGCCGCTATTGCCGCTTACACGGGCTTCCTGATGGGCCCGCTGGGCGACCAGGGCGCGCCGTTTTCATTCCTTCTGACCGACATTGGCTTCAGCGATCCCACCTCGGGTGGCGGGGGCGGCGGTGGGTCACCGCCGTTCGACCCGGGTCTCTTGACGAACGGCGATTTTGAGTCGGGCCCGAGCCCGTGGCTGGCTGGCGTAACCAACCCGATCGATGCAGCGAACGTCATCGACGACAGCGGCAACAACGTGTACTTCGTCGATGTGACGGCGGCGGGCAACCCGTTCGACGTGAATCTGAGTCAGCAGCTGGCGATTACGCCGGACGAGACCTACACGTTGACGTTCATGGCGCGGTCCAACGTAATGCGTTCGATCGTAGCCGGCATTGGCCTGTCGGGCGGTTCGTTTGCGAACACGACGGAGACGGTGAACCTGACTACGGCGTGGCAGGAATTTACGCTGGAGCTGACGGCCACCGGTTTTGGTGATGCCACGAGCCGCGTGTTGTTCGACCTCGGTGCCGAGATCGGTGAGGTGTACATCGACGATGTATCGCTGGTCGTCTCGACCGGCGGCGGCGGCGGCGGCGGCGGTGGCGGCGCTACCGGCGACCTGGCCGTCAACGGCGATTTCGAAACCGGCGACTTCACGGGCTGGCAGCAGTTCATCAACTCCGGCTTGCAGTCGGTTACGACAGACATGCCGGCTGGCGGCATGTTCGCGGGTGCGATCAGCGGCAATACGGCGCCGGGCGCGGGCGGTACGACGGAGATCAAGCAGGCGAACCTCGGGGCGGGCACGCTGGCCGTGGGTGACGTCCTGACGATCACGTTCGACGTCCGGGGCACGTTTGGACCCGGCGGGCAGCTGAACGTACTGAGCTTTACCGAGTTCGGGGGCGGCGGTGCCGACTTGAGCGACCAGACCGTGATTGCCGGTGGCGTCGATAACTGGACCACGCAAAGTTACAACGTCACGCTGAGCGGGTCGGACGCGGGTGGTGGCTTCTCGCTGGCGTTCAACGCCGTGTGCGGAGCGGTGACCGACTGCGTGGCCGATGTCTTCATCGACAACGTGTCGATCGTGACCAACTAGCGGAGGAACAGACGATGACGAAACAGTCCTTCGATATTCCTCACGCACGTTCATACAGAAATACAAAAAGAGTGGTCGCTATGGCGGGATTAAGCTTATTCAGGACCCCGAGACAGGTCGGCAATGTGCTCGGAGCCGCTATCCTGGCGCTGGCGCTCGCCGCATGCGGCCAGGGCGACGGCCCCGAAGGGATTACCAATTCTCCCGCGACGCCGCTGCCCGATATTCCGACGGGCTTCTGCGATCCGATCAACTTCGAGACCCTCTGCGATACGCCGGAAATCATCAATTTCAACGGCGGCGCCACGGTGGTCGTCGACAACCCGGCGCCGAGCGCGGTCAACGACACCGAACGGGTGGCGCGGATGCAGAAGTTCCCCGATCAGGTCTTCGGCGGCACGCGCATCAATCCGCTGGAAACCCCGGTCGATTTCTCCGCCGGCGAGGCTTACACGATCAAAGTCTGGTCGGAGCGTTCGGTACCCATGACCTTCAAGCTGGAGGAAACCACCGACGGTACGCTGGGTGTCGAGAGAGTCGCGACGCACGGCGGCGGCAGCGTCTGGGAGGAGCTCTGCTTCGACTTCACGGGCTCGACCGTCAACACGATCGGACTCACGATCATTTTCGACAACGGCGTACTCGGCGCGGCAATCGAAGGTGTTTTCTCCGGCGACTGGACGTTCTACTACGACGAGATTACGCAGGTCGAAAGCTGCACCGGTGGAGGGTCCTCCGCGATCGATCCGGACTCGGCCCTGTTTTCCACGAGCGGCAACCCCGATCTGGTCATACCCGATGACTATGCGGAAATTACGCCGTTCGACTCGGGCTCCGTTATCGACCAGTTTTTTGCGGACGACACAACGTTTAGCCCGGTCATCTCCGTCTTCAGCGGCACCACGACCGGAGCAAACCTCGCCCAGATCGGTTTCATCGGCTTCCAGGCAGGTTTCCTTGGCGCCTACCAGAGCGTGGATTTCAAGGTCAAGGGCATGCCGAACCAGGTGGTTTTCGTCAATCTCTATGACGGAGTGGACTCGCTGCGTCTCAACCTGACCAGCAGTGCTTACTCAACGGATCTCGGCGACGGCTGGTTCCAGGTGTCGATTCCGGTGGCCGACTTCAGCGGCGTCGGTACCGCGACGGGCATCTCCTTTGAGAGCGATACTTCCGCGACGATGCAGTTCCGCATGTTGCTGACGGATGTCGGGTTCAGCGGAACGGGCAGTAACCCGCCGCCACCGCCACCACCGCCGTTCGACTCGGGACTGCTGACGAACGGTGATTTCGAGGCGGGCCCGAGCCCGTGGCTGGCGGGTGTCACCAACCCGATTGATGCCGCGAACGTGATCGATGACGGCGGCAACAACGTGTACTTCGTCGACGTCACGGCAGCGGGTAACCCGTTCGACGTGAACCTGAGCCAGCAGCTCGCAATCACGCCGGACGAGACCTACACCTTGACGTTCAGGGCGCGCTCAAACGTGATGCGATCGATCGTGGCCGGCATTGGCCTGTCGGGCGGTTCGTTTGCGAACACGGTGCAGACCGTCAACCTGACGACGGCGTGGCAGGATTTCACGCTGGAGCTGACGGCTACGGGCTTCGGCGACGCTACGAGCCGCGTGCTGTTCGACCTCGGCGCCGAAATTGGCGAGGTGTACATCGACGAGGTGTCGCTGGTCGTCTCGACCACACCGCCGTTTGATTCAGGCCTGCTGACGAACGGCGATTTCGAAGCGGGCCCGAGCCCGTGGCTGGCGGGGGTAACCAACCCGATCGATGCCGCGAACGTGATCGACGACGGCGGCAACAACGTGTATTTCGTCAACGTGATGGCGGCGGGCAACCCGTTCGACGTGAACCTGAGCCAGCAGCTCGCAATCACGCCGGACGAAACCTATACCTTGACGTTCAGGGCACGCTCGAACGTAATGCGATCGATCGTCGCCGGCATTGGCCTGTCGGGCGGCTCGTTCGCGAACACGGTGCAGACCGTCAACCTGACGACCGCGTGGCAGGACTTCACGCTGGAGCTGACGGCCACGGGCTTTGGCGATGCCACGAGCCGCGTGCTGTTCGACCTCGGGGCCGAGATTGGTGAGGTGTACATCGACGACGTGTCGCTGGTCGTATCGACGACCCCGCCACCGCCACCGTTCGATCCGGGTCTCCTGACGAACGGCGATTTCGAGTCGGGCACGAGCCCGTGGCTGGCGGGTGTGACCAACCCGATTGATGCCGCGAACGTGATCGACGACGGCGGCAACAACGTGTACTTCGTCGACGTGACCGCAGCGGGCAACCCGTTCGACGTGAACCTGAGCCAGCAGCTCGCGATTACGCCGGATGAGACCTACACCTTGACGTTCATGGCTCGGTCGAACGTGATGCGGTCGATCGTGGCGGGTATTGGCCTGTCGGGCGGTTCGTTTGCGAACACCGTGCAGACCGTCAACCTGACAACGGCGTGGCAGGAGTTCACGCTGGAGCTGACGGCTACGGGCTTCGGTGACGCTACGAGCCGCGTGCTGTTCGACCTCGGCGCCGAGATTGGCGAGGTGTACATCGACGACGTGTCGCTGGTCGTTTCGACCGGCGGCGGTGGCGGTGGAGGCGGCGGTGGTGGCACCGGCGACCTGGCCGTGAACGGCGATTTCGAGACGGGCGACTTCACGGGCTGGCAACAGTTCATCAACTCCGGCTTGCAGTCGATCTCGACGGACATGCCGGCTGGCGGGATGTTCTCGGGTGCGATCAGCGGCAACACGGCGCCGGGCGCCGGCGGCACGACGGAGATCAAGCAGGCGAACCTGGGGGCGGGCACGCTGGCCGTGGGTGACGTGCTGACGATCACATTCGACGTCCGGGGCACGTTCGGACCCGGCGGGCAGCTGAACGTATTGAGCTTTACCGAGTTTGGTGGCGGGGGCGCCGACCTGAGCGATCAGACGGTGATTGCCGGCGGCGTCGACAACTGGACCACCCAGAGCTACAACGTCACCTTGAGCGGATCGGACGCAGGGGGCGGCTTTTCGCTGGCGTTCAACGCCGTGTGCGGAGCGGTGACCGACTGCGTGGCCGACGTCTTCATCGACAACGTGTCGATCGTGACCAACTAGCGGAGGAAATGACGATGACGAAACAGTTCTTCGGTATTCCTCGGGCACATCAATACAGAAACACAAAAAGAGCGGTCGCTATGGCGGGATCAAGTTTGTCAAAACGTATCAAGTCGGTCACGAGTCTTCTTGCGCTTTCACTCGTGTTCGTTCTGCCGCAAGCAGGTTATGCGCAGGTTGACGAGATAACGACGTACAAAGACGAAAACGGCTGGAAGATCCTCGTGAACGGCGAGGACTATTTCATCAAGGGAATGGTCTGGAGCTACTCGCCGCGGGGGCAGAACTACAGCTACAACCTGTTCGGGCAGTCGGACGACTTCATCCGCAAGGTGCTGGACTACGACTTCGGCCTCATGAAAGAGGCGGGTATCAACACGATCCGCAGCTTTACGATGCTGCCGCCCGAGTGGGTCGAATACGTCTACCGCGAGCACGGCATCATGACGGTCATCAACCCGCTCATGGGCCGTTACGGCTACAACATCGACGGCAAGTGGGTGCCGTTTACGGATTATTCGGATCCGCGAACGCGCGAGATCCTGATCCGCGACATGGCGGACTTCGTGCGGCGCTACAAGGACACACCCGGCGTGCTGATGTTTGCGTTCGGCAACGAGAGCAACTACGGGCTGTCCTGGTCCAGCTTCGAGATCGAAAATCTGCCGGTCGGCGAGCAGAACACGGCCAAGGCACGCTATCTCTACAGCCTCTACGAGGAAGTGATTCTGGCCGGTAAGGAGATCGCGCCCGATCACCTGTACTCGATCGTCAACGGCGACATCCAGTACATCGACCTGATCGAAGAACTCGTCCCATCACTCGACGTGCTCGGCAGCAACGTCTACCGCGGCGACAGCTTCACGGATCTCTGGGCGCGCGTCGACGAGCAGCTCGATCTGCCGGTCACGTTCTTCGAATTCGGCAGCGACGCGTTCAATGCGCGCAGCTTCCAGGAGGACCAGGTTTCGCAGGCGCGGATTCTCAAAGAGCAGTGGCGCGAGATGTACAACAAGTCCTACGGCAACGGCGAGGAGGGTAATGCCATCGGTGCGTTCGTGTTCGAGTGGCGCGACGAGTGGTGGAAATACCTGCAGACCGAAAACCTGGACATTCAGGACACCAACGCCTCGTGGTCCAACCAGGCCTATCTGTTCGACTGGGCCGAAGGCAAGAACAACATGAACGAGGAGTGGTTCGGCGTCGTGGCCCTGGGCCTGCCGAACTCGGACGGGGTGTACACGGCAAGGCCAAGGATGGCTTACCATGTCCTTGCCGAAGCTTTCAGCATCGACCCGTACGCGACCAGCAAGGCCGGCATCAACGCGCACTTTGCGGGCATGAACATGCAAATGCTCGAGCTGCAAGGCGATGTGGCGAAGCTCAAGGCGGATGCGTTCGAGGACGACCGCAAGCTCAAGTTCACGGGCGGCCGCTTCCAGGGTGAGTTCGTGACGAGAGGCAACGAGCAGGACATCACCGAAGACGGCGAGAACGGCGTCGAGTTCTCCGACGGCCAGATGATATTCCTCGACTTTGCGTTCAAACCGAACGAGCAGCTCGAAGGCCAGATGTCCGTGAACATACTCGGCAACGTCGCGCGCAAGCGAGCGCTCGAGTTCACCTACGGTGACCGCGGCCTGCCGCTGACGATCCAGGCGCAGACGGCACCCGAAGTGGTCGTGACGCCGGGTCAGTTCGAGGAGCGCGAAATCACGTTCGAAGATCGCGAGCGTGTCGAAATCTACGACTTCGAAGCGACCTACAAAACCGAAGACTTCGATGTAACAGCCTTCTACCATACCCCAAGGTTCCACTGGGGTTTTGAAGGCGACTTCTTCGGCCTCGTCGCCGAGACGACCGACATCCTCGGTCAGGACATCTGGAATGCCAAGGCGCCCAGCGGCATCGAGATCCAGGGCAAAAACGGCTGGAGCAACCTGAGGCTCGTCGCCGGACCTGAAATCTACTGGGGCGCCAACCCGAAATTTGTCGTCAAGTACGACTTCAAGCTCGCCAAGTTCGACTGGACCTTCATCCACTCCGAAGACGTGGCGCGCCTCGGTGAGGGTGCCAACGCCACAGAAGCCACGATACGCGAGTCTCGTCAGACGACGCTGTACGCCTCGCGGGAATTCTCGAACGGCATGGAGCTGGAACTCGGCGGTATCATCTCGGCAACCGAGCGTATCGACGAAACGTTCGACCGCATTGATGACGCGGGCAACATCTACATCGACGAGATCGAGTTCGAAGACACACTGGGCTTCAAGGCCAAGCTGTCGTTCCCGCTGTTCGGAACCCAGACCTATGTCTCCGCGCACCACGCCGGACTCGTCGCCGAAGGCGGAGTGCACCATACCGTGTATGGCGTAACGGATCCGAGCAAGCTGCCTTACACGGGATTGGGTAACCGCCGCGAGTACGAAGCGGGCATGCAGATGTTCTTCGGCAACCTCATGGTGTTCCCGCGTATCCTGTACCGCGACAACCTCGTGGATGCCAACCCGTTTGTCGAACCTTCGATTGCCGGCGGCATCCTGAGTCCGGGCATTAACCCGCGTAATCGCGATGCAGATCCGTTTGCGGTACTCAACAACCGCGAGGCACGTTCAGCGGAGATCTACTTCACGTGGGATCCCACAGGGGCAACACCGTTCTACGACTGGGACAACGAGTGGCGCGAGGATGCAAGGTTTGCGTTTAACTTCGGCGGCACCTATACCGAGTTCCCGACGTTTACCGATTCCGAGCAGTTCTTCTTCGAGCCCACGGGAGCGAACGCACCGTTTGGCGTCGGATTGCCCGAGGAGGACGTCTGGGCCCTGTCGAGCCGCATGATCTTCAACACGAGGAACAACACCAAGTTCATCATCAAGGCGATTCGCGGTTTCGAGCAATCCACGGGCGATCCGGACGGCGGCACGCGCGACTACTGGCAGCTGCACGGCCGGGCGATCTGGGGCAACGGACGTCACTCGCTGGAAGGCTACTACATGAAAGACGCGTGGGGGCCCTACGACTTCTTCCGCCAGTTCAACGTGACGTTCCCCGAACAGATCAAGCTCGACTACTCGCTGTGGCTGGGCGCGGGCCTGGGTGGCATCGCAGACGCCAATGCCGAACAGAGCGCGACCAAGATCGGCATTCGGGCCCTATACCGCACGGCTGACGAGAACTCACCGGACGACGAGTTCCTGGACGGTGCCAACGACTACACCTTCCTTACCGTTCTTTATTTTACGTACCAGTTCTAGGCCGAGGGTTTACTAATGTGTAGTTCTCTACTTCACCTACCAGTTCTAGGCCGAGGATTTGAGATAATGAGAAACATGAATCGAAACGCGACTCAATCGGCCTCCGTAAAAAACAGGTTCCGCACATTGCTGCTTGGCGGTCTGCTGCTGGCCGTGGCTGCCTGCGACAGCGGCGAGCGCGACGCGGACGACGGCGAGCTGATCAATACGATCGTCTTGCCGACAGACGTCGTGCTGAACTTCTACTGCGCGGACGTCGGCATCTACCCCGAGACCTGCGTACTGGACGATCCCGAGAACCCGTTTGCGACAACCACGATTATCGAGTTCGACGTCAACAATCCCGATGCCGACAACAAGTTCGACCTGTTCAACGCAATACAGCCGGGTCCGAGCGGCGCCAAGGCCCGTTTCTACTTCTGGGCAACGGCGCTGGCGCAGCGTGGCTCGGGCGAGAACCAGTTCTACACGGCGCTGGCGTTGCATGAACTGTTCGATGCCAACAGCAACGCGCTGTCGAAGGATGAGCTCGTGCGCGAACAGGCGCTCAGGGCCTATCGATCCGTGTTACAGAACTTCTTCGGTTCCGTGACCGTGTTTACCTGTTGCCCGGGCGCAAGCCCCACGGGTGAGCCCGTTCCGTTTTCGATACCGCTCAACGAACTGACGGCCGATAACCTGTATCGCACCGATGCTACCGGCCTGATGCGTCTGGTCGAGGGCGATCCTATTCTGGTACTCGAACTGCTGCTAGACTGGGGTTTCTCGTACCAGCCGGCAACACCACCAAATTTCGACAACGGCGTCGTTTCCGTTAACGAGGGTTGATGCAGCCAGTATCTCTACGTAGAAGATTCGTACTGGCAAAGGCCCTGCTGATTGCAGGGCCTTTGCTTTTTTGCATGGACGCCATGGCAGAGCCGATACCCGTAGAACTCAAACAGACCGAGCATGGCTGGCAGCTCTTCAGAGGCGGCGAACCTTACTTCATTCGGGGTGCCGGCGGTACGCACTCTCTCGCGGACCTGGCAGCGGCGGGCGCCAACTCAGTGCGCACGTGGGATGCGGAAAACGTACGCGGGGACGATGATGTGGGTGTGCTTCTCGACGAAGCGCACGCGCTGGGCCTGACCGTTACCGTCGGCATATGGCTCGGTCACGAACGGCATGGTTTTGACTATGACGATCCCGAGCAGGTTGCAACGCAGCTCGAGCGGGCCCGCCGGATCGTGGAGCAGCACAAGGATCATCCGGCCCTGCTGCTCTGGGGCATCGGCAACGAAATGGAAGGTTTCGACGACGGCGGCAATCCGGCGATCTGGGAGGCCGTCAACGACGTCGCCGCGATGGTCAAACGGCTCGACCCGCATCATCCAACCATGACCGTGACGGCGTTTGTTCACGGCGAACGCATCGACTACGTGCACCGGCGGAGCCCGGCGATCGACATCCACGGCGTCAATGCGTACGGCGGCGCTATGGTGGTTCACGAGCGTCTGCGCGAGGGGGGCGCCACGAAACCGTTCGTGCTGACCGAGTTTGGCCCCGTCGGGCCCTGGGAGATGCCGACTACCGACTGGGGAGCGCCGTATGAGCAAACCAGTACCGAGAAGGCGGCGTTCTACCGGCAGAGCTACGAGCAGGGTATCGAGGCGGCTGCCGGACAGGCATTGGGTGCGTACGCATTCCTGTGGGGAAACAAGATGGAGGCCACGTCCACGTGGTTCGGTATGGTTCTGGACGACGGTGCGCGGCTGGCCGCTGTCGACGTCATGACCGAGCTCTGGTCCGGCCGCTCCCCGGACGATCGCGCTCCTTCGGTAATTCCGCTCGAGATCGATGGAGAATCGGTAGTCGACCCCGGGACCGAGATTCGCGTGCACGCCAGCGCAAGCGATCCGGAGGGGGAGCCGCTCGAGGCTCGCTGGGTGCTCAAGGCGGAGTCGGGAGAGACTCTGACGGGCGGAGACTTTCGTCCCGATCTGCCGGCCATTGACGGCGCCATAGTCTCCGGCGATGAGCGGGGCGCACGTCTAAAAATGCCGGACGAACCGGGGCCTTACCGGCTGTTCTACTACGCCTATGATCCGGCGGGGAATGCCGCAACGGCAAACGTACCGCTGCTGGTCGAAGGCGAGGTTCGCACACGACTGCCCCTTGTCGTCTACAACGATGGTTTCGAAGGTACGCCCTGGGCGCCGTCGGGATGGATGGGCGGCACCGAGCACCTGGAGGTCGACGGCCGCTCGACCGAACGGGTGCACTCGGGCGAACACAGTATTCGGATTCGCTACGAGGGTACTTTCGGCTGGGCGGGTGTTGCCTGGCAGCATCCCGCCAACAACTGGGGTGATCAGGACGGTGGTTTCGATCTCAGCGGTGCCGGCAAGCTCGAGCTGTGGGCACGGGGTGCCTACGGTGGGGAGAAGGTCGACTTCGGCGTCGGGTTGCTCGGTGCGGATAGAGCGCATCCGGACTCAGCGATGACCAAGCGGGAGGGCATCGTGCTGACGCGGGAATGGCAGCGCTACGAGCTCGAGCTCGACAAGCTGGATCTATCGAGCATCAAGACCGGTTTCTATGTGACCTTGACCGGCCGGCGGACGCCAGTGACGATCTATCTCGATCAGATCCAGTACGTACGCTGACGGTATTCAATTATCTTCGATTATTTGGGCGCGCGCCCGGTCGACTCGCGCACCTTGAGTTCCGACGGCACGACGTGCGTGCCGTTCTTCGCCGCGCCGTTTTCGAATCCACCGATGAGCGCATGGGCGGCGCGCTCGGCCATCTCCGGCAGCGGTTGGCGCACGGTCGTGAGCGACGGGTAGATCTGGCTGGCCAGCGAGCTGTCGTCGAAACCTGCGACCGATAGCTGTCCGGGCACGTCGATGCCGAGGCGATTCGCCACCCGAATGACGCCCGCTGCCATATCGTCGTTGGCGGCAAAGATAGCCGTCGGCGGATTCGGGCTTTCGAGCAACGCCTCGGCGCAGGCTGCGCCGGACCCGATCGAGTTATCGCCGGCGGCCACGAGTTGCTCCGCGTAGGGCAGCCCCGATTGTTCGAGGCCGTCTTTGTAGCCCTTCAGGCGGTTGGCGACAGCCCGGTGTTTGGTGTGCCCCGAGATGTAGGCAATACGCTCGTGTCCCAGTGACGCAAGGTAGCGGGTCATTTCGGCGGCGATCTCGCGATCGTTCGTACCGACCGAAAACTTGCGGGCACTCCGCGTGCCGGGCGAGAGCCGGACATACGGCGTGTTCTTTGCGGCAATGGGCTTGATGACCTGCGGCATGTTCGACAGCGGAGCGGCAATCACGATGCCGTCCGGCCGGGTGCGTTCGATGAGGCCCGTCAGGTTGCTCTTGACGCTACGATCGCGATAGTTACAGGGGTGAATGAGCAGTTCGTAGTTGGCGGTGCGGCAGGCCCTGAGCGTGCCCTGCTGCATGCGGATGATGTAACCGGAACTGGGTGTTTCGTAGACGCTGGGGTCGTCGTAGAGCAGCACAATGAGGTGCGAGCGATGGCTTGCTAGGTTTCGTGCCGACAGGTTGGGGCGGTAGTTGAGGCTTGCGATCGCCTCCTCGACCTTCTGCCGCGTGGTTTCGCGGACGTTCGGCTCGCGGTTGACGACTCTCGAAACGGTTTTGATCGACACGCCGGCAAGATCGGCAACATCGTCGATAGTGACTTTGCTCATGCGTGTCCCGTTACCGTCCAATGATAGATTTTATTCCCCGGCCGAAGGTTAGCGATTCATGGAAAGCGCTGTCAATCAGGACACCGGAACCTATCTCAAAATAGATCGTGGCCGCGCCGGCGGTCATTTTCGCGCAAGCCAAGGCGCCGCGAGTGCCGTGTAGCACCGCTACATCAGCGAGCGGCAACGCGGGATTGCGCGAAAATGGCCACCGGCCCGAAGGGTTGCGGCGCGAGTGATCGCGATGCGGCGTTACTCGTCGCTTATTTGGAGTCACCAAACTACGCTCCTCGTGCCTTGCCTCGCGATCACTCGCACCGCAACGCGGCCACGATCTATTTTGAGATAGGTTCCAGATCCTGATACAGCCCCTGCATGACGAGTTTCGGTGTACGGTCGACTTTGAACAGGCCCCAGTGTTTCTCGGGCTCGAGCGGGTCCGGCGATCCTTTCCAGGGCTCGTCGAAAGCCTCGAAGACAAAGGTCAGGATACCCTCGGCGGCGGACCACTCGAGCAGCTGTTCGTAATAGCTGGCCTGCAGTTCCTCGGACGCGTTGTGCGGCTCGATACCGCGCCCGTTGGCAGCCGTTGTCCAGCCCGCCTCGGTAATGACGACAGTCTTGCCGGGGTAGCGCTCGACGACGGCCTCGTAGTTTTCCTTGGTGTAATCCAGCGCGTCGTGTATCGAGCGGTATTCCCAGGCCGGGTAGGTGTGCACCGCGATGAAATCGAGTTCGTCAGCGAGTGGTGCCAGCTTGTAAGTCCAGGGCACGTAGTTCTCGCAGAAGGTGACGGGCTGCCCGATCTTGTCCTTCACTGCTCGGACGTAGCCGATCAGATTCTCGACCGGCACCATGTGGTCGGTCCATTCGACGGAAGCCTCGTTACCTACCGACACCGAAAACACCGACTCCTGGTATTCGCGGGCCAGCGTAATCAGTCGTTGCACTTCCTCGCCGTTGGCCTGCCGGTTGGCGTACAACACGTCGTCGCTGAAGTTGGCGCCCCATGGGCAGTGCGGATTACTGACCTCTGCCGCCATGTCGAGGCCGAGCATGACCTTGAAGTCCAGCTGCTCGTCGCGGATGACCTTGAGGACTGTTTCCGCATGCGGGCTGCAGTCGTAGAGACGCAGGTATTGCCAGTTGCGCGCGAGAATCGACAGATCCTCGCGGATCTGCTCGTACGACGGGTAGGTTCCCGCGTGCGGGCTTTGCCCGTTGCGGTAACCGGAATAGCAAATGGCGTTGCCGTACTCGAAATTGATCATCTTGATGTCTTGCCCGTGGTTGTTGCCCGTGTTTCAGGGTATCGACTTGCTCCAAGCCGACTGCGTGGCCTAGAAGTACTTGGGCACGCCGTCCTTGTCCCACAACCCCCAGTACGCGCCAACGTCGCCTTCCGCCGCTACCTTCCATGCCTCGTCGAACGACGAGAACCAGAAGATCTCGATACCTTCCTCTTCGGCCCAGCGATAGCTATCGATAAAGTATTTGATGGCGTTCTCTTCGGAGGGGATTGCGCCGCCTTCCGTTGTGCCGATGTTCGGCCAGCCCGTCTCGCTAATGATGACGGGTTTGCCGTTCGCCGCATGTTGGGCCCGGCGGTACATTTCCTTCATGTACAGGAGCGCATGTTCGGCCGGGCAGCCTTCCCAGAACGGATAACAGTTTGCGAGGATGACGTCGCAGGCGTCGGCAATAGCCGGGTGGTCGTTGAACTCGAAGTAGGCGTCGACGTAGCCGACGGGGACTCTGCCCGATACGGCCTGCTTGACGCGCTCCAGGTAGTCGATCAATTCACCCTCGCTGAGATCGCCGCGTAACAATACTTCATTACCGACGCCCAGTATGTCCGCGTTGCCCGCAGCTGCTATGTCGATTGCGTTGGCAAGCTCGATCTCGTTCTGCTCGCGGTTGTCGTCGAGCCACACGCCGACCATGGTCTTGAGTCCGGCGCTTTTTGCAATGGCCGGGATGTGCTCGTTACCTTCGCTGCACGAAAACGTACGTATCCAGCGCGTGTGCGGCTGGATAACCGCCAGGCGCTCGCCGATCTGTGCCGCGCCGATCTCGGTTCCGGGGCCCTGGCCTTCGGTGTAGGGGCTGAAGGAGATGCCGTGAATTCCGGATTCCAGTATCTGCCGCAACAGCGAGCGCAGATCGTCGATGGACAGGTTGGCTGCGTCGATTCCCGCGAGAGACAGACGCCGTTGATAGAGACGCGACATGGGCAATCCTTACTCGTGATCTTGTTCGGTGAAGAGCCCGCCGCGCAGGATCGAAACGTCGACGCGGCGAATCAGTCCGCTACGTTCGAAAATGGCTGCGCTGTGAGCCGAGGATAAGCTGAGATCGGGCAGAGGCAGCGTTGTCCCGTCTTCGAGCGTGGCCGTGCCGGCATCGCGGCCACCGTCGGACAGCGTGTAAACAATCGGCACCTGGCACCAGGTGAACACGAGACTCTGGCGCGGGGCGGTGAGTTCCTGCCACTCGCCGTCGACGTCGAGGTAGCGGAACGAATGCTGACCGGCCGTGAATTCGCGCGCGCGCAGCAGGCGAGGCTCAAAGCGCACGCAGCCTTCCGACACGCGCACACCCAGCTCACCGAAGCGCGTAAGAACCTCCTCCTTGACCTGGCCGGTCATGCCGGGCTGCCGGGCACCGGAGTGTTTTGGTGTGTGTGAGTAGGGATCCGGAGGAAACGCGCCAAATTCCGAAGGCGACTTGTTGAACCCGATGCCTTTGCGCACCCTGTAATAGAGTTTGCCCAGCTGCTGAAGCGTGTCGGCGTCAGCGCCGGTATCGAGTGCACGGAAGAAGTTTTCCTGCACGGCCAGCAGCAGCTTCGAGACCATGTGCCAGTAGACGCAGCCGAGCCCCTCGAAGCCGAACATCGTTCCGGAGCGGCCGGTGAAGGCCTGGTGGTTGAACACGTCTTCGTAGAGGGTCTTGATGGGTCCGCGCGCGATCTCGAGATCGTCGTCGTATTCACCAGCCAGTTCGTCGAGCCGGAACTCGAGATCGCTCTCGTTCACGAATTCCGGGTTGAAACGATAACAACCGTCTCCGTCACGCAGGACGAGCCGGGTGTCTCCTTCGTCGAGGAGGCGCCGGAGCAGCGGGATATCGTCGATACGCTCGGGCGCAATGCGGTTCTTCTCGAGAAAGCTCGGCAGCTCCCGATCAGGGTACAACATGAAGCTTTGTTGATCCGCGCGATACACGGTGCTTCGAAACAGCGCCTCGAGGACGTCGACCGCTTCTTCTGGCGGGATCGAGCCGGCGCTCAGTGCCGATACCTGGCCTTCGAGCATGGGATACAGGCGTTCGATACGGATGCCGTCTTCGCTGCGTTCGAGCAGGTTGTAGGCATGGTACAGCCCGTCATCCCGCCGGTTCGCTGCGATGCTGTGATCTATCACCTCGAGGGCGTCCGCAAACAGCGCGCGGATGACGCTGACCGGCTGCTCCGTCTTGCCGGAAAACCCCTCCTGGCGGTAGACCCTCTCGCGGTAACGGCTCGCGGCCTCGCCCAGTTCCGTTAGCGATTCGAGGCGGGCTTCGGGCCCGATCGGGCCGTCGCCGAGCGTGGGCACGAGCCTCGACAGCGCGGCGGCTGTGTCGTTCAGCCACTCCGCGACCTCGATCGACAGGTCGCTTGCCACGTCCTCGCCGGAAACGAGTTCGTCGAGAAAGCGGACGTGACGACGCAGATAGTACAGGGTCACCATGGACAAGCCGTGACCGACGAGTGCATTGTTGGCGTCGTTCCACTCGGGCCGCTGGGTATTCATCCAGATGCCGCCGTCGACGACGAGGTTGCCGAGTTTCGAAAGGACGGGGACCAGCAATTTCTCGAGCAGGTTGACCTGGTACACGTGGTTGTCGGCATCGAGTACGAGTTTGCCGTCGGCACCGAGTGTCTCCAGGCGCTGATCGATGCGTCCCGCAAGTTCTTCGTCGTAGTCAACGGTGCTCTTGGGATCGGCAAGCAGCGCCTCGAATGAACAAATCCTGTAGGGAACGTTTGCGTAGCCGTAGATGGGCTGTCGCAACAACGCGCCGAGCCGCTCGGGGTGGAACTGCCTCGACAGCTCCAGGAGTTTCTGCAGATAGATGATCTGGTGATCACCCCAGTAGCCGATATAGCTCCAGGGGTCTTCCGGGTCTTCGACTTCCCAGTCGATACCTTCTTTCGTAATCCGGTACGGGTTGTAGCCGTCCATGGTCGACGCATTGACGAACTTGGCGATCATGCTCTCGACAAACTCCGGGAAGCTAAACGCAAGCGCCTCCCAGTTCTGGAATACGTCGCGCCAGTTGCCCTCGTAGGACAGCAAGGGGTTACCGCTGGAGTCCCTGAGTCGAATCGCGAACTGGTTCCAGGGGCGGCTCGGGTCGCCGTGGCGTCGACCGAACGTAATCGGCAGGTATTCGTAAACGAGGCGCTCGAGCTGGGTATCCGACGTTTCGCCGACGGCCCGCAGGAGCGCGGACGCAGTGAGCTGTTCCGGCAAGCCTTCCAGGAATGACCGGTGGTTGTCATAGACCGGGCGGTTGAATGCGCGGATCGTTCGCTTGAGGTCGCGCGCGCTGACCTGGTAGCCGTCGGAGAAAACGCCGCCGCGAAGGATGTTGAAGAGTACGTTGGAATAATGGTGCGCCGTGACGTTTTCTTCCGCGGCTGCCTGAAAGCCGTCTCCGCTGGCCATGATTCGGGCGAGACGATCGGAGCCCCGTTCAATCGACTGCCGGATCGCATCGGCGAGTGTCCCGCGGTCATTGAGATCACGGCGCAGCTCGACCACCTCCGCCTGCGTCTGCTCGGTATTGGCGACGATTTGCCATGCTTGTGTGGCGTGCGGTTCCAGCATGAGTTTTGTCGTGACGAGAAACGCACCGCGAATGCCGCGCTTCAAGTGTTCCTCTTCGAGCGCAAGGCCGTGCCGGAATTTCTGGAGCTGCTCGGCGGAGATCAGTGCTTCGGGCTTGTCGAGGCCGAGGCAATAGGCCACGTTTGCCTTGAGGGATTCGCAAGGCTCGGCCCGGTCGGTAATGCCGGAATAGAGCGTAAACAGCGCAAGGCCCGAGTCTCTGTCGTACTCGGTCCATTTGTAGGCGTCGACCAGGTTGCTCGAGTTGGTCTGCGTAAAGCGCGGCGTCCCCGCCGGAAGAAGGTTTCTGAAGCCGTCCAGCATTTCCACCTGGACCGGGTGAGAACTCAGACTCTCGAGTTCACAGTCGCGCACGAAGCCGTAGTTGTCGCTCGTGAGCCATGTGTATCGGAACGCCAGTCCGAGGTCGTGGTTGATCTCCTCGAAACACAGCTTGTTGCCGAGCAGATTCTTGTAGAGGTTGCGGGTTTTCCGATAGCGGCCGTTCTGCATCGCGCTGAACGGGTCCCAGTCCAGCCAGCTTCCGTCAACGAGCACTCTGAACAGCGTGACGCTGCCGGTGTGGTTTGTCGAGTCGTGAATCCGGTCGACGGTCGTGTACGGAAACAGGGCTGTTTCCGGGGATACCCTGCCGGCCGTGAGACCGCCGGTCGAGGATACGAACAGCCAGTGATCGTCGCTCGAAATGACGCTGATAAAAAACGGCGGCATGCGGTCGACGTTACGAATCGCGTAGAAACGTTCCCCGTGACGGTCGACAAATTCTCCCGTCACTTCGTCGGGTCCGGCCGCGCCGGCGCCGGGCGCGCCGTTGTCCACTCTCGGGTTTTCCAAGGCCATGAGTCTCACTTCGTCAATGTCAATGTGCCGAACAGGCCGGCATCGATCCAGCCGCGGTCTTTCGGGCCCGAAGGCACGCTCTCGGAGCCGATGAAGTTCTCTCTCAGTTCGCTGCCGTCGTTGTCGCAATAAGCGACCATCAGGCCCATCGTCTTGCCCGCCTCGAGTTTGAGCGGTTGGTTGTCGCCGCCGCCGTCGACGTAGGCGTCGGTGTAGACGTCGATCGCAACCTCCCAGACGATGCGATTGTCCTGTTGACGCCAGCGACTCTCGACGTGGTGCGAGTAGTCTCGTGCGTTCCGGTCGGTGCCGATATCGATGGCCCGGTTGTCGAGCGACATGTGATAGGCGAACGCGTTGTGATTGAACTGATGGTTGCCGCCCGAGTGGTCCTCGTCGAGGAAGATCTCGAGCGTGTCGTCGTCCCAGTACTGGACCAGCGGATCGCGGTGCGCGTCGTAGAGAATGTCGTCGACAAATTCGCCGAGCAGGTAGATCCGGTCTTCCGTCCAGATCACCTTGAAGCGACCCGAGAAATCATCCGGGCTGTATTCCGGCCCCAGCCAGCGATGATCGATGTCGCGCCACTCGGCACGCTCCCACGCGGCCTCGTCGGCCGTGCCGTCGATGACCGGCTGCGTCCCGGCGTGAGGCGCAAGATACAGGCTGCGATGCTCGAGATGCCGTGCATCGTCCGCAAACGCGGACGGCGACAGGGCGAGCAGAAGCAGCCCGGCAAAGCTGGCAGGTTTTTCTGGCACGTTTATCCTCCCCGGACCAGGTTGCTCGCTGTGTGCGCGCTTCCTGTTCCGCCTGTCCCCATGGCCGACGTAACAACGGTGGCCGCGGCCGGTCTTGTCCGAATCGAGGGAGCAATTGGTCGAATTATTGGGTGAACGCCCCCCGTCCGTGTCTATTGTAATTGTATCTGACAGCGCTGTCATTACAATGGGGGTAGGGCAAATCGCCGTGGGGGCACCTTTATGGCAACAAGAACTCTTTTTTCGCTATTCCTTGCGGCGGCGGGCGCCTCGCTTGCGGCCTGTACATCGGAGCCCGGGCCCGGACCGGGACCGGAACCGGTCACGTCGTGGGCTGTAAACATCGGCGGGACGGACTACCCGGGCAGCGACGGGATTGCCTACGAGGCGGAAGCCGCGGTGGACGGGGGCACGGTTCGCAGCATGACGACGGTCAAGGGTTCCCAGGACGCGGAGCTGTACAAGGCGTTCCGCGAGGGGGACATCCGTATCGACCGCCGCGTCGAGAACGGCCGCTATGACGTCACGCTGCATTTCGCCGAGCCTGACGACGTGGGCGGAGGGGAGCGTGTTTTCGATACCTTCATCGAGGATCGACTGGCCATTGACGATCTCGACATCATGGCGTCGCGCGACGGCAAGATTCACTCGGCGTTGACCGTCACCGTTCCCAATGTTGCGGTGGTTGATGGGTCGCTTACGGTCCGCTGCGAGGCGTCCGCGGGGCAGCCCGTGCTGAGCGCGCTGGTCATGAGGCCGCTCCAGCCGCCGGCGACCGACTGGCAGCTCGCCTGGGCCGACGAGTTCGACGGCGATTCCCTGGACGAGAGCAAATGGAGTCCCGACATCTGGCCGGCCCGCAAGGTCAACGACGAGGATCAGACCTACACGTCACGTGAGCGCAATCTTCGTGTCGAGCACGGTTTCCTCGTGATCGAGGCGCATCTCGAAGACTACGAGAATGCCCGCTACACGTCCGCGCGCATACACTCCAGCGGCAAAGGCGATTTCCTCTACGGACGCTTCGAAATCCGCGCAAAACTCCCGGAAGGCAAGGGCAGCTGGCCTGCGATCTGGATGTTGCCGAGCGATCCTTTCCGCTACGCAACGCGCTGCGAAGCCGGCGTAGAGTGGCAGGGGAATCCGGACTGCGACGCCTGGCCGAATTCCGGCGAGATCGACATCATGGAACACGTTGGCTACGAGATGGGCCATGTACATGGCACCGTGCACAACGAGGCTTACTACTGGCTCAAGTGGGAGCAGCGCAAGGGGCGTATTCTCGTTCCCGACGTGCACGAGGCGTTTCACGTGTATGCGATGGAATGGACGCCTGAGCGCATCGACATGTACGTCGACGACACGCTGTACTTCACTTACGTCAACGAGAACGACGGCTGGCGCTCATGGCCTTACGATCACCCGTTTCATCTGATCCTGAACATTGCCGTGGGCGGCATGTGGGGAAGGGCCGGCGGCGGTATCGACGACAGCATTTTTCCGCAGCGTATGTACGTGGATTACGTGCGCGTGTTTACCCGGGAAGAGTAGCGTCAAAGGCCGCCGTCGATGATCCGCTGTTTGATGCGCTCGAATTCCTCGTCGTCGACGTAGCCCGCATCCTTGAGTTCTCCGAGCGCCTTGAGTTGCTGGAGCACCAGTGACAGGTCTGCGGCGTCGTGTGCCGGTGGGGTTGCAGGCCGCGTAGCAGTCCCGGCAACTGCCGGTGGCTGTGAAGCGGCGACGGAAGCAGCCTGAGCGGGCGTCTCGAGAATCGCTTCCTGCTGCCGTGCTTGTTCTTCCTCGGCGCGACGTCTCGCTTCGGCTTCAATGCGCTGATTGGCCAGCCGTGCTCGCTCCGCTGCGGCCGTTGATGGATCCTGTGCCGCTGCCGGCTGGTGCATCAGTGCCAGCGTCAGGGCCGCAAGGAGTATCAGAGCGCTCTTCATTTTGAATCCTTTCGCAGCAAGCCCTCGGGGCGACGCATCGTGGAATGACGACGACGGGGCAGGTTCCGAGCGGCCGGTTTTTCAGTAAACAGGAGAATATCACTCCTTTTCCCCGGTGTGCGGCGCTGGCGGCTCGGTCGCGACAGCATGGGTACTCCGCACGTACCGACGATGTTGCGGATACTACCTATTAATTACAGGGAGACCAATTGCGTAATCTACTAAAACTTTCGGTTCTTTGTGGGATCAAGGATGCATTTAGCGGGCCAGTCACTTGCGGGGAACGTGGCGCGAGGACGAGCCTGGAGCAGTGAGCAAATATCTCACCACCAACGTTGATCGAGAGGGAGACATGCCATGCTAAAGAAGCTCTGCGTTACGACTACCTTATTCCTGGCTCTGTGGTCCGCAAGCGCGGACGCCGGGGGCGTGCTTACCGCAAGAGTGGTCGACAAGCTTGCGTTCAATTCTGGCGGTCTGTTTCTCTACGCAAGCGGCTGGCCGAACCCCAATTCATGCACGCGCAGCAATGCGATCGTTTTGCTCAACACCGACATCAACTACGACAAGGCTTACGCACTGATCCTGACCGCGTTTGCCTCGGGCAAGACGGTTGGGGGCTATTCGGATGGCTGTACGAGCTTTGACGGCCAGACCTACAACACCATTCGCGGTTTCAAGTATCTACAGATCGAGTGACCCTCTGACGAGGCCACGCCGTTCTCGGACCGGTCGAGCGAACGGCCGAAAATACGATCCCGCAATCATGAGCTGCACGGTGGCCGATCCAGCGGCAGAGCGTACTCGAGTATCGTTTCGCCGTCTTTGCGGATCGATATCACTGTACCGCTGCGGTGAAAGGGGTTATCGGTATAGGCGAGAGTATTTTGCAGGCATTCAGCGAAACACGAGGCGGCTTCGTATTCACTGTCGTAATGCTCGGTTTCGGTGTCTCCGTCGTTGCTGATCTCCACTGTGTATATGATGTGATTGTCCTACCTTGTATTTGCGATCGGACCGCATGCATACCGGGTTCGTGGCCGCGTCTAGCACTGGCCGCATACCTTATAGACGCAACAGTGACTATTGTCTGTATGTGCCCGGCCCCATCGATCCCGTAATTGGCCGTATACTCCGAGCCGGAGGCAACGGATCCCGGGTCGCGCGGGTACGACAGCGAAGAACCTTCAGGGTGCCGCTCGCTGCACCGGGCGGCGAACGGGAGTCGCGGCTCCAGGCAGTCGATGGGAGGGACGAGTTCAATGGAGAGACGGGAATTTCTATGCGCAAGCGCGGCCGCCGCTGCGGCTCTCGGCGCAGCGCCCGTGCTGGCCAGTGGCCGCATCGGTATTGGCGTCATCGGCACCGGTATCAGGGGGCAGCAACTTGCCGATCTGCTGAACGCCAGCGATGCATTCGATGTCGTCGCAATCTGCGACGTACTGCCTTTTCGTCTCCAGGAAGCGCGGCAGAAGTTGCCCGGTTCCGCCGCTGCGTACAGCGACTATCGCCAGCTGCTCGCAGACCGGCGCGTCGATGCCGTGATCGTCGCGACCCATTTCAGCGGCCACTACGCCGTCGTCATGGATGCGCTCGACGCAGGCAAGCACGTGTACTGCGAGAAAACCATGATCAAGGGTATCCCGGAGACGCGGAGGGTCGTCAGCGCGGCAACGGACAGGCCGCGGCAGATCTTTCAGGCCGGGTTCCAGTACCGGACATCACCCTTGTATCTGAAAGCGGCGAAGCTCATCGCAGAAGGTCACATCGGTCAGGTGGCCGCAATCGACTGTCAATGGAACCGCAACGGCGACTGGCGCCGGCCGCTGCCCGATCCCAGCCTGGAGCGCCAGGTGAACTGGCGGATGTACCGTGAATATTCAGGCGGTCTGGCGGCTGAGCTGTCCGCCCATCAAATGGACTTTTGCAACCAGGTGGACGGTGGTGCCATTGCCAGCCTGCAGGGTGTCGGCGGCATCGATTACTGGAAAGACGGTCGCGAAACCTACGACAACATCAATCTGATCGCGCGTTACGAATCCGGCATGACCGCCACATTCGCAAGCCAGACGACCAACAGTCTCGACCGCTACCGTATCGCAGTGCTCGGCAAGCGGGGGTCGATCATACTGACCAACCGCCGCGGCTGGCTGATTCCGGAAGGTACCAATGCCGCATTGCCGGACGGACTGGATCTGGTGTCGGGCGCCTCGATGGACACGGGTTCGGGCCGGAGCTATCAGGCGGCGGACAACAGTGCGATCAGAGAAATTGCGGCATCCGGCGAAGAGCCGACCGCCACGGCGCTAGAGGTGTTTGCAAACTCGATTCTCGAAGGCGAGCAGCCGCCGTCCAACGTCAGGACCGGTGCGCGTGCCTCCGTCATGGTGCAGATGGCGCTGGATGCCATGGACCGCGGCAAGGTTTTGCGCTGGAAGACCGGCTACGAGCGCTGGTTGTAAGATTGGCGGGGGGCGTTGCGTTTGCGGAGACACAGGATGCAAAATTGCGCTGTCGCTCGTATCAGCAAGCTACAGTCTGAGCCAATGTTTACCCTCTGCCGGACTTGTATCGTTTCTGCCGCCTTGCTGCTTTTGCCGGGTTGTTCTCTCGCACAGGTACACAGTGCAGCGGACCCACCGCTCGCCGTCATGAGTTTCAACATTCTCCACGACAACGGCTGGGACCGCCGCAAAGCACTGGTGGTCTCGGCCATCGAAGGTGAGAGACCGGATGTGCTCGGCTTACAGGAGGCGTTCGTTTGGCAGCTCGAGTATCTCGTCGACGCTCTGCCCGAATATGCCTACAGTGGCGCCGGCAGGGACGACGGCCACCGTGGCGGCGAGTCCGTCGGGATTCTGTACCGCAAGGACCGGTTCGAACTCGCGGCTTCCGGGACGTTCTGGTTTTCGGATCGGCCGGAGGTTCCGGGATCGGTGCCCGGCGAGGATTGGGGGAGCCCGACGCTGCCGCGCATCTGCAGTTGGGTGCGGCTGGTGGAGAAGTCCACCGGTCGGGGAATATACGTCTACAACGTGCACCTGCAGCACAACGCCGGCGGCGACTCCGATCTGGCCCGCACGGCCAGCGTCGAGCTGCTGCGGACGAGAATCGCCAATCGCGAACCTGCCGATCCCGTCATCGTCACGGGCGATTTCAACTCCACCGAAACCGAAGTGCCGATACGCCGGATGATCGATACTGGGCACGACGAGCCGTTCGTCGACACGTATCGCGTGTTGCACGTCGGTGCTGCCGCCGGCACCCGCTGTTTCGAAGACGACGATGCAGGCCGGAGGATCGACTATGTTTTCGCCGGCAAGGGCAGCGACGTGCTGCAGGCCCGGATCGGCAAGAAACAGGACGGCGCTTGTGCATCCGATCACCGGTATGTGTTCGCGCTCGTCGACCCCTGGCGGTGAGCAGGTGCCATGATCGGAATCGCAAGCCGGCTTCAGTCCGTATGCGCCGCCCGCATGGCGTTCAGCCGGTCGACATACTCGTTCTCCAGGTCGTGGCTCATGCCGTGCAGCTCGTAGACCTTATACAGGTCGGGGTCCAGAAACCAGGTTCTCGGAACGCCGAACACATTGACCGAGGATGCGTACTGGTCGTCCATTAGCACCTCGATATCGAAGTCATTGTCTTCGAGCCAGGTGCGCACGGCATCCGGATTGACATCCACACTGATCGACAGCACGCGTACGTCGTCATTGTCTTCGAGGCGCTTGGCGAGATCGTGGTAGAAAGGCATCTCGACACGGCAGGGCGCGCACCATGTGGCCCAGAACTTGATGATCGCAAACCTGCCCTCCAGGTCGGCAAGCCGGACCGTTTCGCCGTCCAACGAAGTCAGCCTGAAAGCCGGCGGGCGCTCGCGGGTGGGTAGCGAATCGCCGCCGATCCGGGCGTTCCTCGCCGCCACGATCGCGGCATGCAGGGACCCGAGGTAGTCGTCAAAGCTGCCTTCTATGCCGCGCCTCGTGAAAAACTCTTGCAGTACGTTGGCGCATGGGTGGTTTTCGGCCATGGGTAGCGCCGCGCACTGCACGAGGTAATCCTCGGCCGCGGCGAAATCACCCGAGGATTCGTGTATATCGGCCAGGTGCAGCAGCAGCGACGGCCGGTTTTGGTCAAGCGCGTAGGCGGCTTCCAGTTCCTTGAGCGCGGGCTTTCTGCGGCCCTGCATGAAATAGACCCAGCCGAGGGCGTCGCGCATGGCCGCCTCGAGTTTCGGAGAAACATCCGGCAGCTCGACGCGTTCGGGCGCCGCGGCCTGCCGTTTGCGAACGTACTCGGGTAGTGCCGCCAAGCCGTCCTTCGCAAGCCTCTCGGCGAAATCGAGGTGCACGCCGCGATTTGCGAGTGCAATAGTGCCGTCGACACGGGCTTCGATGCTCGCTCCGCCCGCCGTCTCTGTCATTGCTTGCAGGAGTTCTTTCAGCTCTTGCGGGTCGACGGCGGGGTCGTCGGCAATAGACCCCAGCATCATGCGCTGCGCTTGGCGCTGGAAGATCGGCTCATAAAACGTATCTCGAGCAAGATAGTCTCGAAGCATTTCGCGAAATCGGGTTTCGTCCCGCTGCGGGTCGCCCAACATTCCAATCAGCAGGCTGTTGGTCAGGCTTTCCGCTGCGCGACTTTGCGGGTCGCGGGCGCGCAGCATCGCTGCCATGTCATGCGCTTTTTCGGTTTCGCCCAGTCGGCGGTAGGTTGCGGCGGCCATCTCCAGCGTACGCAGTTCGACGGCATCGAGTTCGAGTGCTCTGGCGAGGCTCTGTTCGAACTCGGCGAGCTTGTCGCTGTCGCTTCGACTCTGCTGCTGGACAATCGAGCCCCAGTACGTGCGGAGGACCTGCGGAGCATAGGAAAGCTCGGCGGCCCGCTTCAGCAACGGGTAAGCCTCTTCGGGACGCTGTTGCACGAGCAGAAACCAGCCCGGCTGGTAGTGCGCGTTGACGTTGTTCGGAAATGTAGCACGCGACAACGCGTAGGCCTCCAGCGCGGCCGCGCGTTTGCCGGCATCCATCGGGTCCTCGAGAGACAGGTCGAACAGCGATCCGGCCCTGACGTTCATCAACTCGGCGTTCGCCTCGAGTTGATCGGGCAGCGATTCGAGAAACGCGATGGCCTCGGTTTTTTGACCTCTGAGGCGCATCAACTCCGCACGCAGCCAGATAAAGTCCGGGTGCTCCGGATTGGCGGCAAGCGCGGCTTCGCTGGCCGCTAGCACCGTTTCCTCATCGTAGTCTCTGTTCCACATCATCGCGGCGGCGACGGCAAACCGTTGCCACGGATCGTCAGCGAAGCGCGATTTGCTCTCTTCGACTAGCTGTGCGGCCTCTCCGTGGCCGCGGCTGCGGACGAGGCCAAGTACGATCCACACCGTCAGTTCCGCATCGTCGGGATGCTCTTCCCGCATCCGTTTACCCTCTCGGGCTGCCCGGGCGTAGTGTTTCTCGAAAAAGAGCTGCCGCACGCGGTACGCGGCATGCGCAGCCGTCGCGAGCGGTTGTTCCACGGATTCTTCCGGTGGTTCGCCGGGCGGCTCGGCGCAGGCGAAGAGCGCGGCAGATAAAGCGATTGCGCCGAAACGCGGAAGGCTCGAACGAGCGCGTCGAAGGTTCATGTCGGACTCCCTTTATTCAATGTGAGACATCAATAAAGTCGAGCGATCGAACTATTGTACTCTTGATTGCACGTTGCCCATGCCGCCGGCCAGGCTCTCCCGGATCTGTCGGTGCAGTTTCGCATTCAGCGGGTAGCGCGACAGGACAACGAGACACAGCAGAAGAAGCGCGGCCGGGACCAGCGTCATACCCGCCTTGATCGTCGTGACCGTCAGCTCGGTTTGCTCGACGGAGGGCTCGAACCCCACGCTGGAAAGTACCCACCCCATGAGCCACGCTATCGCCCCGATCGACAGTTTCTGCACGAACGCCGCAAAGCCGAAGAACACGGCTTCCGCCCTGTAGCCGTTGCGCCACTGGCCGTACTCGATAGTATCGGGCAGCATCGACCAGAAAAGTACGCCCATGGCCGCGAAGCTGAGCGACATGGGCAGCAACAGCAGCAGGAAGCCCGTCAATGAGCCCGGTTCGAAGACGAACATCGCAACGGCACCGGCGGAGATCATGGCGGTCGAGTAAGTCCATGCGGCACGCCTCCCCCAGCGGCGAGCAAACCAGGCCCAGAGCGGGGTCGCGGCGAGCACGGCCAGGCCGTGCGTAAACAGCACGATGTGCTGCTGCTCGTGCGCTTCCAGGCCGTATTTGACGTAGTAGACGAGGCTTTTCTGCATGACGGCAGCGGCGCCGGAGAACAGCGGAATCATTGCCAGGAGATAAAGAAAAGCCGTATTGGTGCGAACGATCATCAGCACGTCCTTGAGCTGATACCGTTTTTCCACGGGACCCGATTCAGTTTGATCGTCAAACGGCTCCGACGTCGATAAGAAGCACGCCCAGGTCGTGAGTACTGCCACCGTACCGGCCAATAGCGCCAGATAAAAAAAGCCGCTCTGCTCGTCGCCGCCGCCGAGGAAGTGGACGACGGGGAAGCCGGCCGCGCTGACGAGCAGCGATCCGGTCGTTGCCGCGATCATCCGGGCGCCCGCCAGCGACGTTCTGTCTTCGCTGCGGTGGCTGATGCGTGCCGACAGCGCGGAGTACGGCACGCTGACAATCGTATATGCGGTACGAAACACCAGGTGCGTTGCCAGCAAAGCAATGACGAGCGCCGTGCCTTCGAGCGGTGGCACCCACAGCAACAGCGCAAACGAAACGGCCAGCGGTATCGCACCGATCAGAAGAAATGGGCGGTACCGGCCCCAGCGCGAGCGGTTGCGGCCGGCGAGAAACCCAACCGTCGGATCAGAAATCGCATCCCAGAATGTGCCGACAAAAAACACGAAGCCCGCGACGGCCGGCGGCAACCCGACAACGTCGGTGTACCAGTAGAGCAAAAAAAACGACAGCGAACCCCAGTAGAGATTCAGCGCAAAGTCGCCGGACCCGTAACCTACCGCCGTGCGCGTTGTCAGGCGATTCGTCCCACCCTGAGTCGCTTCAGACATGTCTTGACGAGCACTTAAGCGTCGTGCTTACGTTTCGCGAGCCGCGTCAGGAGCGGTTCCGGTGGACCGGCGAATGATCAGGCGGGTTTCGAGCGGCGAGTCGTCTTCGGTAGGGCGATCGGAGATGCGGTTGATGAGGTTTTGCGCCGCTCGTTCACCCATGCGGTGTACCGGCTGGTGGATGGTCGTGAGGCCGGGCCAGATACGCGCGGCCAGTATCGTATCGTCGAAACCGGCAACGCTGAGGTCGTCCGGCACGCGCAAGCCCAGTTCCTGCGCCTCGAACAGCACGCCGGCGGCCATGTCGTCGTTCGCGGCAAAAACAGCCGTGGGGCGCGACGCTTGCACGAGTAACTCCCTGGCGGCGGCGAGTCCGCTTTCGAAGGTGTTCAGCCCGCGCCGGACGTCGAGTTCGACGTCTCCGTCTTCGAATGCTGCAATGGCCTCGCGCACGCCTTTGAGCCGTTCCGACATCGCCAGATGATCGGGATGGCCGCTGATGTAGGCTATCCGCCGATGACCGAGTTCGAGCAAGTGTTCCGCCATGTGCCGGCCGGCTGCACGTTCGGTCGTAGATACGTCGATGCCGCCCGGTTGCGGCGTTCCAGGCGCAATCCGGCCGTACAGGATGTTGTCGCGATCGAGCGCGGATAGCAGCTGATCGTTGTCGGTCATGGGCGGCATCATGAGCAGGCCGTCGAGCCGCTCCCGCTCGATGAACTCCAGCACGCTCAAGACCAGCTGCGAGCCCTCGGCTTCCGTTTCGTGCAGGATGAGTTCGTAGCCCGCGTCCTTGCAAACACGGCGAATGCCTTCGACGAGGCTGATTACAAAATAGGACGACGGCGTTTCGTAGACGAACGCAACGTGAAACGACTTGCCCGAGCGCAGGCTGCGTGCCTGGCGGTCGGGGATGTAGTTGAGCTGATCGACCACCTTCTCGACCCGCTCGCGCAGGTCAGGGCTGACGTATTTGTCCCGGTTGACGACTCTCGATACGGTTTTACGGGAAACTCCTGCGTGCCGCGCAACGTCACCTATCGTTACGCGGCGCATTCACGAGGTCTCTGAGTCGGGCACCCGATAGTGCTTGCGCAGTCTTTGCAGTTCGTTCCGCATTTCGCTGATCTTCGATTGAGCGGCAGGATCATCGATCCGATTATGCATTTCGCCCGGATCGGTCTCAAGGTCGTAAAACTCCCAGGCATCGATATCGTCGTAGAAATGGATCAGCTTGTAGCGTTCGTCGCGAACACCGTAGTGTTTCTTGACGGCATGAAACCCCGGGTATTCGTAATAGTGGTAATAGATGGATTCGCGGATCGGCTCTTCGGATTGACCGGTCATGACGTCGACCAGCGACAAGCCCTGGATGTCATCGGGCACCGGCAGGCCGGCGAGTTCGAGGAAAGTCGGTGCGTAATCGACGTTCATTATCATGTCGTCGGTGGCAGAGCCCGGTGCAATACGCCCGGGCAGCCGGGCCATTAACGGCGTACGCAGTGATTCCTCGTACATGAAGCGCTTGTCGAACCAGCCGTGTTCGCCGAGGTAGAAGCCTTGATCGGAGGCATAAACGACCAGCGTGCTGTCGGCCAGGCCAGCTTCATCGAGGTAATCGAGAATCTCGCCAACGCTGTCGTCGACCGCGGAGATCGTACCCAGGTACTCGCGCAGGTAGCGCTGATACTTCCAGAGCGCCATCTCGCGTTCGTCCATGTCGGCGTTGTTCATTGCATCGTTGCGTGCCTGATAGGCCGCATCCCATTCGGCGCGTTGCTCTGGCGTCATGCGGCCGAAGTGATCTTTCCACGGATCGTAGCGTAGCTCGCTGGAGCCGGCGGCCACGGTCATCTTAAGGTCGTGGCCTTCGTACATGTCGCGGTAGATGTTCATCTCCTGCTCGGCCGCCGCCTGCCGTCCTTCATAACCGTCGAAGTAGTTGTCCGGGACGGGAAACTTGACGTCCGCGTACTGCGTCGTGTGGCGGGGCGCCGGCATCCAGTTGCGATGTGGTGCCTTGTGGTGCACGAGGATGGCAAAGGGCCTGTCGGGATCGCGCTGATCTTTGAGCCATTCGAGGCTGAACTGCGTCACGAGGTCGGAAGCGTAACCCTCGTAGCGCGTCGTGCCGTCTTCGGTGATGATGTCCGGATTGTAGTACTCGCCCTGGTCGTTGAAGATCTTGTAGTGGTCGAACTGCATACCGTCCGGCGTGCGGTCGAGGTGCCATTTGCCGATCAGTGCCGTTTGGTAGCCGGCCTCCTTCAGCAGTCTGGGCCAGGTCGGCTGGTAGCCGTTAAATCTCTGGCCGTTGCGGTAAAGTCCATTGACGTGGCCGTATTTGCCCGTGAGCATCGTGGCACGGCTCGGGGCGCACAGCGAGTTGGTCACGAACGAGTTGCGGAATAGCATACCCTCGTTGGCAATGCGGTCGATGTTCGGCGTGGGTGCCAGTTGCGATACCGGATGGCCGTACGCACTCACTGCCTGCACGGCGTGATCGTCGGACATGATGTAGACGATATTGAGCGGTTTTGACCGCACAGGCGATTCGGGGGGCGCCGGCGCCTCCTGCCTGCCGCAAGCCGCGAGCAGCGAAATGCACAGCAACAGCGCGCCGGAAGATAATACACGGTCGTTTGCTCTGCTCATCGCGAGACTCCCAGCGCCATCTGTGCAGGATCTCCAGTAAGTGTGAAGCGGGCTTCGGCGACGTTGTCCGATGCCGTGCCGATGTAGAGTCTGAAATTTCCAGGCTCGGCGCCATAGCTCATGTCGTGGCGATAAAAGGCGAGGTCGGCTACGCTGAGCACGAAGTGCACTTCACGGCTTTCGCCTTGCTCGAGATAGATCTTTTCGAAGCGTTTCAGTTCCTTGACGGGCCGCGTTACCGAACCGACGAGATCCTGAACGTAAAGCTGCACGACCTCCTCGCCGGCATAGTTGCCGGTATTCGTGACGGTGACCGATGCGCGCAGCATGTCGGCGGGCGTGATCTGCGACGAATTGAGCGCAATGTCGGAATAGTCGAACGTGGTGTAGCTGAGTCCGTGCCCAAACGCGTATAGGGGTGAGTTGGGCGTCACAAGGTAGCGGGAGAGGTATTTCTGCCCCTGCTTATCCGCCGTGTACGGCCGGCCCGTGTTCTTCATGTTGTAGAAGATCGGCACCTGGCCCACGTTGCGCGGGAACGTGACGGGCAGTTTGCCGGACGGGTTGTAGTCGCCGAACAGCACGTCGGCAACAGCATGCCCGCCCATCGTGCCCGGATACCAGGCGTACAGGATCGAGTCGATGTGTTCGTCGGCCCATTCGACGGCAAGCGGCCGACCGCTCATCAGCACGAGGACAATCGGTTTGCCCGTGGCGTGCAGCGCTTCGAGCAGCGCTTGCTGCGACCCGGGCATCGTGAGTGAGGTGCGGCTTGCGGCTTCGCCGGTCATGTTCCACTTTTCGCCCATGACGACGACCACGGCATCGGACGAGCGCGCAGCGGCGACCGCAGCATCGAACTCCTGTGTTTTGTCCTCGTCGCCGAATTCGTAGCTGGCGCCTTTGACGTAGTTGATGTCGACGGTATCGCCCAGCCGCGCGCGCAGCGCCTCGCGTACCGTGACGGGCCTGCTCTTGCGGTCGCCGGCTGCGGCCCAGCTGCCGATCAGGTCTTCCTTGCTGTCGGCGAGCGGTCCAATGAGCGCAATTGAAGTCAGATCGTCGGACAGTGGCAGCCGCTGGTTGTCGTTTTTAAGGAGCACCATCGATTTACGCGCCACGTCGCGGGAAGCGGCCAGATGTTCCGGCCTGTAAACTTCCGCGGCCTGCCGCTCCGGGTCGGAGTAGCGGTAAGGATCGTCGAACAGGCCCAGCCGGTATTTCATCTCCAGGATGCGGCGTGCCGCCGTGTCGATCTGTTCTGTCGAGATAACGCCCTCGTCGACAGAGGCGCGCAGGTGATTCATGAATGCCGCACCCTGCATGTCCATGTCCACGCCCGCCGCAAGCGCCAGTTCTGCGGCATGTTTGTCATTGCGCGCATAGCCGTGCTGCACCATCTCGTTCACCGACGTGTAGTCGGTGACGACAAAGCCGTCAAAGCCCCATTCGTGGCGCAGTATGTCGGTCAGGAGATAGCGGCTGCCGGTGGCGGGGATGCCGTTGAGTTCGTTGAACGCCGTCATGACCGTGGCGGCGCCGGCGTCGAAGGCGGCCTTGAACGGCGGCAGCTGCACGCTGCGCAGCTCGCGATCGGACATGTTGGTCGTGTGGTAGTCGCGGCCGGCCTGCGCCGCGCCGTAGGCGGCGAAATGTTTCGCCGTGGCCAGCACGGTGTCGAGCGCGCCGAGATCGTCACCCTGGAAACCCCGCACCCGGGCGGCCGCGATCTCCGAGCCGAGATACGGGTCTTCGCCCGAGCCCTCGGAGATGCGGCCCCAGCGGGGATCGCGAGCAATGTCGACCATGGGCGCGAACGTCCAGTGGATACCTTCGGCGGACGCCTCGACGGCGCCAATACGCGCGCTCAGTTCGATGGCATCCATATCCCAGGATGCCGCTTCGCCAAGCGAGATCGGAAATATCGTGCGGTGGCCGTGGATGACGTCGTAGCCGAACAGGAGCGGAATGCCGAGCCGGGTTTCCTCGACCGCCATCTCTTGCAGGGACCGCGTGAACTCGGCCGTGAAGGCGTTGAAGACCGCGCCTACCCGCCCGGCTTTGACGTCTTCGCGATAACCCTCGCGAATGGATGGCCCGGTGATCGACCAGTCGGTGCTGAATAGCACGAGCTGACCGATCTTCTCGTCGAGCGTCATCCTGTCCATGAGATCGTCGACAAACGGGGCCATCGCATCGTCGTCGCCCCATGACGCGTGTTCTTCGATGGGCTGCCCCTCTGCCCGGAATCCAAGAACCAGTAGCAGGAGCCAGATGGCGCCCCCTCTTGTTGCCGTCATTTTTGTCCGCCGATTCATCGTGTTGTGACTCTCTCTTGGTTTGGTTGGGGGTGCAAGCGAGATCTTAGACATCGATGTCAGAAAAATCAATAAATCTAATAAAAACATAGCATACAGACTTGAAAACGATGTCACATAGGGCTAGAGTCAAGCCCATCGCCGAAGCGATATTCAGCCACCGCGGGGTTTGAGGCCCTGCTGCGGGCCGGTGGTAAGAGCCGGTATTCAGTGAATCTGGGGGGAATCATGAAAGGTTTGATCGATAACGTTGTTGGAGTGACGAAGTGGGTGGCAGGTGCGGCCTGCACGGCAGTCTTCGGTGTGCTGTTGCTGACGGGGCCGGTCTACGCTCAGGACAGCAGTGCGTCGCTGCGCGGCCAGGTTGTGACTGCCGACGAGCAGATGCCGGACGGCATGCGCGTAGTTGCAAGCAGCGTCAACAGCGGTTTTCGCCGGGAAGTGGCGGTGCGCAGCGACGGCTCCTACCTGTTCCCGTCACTGCAGGTTGGATCGTACCGGCTGGAACTCGTCGCCGCGGACGGCAGCGTCGAGAGCTCTCGGGAAATCACGCTGCAGGTCGGGCAGGACGCGTTCTTGTCGCTGGTGCCGGATTCCGACCGTGCAGTCCTCGAAGAAGTCGTGGTCTTCGGCCAAGCCATACGTACGCTGGACAACGGGGAAGTCGGGCTGACGATTTCGCAGGAACAGATCGACAGCCTGCCGCAGAACAGCCGTAATTTCCTCGCGTTTGCGGATCTCGCACCCGGCGTTACGTTCGAGCGCGGCAGCAACGGCGCAACCCGGATTCAGGGTGGCGCGCAGAATAGCCGCAGCGTCAACATATTCATCGACGGCGTCGGCCAGAAGGACTACGTGCTGAAGAACGGTATTACCGGACAGGATTCGAGCCAGGGTAATCCCTTCCCGCAGTCGGCTGTAGGCGAGTATCGCGTCATTACGCAAAACTACAAGGCGGAGTTCGACCAGGTTAGCAGCGCCGCGATTACCGCGGTCACGCGTTCCGGTACCAACGAATTCCACGGTGATCTCTTTTGGGACTTCACCGATGACAGCCTGCGCGCGAAGACGCCGCGCGAGATCGAACTCGATGAAGAAAAGGTCAAGACCGAGGACAATCAGTTCGGCGTATCCCTCGGCGGCCCTATCATCAGGGACAGGCTGCACTTCTTCGTCGCCTACGAGGGCAAACGGAATGAAACTCCCGTTGAAGTAACGCCCGGCCAAGGATTCGATCCCGCGGATTTGCCGGCGGAGTATCAGGACCTCGTCGGCGTGTTCAGCCGCGAATTCGAACAGGATCTTTTCTTCGGCAAGCTGGACTGGTTTCCAAGCGATCGGGATCTCGTGCAGTTTTCGGTCAAAATCCGGGAGGAGGCGGGGTTGCGCTGGGACGGCGGCGTCAGCACCGGTAGCTACACGCACCCGATCAACAACGACGAAACGCGTGTGATGCTCCGCTACGAGCGCACCGGCGACGACTGGACCAACGATCTGCGCCTGACCTATGAGGATTCCGCCTGGAACCCGCAGCCGGATCCGGATACGAATGCTCTGTTGCTGCACCTGTCGGGCGGCGTTAATGACCGTGTACTGAACGTCGGTGGTCACCCGAACTTCCAGGACAAGGGCCAGGAAGGTTTCGGTGTGCAAAACGACTTCACGTGGATCGGTTTCGACCGCCACACGATCAAGACCGGAATCAAGCTCAAGTGGGTGGACCTCAATACGATACAGCAGCAGCCGTTCAACCCGGCCTACTTCTATAACATTGAGTTCGATCCGGACGGCATGACCACGTTCAACGACCAGGTACCGCACCGTGTAAGCATTGGCGCTGCCTTACCGGGTATTGGCGATGGATCGGCGAATTCGGACAACGTGCAGGTCGGCATTTACATTCAGGACGACTGGCAGGTCACCGATCGATTGGAATTGAGCTACGGCATCCGTTACGACTACGAAGAAACACCGGTTTATCTGGACTACGTTCCGCCGGACGATGTACTGGCCGTGTTGTCGACGTGGCCGGGTGCGGCAAACGCCAACTACGACATCAACGATTTCATCTCAACGGGGAGCAACCGCGACGCAGAAGGCGTCTTCGCACCGAGACTGGGCTTCAGTTTTGCGCTGACCGACACCTATACGCTGTTTGGTGGCTACGGTCGTTCTTACGACCGCAACCAGTTCGATTTCATCCGGGCGGAGAGTTCGGCGCAGACCTTCCGTACCTTCCAGTTCAATTTCGACACGGGCGATCCGAATTTCACCTGCACGAACTGTCCGGTGTGGGATCCGATTTACCTGACCGAGGCTGGAAGACAGCAGCTGCTAACAGGCAATACGCCAGCGGGCGGCCGGCAGATTTTCCTGATCAACAACGATCTCGATATGCCGTATTCGGATCAGTTCAGTCTGGGGCTTCGCGCCAACTTCGATGTCTGGGATGCCGAAGTCGGTATCTCCCACATTGCGGCAAGGGACGGTTTTGCCTGGCTGCTCGGCAACCGGCGAGACGACGGAACGTATTTCGCACCGGGCGCCATCTGGGGCCAGCCGTGGGGCTTTCCTCCACCGGGTTTCGGCAACCTCCTGCTCGGCGTCAACGGTCTGGAGTCCGATTCGGATTCCGCTTACCTGAAACTCGAGAAGCCGTATGACGAACTGTCCGGTTGGGGATTGACGGCGACTTATACGTTTACGGATGCCGAGGAAAATCGCGTATTCGGCCAGACCTTCTCGCTCGACTATCCGTCGCTGGACGACTACCCGGTGTTGACCTCTGCCGGCGTCTCGAGACATCGTTTTGTGGCTGCGGGTAGTCTGGATATGCCCTGGGGACTGCGGCTTTCGGGTAAGTTTTCGTACCGGTCGCCCATCTACCGCTACGGCATCGGCATGCCGGGCGACGCCAATGATCAGCGCGTGCCGCGTGTGACGAAAGCAGGTGACGACTTCCAGCAGGTGGATCTTGCGCTGACCAAGTATTTCAACGTCGGCAGTCCGGTCGGGCTCGACGAAGGCCGGCTGCGTCTCCGCGTCGACGTGATTAATGTCTTCGACAATTCCAATCTGACCAACTTTATCGGCAACGGCCGGGATGAGGACTTCGGGGAACCGGCCAACCGCAGTATCGGCGGCAACTTCCCGAGGACGATCAAACTCTCTATGGGCTACAGCTTCTGATCCCCCCTGAGGCAGAATGTCCAGCACGGGCAGACCGTCGCGCTTCGGCGCGGCGGTCTGTTTTTTCCTAAGCTTAAGACCGAAGGCTACACCAAAGGAGTCCCATGCGAGCCTTACCCGTTGTCCTCGCTGCCTTATGCTGCGCCTGCAGCCCCGCAGCCGACCAGGAAGAACCGACTGTTGAACTCCCCGAGCAGATCGATACAGAGCAGGCGTTTCTGGACGATCTGAGTGAACGCACGTTCCGCTATTTCTGGGAAACCACAGATCCGAATACCTGCCTTGCGCCCGACCGCTGGCCCTCAGCGCCGTTTTCGAGCATTGCGGCCATCGGTTTTGCGATAACGGCGTACGGCGTGGGCGCGGATCTTGGCTATGTGACGCGTGAGGAGGCCGCCGCTCGAACGTTGCGCTGCCTCGAGTTCTTCGACACGGCACCGCAGGGCCCCGACGCAACCGGGGTGACCGGCTACAAAGGTTTTTTCTACCACTTTCTGTCGATGCAGGACGGCACGCGACACAGGACCACGGAGCTGTCTTCTGTCGACAGCAGTCTGCTGTTCGCAGGGATCCTGTTTGCGCAGTCGTACTTCGACCGGCCCGACGCGGTAGAGACGGCGATTCGCGAGACGGCGGATCGTATCTACCGGCGCGCGGACTGGACCTATTTCCTGCGCGGCCCCGACGACAATCAGGCGACCAATCTGCCGGGGTCCAAGGGCATAGCGATGGGCTGGGAACCGGAGGTCGGTTTTGGGAAGCACGATTGGGTGGGCTACAACGAAGGCATGCTCGTGTACGTGCTGGCGCTCGGTTCGCCGACCCATCCGGTCAGCCGCGAGGCCTGGAACGAAGGCTGGGCGGCCGAGCTCGAGTCGAACTGGACAACGTTCTACGGTTACGAGCATCTCAACTTCGAGCCGCTGTTCGGTCATCAGTACTCGCACGTGTGGATCGATTTCCGTGGCATCCAGGACAATTTCATGCGCGCCAAGGGTATCGACTATTTCGAGAACAGCCGGCGGGCCACGCTTGCACAACGCGAATACGCAATCGATAACCCGAACGGCTGGGCAGGTTACGGGGAAAACATCTGGGGCCTGACGGCCTGTGACGGACCCGGCTATTCGAAGATGGAGTATTCGTTCAACGGCGAGCCGCGCCTGTTCATGGGGTACTCGGCGCGCGGCGCAAGCGCCATACGCGTGCGCGACGATGGCACGATCGCGCCGACGGCGGCCGGCGGTTCAATTCCGTTTGCGCCCGAGGTCACAATTCCCGCGCTCATGGCGATGAAAGATCGATACGGCGACGCCCTGTACACACGCTATGGATTCAAGGACGCATTCAACGCGAGCTTCACCTTCACGGAGCATCAGACGAACAGCGGCGAGATAAGGCCTGACACTGGCTGGATCGCCGCTGATCATTTGGGCATCGACCAAGGCCCCATCTTCCTGATGCTGGCGAACCACCGCAGCGGCATTGTCTGGGAGACGATGCAGAAGAACGCCTACATCCGGAAGGGTCTTCGCGAGATCGGTTTTTCCGGCGGGTGGCTGGATTGATTCGTCTGCAGCGAGCCCTCGGAGTAGCGTTTTGCGCGGCGGTACTGAATGCTTGTGCAACGGCTCCGGCTATGCTGGAAGATACCGGTGTCGCGACCCGCGACGACGGCAGTGAAATGTCTTATCTCGCTGCTATGCCGGCCCGACCGGGACCGCCGGCCAGCGGTTGGCCAGTGATCATCTTTTTGCACGGCAGCGGCGAAAGAGGCGGCGAGCTGTCGCGCGTAAAGATCCACGGACCGCTCAAGGCGGCTGCCGCGATACCCGATTTCCCGTTTCTCGTCGTGGCGCCGCATCTGCCGGTCGACGGTCGCTGGAAACCCGCCGATGTACTTGCCGTTCTGGACGACGTGGAGAGGCGTTGGCCCGTGGACGCCGCGCGTATTTACCTGACCGGACTGAGCCTCGGTGGTCACGGCAGCTGGGCGACGGCTGTCGACAGTCCCGAGCGGTTCGCGGCCGTTGCACCGATCAGCGGTCGCGGAGATCCCGCGCGGGCCTGTGCGTTGCTGGACCTGCCGGTCTGGGCCTTCCATGGCGTTGCCGATACGGTCGTGGATGCTGACGGGAGTCAGGATATGACCGATGCGCTCGAAGCCTGCGGCGGCAATCCCGGGCTTACGCTGTATCCGGATACGGGTCACGATGCCTGGACCCGAACCTACGCAGATCCGCAGTTTTATGCATGGCTGCTGAGCCACGAGCGAAGCGGCGTGCGGGAAGAGTGATGCCGTAAGCGCATAAACCAGCGCGGCCGTTACGGGCAACGCCAGAACGGGAGATACCAACATTACTCTGTCGACAATTGATCTGGCTATCGTGCTCGGCTACGCCGTTGCGCTGATCGCCATTGCCACGCTGGTCTCGCGCGAGCCGGCCGGGCACGCAAAAAACTCGGAAGACTATTTCCTCGCCGGCAAGGCGCTGCCGTGGTGGGCGGTCGGCGCCTCGCTGATCGCCGCCAACATCTCGGCCGAACAGATTATCGGGATGTCGGGTTCGGGCTATGTGGTCGGACTTGCGATTGCCTCTTACGAATGGATGGCCGCAGCGACGCTGCTGATCGTCGGCAAGTATTTCCTGCCGGTGTTCCTGAAGCGCGGCATTTTTACGATGCCGCAGTTCCTCGAGCAGCGCTTCGACAGCCGCGTGAAGTTTGTCATGTCGGTGTTCTGGCTGGGGCTGTATACCTTTGTCAATCTTACGGCGATCCTCTGGCTCGGCGCTACGGCCATCAATGCGCTGACAGGCTTCGGGATTACCTACGCGTTGATGGCGCTGGCGCTCTTCGCCGTAGCGTATTCCCTGTACGGGGGGCTCAAGGCCGTTGCACTGACCGACATCATTCAGGTGACGCTGCTCGTACTCGGTGGCCTGCTGATTGCCTGGATCTCGCTCGACAAGGTCGCGGGCGGCAACGGACCCATTGCGGGGTTTGGCGTGCTGCTCGAAAGTGCGCCGGAGAAGTTCGACATGATCCTATCGAAGGACAATCCCGAGTACATCAACCTGCCGGGCATCGGTGTGCTGATAGGCGGAATGTGGATGATGAATCTGTCGTACTGGGGCTTCAATCAGTACATCATTCAGCGCGCGCTCGGCGCGAAGAACATCGACGAAGCGCAGCGGGGCATCGTGTTCGCGGCGTTCCTCAAGCTTCTGATGCCGCTGATTATCGTCGTGCCGGGTATCGCGGCCTACCTGCTGGCACAGGATCCGAACAGCGGCATCAGCGTCGCGCGGCCGGATGCCGCGTACCCCAGCGTCATGGCGCTCGCGCCCGGCGGGATTCGTGGGCTGATTTTCGCCGCGCTGGTGGCGGCCATCGTGTCGTCCCTGGGATCGATGATGAACTCGATCTCCACGATCTTTACGCTGGACGTGTACCGGCCGCTGCACAAGGGTGACGAGTCCGAAAAGGAACTGGTTACGATCGGCCGCATTGCGAGCCTGTCGGCGATCACGATTGCCGTCCTCGTAGCGCAGCCGCTGCTCGGCAATTCGCCGCAGGCGTTCCAGTACATCCAGGAATTCACCGGTTTCTTTACGCCCGGGATCTGCGCGATCTTCATTCTCGGCGTCTTCTGGAAGAAGGCGACTGCAAACGGCGCGCTGCTGGCCGCGTTGTCGTCGTTCGCTCTATCGCTGGCGGGTAAGCTGCTGCTGCCCGCCGTTCCCTTCATGGATCGCGTGCTGTACGTGTTCGTCGCCTGCTGTGCGCTGATCGTGCTGACCGCAATGGTCGAGCGCAAGCCGCAGCCGAACGCCGTCGATCTCGCGGACGTCAGTTTTTCGACTTCAACCGGTTACTGGATCGGTTCGTCCATTGTCGTCGCCGGTCTGGTTGCACTGTACGGGGCCTTCTGGTGAGGCCGGGCTTTGCCCATGTCTCTTCGACGATCCTGCTGACGGCACTCATCGTCGGGCCGCATGCCGCCGCCACTGAACCGGAGTTGCCGAACGTCGTGTTCATTCTGGCCGACGACATTGGCTACGGCGATCTCGGCGCGTACGGCGGTAACATTCCGACCCCCAACATCGATTCGCTTGCGCGCAACGGCATGCGCTTTACCGACGCACACTCGCCGGCTGCGCTGTGCGCGCCGTCGCGCTTCAGCCTGCTGACGGGCAGCTATCCTTACCGTAACGGCCGACCCGGCGGGAGCTGGGATATCAACTACAGCTCGGGCTTTCGCGAGGGCAGCGAACACCTCAAGGAAGGGCGGCACCTGACCGTCGGGGACATCCTGCAGCGAGCCGGTTATGTCACGGGCTTTATCGGCAAGATGCACGTGGGCGGCGACGTGTTCGACGTCGACGGCGAGGTCATCCGCGAAAAAGGCCGCCTCAACGAAATGGACTTTAGCCGCGGCATTCGGAACGGGTTGCGCCGCCACGGCTTCGACTATGTATTCGGCCTGCCGAGCGGAATTCAGCACGAACCGTATGCGTTCTTCGAGAACGGCCGCTATCGGCCGGTCGATCCCCGCGATCGCGCCGACAATTCGAGTACCGTGTTGTTGCTCAACGGTGACTACCGGCTGGGCACCAACGGTGTATCCGAAATTGTCGAGGCGCCGAAAACTCCCGCGCGCACCGACCGCCGCTACGACTCGAGTCAGGTTGGACCCACACTCGCGAACAAGGCGTTGGCGTTCATCGATCGCGCCCTCGAGGAGCGCCGGCAAACCGGCCGGCATAGACCGTTTGCACTGTACTACGCGTCGCAGGCGATCCACGTGCCGCATACGCCGCCGATCGACTTCGACGGCGATCCCAGGGTCGTCGATCAGCCCGTGAAAGGCGTCACGGGCGGCCCGACCTCCGACATGATCGTGGAGCTCGATCTCCAGGTTGGCGCGCTGTTGGACAAGCTCGAATCCGCCGGGCTGCTCGAAGATACACTGGTATTCTTTACCAGTGACAACGGTGCGCTGCCGGCCAAGTTCACCGACTACGGGACTTACGTTCATGACAGCAACGGTCCCTGGCGGGACTACAAGGCATCCGTCTACGAAGGCGGGCATCGCGTGCCGTTCATTGCGCAGTGGGGTGATGCGGAACGGGGCCGCTTCACGATCCCTCCGGGAACGGTCGCGGATCAAACCATCATGACGCAAGACTGGGTGGCGACAATCTATGCGTTGACCGGTCAGGCCATGGCGCCAGATCAGGCCATGGACAGCGCCTCGCTCGTGCCGGTGTTGCTACACGGCAGCGACGAGCCGGTTCACGACTTCGTGCTGTACCAGGCGGGTTTTGCCATGGTCGGTGCGATTCGCCGGAACCAGTACGTACTCGTCATCGACGAACATCGGGAAGCCACCGAACTCTACGATCTCGCGCTCGACCCGGCGCAGACGGAAAACCTGATCGGCGAGCCGTCGAAGGCGCTTTTGATCGAGAAATTGCGGCAGATTTACCTGCGCCACCGCGATCGGGACACGACGACGTTCGACGAGCCCCGCACGACGCCGGTCGTGGAGGCGATAAGCTTCGACCAGCCTGCTAGAGACGGCCCATGAAAACCCAGAGCAGCAAGGGGATGACGACAAAGGCCGCGACGGTCTGGGCCGTAATGATCGAGGCCATGACGCTGCCGTTGCCGCCGAGCTGGCGGGCGAGAATGTAGGCGGATGGGGCAACCGGTGTGACGAAAGCGACCAGCAGAACGCCGGCGGCCACGCCCGTCAGGCCTGTCGCCTTGAATAGCGCAAACGCGGCCACGGGTTTGACGACAAACTGGACAAGCGATGCAGCGGCAACCGGCGATGCGTGTTCCCGCATCGAGCGCGGTTCGAGCACGGCGCCTACGGCAAGCAGGCCCAGCGGCAACGCCGCGCGCGATGTGAGATCGAGCACGTGTTCGGTCACACCCGGCAAACCGATGCCGCTAACGCTCAAACCCCAGCCGAACAGGCAGGCGAGTATCAACGGGTTCGTTGCGATGTCGCGCAGGAAAGTGCGCAGCCCCTTGCCGCCCCGGTCCGTCCAGATCGAAAACGCCGCAACCGAAAGCACGTTGATCACGACGATCAGCAGGCCAATGGCGACGGCGCCAAGGCGCAGGCCGTCAACGCCGAAAAACGCCTGCGACAAGGCTAGCGCAATGTACGAGTTGAAGCGCACGCCGCCCTGGAAGATGGACGTAAACGTCGCACCGTCACACGGCTTGCGCCATGCATACCAGATTGTCAGCACAATCGCCGCGAGTAACAGCGTGACGGTAAGCACGCCCAGCATGTGCGGCCAGGGCACGCCGTCGAGGTCCTGTACCGCCAGATTGCGAATTAGCAACGCCGGGAACAGCACAAAATACGTCAGCTTCTCGACGCCCGCCCAGATCTCAACTGGGAGAAACTCGATGCGACGCAGCAGCTGCCCGGCAACGATCAGCGAGAGGGTCGGTGCGAGCGTTATCGCGATTTCGATCATTACGCGGTTGCTGTCCGTAAGGCGGCGGCGACGCACAGCCGCGAACGCAACGATAGCGGAAGTCGTTCAACAAGCCCAGAAGGAGGTCATTGCGGCATGCGTTCTTTGATTGCGCTTCTGATGTGTGTCGTAGCCATGTTGAGTACAGCGGCTTGCGTGAAGGATCTGCCGCTATCGACGGTGTTGTATCGGTCGGACGAGTTTGCCCTGCATGCCGACGCTGTAGTGCAGGGCGCATTCGATGCACGCGCATATTCAGCCGAGAAGATGTCGAGCAGCTATCCGCGCGCGGCGCACGAGGTCATGTTCAAGTTCAGCATCAACGGCACCGAAAACGAGTTTCCGCCGGGCAAGGACCAAATGATCTACCTGCGCGGACAGGACGGAAGACTGCAAACGCCGGTCTATACGTTCGGCGTGCTGCATGCCGCCGAGGCGCCGCTGCCGTCACGGGAGGTCTCTCCGGAGGAAGGGCCGCTTGCCGTCACGTTCCGCGTGGACATGAACGCCGTGCTGCGGGCGTTCGAGGAGAACGGCGAATACACGCCACCCAACGGCACGCCCATCCCGGCCGAAGACTTCCACGGCATTTACATCATGGGCAACACCAGCCCCTTGAGCTGGGACATGACCACGCTGCGTCCGGGTTCGCCGCGGCAGCTCGAGGACAATGACGGCGACGGCATCTACGAACTGACGCTCGAGTTCGAGGCAGTCTACAATCGCCCGCTCGACCGCAACGGGCGCGCGGTCTGGACCCTGGACAGCGACCTTTCGGGGCTGCCTGCCTATCGCTCCGAACAGACACTGATCGATGCGATCCACAATCTCAGTCTCGAGGAACTGCTGCAGCTCGTCCGCGACGACGGCGGTATGGTTGCGGGAGCACGCTGGCCCGATGTGTGGACCCGCGACGTGGCGTGGGGCGCCTTGCTCGCGGCAGCGGCCATCATGCCGGAGACGGTGAAAAAGAGCCTGCTGCTCAAAGTGGACACACAAGGCCGAATTATTCAGGACCTGGGGACCGGCGGCTCATGGCCTGTGTCGACCGATCGCATGGCCTGGGCCGTGGCGGCGTGGGAGGTGTATGCCGTAACCGGCGACAAGGTGTGGCTCAGGACGGCATTCGACGTCATCGAGCGTTCGGCAAAAGCCGATCTCAAAACCGCGTTTGACGAGACCACGGGTTTGTTCTACGGCGAGTCGTCGTTTCTCGACTGGCGCGAGCAGAGCTATCCACGCTGGATGCAGCCCGCCGACATTTACCGGTCGCAGGCGATCGGCACCAACGCGCTGCATTACGCCGCTTACCGGATACTGGCGAAAATGGCGGAGGCGCTAAGCGAAGAGTCCGGTACGTATACCGAGGTTGCCGATGCGGTTCGGGCAGGCATGAACCAGCACCTCTGGCTGCCCGATCGCGGCTATTACGGTCAGTTTCGCTACGGCCGCATCTACATGAGCCTGTCGCCGCGCGCCGAAGCCCTGGGCGAAGCGTTCACCATCCTCTTCGGCGTCGCGGACCCGGAGCGGCAGGCTCAATTGGCCGCGTCGATGCCGGTGGTGCCGTTTGGTGTGCCGAGTTTCTGGCCGTACAGTGCCGGAATACCGGCCTACCACAACGCCGGTATCTGGCCGCAAGTAGGCGGCTTCTGGACCTGGGCCGCGGCACAAGCCGGCAATACGGCGGGCGTCGAACACGGCCTTGCATCGTCGTACCGGGGAGCCGCTCTGTTTCTGACGAATAAGGAGAACGTGGTGGCGGCAACCGGGCATTTCGAGGGCACGGAACTGAACTCTGACCGCTTCCTGGGCAGCATCGGCGCATCGCTCGCCGGTATCTACCGGGTGCTGCTCGGTATGCGTTTTCATCCGGACAGCCTGGAGTTTCGGCCGACTATTCCGCGCACCTACGCGGGCGAGCGGCAGCTATCCGGTTTCGCCTACCGCGAAGCGGTACTGACCGTCGATGTCGAGGGCTTCGGCACCGGCGTTGCGGAGGCATACCTGAACGGCAAGCGTCTGGCGTCGGCCAGTATTCCCGGCGATCTGCGCGGTGCCCAGCATGTGCGGCTGGTCATGAACGGCAAGTGGCCGGATGCTCGACTCCCGCTGTTCCGTAACGTTAGCGCTCCGCCGACGCCAGAGCCGAAACTCCAGGACTCGACGCTTGTGTGGCCTGCTGTCGCCGAGGCGAATCACTATCGGCTGTACCGCAACGGCGAGCCGGCGGCGCGCATACAAGGCACGCATACGCAGATAGAAATATCCGATCGCCTTTCCGAGTACCAGCTCGCTGCCATCGGCGAGAACGGCCATTCGTCTTTCCTCAGCGAGCCGCTACGCGCACAGACACAGCCCGGCGTTGCAGTGTTGCTGCCTGAACGCGCGGGCGATCCACCGGAAGCGGGCGGCTCGACACTGCTGACGCCGATACAAAACACAGCCGTAACGTTCCGGTCCGAGATATCGGTCGCCGCTTGCTACAGTGTTGATGCCTTTTACGCCAACGGCAGCGGGCCCATCAACTCCGGCAACAGCGCCGCGATTCGCTCCTTGCTGCATAACGAAGACCGCGTTGGCCCGCTCGTCATGCCGCACCGGGGGAAGAACAACTGGGAGGCGTGGGGCTACAGCAGCGCGCTGCGTGTTTTGCTGGAGGAGGGCGAGCACACCTTTACGCTTGCCTACACGGATAACGACCGGAACATGAGCATCGACGTGAACGACGCGAGGCTCAAGCACTTGCGATTGACGAGGCTGGCGCCGGACACTGCCTGCGCGTCGACGCTGACTCAGTAAGGACTCGAAGGCAACATGTGCACACCGTGACGTGCCTTGACGGGCACGCGGGCTGTGTGAGGTGAGTAAAAAAAAGCCCGGGCTCTGGTTCCATGAACGGCTTGGCCTCAGGCTGCCCGATCGCCGGTCTGAACGTCGCTGCGCCCTGCGTTGGCTTCAGCATGCACCGCATCGACCAGCTGCGGGGGCAGTTTCAGGAGGTCCGCAAGGCGCCTCAGGTAGGTTTGTCCTTCGTAGGTCAGCTCGTCGATCGCGAGCAGCGATGCGGCGTAGACTTCCACGGCGATAGCCGGGTCGTGCGCGCCGGCCACGATCGCCGTCACGGGTTGCGGATTGCGCAGTTCATCGAACAGCGTCGCTTTATCTTCGTTGCTCAGCGGCAGTTGTTCTGCGTGCTCGAAGATGCGCATGTGTTCCGCGCTGTCAATGTGACCGTCCGACATGGCGGCGGTCACCATTGCGCGAATGATCAAAAGACTGTTGCCGCCGGCGTGGCGCGCGTCGATTTTTTCGACGTCGAAGCCCTGCTCGGGCAGATCCTGCCAGGCTGCCTGGGTCTGAGCTGCGCCCTGGCCGTTGTTCTGCTGCCCGTTGTTCTGCTGCTGATAGTTGCGATAGGCGTTCCATGCGAGACCGCCGATAGCGGCAACGCCGCCCAGTTTGAGCAAGTTGGCTGCGGTCTTGCGGCCTTTCTTGCTCGTCAGCGCGCCAGTCACCGCACCTCCGGCAAGGCCGCCGGCCAGTCCGGCTGCAACGCTACTTTGGGTCAGGCCCGAAAGAACTTTGTTGAAGTCGACCATTGGCTCTTCTCCTAAACTCGGTCTAACAGTATGAGTTCGGAGAAAGCTTCGGAAAATCGGAAAAAATGATCTGAAATCATCGGTTTTTCCGATGTTTCCCGAAGCCCCCGCTGCACCTGTAAACGTCCTGTTTCCAATTTGCGGCAGCCGTATGTCAGACGACAGCGGTTGGTCACCCAAACGTAAAGCCGCGATTACGGGACTGTCACACGCGGGCCGCATTCTGAGCGGCGTCAGGGGACAGATAGCGTGGCCTCGAGGGCCGCGAGGGGAAACCATCGTGAACTACACTACCGTTGCGGTCGGCGCCATGGCCACCGCTGTTTTACTGTGCTCCATGCTCGTTCCTTCTGCCGCTACCGCGCAGGCAGGCAGCGCAAACGACGTGGAAGAGATCATTGTGTTCGGTACGGCGCGTAACCGCGTCGAGTCGATCAGCCGCAAGCGCGACGCAGACCGCATCATCGAAGCGTTGGGCACGGACGAACTCGGTCAGCTGCCCGACAAGAACGTTGGCGAGGCGCTGAATCGTGCACCGGGCGTGTCGATGCTCGTCGAAAAGGGCGAAGGTCGTTACGTGCAGATCCGCGGCGTTCGCCCGGAATTGAATAACGTGACGCTGAACGGTACGGCGCTGGGGTCTCCCGAGGCTGAGGGCGGCGGCCGCGTGACGCCTTTCGACGTGCTGTCGTCGAGCCTGCTCAAGGCTGTTCAGGTCATCAAGACCCCAACACCCGATATGGACGGCCAGGGCATCGGCGGAACCGTCAACGTCGAGACGCGCATGCCTTTCGACAATCCCGAACTGCTCTACGGTTACGCCACCGCGCGCATGGGCTACGAAGAAATCCGCCCGGAAGATGAGTCGTTCGGCGGGCAAGATCCGATGGGCATCGACGGCCTGCTGTCGGGCAAGACCGCGGACGAACGAGTGGGCTGGCTGATTGGCGGCACGTATTCCTCGCGGGAGTACGTGGCGCAAGGCATATTCCAGGACGACTGGCGAGACGTCGATGGAGCGACGCTCCCCGAAGAGGTCAAGAACAACTACTACCTGATCGGCCGTGACCGCATCAATCTGTCGGCAGCGCTGGAGTTTCGCCCGAACGAGTTTTCGAGTTACTTCGTGCGCAGCTTCTATGCCTACTGGGACGAGTTCCAGCACCGCAACCGTTTTCAGCAGGGGCTCAGCAATGGCGTTGTCGCAGAGTCCGCGGACCGGGGAACGGCTGACGGCAACCGGATCTCCCCGAACATCCGGTTGGAGGAGGTCGAGAAAACCCTGCTGTCGTTTACGGCCGGTGGGCAGAACCTGCTTAACGAGCGCCTGCTGCTCAATTACGAGCTGCAGTTCAATCGCAACGAGATAGAGGAGCCGTACTCTTACTGGGAGTTTCGCTCGGGGGGCGACTTTGGCCCCGATGTCTGGACAATCGGCGGCAATGGCATCGTCAACGTCACGCCGGACGCGGTGGGCCCCGATCGTCAGGACCCGAACCTGATCGGCTTCCGCCGGGTGCGTTTCCAGGATCGGGATCTGACGGAAGACACGCTCATTGCCGGTGCGGACCTGACCTGGGATTTCGCCGATGCCTACGTCAAGACCGGCTTCAAGGCGACGCGAACGGAGCGTGAGAACGACTACACGCGTACGAGGTACGACGGTGGCGCACAGGACCTGACGCTTGGCACCGATGCGTCGTTTACGAGCGGTGCTTTCGTCAACGACACGCCTTCCGGCGACGCGCCGAACATCTGGATGAACATCGATGCGATGAATCGCTTTTTCGCCGATTCGTCCAACGCCGGATTCTTCGAGCTCAACGAAGGCGACACCTTTGCATCCAACTTCGCCGGGGACTATGACATTACCGAGAGCGTCTACGCCGGCTATGTCATGGCATCGCGCGAGTTCGGCGCGCTCAGCGTGACGGGTGGCGTCCGGGTCGAGTTGACGGACGTCGACTCGAGCGGTTTTCTGCGCAGCGGCGGTGAAGCGACGCGGGTCGACGCCAGCGGCGACTACACATCTGTTCTGCCGTCGCTGATAGCAAACTGGCGGTTGTCCCAGGACGTCGTGCTGCGGGGCGCCGTGAGCAGGGCGTTGGGTCGTCCGGACTACGACGACATTGCGCCGCGATCCAACTATTCGGAAGAAGCGGGTGAGGGTGTGATTTCGATCGGCAACCCGGCACTCGAAGCGCGCCACTCCTGGAACCTGGACGTATCGGCGGAGTGGTACCCGAACGAGCTGACGCAGCTTTCCCTGGCCGTTTTCTACAAGGATATCGACAACGAGTTCGTGAGCCGCGCCGAGCGCTTCACGGGCCAGGCCGATATTGACGGCGCCGTTGCCGCCCTGGGCCTCGCCGGCAGCATCGACACATCGATTCTCGATGAACTTGTGGTCTCGCGAGTCGAAAACGGCGAGGCTTCAGAGCTGTTCGGTGCGGAAGTCTCCGTGCAGACGCAGTTCGATATGTTGCCGGAACCGTTCGACGGGTTCGGTGCGGCCGTGTCCGCGACGTTCATCGACGCTGAAGTCGATATCGAGCGCGACGGCGTCGTCGAAACCCTGCCTCTGCCGGGACAAGCCGAGTCGACCTATAACTTCTCGCTGTTCTACCAGAAGGGTGCGATCGATGCCGCACTGTCCTATGCCTACAACGACAGTTTCCTGACCGACATCAACGGCAGCCGCGACGAGGATCTCGATCAGGGTGAGTTCGGTCGCTGGGACGCGCGCATATCGTACTCGTTCAACGAGAACATTCGGATTTTCTTCGAAGGCGTGAACCTGAATGACGAACCGACCAGCGAATTTCAGGGTGGCCGCGAGCGGCAGAACACCGAGTTCGAGTACGTAGGACGGTCTTATTACCTTGGAGCGTCGCTGGGTTTCTGAGGCCGCTTCTAGTCAAACAGCAGCGGCTTGTTCGGGTCGGCGCGGAACAAAAACGCCGCGCCGATATCGTGTTCGAGGACACGTGCGGTGGACAGCGGCGGCAGATTGTCGAGTGCAAAGAAGCCAACCGCCGTGGTTTCCGCTCCGGCCCTGGGCTCTCGGTTGTCGCGCGTCTCGCAGAGGAAGAACAGTTTGTAGACGTCGCGGCTGTCCGGCGGGTAGGGGTGTCTCGCCTTGTGGCGAATGCCGTACACGCGGGTTGCCGTGACGTCGAGACAGGCCTCTTCGCGGATCTCTTTCTCGACGTTTTCCGCCGGAGACGTGCCGATCTCCGCAAACCCGCCGGGCAGGGTCCAGAGCCCGTCGCTCGCTTCCCGAACCAGGAGCACCTTGTCGTCTTCGAAAACCGCACCGCGGACGTCTACTTTCGGGGTTGCGTAGCCTTTCGCAAAATCCGGAACCAGGCCTTCGATTCGCCCGACGGGCACGTTGCCGAGCAGTGCGAGCATTTCGTTCGCAATGCCGGCGACCTCCCTGTATCGCTCTCGGTCGAATTCGTCCCCGCAGTAGTGGAGCCCCGTGGATGCGAGCGCTTGCAGGCGTTTGGCCCAGTGTAGCCAGCGGTCTTCCATTGCGTTTTCCCCGCGCCGCTGAAGAACGGCCTGAGCGAATGTACTGACGGTCGTCCGGCGTGGCAACCGATGCGTTTGCCGCGCCGGCGAAGAGCCCGATCTCAGGGTTTCGGCGCGTCGGGTTGGCGTTCCGGCACGGCCGCCGCGAAGGCCGGCAGTTCGAGACAGCGTGCGTCCACGGCGACGAGCTTGGGGAACGGCGTCAGGTCGATGTTGAAACGCCGGGCGTTGTAGATCTGCGGCACGAGACAGACATCGGCGGCCGTTATCGTATCGCCAAACGTGTAGGCACCGTCGGAACAGATCTTCTCGAGCGCGTGGAACGCCTCGTGGATCCAGTGACCGTACCACGTGTTGACGGCGTCGCCGTCGGCTGCCAGCGGTCCCTTGAGATAGTTGAGGACGCGCAGGTTATTGAGCGGATGTACGTCGCAGGCAATGGCGGCGGCAAACGCCCGGACCTGGGCGCGTTGAACGGGCTCTTCTGGATACAGCGGCGGTTCGGGGTGAGTGTCTTCGAGGTATTCGAGGATCGCGAGCGATTGCGCAATGCCGGCACGGCCGTCCTCGAGAAACGGTACCAGCATTTGCGGGTTGCGCGTGGCATACCCGTCGCGGCGATGTTCGGCGTCCGTCAGGTCGACCGTGACCGTGTCGTAGTCGAGGCCCTTGAGGTTGAGCGCAAGGCGCACGCGGTACGCGGCCGTGGATCGCCAGTAGCTATACAGCGTGATCGCCATCATTTGTCCTCGGTGCTTGTGCCGGATGTGCCTGTTTCGGTCGAACCTGTCTCGGTCGAATCAGGGCCCTTCGTAGCGTTCGACGACCTGATCGATGGCGCCGAAAATAGTGTGCCCTTGGTCGTCGAGCATTTCGATGCGGATGCGGTCGCCGAACTGCATGAACGGTGTTTTTGGCTTGCCGTGTTCGATCGTTTCGATCGTTCGGAGTTCGGCAAGGCAGGAGTAGCCGACACCACCGTCCGCAATCGTTTTGCCGGGACCACCGTCGAGCTTATTGGAAACGGTGCCCGAGCCAATGACCGTGCCGGCGCCCAGCGGGCGGGTTTTGGCCGCATGCGCAATCAGCGTGCCGAAATCGAAGGTCATGTCGATCCCGGCTTCCGGTTTGCCGAACGGCTGGCCGTTGAGGTTCGACAGGAGCGGCAGGTGCAGCTTGCCGTCTTTCCAGGCGTCGCCCAGTTCGTCGGGCGTGACCGCCACCGGCGAGAACGCGCTGGACGGTTTTGACTGGAAAAAGCCGAAACCCTTCGCGAGTTCGGCGGGGATCAGGTTCCTGAGCGAGACGTCGTTGACGATCATGACCAGCCGGATGCAGTCGATCGCGTCGGTGGCGCTGATGCCCATCGGTACGTCGCTCGTCACGACGGTGACTTCGGCCTCGAAGTCGATGCCCCAGGCCTCGTCGGCGGCGAGGATCGGATCCTCGGGACCGAGAAACGCGTCGGAGCCGCCCTGGTACATCAGCGGGTCGGTCCAGAAACTCTCGGGCATTTCGGCGCCGCGAGCGCGCCGCACCAGTTCGACGTGGTTCACGTAGGCGCTGCCGTCGGCCCACTGATACGCGCGCGGCAGCGGCGCCGCGCAATCGACAGGTTTGAACGGCTTGCCCGATACGTTGACGTCATCAACGAGCTTGCTGATCTCCGGCGCGAGCTGATCCCAGTTGTCGAGCAGTGCCTGCAGCGTTGGTGCCACGGCTGCGGCGGATTCGTAGCGCGTCAGGTCGCGCGACACGACCACGAGGTCGCCGTCGCGACCCGACTTGAGTGAGGCGAGCTTCATTCTTGAGTGGTCTCCACTTCCGTAGTCCCTGTGAACTCGAGTTCGTGCAGCCAGGCGGCGTGCCGTGGTGCTTTCTTGGTCTGGCTCCATTCCTCGAGCATGGCCGGCGCCACGCGCTTCAGCTCGGCCATCTGCTCCGCGGTCTGCGTGTTGGCGACGAGTTCGAGGCGGTGGCCGTTCGGATCGAAGAAGTAGATGGACTGGAAGATACCGTGGTTGGTCGGTCCGAGCACTTCGACACCTTCGTTCTCGATGTGCGCCTTCGCGGCCAGCAGCTCGTCGTAGGAGCCCAGTTCGAAGGCAATGTGCTGCACCCACTCGGGCGTGTTGTGATCGCGGTCCATCGGCTCGCGTGTCGGCAGTTCAAAAAACGCGAGCACGTTGCCCATGCCGGCATCCAGGAATACGTGCATGTACGGATCTGGCTCCTTGGTGGACGGCACCTGATCTTCGGCAAACGCCACCGTGAACTCCATGTCGAGCACACGCTGGTAGAACTCGACGGTTTCCTTGGCGTCTTTGCAGCGGTACGCCACGTGGTGAATACGCTGAAGTTTCATACCCGTTCCTTGCCCTGTGCGCCCTTTAGCCGTCCGCCGCGACGACGCCGCGCGCGACCTGGTCGCGTTCGATCGATTCGAACAGCGCCTTGAAGTTGCCTTCGCCGAAACCCTCGTCGCGCTTACGCTGAATGAATTCGAAGAACGTCGGCCCGACCATGTTAGCGGAAAAGATTTGCAGCAGCAGGCGCGGATCGTCGTTTTCGGTGCTGCCGTCCATGAGGATGCCGCGCGCCTGCATTTCGTCGACCGGTTCGCCGTGGCCGGGCAGGCGCTCGTCGAGCATTTCGTAGTAGGCGGCTGGCGGGGGCGTCATGAACTCGATGCCGCGAGCCTGGAGGCGGTCCCAGCAGGCGTAAAGATCGTCGCAGGCGAGTGCAATGTGCTGGATGCCTTCCCCGTTGAACGCCATCAGGAACTCCTCGATCTGCCCGGTTCCCTGCGACGCCTCTTCGTTGAGCGGAATGCGAATCCGGTCGTCGGGCGCGGTCATGGCCTTGGAGAACAGACCGGTGTATTCACCCTTGATGTCGAAGTAGCGAATCTCGCGGAAGTTGAACAGGCGCTCGTAGAACTCAGCCCAGAACCCCATGCGGCCACGGTAAACGTTGTGGGTCAGGTGGTCGATCTCGTAGAAGCCCGCGCCTTCGGGGTGCCGTTCGGCGCCGTCTTCGAATTCGAAGTCGATGTCGTAAATGGTGCTGCCTTCTTCGTAGCGGTCGATGAGGTACAACGGTGCGCCGCCAATGCCCTTGATGGCCGGCAGGCGCAGTTCCATCGGGCCGGTCGGGATGTCGATCGGCTGTGCGCCGAGTTCGAGCGCACGATGGTAGGCGGCATGTGCGTCCTTGACGCGAAACGCCATGCCGCAGGCTGACGGCCCGTGCTCCTGCGCAAAATAGTAGGCGTGGCTCGCCGGCTCGTTGTTGAGGACGAAGTTGATGCCGCCCTGGCGCCACAGCTCCACGTTCTTGGAGCGATGACGGGCGACGCGCGAGAAGCCCAGCAGGTCGAAGGCCTGGGTCAGAACCGATGGGTCCGGTGCGGCGAATTCAACAAACTCGAAGCCGTCGAGTCCCATGGGATTTGCTGCATCGTTCATCGTTGTTCCTCCTTCATCGTGCCATTCGGTTGCCGCCAGATCGGCCGCGGCACGGCCAGCCTGGCAAAAGCAGATAGTTTGTACGCGATTGCGCGCATTTACTGCTCAAAAATGCGAAGATTCGACGGCTAGATGCAGCAAATTGACCTTTCTAGACCCTAAAATGAGCAAAAAGACCATAGCGCTCAGCCGCGCTGACCGCAGGCTGCTGAAAGCACTCCAGGAGAACGCTGGCCTTAGCCAGAGCGAACTCGCCGAGCGCGCGGGTATGTCGCGGAGTTCCGCGGCGCGCCGGATTCGCGACTTCGAAACCGCAGGGCTCATCGAGCGCCAGGTGGCGCTCCTGAATCCACGCATGGCCGGTTTCAACATCGAAGTGCAGCTGGCCGTGGCCATGGTCGAGCACACCGACGAAAATCGGCGTTCGTTCGAGTCCTACGTGCGCGGCCTCGACGCCGTGCTGGAGTGTTTCTCGGTATCGGGTGACCGCGACTACATCCTGCACGTCCTCGTCGCCGACATGGAGTCGTACACGGACTTCCTGAACACGCGCATCCTTTCGCACCCTGCCGTCGGATCCGCGAGTTCGACGTTTGTGCTCAAACGCGTGAAGTACACGACGAGGCTGCCGCTGGATTAGTCTGGTTGGCCGCAGTCGACGTTTATCAACCTAAAAACTAGGTAAGATAACCTAATTTTTAGGTAAAATAACCCAAGACTAAGGTATCCAGCAGACGAGGTGCCGCATGACGAGTACAGCCCGTATTTCAGAGGCACCGCTAAAGGGGTTATTTGGCAGCAAAGCGGCCTATCAGGTGCTCATGTTTCTGGAGAACTATGAACACGGCTACCCGTCGCAGATTTCGAAGACGTTCGGGATGTCGCTCAGCCAGGTTCAGAATCAACTTCAGAAGTTCGAGCAGCTGGGACTACTGGTCAGCCGCAAAGAAGGCCCGACTCGCGTCTACTACTTCAAGGGAGGTCCAGTCGTCGACGCGCTACACCAGTTCCTTCGCGCGATGCTCGACGGTCTCCCGGAAACGACTATTCGCAAGTATTACCGAGAAAGGAGGCGACCCAGACGCGAAGGGAAGCGCTAGAGTGCTTTCACCTACTGGCATAACCCAGGGACGGTGTGAGCCGACGTGGCGGAGATCACCGAGAAGACGACGCTACTCGAACTTGCAGCGATTGTCTCCGAGGCTCTTCAATCCTCAGGTATCGTAGCAACGCTGTCGGGTGGAGCAGCTGTGTCGATCTATTCTCGGAACTACTACCAGTCCGAGGACCTTGACTTTGTTACGACGGCCTTGATCGATGAGCTGAAAGCTGCGCTCAAGCCTCTGGGGTTCGAACACATCGGGCGCCGACGGTTGTCCGTATTCGAGCATGCTGCGACGCGCTAGTACATCGAGTTTCCGCCTGCACCGCTAAGTTTTGGCGGCACGTATGTAAATCCGTCCGACTGTGCCCTGATTAACACTCCAGTCGGAAAACTTCGAATCGTCTCGCCAACACACTCCGTTATGGACAGGCTGATTGCGGCTGCGGCGTGGAAAGACGCCCAGTCTTTGGAACAGGCGATTCTTGTCGCCTCTCATCAGGCAAACAATATCGATTGGAAGGCGTTAGAGAGCTGGGTGCTGCGCGAAGGCATCGCAGCCGACAAAGAAGTGCGCGAGTTCTATAAGAAGATAGCCCGAAATCTGCCGTGAACTGCTTGGTCGCGTGGGGCTCTGCTTCGCGATGGGGCCCGATCTCCTGAGAAACAACCGTCTGGTGCGTCTACTGAGTAGGGCCCGGCCAATCCCGGCCGGGGAATCGACTTAGAGACTCTCAAACTGCCTGGCACCATGATGACAGCACTTCGTCTTCTTGCATCGGACAACAACGATCGCGGCGATCTTTTCACACGACTGATGTCCGATCTCTTTTACGCACTCGGCTACGACAATCTCCGTTTCGACGTTAACAAAACCGGCCGGGAGATCGATATCGAAGGCACGCATCGACGGGAGGCGCGCCGCGTTCTGGCCGAGTGCAAGGCCCATTCGAAGAAAATGGGTGGCGCCGACCTGAACAAGTTCCTTGGCGTTCTGACGCGGGAGCGCGGTAAAGGACAACCCGTTGCCGGCTATTTCGTATCGCTCGGCGGCTACTCCGAAGCCGGCATCGAGCAGGAATCGGACACCGACGAGCAGCTCCGCGTCATAACCCTCGACGCTGACGATGTCGTTCGCGAACTCTGCGACGCCGGCATGTTGATCGCGTTGGACAAGGCAACCGAGCGTGCAGGACGGTGCGTCGAGTTCGCCAGGCTCGATGAGCAGACAAGGTTCGAGGGCGCCGAGCTGCTGGGTCATGATCTCGGTTACGTCTGGGCAGTCTTCTACGGCGCGGGAAAAGAACGTACTCATTTAGCGTTAGTCCACGCGGACGGCGAGCCCTTGGCCGAATCCGTTGCAGAGCAGGTCATCGACGCCGACAGCGATTGCGGCGGGACGCTGCACACGCTGACCTACCTTGCGCCTCCGCCTGCAAGCCGGGACCGAGAGACCCTGGCGCTGGAGGCGCTCGGGCACTATCGCCGGTGGGTCGTCGCGGACTGCGGCTACATCCAGCTGGACGGCTTGCCCGCTGACACCGATCTCGCTGCATCGCGCATGCGCCTGGAGAAACTCTTCATACCGCTGAAGCTCAATGTGACGGAACCGAGGCCAGAACAAGAGGGAGAAAAGCACGACGGAGAAAAACAGGAGGAAGAAAAGCAAGACGAGATTGTCCGCGTGGGCGATTTCCTGCGGTCGACCTCCAGAGTGGCCATTCTCGCCCAACCGGGAGGGGGCAAGAGCACTCTGCTAAAACGCATAGCGGTCGCGTACGCGGACCCGGACCGCCACAAGGAGGTGTCGGACGGTTTGCCGGATCGCAACTGGCTGCCTCTCGTACTTCGTTGCCGGGAGTTGCGGGATCGCTACAACCTGCCTATTCGTGAGCTGCTGGCTGATCTCGGCCGGCAGGCGGAGATGGACGAGGACCAGGCCGCGGCATTTCGTATGCTGGTCGACCGTTCACTCATGGCGGGTGAAGTGCTGCTGCTCGTCGACGGGCTCGACGAGTTTGCCGACGAATCGGCTCGCAAGATCTTTGCCAGCCACTTGCGCACGTTCCTGGCAATGTTTCCAAACGTTTCGCTCGTCGTGACGTCGCGGGAAGCGGGTTTCCGGCAGATTGCCGGCGTCATCGCCAGTGTGTGCAGGCAGACGACAATGGCGCCGTTTGACGAATCTGACGTTCGCGAGCTTTGTGAGCTGTGGCATGCCGAAGTCGTTGGGGATAGCGAGGCGGTTCGTAACGAGTCCCGGGACCTCGCCGATACGATCTGGAGGAACGAACGCATACGGGCGCTGGCGGAAAATCCCCTGATGCTGACCACCTTGCTCGTCGTGCGCCGCAACGTGGGTGAGCTTCCTACCAAACGGGTCAAGCTCTACAAGGCCGCCGTGGACGTGCTCGTACGTACCTGGAACGTCGAGGGCTTTACGCCGCTCGATGAAGAGGAAACCCTGGCGAGGCTTTCCTATGTGGCCGTTGCAATGATGACGTCGGGCAAGCAGCAAATTGGCCGCCGGCGGCTGCTCGAACTGCTGCGGGGTGCGCAGAATGAGCTGGAGGCTGAACTTCAGTTTGCGACGCTGGGCCCGAACGAGTTTATCGACCGGATCGAATACCGTAGCAGTCTGCTGATGCAGACAGGCCACGAGGAGATCGACGGCGAGATTCAGGAAGTCTTCGAGTTTCGCCACCTGACTTTTCAGGAATACCTGGCGGCTCGCGGTCTCGTCATGGAACAGTACCCCGATCGAGATGAAGGGCTGTCGTTGACCGAGCTTCTGGAACCCCATTTCGACGACGAGGCCTGGCTTGAGGTTGTTCCTCTCGCAGCGGTTCTGGCGAACCGGCGGGCCGCGGAATCTTTAGTCAGGCGTTTGACGGATAGCTGCGCATCAGTGCCTAACGAAACCGGTCCCTACGGCATTCCGATCCGGCCTCAGCATGCCATATTGCTAACACGTTGTCTGCAGGACGAAGTACAGGTTGTACCCGGCACATTGCGTAACGCCCTTTGCGAAATCGTTCGGTTCAACCCTTACGACTCGCCTCGTACGAATATCCCGGGGCTGCTAAGGGGCAAATTTGGAGGTCTGCTTCGAGAGGTTCTGGAGGATGTCTTTTTTGGACAGGCAAAGAATTGGGAAACTTATCTAAGATCAATCATCCTCGTTGCCCACATCGTATTCCAGAAAAAAGAAGACGTCGATTTCGTGGGCGATGTTGTTCCACGAATCGAATACGCTCTGGAAAACGGTAATCGAGTTCAGCGCGGTTCGGCGGTCCTGATGATCGCAGAAGCAGTCTCGAGCCTAAAGAATAGCTACAAGCCGTCGATCCAGATCTCGCACTTCGAAACGTTACGAGATCGCATTGGCGCATTACTGGATCCGGACGATCCGCCGCTGGCGCTGTGTATCTGCTATTGCCTTTGGAGGAGCGGTATGTCGATGCCAGATAGTCCCCCGAAGACAGGTGTCATTCGCTCACTTTTTGGAATTTCGCAGAACGCTGAGTCCGAGCGACTGCGGGAGTTGGCAGAAAGCGCCTTCACGTCGCAGCCTTTACACCCACGGGATGCGTTTGCTGCAGGCACCGACTGGGGCGAGCACGATGCTCTCTTCGACGGAAACGCAGTTGCAGATCGCGATGACGCTCATATCAGCGAAATCGCCTTCCTCGTCGCCTGGTACGGCGGCAGCAAATGGAACGATCTCGAATTGCTCGATAATCTTCGAGACGCCCTGGCAGAAGTGAGTCCTGGATGGTCGTTCAACACCATCTCGGTATTCAGGATGCTGGACGCACTCGGCGATCCCGGTCGAATGGTGCTTGACGACTGGAAAAGCAAACAAAAGACTAACACGCTCAAAAACGCTATTTGGGCGAGCAGCGAACTTAAACGGATTCTCAAGTTGCCTGATATCGAGCCCGAAACATAGATTGCGGCCTCGTGTTCGCAGCTCGAATTGAGATCAGAAGCAACGGCCTTTCAGCCCGGCTCCCGGTCAACCCCGAAATCGCGCCGTAACAACAAATCCTTGTAAAACCGGTGGTTACGAGGTGACGCGTGTCACAATTCTGTCATAAAAGGCAAATGTGACATTTTTGCTACAAAGTGTGCTGTCGCACATGAAACGCCGAGAAAACGGCTGTTGTATTCCGCTTCGAGACGCAACTTGCGTTTTTCAGCACAGATAAAACGTGTTCCAGTTCGCAGCCACTGCGCCCGCGTATTGGTACTCCCTTAGGCACGGAAAGAAGGAATGTGTGCCGGGAGGGAGTCGGATGAAGTGGATACTATGTCTCGGAATGCTGGCGCTGGGGAGCGCCTGTGCACCGATGAAGACGCTCGAAGAACTGGAAGCGGAAGCGCTCAGGACGGGTGACTGGACGCTGGTTGAACAGCGCGAGCGGTTGATCGAGAAGCGCAACGCTCGAAGACCGCCGTCCTGTCCATCAGGTCAGGTCAGCTACTGCGAGAAGAACATTGGCATCCTGGAGTGCCAGTGCGTTTCAAAATCCATCATGAGCAGCGTGTTCGTAAGCCGCTGACGAAAGAACGCAGCGGATTGCCGTCTACGGTTTCGAGGCGAGCAGCGCAATCGAGCGGCCGCTCATGACCAATTTGCCGTTCGTCACGACGGCCTCGGGATCGGCGGATGAAAACAGGAGGCGCCACGGTGCCGGTTCGGCCTCCGGCAGCGTGAAACAAACCTCGCGGTCCGCACCGTTGATCACAATCGCGAGCTGTTCGCCAACTGAAGACTGGTTCTCGCGTTTCAACAAGACCAGTTTGCTCTTGCCGTGCCGCCATTCGTATTCTTCCATGGGGTCCGCGTCCGGACTCAGCCAACCGATACTGACACGACCGGCCGCGGTATCCAGCCCGTCGTGGATGTAGTTCCCGAGCCGCAGCAGCGGTAGCTCACGCCGCAGCCAGACGAGTTCCCGAACCTGCTCGGTGAACTCCGGATCGTCGGAAAGTCCGCTCCAGTCCAGCCAGCCCGTCTCGTTGTCTTGCGCATAGGCGTTGTTGTTGCCGCCCTGGCTGTTACCGAATTCGTCACCGGCGAGCAGCATGGGCGTGCCCTGCGACAGCAGGACCGTCGCGATCAGGTTGAGTCGGTGTCGGCGGCGGCGAGCCTCTATTGCTTCATCGTCGCTCGGCCCTTCAACGCCGTGGTTGCTGCTGTAGTTGGCGCCGTGTCCGTCGCGGTTGTCTTCGCCGTTCGCTTCGTTGTGGCGATGTTCATAGCTCACGGCATCGCGCACCGTAAAGCCGTCGTGGGCCGACACGAAGTTGACGCTCGCAGACGGCTGGCGGATGCCGTTGTCGAAGACGTCGGCCGAACCGTGGAGACGCCTTGCGAAGTCGCCGCTCATGCCTTCGTCGCCGCGCCAGAATCGTCGCACGTCGTCGCGAAACCGGTCGTTCCACTCGGCCCAGCGGCCCGGGAAGCGGCCCAGCTGATAGCCGCCCGGGCCCGGGTCCCAGGGCTCGGCGATCATCTTTTTACTCTTGAGCGCCGGGTCCTCGATGATGGCTTCGAGCAAGGGGTGTTCGCTGCTGAAGCCGCTGGCGTGGCGGCCAAGTATGGAAGCGAGATCGAAGCGGAAGCCGTCGACACCCATCGTTACGGCCCAATGCCGGAGGCTGTCCAGCACGAGCCGCTGCACCGCGGGATGATCCGCGTCCATCGTGTTGCCCGTGCCCGTGTCGTTGATGTACGCCGACGGTGCGTCCGGCTCCGTGCGGTAATAGGCCAGGTTGTCGAGGCCGCGAAACGACAATGTAGGGCCGCGGCCGTCACCTTCTCCCGTGTGGTTGAGCGCAATGTCGAGGATCACCTCGAGTCCGGCGTCATGGATCGTTTGCACCATGTCGCGGAATTCGCCGTTCGGGTCGCCGCCCGCAAGACGGGGCATGGGCGCCATGAACGCGACGCTGTTGTAGCCCCAGTAGTTGCGAAGACCAAGCCCGTCGAGATGGTGTTCGTCGATCCACGCCATGACGGGCATCAATTCGATACTCGTGATACCCAGTGCCTTGATGTGCTCGAGGACTTCCCGGTTGGCCATGCCGCTGAAGCGTCCGCGCGTATTCTTGTCCAACGCGGGATGCCGCATCGTGTAGCCGCGAACGTTGGTTTCGTAGAAAATCGTGTCGGCCCAGGCGATCTCCGGCCCGGGCGACAGCGCCTCGAAGGGTTCGCGAAGCACACACTTCGGCACCCAGGCGGCGCTGTCCTGCGTATTCAATTCGAGCGGATGCGTATCGCGAACGTGGTCGAAAACCGCGTCATGCCAGTGGAAGCTGCCGCGGATCTCCCGCGCGTACGGATCGATCAGAAGTTTGGCCGGATTGAATCGCAATCCACGGTCCGGCGCCCAGTCGCCGTGCGCGCGAAAGCCGTACAGCTGGCCCGCGGCGACACCCGGCAGGTAGCCGTGGTGCACACCGTCGTCGTTCCCGGGTAACCTGTGCCGCGCCGTTTCCCGGCCGTCCTCGGAAAACAGGCACAGCTCTAGGTAGTCCGCAGCGCCCGCCCAGACGGCAAAGCGGGCGCCCTTGTCGTCGGTGCTCGCGCCGAGCGCCGACGGATCGCCCGCCCGCATTCTGGATCTCTTAACGCGTGTCAAAATCCGCTTCAAACCTTGAGTTCGATCTCTTCCAGTTGCCAGATGTCCCGGTTGTAGTCGCGCATCGTGCGATCGGTCGAGAACCGTCCCGAACACGCGCTGTTCAGGATGCTCATCCTCGTCCAGCCCTCGACGTCCCGGTAGGCCCTGTCAGCCTGCTGCTGGGCGTCCACGAAGCTGCGGAAGTCGGCGGCGGTCATCCACGGATCGGCCGCCTCGCGAATCGAGGACAGCACGGTATCGAGCGCGCCGGGCTCGAAGCGGCAGAAGTGCCCCGATTCGAGCAGGCCCATCACGCGTTCGAAGTCGGGGTCTTCGGCAATGACGGCATTGGGGTCATAGCTGTTGCGGCGTTCGCGAATTTCGTCGACGGTCAGCCCGAAGAGGAAAAAGTTTTCCTCACCGACCGCCTCGCGTATCTCCACGTTGGCGCCGTCGAGCGTTCCGATCGTCACGGCGCCGTTCATCATGAACTTCATGTTGCCCGTGCCGGAAGCTTCCTTGCCGGCCGTCGAGATCTGCTCGGACAGGTCGGCCGCCGGGCAGATCAGCTCCATTGCCGACACGTTGTAGTCCGGGTAGAAGATCAACCGCAGGCGATCTTCCATTGCCGGATCGCTGTTGATGACTCGAGCCACGTTGTTGATCGTCTTGATGACGTTCTTCGCCATGACGTAACCGGGTGCTGCCTTGCCGCCGATAATGATGGCGCGTGGCATCAGCCCCTCTCCGTCGCCGCGCCGGATCCGGTCGTACAGATGGACCGCGTGCAGTACGTTGAGCAGCTGACGCTTGTACTCGTGAATACGTTTGACCTGCACGTCGAACAGCATCGTGGGCGGTACCTCGATGCCGGTTTTCTTCTGCAAGTCACGGGCGAGACGCGCCTTGTTCTTGAGCTTGACCTGCCGCCAGCTTTGCTGGAAGTCGTCGTCGCCGACATGCGCTTCGAGCCCTTTGAGCTGCTCGAGATCGGTCACCCAGCCGTCGCCAATGCGGCTCGTGATCAGTTCGGCCAGCCCCGGGTTGCAGGCGGCCAGCCAGCGACGCTGGGTGACGCCGTTGGTCTTGTTGTTGAACTTCTCGGGCCACAGTTCGGCAAAGTCGCGAAACAGACCTTCTGTCAGCAGCTTCGAGTGCAGCGCCGCAACGCCGTTGACCGAGTAGCTGCCGACGATGGCGAGATACGCCATGCGTATCATGGGCTCCGAGCCCTCCTGGATCAGCGACATCCGCTGGATACGGTCGTTGTCGCCGGGCCAGCGTTGGCTGATCTCCGCGATGAAGCGCGCGTTGATCTCGTAAATGATGTCCAGAAGCCTCGGCAGCAGGCGGCGGAACATGGACACCGGCCACAGCTCCAGCGCTTCCGGCAACAGCGTGTGGTTCGTGTAGGCCATGGTCTTCTGGGTGATCTTCCAGGCCGTGTCCCAGCTCATGTAGTACTCGTCGATGAACAGCCGCATGAGTTCCGCCACTGCAATCGCCGGGTGAGTATCGTTCAGCTGGACGCAGTTCTTCTCGGCGAAGCGGCTGAAGTCGTTGTCGTACTCTTCGCGGTAGTAGCGGATCGTATCCTGCAGGCTGGCCGACGCCAGGAAGTACTGCTGCCTGAGCCTCAGCTCCTGACCGTTTTCGGTCGTGGCGTTGGGGTACAGCACCATCGTGATGTTCTCGGCGTTGTTCTTCGCCGCGACGGCATCAGCGTAGCTGCCCTGATTGAACTCGTCGAGGTCGAACGCATCGGTGGCCGCCGCCGACCACAGCCTCAGCGTGTTGACGATTTCGTTGCGATAGCCCGGGATGGGAATGTCGTAGGGGATGGCCAGGACGTCGTTCGTGCCTTGCCACTCGTAGCGCGTGTTGCCCGCGCCGTCGGTGTAGCTCGTCGTGTGCCCGCCGAAGCGCACGGTTTGCGCCAGCTCGATACGTTCGATCTCCCAGGGGAAACCTTCGCGTAACCAGGCGTCGGGTTCCTCCACCTGGTGGCCGTTTTCGATGCGTTGGTGAAACATGCCGTACTGATAGCGTATGCCGTAGCCGACGACCGGTAGCTTGAGCGTGGCGCAGCTGTCGAGAAAACAGGCGGCAAGCCGGCCGAGGCCACCGTTGCCGAGGCCGGCGTCCCACTCACGCTCGTAGACCTCTTCGAGTTCGATGCCAAGCCGGCTCAGTGCTTCTCCGGTTTCGTCTTCTACGCCTAAGTTGAGCAGTGCATTTTGCAGCAGCCTGCCCATGAGAAACTCGAGCGACAGGTAGGCACAGCGCCGGTTGTCGTTCCGCTCCATTGCCATGCGGGTGCGAGCCCAGCGTTCCATGAGCCGGTCGCGTGCGGCGTAGACGACAGCCTGGTACAGAAACGGCGAGCGTGTGCGGATCGTCCGCCGGCCCAGCATACGGCCGAAGTAATGGGTGAAATCCTTGAGTATGGCATCGGCATCCATCGGCAGATCGGGCGCCTGCAGGAGTTCGATATCTCCGATTCCTGCGGTCTTGTCAGATCGTGCAGCCATGTCGTTTTCCTCTCCCTGTTGTCATGCCCTGGCAATGATGATGGTCGCGAGCGGCGGCACCGACAGGCGGACCGAATAAGGTCTGCCGTGTGCGCCCTCGGTTTCGGCGTGTAGTGAGTTGTTGCCGATGTCGCTGCCGCCGTAGCGGCCGTTGTCCGTATTCAGGAGTTCCCGGTAAGCGCCGTCTTCCGGCACGCCGAGCCGGTAATCGTGGCGCACTACGGGCGTAAAGTTGGAGACGCAAATCACAAACCCGCCGTGATGGTCGCGCCTGAGCCACGCAAGTATGCTGTTGTCGCGATCTTCCCAGTCTATCCATTCGAAGCCGTCTTCGCTGAAATCGCGCTCGTACAGCGCCGGCGTGTCGCGGTAAACGCTGTTGAGGTCGCGCAACAGCGACTGCACGCCCTGATGTGGTGCATAGTCGAGGAGATGCCAGTCGAGCGAACGATCGTGGCTCCATTCGTCGGATTGCGCAATGTCGCTGCCCATGAACAGAAGCTTCTTGCCCGGGTGCGCAAACATGTTGGCGTAGTAAGCGCGGAGGTTTGCAAACCGCTGCCAGTCGTCTCCCGGCATACGGCCCAGGATCGAACGCTTGCCGTGCACGACTTCGTCATGAGACAGCGGCAGCACGAAGTTCTCGTTGAACGCGTACACGAGTCCAAAGGTCATCTTGTCATGGTGGTGCTTGCGATGGATGCTGTCTTCGCTCATGTACAGGAGCGTGTCGTTCATCCAGCCCATGTTCCACTTGTAGGTAAAACCCAGGCCGCCGTGGTCCACCGGCCGCGAAACCGCCGGCCACGCGGTCGACTCTTCGGCGTAGGAAACGGCACCATGTGCGTGCAGTTCCGCATTCAGGCGTTTGAGGAACTCGACCGCTTCGAGGTTTTCATTGCCGCCATGCGCGTTGGGTATCCATTCACCGTCTTCGCGCGAGTAGTCGAGATACAGCATGGACGCCACGGCGTCGACACGAATCCCGTCGACGTGATACTCGTCGACCCAGTAAAGCGCGCTGCCGATCAGGTAGTTGATGACTTCACGGCGGCCAAAATTGAAGATGAGCGTGCCCCAGTCGGCGTGTTCGCCCTTGCGCGGATCTTCGTGTTCGTATAGCGCCGTGCCGTCGAAGCGGCGCAGACCATGTTCGTCGCGCGGGAAGTGCGCCGGCACCCAGTCGATGATGACGCCAATGCCGGCCTTGTGGCAGGCATCGACGAAGTAGCGAAAATCGTCGGGAGGGCCGAAACGCTGCGTCGGGGAAAACAGCCCGATCGGCTGATACCCCCAGGAGCCGTCAAACGGGTGTTCGCTGACGGGCAGCAGCTCGATGTGCGTGTAGCCCATGTCGCGGACGTAGTCCACGAGCTCTTCGGCGAGTTCGCGATAGCTCAGGTAGCGGTTGTTGTCTTCGACCCGCCGCCGCCAGGAACCCAGGTGGACTTCGTAGATGCTGATCGGCTGGTCGAGGCGGGGTGTCGATGAGCGCTCCCGCATCCAGCCCTCGTCCCGCCACTCGTAACGGCTCTCGTACACGATCGAGGCGTTGCCGGGTGGGGCCTCGTGATAGCGGCCGTAAGGATCCGCCTTGAGCGGCAGGAGCCGGCCCGCCGAATCCAGCAGCTCGAATTTGTAGCGCGCACCGTTGCTCGCGCCCGGGATGAAGATCTCCCAAATGCCGTTGGCGGGATGCAGGCGCATCGCGTGCACGCGGCCGTCCCAGTCGTTGAAGTCGCCCACGACGCTGACGCGCGAGGCGTTCGGGGCCCACACGGCAAAGCGCGTGCCGCGCACGCCGGCAATCAGGCTGACCGTTGCCCCGAGCTTGTCGTAGATGCGTTTGTCCGAACCCTCGCCGAGCAGATAGAGATCGAGGTCGCCGAGGCTCGATTCGAACCGGTACGGGTCTTCGACGAGTTCGCTGCCGCCGTCGGCAAACTCCAGCTTCAGCAGGTAGCGGCGCTTGCCGGCGGGCATGACGGCCACAAATAGCCCGTAGGGATGCACGCGCTGCATTTCGCATAGCGCTTCGCCCGACGTTGCGACGAGGTGGACGCGAACCGCCTTTGGCTGAAAGCAGCGAACGAGCCGCGACTTGCTGCCCTTGTTGCCGCTCTTGTGGATGCCGAGCAGCGAAAACGGATCGCCGTGCCGGCCCTCGACGAGTGCTTCAAACGCCGCGGCATTTCTTTGCCGGTCGGATTGGATCTCGAGTTCGATCGGGTCAGGTGAGTTCATACACTTGCCTTACATACCGTCTGGCGGCTCTGTCCCAGTCAAAGCGCTGTTGTTCCGCGCGCTGAACGAGTCCTGCCCATTTGACCGGGTCGCGGGCCCTTTCTTCGAGTGCGCGCGCCACACATTGCACAAACGCCTCCGCCTGTCCCGTGGGCGTGGCGCCGTGAAACACAAATCCGGTTTCGCCATCCGTCACGGTGTCGCAGAGTCCGCCAACGCCGTGGACTACACACGGCTGGCCGTCCCGCATCGCCAGCATCTGACTGATTCCGCAGGGCTCAAAGCTCGACGGCATCAGGAACAGATCGCCGCCCCGGTACAGTGGGCCGGCGACAGACTCCGAGTAGCCGTTCAGAAAGACGAAATTCTTATGCCGCTTTGCAATCTCGAACACGGCCGTTTCCAGGTCGGGCTCGCCGCTGCCGGTCAGCACAAACACGCCTCGCGACGCCAGCTCGTCCAGAATGGCGTCCAGCGCGCTCGCCGCCTGCTCAACCGGCTCGAGCATCAGGCTCGCCTTTTGCGAAACCAGCCTGCCCACGCTCGTCAACAGATGCAGCGGACGACGTTTCGGCATTGCGGCTATCCGCTCGAGCGCAAGCGCGTGGACCGCACGTCGCGGCGATCCGTCCGGTGCCGCGGCAAGCCACTCCTCGGCCTGATTCCTGAGTAAGCTCACGATTCGCTGCCAGCCCGGAATCGGGTTGCGTTTTACCGGGTATTCGCAACCGTTCAGGATTCCGGAGAGCTTCGACTTGAGCGCAATCGCGCTCAGGTCGTCCTCGAGTCCTTCGCCGCCGAAAAAACCGCGTTCCGGGGCGCTGGGACGGCAGATCTCCCGCGCATACGTGGGCGAGACCGTGTTGACCGCATCAGCTCCGCGAATGGCGAATGCCATCGGGTTGATGCAGTCGTCGATGTGCGGATCGACGAGCTGCGACTCATCGACCGTCAGGCCGGGAAACCACTCGGCCAGTGAGGAAGGGTCACCCTCGAACGGTCGCTGTCCCTGGTAGGCGAGGTTGTGTATCGAGAACACCGTGCGAATGTGCTTCAGCTTCTCCGCGGCTGGATCGAACTCGCGGCACAGCAGGTAGAACGCGGCATGCCAGTCGTGCAGATGGACTATCGCCGGTTCGGGTTCCAGTGACCGGACCCACGCCGCAGCGGCCGCGCCGAGGAACGCAAACTTCGAGGCATCGGCGGCATACGGCCGGGCGGCGCCGTCGTCATGATAAATGACACCCGGCGTCGTCGGCGCGAACAGCGCATGATCGAGAATAACCTGGGTAACCGGACCGTCTTCGATCGCGTACACGTCGAAGCGCTGCACGCTGCCCGCGAACGGCGTCTCCAGTGTTGTCCTGTGTTCGCTGCCGTCGAGTTTGTGCAGCGTCCCGTAAGAGGGCGTAACGACGCTGACGGAAAAGCCCTGCCGGGCAATCGCCGCGGGCAGATCACGCAATACGTCAGCAACCCCGCCCACTTTGCCGCCGGGCAGGGCGCCGTTCTCGGAAGCCAGGAAAATAACGTGCGGACTATCGATCTTGAACGCCCCGAAGCTTCAACGGGTGTAATGCAGCTGCTGGCCGAGCATGTCGGGTGTGACAAGGGTAATGCCGCTGTCGGTGACTCGGAAGCCGCGCTCGCGGTCGGCGTCGGGATTCACGCCAATTTCGGTACCGGCCTCAACGATCGAACCGCGATCGATGATCGCGCGATGTATGCGGCAGCGTTCGCCAATGTCGACGTCCGGAAGAATCAGCGAATCGTTCACCTCACTGTAGGAATGGACACGACAGCGCGAGAACAGCAGCGAATGATGCACGCGAGCACCCGAGATCACGCAGCCGCCCGAAACCATCGACTGTATCGCCTCGCCGCGGCGGTCATGTTCGTCAAACACAAACTTGGCCGGCGGCGACTGAACCTGGTGCGTATAGATGGGCCAGTCCTTGTCGTACATGTTGAGCTGCGGCGTAACGGACACGAGTTCCATGTTCGCTTCCCAGAAAGCGTCGAGCGTACCGACATCCCGCCAGTAAGCCTGTTTCCCGGTGTCGAGATCGCGGAACGGGTAGGCGTACACCCGATAATCGTTGACGATCGAGGGAATGACGTTCTTGCCGAAATCATGCTGAGTGCCCGGTGTGTCGGCATCCTTGATGCACTGCTCGTAGAGGAACTCGGTGTTGAACACGTAGTTGCCCATTGACGCCAGGCACAGATCGGGTTTGCCGGGAATCGGCGCCGGTTCTTCCGGTTTTTCCTGGAATTCCAGGACCCGGCCGGAGCTGTCCACCTTGAGGACGCCGAGCTGCCCGGCCGCCTCGGCGAGCGGCACTTCGATGCACGAGACGGTCATGTCCGCCTCGAACTCGTCGTGGGCGGCCAGGAAGTGCCCGTAGTCCATCTTGTAGACGTGGTCGCCGGCAAGGATGAGTACAAACTTCGGGTCGTGTGTGCGAATGATGTCGAGGTTCTGGTAAACGGCATCGGCCGTCCCGCGATACCACTCGCCGCCGACGCGCTGTGAGGCCGGCAGGATTTCGACAAATTCGCGCTGCGACGCCTGGAACAGCGACCAGCCGTGCACGAGATGCCGGATCAGCGAGTGCGCCTTGTACTGGGTCAGCACGCCAATGCGGCGTACGCCCGAGTTGATGCAGTTCGACAGCGGGAAGTCGATGATCCTGAACTTGCCGCCGAAGTAGAGCGCGGGCTTGGCGCGCCAGTCCGTCAGTTCGCGCAAACGCGATCCCTGTCCGCCAGCCAGAATCAGGGCCAGCGTTTCCCGCGTCAGGCGGCTGACGTAACGGGCATCGTCCATGGGTTGGGCGGTAATCATTGCGGCCGGGCTCCTGCATCGTCACAGCGGTAGGCTCAATGCGGCTGCCACCGGTGTCGTGCTGCCTGTAGGGGTCCGCTGTCGCGGATCAGACGGCGCGCCCGGATTCCCGCACCATTGAGGCTACATTGTCGCAGACTTCTTCAGACAATTGTGTGTCGAGAATCCGCCAGCGCCAATTGTCGCTCGACGTGCCCGGCGTGTTGATTCGCGCCTCGGAGCCCAGCCCCAGGAAATCCTGCATTGGCGCGATGGCGAGCAGCGAAGGGGCCGAGAATGCCGCCCTGATGAGGTCCAGATGCACGGTTTCGGCGCTGCCACCCGTAAATCGGAGTACGGTCTCCTGGGTCTGGCGAATTTCCTCGGCCGAGCGCATGTCGTTCGGGCTGCCCCGAAACCAGCCGATCGTCGTGTCGTTGTCGTGTGTGCCCGTGTAGCAAACGGTGTTTGCGCGAACCGCCTCGAGCGAGAACGTGGGATCGGTGACGTCGAACTGCAAAACGACCATGCCGGGTATCCGGTGCCGGTCCCGTAGCGCCTCGACCTCGGGCGTAATGACACCGAGGTCCTCCGCAACGATCGGCAGGTTGCCGAGCGCATTGCGCATGGCGTCGAAAATGGCGTCGTTGGGGCCAGGCTCCCAGCGCCCGGTGCGGGCGGTCTCGGATTCGGCCGGAATGGCCCAGTATGCTTCGAAGCCGCGGAAGTGATCGATGCGGACGAGATCGGCCAGCTCCGCCGAGGCGCGCATCCGCTCGATCCACCATGCGTAGCCCGAGGCGGCATGGTTCTCCCAGGCGTACAGCGGGTTACCCCAGAGCTGGCCGTCCTCGGAAAAATAGTCGGGCGGCACGCCGGCCACGCTGTCGGGGCGGCCTTCGCGGTCGACCCGCAGGAGATCCCGATGAGCCCAGGCGTCCGCGCTGTCCAGCGCGATGCAGATGGGCATGTCGCCGAACAGCTCGACACCCTGGGCATGCGCATACGCTCGCAGGGATTGCCACTGCGTGTGAAACCAGTACTGGACGATCTTGATGGCGCGGATCTCTTCCGCGGCGGTCTCACCGAGTTCGCGCAACGCCGCTGGCGCGCGCTCGACGTACTCGCGTTGCCACTCCGGCCAGGGTCTTTCACCGTGACGGCTCTTCAGGATCCGAAACAGCGCGTAGTCGTGCAGCCAGCGCTCGTCGTTGCCGACGAGGAACGCCTGGAAAGCCTGCCGGGCCGCCGTCGAGGCACGATCATCGAAGCGACTGGCGGCGAGGTTCAGGATGCGGTGTTTGACCGGAATGACCGCGCCGTAGTCGACATGGCGCTCAGGCATTGTGGTCAGCTCGCTAACCTCTTCTTCGCCGAGATAACCCTCGGCAATGAGCGCCTCCGTGTCGATCAGCATTTCGTTGCCGGCAAAACTCGACAGCGGCTGGTAGGGCGAGTCGCCATAGGCCGTGGGGCCGAGCGGCAGGAACTGCCAGACCGAGAGTTCCATGGCCCGCATCCTGTCGATGAACCGCCGGGCTTCGGCGCCGATTTCACCGATGCCGTAGCGGCCGGGCAGCGACGTTATGTGCAGAGACACACCGGCGCGGCGCGCGGGCTTCAGTACCTGGTGCGGCGCAATGTCGAGCGACGTGGCTTCCGAAACCATGCGCTAGTCCTTCGATCCCGTCGGCAAAGTGCCGCGAGTCTTTTTTGTGTTGTCAACGGTGTGCACGCAGCCGCCCCCAGTTAATGCAGTCGGTTGTACCGGAGTGTACTCGCCAGACGATGACGGGGCTGCGTCGGTCTGCGAGCGCGTGCCCCGTTCCAGTGCATGAAAACACGCCCTGGACCCCCCCCGGATCCCTTGGATATGAATCGCAAGGTATCAGCGTGCTCCCGGGCCGCAAGGGAATGCATACGTATTCAGCAAATGAATACGTATGCAGTGCATTGCCCCACGATAGCGCCGTTCATAAGATGCTTCAAACGCCTATAAATCCAGACCAAGCGGGGGGAAACCAAATGGTCAAGCAGAAGCGCAAGTCGGCGCAATCGTCAGCGCAATCGGTCGCTCGTGAATCGAGCCTCACACTGAACGTTCGCCGCACGGCTGTCTCACTCGCCGTAGCCGCCGCGCTCCCGGGTGCCGCCATGCTGCCCCAGACCGCCTTTGCGCAGGACGACGGCGAAGTGATCGAGGAAGTGGTCGCGACCGGCTATCGCAGCGCGCTGCGCAACGCCATGCTCATGAAGCAGGGCAACGACAGCATCGTGGAAGCCGTGACGGCCGAGGACATCGGCAAGTTGCCTGACGCCTCCATTGCGGAATCGCTCGCACGCCTGCCCGGTCTGACTGCCCAGCGCCTGAACGGCCGCGGCCAGCAGATCAGCGTACGCGGTCTCGGCCCGGACTTCACGACGGCGCTTCTGAACGGCCGCGAGCAGGTCACGACCGGTGACAACCGCGGCGTCGAGTTCGACCAGTATCCGTCCGAACTGCTGTCCGGTGTCGTCGTGTACAAGACGCCCGATGCTTCTCTGATAGGTGCGGGTCTGTCCGGAACCGCCAACCTGCAGACGATCCGGCCCTTGACGCACGGCAACCGCATCCTGGCGGGCAGCGCGCGCTACGAGTGGAACGACCTGAGCGCCGTGCCGGGCTCCAGCGACGACGGTGCGCGCTACTCGCTGACCTATGTCGACCAGTTCGCCGACAATACGGTGGGTCTGGCGCTGGGCCTCGCGCACATGAGCAACCCGAATCAGGAAGAGCGTTTCGAAGCCTGGGGCTACGCGGACGGGCCCGATGGTTCGAACGTCATCGGCGGCGCCAAACCGTTTGTGCGGTCGGGCGAACTCGATCGCACCGGCGTCATCGGTACGCTGGAATTTATGCCGAACGAGCGCATGACCACCTCGATCGACGTGTTCTATTCGGAGTTCGAAGAAAACCAGCAGCTCAAGGGCGTCGAGGTTCCGCTGCAGTGGGGTGGTCACCCGCTGTCCGGCGAGACGATCGAAGACGGCCTGGTGACGAGCGGCCAGTTCAGCGACGTCAACTTCGTCGCGCGCAACGACATCCTGCGGCGTGAGTCGGAACTGCTCTCGGCCGGCTGGAACATCAACTTCGATCTCAGCGAAAACTGGGTCATGACGGCCGATCTCAGCACCTCGCGGGTCGATCGCACGGACACGGATCGCGAGTCGTACTCGGGGACGGGCTACAACGGCAGCGGCGTAACCGGCGACACGACGTTCCGCATGACCGACAGCGGTGCCGTGTTCAACTCGTCGCTTGGTTTTGACGACCCGGGGCAGATTGTGCTCACGGACCCGCGCGGCTGGGGCGGCAGCAATGTACAGGCCGGTTACCAGAAGATCTTCGACATCGAAGACGAGCTGAACCAGCTGGGTCTTGCACTCGAGCGCGAATTCGACGGCGCGATCAGCAACATTGAGATTGGCGTCAACGTCGCGAACCGCGAGAAGGTCAAGGATACGGACGAGGCGCTGCTGAACTTCGGCGGTGCCACCGAAGCTGCGATACCCAACACGACCGGCGTTGCCGATCTGTCGTTCGTCGGACTCGGCGGCCTGGTCACTTACGATCCACTGTCGATCGACTACACGCTGCAGCCCAATTTCAACGGCGACATTACGCTCAAGAACTGGAGCGTCGAAGAGGACGTCAACCTTGCCTACGTCAAGTTGGGCGTCGATACCGAATGGGGCAACGTGCCCGTAACCGGCAACTTCGGCGTGCAGGTCATGAACGTCGAGCAAAGCTCCACGGCGTTCGCTACGCAAGGTGACGGCGTGACGGGCAGCAGCTCGACCCGCGGCACGGACTGGACCGAAGTGCTGCCCAGCCTGAACCTGACCTTTGCCTTCGCCAACGACAACTACCTGCGCTTCTCGGTGGCGCGGACCGTAGCGCGCGCACGAATGGATCAGATGCGCGCGGCGTTCAGCTACGACTTCAACGTCGACAACATCGACAACACGGATATCGACAGCAGTCCGTGGAGCGCCAGTGGCGGTAACCCGGAAGTGAAACCCTGGGTTGCAGACGGCATCGACCTGTCGTACGAGAAGTACTTCGAGGACGGGGCCGGCTACGTATCGCTCGCCGTGTTCTACAAGGACCTGAAGGAATTCATCATCGAGCAGGACCGGCCGTTCGACTTCACGGGCTTCCCCGCGCCGGTCCCGCCGGGTACTCCGATCGGCACCAACCTTGGCTTCATCAACACACCCATCAACGGCCAGGGTGGCGACATCCAGGGCGTGGAACTGGCGGTGCAGTTCTCGGGTGACCTGATCTCGGAGGCGATCCGCGACTTCGGCATCGTGGCGAACTACTCGCACACGACCAGCTCCGTCAAGGCTGACGGCGTGAACGAGATCAAGATCCCGGGTCTGTCGGAAGACGTCGCCAACGTCACGGGCTACTACGAGAACGAGAATTTCTCGGTACGCGTCAGCAACCGCTATCGCTCCGAGTTCCTCGGCGAGGTGGCCGGCTTCGGCGGTGATCGTAACTTCCGGACGATTCAGGACGAGTCGGTACTGGACGCCCAGATTGGCTATGTCTTCACCGGACGCCTCGAAGGTCTGACCCTCATGTTGCAGGGCTTCAATCTGACCGACGAGCCACTCGGGTCGTTCGACAACGAAGACGAGCGTTTCGTTCGCGACAATCAGCGCTACGGACGCTCCTACATGATCGGCGTGTCTTATCGGGTTGAGTAAGATTGCTGATGGTAAAGCGGCTGGCCTGAAGGCAGCCGTGGCAATGAGGCCTACTACCCCCGGGCCTTAATCGAACGCCCCTGCCGGGTTATGCTCGGCAGGGGTTTTTTGTGGCAGCGGAAACGTCGATGAGGCGAATACAAAAGGTGGTTGTCGTTGGCGGCGGTACCGCGGGCTGGATGGCTGCCGCCGTGCTGTCGCGCGCGCTCGGGCCGCTCGCACGCATCGAACTCGTCGAATCCGAGCAGATTGGTATCGTGGGCGTCGGTGAGGCCACCATTCCGCAGATCCACCTGCTGCTGAACCTGCTTGGTATCGACGAACACGATTTCCTCAAGCACACCCAGGGTTCGATCAAACTCGGCATTCAGTTTGTCGACTGGGCGGCGCTCGGCGACACCTATATTCACGACTTTGGCCGGCCGGGCAGGGCGCTCGGTATGCTGGGCTTTCATCACTACTGGCTGCGCGCAAGAGCCGAAGGGATCGGCGAAGCGCTGGCCGAGTATTCGCTGAACGCTGTCGCGGCGGCGGAGAACGGTTACGGGGCGATCGATCCGGCGGCGGACCGCACCGGCATCGTCGGGCTCGAGCACGCGTTTCATTTCGATGCGTCGCTGGTGGCGCGGTACTTGCGCAGGATTGCCGAGGCCAACGGCGCCGTGCGTACCGAGGGCAAAATTGTCGACTTTTCGCTCGATCCGGAAAACGGTTTCGTGCGCTCGGTAACGCTCGAGTCGGGCACCGACGTCGAGGGTGATCTGTTCATCGACTGTTCGGGTTTTCGCGGCTTGCTGATCGAGCAGGCGCTGGAAACAGGCTATGACGACTGGACAAACTGGCTACCCTGCGACCGGGCCATGGCCGTGCCTTGCGAATCCGTCGAGCCGCTGACGCCCTACACGCGTTCGACGGCAAGGACAGGCGGCTGGCAGTGGCGTATCCCGCTGCAGCATCGCATCGGCAACGGGCACGTGTATTCGAGCGCCTACGTATCGGACGACGATGCAGCGCAAACGCTGCTCGACAATCTCGACGGCAAGCCGCTGGCGGAACCCCGGCCGCTCCGCTTCACGACGGGCCGCCGAAAGCGTTTCTGGAACAGGAACGTCGTTGCGCTCGGGTTGGCCAGCGGATTTCTCGAGCCGCTCGAGTCGACCAGCATTCACCTGGCGCAGTCGGGTCTGAGTCGGCTGATTGCGCTGTTCCCGGACGGCGAGTTCAGCGACACCGTCATCGACGAATACAATCGTCAGTGCGCCTACGAGTTCGAGCGTGTGCGGGATTTCATTATCCTCCACTATCACGCGAACGAGCGAACGGACAGCGAGTTTTGGATCGATCGGCGCGAAATGGCGGTGCCGGATACGCTTGCCGAACGCCTGACGCTGTTCCGCGATTCCGGCCGGTTCGTCGACGACGCGGAAGACCTGTTCAAGGAGTCGTCATGGCTGCAAGTGATGATCGGTCAGCGCATACGCCCTGAAAGCTACCACCCCATGGCGGACGTGCTGAGCCGGGATCAGCTCGAGGAATTCCTCGGTGGTATCCGCAAGCTGGTCAGGCACCGCGCAACCCAGCTGCCGGATCACCGCGATTATCTAGACAGGCATTGTCCGGCGATCACAGGAACCTGAGCGGCAGAATCATTGCATCGAGTGCAGGCCAAACATGTTGCCTTCGGTGTCTTTGGCATGTGCGACAAAGCCGTGTTCGCCGATCGACATCTTGTCGCGCAGCAGTTCGCCGCCGGCATCCCTGACCCGGCCGGCTTCGACGGCGCAGTCTTCGCAGGCGAAGTACACGAGCGTACTGTTGCCGCCGGCTTTCATGCCGGCAACCTGCGCCAGTGCACCCGTGCTGCCCGGCATGCCGTTGTGTGCGGGGAACATCCACATGTCGAGGTCGCCGCCGCCCAGCGCCGTGAGTTCGAGCGCCAGCACGGTCTCGTAGAACGCCCTGGCGCGCGCCATGTCGTCCACGTAGATTTCAAACCAGCCAACCGGATTCATTGCCATCGTTCCTCTCCCTCGTTCTGATTGCCGTTGGACTTCTGCCGAGGCCACAAGATGCGGCAGTTGTGAGAACCCTAGTCGTCGCTAAGCAGAAATTCGAGCGGAATGTGCACCCGCTCGCGCCAATAGCGCTCGGCATGGCCGGCACCCTCGAACTTGCGCGTGGTCCAGCGCTCGTTTTCCGCAAAACCGAGTTCTCGCAGCACGTTGTCCACCTGCAACTGGAAGACTTCGTATTCGGCATCGAGTTCCGTCGTGCCGTAATCGAAATACCAGCGCCGGTCCTCGAGCCCGGCCATCGACTCACGGAGATGTTCGAGCATGGCCTGCGTGTGCTCGGGCCTGCTGCCGTCCCCGAATACGGCCGGCCAGTGGGTCGACAGGCACGCCGCACCCGCAAACAGGTCCGGATGGCGCAGCATGGCGTACTTGGAGATCAGCCCGCCCATGCTGGAGCCCATCAGGAAAGTATCGTCCCTGCCGGGTCTGGTGCGGTAGTTGCGGTCGATGAAAGGTTTGAGTTCCGTCGCAATAAAGCGCAGATAGTCGTCGGACAGCGGCGCTCCGCCTATGAAGCCGTCGATTAACTGCCGCGTGGAACTGCTGGCAAGATCACGGACATAGGCCGGGTGGTATTCGCGACGGCGCTGGGGTGTGTTCCAGATGCCGACGACGATGGTCTTGCGAACCGAGCCGCTGGCAATCAGCGTCTCCAGCGCCTCGTCGACACCCCAGTCGATGCCGGTGTAACTCGTATCGGGGATGAACAGGTTCTGGCCATCGTGTGCGTACAGCACACTGTAAGGCTCGTTGTCCTCGTGATATCCGGCCGGCAGGAAGACATCGACGTGCCGCGGCTCGAGATACGCCGAGCCGAAGTCGTCATGGCGCTCGATGTCGCGCGGGCCCAGCCTGAGAACCGCGGACTCCAGCGGCGCCAGGGTTAGTCGGAGGCTGGCTCTGCCGTCGTCGACGAGCAGGCGGCCGTCGTCGCTGCCGTACAGCTGTTCCTCGAGCCGGTAACGGCCTTCCTCGAGTTCCCATTCACTGAGCAGCGGTTCCGGCAGTTCGAGTGCGAAGTCCCTGGCGACCCCGGCATCGAAGTTGCTGACCACAATCAGGCGCTCGTTTCCGTTCCAGCGCGCAAACGCAAACAAGCTGTCGTCGTATCCGTTTTCGAGCGCGCGGTTGTGGCTGTGCAGCTCGAGGTAGTCGCCGAGGAGCGCCGGGTTTTCCGCACTGAAGCGCATCAGGCGTTCGTAAAAGTCGCGCAGCGCTTTTTCTTCCGACGTCGACCGGCCGCCGTCGAAGGCGCCATCGTTCATGAAGCGCTGGTGTGAGGGCACACCCCAGTAGTCGAAGATCGTCGTGCGCGTCGGATCGCCGAAACCCGCGTCGCCGTCCCCTGGCTCGCCCACGTCCTGCGCAAAATACAGCATCGTGGGTGACCGGCTGATTAGCGCCGATACGACCATTGCGGGTTTGCCTTTTTCCGCGCTCCCCGCAAACTCGTCGCTGGCGATTCGCTGCTCGTCGTGGTTCTCGAGGAAGTGCAGCATGTGCTGCTCGATGTCGAGCACGCTGGCATGGACGCTGGCGAGGTCATCAGTGCCGGTTTTGCCCTGCATGATCGGCTTCAGCGTGTCGTAAAAGCCGACCTTGTCATACAGGTAGTCCATGCGGCCGAGGAACAGATAGTCCCGGTACAGATCGGGGTTGTAGACCTCGGCGAGCAGGAACGCATCCGGCCGCTCGGATTTGATGGACGAATTGAGATAACTCCAGAATTCGACCGGCACCATTTCGGCCATGTCGTAGCGGAAACCATCCACCCCTTTGTCGAGCCAGTACAGCACTATGTGGCGGAATTTCTTCCAGCTGTCGGGTACGTCCCTGTCGGCCCAGAACGCCGCGTGTTCCTCAATGGTCCACCCGGCCGCGGAGTCGGGCAGCGCGTCGAACGCATAGCTGCCGTCGGGACGCACCCCGTAGTTCACCTTGACGGTCTCGAACCAGTCGTCGAAACGCGGCTGCGGTGCCCGTGCGCCGTTGCCCGTCCATTTGGCTGGCGATTCGGCGAACTGGCCGTCGGACAGCGGATGTGGATCACCGCCGAGCGGAGCATAGTCCCCGGGGGAGGCGGGCACACTGAATTCGCTGCCCACGACGTAGTAGAAGTTGTTGTCGCGGGCCCATTCGACGCTCGTATCGTCGCTGGCGCCGAAATCCTCGACACCCTCGGGTTTTGCTGTCGATTCGTAGGCGCGAGCAACGTGGTTGGGCACAATATCGATCAACACTTTCATGCCGTGGCGGTGAGTTCGTTCGATCAGCGCCTCGAATTCTTCCAGGCGCCGGGCCGGATCGTCGGCGAGGTCCGGATTGACGGAATAGTAGTCCTTGACGGCGTACGGCGACCCGGCACGGCCTTTTACGACGTCCGGATCGTCGTTCGAGATGCCGTAGGCCGTGTAGTCGCGAATGACGGCGTGATGCGGTACGCCGGTATACCAGACGTGCGTTGTGCCGAGTGCCCGGATGCTCGTCAGCGCCGCATCGTCGAAATCGGAAAACTTGCCGACGCCGTTGTCCTCGATCGTGCCCCAGGGCCGGTTGTTGCTGACGGTGTTGCCGAATAGCCGGGTGAACACCTGGTAGACGACGGCTTTTCCGCGCATTGGTTCTTCAGTGGCAGCTGCTACGGCGGCGGCATCGCAGGCTGCCGACGGGTCGGTCACGGTGTCAGTGGTCTCCACGTTGTCGGCGGGCGCGGGCGGCTCGGTACAGCTCGCGAGTGTCATGGCAAGCAGAACGAACATTACACTGCGAATCATTTTTCCATACCCCCGGGATTCCCGGTAATCGTGAGTAGGCTGTCGGCGTGGTTCCAGTCGAGTCGGACCGTCAGCGTGGTTTCGTCGTGGACGGCACCCTGGCCCGTGTCCGGAAGGCTGGCCAGCACAGGGATTTGCCGGCCGTCGAAACGGATGTCGCGAATATCGCCCTGCCAGTTGTGCACGACAACGGTCAGCTCGCGTCGGTCCGGCCTGCCGGGATACGCGCCGCCTGACCTCGCAAAAGACAGCTGCAGCTCATCCGCTGACTGCTCGGCTTCGAAGTCGAGGAGTTCGTATTCGCCCGCCTCGAGGCTGGCCCGGCTTTTACCGTCGTCTTCGAACATACGGCCCGAAGCGGCGCGTACGCTCGGGTCGGCGTAGTAGTGGAGCGTCAGGCGCTCACTCGAGTAATCGGCCGTCGTTTGTACAGCGTCGACCATGGGCACAAAACTGCCGGCGCGGACGAACACGGGGATGCTCGACAGCGAGACCCGTGCGCCGTGGGTGCCCCCACCCTCGATGCGCTCACCGCTCCAGAAGTCGAACCAGGCGCCCTGCGGCAACTCGATGTCGACCATGCGCAAACCCGGGTCGGTGACCGGATGCACGAAGAACGCATCGCCAAACAAGTAGGCGTCAGCGCGGTCGTAGAGGTCGAGATTGTCCGGGTCTTCGAAAAACAGTGGCCGCATGAGCGGCATACCGGTGCGGCTGTTCTCCCACGCCAGCGTGTACAGGTACGGCAGCAGTTGGTATCGGAGTTCGATGAACTCGCGCGCGAGGCGGCGTGTCTTGCGATCGTGAAAAACGGGCTCCGGCGCAATGTGCTCCTGCGCGTGCGGACGGTACACGGGCTGAAACACGCCATAGAGAAGCCAGCGCAGGTACAGTTCGCGGTCGAAGCGCTCTCCGCCCGCGAAGCCGCCCAGGTCCGAGTGTGTCCAGGCGAGCCCCAGGAGCCCCATCGACAGGCTCAACTCGACCTGCGGTTTGAGGCCGCCCCAGCTTCTGCTGACGTCGCCCGTCCACGGCACGATGCCGTAGCGCTGCGTGCCGGCAAAACCCGAGCGCATCATGATCAGCGGGCGCATGTCGGGGTACGTCTCGATCTGCTTTTCGTACACCATCTGCGCCCAGCGGTGTCCGTAGGCATTGTGAATTTCGTCCGCGGTTGCCCACACTTCGATGTCGCTCAGGTAGTGCAGTGCGTCACCCGGGTGAACCTCGGGTTCGCCGAGGTCACCCCAGGTGCCGGCCGTACCCTGCTCGAAGAGCATCCGATAGGGCTGCCAGAACCAGTCTCGGGCTCGCTCGTCGAACACGTCGATCAGCCCCGTGTTGCCGAAATAAAAATCGAAACGTCGCGGCGCTCCGGTTGCGTTCCTGGCAAGCACCTTGTTGTCGACGGCGTCCTCCCAGCGCTTCGAGCTCGACAGCACAAACGGCTCGGTGATCGCAATGGTCCGTATGCCGTCCGCGCGGAAATCGGCCATCATGTCTTCCGCGTTCGGCCACGCTTCCCGGTCCCAGTCCAGGTTGCCCATGTGTCCCTGGATATCGGGGCCAAACCAGTAGAGATCGAGGATGACGGCATCGAGCGGGATACCTTCGCGCTGAAAGCGGCGAACCACGTCGCGCGTCTCTTCCTCGTTGCGGTAACCGAACCGCGATGCGTAGTTGCCGAGCGCCCAGCGCGGCGGCAAAGGTTGGCGCCCGGTCACGGCCGTGTAGTTCTCGAGCAGGTCGGGGTAACTGTCGCCGGCAACGGCGAGGTAGGCCGTGCGGCCGCCAACGGCTTCGAAGCCCAGCACGCCCGCTTCGGTGCTGCCAACGTCCAGCCAGCCCGATGCCGAATTGTCGAAGACAATCATGTAGCGGTCACTCGAGAGGACGGCGGGGACGCTGTAGTACATCTGCTCCGCATCGGTTTCATAACCGTAGCTTGCACGGTTGTAGAGCGGCAGCCGCTTGCCGCGCCGGTCCATGCCGACGACGCGCTGGCCCGCGCCCAGTAGTTTTTCCTCGTCATCGAGCGCAAAGCGAAAGCCGCGCACCGTGTCGTAGGCGTAATAGCCGTGCTCCTCGGCAAACAGCGGTTGCCCGTCCCTGAGGAACTCGATTTTGACCGGTGACTTGCTGACGACGGCGGTCAGCCCCGGCACTGCAAACGCTATGTCACTCGTGGATTCGCTAATGACGGTTCGGATGGCAGGCGGGTTCTGGTGGAGATCGTCGTCGAGCGCAAACGACGGCAGCTGTCGAACACCGGGTTCGACGTAGTGCACTTCGAACGCAGCCTCGTCGACTGCCGTGAGGCGCAGCTCGCCGCGGTCGCTCTGGATCGTCAGCGTGTTGCCGCTTTGTGCATGACTCTCGTAGTGACCAAAGTCGGCGCCCGCATCGGCGGTAACGAGCAGCAGCGCCGACAGGGCCAGCGGGACGTAAAGCCGGGGGTTCAAAGGCAACCCTCCTTATTCAAATAAACCGGGCCGGTTGTCGCGCCAGGGATTGTCGCGCTACGGCACGAGTTCCAGCAACAGGACGGCGTTGGGACCAAGCTCGAGCGGCGCATCGAGCGCATACTGCCGGCCGGTCAGGACGTCGCGCGCCGCGCGAAAACCCTCGAGCCGTTCCGCATAACGAGCGGTGTCGAGGGTCACTGCCGTGTCGTCGCGATTGAGCGCCACCATGACGCTGTCGTTGTCGTCGTAGCGAAAGTACACGTAGCTGTGTCCTTCTGGGGCGAAGTGCATGAATTGACCCGCATGCACGACGGTTGCCGATTTACGCCAGTTCAGAAGTTCTTTCAGCAGCGACTGGGCTCTGCGCTCCTGCCGGCTCAGACCTTTGCCCGTAAATGCATTCTTGCGGTCGCCCTCGAAGCCGCCCGGGAAGTCGCTGCGAATGACGCCATGGCTGTCGGTGCCCGGATGCGACATCAGCACTTCCGTGCCGTAGAAGAACTGCGGGGTTCCGCGCATGGTTGCGTAGAAGACCAGCGCAATCCGGTACAGATCGAAGTCTTCGTTCACCTGTGTGTAGATCCGGCTCATGTCGTGATTGTCGGGAAACACGACAAGGGCAAAAGGATCCGGGTACAGGAAGTCCATCCCGAGGGTTTCGTACACGGGGGTCCACACGCTGCCCCAGGGCGGCTCGGGCGCCGTAAGCGCGTCGGATAGTGCCGCTTGCAAGGGAAAGTCGAACACGCTCGGTAGATGCGATACGTAGCCGTCGTGGTTCTGTTTGCCGGCCTGCCAGTAGGAGGTCACGTTCGGGTTGTGGCTCCACTCCTCGCCGACAATGTTGAACTGCGGGTATTCAGTCATGATGCGCCGCGTCCACTCGGCCATGTAATGCTTGTCGGGATACGGATAGGTGTCCTGACGTATGCCCTTGAGTCCCAAGTATTCGATCCACCAGATAGAGTTCTGGATCAGGTAATCGGCCAACAGCGGATTCCGCTGGTTGAGGTCTGGCATGGTCGGCGCAAACCAGCCGGCTGCGTGCTGCTCCGTATCGAACTCGGACGCGTAGGGGTCCTGGTTGGTTGTCCTCGCGTGGTTCGTGGGGACGTAGCGATTGTCGAAGTTGACCCAGTCACTCGTCGGAAGATCGTCGAACCACCAGTGTCCGCTGCCGGCGTGGTTTTCGATCTGGTCCATGATGAGCCCAATGCCTTTAGTCCGCGCGGCGTCGGCGAGACGAAGATAGTCGGCGTTGCTCCCGTAGCGCGGGTCCACCTTGTAGAAGTCGGTAATGGCGTAGCCGTGGTAAGACGCTTCCGGCATGGCGTTTTCGAGCACCGGGTTCAACCAGAGGGCCGTAAAGCCCATGTCGGCAATGTAGTCGAGGTTCGACTCGATGCCGGCGAGGTCGCCGCCGTGACGACCGTACGCCTCGGATCGATCGGGCAGATCCGCGTAACCGTCCACGGCATCGTTGCCGGAATCGCCGTTGGCAAAACGGTCCGGCGTAATGAGATAGATGACGTCGGCCGCGGAAAAGCCGCGGGTACGCTCAAGGTCAGTGCTGCGCTGTTCGAGAGCGTAGCGGTGTGTCCGCGTGCTACGGCCGTCGTCGAACACAATGTCGAACTCGCCGGGCCGGGCTTCGTCGGTCAGCTCGAGGTAGACGAACAGGTAATTGGGACTCTCGACGCTGATCGTCCGAGCCACACGCACCCCCGGGTGGTCGACGGCCGCGCGATACCGGCCAATGTCCGGGCCGTGGACCAGCAGCTGGAGTTCGGGATGCTCGAAGCCGAGCCACCAGCTCGGCGGCTCAACGCGTTCCACGCCACCCGTAGAAACGGCGTCACGCGCCGAGGCGTCGGCAAAGACCGGCGAAGCGGCCGCAAAAAACACGGCAGCGAGTGCAATCGACCGCATGGATGTTCCCCCCAAGTAAGTGATTGGACTACCCCGCAACATTCTAGTCAGGGGTCAGGACGCGTACTACGTGAATACGTATTCATTCAAATCCCTGCGAGTCGGCTTGATACACTGGCCAAAAGACGCCCCAGCGCCGGCCGTAACGGCGTCTCGCGCCGGGGCTGTTTTTCGGGTGGGGGCCTCGGCGGCCGTAATCACGGCGGCCGTATCGGGGAAAAACAACGACAAGACGCCGGGCCGGCCTCCGCCGTGCCCGCCAAGCGGGACGTGCTACCTATGGCTGGGACCGAGCCTCTTCGTCATATTGCGGTCATCGGCGGCGGCTCAGCCGGATGGATGGCAGCGGCAACCCTGGCCAACACGCTGCAGGGCAATTGCCGGATTACCCTCGTGGAGTCCGAGGCAATCGGCACGGTGGGTGTCGGGGAAGCGACGATTCCGCCGATCAAGGCTTTCAACCAGCGCCTGGGTATTGCCGAAAACGACTTCGTGCGCGAAACGCAGGGCTCCTTCAAGCTCGGCATACAGTTTGTCGACTGGGCACGTGAAGGGCACCGCTATTTTCACCCGTTCGGCCCCTACGGCGCCGACTTCGATCCCGTGCCGCTGCATCACTACTGGTTGCGCGAGCACTTCAACGGTGATGACTCGAGCCTCGACAACTACTCGATGGCGTGGGCAGCCAGCGCCGGCAACCGTTTCGATCGGCCGACGCGCGACCCGCGTCTCGTGCAGTCCACCTACGACTATGCGTACCATTTCGACGCGGGTCTCTATGCCGCTTACCTCCGGCGTTACGCGGAGCAGCGGGGCGTGATCCGTGTCGAGGGCCGTGTGGAGACGGTCGAGCGCGACGGCGAATCGGGTCGCGTGACGAACGTGAAGCTCGACAACGGCAGCGTCATCGACGCCGAGTTCTACCTCGATTGCACGGGTTTTCGCGGCCTCCTCATCGAAGGCACTCTCGAGACCGGCTACGAGGACTGGACCCACTGGCTGCCCTGCGATCGCGCCGTTGCCGTGCAGTGCACACACGGCGGAGAGTTCACGCCGTACACGCGCTCGACCGCGCACGCCGCGGGCTGGCAGTGGCGCATACCGCTACAGCATCGCATCGGCAACGGTTACGTACACTGCAGCCGCCACATCTCGGAGGACGAAGCCACGGCGACCCTGCTCGACAACCTGGACGGTGAGGTGATTACTGAACCGCGCGTGCTGCGTTTTCGGACCGGCCGGCGCAAACGCTTCTGGAACCAGAACGTCGTAGCCATTGGCCTGGCCGCGGGCTTCATGGAGCCGCTGGAATCGACCAGCCTGCACCTGATCCAGACGGGCATCTCCCGCTTCATGGCGCTGTTTCCGGATCGGCACATCGATCCGCTTGCGGTCGAAGAGTACAACCGGCTGACGACCCTCGAGTACGAAACGATCCGGGATTTCCTGATCCTGCACTACTGCGCCACCGAGCGCGAAGACTCGCCGCTGTGGCGCGAATGCAGGGCCATGCCGATCCCCGACACGCTGCGCTACAAGATCGATCACTTCCGGAGCTATGGCCGGATCGTGTCGACCGGCATCGAGCTGTTTCAGAACCCGAGCTGGCTTGCCGTATTTGTCGGCCAGTTTGTGACGCCGAAACACTACGATCCTCTCGTGGATCAGCGACCGCGCGTCGAGGCGAGGCAAAAGCTCGAAGGACTGCGCCGCGTCATGCGTGAAGCGGCTGAAGTCATGCCGACACATCGCGAGTACATACGCGAGCATTGCCAGGCGGCCGAGATATAATGCGCAGGGGCTGGGGGGTATTACTGGCGATTGTTGCGGCCCTGGCGGCCGCTGCATCGCCGTGTGCGGCGACGGAAGCATCGGTCGATCCGGGCGAGGAATACCGCGTCGTATCACCCGACAGCCGCATTGCCGTCACGTTGGAGCTTTCAGCGTCGGGCCAACCGCAGTACACCGTAAGCTTCGACGGCGCGGTTGTCGTCGAGGCATCGCCGCTCGGACTGTATTTTGCATCGCGTATCAACCTCGTCTCGGGCATGCGCATCGATCGCGCTGAACGCCGCTCGATCGATCAGCAATGGGAGCAGCCATGGGGCCAGCGCCGTGTTGTCGGCGACCGGTTCAACGAGCTGACGTTGAGCCTGTCGGCCCGCGGCCCGGATCGACGCTACCGCCTGCGCTTTCGCGTTTACGACGACGGCCTCGGCTTCCGCTATGAAATACCCGAGCAGAATGCCTATCGCAGCGTGACGCTGACCGGCGAAACGACGACGTTTCGCGTGAGCCGCGATGCCCGGGCGTTCTCACAGCCCGCGGACGCGGAGCTGCGTTACGAAGAGCTGTACACGGAAAGCGCGCTCGGTCTGCTCGACCGGGTCTCCTCACCGCTTGCGCTGCGCCTGCCTTCGGGCGTGCATCTCGCGATTCATGAAGCGGCACTCGTGAATTACCCGGGGTTCAGCCTCGAGTTCGATCCCGTCAACAGGCTGCAAACCGTCCTGAGGCCGTCTTCGGAGGGTTACCGCGCAAAACTCGAGGCGCCGTTCGCCACGCCGTGGCGAACGATCCAGGTGGCGGATCGTGCCGTGGGACTCATCAATTCCACGCTGATTCTCAACCTCAACGAGCCGAACGTTCTTGGTGATGTCTCGTGGATCGAGCCCGGCAAGTTCGTGGGCATCTGGTGGGCAATGCATCGCGGCCTGTGGACCTGGGGCAGCGGCGAGCGGCACGGGGCCACGACGGAGAACGCGAAGCGCTATATCGACTTTGCGGCCGAGCACGGATTCGACGGTGTGCTCGTCGAGGGCTGGAACCGGGGCTGGGACGGCGACTGGGTGGGCAACGCGCAGTTCAGCTTCACCGAGCCGTACCCCGATTTCGATCTCGACGCTGTTGCCCGCTACGCGCGCGAGCGCGGCGTGCGCATCGTAGGTCACCACGAGACGGGCGGACACATGTCGCACTACGCCGGGCAAATGGCAGACGCCTTCGATCTGTACGCCCGCCACGGCGTCCGGCAGGTCAAAACCGGTTATGTCGGTCCCGCGGGCAGCCTGAAGCGCATCGACGAGAACGGCGAGCAGCAACACGAATGGCGTGACAGTCAGTTTGCGGTTGCCCATTACCAGGCGGTTCTCGAGGCCGCGGCACGCCGGCAGATCAGCATCAACACGCATGAGCCTGTCAAGGATACCGGCCTGCGGCGGACCTATCCGAACTGGCTGACCCGCGAGGGCTCCCGCGGACAGGAGTTTGCGGTCTGGGGAGAGACGCCGAACCCGCCCGAGCACGAGGCCATGCTGGCGTTTACCCGCATGCTGGGCGGCCCGATGGACTACACGCCCGGGCTTTTTGAACTCGAATTCGACATCAACGGCGTTCCGAGACGCGTGCAGTCGACGCTCGCCAAACAACTCGCGCTGTACGTTGTCCTGCACAGCCCCGTGCAGATGGTGCCGGATCTTCCCGAGAACTACCTGGCGCGGCCGGATGCGTTCCAGTTCATCGTCGACGTGCCGACGGACTGGGAGGAGAGCATTGCGCTCCTTGGCGAGATTGGCGATTACGTTGTCATTGCCCGGCAGGAGCGTGGCGGCAGCGACTGGTATCTCGGGGCCATCACCGACGAAGAACCGAGACGGCTTTCCGTGCCGCTCGATTTCCTGCCGGAAGGCCGCCGCTATCGCGCCGAGATTTACGCCGACGGCGAAGACGCGCACTGGGAATCGTCCCCGTACGCGATCGACATCGACCGCGGCGACGGCACAGAACTCCTGACGAACGAAGATACGCTTGAACTCGGGCTCGCCGCGGGGGGCGGCGCTGCTGTCCGGTTCAGGCCGGTACCCGAGGCAGACCGCCCATGAAGCAAAAACCCACGTTGAATTTCTTTCAGATCTGGAACATGTGTTTTGGATTTCTCGGCATACAGATCGGCTTTTCGCTGCAGAATGCCAACGTCAGCCGCATTTTCCAGACCTTGGGCGCCGATACCGACAACCTTGCGGTCTACTGGGTTGCCGCCCCGCTGACCGGCCTCATCGTGCAGCCAATCATCGGCTACATGAGCGATCGCACATGGAATCGTTTCGGCCGCCGGCGGCCGTACTTTACGGTAGGCGCCGTGCTGGCGACCCTGGCGCTGCTCGTCATGCCGAATTCGCCTGCGTTGTGGTTCGCGGTCGGCATGCTGTGGATACTGGATGCCAGCATCAACATCTCGATGGAGCCGTTTCGCGCGTTTGTAGGCGACATGCTGCCGGAGCGTCAGCGCACCGCGGCATTTTCGATGCAGACGTTTTTCATCGGCATTGGCGCCGTGTTCGGGTCCGCTTTGCCATGGATCGTGACCAACTGGTTCGGCGTCTCGAACGTGGCCGAGGCCGGAGGCATACCGGACTCGCTGAAGGTTGCGTTCTACGTCGGCGGCGCCGTGTTCCTGTTTGCCGTCATGTGGACCGTCTTCCGGACCCGGGAGTACTCGCCGGAAGAACTTGCGGCGTTTGACGCGGCAAGACCCGAGGCGCACGTCCACGTGGACGCCGAACCGCGGCCGGCGAGTCGCTACCGCAACGGGGGCATTCTGACGGCGCTCGTGGGCGCCGTGGGCTGGTATCTGATTTCGAGCCTCGGCCTCGATAAGCAGCTGTACATCATGGCCGGCGCCTTCATTGCCTTCGGACTGCTACAGCTCCTGGTCAGCTACCTGCAAAACGCCGGACGCACGAGCAACGGCGTGTACGAGGTCGTGCACGACCTGTTTCACATGCCGCGCGTCATGCGCCAGCTGGCCGTCGTGCAGTTCTTTTCCTGGTTTGCGCTGTTCTGCATGTGGGTCTACGGCGTACCGGCCGTCACGAGCCATCACTACGGAACCAGCGACCCGACGTCCGTCGCGTACAACGACGGTGCGGACTGGCTGGGACTCCTGTTCGGCGCTTACAACGGCGTCGCGGCGCTGGCTGCAATTGCGATACCCTTTCTTGCGCACAGGTTGGGCTGCCGCTGGTGCCATGCGCTGAACGTGAGCATTGGCGGTCTGTGCCTCGTGAGCTTCTATTTCATCGACGATCCGAAAATGCTGGTCGTGCCGATGATCGGCATTGGCATTGCGTGGGCATCGATACTGTCCTTGCCTTACGCGTTGCTGTCGAGCAACCTGCCGTCAAACAAAATGGGCGTCTACATGGGTATCTTCAATTTCTTCATCGTCATTCCACAGGTGACAGTGGCCGGTGTACTCGGCCCCGTGCTCAAGGCGTTCTTCGACAGCGAGACCATTTTTGCGCTGGTCATCGGCGGCTTACTCATGATCGTGTCCGGGCTTGCCACGCTGTTTGTGGACAAAGACGCGGAGCCTGCGCTGTGAGGCGGCACTACGCGCTTGTGCCGTGTCTGCTGCTGCTGGCGGCGTGCTTGCTTGCGGCATGCACAATCGCCCCGCCGGAGCCCGGCCCGCGGGTCTCCATGCCGCCGGTCGAGCGGAACTATTCGGGTACGGAGCTGCCGTTTGCCAGCGAAGCCGTGTACTTCCTGCTGACGGACCGCTTTGTCGACGGCGATCTCGCCAACAACTACGAGGATCAGGGCGGCGCCGAGCGCGGCACCTTCGACCGGCCGATCCGGCTCGAGGGCCGCGCGCCGGCCAACATCGGCTACCTTGGCGGCGACTTCAAAGGGGTTGCCGACAACGCGGGCTACATTGCGGATATGGGTTTTACGGCGGTATGGCTGACGCCGATCGTCGACAATCCCGACGAGGCGTTTACGGGCGGCATACGACCCGGCGAAGGGATCTTCACCGACCGCGGCAAAACGGGTTATCACGGCTACTGGGGCGTGAACTTTTTTGTCGAGGACGAGCATCTCGTGTCTCCGGGAATGTCGTTCGCCGATCTCACGCGCCGGCTGTCGACGGAGCACAACATGAAGCTCATTCTCGACGTCGTGTGCAACCACGGTTCGCCCGCCTACACGATGCCCGAGGATCAGCCGAAGTATGGCGAGCTGTACGACCGGGACGGCCGGCTGATTGCGGACCATCAGAATCTGCACCCGAGCGAACTCGATCCCGACAACCCGCTGCACGCGTTCTACAGCAAGGAACCGGATCTGGCCGAGCTGTCGGATTTCGATCCGGACAACCCGGCTGTGCTCGATTACTTCGTCGACGCCTACACGCAGTGGCTGGACCAGGGCGCCGCGGCATTTCGCATCGACACGATCAAGCACATGCCGCATGACTACTGGCGCGCGTTTGCCGCGCGGATTCGCGAACACAGCCCGGACTATTTCCTGTTTGCCGAAGCGTTCTCCTACTCCGCGGAAGAGATTGCGGAATACACCTGGCCCGAAAACGGCAGCATCCGCGTACTGGATTTTCCCGGGCAGCAGGCGATGGGGGCTGTGTTTGGCCAGGATGCCTCCTACCGGGAACTCGAGCGGGTCCTGCATCTGGACAGCGGCATCTACCAGAATGCCTACGAGCTTCTGACCTTCTACGACAACCACGACATGCCGCGCATTTCGGCTGATGAAGATGGGTTTGTCGACGCGCACAACTGGCTGTTTACGAGCCGCGGCATTCCCGTGGTGTACTACGGATCCGAGATCGGCTTTCGTGCCGGCACGGATCAGCACGGCGGCAACCGCGACTACTTCGGCCAGCACAACATCGACGGCGCGAAGCTCAATCGCATTCACCGCGAACTGAAACGGATTGCGACGGTGCGCAAACAGTCGATAGCGCTGCAGCGGGGCCTGCAGGCGAATATCGAATTCAGGGACGATACGGCGGCGTTCTACCGCGTCTACCAGGATTATGGCTTGCGCCAGACGGCCCTGGTCCTGCTCAACAAAGGCGACAGCGAACGCAACATGGCGGTGACTTACGGCCTTAGCAGCGGGGACTGGCGGGATGCGTTTTCCGGCGAAACGATCCGGGTACGCCCGGACGATCTGTCACTCGCGTTGCGTGTCCCCGCGCACGGTGTGCGCGTGCTGTTGCTCGATACGGCCGTCAACAACGTAGAGCTGATGCAGGAACTCGACCGGTTGCAGGCTGCGGCTGAGCGCCCGCGTCGGAACTGAACCTTGCGCTAGCTCGCCTGCCCGCCGCAGGACTGACGCACGACGAGTTTCGGCGCCATCAACGAAGATTCGACGGGCTCGTCCTCGATCAGGCCCACGATACCGCCGACGAGTCCCTCAGCAGCCAGCCGGATATCCTGCCGCACTGTGGTCAGCGCAGGCGTCACGTGTGCCGCCAGCGGCATGTCGTCGAAACCCACGACGCTGACGTCTTCGGGCACGCTTATCCCCGCGTCCTGCAGCGCACGCATGGCGCCGATGGCAATGACGTCGGTGACGGCAAACACGGCGTCGAAGTCGGCGCCGGATTCGATCAGCTGTTGCGCCGCCTGGTAACCCAGGTCCTCCAGGTTGTGAGCATCCACCTTGAGCGCCGGGTCCGGTGTCTTGCCGGCACTGGCCAGTGCCTCGGCGTAACCTTGATGACGGGCGCTGAACTCGGGACTGCGCCGCGACGTCTGGCCAAGAAACGCAATGCGTTTACGGCCGATATCGAGCAGATGCTGCGTCGCCTGAAAACCGCCGTTTTCGTTGTCGCAGCCAAACGTGTGGCCGCCCTGGTCCTTGATGATCGGGCCCCAGATCATGAAGCGGGTATTTGCCGCGGACAGCGCGGCGAGTTTTTCGCGATAGCTCAAATAATCCCCGTAGCCGAGCAGGATCAGACCGTCGGCGCGATGGCTGGCCTGGTACTCGATGTGCCAGTCGTTGGAGAGTTGCTGCAACGAAATCAGTACGTCATAACCGCGCCGCGCCGCCGCCCTCGAAATGTAGCCGAGCATCGACAGGAAAAACGGGTTGATCTGCGCATCCGCGCCGCCCGTTTCGTCGAACAACAGCAGGGCAATGGTATTGCTCTGATGCGTACGCAGACCGGCTGCGTTGCGGTTGACGAAGTAGTTGAGTTCCTTCGCAATTTCGTGGATGCGCTCGCGGGTTTCCTTGCGCACCAGCGGGCTGTTTCTGAGTGCGCGCGAGACCGTCGCCTGCGAAACGCCGGCTATATCCGCAATGTCTCTCGACGTCGGATTGGCCACCTTGAGTGTGGACACGCGTGAAACCCCCTACCACGAGTCCTCCTTTGATACCACAAAGTTACCGCTGCAATAAAATCTGCGGCCCGCGGATTCGTAAGCATTTGTATCTGAAAGCGAATATTGAGCGCTGCGCGAGGTTCCGGGTGAACACCGGCGCGTCTTGCGGGTACTACTGGAGCAGGGACGACAATGCCTGTTTGCTGCGCTTCAAGTGGTGCTCGGCCGCGGTTCCGAGGTCGAGCGCCAGCGCTACGTGCACGGCGTCGAGGAGGGCAAGTTGCGCGAGTCTCGAGCTCATTGGTGTGTACACGCTCGTATCCTCGACGACCTGCAGAGGCAGCAGTACGCTCGCCCGACGAGCGAGCGGGGATCGGGGATCGGTCAACGCAATCACGGCGGCACCGCCGTTCTGCGCCAGTTCGGCCGCGTCGCAGAGCTCCTGCCATCCGCCGGTGTGCGAAGTCAGAACCAGTACGTCGCCCGCCGTGGCCACGGCGGCGAACTGGAGGATGCCCGGTGAATCGGCAAGCGCCGAACACGGTATCCCCAGGCGGAAAAACTTGTGGCGTGCGTCCCGGGCAACGTTTCCCGACGCGCCGAGCCCGGCGAATACGATCTGCCGCGCATTCGCAAGCGTGTCGACCGCGGCGGCTATCGGCATGGCGGACAGGTCCGCGCGCAGATTCAGCAGTGCCTGTATCGAGGCATCGAGCACTTTGGTGACGGCATCCGGTGCCGCGTCGTCTGCGTGCACGTCCGAGTGCACGTAGCTGACCGGTCGGCTCAGCGCCTCCGTCAGGCGCAGCGTGAGTTCGCGAAAGCCCGCAAGGCCGACCCGCTTGCAAAAACGCACGACCGACGGCTCGCTGACGCCGCTCGCGGTCGCCACCTCCCTGAGCGTGGCGTCGGCCGCTTGCCGCGGATGCCTCAAGACCCACTCGCCAACCCGTCTTTCGGTGCGGCTGAGCTGCTCGAGCTGCTGTTCGATACGCACCAACATGTAGCAAAACTACAAAACTGGGCACGCAAAATCCAGATAAATTTCGGATATCTGCCAAAGAAAGTAGTAAACTTTCAGCGCACCAGGGGAGAAATGATGGCAAAACTCATACCGGTCGAATGTTTCGATCTGGTTATCTTCGGTGGCACTGGCGACCTTGCAATGCGCAAGCTCCTGCCGGCGCTGTATCACCGCGAAGGTGATGGGCAGATCACGGGGGACAGCCGGATCATTGCGGCCAGCCGTGGCGAACTCGAGCGAGGTGCCTACCTGGAACGAGTGCGCGCTGCGCTCGAGAAGAATCTCGCGAGCGGCGAGTTCGAGGAGGCGCAGTGGGAAACGTTTGCTGCCCGTATTCACTATGTCCAGGCCGATGCCAGCGCTCATGACGAGTGGCGGGCTTTAGTCGACCTGCTCGCGGGGCACGAAGACCGCATCCGCGTCGCCTACCTCGCCACTGCGCCCAGTCTGTTCGGCGCCTTTGCGAGCGGCCTTCGACACAACGGGTTGATCACGGAGCAAAGTCGGATTGTCCTCGAGAAGCCGCTTGGGCGCGACCACGACTCCGCATCCGAGATCAACAACGTCATTGGCAGCTGTTTCCCGGAAAACCAGATTTACCGGATCGACCATTATCTCGGCAAGGAAACCGTGCAGAACCTCCTGGCGCTGCGTTTCGGCAACTCTTTGTTCGAGCCGCTATGGCGTCGTGGCGCGATCGACCACGTGCAGATCACGGTTGCGGAACACCTCGGTGTCGGCGGCCGTGTGGAGTTCTACGACCGGATCGGCACGCTGCGCGACATGGTGCAAAATCACATGCTGCAGCTGTTGTGCCTCGTTGCGATGGAGGCACCGAGCAGTCTGCATCACGATGCGGTCCGCGATGAAAAAATGAAGGTGTTGCGTGCGCTCAAGACCATCGGCGCGGACGAGGTGCGCAGCAACACGGTACGGGCGCAGTACACGAGCGGGGCCATCGACGGTGAAACCGTCCCGGGCTACATCGACGAACTCGGCGGCGCGGACAGCACGACGGAAACCTTTGTTGCCCTCAAGGTCGAGATCGAAAACTGGCGCTGGTCGGGCGTACCTTTTTATCTCCGCAGCGGCAAGCGCCTGCCCGCCAAACACTCTGAGATCGTGGTGCAGTTCCAGGAAGTGCCGCATTCGATATTTCCGGAGCAAGAGTACAACGTGCGCGCCAATCAGCTGACGATTCGCCTGCAGCCCGATGAGGGTGTGAAGCTGTCCGTCATGGCCAAGGAGCCGGGTCCGGGTGGCTTCGATCTCAGGCCCGTGTCGCTGGACCTGAGTTTCGAGGAAACCTTCGGCATACGGTATCCCGATGCCTATGAGCGCCTGCTGATGGAAGTGCTGCGCGGCAATCCTGCGCTGTTCATGCGCCGCGACGAAGTAGAGGCGGCCTGGCGCTGGATCGACGACATTGTGGCGGGCTGGGAAAGCACTCGTCAGAAGGTGGAAACCTATGTTTCGGGATCGTGGGGGCCATCGGCATCGTCGTTGCTTCTCGATCGCGACGGGCGAACCTGGCAACCGGAGGGATAATCGATGCCGGAACTGACTTTTGAGAGCCGCGCGGCCGCGTCGTCGGCGGCGGCCGCGACCATCCGCGGACTGATCGAGCGCCGTCAGGACGGCAACGGCAGGGCATCGCTGGTCGTCAGCGGCGGCACGACGCCGGGTCAGTGCTTCGACGAGCTGGCGGACTTCGACATTGCGTGGCGCGACGTCGACGTTGTGCTCAGCGACGAGCGCTGGGTGCCGCCGTCGAGCCCGGACAGCAACGAGCAACTCGTCCGCTCGAGGCTGCTGCGCTCGTACGCCGCGGAGGCGACGCTGCTGCCGGTGTACAGCGAGAACGACACGGTGGCGGAACGCGTCGAGGAATTGAACGCCGAGCTTCGCAGTCTGCCGTTCCCGTTTGCCTGCGCGCTGCTCGGCATGGGCGAAGACGGCCATTTTGCGTCGTTGTTTCCGGATGCCGACAACCTGGACGAGGGCCTCGACATCGACAGCCAGTCTCTGTTTCTCGCCGTCGACACGAAGGCCAGCCCGCATCCGCGCGTCAGCCTGACCTTATCGGCCCTGTCGCGTAGCGACGAAGTGCTGTTGCTCGTGTTTGGTGAAGCGAAGCGGGCTGTGCTGGAGCAGGCCAGGCAGGCCGATAGCGATCTGCCGATCGCCAGCCTGCTGCGGCAGAACCGGGCACCGGTCAACATCTACTGGGCGCCCTAGGGCCCGGCTTCAGTAAGCCCGGTTGCAACGAACACGGAGTCAAAACATGCATTCTGTCATTGAGCGGGTTACGGCGCGCATTCAGAACAACAGCGGGCCGACGCGCAAAGCCTACCTCGAGCGCGTTGCCCGCGCGGCGGACGACGGACCGGCGCGCAGCTCACTGTCCTGTTCGAACCTGGCACACGGTATGGCGGCGGCGCGGCGTCCCGACAAGCAGGTGCTGTCCGGACATACCGTTCCGAATCTCGCCATCGTATCCGCCTACAACGACATGCTGAGCGCACATCAGCCGTTCGAGTCCTACCCGCAACAGATTCGCGATGCCGCAAGGGAACGCGGCGCCGTGGCGCAGTTTGCCGGCGGTGTGCCGGCCATGTGTGACGGCGTCACGCAAGGCCAGGACGGTATGGACCTGTCGCTCTTCAGCCGCGACGTCATTGCGCTGTCGACCGCGGTTGCGCTCTCGCACAACATGTTCGACGCCGTGGCCTGCCTCGGCATTTGCGACAAGATTGTGCCGGGGCTCATGATCGGCGCCCTGGCATTCGGGCATCTGCCGGTCGTTTTCATTCCCGCGGGCCCAATGGTGACCGGCTCCTCGAACAAGGAAAAAGCGACCGTGCGGGAGCAATACGCGGCCGGCGAAGTGGGGCGCGAAGAGCTGCTGGCGAGTGAGTCGGCTTGCTACCATGCGCCGGGCACGTGCACGTTCTACGGCACGGCCAACAGCAACCAGATGCTCATGGAATTCATGGGCATGCAGCTGCCCGGCGGCTCCTTTGTCAATCCCGGCGCGTCGCTGCGTCCGCATCTGACACGTGCGGCCGTGCACAAAGTGCTCGAACTGACCAATCTGGGTAATTCTTACACGCCGATTGCACACGTCATCGACGAGAAGGCGATCGTCAACGCCATCGTTGGCCTGCTGGCCACAGGCGGCTCGACAAATCACACGCTGCACCTCGTTGCGATTGCTCAGGCTGCGGGCATCCGGATCGACTGGAGCGATTTTGCCGAGCTGTCCGACGCTGTGCCGCTGCTCGCGCGCGTTTATCCGAACGGGTCTGCCGACGTGAATCATTTTCACGCGGCCGGAGGACTCGGGCTGGTGATGCGCGAACTGCTGGCCGCGGGGCTCCTGCACGACGACGTCAACACGATACTCGGTCACGGTCTCGATAACTTTTGCCGCGAACCCGTGCTCCGGGACGGCGCGCTCGCGTGGCAGGACGCGCAGGTGGCGAGCCTCGATGCCGACATCATCCGCGGCGTTGCCGATGCGTTCGACAGCGAGGGTGGCATCCGTCTCGTGCAGGGTTCGCTGGGCCGGGCCATCGTCAAGGTATCCGCCGTAGACGCCGATCACCGATCCATCTCCGCGCCGGCCCGCGTGTTCGATTCGCAGGCGGCGTTTACCGAGGCATTCAATGCCGGTGAGCTCGAAACCGATTTTGTGGCCGTGCTGCCGAATCAGGGGCCCCGCGCCAACGGCATGCCGGAGCTGCACAAGCTGACGCCCTATCTGGGCGTTCTGCAGAACCGCGGTTTTCGCGTGGCCCTGTTGACCGACGGCCGCATGTCGGGCGCATCGGGCAAGGTACTGGCCGCGATCCAGCTGACGCCCGAGTCGTATTGCGGCGGGCTCCTGGGGAAAATTCGCGACGGTGACCAGATCACGATCGACAGCAATCAGGGGGTCCTCGACGTCGCCGACGCTGACGCGGTTGCGAGCCGCGGTGCGGTAACAGCCGACTTGCGCGACAGTCATTTCGGTATGGGTCGCGAATTGTTTTCGGTGTTCAGAACGCAAACCGGAGAAGCCGAAGCGGGCGCATCGATTTTTGGTCCTTGAGCTTCCGGTTACCGAGCGTCGGTTCCCGCGCCACCAGGGCGGCGAATCCGCACGCTCGGGCTATACTCCGCGGCTGGAGTCCGGGCGACGGGACACAAGCAAGAGTACTCGCGTATGCAAGAACCCATCTATCTCATCGGTGATATCGGCGGCACGAATGCGCGATTTGCGCTGGCTGGTGAAAAGCAGGGTTACCATCTGGAACACACGCTGAACTGCGCGGATTTCGATTCTTCCATCGACGCGATACGGCATTACCTGGACACCATCGCGGCGCCCGGTCCTGAGTTGATCTGCCTCGCCGCCGCGGGCCCCGTTGTCGACGACACGGTGCGGTTCACGAACAACCACTGGGTGCTCAACGTTGCGGATCTCGAAAAGGCGTTTGCTGGCGCCCGAGTATCGCTGATCAACGATTTCGAGGCCGTCGCATGGTCGATTCCCGCCCTGGGTACCGAGGATTGCCGGACCATCGGTTTGCCAACGCCCGCGCCGCTCGACGGAGAGCGTTTTTCGGTGGCGATAACCGGGCCGGGCACCGGGCTGGGCGCCGTGGGGCTCAAGAAGCACGACGGCATACTGATGCCGATACCGGGCGAGGCCAGTCACAGCGGTTTTGCGCCGGAGACCAAAGTGCAGATCGAGATTCTCGAGGCGTTGCGGGAGCGGTTTGACCGCGTGTCGTTCGAGCGCCTCGTGTCGGGTCCCGGCATCGAGAATCTCTACTGGGCGCTCTGTCTGATTCACGGTGAGCAGCGTCAGCAGCTCACGGCGTCCGACGTGTTCGCGAAGGCTGAAGAGCAATCGGACTCGCGTGCGATCGAGGCCGTGCAGGTGTTCTTCGAGGTGCTCGGGCAGTTTGCGGGCGATCTGGCGTTGACGATGAACGCCCAGGAAGGTGTCTTCATTGCGGGTGGAATTGCCAAACGCTATCCCGAACTCGTGGAAAACAGCCGGTTTCGCAGCGGCTTCGAGAGCAAAGGGCGGTATCGACCCATGATGGAGCGCATTCCGACCCAGCTGATCACGCACGAAGAACCCGGGTTGCTGGGAACCAGTTACTACGCGCTGCGGTCGGCCGCGGTCGCTTAATCCTCGGCGACCCTTTCCTCGGCCGTCGACTCCGTTTCCCCGGGTGTGACGTTGCGCGGCGTCGCCGTAATGCCTATCTCATGGCGGGGAAACGCGTCGGCGTCAATCGTCTCGAGGTAGCCGTGCCAGGCGGCATAGCCAATGAGCGGCACGATGAGCACGAGACCGACAAACGCCGTGGCAACGCCGAGCAGCAGCCCGAGGACGATCAGCGTCAGCCAGACCAACATGGCTCCGCGATTACGCAGCACGGCGTTGACCGAAGTGACGATGGCGGTCACGCTGTCGACGTTGCGATGCATGATCATCGGCAGCGAAAAAGCGCTGGCTGAAAACGTGATTGCGGCAAATACGGCGCCGACCGCGGTCCCGAACGCCAGGAATCCCGCCATCTCGCGAAAGCCCGCCGAACCGTCCGTCGGGAAGAATACCGTCACCATGATGGCGGCCCGCGACCAGACGAGAAAGACGACCAGCAGCACAATCGCAAACACCATTTCGTTGCCGACATGTCGCCTCAACGCCGCGCGCAGGCTGCGCGCGAGGAGCGGGGGCTGCCCTCGCTCGAGCTGCGCGCTGATAGCGTAAAGCCCAATGCAGATCAGCGGCGCGATGAACACGAAACCGCCGAGCATGGCAAACATGATCCACTGACTGCCGCGAAACCATGCCAGCAGCGACACGGCGGCAATCAGGGCCGCAACGACAAGGCCGTAGAGAAGACTCTGTTGCGGTGCTTTGAGGAAGTCGCTGAGGCCGAGCCGCAACCAGCGGAAAGGCGCCCACAGCGGCAGCCGCCGGCAGGGAGCGACGAACGGCATGTCCTCGCGGGAAAACTCACTGGCGGTTTCGTGCTTCATGATCCCCCCCTCATGGATCCCCTTGTTCATGCACCCCTTGTTCAAGCACACCCGGGTCGCAACGTCCGCGTTTCAGGATCATCAGTGATTCCCCCGAGCATCGCAACGCCGGAGGCCCCGCGTGCAATTTCTTGTGCACTGCAATATATCGGGCATAATGACGCCTCGCAGGCGCCGGCCCGGTTTGCGCTGAAACCAGATAAGTATTTCTAAAACAAAGGGTTACGAAAATGGATCTACAGGGAAAGAGTATTGTAATTACTGGCGGCGCGCGGGGCCTCGGCGGCGCCATGGCTACACGCCTGGCGGCAACCGGCGCGAAACTGGCGCTTGTTGATCTCGATGATGCTGCGCTCGAATCGATGGCCGCACAATGCCTCGAAAACGGCGCGGCCGAGGTGCGGACCTACAAGGTGAACGTTGCGCGCGAGGACGAGGTTGTCGCGCTATTCGATAACGTCGCCGGCGATTTCGGTGCGCTGGATGGGCTCGTCAACAACGCCGGCATTACGCGCGACGCCATGCTCCTCAAGTACAAGGACGGCGAGCAGGTGGCAAAGATGAGCCTCGAGCAGTGGCAGGCGGTCATCGACGTCAACCTGACGGGCGTGTTTCTGTGCGGCCGCGAAGCGGCAGCGAAGATGATCGAGCTCGGCAGCAAGGGCTGCATCATCAACATTTCGTCGATTTCGCGCGCGGGCAACATGGGGCAGACGAACTACAGCGCCGCCAAAGCCGGCGTGCAGGCCATGGCGGTCGTCTGGGCGAAGGAACTGGCTCGCTACGGTATCCGGGCGGCGGCGATTGCGCCGGGTTTCATCGGTACCGAGATGGTCATGTCGATGAAGCCTGAAGCGCGCGAGAAGATCGAGTCGATGATTCCGGCACGCCGCGTGGGCGACCCGGATGAAATTGCGCGCACCGTGCAGTTCATTCTCGAAAACGACTATTTCAGCGGCCGCTGCATCGACGTCGACGGAGCGCTGCGCCTGTAGAGGACGGGCTCGCTTACTGAGGGTCGGGCACCAGTTCCCGGTACAACGCGAGCGTTTCCCGGATCGTCGATTCGTTACGGAAGTCTTCGTCGATCCGCCGGTGCGCCGCGGCACCCATTTCGCGGCGCAGCTCCGGGTTGCGATACAGCGTCACGAAGGCGTCCGCGAGTGCCGCTGCGTCCATGGGTGGCACGACGATGCCCGAGCGCCCGTCCACGACGAGTTCCGGGCTGCCGCCGGCGTTGGTGACGACCGGTGGTACCCGATACACCATCGCCTCGATCACGGCACGCGGTAAACCCTCGCGCTTGGTCGACGGCAGACAGAATACGTCACAGGCGGCGCTGAATGACGGTGCGTCGCGACGGAAACCGATGCGATGAATGCGTTCGCGGGCGGGGCTTGCGTTGATGCGGCGCGTTAGTTTCTCGGCGTCCATGTGGCCAACCAGGAGCAGGTGGGCCGGTATGTCCTCCGGCAGATGCTCGAGCGCGTCGACCAGGTACTCGATCCCTTTGCGCGGCCTGTAGCTCGCCGTGCAGCCGATAACAAACGCGTCCGCCGGCAGGCCCACCTCGGTGAGATCGGCCGGTTGTGCGTCGTACCACTCGACTTTGTGGCCCTTGTAGATGCGCACGGGCCGCGACTCCGGCATGCGCAAAAACCTGGGCTCCATCGACAGGAAGTAGTCCCGAATGGCGTCGCACACGCAAATGATGCGGTCGATGCGCGGGTTGAGGTAACGCATCCAGGACATCGGGTCGAGGAAGCTCACGGCGCCGACGATGCCTCGGTAGCACACCACCTTGATCGGCAGTCCGCGGCAGGCTTTCAGGCTGTTCGTGACGGCCTTGTTATTGAACGTGTGCACGATGTCGTAGCGACCTTCGACGAGTTCGCTCCTGAGCGCCGCAATACCTTCCCGATCGAAGTTGCGCTTCAGTTTGAGCCCGAGGACTCGCACGCCCGCGTCGATGAGAAGCTGGTGGTTCGGGTGTTCGGGAGGGCAAATGACCGTAATTTCGACGCCGGCCTCGTGCAGCCCTATGAATGTGGCAACGGTGGGCCGGTCTGCGCCCTCGGTGACGCAAAGAGATCGTATGGCCATGGGAGTGTCCGGGTACTTCGTCGCGCAGCCGTGTCAGAGAAGCCGTGACGCTAACACATGTGGCTTACACATGCCTTGCGGGGCAGCAGCAGCCGTCACTCGATACGGGTAGCCAGCCGCAGCACAAAAGAGGGCGAGCCCCCGGTGGCGACGCTGGCGAACGTGCCTCCGAGAGTCACGCGCACGGCGTCGACGTTGCCGTCGAATCCGGCGGCGTCGGGTGCCGGCACGTAGTCGAAGCTTGTGCCACCGTTGTTCGAATACTCCACGCTCAGCAGGCTGACGCCCGGCATGACGGGCGAGGCTGACGTGTCCAGCACGATCGGGCCTCCGGCATAGCAGGCGCTCGTGACGCACAGCGCCAGCTCCGGGGGGATCGTATCGGTCACGACCAGCGTGTCGTTGTCGGGAGAAGCCGAGCCGCGGTTTTCCACCTCGATCGTGTACTCCATGACGGCTGACGGAATCGATCTCGGGTTGCCGCCGCCGCCCACCGGGTCCGACAGCGACTGCACACGCTTCGCCACGCTGACATCGACCGCAAAGTTGACGTGGAATGCGCGCGACGCGGCGACGATGCCCGCGCGTTCGTTGATGTGGTTGCGCTCGGTGTCGTTGTCCTGGTCTTCCTCGACGTGTAGCCCGAGCAGGGCCGCGGATTCGCTGCAGCGCCTGAACCAGCCACCATTGTTGCCGTTGCGTGTGTTCATCGACGCGACCGCCAGCGGTGTTCCGGGAAATGCAGTGCCGTAGCCTGCTGTGAAGCAACCGTTGTCACGGCCGCGGATATTATTGCCCGAGCGGACGCTGACCAGGGTCACGTCATTGTTGAAACGATCGACGAACGTGCTGCTGGCGCCCGCATCGATCGCGAGTATCGCAATGTCCTCGGTAGTACCGACGTTGCCGTCCGTCGTTTCAGCGCGATCGAGCGAGGCTTGCAGGCTGGTCGCGCCAACGTTGCGAATACCCGCAACGAGAAAAGGCGCCGAGGTCGTGACGGGCGGATTGCGGGTCTCGTTGCGAACGCTCTGCACGGTGGCCAGCACAGCCGGCGGCCCCGTGAACCCGACGGCCAGCGGCACGGTATCCCAAGTATTGCCCAGGAACCGGCTGACGGTACTTGCGGTCGTGTGTGTGACCGCCGTAACCCGCGTGCCGTCCGGCATGCGGTGGGTTCCGGGAACGACGGCGAGGTAAGCGGTCTGCATGGCCACGTGCGGTCCGTCCGTTGACGAGCTTTCGTGCTGTGCTACTTCGAAACCCGTGGTCGTGACGTTGCGGATACGCAGGCTCGCCGGATCGTCTCCGTCGCTCGTCGGCAGCACGAATACGAGCGGCGTCGTTTCGAACGGCGCGAGGAAATTCACCTGGGTCCATGCCGGTACGGTCAGCGTATCGTTGACCGTCATGGGTGCCATTTCGAGCTGCCAGGCGAGTGCGGCGGACGGCGCCAGAGTGGCGGCCAGCAGCAAAGGGAAGCTGTGGATTGAGGACAGCCTGCGGAACATCGGCAGCGGCGTTGCAAAACACCGAGCTTAACGGCCAGGACGGGCTCATGCACGGTTCTCCGTCACAGTACGCCACGTGACGGCAGTGCGGCACTGTAGAAACCGGGGGTTATTGCGCGGACCGGCTTCTGCTACAGTCCGCTACTGGGGAAACACGGAGAAAACCAGAGCTCATGCGAGCCATTCTCGTACCGGTCGCCGATCGACCCGAATGTGCCCGTGCGCTGAGCACGGCTTTCAGTATTGCTAACCGTATTGATGCGAGTGTGAGTGGCTGCCACATGCGGCCACACCGTTATTCGGACACTCGCCTGTCGCCGGCGTTTGCGGAGGCTGCCTGGCGGAAAAAGAGCAGCAAGAAGGCACCCGCCGCTGCCAAAGCGCTGTATGAGCAGATTGCCAACCAGGCGGGCTTCGATCTCAAAAGGCGCGCGAGCGCCCAGCCCGCAGCACTGTGGTCCGAGAAGGTCGGTTCGCCGGATCGCCTGATGGCGATCGTTGGACCGCTTGCCGATCTGATTGCGGTCAGCCGGCCGGAACGGCCCGGGAGCGTTGCGGACATGTTCCTCAACGCGGCCCTTCTGCAGTCGGGCCGACCCGTGCTGGTATTGCCCAAGGCAGCGCGCCGCAACGTGGGTACCCATATCTGCATAGGCTGGAATCAGACGACCGAGGCGGCGCAAACGGTTGCCGCCGTAGCGCCGCTGCTCGCCGCGGCTGAATCGGTCACGATCGTCAGCTGCGGCCCCGAGGACCAGCCCGGCCCGAAGTCGACCCAGCTCGTGCAGTACCTGCGCCACTACGGCGTCTCGGCCGAGCGCGTCAGCACGCGCGGCCGGGACATCGAAGGTGAGCTGACCGCCGCATGCAAGGACGTCGGCGCCAATCTGCTGGTTGCCGGGGCGTACAGCAAGAGCCGCTGGCGGGAGAAGGTGTTCGGCGGTACCACCGAATGGCTGCTACACAAGTGCCGTTTACCTGTTCTGCTGCAGCACACATAGCGGTTCGGCTCAACGTGGCACGATCTGCCCGGTCTATCCGGCCTGGCGTATCTGACAATTGTTCGCGTGCCGCCCTGGCGGCACGCTTTCTATAGTGGAGGGAAGGTAATGAGTGTAGCGAAACATACCGAAATTACGGCGAGCTCGAGCAAGAGCTTCGAGGATGCCGTCGACGAAGGCGTCAGGAAGGTTGCAAAAACCGTGGACAACATCGAGGGCGCCTGGGTCAAGGAGCAAAAGGTGGTTGTCAAGGACGGCGAGGTCAGCGAATATCGGGTAACGATGAAGATCACGTTCATCGTCAAGTAAGCAGTAACAGAGCAGTCAATCCGACAAACCAGAAAAGAACCACCAGTACAATAAAATATAAAATAGTTGAGTCATCCGTCGAATTCGTTGGCAGCCTGTGGCAACAAACCCAACGCCGGGGGCAGCACGTCCAAACGTGCGAAACGACACACTGGCGATGCAAAAAGACTATTCGTAACGCAAAGAAACAAGCAGGAGACTAACGATGCCAGGCAAGTTTGAAATCTACAAAGATAAAGCAGGTGAATTCCGCTTCCGTCTGAAAGCGGCAAACGGACAGAACATCCTCAGCAGTGAGGGCTACGGGAAGAAAGCGAGCTGCACCAACGGAATCGAGTCGGTGCGCAAGAATTCTCAGAATCCCGATCGCTTCGAAAAGAAGACGACAAAATCGGGCAAATACAGCTTTTCCCTGAACGCGAGCAACGGACAGGTGATCGGCGTGAGCCAGACCTACAAATCGTCCTCCGGTTGCTCGAACGGCATGAAGAGCGTAGCGACCTGCGCGCCTGGGGCATCGGTCGACGATCAGACTGCCTGATCTGCGGTCGACCCGGTCTACCAGCGGCCCGGAGAGCTAAGGCTCTTCGGGCTTTTTTGTTTCCGGAACATTACGCCTGTACAAGAGCTCGGCGTCGACGCCCCATTGGGTGATTGCGGAGACTGTATCGCTCACGCTCGCATTCAGCCGCCGTATCCGGTCTTCCGGCACGATGAGCACGTTGCCTACGGTCGCCACGGGCGCTGACGGAATGAACACCGCGGCACGTTGCCCCGGCAGTTTTTCCACGAGAAAACCGATGGCGAAACTGCCGGACGCATAGACGTCGACCTCCACGGGCACGAAGTCCTCGCCGTCGACGCCGGCAAACCGCTCCGTCATTGCGGTGATGGCGCGATACATCGGAATCCGGCTCGCAACCCGGCGGCCGAACCAGTCACGCAAAGCCGCGCCGACGCGAGTCCTGACGAACAGGCCGGTCGCGAAGCAGAGGCCAACGAGAGAGCCGAGGGCGAGCAGCATCACGAACACCGGCCGTTCGGCGACGACGCCCGGCAGGTATTCGGACCCAATCACTTCCAGCCAGAGTCCGTACAGCCCGAACAGCAGCTGAGCCAACACGAACAGCACCACGGCGACCGGAACTATGACCAGGAGCCCGCCGATCGCCGTCGTGCGAAGGAATTGCAGAGATCGTTTTACCGCCATGCACAAAAACTCCGCCAGAAACCCGCAACAGGGATGTCAACCGGATTGTCCACCGGCCGTTGTACATCCTGAAACACGTTTTCAAGCATACCAAGGAGTTGGACTATGAAACGGTTGAAATGGACTTTCACGGCGCTTGCCATGGCGCTTGCCCTCCCGGTGTTGGCCGACGAGGCGGGAGTTTCGCTCGAGGACCGTCTGGACGAACGCGGTGACCGCATCGAACATCGTCTGGACGAACGCGGCGATCGCATCGACGATCGGCTGGACAACAAGGGGACGCGGATCGAGGACCGCCTGGACGAGCGCGGTGACCGCTACGAGGAGCGTCGCGACAACCAGGGTGATCGCATCGATCAGCGCCTCGACAATCGTTCGGAGCGCGCGGCCGAGGCCGGATACGATGGTGCCGCAACGCGTCTGGACAACAAGGGTGATCGCATTGACGCGCGTCTGGACCGGAATGGCAGCCGCGTCAACGAGCGCCTCGACGTTCGCGGCAATCGCGCGGACAACCGGCTGGATCAGCGCGGTGACCAGGCAAATCGGCGTCTCGATCGGCGTGGTGAGCAGGCCAACCGGCGGCATGATCGCGCCGGCCAGCGCGCCAGCCGCCGAAACTGAAGCTGGCCGGTGCGCCCGGCTCAACGAAGCCCCGGCTGGACAACCGTCCGCCGGGGTTTACTGAATGCGAACTCGAAAGCGTAGCGAAAACTCGCGGTCGCTCCCTGCGTCAGCGGCCGCAAAGATGCCGACGGGCCGGATGCGCACGAAGCGCACGGCGGGATCGAAGCCGGCGGCGTCGGGCAGCGGCGTGTAGCTGTAGTCCACGCCATCGGTCGAGAACTCGAGGCTGTCGGTGGCGTTGCCCAGACCGCCATAGCTGTAGCTCAGGCCGCTGGCTGCCGTTCCGGTGCCGTCGATGAACTCCACGGGGCCTGAATTCGGAGCGCCGAGGTCGCCGACGAACAGAGCGACGTTGACGGGTATTGAGTCGGTCACGGACAGCGAATCCGGATCGGAACTGCCCACGCCGGAGTTGGCGGCCGTAAGAGAGTATTCCATCCAGGCGCCCGGGATGGCTTTTGCGTTCGAGTTCAGGTTGACCGGATCAAAAACGGTCAGCACCGATTTTGTCAGCACGAGTATGGGCGATTGCTGTTCCGCGCTGAGAACCAGGACCGGTTCCTGACCGACGTAGCGGCGCACGAGTATATTGCGAACACGCGCGCGGTCCTGCGCCGTCATGAATGCCACAAAACCCCGGTTCGCGTTTTCGTTGCTGCCGTCACTCCCGGCAATTTGCAGGTTGGCTGCTGACGGATAGCCGGGCGCGTCCCAGTTTGCGCTATTGTCCTCGTCCCAGAACGCAAGGTTGCTCGGCCCGACCGACCATGCGGCCAGCGCCTGGCGTCGCCATGCATTGCGCTGCACGTCAGGCGGGTTGCTACCCGCGACGACAACGTTCTGGCGACTGTTCTTGATGATGCTGCCGTCGTGTGTGTAGCCTCCCGCCGTGCATGCGGAGCCCGGCCCGACGTTGGGAAACTCGCCGCGGTTGCTGGCGTAGTAGTTGTCCGAGCTCTCACTGCCGCCGGTGCCGCTCGTAACGATGCCGCGGACGACGAGGCCGGTCGTAATGTTGAGCGGATAGCAGCGTTGATGGAAGAATTCTGCCTCGATGTATACGTCGCGTTCGTCAACGGCGAGCCGATACCCGCTCGTGAAGTTGTCGCCGTTGTCGTAGCGGTAGTAGCCCGCGCCGACGTACACCAGCGAGTCGTCCCAGCCGCTGCCGTGCCAGGCATCGATACGCCCGCGCGTGTAGCTCGTGATTCGGTTGATGCTGGCGTCGTCGTACCACAGGTACACGTTGGTTTCGTTCATTGCCGGCAACGGCCCGGGCGCGGCGTTGCCGTGGTACAGGTAGTAGTTGTCGTCGAGCCCAGAAGCGGCAATGTCGGTGGTGAGCATGAAGCGGATATCGGTCTGGCCGGTGTTGCAGCCGATCACGTCGCGCGGCAGCTCGTTCCAGACGAGGCCGTCATAGTAGAGGATTCGAAGATCGCCGCAGTCGTTCCGCATTTCGCCCGCGGCGATCAGGGCGGCGGTATCGAGAGCGGGGATGCGCACCGTGTAGCCGTCGTAGCCTCGATCGGGCGATACGGCGCCCGTATTGACGGCAATGTTGAAACGCTGGGCGTAGTCCGTGTCCCACCACAGCGCCGTAGCGGCGTGCGCCGGCATTGTGCCCGCGCCGAGCAGTAACGCGGCTGCAATCGCGGCAAACGGGAAACGCAAACAACATTGGAGCATGGCGCCGACGAATATACGCGAAATCGAGCCGCCGTCCGCTATCCGGTTCACATAGTGTTCCGTCGACGGACGCTATTGGGCCGCTTACCCCATTAAACCCTTCAGGCCACCGTGTGGTACCAGTTGATGCCCTCGGCGTCCGTTTCGAGCGCCATTGTGTTGTCGGCGCGGTGGTAGTTGAGATGCGCAATGGCTTCTCCCGTCGCCATGATCAGGCTGTCGTCGCTCGCACGTGAGCGAAACAGCGCAGGGAAAGTGTCGACCACCCGGCGGGGTTCGCGGCAATGGTCGAGCAGCCGTTCGAGCCTTTCGCGGTGTTTTCGTATGAGCTCGTCGAGCCGCGCGTGTGCGCCGTAGAAGGGCCGCCCGTGGGCGGGCAGAACCAGCACGTCCTCCGGCAGCTCCCGGCGGAATCGTGCCAGCGAGTCGAGCCAGTCACCCAGCGGATTGGCGTTTGGTTCCGTGGGGAACACGCTGACGTTCGACGAAATGGTCGGCAGCAGCTGGTCGCCCGCAATCAACAGATTGCGGTCCGAGTCGAAAAAGCAGGCATGCTCGGGCGAATGTCCGCGGCCGATGAGTATCTCGAAACCGTACTCGCCGATGTCGATGCTGTCGCCCTCCTTGAGGCGCCGGAAGGATTCCGGCAACGGCGACACATAGCGCCCGAACATCCCGAACAGTTGCTGGTAGCCGGCGAGCTGTCGCTCCGTGAAACCGGCCGTCCGGTAGAAGTCGAGACCGGCGTTGGGAGCGGGTCGTCCGGTATCGGCAACGAGTACCCGGCAGAGTATGTATTCCTCGCGGGTCATCCACAGTTCGGCGCCGTAACGGTCGGCAAGCCAGCCCGCGCAGCCGATGTGATCCGGATGCAAATGTGTGGCGAAGACCCGCGTAATGGGTTCGTTTTGCATGAAGCCGGAGAAAGCGGCGGTCCATGCCGTCCGGCTGTCGTCGGTATCGATACCCGTGTCGATAACCGCCCAGCCGCCATCGTCGCGCAGCACCCACAGGTTGATGTGTTCGAGCTCGAACGGCAGCGGCAGGCGCAGCCAGCACAACCCGTCCAGGATCTCGGCAGCGCTGCCGGCCGGCGGCGTGTCGTCGAATGCGTAGCGTAAGGAGCTTGTGGTCATGCGGCGATTCTCCCATGCTGCACTGCAAAAATCGCGCTTGACTTTCGCGCCGGGCGGCGGCGAATGGCGCGTTTTCGAAACTCCGCCAATCTAATTGCCGTTAAAATTCCTGAGTTAAAAGCCCTGAATCGGGCTTCCGGTGGAGAGCGCATGAGCATTGCATCTACAGGGGCCGTTGCCGAGCAGACAGAGCGGCAAAGTGCCTACAGTTACGAAGAACTTCTGAAATGCGCGAACGGCGAGCTGTTCGGCATGGAGAACGGCAAGCTGCCGCAGCCGCCAATGCTAATGACCGACCGTATCACGCACATTAGCAGCGAGGGCGGTCGCTACGGTAAAGGTGAGCTCAAGGCCGAACTCGATATACGCCCCGATCTGTGGTTCTTCGACTGTCACTTCACCGGCGATCCGGTCATGCCGGGCTGCCTTGGCCTGGACGCACTGTGGCAGCTCGTGGGCTTCCACCTGGTCTGGGCCGGTTACCAGGGCCGTGGTCGCGCGCTGGGCTGTGGCAAGGTCAAGTTTACGGGGCAGGTGCTGCCGAAGTCCCGTCTCGTAAGCTATCAGCTCGACATCAAACGCATCATCGATCGAAAGCTGATCATGGCGATTGCCGACGGCACCATGTCCGTCGACGGCCGCGAGATCTACACAGCAGAAGATCTGCGCGTCGGTCTCTTTACCTCCACCGACAACTTTTAATTCGGGTTACAGCATGCGACGAGTAGTGGTCACCGGTATCGGTGCGGTCTCCTGTATTGGCAATACGCCGGACGCTATTACCGAGGCGCTCAAGGCGGGGCGCTCCGGCATCGTGGCGAACGAGAGCTTCAAGGAAATGGGCTTGAGGAGCCAGGTGTCCGGCAGCGTCGACATCGACATCAAGGAACATATCGATCGCAAGGTGCTGCGCTTCATGGGCGACGCCGCCGCATACGCCTACATTGCAATGCAGAGAGCCATCGAAGACGCGGGCCTCGAGGACGGTGACGTGTCGAACCCGCGCTCGGGTCTGATCGCATCGTCGGGTGGGGCTTCGAGCGAGAACATCATTTATTCGTCGGATACGCTGCGTAATCGCGGCGTGCGCAAGATTGGTCCGTACATGGTGCCCCGCTCGATGTCGAGTTCCGTGTCGGCCTGCCTCGCAACGCCGTTCAAGATCAAAGGTGTGAACTATTCGATCACCTCGGCCTGCGCAACCAGTGCGCACTGCATCGGTGCCGCCGCTGAGCAGATACAGCTTGGCAAGCAGGACATCGTGTTTGCAGGCGGCGGCGAGGAAGAGCACTGGAACCTGTCGAGCATGTTCGATGCAATGGGTGCGCTCTCCACCAAGTACAACGACGAGCCAGCGATGGCATCGCGGCCGTACGACGTCAATCGCGACGGTTTCGTGAGTTCGGCCGGATCGGCCATGCTTGTCGTCGAGGAATACGAGCACGCCAAAGCGCGCGGCGCGAAGATTTATGCGGAAATTGTCGGCTACGGCGCTACCTCCGACGGTCACGACATGGTTGCGCCGTCCGGCGAAGGCGCCGTGCGCTGCATGGAACTGGCTCGCGCCAACGTCGACGGGCCGATCGACTACATCAATACGCACGGTACCAGCACGCCCGTGGGAGATGTCGTCGAAGTCGAAGGCATAAAGTCCATGTTCGGCGACGACATGCCGCGCTTCAGTTCGTCGAAATCGATGTGCGGTCACTCGCTCGGCGCCACCGGCGCGCAGGAGTCGATTCACTGCCTGCTCATGCTCGAGCACGATTTCATTGCGCCGTCGATCAACGTCATCGATCTCGACCCGCGCGTTGCCGGCACGCCGCTCGTCACCGAAACGGTCGAAAACGCCGGTATTCGCACGGCGATGACGAACAGCTTCGGTTTTGGCGGCACCAACGCCACGCTGGTGTTCCAGAAACTTTGATCTTCAGCTCGCGGTCGTCATAATGCGGCCGCATGAGTATCGAAACCTTGAGCGAAACCCGCTGCTTCGGCGGCCGTATGGGTTTCTACCGACACGCGTCCGCTGCCAATCGCTGTGATATGCAGTTTGCCGTGTTCGTGCCCCCGCAGGCCGAGAGCGGTCCGGTACCGGTACTGACGTTTCTCTCCGGGCTCACCTGTACCGAAGAGAATTTCATGGTCAAGAGCGGTGCGCAGCGCTACGCCGCTGAACTTGGTCTGATGCTCGTGTCTCCGGATACCAGCCCGCGCGGTGACGGCGTGCCCGACGATCCGGACGGCGACTATGACTTCGGGCTCGCGGCCGGCTTCTATCTGAACGCGACGGAAGAGCCCTGGTCGCGCCACTACCACATGTACGACTATCTGCTCGATGAGTTCTGGCCAGCCGTGTTCGATCACTTTCCGGGCGACCGACAACGGCACGGGCTGACCGGTCACTCGATGGGTGGGCATGGTGCGCTGACAATTGGCCTGAGAAATCCCGAGCTGTTCGGCTCGCTGTCGGCTTTTGCACCGATCTCGACGACGGTCCACTCGCCGTGGGGCCAGAAAGCGCTCGGACACTACCTGGGAGCCGACACGTCCAGCTGGTTGCCGCACGATGCGGCTGAAGTGGCGCGCAACGTCGCGAATCCCGGTCACTGGTCGCGGATACTCGTCGACCAGGGCTCCGACGACCCGTTTCTCGAGGAGCAGCTCAAGCCGGAGCTGCTGGTTGCCGCCGCCGAGGAGAGCGGCTTGCCGCTCGAGTTGCGCTACCACGAAGGCTACGATCACGGCTACTACTTCATCTCGACCTTCATCGAGGAACACCTGAAACATCACCACGCCGAACTGACGGGTTGACGCCGTTGGTGGTCGACTGGCTGCCCTTGATTCTCGCGATGCTCGCGACCGGCCTGGCGGCCGGTGTGCTGGCAGGCCTGTTCGGCATTGGCGGCGGCGTGGTCATTGTGCCCGTGCTCGAAACGACGCTCGGCGTCCTGGGCGTCGATCCGGCGATCCGGATGCACATTGCCGTCGGCACCTCACTTGCGACGATCATACCGACGTCGATCTCCTCATCGCTGGCGCATCATCGCCGGCAGAGCCTGGATGTCGACGTCGCCCGGCGCTGGGCGCCGTTTGTGCTCGTCGGCGCCTTGCTGGGTGCCTGGCTGGCGTCCGAGGTTCACAGCCGCGTGCTGGCGATCGTGTTCGCGGTCACGGCCGTGCTGATTGCCGCGAAGATGCTGTTCTGGCCTGACGTTCGTCGTGTGAGAGAGAGTGTTCCAAAAGCACTCTGGGTGGCATCGATACCGACGTCGATTGGCGCGCTGTCGTCCATGATGGGTATTGGTGGCGGCATCATGTCCGTCACGGCCCTGTCCCTGTTCGGACAGTCGATACACCGAGCCGTCGGTACAGGTGCGCTGCTGGGCCTCGCCGTTGCGCTGCCCGGCGCGCTCGGCTTTGTCGTCGCCGGTCTCGCGGATGCGCGCGTACCGGCCGGCAACATCGGTTACGTCAGTTTGGTGGGCTTTGCCTGCATTGCGCCGATGACCGTGCTGACGGCTCCGCTCGGAGCCCGTATTGCGCATGCGTTTTCAGAGCGGCGCCTGAAGATTGCCTTCGGCGTCTTCCTGGTGTTTGCGTCGGTTCGACTGATTTACCGCGCGCTGGTCTGAACCGCCGTCAACGCCCCCGGTCGGAGCGCTCGAGCCGCATGACGAGGCAGTCGTCGTTTCCGAACCGGCGTTCCTCGACGGTCCTGAACCCCAGCCTCTCGTAAAAACGGATGGCGTCGACGTTCGACGCCAGGGGGTCGATGAGCACGGCGTCGACGTTCGCGTCATCGAAGCAGCGGGCGAGGGCAAGCTGCATCATCCGCGTGCCGTAACCGCGGCCGAGATCCCGGGCTTCGCCGATCCAGATATCGATCGCGCGAAAGCCCCGACCAATCTCTCCCCAGTACTGCGTCTCCTCGAGCGCAGGGTCGATGATCTGCACAATGCCGATCGGGCGGCCGTCGATCTCGGCGATCAGCTGCTCGCGCCATTCGAGTTTGCGGGGGATTTCGGAATGCCAGTCGAACCAGTCGTCATCCCCGCCAGCTGCAATGACGTGTGGTTGTCGGTCCCAGTGTTCGAGGATGGGAATGTCGTCCGGCACTGCGTCGCGAAGTCGCATGGCTTGCCCTTGCAGGGTGTGGATGCTCCAATGCGCGCAAGAATAACAAACCGTGCCCCGGGGGAACCTTGGAACAGACTACGTTGATCGGCCGCCTGGCGAGCGGCAACCTGATTCTGCAGATCGGCATTGGCATTGTTGCGGCGATACTGCTCTCGCTCGCGGCCCCGTCCTGGGCGGCGAACGCCATGCTGCTGGGGCAGCTGTTCGTGGCGGCGCTGAAGGCGGTTGCGCCCGTGCTGGTGCTGGTTCTCGTGGCCTCTGCGCTCGCCAATCAGAAATCCACGCATGCAGCGCAGATGCAGCCGATCGTGGTGCTGTATCTCATCGGAACCCTCAGCGCGGCGCTGCTGGCGGTAACGATGAGCACGCTGTTTCCGACGACGCTGACGCTGGTGGTTACCGCAACCGATCTGGCGCCGCCCGAAGGTATTGCGGAAGTGCTCAACAACCTGTTGTTCAAGCTGGTCGACAATCCCGTCAACGCAATCCTTACCGGCAACTACATCGGCATACTCGTCTGGGGTGTTGCGCTCGGCTTGCTGCTCCGCAGAGGGGCGGAGTCAACCCGCACGTTGCTGAACGACGTGTCCGACGCCGTGACGCAAATTGTCCGAATCGTAATTCGCTTCGCGCCGCTCGGGATTTTCGGTCTGGTCGCCGGCAACCTGGCGGCAGGTGGTCTTGGTGAACTGACCAAGTACGCACACCTGCTCGGCGTTCTGTTGAGCTGCATGCTCATCATGGCGCTCGTGGTCAATCCGCTGATCGTGTACGTAAAAACGCGCAGGAACCCGTATCCACTCGTGTTTGCCGCCTTGAGAGAGAGTGGCATCACGGCCTTCTTTACGCGCAGCTCGGCCGCTAACGTGCCGGTCAACCTGGCTCTGTGCGAACGCCTCGATCTCGAAAGAGATACCTACGCGGTGTCGATACCGCTCGGGGCAACCATCAACATGGGCGGTGCAGCGATCACGATTACGGTACTGACCCTGGCGGCCGCGAACACGTTGGGGATAGAAGTGGACATGCTGACGGCGTTGCTGCTGTCCTTCGTGGCCGCGCTGTCCGCCTGCGGGGCGTCGGGCGTTGCCGGCGGTTCACTGCTGCTCATACCGCTGGCGTGCAGTCTGTTCGGCATTTCCAACGACGTGGCCATGCAGGTTGTTGCGGTGGGTTTTGTGGTGAGTGTCTTGCAGGATTCCGCGGAGACGGCGCTGAACAGTTCGACCGACGTCGTGTTTACCGCGGCCGTGGCGAGCAAAGACGCATGACGAAGCGACGGGTGTCGATATTGATCGCGGCGTTGCTGCCGCTTTGTGCATGCACGGGGATCCCGAAAGGGATCGAACCCGTTGACGATTTCGAACTCGAGCCCTACCTCGGAACCTGGTACGAAATAGCCCGCCTCGATCATCGTTTCGAGCGCGGTTTGAGCAACGTGACGGCGACCTACACGCTGCGCGACGACGGCGGCGTAAACGTCGTGAATCGCGGCTACCGCGTCAGCGAAGGCGAGTGGGATTCCGCCGAAGGCAAGGCGTATTTTGTGGGCGACAGCAACATCGGGCGCCTGAAGGTCTCCTTCTTCGGGCCGTTTTACGGCGGCTACAACGTCATCGAACTCGACCGTCAGAACTACACGTATTCGATGGTGGCCGGGCCGAACCGTTCCTATCTGTGGATACTGGCGCGTGAGCCGTCTCTGCCGGATCCCGTACTGGGGCGTCTGATCGAGCAGGCTGCGGCAATGGGATTTGCGATCGACGAACTGATCATTGTCGAGCACGGCTCGGTCGTCGACTGAACGGGTACGCCATGGGTCCCCTGACCGGCCTCAAGGTCATTGAAATCGCGTCGATCGGCCCCGGTCCCTACTGCGGCATGCTGCTGGCGGATCTCGGTGCCGACGTCATACGCGTCGGGCGCATCGAGACTCCGTTCGACAGCGCGTCCGGCGGTCTGCTGCGCGGGCGGAAGACGCTCGAAGTCGATCTGAAGCAGCCGCAAGGCGTCGAGATCGTGCGTTGCCTGATTCGCTCCGCCGACGCGGTCTTCGAAGGTTTTCGCCCCGGGGTAGCCGAGCGCCTGGGTATTGGCCCCGACGTTTGCCTGGCGGACAAGCCGTCGCTCGTTTACGGGCGCATGACCGGCTGGGGGCAGGAAGGCCCGCTCGCCAACAGCGTCGGGCACGACATCAACTACGTGGCGCTCAGCGGCGCGCTGCACGGCCTGGGCCGGCCCGGCGAAAAACCCGTCGTCGCCCAGAATTACCTCGGCGACTTTGGCGGCGGCGGCATGCTGCTTGCGTTCGGTATGCTGGCCGCGATTCTCAATGCACGAAACACGGGGGAAGGGCAGGTGGTGGACGCGGCAATGGTCGATGGCGCCGCGCAGCTGACCACGGGTTACCATGCAATGCTCGCCAGCGGCCTCTACGACGATGGTGTTGGCACCAGCTTTCTGGGCGGTGCCGCGCACTTCTACGACACCTACGAAACCCGCGACGGTAAGTTCGTTTCGGTCGGAGCGATCGAGCCGCAGTTCTACTCCGAATTTATCGAGTGCCTTGGACTCGACCCGGAGCTGTTTGCGCCGCACGGCTTTCGTTTCGAGGTCGATGACGACGTGCAGGCGGTGTGGGCCGAGCTGAAACCGCTGGTCGCGGCGGCCTTTGCGCGCAAGACTCGCGACGAGTGGTGTGAGTTACTCGAAGGCAGCAACGTGTGTTTTGCGCCCGTGTTGTCTCTCTCCGAGGTGGCCAATCATCCTCATCACCGCGCCCGGGAAGCGTTCGTGAAAGTCGGCGACCACTTGCAGCCGGCGCCTGCGCCCCGGTTCAGCCGCACGCGCCCCGAAGAACCCCGGGAGTCCGCGGCAGCTGGTCCGAGGGACCTCCTCGCGGAGGCCGGTCTCAGCGACGCGGAGATCGATACCTTGCTGGGTAGCGGCGACGCGTTGGGAACGGCCGACTGATCCTGTCGAAAGTCCGTTTGCCTGCACGGTGTTTGTTATTCTTTGCGCCGTGCCTGGCGAGGGTCCGTCTGATGCTGCGTATCGTGTTCGTGATTCTCCTGTTTCCGGTGGCGTTGGCGGCCGAGACGGTCGAGCCTCCTTCACCGGAGGCTTACGGCAAGCTGCCCGAAGTCGACCTCGTCGCTCTGTCGCCGAGCGGTCAGAGACTGGCCGTACGACAGACGGGTGACGACGCCGACCTGGTCGTCGTCTACGACGTGACCCTCGACCAGCGCCTGAGAATTATGGAAATCTCGGATTTCACGCCGCGTGGGTTGTTATTCGCGAACGACGACAAGCTGGTCATCGTGGCGGGTGAGACGAACCGCACGTCATGGAGAGGGCGTCCGGTCGAGTACACGTCGGCGTTCCTGCTGGATGTGGACACCGGTGAGCTTCGCCGGTTGCTTGACCGCGTCCCGGGGCAATATTCAAGGCAATCGGGTCTGCCCAGCGTGGTTGGCGTCGACGAATCGCGCGTGTATCTGCCGGCTCGTGAGATCTGGTACCTGAGTACTTCCTTCGCCTACAACCTGATTGGCGTCAATCTGCACAATACCGGCGAGCGGATACTGAGTGACGGTTTGAGGCACACGATCGACTGGTTCGTGGACGCGGACGGCAATCCGCTGCTTCGAGAGGATTACGACAACCCCGATGATCTGTATCAGATCTGGCACCTGAAGGGCGGAACCCGCAAGTTGTTCGAGGAGACGACGCCGCTGCTTGCCCGTCGTGTAGTGGGCGTCACGCAGCGGCGTGATGCTGCCTACCTGGAAGCTGTCGACGAGACGACAGACACAAGACACTACGCCCGCCTGGATTTCGCAACCGGCGAGATTAGCGAACCGATGCTCGGGCGCAGCGATGTCGACATCCGCCGCGCAATTGCGGATATCAATCGCGTTGTCTACGGCGTCGAATATTCGGGCTTCAAGCCAGGTTACGAGTTCCTGGATGCGGAGCTCGACGCACGCATGCGGCAGATTCAGGCGGAGCTGTCCGATACGGCCGCGCGCCTCGTCAGCTGGAGTTCGGACTTTGGCCGGCTGGTCGTGCACATTAGCGGCGGGTGGAGCTCCGGCGCTTACCTGCTGTTCACCAGGGGGGAAGCGGAGCCGAGGATGGTGGGCACCAGCCGGCCGGATATTCCTCCGGACGCGGTGATCCCCACGCAGGAGATTACCTATACGGCGCGCGACGGCCTCGAGATACCTGCCCTGGTCACGGCGATGCCGGCGGTTCGGGAGCCCGGTTCGGCGCCGCTCGTGGTTCTGCCGCACGGTGGTCCGGAAGCGTCGGATTCTTTCGAGTTCGATTGGCTCGCGCAGTTTATCGCCAGTCGCGGCTACGTAGTGCTGCAACCGCAGTTCCGCGGTTCTTCCGGTTTTGGTCAGGCTTTCAGGGATGCGGGCTACGGTGAGTGGGGCCGCAAGATGCAGACCGATCTGGATGACGGCGTCACCCACCTGGTTGAGAGCGGCCTGGCAGACCGCGAGCGGGTGTGCATCGTCGGCACAAGCTACGGCGGTTATGCTGCACTTGCGGCGCTTGCGTTCTCGCCCGAGTTGTATCGTTGCGGGGTATCGATCAACGGTATTGCCGATCTCGAGCGTTTTCTCAGGGGCCAGTTCAGGAAGTCGTATTCCCTGAAACACCTGGAGCGCTACCTGGGCCTGAAGCGCACCGATACCAAAGGTCTCAGGGAGCGTTCGCCCATGCGCCGAGTGGACTCAATCCGTGCACCGCTGCTGCTGCTGCACGGTGAGAACGACGCTGTTGTGAACATCGAGCAGAGTCGTCGCCTGTTCCGGGCGCTGAAACGCGCGGATCGACCGGTCATCTTCGAAAAGCTCGAGGGAGAAGACCATTGGTTGTCTTACAGCAGGACGCGGGTTGCCGCGCTGACCTCGATCGAGCGCTTTCTGGCGGCCAACCTGTAGGCGCGCTCGGCCTAGTGATGATGGTGCGCGTGCGGGTCGGCGCCGAACAGCGCGGTCAACGGCATCCACAACGTAATCAGCCCCATGATAACCACGAGCATTCCGGCGCCGCGGCGGGCCCAGCTCTTGCTCATGAACGCCTGCAGCTGTGCCGAGCCGAGGCCGGTCAGGAACATTGCCGGCAACGTGCCGAGTCCAAACGCCGTCATGACGTAGGCGCCGTTCAGGGCTTCGCCGCTGGTTGCGGCAATCAGGAGCGCGCTGTAGACGAGGCCGCAAGGCAGAAACCCCCAGAGGAAACCGAGCGCCAGCGCTTTCGCGGCGTTGGTCACTGGCAAGAGCCCGCGCGCCGACGGCGCTATACGCTGCCAGATGCCCGCACCGCCGCGCTCGAGGAAGGCGAGCGGCCGCCAGTTGAAGGCGATTTGCAGGCCAACGAGGATAATCAGTATGCCGCTGGCGAGGCGCACGGGGCCTGAGAGCATCGGGATTACCCCGGCCATCGTCTTGCCAATGCCGGCAACCACAAACCCCAAGAGCGCGTAACCGAGTATCCGGCCGAGGTTGTAAACGAACGCCAGGTGCGCCCGCCGTGACAGGCGGGCAATGTCGGCTTTGACGGCAAACAGGCCGGCAATGCCTCCGCACATCCCGAGACAGTGCGCGCTGCCGAAGAAACCCGCAACGAGGGCCGCGCTGACCGCGGCCAGTAATGCTTCTTCCACTAGGGGTCTTCCGCCGGTTTGCTGTCGTCGTCGAGCACGATGCGCATGGCCGGGGTATCGAGGTCGTCGAACTGTCCGCTGCCCACGGCCCAGAAAAATGCCCACACGGCAGCGCCGAGAATCACGAGTGCCAGCGGAATCAGGAAGTAAAGGATACTCATGCAGCAGCCACCTTTTCGGTTGAGCCCATGCGGCTGAGCCGCAGCGCGTTGAGAACCACGATAAGAGAACTGAAACTCATGCCGATGGCGGCAAGCCAGGGCGGCACGAGTCCGGCGACGGCCAGCGGCAGCGCCGTAATATTGTACAAGATCGCCCAGCCCAGGTTCTGACGGACGATAGAGAGCGTTTTGCGCGCGACGCGGATAGCCGTCACGACCGGCATGAGTTGCTCGCCGAGCATAATGACGTCAGCGCTCGTCTGCGCCAGCAGCGCCGAGTGAGCCGGCGCAATCGAGGCATCCGCGCCAGACAGCACCGGCGCATCATTGATGCCGTCACCCACCATGACGACAACCTCGCCGTCATTCTGCAGAGCGGCGAGCCGTTCGAGCTTGTCCTGAGGTGAACATTCCGATGCGTAGCTCAGCACGCCGAGTTCCCCGGCGATGCGCCTGACGGAAGCTTCCCGATCGCCGCTTAGTAGCGTGATGCCGAGCCCGAGTCGGCTGAGCTCCGCGATCGTTTCGCGAGCATCGTGGCGCGGTTCGTCGTCGAGCGCAAACACGGCGTACAGGGACTCGCCGTCACCGAGGAATACGTTCAATCGCTCATCGTCGGCGTCCACCGCTGCATTTTCTGCCACGAAGCCGGCCCGCCCGAGGTGCCAGCGACGGCCGCCAACCGTGCCGCTGACACCCTGACCCACGGTCGTTTCGACGTCTTCGGCCACGTCTTCGGTCGTGACCGATTCGAAGGCGCGCGCAAGCGGATGAGTCGACGCCGATTCGATGGCGGCGGCTATGGCGAGCAACTGGTCCGCCGAATAGTCGTCGTTCAGTGAACGCGTTTCCACAATGTGCGGCCGGCCGCGGGTCAAGGTACCGGTCTTGTCGAACACCACGTGCGTCGCGCGCGATATGGCCTCCACGGCATCGCCGTTCGTGACCAGGAGGCGCAGCAGCGACAGCCGGCTGCCCGCGGCTGCAAACGCGGCCGGCGTTGCCAGCGCCAGCGCGCAGGGGCAGGTCACGACCAGCACCGACAGCGTGATCTCGAACGCGCGTTCGGGCGCGACGAGGCTCCAGCCGATGGCGACGAACGTGGCCACTACGAGAATGGCGACGACGATGTAGCTGGCAACGCGGTCAGCAACGCGCACAAAGCCCGGTCGGGTGTAGCGCGCCCGCTCGCTCAGCCGGCTGATTGTGCCGAGCGTCGTGTCGACGCCGGTCACGTTGACTTGCATCTGGATTTCCCGGTCCAGATTGATGCTGCCGGCTAGCAGGCGGTCGCCGGGGGACTTTGGCAGAGGCTGCGATTCGCCGCTGAGCAGCGCTTCGTCAACGCTGCTCGTGCCGTCGACGAGGCGGCCGTCAGCCGGAATGGGCTCACCGGCGCGAATGCGAACCCGGTCTCCCGAGACGAGCTGGCTCGCGGGCACCGTCGACTCCGTATCGCCATCGATGCGTATGACCGTATTCGGCAGAATCGACGACAGCGCAACACTGCGATCGATCGAGCGATGCCGGGCGCGCATTTCGAGAAAACGGCCAACGGTAAGAAAGAACACGAACATCGCGACCGAATCGAACCACACCGCGGGACCGTCATAGAACGTCGACCAGACCGACGCAGCGTACGCGCCGCCTATGGCAATCGCCACGGGCAGGTCCATGCCCGGGTGCCTTGCGCGAATGCCTCGAATGGCACCGGAAAAGAACGGTCTTGCCGAGTAGAACACGACCGGAGTGGTGACAAAGAAGCTGACCAGCCTCAGGAACCGTTCCATGTCGGCGCTGATGCCCTGGAACTCGCCCGCGTACAACGCGACGGCGAACATCATGGCCTGCATCATCCCAAGCGATGCGACGAGCAGGCGCTTCAGCGCCGTGCGTTGCTCGAGAAGTTCGGGTGCCGCCGTGCTTTCCGGCGCGAGCGGCTGCGGGTGGTAGCCGAGTCTCGCCAGCGTGGCGAGCACGTCCCCCAGGCCAATCGCCTTGCGGTCGAAGCTGAGCCGAAGCCTGTGGGTTACCGGGTTGACGCCGGCATCGAGGACACCGGGCAACGCGCTCAACGTCGTTTCGATGAGCCAGCTGCACGCAGCGCAGTACATGCCGCCAACGTACACAATGCTCTCCGCGCGCTTGCTGTCGACCGTCGCAAAGGCATCGAGCATGTCTTCTCGGTTGAAGACCTCCCATTCTCCGGCGGATTCTTCGGGCTTGCCGACGCCCGGCTCGGGCGCGTCGCGGAGGTCGTAGTAGCGGCTCATGCCGGAATCGCGAATGAGCTCGGCAACGGCCTTGCAGCCGGGGCAGCAGACCGCTTCCGCGGTGCCGTTGATGGTTACCGTAAAGCGGTCGTCGATAACGGGCAGCGCGCAGTGAAAGCACGCACTGGCATTATTCATCGCCCTTTGAATCTGAGCCGTCCTGGCCACCCGGCGTCAATCGCAGCTCGGCCTCGCCGTTCCAGACCCCGTTCAGGCGCCAGCTGTCGGCCGCGCTGAGTACGATGTAGTGGCGGTCGGCCGGTAGGTCGAGCAGAAATCCCGACCAGCGGGGCCGGCCGCTGTCGTCGGCGCGTGCAGTTGTCAGCGTTACCCGCTGATCGCGCTGGGCAACGGTCGGATGTGACAACCAGAGCTCGAGCGTTCCCGGTGCGGTTTCGAGCATGCCCTCGACCAAGGTTACGTGTACGGCGCGAGTGTCGCTGTCGAAGACCAGCTCGGCGTCCAGGGCCAGTGCACGGGCGTTGGCGTCCGCCGCCAGGTTGCGCGCGGTTACGACGTCGGTACCTTCCGTCCTGTCTATGACAAAAGAGTCTTCGCTCTTGATCGCAAGATACAGCATGAAGAAGCTGGCGCAGACCGTCGAACCGAGCAGTGCCAGAACAAACCAGGGCCAGAAATGACGATACCAGGGTTGTACGTCGGCGCGCTCAGTCATGAATTTGGGCTCTCTCGCGGTGGTGGCGGCGTAGGGGTTGGTCATGTAGGTCAACCAATGGGGCCGAAGAAACGGCTCTCCGACACCCGGCTGACTTCGGCATTGTCGATGGCCGTCGCTATGAAGGCAATCTCACGGCTTCCCGAAATGGCATCCTTCGGCAGCCGCGCACGAACGGGCAGGGACTTCACGCCGCCGCCGTCGACCTCGATGGTCTCCGGAACGCCGTCCAGAACGAGCCCGGGCAGGCCTTCGACCGTCAGCGTAAACTCGCGCGCCTGGTTGCTTTGATTGATCAGTTTGATCGTAAACGTATTCTCGATCATGTCGGCCGGCAGCTCCCTGTACAGCGCGTTCCGGTCGCGTATGACGTCGAGGATCAGCGGTGTGCGGATGACCATCGACGTGACGAGTCCCGCTATCAGTACCGTCAGCAGTCCGGCATAGACGAAGGTCCGCGGTCTGAAAACGTGGGTCTTCTTGCCCTTGAGCGCGTGTTCCGTCGTGAAGCGCACGAGGCCGCGCGGATAATTCATCTTGTCCATGATGGAATTGCACGCGTCGACGCAGGCGCCGCAGGCAATACACTCGTACTGCAGACCGTCGCGGATGTCGATGCCGGTCGGGCACACCTGCACGCACAGCGTGCAATCGATGCAATCGCCGAGGCCTTTTGCCTTGTAGTCCGTACTGCGGCTGCGTGGGCCGCGAGGTTCGCCGCGAGCCTCGTCGTAGGAAATGATCAGCGTGTCCTTGTCGAACATTGCGCTCTGGAAGCGCGCATACGGACACATGTATTTGCAGACCTGTTCGCGCATGTAGCCGGCGTTGCCGTAGGTTGCGAAGCCGTAAAACAGCGTCCAGAACAGCGCCCAGCCGCCAATCTGCCCGGCGAGGATCTCCAGGCCGAACTCGCGAATCGGCGTGAAGTAGCCGACAAACGTGTAGCCGGTCCACAGCGAGAACGTGATCCACAAAAATTGCTTGGAAAACTTGCGCCGGAACTTGTTGAAACTCATCGGCGCCTTGTCGAGCTTCATACGCTGGGAGCGTGTGCCTTCGGTCCACTGCTCCATCCAGATAAAGGCTTCGGTCCACACGGTCTGCGGGCAGGCGAAGCCGCACCAGAGCCTGCCCGCCAGCGCCGTGAAGAAAAACAGCGAAATGGCGGCAATGATCAGGAGCAGCGCAAGAAAAGGGAAGTCCTGCGGCCAAAGGGTGAGTCCCAGCAGGTAGAACTTGCGTTCGGGCAGGTCGAACAGAAACGCCTGCCGGCCGCTCCACTGGAGCCAGGGAACGAAGTAGAACAGGCCCAGCAGCACGAGTGTCGACCAGCGGCTGAAGGTGGCGTAGCGACCCTTCATTTCCCGCGGATAGATCTTCTTGGCGCTCTCGTACATCGGCAGAGGCTCAGCTGCCGGATTGGTCTTGGCGGTGTCTGTGCTCATTTTCGCCGTCGCTTCTCGCGTCGCGGTGCCGTGCGAACGAGCCAGGCCGTCATCGCGGAACACGCCGCACAAAGGACCCAGAAGAAGAAGAATCCGACCGCGTAGCCGGCGTCGCGGCTAACGTGCAGGTCGGGCCTGAAAATCCCGCTCAGGTCGACCGGGTCGAACAGCGCAAAGAACACCATGGTGCCGACGGCCGCGGACAGAAACGAAATCCACACGACGATGGCAATCGCCTGGCGGTCCCGGCTCCACTTCCTTGCACCACGGTATTCTTCACTGATCATCGAACCTGCCCGTCCGGCTTATGGCATCCCGGCAGCGTTGTCGTCGAGCGAGAGGCTGCGTACGTACGCGGCGAGAATCTTCGTGCGGTTGTCTCCGAGCAGCTCGCCATGTGCCGGCATGATGCCGTTGCGTCCGTTGACGATTGTACTCCTGACGTCCTCTTCGGAGGAGCCGTACAGCCAGATCTCGTCAGTCAGGTTCTGCGCCCCGAGCAGCTGATTGCCCGTGCCGTCGGCACCGTGGCAGGCGCTGCAGAGCGCGACGAACATGGGCTGCATGGCTTCCGCGGCGGCATCGGCTTCGACGAGGCCGGACAGCGAGCGCACGTAATTGACCATGTTGGTCACGCCTTCGTCACCGCCGAGTGCCGGCGTGAGCACGGGCATGACGGCGGTGCGGCCGGTTTTGATCGACGCCACGATCTGCTGCTCGCTGTTACCCCAGATCCACTCGGCGTCGGCAAGGTTCGGAAAGCCTTTTGCTCCGCGGGCATCCGAGCCGTGGCAGGTTGTGCAGTAGCTGGCGTAGAGGCTTGCGCCGAGCTGCCGGGCTTCCGTGTCCGCGACGAGGTCGTCCCACTCCATAGCCGCGAAACGTTCGTAGATCGGCTCGTACTTTGCCGTCGCCGCGTCGACTTCGTCGTAGTACTGACCGCTCGACGACCAGCCCAGCATGCCCTGGTAGCCACCGAGTCCCGGATACAGCACGAGGTAGCCCAGGCCCCAGAAGATCGTAATGAAGAACAGGTACAGCCACCATTTCGGCAGGGGGTTGTTCCATTCCTCGATGTCACCGTCCCACACGTGACCGACAAGGTCTTCATCCCCTTTATTCTGCGGGCCCTGTTTTGCCGACCACGCGATGAGCCAGCCGCAAAACACAATCGTAATGAGTGTGCCGGCCGCAATATAGATGTGCCAGAACGTGGGCATTATGGTTTCTCCAGGCTATTGTTCGCCGAATAACTTTTGCTGTTCGGAACGTCTTCTTCGAGCGGCAGGTTGGCGGATTCCTCGAAGTCGCTTTTGCGTTTCTTGCTCCAGGCCCATATCCAAACCCCAATGAAGCCCACGAACGCGATGACGAGGACAGCGCTGCGCACGGTGTTGATGTCGATGTCGATAAACATGCCGCTTACCGCCTTACCCTTGGGTTGGTGCCGAGTTCCTGCAGATAGGCAATGATGGCGTCCATTTCGGTCTTGCCCTCGAGCTCCGCCGCGGCGCCGGCAATCTGCTCATCCGTGTACGGTTCGCCCAGCATTCTCAGCCGCCGCATCTTTCTTTCAACGAGTTCCGCATCGAGTGTGCGTTCCGCCAGCCACGGGTAGGCGGGCATGTTCGACTCCGGCACGACGTCGCGCGGGTTCATCAAATGCACGTACTGCCATTCGTCGCTGTAGCGGCCGCCGACCCGGGCCAGGTCCGGTCCGGTGCGCTTGGAACCGAATTGGAACGGCCGGTCGTACACGGACTCTCCGGCGATCGAGTAGGGACCGTAGCGCTCGGTTTCACTGCGGAACGGACGCACCATCTGCGAATGGCAGTTGTAGCAGCCTTCGCGGACGTACACATCGCGACCCGCAAGACGCAGCGGCGGGTACGGTTCGATACCCTCGGCGGGTTCGGTGACTTCGGGCGATACCATGAGCGGAATCAGCTCGACGAGGCCGCCGCCGCTGACCGCCAGGACAATCAGCACCATCATCAGGTTGACGCTTTTTTCAATTTTCTCGTGACGCATGCTGATAGCTCCTAGTGGGCGGGCTCGAGAACGTTCACAGGCTCGGGCTTCCGCTGACGCACGGTCATGTAGACGTTGTAGACCATGACCAGCATGCCTGCGAAGAAGATCACTCCGCCGAGCAGCCGCAGTCCGTAATACGGATAGGTGGCATTGAGGCTTTCGATGAAGGCATAAGTCAGCGTGCCGTCGTCGTTAACGGCGCGCCACATGAGGCCCTGGGTAATACCCGCCACCCACATCGACACGGCGTACAGCACGACGCCGATGGTCGACGTCCAGAAATGCACGTCAATGAGTTTGGTCGAATACATGCTGTCGCGATTCCAGAGCCGCGGTATCAGCGTGTACAGCGAGCCGATGGTCATCATCGCAACCCAGCCAAGGGCGCCCGAGTGCACGTGGCCAATGGTCCAGTCCGTGTAGTGCGACAGCGCGTTGACCGTCTTGATGGACATCATTGGACCTTCGAACGTCGACATGCCGTAGAAGGACAGGGCGACGATCATGAATTTCAGGATCGGGTCGTTGCGCAGTTTGTGCCAGGCACCCGACAAGGTCATGATGCCGTTGATCATGCCGCCCCAGCTGGGCGCCAGCAGGACTACCGAAAACACTGCGCCGAGGGTCTGTGCCCAGTCGGGCAGCGACGTGTAGTGGAGATGATGCGGTCCGGCCCACATGTAGATTGCGATCAGGGACCAGAAGTGCACGACCGACAGGCGGTAGGAATACACCGGGCGGCCGGCCTGTTTCGGCACGAAGTAGTACATCATGCCGAGGAAACCCGCCGTCAGGAAGAAGCCTACGGCGTTGTGGCCATACCACCACTGCATCATTGCATCGACGACGCCCGAGTAGATCGGGTAGGACTTGGTCAGCGATATCGGCATCGACAGGTTGTTGAAGATGTGCAGGATCGCGACCGTAATGATGAAGGCGCCGTAGAACCAGTTGGCGACGTAGATGTGCTTGATGCGACGCTTGTAGATCGTGCCGAAGAAGACGATGCCGAACGCAACCCAGACGACGGCGATCATGAGGTCGATCGGCCACTCCAGCTCGGCGTACTCTTTGCCCTGGGTAATGCCCAACGGCAGCGTTATCGCCGCCAGCACAATAATGAGCTGCCAGCCCCAGAACGTGAAGGCCGCGAGTTTGTCGAATGCCAGCCGGACGTGACAGGTTCGCTGCACGACGTAGTAGGCCGTTGCGAACAGCGCACAGCCGCCGAAGGCGAAGATGACGGCGTTGGTATGCAGCGGACGCAGCCGGGAGAAGGTCAGAAACGGCAGGTCGAAGTTGAGCGCCGGCCAGATCAGCTGCGCGGCGATGAAAACGCCGGCCAGCATGCCGACCACGCCCCACACGACGGTCATGATCGCGAATTGGCGCACAACGGTGTCGTTGTACTGTGCTTTGGTATCCAAAGGACTACCCCTTACTCGATGGGTTGACGGATGTGCTTGCCACCGGCATGGCTGCGGGCAGCCCGGCGTTTGTGGACCCTTTGTTCTCGTTATTGGTCATTCTGGTGAGTCGAGAGTTGCTATAAGGTTCTGAATTGCCGGTGTTTTTTGAGCTGGTCGCCGGCGGCGGACAACTCTTCCGGGCAGGCATGCTGCGGTGCGGCACGGCGCCCAGTGAGAAGCCTAGCAACGTCCGTCATGCGGACCTATACGTGAGGTTACGTATGGTTTACAGGTCGAGAAAACCTGATCCTCAGACTCCCTTAATTCGATATACTGGCCACCAGTCCGCAACCGATGTTCAGTTTCTTGAACGGCTCAGCCCCCTCGCAGCGACTCAACGACACGAGTACGTTCTTCAGGACGCTGCTCGAGTCCGCCCCGGATGCCATGGTCATCATCGATGACCAGGGCACGATTGCCGTGGTGAATTACCAGGCGGAAGAAATGTTCGGCTACGAGCGCGAGGAGCTGCTCGGCCAGCCCGTCGAGGTTCTGCTGCCGGAACGCATGCGAATGCGCCACAAGCAGCATCGCAAACACTACGCCGGAGAGCCGACCCTGCGACCAATGGGCGTTGGCCTCGATCTTTATGCCTTGCACAAGGACGGCAGCGAGTTTCCGGTGGAAATCAGCCTTTCCCCGGTGACGACCAGCGTCGGCAACTTCGTGTCGAGCGTCATCCGCGATGTGACCGAGCGCAAACAGCTCGAAGCGGAGATTCACGCGGCCAGGGAGGCAGCGGAGCTTGCGAACAAGGCCAACAGCGCGTTCCTGGCGGCGGCCAGTCATGACCTGAGGCAGCCAGTGCAGGCACTGAGCCTCCTGAACGGCGCTCTGCGCAGGACCGTCAAGGAAGCGAAGGCGCTCTCCATGATCGAGAGCCAGGATCATTCGCTGACCGCAATGACCAACCTGCTGAACTCGCTGCTGGACATCAGTCGCCTCGACGCAGGCAAGGTGACGCCCGAGATCGAGGAGTTCCCCGTGCAGCGGCTCGTCGACCGCCTCGCAGCGGAGTTCGGCCGCCAGGCCAGCCAGGAAGGGCTTGCGTTTCACGCGGAGCCCTGCGACGTCTGCGTGAAGAGCGATCCGAATTTGCTCGCCGAGATCATTCAGAACCTCGTGTCCAACGCGATCCGCTATACCGATCAGGGCAGCGTGACCTTCGCAGCCGAGGTTGACGGCGATCGCTGCCGGATCGACGTCATCGACACCGGTATTGGCATCGAAGCCGACCAGCTGCGGTCGATTTTCAACGAGTTCTATCAGTGCAACACCAAAGGTTCCAGCAAGGAGGGTTTTGGCCTGGGGCTGGCGATCGTGAAACGCCTGGGCGAACTGCTCGATCATCCGCTGGATGTGGAGTCGACACCGGGTAAGGGTTCGCGGTTTTCGTTGTGGCTGCCGCTGGCCTCCGAGCAGGTTGCCGCGAACGACGAACAGTCCGATATCGTGCATACCGAGGAGGCGAGCGGTCTGCTCGTGCTGATCGAAGACGACGTCAACGTGGCGAATGCCTGGGAATTGCTCCTCGAGGCCGAGGGTTTCCAGGTGGCTACAGCGGCGTCGCTGCGCGAAACCGAAGCGCTGGTCCGGCATCTGGACGCCGAACCGGACCTGATCGTGTCGGACTTCCATCTGCTCGATGGTTCGACCGGCGTCGAGGCCGTGAACGCGATTCGCGAGTTCTACGACGCGACGATTCCAGCATTCATCGTCAGCGGCGACACGTCGAAAGTCGTGAAAGACGCGCGGCTGCTCGACAACTGTACGCTGCTGTCGAAGCCGGTCGATACCGAGCGCCTGCTGGCGTCCGCGCGGCGGGCCGTGGAGACGGGCGTCGTACCGCGCGACTAGGCGTCGACTTCCAGATAAAGACAGACGTCAGATCAGGCCGAGCCAGCTCGCCGGTGACTTCGACAGCGCCACCCCGTAGATATAGGCAAAGACCAGCAGTGCCGCGGCCAGCGCGGTCTTGCGGACGGTCCGGGTCTTGCCGCGCTTGATCGCAACGGTCCCCAGCACGATGTAGACGACAAGTCCTGCGATCTTGCAAAGCATCCAGGCGCTGCCCAGTGTCCCTCCACCCAGCTGCAGGAGCAGCAGCACGCCGGTGACGAGGAACAGCGTATCGATAACGTGCGGCAAAATCCGCGTGAGCCTGGCTTCGAGTGCAGGATTTGCGCTGAGCATCCAGTAGCCGCGAAGCAGGAAGCCGAGAATGCTCACCAGCGCCGTTACGGCGTGGACGGACTTCAGAACGGAATAGGAGACCATGGCTTGCTGCTCGCGTGCTTATGACGTCCGCGAAAGTGTAAGTCTTTTGCGGTGCCGCGAGAAACTCGAACGACAAACCCGAACGACACACTCGCCGCCCGATCGCGGCGAGCTCGGTAATGTGTCCTCAGGCGGCCTCGTGTTTTTCCAGGTCCACGGGCGTGTGAAACCAGTCCGGCTTTACGATGAGCAGATCACACGGCAGGTGTTCCAGCGTGCGTTCGGCTGTTGCACCGATAAACAATCGCTTCCAGCGATTCCTGGCCACGGCGCCCATGACGACTACCGATGCGGAGATTTCGCCGGCAACCCGGGGCAGCTCTTCGTGAGTCACGCCCGACGCGAGGATGGCGTGGTCTGCGCTGATGCCGTGAAAACTGACGATTTCGCGAAAACGTTTCTCATGGTCTTCGCGCATTTGCTTTTCGATCTCGTCGAACGGCAGGGACACCGGTATGTACGCGTTGGCCGTGGCCGTCGCAACGGCTATCTGTGGGTCGTAGCTGTGAAACGCGTAGGTTTCGCCGCCCAGGCTTTGCGCCATCTGGTCCGCGGTCTTGATGATTTCGTCGTCGAGCGCCGCGGGTTTGTCGTGGCGGTTCATCGGGTCGATGGCGGAAAGAAAGATCGGCTGTTTGCTGAAGTCGCCGGGTTTTACCAGCCACAGCGGCACCGGGCAGGTACGAATCAAATCCCAGTCCGTATGCGACAGCAACGCGCTGGTCACCGCGGAGTGGTGGTGCGTGTCTTTGAAGACAATGTTGGCGCCCGTTTCGACGGCGTGCCGGACAATCCCTTCGTACAGCGGATGGTCCCAGGTTGCGGATGTCTTGACGACGATGCCGTCGTTGCGAATCGGTTCCGCGAGCGTCTCCAGGCTCTTTTCGTGGTTCGCCATGACCTCGGCGCGGGCCTTGGCGAGCGACGGTGAATCGAAGAGCCGGTCACCGCTCAGGTATTCGTTGTAGTAACAGACCAGCAGTTCCAGTTCGGCGCCCGTTGCCTTTGCGAGATCGGCGGCCCTTCGCATGGCGGGCTGGTCTTCAACTGTCGGGTCAATGACCGAGAGGATCTTGGCAATGTTCTGCATGACTATACCCGTGAAATAGATATATAGGAGTTGAGGCGATTTTTCTGCGAACTCAGAGCATAGGACTGCGCTCGCCCGGGCTGTATCAGGCGACACCCGTAGAGCTGCTCGGTTATTACCTACCTCGCGGTAGGTGGAACTACGGATTACCGTTTCTTTACGGTCGGACTATTCTGCTTACGGAGTTTGTGGACGTGAGATCGACATGTCTGAACCGCGGCTCGACGGAATACGGGAAGAACTCGAAACTCAGAAGCGGCTACTCGAAGAACGGCTTGTGCGGATAAAAGCCAACGTCCGGCGAGGCTTCAACGCGGACTCAGCGGAAATGGCCAAAGAGCTCGAGGACCGCGACGTCGTCGATGCGCTGGGCAACGAGGCCACCGAGGAGCTTCACAGGATTGCCGCCGCACTCGAGCGCATGACGTCCGGCGAGTTCGGGCGGTGTCTGGATTGCGGAGACAGCATACCCGAGGCCCGGCTGTCGGCTGCGCCGCTGGCCGAGCGTTGTATCGATTGCGCCAACGAGGCCGAGAGAATCTAGAAACCGCCGGGGACTTCCGGCAGCCGTCGCTCAGCCCTCACTCTTGTCGCCCGCGCACGCGAGCTGCATCCGCACGAGGTCGGCGAGTGACCGGGCCTTCATTTTTTCCATGACCCGAGCGCGGTGAATCTCGACGGTACGCTGACTGACGCCGAGTTCGTAGGCAATGACCTTGTTGGGCTTGCCCGTAACGACCAGGTCGAACACCTCACGCTCACGCTGGGTGAGCCGCTCGACCAGCTGCCTGACCTCGCCGACCCGCCTGGCCTCGCTGCGGCGTTCCTCGTCGGTGCGCAGCGCTTTGTGCACCCGGTCGAGAAGCTCCTGATCGCGAAAGGGCTTCTGAATGAAGTCGACAGCACCCTTGCGCATGGCTTCGACGGCCATCGGCACGTCACCGTGCCCGGTAATGAAAATGATCGGCATCGAGTTGCCCCGCCGCAGCAGCTCGTCCTGCAGTTCGAGGCCGCCGAGGCCCGGCATGCGAATGTCCAGCACCAGGCAGCCCGGTCCGGGATTCTCACCGTGTTTTTCCAGGAAACTGTCCGCGCTCGCCAGGATTTCGTGCGGCAGATCGACGGATTCCATGAGCGCCTGCATGGCGACACGAATCGCTGAATCGTCGTCTACGATGTAGACCTTGGGTTCCGTTTGTTCCGACTGCATGGCGGGGGTGACCTCCGACGGGCGTCCAGGCCCAGGCTCGAGCCTGTGCGAATTATGGCGAAGCGCTTGGCGAGACACAAACCTCGTCGCCGCGCGTTGGCCCAGGTTTCGATCGCGACGCTGCTAGTCGAGACGCTTGCTGAAGCGGGATGCCGCAAGCGTCATGGCAATCGCCGCGAACGCCGCGAGCGCAATGACAGCAGGATACAGTTCCACGATGCTCGCTTCGCGCAGCATGATGCCGCGCGTCAGCCGTATGAAGTGAGTTGCCGGCAGTATTTCGCCGAGCAGCTGAGCAAATCGCGGCATGCCATCGAAGGGAAACATGAAGCCGGACAGGAGGATCGACGGCAGTATGATGAACATGGTCATCTGCATCGCCTGGAACTGAGTTCCGGCAAGTGTGGAAACGAGCAGCCCCAGCGCGAGGTTCGCGGCAATGAACAGCGACGCCGCAAGGTACAGGTCCAGGATACTGCCGCGCACGGGCACATCGAACAGCAAGTCACCGACGCCGAGGATCAGCGCAAGCTGCACCATGCCGATCAATATGTAGGGTATGACCTTGCCGATCATGAGTTCCGCGGGGCTGACAGGCGTGTTGATCAACAGCTCGAGGTTGCCTCGCTCACGTTCGCGAACGATGGCCACCGCGGTAAACAACATCATGGTCATTGTCAGGATAACGGCCATAAGCCCGGGCACGATGTTGACTGGTGTGCGGCGCTCGGGATTGTAGTAGGGGCGCACTTCGATGGCGCCGATCGGGTTTGCGGTTGGCGGTACGCTGTCGAAACCGACCGGCATCGAGCGAAGCTGATTCGCTACGCTCAGTATCGTCGGATCGCTGCCGTCAACGAGGATCTGAACGGCGGCCCGCTCGTTGTCGACGATGCGCCGGTCGAAGTCGCGGGGGATGTGTACGCCGATCGAAATCCGGCCTCGTCGCAGCAGTTCTTCGAGACCGGCTGGTGAGCTGACGCGATAGCGCACGTCGGCTACCTGGCTCTGCTTGAGATCGGCGATGAATTCACGCGAGAGGTGCGTATCGGCCTCGTCCGCAAACGCCGTTTTGAGATTACGCACATCGGTGTTGATCGCATAACCGAACAGCAGCATCTGAATGATTGGCAGACCCACAATCATGCCGAAGGTCAAGCGGTCTCGACGTAGCTGCCGGACCTCCTTACGGACAATTGCGCCGAGCCGCGAGAGGCTGTTCATGCCGCCGCCTGTTCGGGTTTGAGCGTGACCGCGACAAACACGTCTTCGAGGCCGGCCGAAGACAGCGTGGCGCTGGCCGGCAGCTTACCCTGTTCGAGCCGTGCGGCCACACGTTCGACCGGATTGTCCACCGACTCGGGGATCAATACCCGCAGCCGGACTCCCAGCTGCGTAACGCTAACGACGCCGGGTACCGTATCGACGAGTTTTTGCGCGGCAAACGGATCGTCGGCCAGCACTTCGACAACGTGCATCCCGGTGTTGTCCTTGAGTTCCTGCGGAGTGCCGTCGGCAACCTTGACGCCGCGGTCGAGGATTGCGAGCCGATGGCAGCGTTCCGCTTCGTCCATGTAGTGCGTCGAGACGAGGATGGTTGTGCCCGCCTCGGCGAGCTCGAAGAGTTTTGCCCAGAAATCCCTGCGGCTCTGTGGGTCGACGGCGCTCGTCGGTTCGTCGAGCAGCAGCAGGTCGGGCTTGTGGAGTACCGCGCACGCCAGCGCGAGGCGTTGTTTCTGGCCGCCGCTCATCGTGCCGGCCAGTTGCTTGCGCCGATCGGCAAGGTCGTAGCGCTCGAGCAGTTCGTCAATGCGGCGTTCGCGGCCCGCTCGCGGATAGGAATAGATATCCGCGATGAATTGCAGGTTTTCGTAGTTAGTCATATCGCCGAACAACGAAAACTTCTGCGTCATGTAGCCTATGCGCGCCTTCAGCGCGGCCGCGTCCCCGGGCACCTCGATCCCCAGCACAGTCGCGCTGCCGCTGGTCGGCGTCAGCAGGCCACACAGCATGCGAATCGTTGTGGACTTGCCGCAGCCGTTGGGCCCGAGAAAACCGTAGATCTGGCCGCGTGGCACGTCGAGGTCCAGCTTGTCGACCGCTACGAGGGAGCCGAAGTGTTTGCTCAAGCCCCGGGCCTCGATGGCGCACGGCGCGCTCATGGCGCCGCGCCCGTGTGCAGATCGGCTTCCAGCGGCACCCCGTCGGGGAGCCGCTGGATGGGCTCGTCGATGTCGATCTTGGCCGCGTAGCTCAAACGCCCGCGGTCGCGCTCCGTCAGTGCGTAGTAGGGTGTGAACGCCGCCTCGCTCGCCACCCAGCGAACGGTGCCGGCCAGCGCCGTGTCCAGCCCGTCGACGTACAACGTAGCCTTGCTGCCGGGCCCGAGCTGCACGCGGATGTGCTCCGGGATGTAGACACGCGCATGCGCCTGATGACCGGCCAGCATGACGAGTACTGGCTGACCGGCCACCGGCCGTTCGCCGGTCTCGAACAACCGGCTGTCGACGATGCCGTCGACGGGCGCGCGGATCTCGTGCCGCTCGAGATCGAGCCGTGCGCTGTCGACTCTTGCCTCTGCCTGCTCGACGCTGGCCTCCGCCTGTGCCAGCTCTTCGACCGTGGTGCCGGCCAGTTGCTCGGCCAGTTCCGCGCGGCGCAGGTCGACGGCTGCGGTCGCGGCGTCCAGCTCGGCGATCGCGCGATCCAGTGCTTCGGGTGACGCAAGGTCTCTCGCCGCCACTTCGCGCGTGCGCTCGTACTCGGCCTGGCGGAACACAAGGTCTTTTTCCGCGCCTTCGAGATTGGCCCGCGCGGCAGCAATACGTTCCGAGCGTGGGCCGCGCAGCAATTCGTCGAGCCGGCCTTTGGCCTCTCTGAGGACCGCTTCCGATTCGGCGAGGCGCAGCGCGGCGCGATCGGGATCCTGCGAGATCAACAGGTCGCCCGCGTTGACGGCGGCGCCTTCGTCGACCCAGATCGTCGTAATCGGCTCGGTCGTTTCGGCAACGAGTTCGATACGGTCGGAGGCCAGCTCGCCGACAACACGGCCTTCTTCGTTACCGTTGTCGCAACCTGCGGTGACGAGGGCCAGCGAAGCCAGCAAAACGACGGTCGGAACCGGGCGAGCGGTGGTTTTCATGCTTCTGTCCTCCCGGCGACGCCGAGGTGTTCGAGCAACATCTCGATATGGCTGTCGATCAACCCGTCGCTGTCGAGTCGCTGGTCTCTGAAAATCAGCTGAAAGAGCACTGCGACGACGGCCGGCGCCATGATCAGCTGCGGGAATTCACTAATACGCGTCTCGCGAAACTCTCCGCCGCGCACGCCGCGTGCAACCAGCGCCCGCAGCGCGTCGAAGCCTCGTGACGCGACGTTGTCCCAGTAGAAGTTCACGAGATCGGGGTGCCGCGATCCTTCGGTAATCATGAGCTTGATCACGACCGCGATCGGTGAGCCCGGAAGGGACTTCATGAACTGCCGCAGCGGACCGCGGATGAAAGCCTCGGCACTTTCCGCGTCGCTCTCGGCCGCCTCCGTGAGCGCGTTGACGCGAGGAATCACGACGCTGCGAACCACGGCTTTGAAGAGCTCTTCCTTGGTCTTGAAGTACAGGTACAGGAGCCCCTTGCTCACGCCGGCACGGCGTGCCACGTCGGCCACCTTGGCGTTGGCATAACCCTTTTCGGCGAAGGTCTCGAAAGCCGCCGCCGTGATTTCGGCGGGACGATCTTCCTTGCGGCGTTGATAACGGGGCGGTGTGCTCATCGTTCATGCTGCTTAATGACCCTTGGGTCAGTAAGGATACATTACTGACCCAAGGGTCAGCAAGTGCCAGTGCAGATTTTGCGCGGCCATGAGTCCATAATCCGCGCCATGTTTACCTACCTCGATCCCGGTGTCCGCGAGCGCCTGCTGGCCGCGGGCAAACTCTGCCGAATCGATCGCGACGGCAACGTGGTGCCGACGGAGCGTTGGGACGACGGCGGCAACACAATCAGCATCCTTGGCCCCATTCCGCTGCCCGTCGATCTGGCCGGCCGCCGCAAAGAGGTCGCGTGGTACGCCTGCGTGCGCAATACGGAACTCGAGAAACTCGAAAAACTGGCGGAGGAGTTACGCGACGAAAACGCTCCACGGCTGTTTGCGGGACTGGCGTCGTTCCTCGCCGTGAACAGCGTGCTGGTCCTCGGCGACAGCGACGCGTGGAGCGAACCGTTGGTACGCGTGCACTCGAGCTGCCTGACCGGCGACGTCTTCGGCTCGGAGCGCTGCGAATGCGGCCCGCAGCTCGAGCAGGCGTTCGCGCGTATCGACGATGAGGCTCAAGGCGGGCTCCTGATTTACATGTCAGGCCATGAAGGCCGCGGTATTGGACTGTGGGCGAAGGCCGCCACCTACATTCTGCAGGATGCGGGCGAAGACACCTACCAGGCCAACCGCTCGCTGGGGCTACCGGTCGACAGCCGCGATTTCAGCGACGCAGCAACCCTGCTCAAGTATTTCGTCGGCAACAGGCCGATCCGCTTGCTGACGAACAATCCCAAGAAGATTCGGGATCTTGCGCAGCACGGCGTCGTCAACGTGACACCCGTGAAGCACGTGGCCGGCGTTGGTGACAGCAATCGGCGCTATCTCGAAGCGAAGCAGGGCTGGGGGCACGAGCTCAGCGCGGAAGACCTCGAGGCGGACTCCGAGGAAAGCTGAGAGACCGCCTACTGGTTCCAGAGTCTCGCGTTCGCGGGCGTGCGTTCGAAATCCGAGCGAAACGGATTGATGTCGAGCCCGCCGCGGCGCTGGTAGCGCGCATACACGCTGAGCCGCTCGGGTCGGCAGCGTTGCTTGAGGTCGACGAACATCCGCTCGACACAGGCTTCGTGGAAATCGTTGTGCTCGCGAAACGAGACGATGTAGCGGAGCAGGGAGTCAGGGGCGATTTTCGGTCCCTCGTAGCGAATCACGAGCGAGCCGAAGTCGGGCTGGCCCGTGACCGGGCAGAGGCTGCGCAGCAAGCGGCTGTGCAGGCATTCGGACACCACCTCCGCGTCGTCAGCCTCGAGCAGGCCGGCGTCCACATCGTATACCGAGCAGGCAATATCCTGCTCGTCGAGCGAGTTGCCCGGCAATTCCTCGATCGCGGCGCTCTGTCTCAGCGTCACGGCAACCGGGGCGCCGGCTGCTGCTGACAGATCGTCGCGGATAACGGCAGCGATGTCGTACCCGGTGGCCGCGGAGCTCATGGCAAACGAGTTCAGGTACAGCTTGAGCGATTTGGATTCGATGATGTTCGGTGAACTGGCCGGGACGCTAATGTCGGCTGCCGCCGCCCGCGGAGTGCCCGCGCGCGTAAGCCACGTGAGTTCCCATGCGGTCCAGAGATCCGCGCCGTCGAACGGCAGGGTTGCCCCGAGCCCCAGCAGGGCTCGGCTGTCTTCCCGGGCAATCGGACAGAGAACCCCGGGCGAGTAGACCTTGGGATAGTCGGCCGCTTTTCCGAGCGGCGACGCCTGCAGCGCGTCTGGCAAATCTTGCATCGGTTCAGGTAAATCTTTCATCACCGTAGTGTACGCGAAGCCCTCGACGCTCATGTAAACTAGCCGCCTTTCCGCACTACCGGCTGCATCTTGCTAAAGCTGTCCAACGCGAGCGTCTACGCGCCCGAACCTCTCCAAATCTGCGATCTGCTCGTTGCGGGCGGCGAAATAGTCTGGCTGGGAAAACCCGGTTCGGCGCCGGTTACTGCGGCCGTCGAAAGTGTCGATCTCGAAGGCTGCCGGCTGATTCCCGGGCTCATAGACGGCCATGCGCATCTGACCGGCGGCGGCGGCGAATCCGGTTTCTCCAGCCGTGTTCCGCCCGTCCCGCTGTCGCGGTTTACGGCGGCGGGCGTCACGAGTGCCGTCGGCGTGCTGGGGACCGACGATACGACGCGCGACACGGCCGGACTCGTCGCCGCGGCGTACGGGCTGCGCGAAGAGGGTTTGGGTGCCTGGTGCCACTGCGGCGGCTACCACGTGCCCCCCGTCACGCTGACCGGCAGCGTGCGCCGCGATATCGTGTATGTCGATCCGATCATTGGCGTGGGCGAAGTGGCCATAAGCGACCACCGCTCGAGTCAGCCGACGCTGGACGAGATTCTGAAGATCGCGAGCGAGGCGCACGTCGCGGGGATAATGACGGGCAAAGCCGGCATCCTGCATCTGCATCTCGGCAACGGCGATCGCGGTCTCGACCTGGTGCGCGAGGCGCTTGCCGTGAGCGAGTTGCCGGCACGCGTCTTCAATCCCACCCACGTCAATCGGAAGCCAGAGCTGTTCGACGAGGCGCTGGAGCTCGCCCGCGGAGGTTCGACCATCGACATTACGGCGTACGAAGTCGGCGATCGGGACCCCTCGATACCGGCGGCAACCGCGCTGATGCGCTACCTCGATTCCGGGGCTCCGCCCGGTAACGTGACCCTGAGTTCGGACGGCGGCGGCTGTTTGCCCGAGTTCGACGCTGATGGCGTGCTGACGCACATGGATATTGGCCACCCCGCGACTCTGCCCGATACGCTCCATCAGCTGCTGGAGTCAGGTGCTCCGCTGGAGACCGTGTTGCCGGCTTTCACCAGCAATGCGGCGTCGTTGCTGCGTCTCCATGGCCGCGGCAGGATTCGGCAGGGTGCGCGCGCCGATCTCGTCGTGCTCGACGACCGGCATCACATCCGCGACGTCATGGCTGGCGGCGTGTGGCATGTCCGCGACGGCAGGCAGCTGATTGCAGGAACCTTTGAATAGTCGCGCGTTTTTTGCAAGGCTTCGCATCCGGCACTTCCATTAACAAGAACAACAGACCAGACACTTCATGAGTCCTGCAGCGACAAGCAACGAAGCGTCTCGCGGCTACGTGATCCCGATCGGCGGCGGCGAGGAGAAACTCAACAATCCCGAAATTCTCGACCGTTTTGTCGAGATTTGCGGCGGCAAGACCTCACGCATAGGCATCATCCCCACGGCGTCCGAGCTCGAGGACACGGGCCGCAATTACGAGAAACTGTTCCGCCGCCTGGGGGTGCGTCACGCGCGCGTGCTGGGGTTCGAAACGCGCGAAGACTGCCAGCACGGCGCGGATCTCGAGTACATCGACAAGGCGGACGGCGTGTTCATGACCGGCGGCAACCAGCTGCGTCTGTCGACGACACTCGGAGGCACCGAGGTTGCCACCCGCATTCGACGCCGCAACGCTATTGGCATGCACGTCGCCGGCACGTCCGCCGGGGCGGCGTTTATGCCCGAGCACATGATTGCCGGCGGCAGCGAGGGCTCGACGCCGCGGCCCGACATGGTAACGATGGCGCCCGGCCTCGGCCTGACGAACAAATTCATCATCGATCAGCATTTCCGCGAGCGTGACCGGCTCGGCCGGCTGCTGACCGCACTGGCCTACAACCCGTTTGCGGTCGGGATTGGCCTCGACGAGGACACGGCCGCGTTCATCCGGCCGGGCGACGACTTCGAGGTCGTGGGTTCGGGCGGCATTACCGTGATCGATCCCACCGATCTGAGCTACTCCTCGATGGACCGGGCGCGGCGCGGAGAGCCCGTGAGTCTCCTGGGGATAAAACTGCATATTCTGGTTGCGGGAGGCCGCTTTCATATTCAGACTCGGGAGGCCAGCGCGGAATAGAGATCACGACAAGGCAGTGCTGGCGGAGAGAGGATTAGAATAATGAAAATCGTCAGCAGCAACGTCTACGTCGGTCCTTCGATCTACGCGCACTTCCCGGTCATCCGCCACGTCCTCGATCTGGGCGTGCTCGAGGAATGGCCCACCGGGCGTCTCGGCAAGAATTACGTCGACGGTATCCTCGAGGCGCTCCCGGGGCTGCACGAGCACGGCTGCTCTTACCGCGAGCCCGGCGGTTTCGTTCGGCGCCTGCGCGAGGACGAGGGCACCTGGCTGGGCCACGTCATGGAACACGTTGCGATCGAACTGCAGAACGTTGCCGGTTCGCCCGTGACGTTCGGCCGCACCCGCTCCATCGAGGGCCAGCCGGGGCACTACAACATGGTGTTTCAGTACCTCGACAAACCCGTCGGCCTCGAGGCGGGCCAGCTGGCGCTGAAGCTTCTGCACAGCCTGCTGCCGGAGGAGATCCGCCCCGACGACGCACCGGCGGCCGACTGGGACTTCGCCGAGGAACGCGACAGCTTCATTCGCTACGCGCAGCGGCGGGCGCTCGGGCCCAGCACAGCCTCGCTCGTACGGGCTGCCGAGGAACGCAACATTCCCTGGCTGCGCCTCAACAACTACAGTCTCGTGCAGTTCGGGCACGGCCGTTTTCAGCAGCGCATCCAGGCAACGACCACGGGCCGCACGAGCAACATTGCCGTTGAACTGGCGTCCGACAAGGAAGAGACCAACAGTATCCTGCGCGATCTCGGGCTGCCCGTGCCCAAGCAGTACATCGTGCGCACCCGATCGCAGGCGGTGCGCGCGGCTGAGCGCATTGGCTATCCTGTCGTGCTGAAACCGCTCGCCGGCAATCATGGCCGCGGTGTCTCGATCAACCTCAAAACCGCGGAGGAAGTCGAGACCGGCTTCGGCAAGGCTCAGGAGCACGGTCGCTCGATTGTCGTCGAGTCGTACATCGAAGGTTTCGATCACCGGCTGCTCGTGGTCGACGGTGAACTCGTGGCCGCCGCGAAACGTGTGCCGGGGCACGTCGTCGGCGACGGCAAACACACGATCGAACAGCTCGTCGATATCGTCAACGAAGACCCGCGCCGGGGCGTCGGTCACGAGAAGGTGCTGACCCGCCTCGAATTCGACCACCAGGCAGAGCGCCTGCTCGAAAAACTGGGCTACGGACGGGACACGGTGCCGGCCGAGGGCGAGATCGTCTACTTGCGCTCGACGGCCAATCTGTCGACGGGCGGCACGGCGATCGACGTTACCGACACGATTCACCCCGACAACCGCGAGATGGCTATCCGCGCGATCCGGGCCATCGACCTCGACATTGGCGGCGTCGATTTCCTGACCAAGGACATTACCGAGTCTTATCGCGATGCCGGCGGCGGCATTTGCGAAGTCAACGCGGGGCCCGGATTCCGCATGCACGTGGCGCCGTCCGAAGGGACGCCGCGCGACGTCGGCGGCGCCGTGCTCGACATGCTGTTTCCGCCCGATTCGCCGAGCCGTATTCCGATCGCCGCGATTACCGGCACCAACGGCAAGACCACCACCTCGCGCATGCTGGCGCATATTCTGAAGCTGTCGGGCAAGACCGTGGGTTTTACCTCGACGGACGGCGTGTACATCGACGGCAACCTCTCGGTGCCGGGCGATATGACCGGACCCGTCGCGGCCAGCATCATCCTTCGCGATCCGTCCGTGGACGCCGCCGTCATGGAGGTGGCACGAGGCGGCATGCTGCGCAGTGGCCTGGGTTTCCGCACCTGCAACGTGTCCTGCGTGCTGAACATATCGTCCGATCATTTGGGATTGCGCGGCGTCGACACGCTGGAACAGCTGGCCGAAGTCAAACGCATTCCGATCGAGATTGCACAGGATGCAGCCGTGCTGAACGCCGACGATCCTCACTGTCTCAACATGGCGGACTACACCGAAGCCGAGAAGCTCTGCTACGTGACGATGAACCCGGCGCATCCGCTGGTCAAACAGCACATCAAGGCGGGCGGTCAGGCGTTTGTTCTCGAGCAGGGGATGAACGGCCACATGATTACGATCTACGACTCCGAGAGCCACACGCCGCTGTTGTGGACGCATCTGATCCCGGCAACGGTCGAAGGCCGCGCGATGCACAACGTGCAGAACGCCATGTTTGCCGCCGCGCTGGCCTACAACCTCGGGATCAGCCTGGAGGACATCCGCCACGGACTGAGGACCTTCGATTCGAGCTTCTTCCAGGCGCCGGGCCGCATGAACATCTACAACGAGCATCCGTTCCGCGTGATTCTCGACTATGCGCACAACCCGGCTGCCGTCAAAGCCATGTGCGGTCTGGTCGAGCGCTTCGACGTCGACGGCCGGCGCATCGTCGTGCTCGCGGCACCGGGCGACCGGCGCGACGAAGACATACGCGACGTTGCGGCAACCGCTGCCGGGCACTTTGATCACTATATTTGCCGCTGCGACGACAACCGCCGCGGCCGCGGCCCCGACGAGGTCGCCGTCATGCTCAAGAACAAGTTGCTCGAAGAGGGCGTGTCGGCCGACTGCATCGAGGTGGTCCCCGACGAGCAGGAAGCGACCTTGCACGCGCTCGAGCTTGCGGCACCGGGTGACCTCGTGCTGGTCCTGGGCGACAACGTGAAGCGGGCGTGGAAGCAGATCATCTATTTCAACTCCGGCGCGCACGCTGAAGACGCCGGTCCGAAGAAGACCGTAACCATCGAGCTGCCCGAGACCGAAGATTTCAAATTCGAGAGCGATGTCGAGATCATTAGCGACGAGCGCGGTGTGCGTATTGCGCGCGTCGACGAAGAAAGCGACTGAGCGGCTAACGAGACCGAGGCCAAGTGCATGGAGATGCTCGACGCTCGGCGGCTGACCGGCCCCAGCCTGTTATTCGACCTTCCCGCCGCCGTCCTGGACGTGGCCGGCGACGATGCGGAGCTCGAGACCTTCGTGCCGCGCTGGGAGGCGGCGGTCCGGCGCATGCTGGAAGCGTTTGACTGGCCGGAGTCGGAATTCCGAAGCATCCGGCTGACCGGCGGCGCAAGCCTCGCCTTTACGGTGCCGATCGATGCGCTGTATGCCGCCAGCGCCATCAACGAGTGGGCGTACGCGGAGGCGGCGGCCGAGGAGGGTGCGGACTACGCAGCCGGCCTCGAACAGGCGCGCGAGGCTTATGCCGACGAGCGCAATCCTCAACTCCTGGCACTCGAGGCGGCGGCCGCGGCGCGCGGCGTACCGTTCCTCTGGGACGATGACGAGGCGTCGCTTGGTCTCGGCAAACACTCGGCCACGTGGCCCGTAACAGCGCTGCCGGACCCTGAGCAAATCGACTGGCAACACTACCAGCCGGTGCCCATGGCGCTGGTCACTGGCACCAACGGCAAGACCACGACGGTCCGGCTCGCGCAGCACATCCTGATCACGGCCGGGCGCACTGTGGGTCTGAGTTCCACCGACTGGATCGCCGTCAATCAGGATGTACTCGACCGCGGCGACTGGTCGGGGCCCGGCGGTGCGCGCGCCGTGCTGCGCCAGCAGGCCGTCGATCTCGCGATACTCGAATCAGCGCGAGGCGGCCTCTTGAGACGCGGGCTCGGCGTACAGCGCGCGGACGTCTCTCTGATCACCAACATTGCCGAGGATCATCTTGGCGATTTTGGCTCGAGCACACTCGACGAGTTGCTCGACATCAAGTGGATCGTGAGCCGCGCCGTGCGCCGGGACGGTCGGCTCGTGCTCAACGCCGAAGATCCGCGGCTCGTCGCCAAGGCCCGGTCTTACGACGGCGAGATTGTGTGGTTTGCCCTGTCCGCTGACAGCCTCGAGGGTTTGCCCGGCCGCTCACGGCTGGCCTTTGTGCTCGAAGACGGCGCGCTGCACCGGTTGTCCGGTGATGAGCGCGAACGCATCGTTGACGTCACAGACATACCGGTAGCGCTCAACGGGGCAGCGCGCCACAACGTGGCTAATGCGCTGGCGGCGGCGGCCGTGTGCCATTGTCTCGGCGCCAGCCTGGCCGAAGTGGCGGCAGGGCTGTCGAGCATGTCGCCCGAGGACAATCCGGGGCGCTGTAACCTGTACGACGTGGACGAACGCAAGGTGCTCGTCGACTTTGCGCACAACCCGCACGCCATGCAGGCGCTGTTTACGATGGCGGAGGCGATACCGGCGAAGCGCCGGGTATTGTGTTTTGGCCAGGCCGGCGACCGGCCGGACGCGTCCATCGTCGAGCTCACTCGCGATGCGTACACGATCGGCCTGGACCGTGTGATCGTCTCCGAACTGGCCCAGTACCATCGCGGACGTGAGCAGGGTGAAGTTTTCGGCATCATCCGCGAGGAACTGCTGCGACACGGGTTTCCGGAGTCCGCGATCGGGCACTACGACGAAGAGCTCGAATCGTTTTCGGCGGCACTCGACTGGGCTCAGCCCGGCGACCTGGTCATCATGCTGGCGCTGGGTGGTTCGGCGCCGATTCAGGAGCGCCTCAGTGCGCTGGGGGCGGCGCCGGCCGGGATTCAGTAGGCGGCTCGCCGCGGACGAAGCTTACGATGCGTTCGGCGAGTCCCGCGTTGCTCTGCGGGGACAGCACGTCGCCAGCCAGTACGTGCCGCCCGGGGTCGCCGTCGGCCGGCATGGCATGCGCCGCTTTGGTTGCGGCGGGCAGACTCTCAAACGCGGCGAGCACCTTGTCGACGGACACCACCTGGTCGTCCGGTGAGTACAGCAACAGCGCTTTTGGCACGGCCGCCGCTCTGGTCATTGCGTTGGCGCGATCCACCAGACGCATCATCTCGACCAGCGCCGTCGTCGGGTAGCGTGTGGTCCAGTAGAGCGCCTGTGCATCATTGGCCGGCTGCCATTCGCGGTACTCGCCGACCAGCGCACGCGCAATGAGCGGCCCGAACGGACGGGTCAGCCAGACCGAAGCCGGGTCGCGCGGGCCATGATTGGGCGACAGCATGATCAGCGTATCAATGGCGTCGAAACTGTCGTAGCCGGCCAGCGCCAGCACCAGCGTGGCGCCGGTCGAGGTGCCGATGACCACCAGCCGCTCGCCGAGCCTCTGGCCGATCGCGAGCGCCTCGGCACCGTCGGCCAGCCAGTCTTCGGCACTGACATCCGTCAGCGCGTCCCGGTTCAGGCCGTGGCCGTTGAGGCGGGTTTCGAACAGGTTCGCTCCGAGTGCCTCGGCCACCATGGCCGGCACCGGGGCAATCTCCTGGCGGGAGGCGGAGAAACCGTGCAGGTAGACGACGGCGTATTCACTCTTCCGGCCGGGTTCAGCGTGCCAGACGATGCGCTTCTCGGTGCCGGCGATCAGGCCGAACTCGGCGTCGATGCGCGCCTCTTCAGCCGCCAGCGCCGCCTCGATGTCCGTCGCTGTTTGCGCGGGATACTCGGAATGGACATCACCCAGTCCCGGCGGGGTGAACCACCAGGCGGCCAGCGCCAGGAGAATCAGCGTAAGGGCGGCAATTCGTTTCAGCAAGGCGTTACTCTGGCGTCGCTACTCTAGGTCGAGTATGAGATCCCAGTGCTCGGCATCGACGGGCATGATCGAGAGCCGGTTGCCTTTTCGAGTGAGCGCAAAACCGTCGAGTTCCGGCATGGCCTTGAGTTCGGTCAACGTAATCGTGCGCTTCAGTTTGCGAACGTAGCGGACGTCGACGAGGCACCAGCGCGGATTGTCCTCGCTGCTCTTCGGGTCGTAGTACTTCGATTCCGGGTCGAACTGCGTAGGGTCCGGATAGGGCTTGCTGGCCACCTTGGCGAGTCCGACGATACCCGGCTCTTTGCAGTTGGAGTGGTAGAAGAATACGTGGTCGCCGACTCGCATGTCGTCGCGCATCATGTTGCGCGCCTGGTAGTTGCGAATACCGTCCCACGGTTCGCGCTTGTCACGTTTCAGATCGTCGATGCTGTAGGCATCGGGTTCGGATTTCATGAGCCAGTGAGCCATATCGTGCGTCTTGACGCCTCCCTCTTTTGCCCGTCTCGGGCATTAGATCGTGTTAACAAAGGGTTACGACACAATCCCGTGCCGCGGCCGAGTGTAGCATGCGCTTCGATCGGTGCTGACCGCAGGATCCGGGCGCAAACGGGAATGACAAGCTGGTCCGGCGGCATGGTAGCATTGCCGCTCCGCCACGGGGGGCGGTCGGGCGACAGCGGCTGGTTGCGAGCCTCCGCCTATTGCCGTCCATGACGATTACCCAACACAAGCTGCCAAAAACAACAGGGATATCGGCGTCAATGCTGGCAAATATCTTCGGTGATTCTCCGGTCCAGCCGCTCGAGAAGCACATAGACCTGTGCCATCGCGCGGCGAGTCAGCTCGGCGCCTTTTTCGACGCCGTGTTTGCGGGAGACTGGCCGGCAGCCGGCGACATTCGTAATCGCATCGAATCGCTGGAGCACGAGGCCGACGCGGTCAAGAAGGAAATCCGCCTGCATTTGCCCAAGAGCCTGTTCATGCCCGTGCCACGACAGGATTTGCTCGAACTCCTCGTTGTGCAGGACAAGATAGCCAACAGAACGCTGGCGGTCGCGAACACCGTGCTGGTCCGGCAGATGCCGATACCGGGGCCCATTACGGCGGGTTTTCGCGAGTTCATCGAGCTGATCGTTGCAGTGAGCGGTCAGGCGCGAACGAGCGTGCGTGAACTCGATGAGCTGTTCAGCTCGGGTTTTCGTGGTGCCGAGGCCAGCCTCGTCGAGAGCATGATCGACGAACTCGACCGCATGGAGACCGCAACGGAGCGACAGCAGTACGCCCTGTTCGAACACATTCATACGCTGGAAGACACGCTGGACCCGGTGCACACGATGTTTCTGTACCGTACGGTCGAGCTTTCCGGCGAAATTGCCAGTATGGCGCAGCGCGTAGGCCGGCGCCTCGAACTGCTGCTTTCACACTAGATCACAAGAACAACAAAGACCGACGGCATGGAAGCGATCTACATCTACATTGGTTTGGCGGCACTCTTCGGCCTGTTCATGGCCTGGGGGATCGGTGCCAACGACGTGGCCAACGCAATGGCCACCTCGGTGGGCTCCAAGGCGCTGACCATCAAGCAGGCAATCATTGTTGCCGCGATTTTCGAGTTCCTGGGCGCCGTGCTCGCCGGCGGTGCAGTGACCTCGACAATCCGTAAGGGGATCGTCGATACGAGCAGCATCGAGGGTTCTCCCGAGCTTCTCGTGTACGGCATGCTGGCCGCGCTGCTGGCGGCCGGCACGTGGCTGTTGATTGCGTCGAAACGCGGTTGGCCCGTATCGACGACGCATTCGATCATTGGTGCGATTGTCGGTTTCGCGGCCGTCGGTATCGGCGTCGAAGCCGTCAAGTGGGGACAGGTCGGCACGATCGTCATGAGCTGGGTCGTGTCGCCGCTGACGGCCGGCCTGATTGCGTTCTTGCTGTATCAGACCGTCCTGCACCTGATACTGCAGCACGAGAACCCGCTGGAGCGTGCGCGTCGTTACGTGCCCGTCTATATTTTCCTGGCCGCGTTTACGATGACGCTCGTGACGATTCTGAAGGGCCTGAAACACGTGGGCCTGGACCTGTCGACGGCCGAAGCCTACATGCTGGCGACCGTTGTTGCCGTGGCGATCGCTGCCATCGGGGCCTATTTTGTCAATCGCATCGAACCCGACCCCGAGGCCGAGCAGGATCAGCACTTCCACACCGTCGAGCGCGTATTTGGCGTGTTAATGGTGGTAACCGCCTGCGGCATGGCGTTTGCACACGGTTCCAACGACGTTGCCAACGCGATCGGCCCGCTGGCGGCGGTCGTGACCGTCGCGCAGTCCGGCTCGATTGCGGCGCAGTCCACGCTGCCGCTGTGGGTGCTGGTGCTGGGTGGTGTCGGCATTGTGATTGGTCTCGCCACGTTTGGCCGGCACGTCATTGCGACGGTTGGCGAGAAGATTACCCACCTGACGCCCAGCCGCGGCTTCGCGGCCGAACTGGCGGCGGCTACCACCATTGTCATCGCGTCCGGCACGGGCATGCCGATATCGACTACCCATACGCTCGTCGGTGCCGTGCTCGGCGTGGGCATGGCTCGCGGCATCGAGGCGATCGATCTCCGGGTTGTCGGTCGGATCTTCGTGTCCTGGGTTGTGACGATCCCAGCGGGTGCTATCCTCGCCATTGTCTTTTTCTTTACGTTCCGAGCGGTGTTGCCCTGATTGCTCGCCACTGCGTCGCCCGACGCGCTGGCGCCACGCTCGAACCGTTCCACGACCCGGGGGAGTGCCTGTGCGATCCAACCTGTGCCGCTTGATTCTGGTTTCCACGCTGTCGCTCTGCCTGAGCTTGCGCGCTGCCGCGGATAACCCACAAGAGCCCATCATTCGCTACGGCGACGTCAATCACCCGGTCTACGGACCGGCCGGGATGGTGGCGAGCCAGAATCTCATTGCGTCACAGGTTGGCGCCCGTGTACTGGCGGAAGGCGGTACGGCCGTGGACGCCGCTGTTGCCGTTGGCTTTGCGCTGGCGGTTGTGCTGCCTCGCGCCGGTAACCTCGGCGGCGGCGGCTTCATGCTCGTGCACGATGCCGAATCCGGCACCGACGCCGCGCTCGACTACCGTGAGATGGCCCCGCCGGCAGCGACGGCGGATATGTTCCTGGACGCCGACGGTAACGTCGACAATCAGCGCGCGCGCTTTTCGCACCTGTCCGCCGGCGTTCCCGGCACCGTGGCCGGGCTCTGGTCGGCACATCAGCGCTACGGGCGGCTGGAGTGGGCAGGTCTGCTCGAGCCGGCCATCGAGCTGGCGCGAGACGGTGTTCGCCTGAGCTACGACATGTCCCAGGCGCTTCAGTGGCGGCAGGAACGACTGTGCGCCAACGAGGCGGCATGCGGGTATTTCTTCAAGAGTGACGGTTCGGCGTATCAGCCTGGTGAAGTGCTCAGGCAGCCCGATCTGGCAGCCACCCTCGAGCGTATCGCGGAGGCGGGCAGGGATGGTTTCTACGAAGGCAGGACCGCAAGGCTCATTGCGCGCGATATGCGACGAAATGGCGGCCTGGTCGACGAGGCGGCGCTTGCGGATTATGAACCGGTCTGGCGGCCCGTCTTGTCGGGCAATTATCGAGGCCATCGCATTGTGACGATGCCGCCGCCCAGCTCTGGCGGCGTGCACATCCTGCAGATGCTGAATGTGCTCGAGCATTTCGACATCGCGGCGATGGGGTCCGGGAGCGCCGATTCAGTGCACCTGTTGGCGGAAGTCATGCGGCTCGCGTTTGCGGATCGCAGCAAACACCTGGGCGACCCGGATTATTATCCCGTTCCCGTCGAGTGGCTGACGGGCAAGGAGTACGCCGAGACACTCGCCGACGGTATTCCCCTCGACAAGGCCCGTCCTTCTTCGGATGTGCTGCCCGGCGTTGCGCCGGCGCCCGAGAGCCCGGACACGACTCACTACTCGATCATGGACCGCGACGGTAACGTCGTCAGCAACACCTACACGCTAAACCTGTCCTACGGTTCCGGCATTGCGGTCCCCGGTGCGGGCTTTCTGCTCAACAACGAAATGGACGACTTCGTGTCCAAGCCTGGTGTGCCCAACGCCTACGGCATGCTCGGCAGCGACGCAAACGCGATCGAAAGCGGCAAGCGGCCCCTGAGTTCGATGACGCCAACCATTGTGTTTGCGGACGGCGAGCCGTGGTTTGCCACCGGCAGCCCGGGCGGCAGCCGGATCATCACGACGGTGCTCCAGGTGATCGTCAACTCGATCGACCACGATATGAACATTGCGGAGGCCACGGCGGCGCCGCGCATGCATCATCAGTGGTATCCGGACGTGCTGCAGCTCGAGGGTGGCTACAGCCCCGATACCCTGCGCTTACTCGAGGCGAAGGGACACGACATTCGCGGCACGAGCTTTTCGATGGGCAGCCTGCAGAGCGTGGCGTACAAAGACGGCGTGTTCCGCGGTGCGTCCGATCCGCGGCGGCCTAACGCGGCAAGCGTTGCGCCGGAGACGGCACCCGTCGCGACCGGCACGGCCGAGTGATCGCCAAAACGGGAACGACAACGGCCGGTTCGGTTGTCTCGATTGGCGCGGGCGCCCGCCGCTACGCGCTGTTCATGCTGACGGTCGTGTACATGTTCAATTTCATCGACCGGCAGATACTCGCGATTCTGCTGCCGGCCATTCGCGTCGAGTTCCAGGTTGGCGACACGATCCTGGGGCTCCTGACCGGGCCCGCGTTTGCGCTGTTTTACGTCACGCTCGGGATTCCGATTGCACAACTCGCCGACCGCTGGAACCGGCGCAACCTCATTGCGCTGGCGCTTGCACTCTGGAGCGGCATGACCGCGCTGTCCGGGCTGGCGGCCAACATTGTGCACCTGACCCTGGCGCGCATTGGCGTCGGCATCGGTGAGGCCGGCTGCAGTCCGCCCGCACACTCGATGATTGCCGATCTGTATCCGCCCGAGAAGCGCTCCACGGCCATGGGGATCTACACGCTCGGTATTTCGGCGGGTATTATGCTCGCGTACCTGGGCGGTGGCTGGGTCGCGCAGAACATGGGCTGGCGCGAGGCGTTTTTTATTGTCGGCATTCCCGGCGTGCTGCTCGCCGTGCTGTTCCGGTTCACGGTTGTGGAGCCGCCGCGTGGTCACTCGGAGAATCGCGCCGCGCGTGCCGAGCAGCCGTCGCTGGGATCCGTGTTCCGCTTCCTGCTTGCCAGGCCTTCGTTCGTCAACATGGCCGTGGGCGCCGGCTTGAGTTCGTTTGTCGGTTACGCCGTCATCATCTTTCTGCCGAGCTACGTCGTACGCAGTTTCGGCATGGGGTTGGCCGAACTGGGTATCTGGCTTGGCCTGATTGTCGGCTTTGTCGGCGGCGCGGGCTTCTTCGGCGGCGGCTACCTGGCCGACATGCTCAGTAAGCAGCGACGGCAGAACGGCTTCCTTTTTCTGACCGGCATGACGCTGCTGTCTGCGTTGCTGTACGTCGGCGTGTTTCTCGCCAACTCCGCATTCTGGTGTTTGCTGTTACTCGTCATTCCGCAAATGCTGTCCAACTTCTTCCTGGCCCCGGTGCTTGCGCAGACGCAAAGCCTTGTTCCGCTGTCGATGCGCGCCGTGGCGTCGGCCATAGTGCTGTTGATCATCAACGTCATTGGTCTGGCGATGGGGCCCTTCATTGCCGGTGTGCTCAGCGATTTGCTCGCGCAAAGATTCGGTGACGAGTCGATGCGTTATGCGTTGCTGATTGTCACGAGCGTGATCCTGCCGTGGGCCGCCTGGCACTACCTGCGGGCAGGGCGGACGATCGATGCGGACCTGGCGAGGGCTGATGAGGGGGATGTGGCGGGTGACAAGCCTTCACGGCTCGGCTAAAACTGCACGATTGTCACAATAATGTTGACAGCAGACGATGCGGCGCTGCCTTATTCTTCTTCACTGATTCTTATCGCCGTTCGACTTGTGCGCTAACTCCGATGTGTATGGTTCGTAGTTCTATACACATCGAGGCGACATGCGAACCAATATCGACATAGACGACGACCTGATGCGCGATGCTCTGAAAGCCGGCGGTTTCAAGACCAAAAAGGACGCTGTCGAAGCGGGTTTACGCCTCGTCGTCAAAACCCGCAGCCAGGGACGAATCCGGCGCTTGCGCGGGGCTTTGCAATGGGAGGGCTCGCTCGACGAGATGCGACGCGACAAATGATTGTCGTCGACAGCTCGGTCTGGATTGCCTATTTCAACGGTCAGGTGACGCGGGAAACCGAGCTTCTGGATGAACTCCTCGGCGTTGAGCCAATCCTGACGGGTGACCTCATCCTGGCGGAAGTGCTGCAAGGTTTTCGCTCCGACGGCGAGTTTCGCAAGGCCAAGGGCGCGCTCGATTCGCTAGTTTTCTCACCCATGATAGGCCGCGGGATTGCGCTCGCCAGCGCCCGCAATTATCGAAAGCTTCGAGCTAATGGCATTACCGTCCGGAACACCATCGATATGCTGATCGCAAGTTTCTGTATCGAGAACGGTCATCGTATTCTTCATGCTGATCGTGATTTTGATGTGATCGAGGCCCACCTTGGGCTCGCTGTTCTCTGAATCGAATCCTCCAGAACTCAATCCGAGGCTGTGAGACGGGCGTGTTCACGGCTAAAATACACCGATGCCAAATCCCATCGTATTCATCGACTTTGCTGGCCCCGACGACGAAGCGCTCGGGCGGTTCTACGCTTCGGTCTTCGGATGGGAGCGGGACGACGCGGGCCAGTTTTCGCCGCCCGTTGTGATGCCGCTATCCTGCGCGATCCGCAAGGACCCTGCGGAGAAACGCGTTTACGTCGGCGTACCGGACGTGACCGCGTGTCTTTCTTTGATCGAAGAAGCCGGTGGTAAGGTCGATGTCCCACGCTTCGAAGTGCCCGGCGTTGTTGTCCTTGGCCTTTTCCGCGACCCGGCCGGCAACCCGATGGGGCTTGTCGAAATGGATGGGGACAGTCCGCGCGTACCGTGATCGCGAGTTACCTCAACCACGCGAAAATCGATAAATCGATCCGAAATAGGGGTGCGCGAATGGTGTAATATTGCACCATACTCTTCACTCGTATCGAAACCCTTATGCCGAGACAGAGCATTTCCTTGACTGACCCCAACGCACAGTGGCTGAGACAAAAAGTCGAAACCGAAGGCGAGTACCGAAGCAACAGCGAAGCTGTCAACGACCTGATTCGTAAAGCGCGTGAGATTGAGGCGCTGCGTGCGCATTTGTTACAGGCAGAGAAAAGCGGTTATACCTCGATGAGCGCCGAGGCGATTCTTGAGGAGATCAAAGCGGAAGCGCGCCGCAATGGCGAGCTTTAGGCTTACCGAAAGTGCAAAAACCGATCTTCGCCGCATCTACCGTCGCGGTCTGCGCGAGTTCGGCGAACGGCGAGCGGACAAGTACTACCAGACGCTTTTCGATCGATTCGATCAGATCGCAGCCAATCCTCATCTCTATCCGACCGTCGACGAGATCCTGCCCGGCGTCAGGCGGAGTGTTTGTGGCGCGGACAGTATCTACTACAAAGCAGGTGAGTCTGACGTGGAGATTCTGGCGATCGTAGGCCGGCAGGATGTTGCCGACTGGTTGTCGATCGATTGATCAGTCACCCGTAAGCGCGAGGCGTTCAGCTGGAACCGGAGCATTCGATGGCCGAGACCTTAGTATGTATAGGTGCCGTCGTTCGACGGCACAACAGTATTCTCCTGGTCCGGCAGAGTCCGGGACACCCCCTCGAAGGACAGTGGACTATTCCGTGGGGGCAGCTGGGCAACGGCGAGTCCCCGACGGTTGCTGTCCTGCGCGAAACCTGGGAGGAAGCGGGAATAGTTGCGGCCGTCGACGGGCTGCTCGGTGTTCAAGAGCTCCCGGAGCCCTGGCTCGGCACGCTGGGTCTTGTCTTTCTTTGCACACACGTTGATGGCCTGCCCGCGCCCGACCTGCATGAAACCGATGCTGCACAGTACTTCCGCATCGATGAGCTTGCTACGATTTCCGATTCTCTCGAGCCGCTGACTGCGTGGATGGTTCGTCGCGTGTTTGCCGACGACTTCAACCTGCTGCCCACGAACGGTTCGTGCCCATTTGCTCCAAGTCCAAGCTACCTGTAACCATGACAATCCTCCGATCTATTCCCGCTTTCCTGTTTATCACTGCGCCAAGCCCCGTTCTGGCGGACATACTTGTCCTTAGCAACGGCGACACATTGAGCGGCGTTGTCGTACGGGCGAACGATCAGTATCTCGTGTGGAGTTCGACCCTGCTCGGGGAACTTACGGTAGCTGTCGACGATGTGGCTACCGTAAACGGCGTTTCCCTGGCTGACTCACTTCGCAGCCCCGAGCCGAGTACAGCTGAACCCGCCGTCGGCGGATTCGCCGAGGCGATCTCCGCTGAACTCGACGTGGCGTTCGAAAAAGACGAAGGCACATCGGACAGCGAAGAGATCGAAGTGCGCTTTAAGTCTTCCTACGACTTCGGGCTTACGGTGGGTTCGCTACGCCTCGAACATGAGTCGACCGAGGAGCGAGGCGTGAGAACCGAGGAAGACTACGAGCTGGAGCTCAAGGCCGAACGCTACGCCAACACGGTCAACCGCGGCCGCTACTGGTACTTGCGTGGCGACTGGAACAAGGACCGGTTTCGCACGACGGAGGAATGGATTGCAGTGGGTGCAGGGCTGGGTCATGTCTGGCAGCCGGCGGAGAGCACGCGCATCAAGCTGCAGGGGGGCATCGACGCATGGTCGATTGCCTTGCCTGATGAACGCCGCTCCGCACCCGGCGGCCGACTGTTGTTCGACCTGCGGCACACGTTTCAGGACTTCGCAAACCTGACGGCGTTTTCCGAGGCGCAGTTTGTCTGGGAGCTCGGCGGCCGCCACAACCATATCGTCGAAACGTCGTCCGGCCTGCGGCTGCCGATCAGCGATTTCTTTTACGCGCAGTTTTCGCTCGACTACGACCGCTTCGAATCACCCGAGGCGCCTGACCTTGCCGCAAACGACGAAAGCGAGTGGAACTTCAGAATGGGCATTCAATGGGACTAGCGCAGCGCAGTGAACTCAGGACATCGTCGGGCTGCGGTCCGCCTGCCGGTGAGCAAGCCATACCGCACCGAGCGCCAATATGGCCGGTAGTGCCTGGACAAAAAAGATGGACGGTTTGGCGGTAATCCCGCCGAAGATCCCGGCAACGATCACGCAGACGAGAAAAAACACCTGGGTCGCGTACGCATCGTGTTTGCGCAGCAGGCTCCAGATGAGGCCGGCGGCCAGGAAGCCGTTGTACAGACCCTGGTTGGCGGCCAGCACCGCGGACTGCTCGGCAATCTCGGGCGTCATGCCGAACGTCTTGAGTCCGATCGGTTTTGTCCAGAGAAACATCTCGAGCACGAGTATCCACAGGTGCTCGAGGGCGACGAGTGCTACGAGGATTATCGATAACTTCTTCATGTTCTTTTGCCTACCTTGCCGCACTTTTGGTCGATTGCAGGTGAGTGTAGCAATTCCGCGCAAGAATTCGCCGAAGTTACGCGCTGCGCGAGTGAGAGGTCGGAAGTTCCACGTGCTGCAAGGGGTGGCAGTATCCAGTCGCATCGAATAGGGTCAGGTCAGGAAGATTGTCAACAAGTATCGAAGAATGCTCCTTGCCTGAAGCTGTGTGGAGGTTCGCATGACATCCGAACGGTTTGCCTACGTCTGGCGATACACGATCCATCCTGATTACCGATCGGCCTTTCTGGCGGCATACAACCCCACCGGAGAATGGGTTCAACTGTTCTCGCGCGATCCGTCGTACCTGGGAACGTCGCTGCTCGAGGACGTCGATCATGAGAATCGCTACGTCACGATCGACTATTGGAACTCGAAAGCGGACCGTAACGCGTTTCGGGAGCGATACGCTGACGAGTTCAACAAACTCGATCGCAGGTGCGAGGCGTTTACGAGGGAGGAGGAGTTTCTCGGCGACTACCTCGAAGTCGAAGGAGCCGCCGCTACACCGACCGCAAATACCACTCGAAGTCCTTGATCGGCACGTCGTTGTGGTACTGCGCGTTTTCGGCGCGGCGATTGGTGAGGAAATGCTGACACCACTCGGCGCCGAGGTATTCGGGCAGCACGCGGCTGCGGGAGAACTTCGTGAGCGCCTGATCCCAGCGCGTCGGTATCTTTGCGCGCAGTCTGAGTCGCTGGCCTTCCTCGATCATCTTCGGCGGCTCGATGCGCCCGCGAAGTCCGTAGTCGATGCCCGCGAGGATACACGCGGTGACGAGGTAGGGGTTGGCGTCCGCGCCGGCAACCCGGTGCTCGATGCGCAGGTTCCTGGCGTCGGAACCCGGAATGCGAATGGCAACTGCGCGGTGGTTGACGCCCCAGTTGAGATCCACGGGTGCAAACATCTCGGGCCGCAGCCGGCGATAGGAGTTGGCGTTTGGCGCAAAGACCGCCGTGGCTTCGGGCATCGTTTTCAAGAGACCGCCGACGGCATGCCGCAGACGTTTCGAGTACGGCGGTGAGGCTTGCCGATCGCTGTCGTTCGAGAAGTAGTTGCGGCCCTTGCCGTCGACAAAACTCATGTGCACGTGCAGGCCGTTGCCGGAGTCGTGCTCGAACGGTTTGGCCATGAAACAGGCGACGAAGCCGTGTTTCAGCGCGGCGGCCTTGACGACACGTTTCAGCAGCACCGCCTGATCGCAGGCGAGCACCGGGTCATCGTGATGCAGGAGGTTCACCTCGAACTGGCCTGGCGCGTATTCGGCAATGGTCGAGTCGGCCGGGATGTTCTGTGCGTCGCACCAGTCGTAGACGTCTTCGAGGAACGGCTCGATCGCGCGCAGATCCTCCGGGTGATATACCTGCGCCCCGGGTTGCGGCCGACCGATACCCGGCACAATGGCGGCGGCGGGCGCGGGTTCTTCGCTGTCGTTCTTGAGCAGGAAGAACTCCAGCTCGGTTGCCATGACGGGTGTGAGGCGCCGTTTTGCAAACCGCGTCAGGGTGCGCTCCAGGATCGCCCGCGGATCGGCGAAAAACGGCTGGCCGTCGTGGTCGTACAACCGGAACAGCGCCTGGGAGGCGGGCCGCCGCGACCAGGGAATCGGCGCGATGCTGCCCGGAATGACGCGCGCATCGACATCCGGATCGCCGTCTTCCTCGCCGTAGGGCAGGCCGGGCACGGTTTCGCCGAGGGCCGACAGCAGCACCGTGCCGCCGCAAAACGGAAAACCCGCGGTGACCGCCTTCTCGAAATCCCGGCGGCGCACGCGCTTGCCCTTCAATATGCCGTGCATGTCGGCAATGAGAAGCTCCATTGCCGTTGATTTCGGATGCTTTCGCAAGTGGCGCGAGAGTTCGCTCTTGGGTGACGGAGCCGAGGGCATGTTCGAATTCTTTTCAACCTAACCGCCCGGAGGATCGCCGATTCCCCGTTCGGGTACAAGGTGTGTTCACGAGAGAAAATAGAGTTCGGTCATGTACTTATTGGCAGCCTCTGGCGTATCCTACGGATCGTCTGGTTCATCCGGGAGTAGCGGGGTTCGTCCCCATATGGCCCCCAAGCCCGTCATTGCCGTTCCCTGCGACCGCAGGATCGTGGCGCCGCACCCGTTTCACATGGTCGGCGAAAAATACGTCACAGCACTGACCGACGCGTCGGACGCGTTGCCGCTGCTTGTGCCCGTGTTGCCGGATCGCATCTCCGCTGATGCCGTGCTCGATCAGGTCGACGGCGTGCTGCTGACCGGCAGTCCCTCGGATATCGAGCCGCATCACTACACGGATGAGCCGGGCCACCCCGAGGCCAGCCGCGATCCGCACCGCGATGCGCTCAACCTGGCGCTGGCGCGGCGGACGCTCGAACGCGGCATCCCGCTGTTCGCGATCTGCCGCGGCTTTCAGGAGCTGAACGTCAGCCTCGGCGGTACGCTGCATCAGAAGCTATCGCTCCTCGGCGGTGACATTCAGCACAAGGAGAACCCGGACGATCCGGTTGAGCAGCAGTACGCTGTCAGCCACGATTTACACATCGAACCCGGCCGGTACCTGGCCGACCTGCTCGGCGGCAAGACCGAGATTCGCGTCAACTCGCTGCACGGGCAGGGCATTCGCGATCTTGCGCCCGGTCTCGAGATTGAGGCGCGCGCTCCCGACGGTCTGATCGAAGCCTACACGGTCACGGGTGCGGCGGCGTTTGCGCTGGCCGTGCAATGGCATCCCGAATGGCAGGTGCTCGACAGTGAGGACTCGACGGCTCTGTTCCGGGCCTTCGGTGATGCGTGCCGCGAGCGCCAGGCAAGCCGAGCTTCAGAGGGGGCAGCATGAGCAAAGACGAGGTGATCCGGCCGTGGCTCGAGGAGCGGCGCATCGACGACGTAGAGGCGTTTGTGCCCGACATGGCGGGCGCAGCGCGCGGCAAAGTCGTGCCGGCGGACAAGTTTCACAGCGGGTCGATGAAACTGCCGGAGTCGATTTTTCAGCAGACCGTCTCGGGCGACTATATCGATAATCCGAATAACGTCGAGGACCGGGATATGGTTCTCGTGCCGGATCCGTCGACCTTGAGGCCTGTGCCATGGGCTGCGGAACCGGCGGCCTCGATTTTTATGGATTGCTACCGGCGCGACGGCTCGCAGGTCGAGGTTTCTCCGCGCGCCGTGCTGCGCGGTGTGCTCGCCAAATACGAATCACAGGGGTGGATTCCCGTCGTTGCGCCCGAGGTGGAATTTTACCTGCTGAGCCCGCATTCCGACCCCCAGGAAAAGGCCCAGCCGCCCGAGGGCAGGCTCGGCTGGACTGAGGGCAGACAGCCATTTTCGATCGACACGATGAATGACTTCGATCCGTTCATCAATCTCGTCTACCAGTACTGCGAGGTGCAGGACATCCGTATCGACACGGTGTCGCAGGAGTCCGGACCCGCGCAGTTCGAGCTCAACTTCCTGCACGGCAATGCCGTCGACCTTGCCGATCAGGTCTTCCTGTTCAAGCGCACGATCCGCGAGGCGGCCATCGAAAACGAAATGCACGCTACCTTTCTCGCCAAGCCGATGGCGCAGGAGGCGGGTAGCGCGCTGCACATCCATCAGAGCGTCGTCGACAAAGCCGGCGCCAACGTGTTTTCCGCAGCTGATGGTGAGCCGAGCGAGCTGTTTCACGGGTTCCTCGGCGGGCTACAGCGCTACCTGCCGCACGCCATGCTCGTGCTTGCGCCCTACGTCAACTCGTACCGGCGTTTTCTGAATCCGCTCGCATCGCCGGTCAATCTCGCCTGGGCCGTCGACAACCGCACGGTCGGGCTGCGCGTGCCCGAATCCGGTCCGGACAACCGTCGCGTCGAAAATCGCCTGCCCGGCGCCGACGTCAACCCGTACCTGGCGCTTGCGGCGACGCTCGCCTGCGGCTACCTCGGCATGATCGAAGGCTTGACGCCGACCCAGGAGGCCGAAGGCAGCGCCTACGACACTGGCGATTTTGGTCTGCATCGGCACATCTCGGCGTCGATCGACACCTTCCGTTCGAGCAACGCGATGCGTAGCATGCTCGGAGAGGATTTTGTCGACCTGTACTGCAACCTCAAGGAAGACGAGTATCTCGAGTTCGAGGAGATCATTACGCCCTGGGAGCGTGAGGTGCTGATGTTCAACGTGTAGTGTCGGCAACGACTACGGACCACGGCGAGGCATCGCAAAAGCCCACTAGGGAGAAGACCACGATGGCGGCCATCGAGAAGCGCTCGCGCGACGCCTGGCAGGCGCTCGATTCGGAGCATCACTTACACCCGTTTACGGATCACAAGGCGCTGGCGAGCAAACGCTCGCGCATCATTGCGCGTGCCGACGGCGTGTACGTCGAAGACGTCGACGGCAAGCGCATACTCGACGCAATGTCGGGACTGTGGTGTGTCAACGTGGGTTACGGTCGCGAAGAAATTGTCGAGGCGGCCGCCGCGCAGCTTCGTGAGCTGCCGTACTACAACAATTTTTTCCAGTGCGCGCACCCGCCTTCGATCGAGTTGGCATCGATGCTGACCGAGCTGGCGCAGCCGCAGTTCAAGCGCGTCTTCTTTGCGGGCTCAGGCTCCGAGGCGAACGATACGGTCGTACGTATGGTGCGTCGCTACTGGGACCTCATGGGGCAGCCCGAGCGCCATACCATTATTAGCCGCAAGAACGCCTACCACGGCTCCACGGTTGCGGCGGCGAGCCTTGGCGGGATGAAACCCATGCACGAGCAAAGCGGGCTGCCGATACCCGGCATTGTGCACGTGGAGCAGCCGTACTGGTTCGACAGCGATCGCTCCCTCGACCCCGAGGCCTTCGGGCTCGAGGCCGCGCGCTCCATAGAGCGGAAGATCCTGGAGTTAGGGGCGGACAAGGTAGCGGCGTTTATCGGCGAACCCATACAGGGCGCAGGTGGCGTCATCGTGCCGCCGGCGAGCTACTGGCCCGAAGTGCAGCGGATCTGCGACGAGTACGGGATTCTGCTGATCTCCGACGAGGTGATCTGTGGTTTCGGGCGTCTCGGGCGCTGGTTCGGGGCCGACTACTTCTCGACCCGACCCGATTTCATGCCGTTTGCGAAGGGCGTGACGTCCGGTTACCTGCCGCTGGGCGGCGTCATGGTGTCGGATCGGGTGGCGGACGTCCTGATCGACAAAGGCGGCGAGTTTTTCCACGGCTACACCTACTCAGGCCATCCCGCTGCCTGCGCCGTTGCGATTGCCAACCTCCGCATACTCAGGCGCGAGCAGCTCATCGAGCGGGTTGCCGACGACATTGGGCCATACCTTCAGGAGCGCTGGCGCTCTCTTGCCGAGCACCCGCTCGTGGGTGAGACGCGCATGGCCGGTTTGATGGGTGCCTTCGAAATTGTCGACGACAAAGCGTCGCTACGCCGCTTCGAGGAAGCCTACGGCGCCGGCACGGTGTTTCGTGATCGCTGTATCGAACAGGGTGTCGTCCTGCGTGCCGTCGGCGATACAATCATTTGCGCGCCGCCGCTGACCTTGAGCAAGGCCGACGCCGACATCATTGTCGATACCGCGTGGCGCGCACTGGACGAAACACACGAACACATCAAAGGACGCCCTGCATGAGCGCGGAGAGCACGACAGTCGACGGAGCGATTACCAACAAGGAGCCTCGCGGCAGAGAAACCGAACCGACCTATGGCGGCGTCCTGTCGTTCGCGCGCCGCCGTTATACGAAAGATCTGGAAGGCGTCGATGTGGCGGTCTGCGGCGTACCATTCGACACGGCGACGACCAACCGCTCCGGTGCGCGCATGGGGCCGCGCGCCATTCGCGCGGCGTCGTCGGTCATGGCCTGGGAGCGGCCTTACGGAATGCCGTTCGACCCCTTCGACCGCCTGGCCGTTGTCGACTACGGAGATTTCTATTTCGATTTTGGCGTGCCCGAAAGCGTACCCGGACAGATCGAGGAAGCGGCGTTTGCCGTGCTCGACCAGGGGCCAACCGTGCTGGCGCTGGGCGGCGACCATTTCCTGAGCTACCCGTTGCTGCGGGCGCACGCGCGCAAGTTTGGGGAAGGTCTGTCGTTACTGCACTTCGATGCGCACAGCGACACCTGGGAGGAGCCCGAGCGTCGCGTCGATCACGGCACGATGTTCTACCATGCCGCGAAGGAGGGGCTCATCGACCCGGAGCGGTCCGTGCAGATAGGCATACGCACGACCAATCCCAAGACTCACGGCTTCAATATTCTCGACGCTCCCTGGGTGCACGCCAACGGTGTCGACGCGGCAGTGGACCGGGCTCGCGAAGCCTTGAGCGATCGCCCGGTCTATGTCACCTTCGACATCGATTGCCTGGATCCGAGTTACGCGCCGGGTACCGGCACACCGGTATGCGGCGGTCTGACGAGCCACCAGGCAATGAGTCTGCTGCGTGGTCTGGCCGGGATCAACGTGGTCGGCATGGATGTCGTCGAGGTGGCGCCCGCCTACGATGTCGGCGAAATTACCGCGCTTGCGGGCGCGCACCTGGCGATGGAAATGCTCTATCTTCGCGCGGCGCGCGAAGGCGGCTGAGGATCAGGCAACCAGCTTGTCGAGGCTTGCCGCGTAGTCGCTTTGCGGACGCACGCCGACGAACGTATCGACGACCGCACCCTTGTGGAACAGCATGACCGTCGGTATCGAGCGAATGCCAAACTGCATGGCGACGTTCTGATTGGCATCGACGTCAACTTTCGCCACCGTTGCACGTCCGGCATAATCTTTGGACAGTGTTTCGATGACCGGGCCGAGCGCGCGGCAGGGTCCACACCATTCCGCCCAGAAGTCGACGAGTACCGGCTTGTCTGATCCCAGTACCTCTTCTGAAAAACTCTGGTCCGTTACCGCAACGGTTGCTGTGTCTGTCATGGCTGTTCTCCTTTACGCTTTGGCGTCAGTTGGGCCCGCAAGCGCGTCCCGTTCTCTTTTGCTGCTTGCGACGTGGTGACCCGCGCTGAAATTTCAACCCGTGATCGCCCGCCGGGCGTATCTGTCCCGGGGCAGGGCAGAGCCGCTGTTATTGAAGACCGGCGCGCGGCGCAAGATGTTTCAGAACCTGGGCTTCTATCGATTGTGGAAAACGGTCTATGCACAAAAGCAGCCTGAACGCCTTTTTTCGTCGTTATCAGAGCGCCGGCAAGCCACTTGTGCTCGGTCTTGTTGTCGGCAGCTCCGGCTCGACCTACAGCAAGCCCGGGGACTGCATGCTCATCGATGGCGAGGGCCAGTATCACGGCATGCTGTCCGGCGGCTGCCTGGAAGGTGATCTGGCCCTGCGTGCGGCGGCCGTGCTGGCGAGCGGCACGGCGGACAGGGTGATCTACGACCTCGTCTCCGACGACGAGCTGTGGGGGCTGGGTGTGGGTTGTGAGGGTGTCATCGAGGTTCTGCTCCTGAAGCTCGACGCCGACAACGGCTATCAGCCCTATGCGGCGCTGGCAGCCGTCTTCGAATCGACCGAGCCCGCGAACCTGGCGGTTGTGCTCGAATCGGAGACTTATCCTGCCGGGAGCGCAGCGGTCATTGCTGACGGCGGCACCGTTTTACTGCGATCACCGGATGCCGCGGCGGATCTCGAGAGTCTTCTGCAAGGCGGGCACGGCGGGCGAGTGACGGCAACGGACGGGCACACGGAAGCGATCTGCCTTCGCGTCTTGCCGATTCCGAGGCTGCTGTTGCTGGGCGCCGGCCCCGATGTCGTGCCGCTTTTGAACGTTGTGCGCGAGCTGGGCTGGCATGTGACCGTCATGGATCACCGGCCCGCTTTTATCGAACGCCCGGAGCTCTCGATGGCCGACGAACGCCACTGTGTGCCAGCGGCGCGCATTGGCGAGCCGCTGGCAGGGGGGCACTTCGATGCCGCTGTGGTCATGAGTCACCATCTCGACAGCGACCGCCAGTATCTTCGTTATCTGGCGGACAGCCCGATTGCGTTTGTTGGACTTCTCGGTCCGCCTGCCCGCCGCGATCGGCTGCTCGGCGAACTCGGTACAGAGGCCGGAGGGCGCCTCGAGCCTCGTCTGCAGGCACCGGTTGGCCTCGCTCTGGGTGGGCGGGGCGCCGCGTCGATTGCGCTGTCGATCTGCGCGGGGATCGAGCAGTACCTGAATGAGCGCGCGGTCATGCGAGCTTGAAGGCAGCGGCCCGCATGGTTTTTACCGGCCGGACAATAAACCGCTTCCGCCAGAGTATCAGTCCGGGTCTGCCAGCTACGGATCCCGGAGCCTGACCTCAGGCGTGCCCGTTCTCCTTGGTGGGCAGGAATATATCCACCATCATGTCGGCGAGCGACTCGACGGTCTCCCGGGACTCGAAGTCGACGCCGCTCGTGCGTCGGATCTCGAGGTTGGAGGCGAGCAGACTGCCCGCCGCCGCACGGATCAGGTTGAACAGCAGAGCCGGATCCCCTCCCGGGGCAAGCCCCAGATCCTGTAAATGCGAGAGCCGCGCTACCGTGTCCTCGTAGAAGGGCTTGAGATGCTTGTCCACGAGCCAGTTGAGTCGGGCGTTGGGGTAGCTGGACTCGTTGAGCATCATCTTGTGGAGAGCGGGCTGACTTTGCGCGTACATGACATAAGCGCGGATCAGCGTTGCCATCTGCGCGCGAGGCCGGCTTGCTTCGGAGCGCGCCAGCGCCCGGTTGAGCGCATCGTTGAATTCACTCCAGATCTTGTCGGCACCGGCTCGCCATAGCTGGTCCTTGCTCTTGAAGTGGTAGGTGATGAGTGGGTGGTGGACCCCGGCCCGTTCCGCAATATCGCGCGTCGACGTGCCTTTGAAACCGTTCTCCGCGAATGCCTCGATGGCGGCGTCGATCAGCTTCTGCTGGGTCTGGACGGATCTTTGTTGCTGTTTTCGCACTACCGGCTGTGCGGCTAGCTGAGTATCGGACACAAATGAGACTCCAGGGCCCAAAAAGTCCGCTAAGCTTAGCCGCTCCGCGCGGGTGTTTCCAGCATGTCTAAAATGGCCCGGTGACGCCCGGGCGCCGGCTGCGCCGATTTATTCGATCGCAAACATCATCCTGACGCCCGCCCGCTTCTCGACGTAGCGGTCGTTCTCGATGACCGGTTCGAACTCCCACTTCTCGACGGCTTTTATGGCCGCGTTGACGAAGACATCACCGGGCTCGGAATCGCGAATCTCAATATTGGCGACCGAACCGTCCACCTGCACGGTAAACACGACATCCACCCAACCCGAGACGCTGCGGCGTTCCGCCGCCCGCGGGTATTTCGGGGCGACGTATTTCGTGCGCGTGAGTGAGCTGATGGCAACTGGGGTGTCGTTGCGGGCCGCGGTCGCCGGTGGCGGGGTGCTGGTCGGCGGCACCACCGAGCCGGCGCTGTCGCCGGCGGACGGTCCGGCCGTTGCCGCCAGCGCCTGAGGGGCCGGCTCTTCGGCTGTGGTGTCCGCGGGCAGGGTGGCAGCCTGATCCTCGGCTTCGGCGGCGAGGCGCTGGGCTTCTGCCTGACGTGCGGCCTCGGCCTGCCGTTCGGCTTCCGCCTGGCGTTCGGCAGCCGCGCGAAGTTCGTCCTGGCGCCGCTGTTCGTCCGCCGCGCGCTGCCGTGCGTCGCCCAGCGCGCGGCTGGCGCCGGCCAGCTCCGCGCTGCCGGCGTCGATTTCGCGCACGTCGTTCAAGAGCCGCTCGGCCGTGCCGAAGCGGCCGTTGTCGATCGCGGAACGGGCCTCGAGCACGAGCGTGCTGGAAATCATTTTCAGGCCGGCCTGCGCCGCCGGGTTGCCCGGATCGTTGCTCAGAGCCAGCTCGTAGTAGTAGCGCGCATTGTCGTTTGCGGGTTCGAGCAGCTGCCCTGACGCAAGCCTGGCCGCGGCGGTAGCCAGCACGTCCTCGACGCGTTCGGCGCTGCGGGCCTCGTTCAGTTCGGCCTCGACGAGCACAATTTCGCTCGTATCCGCGGGGTTGAGACTACGCGCGGTCGCAATGGACTCGGCGGCGTCCTGGTAGCGCGAATCGAGTATGGCCGCGCGCGCGGCCGCGAGGGCGTCGCGAAGCTGCATCTGCTGAAGCTGTGCAGTCAGGAACGGCAGGCGCGGGTGGCCCGGATCGGCGGCGCTGACACGACCGATGGCCTCGGCGGCGTCGCTTACGCGGCCTTCGAGCATGGCGACCTCGGCAAGCGAGATCGTCTGGTCGATAACGTCCGCAAATTCGTCGGCGAGCGCGCTGTCCGCGGGGTCGGCAGCAACGGCGCTGGCAAACGCCTCGACGGCGTTGCCGCCCGCCGGCGCATAGATCTGTCCCGCGTCGCGAAGCTGGCGTGCGGCGTCGGCAAGCGCGTCCGCGTCGACCGCTGAGCTGGCGGGCAGCTGCGATTCGCCGACCGTGCCGGATGGCACTTGTGGTGCCGGGTCTGTGCTCGCCGGCGGCACCTCGGCCGTTGATGGCGGTGTGCGAGCCGGCTCGTCGTCGCCGCTCAGCATCCAGAAGCCGATGCCGACCGCAACCACAACCGCTGCCGCAATACCGCCCAGGACTTTGACGTTCGAGAACGGCGAGCTGCCGCCACTGTCTGCGGGTTCGAGAGTATCGAACGGTGCCGGCGGCTCGGGCTCGGGCTCGGGCTTGGGCTGGCTCTGCTCTTTCCTGCCGGTAATCGATTCGCTGACCGTGGCAACTATGCCGGTCATGGTTTCCGTAAAACTCTTGTCCTTGTCGTCGAAAGCGTCGCTGAGACCAGCGTCGGGTGCCTCGATCTCGATGTCGGGGAGTATCGTCGGCTCTTTTCTATCCTCGAGCGGCGGCGCTTCCGCAGCGCTTGTCGCGGGTGCTTCGGGCGCTTTGACCTTCTGCCTGGCCGGTTCGGCAGCCGGTTTCTCGGCTGCTTTTCTGGCCGCTTTTTCAGCGGGCTTGCTGACCGGTTTGGCCGGTTCAGCGGCCGGCTGTGCCTTGTCGGCACCGGCGCCGAGCTTGAACGCGGAATCCGGCGCCTCGAGATGGTGTTTGACGGAGGCCTCGATTGCGAGGCGGGCGCGGCCGGGTGATACCGGCTTGAGCAGGAAACGGTAGACCTTGCCGCGGTTGATCAGGTCCATGAGCATTTCGCCGTCGTCACGGCGTCCTGCGACGATGGACACGAGCCGTTTTGTCGTGCGCCGTAAATGGACGGTCAGTTTCTCGACGTTCGAGCCCACCATGCCGGCATCGACGACAACGACGCCGACTTCATTGCTGCTGATGGCTTCTTCCGCCGCGGCAAGCGTGTCGGCGGCGAAAACGTTGTGGAGTCCGCGCGTCGATTCGCGAATTGTCGTCAGGAATTCCTGGTCTTTCGACAGCACGAGGACGTCGACGGCCTGTGCGCCCGCGGTCACTGCCGCCGACACGCGTTTGGGGTCGAGTATCGGTACCGTGCCCGTGCCGTCCGAGATGATCGTCGAGCCGTTTTCGCTCGTCTCCATGACGATGTGCTGGCCGGATTCGCCCGGGTCGGCGCGCGTGTCGTTGGCCGACTCGGCCAGCGCCATGAGCCGCATTTGCCGCGTGGCATTGTCGATGAGCTTGGTCAGGTCGTCGCTGCTGATGCCCCCGCGGACGATCTGGAAGACTTCCTTTTCGCCGACCAGGGCCTCGAGGCCTTTGTCGTTTTGGCCGGCAAGCAGAATGCCGATGGTTTCCGGAGAGCGCTTCTTCGCCTCGCGGAGCGCTTCGACCCCGCTCATTCCGGGGAGGTTCTGAGCGGAAATGATGACGTGAATCGGAGTCTCGCCGAGGGTGTTCAGAGCTTCCGTGCCGCTCGTGGCGCAGTGCACGGTGTAGCGATCATTGAAGCCCGCGCTCAGGGTGTCGAGCGTGGTCTGTTCGCTGTGCAGCAGCAATACCTGTGTTTTGAATTGCTCAAGGGGCACTTCCGGACCTCCGCATTTTATGTCCAATGGCCAGCGTCTTCTCGGCGAACGTGCAGTATATCCCTGTGTTATTCGAAGCCTGTCGCCCGAAGCCGACGGAATTGTCAAATTGTGACGAGTCGCACAGTTGCCGTGCAGGTCACGTCACGTTCGACCTTCCGGCGGCGCGCCGGCCGCTCCCGGGCGGTGCAGAGCGCCGCTTCAGGACGGTGCGCCGGCCTTGCTGTCGATCTCCTCCCTGAGGGCCGCAATGGCTTCTTCCACCGACAGGACAGTCTGCCGTTTCGAGCCCAGCCGCCGGATCGCCACGCTGTCGACCTCGACTTCGCGCTGGCCCACCGCAAACAGTACGGGAACCTTCGAGACGCTGTGCTCACGTACTTTGTAAGAGATTTTCTCGTTGCGCAGATCGGCCTCCGCCCGGATGCCCACCTTGCGCAGACGCTCGACGACACTCTTTGCAAAGTCGTCCGCGTCCGAGGTAATGGTCAATACTTTCACCTGCAACGACGCGAGCCACAACGGCAAATTGCCGGCATGATGCTCGATTAATATGCCGATGAAGCGTTCGAGCGAGCCGAAGATGGCCCTGTGCAGCATCACGGGCACGTGCTTTTCGCCGTCTTCGCCAATGTAGTGCGCGCCAAGGCGACCGGGCATGTTCAGGTCGACCTGCAAGGTTCCGCACTGCCAGTCCCGGCCGATGGCGTCCCGCAACACGAACTCCAGTTTGGGGCCGTAGAACGCTCCCTCGCCCGGGTTGTGCGTGTACTCGAGTTCAGCGTCCTCGAGCGCTTTGAGCAAGGCCGCTTCGGCCTGGTCCCACACGGCGTCCTCGCCCACCCGGACTTCCGGTCGGTCGGCGAACTTGATACGCACGTCGTCGAAACCGAAACTCCGATAGATACTCAGGATCAGGTTGCAGACGGCAACGGACTCGTCCGTGATCTGATCGAGTGTGCAGAATATGTGCGCGTCATCCTGCGTGAACGCGCGCACGCGCATCATGCCGTGCAGTGCTCCGGACGGCTCGTAGCGGTGGCATTTGCCGAACTCGGCAACCCGATAGGGCAGGTCCCGGTAGCTCGTGATGCCCTGCTTGAACACCTGTACATGGCCCGGACAGTTCATTGGCTTGATGGCGTAGTGCCGGCCGTCGACCGTTTCGGTCGTGTACATATGCTCGCCGAACGACTGCCAGTGGCCGGATGCCTCCCAGAGTGAGCGGTCGACCACTTCCGGGGTGTTGATCTCGCGATACCCGGCGGCATTCTGCTGCTCGCGCATGAAGCCGATCAAGGTCTGGAACAGCGTCCAGCCGTTTGGATGCCAGAACACGGCGCCGGGCGCCTCTTCCTGGAAGTGGAACAGGTCCATGACGCGGCCGAGGCGCCGGTGGTCGCGCTTCTCGGCCTCCTCGAGCATGTGCAGGTACTTGCGCAGCGCCTTCTCGTTAGGCCACGCGGTGCCGTAAACGCGCTGCAGCATCTCGTTGTTCGCATCGCCGCGCCAGTATGCGCCGGACACGTGGGTCAGCTTGAATGCCTTACCGAGCTTACCCGTCGACGGCAGGTGAGGTCCCCGGCAGAGGTCGATGAAATCACCCTGCCGGTAGAGCGTTATGGGCTCGTCGCTCGGAATGTCGGCAATGATCTCGGCCTTGTATTCTTCGCCCATATCGCGAAAAAAACTGACCGCCTCGTCACGATCCCAGAGTTCGCGCTCGATGGTTTCATTGCGATCCACGATGGCCTTCATGCGCTCTTCGATGACCGCGAGATCGTCCTCCGTGAACGCCTCGTCGCGGGCAAAATCGTAGTAGAAGCCGTTCTCGATGGCCGGGCCGATCGTCACTTGCGTCTCCGGCCACAGCTCCTTGACCGCCTCGGCCAGGACGTGAGCGGCGTCGTGGCGCAGGAGCTCCACGCCGTCCGCGCTGTCTCGCGTGATGATCTCGACGGTGGCATCAGCGTCGATCTCGCGCGTGAGATCCCAGAGTTCGCCGTTCACGCGTGCAGCAACGGCGTCTTTCAAAAGGCTCTTGCTAATGCTCTCGGCAACGGCGGCGCCGTGCACGGGACTCTCGAATTGGCGGACTGAGCCGTCCGGCAGACTGATCTGTGGCATTGTGGTTTTCTGGTGTCGCTCTGAACGATAAGGGCCGGCTGGCTTCGCCCGTTTCTCGGACGGGATACCGGTCGGCCGGCTATTGTAGCGCCCGCGCTCGCGCAAACACCACCGTCGTCTTGTTATGCGTAACTGGGGATCACTACAATAGGCCGCTTTGCCGACGAGTGTCGACGACCATGAGCCACGAGCCCCCGCGGGACTTCATCCGCGACATTATCCGGACGGATCTCGATTCCGGGAAGCACGCCGAGATCGTGACCCGTTTCCCGCCCGAGCCCAACGGCTACCTGCACATGGGGCACGTCATGTCGATTTGCCTGAACTTCGGCGTCGCCGCGGAAACGGGGGGGCGGACCTTCCTGCGCTACGACGACACCAACCCGGGCAAGGAAGACGAGGAGTTCGTCCGAGCGATCGAGCGTGACGTCCGCTGGCTGGGTTTCGACTGGCAGAGCCGCCTGACGCATGCATCCGACTATTTTGAGGCTCTGTACGATGCCGCCGTGCTGCTGATCGAAAACGGACTGGCGTACGTCGACAGCCTGTCGGCGGAAGATATCCGGCGCTATCGAGGCACCCTGACCGAAGCGGGTACCGACAGCCCTTACCGCGAGCGGAGCGTCGCCGAGAATCTCGATCTGTTCCGGCGTATGCGTGCCGGTGAGTTTGCCGACGGTGAGCACGTGTTGCGCGCGAAGATCGACATGGCCTCGCCCAACATGAACCTCCGCGACCCGACGCTGTATCGCATCCGGCATATCGATCATCAGCGCACGGGTGATGCCTGGTGTATTTACCCGATGTACGACTTTGCGCACACGCTGTCGGATGCCTACGAAGGCATTACCCATTCGTTGTGCACACTGGAATTCGAGGATCACCGCCCGTTGTACGACTGGCTGCTCGATCAGGTTGGGCCCGAGAGCCGGCCGCGGCAGATCGAGTTCTCGCGCCTGAACGTCGCGTATTCGGTAACCAGCAAGCGCAAGCTCAAGGCGCTGATCGACGAGGGAATCGTCAGCGGCTGGGACGATCCGCGCATGCCGACGATTGCGGGCATGCGGCGGCGCGGCTACCCGCCCGCGGCGCTCAGGGACTTCGTGCAGCGTGCCGGCGTCACCAAGAAGGACAAACTGATCGAGATGGGCATGCTCGAAAACAGCGTGCGCGAAGCGCTTGGCGACACGGCGCCGCGGCGCATGGGCGTGTTGCGGCCGCTCAAGGTCGTGCTCACGAACTATCCAGCTGAGCAAACGGAAACCGTGGCCGCAATGAATCACCCGAATCGACCGGAGATGGGGCAGCGGGACGTGCCGTTTTCCCGCGAGCTGTGGATCGAGCGCGACGACTTCATGGAAGATGCACCGCGCAAGTTTTTCAGACTCAAGCCCGGTGGCGAGGTGCGTCTGCGCTCGGCCTACATCATCCAGTGCGACGACGTCGTCAAGGATGCGGACGGCAATGTCGTCGAGCTGCACTGCAGCTATGACGAGTCGACACGCAGCGGCTCGGCCAACAGCGATCGCAAGGTGAAGGGCACAATACACTGGGTATCGGCAGCGCACGCCGTCGACGCGGAGGTTCGTCTTTACGATCGCCTGTTCCGGGAGGCGAATCCGAATGCCATCGACGACTTTACGACCGCGTTGAACGAGAATTCCCTCGAAACGCTGGCCGCAAAGCTCGAGCCCGCGCTGGGAGACGTTGACGCCGAACCCGTGCAGTTCGAACGTCTCGGCTACTTCGTGAAGGATCAGGATTCGACGGCTGACCAGGCGGTATTCAATCGCGTCGTGAGTCTTCGCGACTCCTGGGCCAAGCTCGAGAAGCAGGCGCTCGGTCAGTAGCGTGTCAGGTGGCGTGGCCGTCGGTAATGACGAGCGGAGCACCGCGCCCGATACCCAGCGATTCCGCGGCGTTGCCCTCGGCCAGCGCAATCTCCACAACGCCGAAAGAGTTGATCAGCGCGAGATGATCACCCGGCGTCGCGCGACCGTAAGTCTTGAGCATCGGCAGGCTGTGGCCGGCAATTGACACCACCGGCGACCTGAAACCGTCCAGCAGCGCCGCGTCCACGTTGCTGATCAGGTTGCCAAAAGAATCCACCGTGACAATGCTGCCTTTGATGCGGTTCGCCGATACCTCCGGTTCGTCGAGCCACCCGGGTATCCATTCGTCGGTGGCGGTGCCGAGGTCGGCCGCCGTCATGCGGCCGCTTGCGATCAGCGCCGCGGCGGGCGCAAAGACGTCACGGCCGTGGAACGTGTTGCTCGGCGGTGGAATGCCCTCCCGAGCGAGACGGTCGAAATCCAGGTGCCATACCCGGGCGTCCTCAGCCGCGTCGAGCAGCCCGGCCAGGAGCCCGTTGTCCGGCGCCATGAAACAATGGCCGTCCGTTTCGGCGAGCAGGATTCTGCGCTCGGTGCCGACGCCGGGATCCACGATCGCCAGGTGGACGCTGCCCGCGGGAAAGTAGCGATACGCCCGGCTGACCCAGAAACCCGCCTCGGGCGGCCACTGTGCGGGTATGTCGTGGGTGAGGTCGACAATCCGCGCGGCGGCGAAGCGCGACAGAATGGCGCCACGCATGACGGCGGCAAACGGCCCCTTGTGTCCGAAGTCGGTCGTAATCGTAATGACGCCGGAAACCTGCACGGGGGCGCGTCAGACCGCCAGTCTGTCCAGGTGGAAATCGGCGTTGCCGAACAGCTGCCCGATTGCCGTCAGGCGCTTGAAGTAGTGGGCAATATCGAGCTCCCACGTGACTCCCATGCCGCCGTGGATCTGCACGGCTTCCTGGCCCACGGTCCTCCCGGCGGTGCCCACCTGGTACTTCAGTGAACTGATGGCGTCCGCGGCGTCTTCATGGCCGTCCGCGGCCAGCATCGTGGCCCAGAGCAGCAGCGAGTAGCTCTGTTCGCAGGCCGTCAGCATGTCCACCATGCGGTGCTGCAGCGCCTGGAAACTGCCGATCGGGACGCCGAACTGCACGCGGCTCTTCGAGTATTCGACGGTTTTTTCCGTCATGACCTGCATGATGCCGACGGCTTCCGCACACACGGCCAGCGTCGCATCGTCGAACACGCTCCGGATGACGGGCAGCGCCTGCCCCACCTCACCCAGGCAGGCGTCAGCGGCCACTCGCAGGTTGTCGAATTCGAGTTCCGCAGCCTGCTGGCCGTCGACCGTCGGGTAGCGATGCACGGTCAGGCCGTCCGCGCCGCTCGGAACGAGAAACAGCGAGATTCCATCCGCGTCGTTCTGATCGCCCGAGGTTCTCGCCGAAACGAGCAGCAGGTCGGCGTTGCCGCCGTTCAGGACAACGGCCTTGTGTCCGCTCAGCCGATAACCCTGGTCGTCGGCGACGGCCGTGCTCGACACGCTGCTGAGCTCGTATCGGCTCTGCGGTTCGACGTGTGCCAGCGCTGCCTGCGTTTCGCCGGCGATCAGACCGCCGAGCCACTGCGCTTTCTGCTCGTCGGAACCTGCACGCCGCAACGCGCCGCCGGCGAGCACGATGTTGGCCAGGTACGGTTCGACGACGAGTCCGCGGCCGAACAGGCGCATCAGGAGCATGACCTCGACCGGGCCGTAGCCGAAACCACCATCCGCTTCGCTGAAGGGGACGGCGGTCCAGCCCAGTTCGGCAAACTGTTTCCAGACGTCCTCGCTGTAGCCCTTCGGGCTGCCGGAGTGGCGCTGCCGCGTGTCGAAGTCGTAGTCGTTGCTCAAGTACTTCGCAACGCTGTCTTCGAGCATCTGTTGTTCTTCGTTCAGGGAAAAATCCATGTAACCAGTTCCTAAAGTCCGAGCACGTGTTTGGCGACGATGTTTTTCTGAATCTCGTTGGACCCACCGTAGATCGACGCCTTGCGGAAGTTGAAGTAGCGCGATGACGCACGGGTTTCGTTGCCTTCGCCAATGCGCTCGTCGCGCAAAAAGTCCGGCGCGTACTGTTCGGGCACGAAGGGGAGGGCGTAGTATCCGGCGGCGTCCACGTACAGCTCGTCGATGGCCTGCTGAATCTCGGTGCCGACAAATTTGAGGATCGACGATTCCGGCCCGGGCGCCTTGCCCGCGGATACGGCCGCCAGGGTGCGCAATTCCGTGAATTCGAGGGCTTTGAGCTCCACCTCGACCGCGGCGAGCTTGCGCATGAAGCTCGGATCCTGCGACAGCGGCGTTGCGCCACGGACGGATCGCTCCGTCTGTTCACGCAGCCTGCGCAGGCGAAACTTCGAATGGTGTACGGCCGCAATGTTGGTGCGTTCGTGCTGCAGCAGCACTTTGCCGTAGGTCCAGCCCTTGCCTTCCTCGCCGACGAGGTTGGCAACCGGCACTCGCACGTCTTCGAAGTGCACTTCGTTGACCTCGTGCTCGCCCTCGATCGTAATGATCGGCTTGACCGAGACGCCGGGTGAATTCATGTCGATGAGGACAAAGCTGATGCCCTCCTGACGGCGCGCGACGTCGCTGTTCGTGCGCACCAGGCAGAATATCCAGTCGGCATGTTGCGCCAGCGTGGTCCAGGTTTTGGTGCCGTTGACGACGTAGTGATCGCCGTCCAGATCGGCGCGGGTTTTCAGCGAGGCGAGATCGCTGCCCGAGCCGGGTTCCGAGTAGCCCTGGCACCACCACACGTTGCTCTCGAGAATATCCGGCAAAAAGCGCTGCTTTTGTTCGTCGTTGCCGAACGTGTAGATGACCGGACCTACCATGCTCAGGCCAAACGGCACAATGTCGGGTGCGTTGACTTCCGCAAGCTCCTGCATGAACAGGTATTTTTGCACGGGTGTCCAGCCCGTGCCGCCGTACTCCTTCGGCCAGTTGATCGCGGACCAGCCGCGTTCGAAGAGCCATTTCTGGAATCGAATCTGATCGTCCGGGCTGATCGTGACGCCCGAGTCTCGCTGGATTCGGATATCGTCGGGAAACTCGTTTTCGAACACGCCGCGTATTTGATCGCGAAACTCGAGTTCTTCGTTGCTGAAGGTCAGATTCATCGGCCGCCTTTGTCTTGCTGGCGAGCGCGCCGCTACGATGCGCGGCACGCGCCTGGTTGGGTTTCCGGAGTGTTGTGCGCTTGGCGCGATCTGCCGGCTGCGGGTCTGCTGCCGCCGGTCGAGCCTGTGCGACGGGCAGCAGAGGTCAGTCGCATTCTGAACCAGCGGCGTTGCGGTTGCAAAGCCGGCCGCGGTTCCGTTTCAAGGTTCCCGGGATTCGGGCAGAATGCCTCAATGAGCCTCGACCCGACACCGGCGGCGCCCATGCGCGACGCGCTGCGGCGACCCTTGCACGATCTCAGGATTTCGCTCCTCGACCAGTGCAACTTTCGCTGTCCCTACTGCATGCCGGAGTCGGAATATCATGCTGACTATCAGTTTCTTGGCCGCAAGGATCGGCTGACCCATGCGGAGATCCTGAAGCTGGCGCGAATTGCCGTGGGCCTCGGCGTGTCGAAGATTCGCCTGACCGGCGGCGAGCCGCTGCTGGACCGCAACATCGAATCGCTGGTGGCCGGGATCGCGGAAATCGAAGGCGTGGAGGATCTGGCGCTGACGACCAACGCCATGTTGCTCGCACCGCGCGCACAAGCGCTCAAGCAGGCAGGACTGGATCGCGTGACGATCAGCCTGGACAGCATCGACCCTGTGGTATTTGCGGTCATGAGCGGAGGCAGAGGAAAGCTCGAACAGGCGCTGGCGGGCGTCGACGCGGCGGCTGACGCCGGGCTCTCGCCCGTGAAGATCAACGTCGTGGTGCAGCGCGGCGTCAACGATGCCGGTGTGCTCGATCTGCTCGAGCATTTCCGCGGCAGCGGCCACATCGTCCGCCTCATCGAGTTCATGGACGTGGGCAACCGCAACGGCTGGCGAATGGAGCAGGTCGTGCCGTCGCGAGAGCTGCTCGAGCGTATCGGACAGCGCTGGCCAATCGAGCCGAAGCAGCAGAACTACCCGGGCGAAGTGGCCCGGCGTTACGTGTACAGTGACGGCAAAGGCGAGATCGGCTTCATTTCGTCGGTGACCGAACCGTTCTGCGGAGCCTGCTCGCGAGCCCGGCTATCAGCTGACGGGATGTTGTACACGTGTCTGTTTGCCACTCACGGCACCGACCTCCGGGAACCGTTGAGGAACGGCGCGGACGACGAGGAGCTCAAGGACATACTGGCGAGAATCTGGCTGCAGCGAGCCGATCGTTACAGCGAACTTCGTCGTCCGGAACTTGCCGAAGCACACGCGCAGTCGAAAGTGGAAATGTACCGGATAGGCGGGTAGAACCTCTGCCGGTTTCTCGAGGAGCAGTCATGAATACACTGAGTCACGTCGACGACGGTAACCGGCCGAAGATGGTCGACGTCAGCGGCAAGTCGGTGACCGCGCGCGAGGCCCGGGCACAAAGCCGCGTGTGGCTGCCGCCGCCCGTGCTTGCGGTACTCGAAGACGGGGAACTGAACAGCAAGAAAGGGCCGGTGTTTGCGACGGCTATTGTTGCCGGGGTCATGGCGGCCAAAAAAACCCACGAACTGATCCCGTTTTGTCATCCCCTGGGTCTGGACAAGTGTGACCTCGAGATTCGCGTATCGGACGATGAGGCCGTCATTGACTGCACTTGCTCCGTACAGCACAAGACCGGCGTCGAGATGGAGGCGCTGACCGGAGCCAGCGTTGCGGCCCTGACGGTCTACGACATGGTGAAAGCGCTGTCGCACGACGTCGTGGTTCGCGAAACCCGGCTCATGAAGAAAACCGGCGGGAAAGAGGATTTCGAGCGTGTCGAATAGACCGGTACACGGTTTGATTCTCGCGGGCGGAGCAAGCCGCCGCATGGGGCGGGACAAGGCGCATATAGCCGCCGTCGGCAAGCCGCAGCTCGAACAGTGTGCTGATCTGCTCGCGCCGTTCGTCGACACGGTCCGGGTGTCGGTGCGGCAGGGACAGCCTGCCGATCCGCTGCGCGACCGCTACCCGCAGATTGTGGATTACGTGCCCGACGGCGGCCCGCTCGCGGGTGTCATTTCGGCGCTGAAAACCGAGCCGGAGGCGGACTGGCTTGTGCTCGCCGTCGATTTGCCGCACCTCGACGTGGCAACCCTGGCCTATTTGCTCGAGCATGCGACGGATCCCAGGTTCACGGCGTTTCGCAGCAGTCACGACGGTCTGCCGGAGCCTTTGTGCGCGCTGTACCGGTCGGGTTCCGTGACGTTGCTCGAAAGCTACTTCGACTCGGGGGTCCGTTGCCCGCGCAAGGTGCTGATAAAGAGCGAAGCGGAATTGCTGGAGTTGCCGAATCCACGCGCACTCGATAACGTCAACACGCCGGACGATCTTCGCGCGGCGGGTCTCGAGGATGCGACAGCATGAGTGAACTTCAGTCCAAAACGATCCAGGTACGCTATTTTGCGTTGTTCAGAGAACATGCCGGCGTCAGCGCGGAACAACTGACCACAACGGCCGGTACGGCGCTCGAGGTGTTCGAGGCCACGCGTGAGCGTCACGGGTCGACTGAGCCGCTCGGACACTGCAAGGTGGCAATCAACGACGTCATGGTGGATTGGGACACACCGATTCGCGACGGCGATACCGTGCTGCTGTTCCCGCCCGTAGGGGGAGGTTAATCGTGGTAGCCGTAGTGACCGATACGATAGATCCGGCGACCCAGGCGGAACGCCTGCGCAATCCGGCCGCCGGCGGTTATGCGTCGTTCGAAGGCTGGGTGAGGAACGAAAATGAGGGCCGCGAAGTGCGGCAACTCGAATACGAGGCGTATGAGCCGCTCGTCATTACCGAGGGCAAACGCATCATCGCCGAAGCCGGTGAGCGCTGGGCGATCATTGACGCGGACTTCGTGCACCGCAGCGGTCTCCTCGAGCTGGGCGACTGCGCCGTCTGGGTGGGGGTTGCCGCCAAGCACCGTGACGAGGCCTTCAAGGCCGGACGCTACATCATCGACGAACTCAAGGTGCGTCTGCCGATCTGGAAGAAGGAGCATTACATCGACGGCGATTCCGGCTGGGTCAACTGCGAGCGCTGCGCGGCGCACGCACACCACGACTAGAACCTCAGTCCGTATCCTTCTTGAGCTTGTCGTAATCGTCTCGGGTATCGACATCGACCGTCGCCTCCCGGCACGGTAATTCGACGACACGCGCTGCGTGCCGATCGAATAGCGCTTTCGCGCCGCGGTCGCCCGACAACGCTGCGAGCTCCGGAAAGTAACGTTTGCCGAACAGCGCCGGCGCCCCGAGCGTGTCGCCGTAGCGGCTTGCCGCGATCACGTCATCCGCACCGTTCCAGGAAGCCGCGAGGTCGCAATAGTGAGATGTCGGCACGAGTGGCTGATCGCCGAGTGCAATCAAAAGACCGTCGGCGCTGTTGCCGACAGCCCGGGTTGCAGCAGCTATGGAGCTGCCGATTCCCTCCGGGTAACGTTCGTTGACGATCAAAAACGGTACACCGGCAGCGTTTGCGACACGGGCTGCATCCCGCCCCACGACAATCGCGAGCAGCTGAGGCTCGATGGCGGCAACCGCTCTTGCCGTGTGGCGGACCAGCGGCATGCCGTCAAGACAGGCGAGTTGCTTGTTGTGTCCGAATCTCTGGCTTTGGCCGGCGGCGAGGATTACGGCGGCGAGCTTCATAAGGCAGAACCTGTCTCGAAATAGATCGTGTCCGGACGTTTGCCCGAGAAGTATATCGTCGCTCCGGTCGCCGCAAAAAGTGCGCGGATACTTGCGGCCGGCGCGGCAAAGTGTTTTTCTAGCGCTGCCGGCTCGGCGCTGAGCCGGCATCGATATCTGGGGGAACGGGGATAACGGCTTGCATCGTATTACGTCGATTGAAGACGCTAAGCGGCTCGAAGGACTGGAAGTGGGTCTGTCCGACTGGGTCGTCATTGATCAAAATCGCATAGACCTGTTTGCGGAAGCAACGGACGACTACCAGTGGATACACGTGGACGTCGATCGCGCCGGACGGGAAATGCCCGACGGCAAAACGATCGCCCACGGTTACCTGACCCTGGCGCTGATTCCCGCGTTGACTGCCAATTTTGTGGATATCCCCAATCTCGAGCGCGGCATCAACCTCGGTGTGAACAAGGTGCGCTTTTATACACCGGTTCAGGTCGGAGACCGGGTTCGGGCGCGTGCTTCGGTGATTTCCGCCCGCCGGCGGGCCGGTGCTTTGCTGCTGACCTCGGAAACGCGCATTGAGGTCGAGAACCAGCGTAAGCCGGCGTGTGTGGCCGAGACTCTCGGAATGTACTTCCTGAAGGAGGCTGAAGAGACCGGGGAGGCCGACGTGCCCAAGGCGGCCGATCCCGCGTAGGCAGCGGCGGAACGTTCATAAAAAAAGGCGGCGAGCCGGAAGCTCGCCGCCTTTTTTGTATTGCCGGTCTGCGATCAGTCGAAGAAGTAGCGCAGCGTGACGCCCCAGGTCCGCGGAATATTCGGGTAGCCCGAGAAGCTGCCGTCCTGCGCAACCGACGGGAACGCGCTTTGCAGGTACTCGTCGTCGTTCAGGTTACGCGCCCATATCGTGGCTTCGAAACCGTTGTCCCAGCGGATGCCGGCACTGGCGTTGATGGTGCTGACTTCGCGCGAGGCCAGGTCTGAAGATACGTTTTCGATGACCTGTACGTCGCTTTCGTAGTAGTACTCGCCCCTCACGAAGCCGCGGCCGTTGAACAGGTCGAAACCGTAGCGCGCCGAGGTCGTAATGCTCGTTTCGCTAATGCCCGCCGGTGCCGTGCCGCTCAGGTCGACCGGGCCGTCCGGACCGTTGCCCAGCGGGAAGGAGTCGTACTCCGGATCGAGGAACATGCTCGAGAACGACAGTTCCAGGTTGGCTGTCGGTGCCCACAGCACGTCGAGTTCGATACCCGTCGTCGACTGCTTACCCGCGTTGGCGAGCACGAAGCCCGTGCCGACGAACAGGTTCTGCTGGAAGCCCTCGATTTCCTGATCGAAGACGGCGACGTTCAGTATGACGTTATCGAAACGAGATTTGAGCCCGAGCTCGTAGAGCGTCGACTCTTCAGGCCCCGCAAAACGCGTACCGGCAACGAGGTTGTTGACGCCCAGTCCCGCGTTTTCCAGAGCGGCAATGTCGCTCGCAAACGGCCGTGAGTCGCGCGACAGGTTCCAGGACGTCGCCTTGAAGCCCGTGCCGGCGCTGGCGTAGACGTTGACCTGGTCGGTCAGGTCGTAAGCGAAACGCACGGTCCACGTCGTGTCGTCGTCATCGGACGAGCCTGATTCGACGGCGTTCGGGTAGTTGACGATCGGCGGCAGGAACTGCAGCGGTGCCAAAGCAAGCAGCTGGTTGCAGTTCGTCGGGTTGGCCGCGGTGCATGGCGTCATGCTGATGGCCTGAAGTGCCGCAAATCCCGTGGGATTCGCCATGGCAAACGCAGCGATGTTCTCGGGTGTTGGTTCCATCATCGTCGCCTGCGCGAAGGCCAGTCCGAAGCCGTCCTGTTGCAGATCCCGCGAAGAGAAGATGTCGGAGCCCGAGATATTCAGCGTTGCGTCCTTTTCGTCTTCGACGTAGGCAATGCCGAGCGTGACCGTGGCGCGATCGCCCAGGTTGAAGTCGACCTGACCGAACAGCGACGTTGCCGTGTTCGTCAGCGTGGCGAGCTCCGTGTTGCCCTGGCCCTCGGCGAAGAACGTGCCGGGAGGCAAACCGAGTCCTGCCTCATAAGCGTCGAGCGGCGAAGGACCTGCAAAGTTCGGCGGCTGGCCGGGAGGCGTGGCCGCAATGATGGTCAGGATGTCGGCGTACGGGCGGAATGCGTCACCGTAGAGGATGCCCGAACGCTGATCGACGTCTTCGTCGAAGTAGAATCCGCCGACGACCCATTCGAACGCGTCCGTCGAGCCCGATAGCCTGAGTTCCTGGGTAAACGTGTCGATCTGCGTGTCGGTCAGGTTGCCCGTATCGTCGCTGATGAGCCGGGCGCTCGTGAAGTCCACGTCGACGTTGTCGAAACGATCCTGTTCGCGCAGCGCGGTAATCGACGTCAGCGTGACGTTGTCGTTGAGATCGTAGTCGAGCTGCAGTGAGAAACCCGAGTTGTCGATTTCGTTGGTGGGGTCGAAGTCGTAGAAACCTTCGTACGCGAACGGGGCGTCGGGTATCAGTGCTCCGCCGATAAGCCCAATAGCTGCGCCGGTTGGCCCGTTCTGAATGTTGGCAACGCCGCAGCAGGCTTCGTCGAGCGTGTCGAAATCGGCAATGAAGCGTGCCTCGAAGCGATCGCTCGGCGTAAACAGCAGCTGGCCGCGCACGCCCGAACGGTTGATCTCGTTGAGTTCGCCGCCCGTCGTCAGGTTTTCGTAGTAACCGTCGCGCTGGTTGTAGCTGCCGGACAGCGAGAAGCCGACGGTATCGCTCAGCGGTCCGCTAATGTCGCCTTTGAGGATCACCTGGCTATAGTCGCCGGCCGTTACCGAGACGGAGCCCGTGGTTTCGTCGAGGTTCGGCTTTGCCGTGACGACGTTGATCACGCCGGCCGACGCGTTTTTGCCGAACAGCGTGCTCTGCGGTCCCTTGATGACCTCGATGCGCTCGAGATTCGGGAAGTCCGCAAGAGCTGCCGCCGCACGGGACCGATACACGCCGTCGATGTACACGGCCACCGAGGGCTCGATGCCGGCGTTGTTGGCGCCGTTACCGAAGCCGCGGATGATGAACGTTGTGTTGCCGCTGGCCTGCAGCTGGCTGACGCGCAGGCTGGGAACGAGCGATTGCAGATCCTTGATGTCGAGCACCTGGGCTTCGTCGAGCGCGGACTGGCTGACGACCGAGACGGCAACCGGCAGTGATTGCAGCGTCTGCTCCCGCTTCTGGGAAACGACCACAATTTCTTCCAGTACGGCTTCCTCCTGTGCAACCGCCGTCGTGGCGATGCCCGATGTCAGCACGAGGCTCAGAAGTGCCGTCGAGCCGGCAAAACGCGTCGTCCGTTTACGAACAAACAGTGGAGTACGATTCATTTCTCCCCCCTTTGGAGAACGGCGCCTGGTCCTTGCGGCGCACAACATGCGGTGACCTCACAATAGCAAAAGTTCCGTGCGCAACCAGATCGTGAAATGCCAGAAGAAACAGCTGCTAAGAAACGCAAGCTAAAGTGCAATTAAGCGCGAAGAATAGCATGGAATGGGCCCGTAACCGCAAACCTTGCGGCATCCTGCGCAGGCGCTGCTATCTTGACCGGGCTGTCTGTTTTGGCGGCAAGGCAAGAGAATTTGCACCCGGCCGGTATTGACCATAATGTTGCTGCGCTGAAACGATGCGGCAAGCGACAAAAGTTCGCTTTTGCCGACAAAACGATTGCGGAGCGGAACGTGCAAGAGTAGCCTGCGCGATCCTTTTGCCACCGTTAATCACTAATTATAAGGGGAACACTGCATGGCCGATCCGCTACGGCTGTACGGGCTCAAGGCCCTGGTAACGAATGCTGCCGACGGGATCGGTGAGGCGGTGGCGCGAACGCTGATCAAGCACGGCGCCGAAGTCGTGGCCGCGGATACGATCAACAGCGGCGTCGAGCAGCACTACCGTCAGGTGAGAGGGATCACCGGGCACGTGTCGACGTTGACCGATCCCGGAAAAATGCCCGCACTCGTCGAAGCCTGCGTCGATCACATCGGTGGCGTGGATATTGTCGTCGGTGACTTCCCGCTGTCGGCCGAGGCGCCCGTGGAAGCACCGGGTCCGGTACTCGACAGACTCCTGGACCTTCGCACGGCGCTCGTCTCGGCACTGGCGCGCGCGGCGCTCCCGGAACTCAAGAAGAGCCCCTCCGGGCGGATCATCAACATCGGATTCCTGCGCAGTCTGTTTGCCGCGGGCGCGCGCGACGCCGCGCAGCGTGGCGAACAACAGCTGGCGGCGTTGACGCGGGCGCTGGCCGCGGAAACCGGCGAATTCGGGATTACGGCCAACTACGTGCAGCCTGGCGCCGTCATGACGCCCGTCAGCCGCGAGACGTTCCGCAAGGACAAGACCTTGAGGGACTACTGCATTGCCCATTCGGCGGCACGGCGCCTCGGCGAGCCGGTCGACGTGGCCAAGGTCGTGCTGTTCCTCGCCAGTGACGATGCGGGTTTTGTCAGCGGAACCGGCATTGCGGTGGACGGCGGCCGCACCGACGTCTAGATCTCGCAACCCCGACGCTGCCATGCACCCGGTACTTGCCGACCTGATCACCTTGCTCCGCCTCGAACGCATCGAGGACAACATCTTTCGCGGTGAGAGTCGCGACATCGGCAGCCCGCAGGTGTTCGGCGGTCAGGTGCTGGGTCAGGCTCTGTCAGCGGCGCAGCTGACCGTCGAAGGCCGGGTCGCGCACTCGCTGCACGCCTATTTCCTGCGCCGCGGCGACATCAACGCGCCGATCGTCTACGAAGTGGATCGCGCTCGCGACGGCGGCAGCTTTTCGAGCCGGCGAGTCGTGGCCATCCAGCACGGCCGGCCGATACTGAATCTCGCTGCGTCGTTCCAGGTCAGCGAGGAGGGGCTCGAGCACGCGGCGGCCATGCCAGACGTACCGGGTCCGGATGGCCTCGAAGACGTCACCCGGGCAGCCGAGGGCAAGCTCGACAAGATACCGATGATGATGCGGCGCTTCCTGACCGATGCGCGGCCGTTCGAGTTTCGCCCCGTGGAACCACCCGAGTTCGATCAGCCCAAGCCGCGGCCGCCGGTGAAACACGTCTGGATTCGCGCCGTCGACCGGCTGCCCGACGATCGTGCGCTGCATCAGAACTTGCTGGCGTACGTATCAGACTATGAACTGCTGGGCGCGTCGACGTTGCCGCACGGACTGTCGTTCACTCGCGGCAACGTCATCATGGCGAGCCTCGATCACGCGCTGTGGTTCCATCGTGAATTCCGGATCGACGAGTGGTTGCTGTATTCGATGGACAGCCCGACCGCAACGGGCGCCCGCGGGTTCGCGCGCGGTCAGTTCTTCACGGCCGACGGTCGTTTGATTGCCTCGAGCTCTCAGGAAGGGCTGGTGCGGGTCGTCGACCCCGACACGGTGCGGCCGCGTTCACATCCGAAAGCGCAGGACTAGGCGCTACTCTTCCAGGGAGGCCAGTTCCCGGCGGTAGCGTTCCGCGTTGGCGACGTAGATATCGGCGGATTGCCGGATCATCGCTATAGCCTCGTCGTCCAGGCTGCGTACGGCCCGGGCGGGCGAGCCAAGTATTAGCGAGCCGGGCTCGAAACGTTTGCCCTCGGTAATCAGGGCGTGAGCCCCCACGATACAGTTCTCGGGAATCACGGCATTGTTGAGCACGGTACTGCCGATGCCGATCAGCGTGTTGTCTCCGATCGTACAGCCGTGCAGCATGACCTTGTGACCAATCGTGACGTTCCGGCCCACGGTCAGCGGGCAGCCGGGGTCGGTGTGCAGGACCGAACCGTCCTGCACGTTCGAGCGTTCACCAATCTCGATCCATTCGTTGTCGCCGCGAAGTACCGCGTTGAACCAGACGCTGGCATGATCCTTGAGGCGCACGGCGCCGATGACCTCGGCGCTGTCCGCAATCCAGGTGCCGGTGTCCGCAATATCGGGCCGGCGTTCGCCGAGCCTATACAGCATGGGGTAGGCGCAGCACTATTTGCCGCTGGCCTGGGCGGCTACCGCGGCCGCGGCTTTGGCTACGGCGTCGGGATCACCCAGGAAGCGCCGTGAAGCCGGGCTCAGGTCGTCGTTGAGTTCGTACACCAGCGGCACCCCGGTGGGAATGTTGAAGCCCGTGATGTCCTCGTCGGAGATGCCGTCGAGCATCTTGACGAGCGCGCGCAGGGAGTTGCCGTGTGCGGCAATCAGTACGTTCTTGCCGGCTTCGAGGTCGGGCGCAATACGCTCGTTCCAGCAGGGCAGCACGCGATCGAGGGTCAGCTTGAGCGACTCGGTTGCGGGCAGGCTGTCGATACCGGCGTAGCGCGGGTCGTGCGCGGGATGCCGCTCGTCGCCGGCGTCGAGCTCGGGCGGCGGCGTGTCGTAGCTGCGGCGCCAGATGTGCACCTGTTCGTCGCCGTACTTTGCGGCGGTTTCGGCTTTGTTGAGACCCTGCAGGCTGCCGTAATGGCGTTCGTTCAGACGCCAGTCGCGGACGACCGGCAGCCACATGCGGTCGAGTTCGTCGAGCACGATCCACAGCGTGCGTATCGCCCGCTTCAGGACCGACGTGTAGGCAACGTCAAACTCGACGCCGAGCTCCTTGAGTTGCTGCCCGGCCGTGGTGGCTTCCTCGACACCCCTCGGCGTCAGATCGACGTCCGTCCAGCCCGTGAAAAGATTCTTGAGGTTCCAGTCGCTCTGCCCGTGACGGCAGAGCACGAGCTTACCCGCCATGCTGACTCCGTTTTTGTCGTTAGGTTGTCGTTTGCGTCACCGGCTACGGCCTGACCGGTTACTCCGGGGACGGACGCTCAGGCGGCAGGGCTGCTGACCAGGTCCCACAACTCCTGAGCTGCGACCGACAGCGTAGCAAAATCTGCGTCGCCGCGAAGCTTCATCTCTTCGATCATGGCGCGAATACGCTCGACCCGCTGTGCCCGTGCCGACAGCCAGCTTTCCACCAGTTCGGGCATGGCCTTGCGGCTGCGTTTCTTCAGCAGTTGCTCCGCGAGTTCCCTGCGGACCCGGTAGAAATCGTCGCGCAGATTGCTGCGGGCCATCGATTGCCAGCGGCCCTGTACCGCCAGGTCTTCCGCCCCGTTGTGCAGCCAGAAGACGCCGAGCTTCTCGTTGAACGCCGAGTACAGGCGGGCGGTCTCGACCACGGTTCGCTGGTACTGGACGGCAAGATCGGCAATGTCGAGCGCGGCGCGTGTCAGGAGCAGGGCGGCCATCCGGTCGGCCAGCGTTTCCGATACACCCATGTCGAGGTAGCGGTGGACGGCATCCTGGTGGCGCTGCCGCGCGGCTGCCGACTGCACGCTGGCCGTGCGCGTGTAGACCGTGGCCATGCCCTCGCTGAGCCGCTCCACGACCGGCGCGATCTCGAGCGCCTCACCGTAGCGCTCGATGAGCCAGTACGTGGCATGACGCTGCGTCCGGGCCAGCTCGAACAACAGCGTCATTTGCACCGATGCCGGTATTTCGTGGTCGAGCGACTGAATGATGCGGTTCAGGCTGCCCGCCCGGCAGATCTGCCGGGCCACCGTATACGCCCGTGCGATCGTGGTTACGGTTGCCCCCGTATCCAGCTGCACCCGGCGTACAAATGCCGGCCCCATGCGGTTGACGATATCGTTTGCGATAAGAGTCGCCAGGATTTCGGAACTCAACCGGTGGCTCGGCAAGAACTCGGCGTAGCGTCGGCGAAGCACTTCCGGGAAGTAGCGCATCGGGTGCATCGCGAGGAAGTCGTCGAGCGATTCGCCCGATGCGATCAGGCCGTCGTACAGGTCGATTTTTGCGTAGCTCAGGATGACCGCGAGTTCCGGCCGGGTAATACCCTGGCGCCGGGCTTTGCGTTCCTCGAGTTCGACGTCATCGGGCAGGAACTCGAGGTCTCGGTCGAGCTGTCCGCTGCGTTCGAGGCTGGTAATCACGCGTGCGGTTTCGTCGATGCGCTCCAGCGAGCGCACTTCGCTCATGCTGATCGCCTGGGTTTGCAGGTAGTTGTTGCGCAGCACGAGTTCCGCCACGTCGTCGGTCATCGATGCGAGCAGTTCGTCGCGTTTGTTCCGCGGCATACCTTTCTTCGCGGCGACGTCGCTCAACAATATCTTGATGTTCACCTCGCGGTCCGAGCTGTCGACACCGGCGGAGTTGTCGATGAAATCGGTATTCACGCGGCCGCCGTTCAGGCTGTACTCGATACGTGCCCGTTGTGTCAGTCCGAGGTTGCCGCCCTCGCCAATCACCTTGCAGCGGACTTCGCTGGCGTCGACGCGCACGCGGTCGTTGCTGCGGTCGCCAACATCGGTGTGGCTCTCGCCGCTGGCCTTGATGTAGGTGCCGATACCGCCGTTCCACAGCAGGTCGACCGGCATGCTGAGGATGGCGCGGATCAGTTCGTTCGGCTGCATCGACGTGGCGTCGGTGTCCAGCAGCTGGCGGACCTCACGGCTCAGCTTGATGGTCTTCGCCTGCCTCGAGTAAACCCCGCCGCCCTTGGAGATCAGCGTTTCGTCGTAGTCGTTCCAGCCGCTTCGCCCCTTGGCAAACAGCCGCTTGCGCTCGCGATAGCTGGCGGCTGCGTCAGGTGTCGGATCGAGGAAGATGTGCAGGTGATTGAAGGCGGCGACCAGCTGGATCTTCTTCGATAACAGCATCCCGTTGCCGAAAACATCGCCGCCCATGTCGCCGATGCCGGCCACCGTAAAGTGTTCCTTCTGGGTGTTGAGGCCCTGCTCGCGGAAATGCCGTTTCACGGCCTCCCAGGCGCCTCTTGCCGTAATGCCCATCTTCTTGTGGTCGTAGCCCGCCGAGCCGCCGGACGCGAACGCGTCGTCGAGCCAGAAACCGTATTGCTGGGAAATCTCGTTGGCGATATCCGAAAACGTGGCCGTGCCCTTGTCGGCGGCAACCACGAGGTAGGGGTCTTCCTCGTCGCGGCGAACGACGTGTTCGGGCGTGACGACCTTGCCCTCGACGACGTTGTCGGTCACGTCGAGGAGGCTGCTGATGAACAGCCGGTAACACTCGATACCTTTGGCCAGTATGGCGTCGCGGTCGCCGTCCGGCAGGTCCTTGCAGACGAATCCGCCTTTTGCTCCCGTTGGCACAATGACCGTGTTCTTGACGACCTGGGCTTTCATGAGGCCGAGTATTTCGGTGCGGAAATCCTCGCGGCGGTCCGACCAGCGCAAACCGCCCCGCGCAATGCTGCCGCCGCGCAGATGTACCCCCTCGACTTCCGTGGAGTAGACGAATATCTCGAATTTTGGCCGCGGCTTCGGTGCCTCGGCGATCTCGCCCGAATCGAGTTTTATGGCAATGGTGTCGCGCGGCGCGCCGTCGGCATCGCGGACGTAGTAGTTGCTGCGCAACGTGTGAGCTACTGCGCTGGAGAAGGCTCGTAGAATCCGGTCCTCGTCGACATTGCGGGCTTTCTTGAGGCCGCGCTTGACGGCCGTCAGATGTTCGCGGAGTTCGCGATCTCGCCGGCGCTTGCTGAGCTCGGGGTCGAACTGCAGTTCGAACTGGCGGACCAGGAGCCTGGTTGTCGCCGCATGCGCGACCAGCACGTCTTCCATGTACGCCTGGCTGTAGGGAATGCCGAGCTGCAGCAGGTATTTTGCGTAACAGCGCAACAGTGCCGTCTGCCGCCAGTCCAGTTCCGAATACACGATCAGGCGGTTGAGACCGTCGCTTTCCGCCTGGCCGTTCAATACCTTGAGGAAACACTCTTCGAAGCGATTCGCGACGGTATGGATGTCGATTTCGGCGCCGCTCTCGTGGCGCAAATGGAAATCCTGTATCCAGAAGAGTTCGTCACCGCCGAGCCGCAGCTCGTAAGGACGTTCGGTGTACACGTCCACACCCATCGCTTCGAGCACCGGCAGCGCCTCGGACAGCACGAGCGGATCGTCGTTCGTATAGATAATGAAGCGCATGTGGCCGGGCTCGAGCCCCTCCGGCCGGTACAGATTGACCGACCGAACGACGTCGTCCTGGTGCATGGTTTCGATCCGACTGACGTCCGAGCACGCGTCCCGCGGGCTCGTGTCCTCCTGGTAACCCAGCGGGAAGACATGGCCGTAGCGCCGGAACAGGCGCAATCCGTCGTCGTCGCCAAAACTCGATGCGAGTTCGGCGCGCAGCTTGTCCTCCCAGGTGACCACGGCGTCGGCGATCGTCTGCTGGATCTGCTGAATGCTGATCTTCGGCTGTTCGCCTTTGGCCGTGCGGACAATGATGTGCACGCGTGCCAGCGGCGAGTCGGAGATCTGCACGCTCGACTCCACGCTCGTGCCCGCAAAGGCTTCGAGGAGTACCCCCTCGATGCGGCGACGCGTCGCGGTCGTGTATTTCTCCCGCGGCACGAACACGAGGCACGACAGGAAACGGCGGAACATGTCGCGCCGGACGAAGAAGCGAACGCGCCGGCGGTCCTGAAGGTTGAGGATGCCGAGCGTCGTGCGGGCAAGGTCCTGCACGCTGGCCTGGAACAGCTCGTCGCGCGGGTAGGTCTCGAGTATGTGCATGAGTGCCTTGCCGCGGTGCCCCGTCGGCTCCACGCCCGAGCGCTCGACAACCTGATCGAGCTTGAGCCTGAGCAACGGGATGCTGCGCGGACTCGCGCTGTAGGCAACCGAGGTGAACAGGCCGATAAAACGGTGTTCACCCGTCACCTTGCCGGATTTGTTGAAGATCTTGACGCCGATGTAGTCGAGGTACGCGACCCGGTGGACCGTCGACCTCGAGTTCGCCTTGGTAATGACCAGCCAGTCCTTGTTGTCGACGAGGCGCCGCATCTCCGGCGTCAGCTCGGTGGTCTTGCCGCCGTGTTCGCCGTTCGAGAGCAGTCCGAGTCCACTCTCGGGCACCGGCTTCAGGTAGACGCGCTGCTGGCGGCGCGACAGCCGGTACTCGCGATAACCCAGGAACGTAAAGTGATCGTCTCCCAGCCATTCGAGCAGCGCCTCGCTTTCGGCCTTGAGCCGCTTGCCTCCGCCGGTGTCGGCGGACTGTACCGTCGCCATCGCCTCCTGCATTTTCTCGCGCATCGCCTGCCAGTCGCGCACGGCGAGGCGAACGTCCGAAAGCACACGGGCAATGCGCTCCTCGAGTTCGGAGATGCGTTCGGCGTCCGTCTCCTTGTCGATGGCAATGCGTATCCACGATTCGCGGCGGCCGTCCTTGTCGCTGGGGGTCGGAATGCCCGTGATGCGGCCGCGCTTGTCGCGCAGCACGTGAATGACCGGATGGACCGTCATGTGCACCGTGTAGTCGTATTCCGCGATCGCAGCCACCACGGAGTCGACGAGGAACGGCATGTCGTCGTTGACCATCTCGACAAAGGTGTAGGCCGAGACGTAGCCGTTGTCGGCTTCCGTGGCGTTGAAGATTCTCAAGTTGGCCCGGCCGGATCGGCGCACCCGGCCAAATTCGAGGTGATCCACGGCAACGCGCGCCATGGTCTTCTCCTCCCGGCCTTGCAGATCCTCGAACGGGACATGCTCGAAATACTGCTTGAGGAAACGCTTGATGTGATTGCCTTGCGGCAGCGCTTTGGTTTCCACTCGCGACGCAACGATGGCGTCTACGATGCCCTCCCTGGCATCGCTCCCCCGGCGAAGTTCCTGGCGTCTCATTCTTCTATCTCCGGCACTGCACGGGTGCCTGGTGATCCTTTGGAGTACGCGCGGCATTCTACATTAATTACCGTGGCAACAATCCACATTCGACAACAACAGTCGTTGCGAAATCGTCGTTGTACCTGGGGCGGTCCGGCGTTACCCTCGTCGGCCCCGTTTACTCACGACTCAGGGTCATGAACGAACGCAAACTCGAAAACAGTATTCACGCCGAGCTGTCGCCCAACGACGACTACGCCGGCTACCTGCGGCTGGACCGTCTGTTGTCCGCGCAGCAGCCGCTGAGCGACCCGGCGCACCCGGACGAGATGCTGTTCATCGTGCAGCACCAGGTGGCCGAGTTGTGGATGAAACTGGTTCTGCACGAACTCAGGCGCGCCATGGCGTACATCCGCGAGGATGCGTTGCCGCGCGCCATCAAGAGCCTGGCGCGGGTGCGGCACGTGCAGAACCAGCTGTACGGACAGTGGAAGGTGCTGGACACGCTCACGCCGAGCGAGTACGCGGAATTTCGCGACGTATTCGGCACGGCGTCGGGTTTCCAGTCCGCCCAATACCGGTTGCTGGAATTTGCGCTCGGCAACAAGAATCGCTCGATGCTGAAGTTCTACCGGCACCTGCCGGACTGGCACGACCGACTCGAAGAGCAGCTCGTTGCGCCGTCGCTGTACGACGAGTTCCTCGCACACCTCGCGCGTACCGGGCTACCGGTGCCTGCCGAGGTGATCGAACGCGATTTCAGCGTTACCCGCGAGGACAACGATGCCGTGATTGGCGTGCTGCGGTCGATTTATGAGGACCCGGCCGAAAACTGGCAGCGCTACGAGGTTTGCGAAGCCCTCATGGATATCGGCAACAACTTCCAGTTCTGGCGCTTCCACCACTTGAAGACCGTCGAGCGCATCATTGGCCACAAGCGCGGCAGCGGCGGGTCGTCCGGCGTGCCGTTCCTGAAGAAGGCGATCGAACAGGAGTTTTTCCCCGAGCTCATCGAGGTGCGCACGCGGATTGGCCAGCAGAGCGGCGATACGCCCGACCGGTGCCCGGTGGCGTAGATCGCCGACCCATCGATGGGCGCGGTGTCCGCGACCGTGCGAAGGCTACGGCGCGCCCAGCAACCTTGCGCGTGCGACCAGCCGCTCCATCACGAGGTTGAAGCGCTCGAAGTCTTCGTCGCTGATGCCGTGTAACAGATCTCTCTCGAAGCGCAGGGCCAGCGGCGCAATCTCGTCGTGAATACGACGGCCTTCGGGCGAGAGATTGAGAATCGACCGGCGTCGGTCCGCATCGGCGAACTCGCGGTCGAGCCGGCCGTTCTTGATCAGCTTGGTGACGGCGCGGCTGACGGCTACCTTGTCGAGCATCGTGCGCTGGGCAACCTCGACGGCGGACAGGCCCGGAAAGCGGCCGAGTATCGCAATGACGCGCCACTCCGGAATCGAGACCTTGAAGCGTTCCTCGTAGACGCCCGAAATTTTGCTGCTGACCGTGTGTGACAGCACCGCCAGCCGGTAGGGCAGAAAGTCTTCCAGAATCAGTTCTTCTTTTTGCGAAGGCTCGTCGCTCATCGTATTCCCCGATTAGTTCCCAATGTAGTTGTCGACCGTTTTCCCTCGGGCGTTACAGTAGCGACTGCGGCGACGGGTGACAAATTCCGGCGGGCAGCAGGCGCGGTCGTGCGGGATCAGGCCAGGTGCGCTTCGCGCAGGTAAGCCTCCGACTGCATTTCGATGAGCCGGCTCGTCGTGCGTTCGAATTCGAAGCCGAGCTTGTTGCCGGCGTACAGCTCCTCAGGCCTCGCGGCGGCCGACACGATCAACTTGACGCGGCGGTCGTAAAACTCGTCCACGAGTGAGATGAAGCGCCGTGCCTGGTCTTCGCGTGTCGGATCGAAGGTTGGGACGCCGGCAACAATGACGGTCGGATACCAGCGCGCGAGTTCGATGTAGTCCGCCTGGCTGCGGGGTCCGTCACACAATTCGGTGAATTCGAACCAGGCAACGCTTTTTGCGACGCGTGTCGCGACTATGGGCCGGCCGTTGACGTCGAGCGCCGCGCCCTCGCGGATCTGGCTCGATGCGCACTCCGAAAAAAAGTGCTCCAGACGCCCGACCGTGCCGGGGTCGTCCGCGTCCAGGTAGGTGCCCGCCTGTTTCAACAGCCGCAGACGGTAGTCCGTGTCGCCGCCGAGTTCGACCACCTGCGTGTGCCGCTTCAGGAGTTCGATGGCAGGCAGGAATCTCGCGCGCTGCAGCCCGTCCTTGTACAGCCCGTCGGGTTCGACGTTGGAGGTTGCGACCAGCACCACACCGCGCTCGAACAGCGCTTCGAGCAGGCGCGCCAGTATCATGGCATCGCCAATGTCGCTGACAAAAAACTCGTCGAAACACAGAACGCGGGTGTTCTCCGCAATATCGTCGGCAACCCGCAGGAGCGGGTCCTTGGTATCTTCGAGGCGGGCCAGGCGGCCGTGTACGTCAGCCATCATGCGGTGGAAATGAATGCGTTGCTTCCGCTCCACGCGGAGGGCGTCGAAGAACAGGTCCATGAGGTAGGTTTTGCCGCGCCCGACACCGCCCCACACGTACAGTCCGGATATTGCCTCTGCGTCGCGCCGCCCGAACCAGCGCTTGAGCGGTCCCTCTGCGACCGCCGCGCGTTTTTCGAGTTGTCGCGCGAGCTCGACCAGCAGGCCGACGACGTGCTCCTGCGCAGGGTCGCGCTGGTGGCTGCCGTGCTCGATAGCCCGAAGGTAGGTTTCGAGAATCGGATGTGGCGAAGTCACGGTGTGTCGGGCTGCGTCTCGGGCGAGGAAATTCCGGGGGGAAGCTTAGCGGCACGCGCTGCCGGCTGCCAGCGACACTGTTAGAATAGCGGCCGTTTTCCAAGCAGGGTAGCGAACGCAATGAGCGAACACAGTGAGCGTGAGTCGATGGAGTTCGACGTCGTGATTGTCGGCGGAGGGCCGGCGGGGCTGGCCGCGGCCTGCCGGCTGATGCAGCTGGACGACAGTCTTTCGGTTGTTGTGCTCGAAAAAGGCTCCGAAATCGGCGCCCACATCCTTTCCGGCAACGTCTTCGATCCGCGCGGCCTCGACGAGCTGTTCCCCGACTGGAAATCCGCCGGTGCACCCGTCACGACGCCGGTGTTGAGAGACGACGTGTTTTATCTGACGAGCGGCGACAACGGCCCGAAAGTGCCCGGTCCGTTCCTGCCGGCGCCCATGCACAACAAAGGCAACTACGTCATCTCGCTGGGCAGGCTCTGCCGCTGGCTCGGCGAACAGGCGGAGAACCTCGGCGTCAACGTGTTTCCGGGATTTGCCGCCTCCGAGGTGCTGTTCGACGACGACGGCCGGGTCAAGGGCGTGGCGACCAGCGACATGGGTATCGCCAGAGACGGCAGCCGCAAGCCGTCCTACACACCCGGCTACGAACTCCTCGGCAAATATACGGTGTTTGCGGAAGGCTGCCGCGGGAATCTCGGCGAGCAATTGATGCAGCGCTTCGACCTGCGCGCGGACGCCGATCCGCAGCACTACGGCATCGGACTCAAGGAGGTGTGGGAGATCGATGCGGACAAGCACGAGGAGGGGCTGGTCGTGCACACGCTGGGCTGGCCGCTCGACAATCGCACCGACGGCGGCGGGTTTCTGTATCACGCCGCGAACAACCAGGTCTTTCTCGGCCTCATTGTGGGGCTGGGCTATCGTAACCCGCATCTGGCGCCGTTCGAAGAGTTTCAGCGCTGGAAACAGCATCCGAGAATCCGCCACTACCTCGAAGGCGGCAAACGCGTGAGCTACGGCGCGCGTGCCGTCAACAAGGGTGGTTTGCAGTCGTTGCCGAAGCTGAGTTTCCCCGGCGGCATGCTGGTCGGTTGCGATGCCGGCTTTCTCAACGGCATCAAGATCAAAGGCACCCACACGGCCATCAAGACGGGCATGCTGGCGGCGGAGTCGATTCACGAAGCCCTTGCTGCGGGCGACGAGGGTCAAAACGAACTCTCGTCCTACGGCGAGGCCGTGAACAACTCATGGGTGCACGATGAACTCTATCGATCGCGGAATTTCACGCCCGCGCTGCACAAACTGGGTACGTTCCTTGGGGCCGCGTTTACGTTCGTCGATCAGAACATCTTCCGCGGCAAGCTGCCGTTTACCTGGCACTACGCGACGCCGGATCACGAGTCGCTCGGCAAAGCCGACGAGCACCCCGTCATCGAGTATCCGAAGCCGGACGGCGTGATCAGTTTCGACCGGCTGTCGTCCGTGTACCTGTCGAGCACGAATCACGAGGAGGACCAGCCTTCACACCTCGTGCTGAAGGATGCGGCGGTGCCGATCGACTACAACCTGCCGAACTACGCCGAACCCGCGCAGCGCTATTGCCCGGCGGGCGTGTACGAAGTGGTCGAGGAAGACGGCAGCCAGCGTTTTCAGATCAATGCCCAGAACTGCGTGCACTGCAAAACCTGCGACATCAAGGATCCGACCCAGAACATCGTCTGGACCGTGCCGGAGGGTGGCGGCGGCCCGAACTACTCCGGCATGTAAGGCGCCTTGCGGATACCGAGGCCGTGCCAGGCGCGTGCGAGGCAAGGCGCCGGCGGCCGAAAAAGCGGAGTGTACTTACGGGTACATGAGCATTTTGAGGTCGACGGCAACGCCGCACCGCGCCGCCTGGCGCGGCCTCAGCGCGGCTGCATGCGGATGGCGCCGTCGACGCGGATGGTCTCGCCGTTCACGTACGCATTGCCGTACACGAACGCGACCGCATCGGCGTACTGCGCCGGGTCCCCGAGGCGCGGCGGGAAAGGCACCTGCTGGCCCAGCGAAGCCTGCACCTCATCGGGCATACCCGCCATCATAGGTGTCTTGAAGATGCCCGGAGCAATCGTGTTGACGCGGATACCGAACTGCGCAAACTCGCGGGCGAGCGGCAGCATCATGCCGACGACGCCACCTTTCGACGCGGAGTAGGCCGCCTGGCCGATCTGGCCTTCGAATGCCGCGATCGACGCCGTGCTGACGACAACACCGCGCTCGCCATCGGCATTGGGCTCGTTGCCGACCATGAGCGCCGCGCATTCCTTCGTGACGATGTACGAGCCCAGCAGGTTGATCCGGATTACGCGTTCGAACTGTTCGGCGGGCCAGGGGCCTTCGCGCCCGAGCGTGCGCCCGGCTGTCGCGACGCCGGCACAGTTGACGGCAAGCGTAATGCCGCCCATGAAGTCGGCGGCGGCTGCAATGGCAGCTCTGACCGAGGCTTCGTCCGTGACGTCGGTCTTCAGAAACACGCTTCGCTCGCCGAGACGTTCGGCGCTCGCCGCCCCCTGTTCTTCGTTGACGTCGAGCAATGCAGCGTGGCCGCCCGCTGCGATCACGCGCTCTGCGGTGGCCAGTCCGAGGCCGGATGCGCCTCCCGACACAACGGCTTTAGCGGTTCTCAGGTCCATGCTGGAGTCCTCGTCGATTTTTCCGGCCGTTTGCCGAAGCCATCACCCTGGGGATTTACCCTAGTCGATTTCGATGCCGAGTGCAGTGGCTTCGCCGCCGCCGATACACAGCGAGGCAACACCCCGTTTCAGGCCACGTGCTCGCAGCGCATGTATTAGCGTCGTCGTAATGCGCGCGCCGGTGGCGCCCACCGGGTGCCCGAGCGCACACGCGCCGCCGTTGACGTTGACCTTGGAGTGATCGAGGCCCACGTCGCGCATGGCCGCCATCGTGACACAGGCGAAGGCTTCGTTGATCTCGTACAGATCGACATCATCAGGACTCCAGCCGAGCTGCCGATGCAGCCGTTCGATGGCGTCTATCGGTGCCGTCGTAAACCAGGCCGGTTCCTGGGCGAAGCTCGAATGCCCGACTATGCGCGCTATGGGTTCGAGACCTTCGGCCTCGGCGCGGCTTGCGGTAGTCAGCACGAGTGCTGCCGCTCCGTCCGAAATCGATGAGGAGCTTGCGGCCGTGACCGTACCGTCCTTGCGGAACGCGGCGCGCAAGGTAGGGATTTTTTCGACGCTGACCGTGCCGGGCGTCTCGTCTTTGTCGACCGTCACGTCCCCGCGCCGCGTGGAGAAACTGACCGGAGTGACCTCCGCCTCGAAGCTGCCGTCGGCCACGGATCTCTGGGCGCGCGTAACCGACTCGATCGCAAAGGCGTCCTGGTCTTCGCGCGAAAACCCGTACTTCTCAGCCGCATTCTCGGCGTAGTGACCCATCATGTGGCCTTCGTAGACGTCCTGCAGACCGTCGGTAAACATGTGGTCGAGCACTTCCTGGTGGCCCATGCGGTAACCGCCGCGCGCTTTCGGCAGCAGGTAAGGCGCATTGGTCATGGACTCGAGGCCACCGGCCACGACCAGCCCGGCGCTGCCTGCGCGGAGGGCGTCGTAGCCCTGCATAACCGCCTTCATTCCGGAACCGCACATCTTGTTGATCGTGGTGCAGGGCGCGCCCACCGGAATACCGGCGCCAATGGCGGCCTGTCTTGCCGGCGCCTGGCCGAGCCCGGCGGGGAGTACACAGCCCATGAGGACTTCATCGATCCGGCCGCTGTCGACGCCCGCGTCGGCGATCGCAGCGGCGATCGCGGCAGAGCCGAGCTTGGGAGCGGTCGTATTGGAAAATACGCCCTGAAAGGCACCGATCGGCGTACGTTTTGCGCCGAGAATGACTACCGGATCCGCTGTCATTTTTTAATCTCCCTTCAAATTTCCCGGCCGTACTGTCCACCTTTTTACGTTGCAGTGCAACATTTTCTTATTTTCGCACCGGTTTGGTGCGCCGGTCCGGTTCCCTCGCGACCGGCAAAATGCGCGCTCGTGCGGCCTCGGCGAGCGTCCGGCTATCGCCATACGCCGGGTCATCCGGCTCGATGGGCGGCAGAACTTCGAACGCAAGCGATGCCGGCCAGGGCAGGATACGGTGGGCGGGCAGCATTTGCCGGGTGCCGCGGATGCCGATCGGTACGACCGGCAGCCCGGCCTTGATTGCGGCCAGGAACGCGCCGGGACGAAAGTCCATGACACCGGGTTCTTCCACAAAGGTGCCTTCCGGGAAAAAGCCGAGTGCTGCACCCTCCCGGGCCGCACGGACGAACTCGCGGACGTCCCTGGCGGCGCTACTGCCGCCCGAGCGTTCGACGAACCGTGCACCCGAACGGCGCAGCAGGAAATGCACCAGCGGGTTCCTGCGCATTTCGCCCTTGATCACGAACGAGAAGCGGGGCGGCAGAAAACCCTTCAGCAGCAATCCGTCGAGGTAGCTCGCGTGATTGGCGACGATCACCGACGGCCCTGATGGCAGGTTGTCGAGACCGCTGACGGTCGGACCGGCACCGGACAGCACGAAAGCCGCACGAATGATCGAGGCGACGATACGCCGCCGGCGCTCGATCCCTGGCGTTACGGTGACGACGAGGAGGCACACCAGCACCCCGACCGCAAACACGCTAAGGGCATAGGCGCCATACAGCGCGTACGCGAAACGAGTAACAGGTCCGGGTTTGCGGGGCGTCATCGGCTACAGTGATGAGGGCTCGTGTGTGTCGGGGCTTCGGCGTCGAGGTTTGAAGGCCGTGTGACGGAGGTCACTTTATGTAAACGCCTTCGACAATCTGTGATGCTCATCACGCCGGTCGAAGGGCGCAGTTATCATACTCAAAAGCCTCGGAATTTGCCGCGAGTACCCGTCGCGGCAGCAACGGATTGCTCGATCGACCAGACGGACGCCATGGCTAGCACTGACGGTAACAATCAGGAAGCATCGAAGGTTGCGGAAAGCGAGGAGCTCGTAGACCGCTTTCTCGACGCAATCTGGATGGAGCGCGGGCTCTCCCAGAATACGCTGGGTGCCTATCGTGCCGACCTCATGACGCTCGGCCGCGGGTTGTCGAAGAGCAACAAAACCATCCAGGACGCGAACAAGGCGGATCTGCTGGGGTTCATTGCCGATCGGGTCGAATCCGGCGCAAAACCGCGCTCCACTGCTCGACAGCTGTCCAGTTTCCGGCGGTTCTTCCGCTACATCATGCGCGAAGGGCTGCGCGACACGGATCCGACCGCAGACATCGAAATGCCGCGGATCGGCCGCTCGTTGCCCAAGACGCTCAGCGAAGACGAAGTCGATGCGCTGCTGAATGCGCCGAATACCGATGAGCCGCTGGGCCATCGCGACCGCGCCATGCTGGAGCTTCTGTACGCAACCGGGCTGCGGGTCTCCGAACTCATCAACCTCAAGCAGTCGCAGATCAACTTCAATCAGGGTGTGTTGCGCATCGTCGGCAAAGGCGACCGCGAACGGCTGATTCCGCTCGGCGACGAATCACAACGCTGGCTCAGGGATTTCATCAACGGGCCGCGTATGGAGATTCTGCTCGAGCGGCAAACCGACTATTTGTTCCCCACCCGCCGCGGTGACCGCATGACCCGGCAGGCGTTCTGGCACATTATCAAACGCTATGCCGAGAAAGCCGGCATCCGGCGCAAACTCTCGCCGCACAGCCTGCGTCATGCATTCGCGACCCACTTGCTCAATCGGGGCGCCGATCTGCGGGTGGTGCAACTGCTGCTCGGCCACAGCGACCTGTCGACCACGCAGATTTACACTCACGTTGCCCGCGAGCGCCTGAAGGACCTGCACGGCGAGCACCATCCCAGGGGCTGATCGCTCGCGCGAACCGGGTTTTGCCGTAACATCCACGGTAATAAAAGGCTTGCCGAAGCGGTCCCAATGGACGAGGGCACAAAACCGCGCGCTTTGCTAGACTGCGCGCCAGCCGTCCCCGGCGCGGGCGGCGGCATCCTCGCCGATACGCCTCTTGCTGGTCACCGAGTCTCAGGAATTCCACTATGCTACGCCAACTGACTGCACGTCTTGCCATTGTTTCGCTTGCTCTGTTTGCGGCTACCGCAACGGCGCTGGCCGACGCCAAGCTCGATTCGGTCCGGGAGAAGATTTCCGGCATGTTCGACGAGATCGACCCGGCGGACATCGACGTCAGCGGCATCGACGGCTGGTACAAGGTGCAGAAGGGCGGCATCGTTGCCTACGTGTCCGACGACGGCCGTTATCTCATGCAGGGCGACATCATCGATCTCGACCGTCAGGTCAACCTGACCGAGGAGTCGCGCAACGTCGCGCGGCGTGATCTCATGAACACCATCGACGACGGCCAGGTCATTGCGTTTTCGCCCGCCAACGTGAAGCACCGCGTGACGATCTTTACGGACATCGATTGCGGCTACTGCCGGCGGCTGCACGCGCAGATCGACGAGTACCTCGATAAGGGCATCGAAGTGCGCTACCTCCTGTACCCGCGCAACGGTCCCGCCTCGGCAGCCTGGAACACCTCGGAAGACGTCTGGTGCTCGTCGGATCGGCAGAAAGCGCTGACGGCGGCCAAGCTGGATCGGGACTTCGAATCGAACAACTGCGACGCTTCAGTGGTTCAGGATCACTACGTTCTGGGTCAGGAAGTGGGGCTGTCGGGTACTCCGACGATTGTCCTCGAAGACGGCACGCTGATTGGCGGCTACCTGCCCGCGGACGCGCTGGCGGCGCGCCTCGAAAGCGCCGCGGCGGAGTAAACGGCGCCAGCGACCCCGCGCGCTCCTGAGGTCAGGCGGTTGGCCGCAGCTTGGCGCGGCGCAGCTCGTGGATATGCACGCCGTTGTTGCGACCGCGATCCTCGAAATACTTGGTCAGCGCATAGCGGCCGCTCGAAAACGCGAGCTCATCCCACGGAATCTCTTCCTCGGCAAACATGCCGACGTCGAGTGATTCGCTGCCCGGCGCAATGTCGCTCACGAGTTTCGCTGTGAAGAACATGTGAACCTGGCCGGCCTCGACCACGTCGATGGAGGCGAACAGGTGCCCGATTTCGACGGTTGCACAGGCTTCCTCGAGCGTCTCGCGAGCGGCGCCCTCGGCCAGCGATTCACCGAGTTCCATGAAACCCGCCGGTACGGTCCAGTAGCCGTAGCGCGGTTCGATGGCGCGTTTGCATAACAGAATTTTGCCGTCTTGCTCCGCGACGCAGCCCACGACCACCAGCGGGTTTTTGTAGTGCACGGTATTGCAGGCGTCGCAGACCGCGCGCTCGCGATTGTCGTCGGCAGGCACCCGGTACTTGACCTCGGCGCCGCAGCTCGGGCAAAACTTCATCATGTATTGATAAATGAGTGGTGCCGGGAGAGGGAATCGAACCCTCACTTCCTCTCGGAAACTGGATTTTGAATCCAGCGCGTCTACCAGTTCCGCCACCCCGGCAGGGGCGCACAGTATAAGGGTGTCGGAGGTGCTGTCCATACGGACGGCGGCAAAAACCGGGCGAGAATTGCGACGTTTCCGGGCCTCTGGGCATCAAAACAGCAGATGAGCAAGTTCGCGAGCATACAGATCGATCCGGCCATCGTGAGCCGCGCGGCCAAAGGGGATGCGCGTGCACACGAGATTCTGTACCGGGCTTTTGCGACGCCGGTGTATTCGCTATGCCTCCGCTTTACGCGAGTGCCGGCACACGCGGAGGATCTGGTCCAGGAGACCTTCATAGAGGTCATGCGGTCGATCCCGGGGTTTCGCGGCGAGGCGGCCATTGGCAGCTGGATTCGCCGCATTGCCGTGAGCAAGGCCCTGATGTTCCTGCGTTCGGCCTGGACGAGCCGCGGTCAGTCGCTGGCCGACGATTGGGAAGATCTGACGCCAGGGGACGCTTCGAGCCTGGGCGTGTCACGTCATCCGGACGACGCAATGGACCTGGATTCGGCGCTCGCCAACTTGCCCGACGTCAGCCGCGCCGTCATCTGGCTGCACGACGTCGAAGGATTTACACACAAGGAAATTGCACAAATGATGGGTAAGACGGAGAGCTTCTCCAAATCGCAGCTGTCGCGTGCCTATCAGCGACTCAGACCCATGCTGTCACAGGCGGCGGACGCGCACGGTATTGCCGCCGGGGCAATGAGGAGCAGTTGATGCAGGATGAAAGAGGAAGAGAGGAAGCCATGATTGCCGGGATGACTGCCGATGAGCACGACGCGCTCCGGCGTGGGCTCAAGGCCTTGCCCGATACGATGCCGCCACGCGTCGTCTGGGAACGGGTGCGCGAGCAGGCTGATGCCGAGGGATTGCTGAAGCAATCGCTGAAGCGTCGCCGCTGGTACATGGGCAGCGGGTTGGCCGCCGCGGCGGCGATGGTTGCCGTGCTGCTGGTGCCGCTCATCCAGGGAACCGGGCAGGGCGGCAACTCGACCGTGGTGCCCCCGCCCGATGTCGCACTTTCGCAGCCGCCATTGACGACCAGTCTTACGGTGTTGCGCGCGGAGTCGAGCCGTCTCGAGGGTGAACTTGCGGCGCTGCCGGCGGAACCGAACGTGCTGCGGGCGGGTACGGCCGCCACGATAGCGGACGTGACCGATCGCATTGCCGCGATCGATGTCCAGCTCGGCGATCCGGCGATGCAGCTCACGCCGGAGGAACAGGAAATATTCTGGCGCGAGCGCGTCAGGCTAATGAAATTGCTGGTCAAGCTGCGTTATGCGCAGGCGCAGCGGACCGCCTTTTAAGGGTGTTGTATTGCCAGGCCCTGGAACGGAGTAAGGAAGTATGAGGAACGGGATAGTCTTGTCGGCGTTGTCGGCCACGATCGCGGTTGCGTTGGTGCCGCCGGCGAATGCGCTGGCCGAGACCGCGGAACAACGCGCCGAGGTTCGGATGCTGGCGAAACAGCAGGCCGCGCGCGAAGCACAGATGGCGCAAGAGGTGCGGGCCGAAGTGGCACGAATAGAGCGCGAGGTCCAGCTGGCGCAGGCCGACGTGGAACGTGAGGTTCTGCGCGCGCGCGAAGCGGAAGAAGAGCGCGAGGCCCGCGTTAAACGTGAGGTCGAAATGGAGCGCGCAGAGATGGAGCGCAAACTCGCGGAAGCCGAAATGGAGCTTGCCGAGGCTGCTCGCCGCGTGGCGGAGCTGAGTACGCGAAATCTGCCGCGTCAGTTCTACGAAATCCAGAGCTGGCCGGATCTGCACGGCAAACCGCGCATCGGCATTACCATCGAGACCGAAGGTTCCAACAAAGGTCCCGTGGAAGGCGTCGAGGTCATTAGCGTAACGCCCGGCAGCGCCGCGGCCGATGCGGGTTTACGCACGGGCGACGTGCTGACGTCCGTCGGTGGCCAGGCGTTGACGGCGGATACGCGCAAGGAAGCGAACAAAGCACTGATGGAGATCGTCAAGGCCCTGGAAGAGGGCGACAAACTCGAGGTCGAGTACCTGCGTGCCGGTAACGTCGGCAGCGTGACCGTGGAGCCTCGGGTCGTGGACAGCGAAACCTTCGTCTTCAGTGGCGTACCCGGCAACAGCGACTGGCAGGAAAGTATCCGCGTCATCCCCGATGCCGTCGGCAACGTGGTCAGCAACTTCGCTTACCGCTGGGGCGGCAGCAGCTGGGCCGATATGGAAATGGTCGAGCTGAACGCCGGACTCGGCAAATACTTTGGCACGGAGGAGGGTGTACTCGTCGTCGCGGCGCCGAAGTCCGGCGCGCTGGAACTCGAGGACGGGGACGTCATCCAGGAGATCGACGGCCGCAAGCCGACGTCGGTAAACCACGCGATCCGGATCCTGAGCTCCTATCAGCCCGGCGAGAAGATCGAGCTGTCGATCATGCGCGACAAGCGGCGGCGGACGCTGGACGTGGAGATGCCGGATGATCGTACGAGCTTCAGTATTCCGAAGCCGCCGAAACCGCCCGAGGTGCTCCCGGTACGACGTGTCAGCCTGACTTTCGGCGATCAGCAGACCTGAGGTCAAGCAAGCTTCATAGCGGCATTTGTGCCGTCATGGAACGCCGCCCCGTACTTCGGGGCGGCGTTTTTTTGGGCGTTCGGGTAGGCTACGCGCGCTATGCGACTCACCGATTTCGACTACGAGCTCCCGAACGAGCTGATTGCGCGCTTTCCGACCGAGAAACGACGCGATAGCCGCCTGCTCTTAGTGGGCTCGTCGTTCGAAGACCGGCGGTTTGCCGAGCTGCCGACGCTGCTCGCTGCGGGTGACCTCCTGGTGTTCAACGACACGCGCGTGATTCCGGCCCGGCTGGCCGCCGTGAAGCGAGACACTGGCGGCCGGGTCGAGGTGTTGCTCGAGCGGATCGAATCCGAGAACCACGCGCTGGCAATGCTGCGCGCAAGCAAGACGCCGAAGACCGGCAACGTGCTCGAATTTGCCAACGGCGCGTCCGCCGCGGTTCGCGGCAGGAGAGGCGAGTTCTTCGACCTCGAGTTCTCAGTGCCCGTCGCGGCGTTGCTGGGCGAGTCCGGGGAAATCCCGTTGCCGCCGTATCTCGGCCGCGATGCCGAGTCTGCCGACAGCGAACGCTATCAGACCGTGTACGCGAGGGAGCCGGGCGCCGTGGCGGCACCGACAGCGGGTCTGCACTTCGACGAAGCGATGCTCGAGGAGACGCTGGAACAGGGCGTCCGGCACGCGTGGGTTACGCTGCACGTCGGGGCGGGCACGTTTCAGTCGCTGCGCCACGATCGTATCGACGACAACCGCCTGCATGCCGAGCGGGTCATCGTGAACGAGGCCTGCGTCGATGCCGTGCGCGAAACCAAAGCCGCGGGCGGTCGCGTGATTGCCGTCGGCACAACAGCCGTGCGCAGCCTGGAGGCGGCGTCCGCGGGCGCCGGTATCGACACCCTCGACGGCGAGACGGAACTCTTCATCAAACCCGGCTACCGGTTTCGCTGCGTGGACGCCATGCTGACCAATTTCCACTTGCCGCAGTCCTCGCTGCTGATGCTGGTCGCGGCTTTCGTCGGCCGTGAGCACATGCTGGCGGCGTACCGGCACGCGGTTGCCGAACGCTACCGGTTTTTCAGCTACGGTGACGCAATGCTGCTGACGAGAGGCGCCGGCCAGTGAAGTTCGAAGTCCTTGCGAGCGACGGCGCCGCCCGGCGCGGTGAGCTCCGGTTTCGTCGCGGCAACGTCGCGACGCCAGCGTTCATGCCGGTCGGCACTTACGGCACCGTCAAGAGCGTAACCCCCGAGGAGGTCCGGGACAGCGGCGCGGAAATCCTGCTCGGCAACACCTTTCATCTGATGCTGAGACCCGGCACCAGGATCATTCGCAAGCACAACGGTCTGCATGAATTCATGCACTGGGACGGGCCGATACTGACCGACTCCGGCGGGTTCCAGGTGTTTTCGCTGGCGGATCTCCGCAAACTGACCGAAGAGGGTGTCGAGTTCCGCTCGCCCGTGAACGGCGATCCCGTGCTGCTGACCCCCGAGCGCTCGATGGAGGTGCAGCACGATCTCAACGCCGACATTACGATGATCTTCGACGAGTGCACGCCGTACCCGGCGAGTGAAAGACAAGCGCGCGAGTCCATGGAGCTGTCGCTACGCTGGGCGGCGCGCAGCCGCGCGCGCTTCGATGCCCTGAAAGCCGAGGAACCGGAGCGCGGAGAAGCCCTGTTCGGCATAGTTCAGGGCAGTGTCTTCGACACGCTGCGCGAGGCATCCCTCGACGGGCTCGAGGCCATCGGCTTCGACGGCTACGCGATTGGCGGACTGGCCGTGGGCGAGCCGCCCGACGAGCGCAACGCCGTGCTCGACTTCCTCTCGGGCAGACTGCCGGCGGACGCGCCGCGCTACCTGATGGGCGTGGGTACACCGCTCGATATTGCGGAAGCCGTCGTTCGCGGCGTCGACATGTTCGATTGCGTGATACCGACCCGCCACGCCCGTAATGGCCAGCTGTTCACGTCACGGGGTATCGTCAAATTCCGGCACTCCCGATACGCGGACGACACTTCGCCGCCCGATCCCGATTGCGACTGCTATACCTGCCGCAACTACAGCCTGGCGTACTTGAGGCATCTTGAGAAGTGCGGGGAGATTCTGGGTCCGCGCCTGGCGACGATCCATAACCTTTATTACTATCAGACGCTTATGAGCAAACTTCGTGCGGCGATCGAAGCCGGAACTGTCAACGAGGTGTTGCTCGAACTCCGGCGCCTGTATGCGCCGAAGTGAGCCCCGCCTGGCGATTCGGGGGCTCATCGGGGGCTTGGAATCGGTGCGAACGCCCCCAGTTTTCACAGAATAAGCGGATAAAACGGCACGTCGCTATGCCATAATACCGCGCTATTTTTTCGCCTCGGCATCGTTCACGTTTCCCACCCATTTGACGGCAACCTGACAACAACGACTATGGACTTTTTCATCTCGGATCTATTCATCTCCAGGGCCTACGCACAGCAGGGCGCTCCGCAGGCCAGCCTCTTCGATATGTTGTGGCCAATGCTGCTGATCTTCGGCGCATTCTGGTTCCTGTTGATTCGCCCACAGCAGAAGAAACAGAAGGCCCACCAGGAACTCGTCAGCAACGTCAGCGTCGGCGACGAGGTGCTCACGGCCGGCGGTATTCTGGGTCGTGTGACCGGCGTCAGCGAGCACTACGCCGTGCTGTCGATCAGCGATTCGACCGAAATCAAGATTCAGAAGAGCAGCATTTCCCAGGTCGTGCCGAAAGGCACTTTCGACGAAGCATAGCCCGGCGCGCGATCGCGCCCGCCGACTCAAGCGGATCGGTTCATGAACAAATACCCCTCCTGGCTGAACTTCACGGTTCTCGCCATCTTTTTGGCCGGCATATTCGTCGCGCTGCCCAATCTCTACGGTAGCGCCAATGCGGTACAGGTAGCGTCGGCGAGAGACGGTGGTGCCATCACCGAGACGATGCTGGAAGAGTACGTGCGTGTGCTCGACAACGGTGATATCCCGGTCGAAGCGGCGTATCTGAAAGACGATCGCGGGATCCTCAGGTTCGATTCGCCGAGTCTCCAGCAGTCCGCGGCAGATGCGTTGAGGCTGCGGTTCGACCGCGACGCCAACGTCGCACTGACGCTGGCACCACGGATGCCGGCATGGCTGCGCGAACTCGGGCTCGATCCGATGAGTCTCGGGCTCGATCTGCGCGGCGGCGTGTACGTGTTGCTCGAGGTCGACATGGAAACCGCGATCAACAACCGGCTGCTCGCCTACCGGCAGGACTTCATCGAGCGCCTGCGCGACGCGCAGATTCGTCACCGGGTCGACCTGAACGGCCAGGTCATTAGCGTGCGCGTGCAGTCGGCTGATCTCCTGGAACAGGTCAGAAGCATCGTTCGCGAGGCCGACGAGGATATTCTGATCACGGATTCGGCGGACGGCCGCTCGCTGAACGTGCGCATGAGCGAAACGCAGATCAGGGAGCGCCAGGATTTTGCGATCGAGCAGAACATGACGACGCTCAGAAATCGTGTCGACAGCCTGGGTGTTGCCGAGCCGCTGGTGCAGCGGCAGGGTGTCGATCGCATCGTCGTGCAGCTGCCGGGAGTTCAGGACTCCACGGAACTCGACAAGATACTCACGGCCACGGCCACACTCGAGTTCAGGCTGGTCGACCAGTCGGGCGACCTGCCGGGTTCTCGTGAGTACCCGGGCCGCGCCCCCGTGGCCGCCGCCGTGCTGAAGCGCGACGTGGTCGCGTCCGGCGACCAGATCGTCGACGCGTCGGCCGGCATGACGGCCGAAGGCCAGCCGGCGGTCAACATTCGGCTCGACTCGGCAGGCGGAGAGGAGATGCTCGTAACCACGCAGAACAACGTCGGCAAACCGATGTCGACGCTGTTCATCGAGTGGCGCGAAGAATCCGTGCGCATTGGTGATCGGGTCGAAACACGCCGCATCAAGACCGAAGAAATCATCAATACCGCCACGATCCGCGGCGTGTTCAAGAACAACTTCCAGATTACCGGGCTGACCGCCGCAGAGGCGTCGAGCCTCGCGCGGCTGCTGCGCGCCGGTGCCCTGGCCGCACCGATCTACAAGGTCGACGAGCGCACGATTGGCGCGACGCTCGGCCAGGAGAACATCGACAAAGGTTTCCGCGCCATCATGATCGGCTTTCTGTCGGTCATTGCGTTCATGGCGGTGTACTACCGCTGGTTCGGCATGATTGCCAACCTGGCGCTGTTGTCGAACCTGGTATTCATCGTCGCCGTACTGTCCCTGTTTGGCGCGTCGCTGACCTTGCCGGGCATTGCCGGGATCGTGTTGACGGTCGGGATGGCCGTGGACGCAAACGTGCTCATATTCGAGCGAATACGCGAGGAGATTGCGGCCGGCGCGTCGCCGCAGTCGGCGATTCACGCCGGCTACGACAAAGCCCTGTCGTCGATCGCTGACGCGAACATTACGACCCTGATTGCGGCCATTGTGCTGTTTGCGTTCGGTACGGGGGCTATCAAAGGTTTCGCCATTACGCTGACGATAGGTATTGCCACTTCGATGTTTACGGCAATCGTAGGCACCCGGGCCGTGGTCAACCTGGCTTTCGGCAGTCGCAAGATCGAATCGGTGCCGGTGTAGGACTATGGTTATGCGACTCATCAAGGAACAAACCAACATCAACTTCCTGGGCGCGTCCCGGCGTCGCCTGGCGCTGATCGTTTCCGCCGTGCTTGTCGTGGCGTCGCTCGTTTCGCTTGGCGTCCGTGGCCTGAACTTCGGTATCGACTTCACGGGCGGCATCCTCCTCGAAATCGGTTACCCGGAGGCAGCCGACCTCGAAAAGATTCGCGGCGACCTCGAGTCGGCGGGTTTCGAGGGCGCGCAGGTGCTGCTGTTCGGCGAGGCGACGGACGTGCTGGTCCGGCTGCCACCGCAGGAAGAAGAGGACCAGCAGGCGGTTCGCCGTGAACTGCAGGCAACCCTTGAGCAGGGCGCGGTTGGCGTCGAGTTGCGGCGCGTGGAGACCGTCAGCCCGCAGGTGGGTGACGAACTCGCCGAGCAGGGCGGTCTTGCGATGATCATTGCGCTGTTGATGATCTTCGGCTACGTGATGTTCCGCTTCCAGTGGAAGTTCGCCATGGGTGCCGTTGCCGCGCTTGCGCACGACGTCATCATTACGGTCGGTTTCTTCTCGCTGTTCTATTTGCCCTTCGACCTGACGGTCGTCGCGGCCGTGCTGGCGGTCATCGGTTACTCGCTCAACGATACGGTCGTTGCGTTCGACCGGATTCGCGAGAACTTCTTCAAGCTTCGCGGTGTCGAGGCCGACGAGTCGATGAACACGTCGATCAACCAGATGCTCGCGCGCACCTTGATCACGGGCCTGACGACGCTGTTCGTGCTGTTCGCGCTCCTGATTCTGGGCGGAGAGTCGATTGCGCCGTTCTCGATTGCGCTGATCGTGGGCATCATTATCGGTACGTATTCGTCGATCTACACGGCGAGCGCAACGGCGCTGTTGCTCGACGTCAACGCCGAAGACCTGACCGATCCGATCAAGGATCCGGAGCTGATTGACGACTTGCCGTAGTTGGTGGCCGGTTTCAGTTCGGTGGAGCGTGGCGTTGAGTTCTGCGCAGATTGCGGCCGCGATGCCCGATCACGGGAATGGCTCGCTGCGCTGCGCTTGATTTCCCGTGATCGGTCCTCACGCCCGCCGCTCGGAGTCTAGGCGTGCGTCGAGCGGGCGCTCGAGTCGCAGCTGATACTTTCAGGCAGCGTTGAGGATCGCCTTGATGTCGTTGGCGCAGAGTCGGGCCAGTGCGGCGTAGATTTTCGGCGAGCCGGCGAGGACGTGACCGGACTCGAGGAAGTCTTCCGAGCCGTCCAGGCCGCTGACGATACCGCCGGCCTCGCGAATGATCAGGCTGCCGGCGGCGAGGTCCCAGCTTTTGAGACCCGTTTCCCAGAAGCCGTCGAGACGGCCCGCGGCCACGTAGCACAGGTCGAGCGCCGCGGAGCCGGGGCGGCGGACGCCCGCCGTGTTCCTGAGTACGTTTTCGAGCATGCGCAGATAGGGTGTCATTTCCTGATCGATCAGCTTGTAGGGAAAGCCGGTGCCGATCAGCGCGTGCTCGAGCTGGGTCTGACGGCTGACCCGAATCCTGCGGCCATCGAGCTGCGCCCCGTCACCCCGGGACGCCGTAAAGAGTTCCTGGCGCACGGGATCGTAGACGACGGCGTGTTCGATGCGCCCATTGACCCGCACGCCGATCGATACCGAGAAAACCGGAAAGCCGTGAAGGTAGTTGGTCGTGCCGTCGAGCGGATCGATGATCCAGCAGATGTCGCCGTCGCCGTCCTGCCCGGATTCCTCCGCAAGAATGGCGTGCTCTGGGTAGTGCTTGCGAATCGTTTCGATGACCGCTCGCTCGGCGGCGCGATCGGCGTCGGTGACATAGTCATTGCGGGACTTCTCCTCGACCTTGAGCTTATCGAGGTTGTTCATCCGGCGGACGAGCACGTTGCCGGCCTGGCGCGCAGCCATGACCGCAACATTGAGAAGCGCGTGCATAAAACGATTCCGACTTGTGAAAAGAGCTTGGGTAGAATACCGGACTTTGGCAGCGTTAAGAAGAACATGACAATTCGCGTCGTGCTTGTGGGTACCACACATCCCGGCAACATCGGGGCGGTTGCCCGTGCAATGAAAAACATGGGCCTTTCCGATCTCGTGCTGGTCGATCCGAGGTACTTTCCTCACCCCGATGCGACCGCGCGCGCGTCCGGAGCCGACGATTTGCTGACCGCCGCACGGGTTGTCGACACGCTGGCCGAGGCGGTCGAGGACTGCGTGTTCGTCGCGGGTGCCAGCGCGCGGTCGCGTTCGATCAACTGGCCGTGCCTCGACGCAAAAGAGGCGGCGGCCAAAGCGATCTCGGAGTCGCGGCGTGGTGTTGCCGCGCTGGTGTTCGGCCCGGAAAAAAGCGGGCTGTCCAACGATGACCTCGATCACTGCAACGCGCTGCTGTCAATTCCGACCAATCCCGAGTTCAGCTCGCTGAACCTCGCCATGGCCGTGCAGGTTGTGAGCTACGAAATACGCGCGCAGCAATCGAGTGCGCCGCCGCCTTTCGAATCGGACGTGCCGCCGGCGACCAGCGGCGCGACGGAACACTTCTACGCGGGTCTCGAACGGCTGCTGCTCGAGATCGGATTCCTGGACCCGGAAAACCCGCGACACCTGATGCGCCGCCTGCGGCGCCTGTTCGTGCGCGCGGAGCTCGATCAGAACGAGATCAATATCCTGAACGGCATACTGACGTCGATTGCCCGCAGCCGCGGCGAATCGCGGCAAGAGTCCAGCCGGTGAGCAGCGACTGGATCTACCTTGACTACGCGGCGACGACGCCCGTCGATCCGCGAGTCCTCGAGGCCATGCAGGCGCATCTGGCCATCGACGGGCGGTTTGCGAATCCGTCAGCGCTGCATCCCGCGGGACGGTCTAGCGCCGCCGCCGTGCAGAAGGCCGCAGAGGCGGTTGCGCAACTCGTGAACTGTGACCCCGGCCGCCTGATCTGGACGTCGGGCGCGACGGAATCGAACAATCTCGCAATTCAGGGTGTTGCGCGCGCACGGTCGCATCACGGCAAGCACCTCGTCACGATGCCGACGGAACACAAGGCCGTGACTGACGTGTACAAGGCGCTCGAGGCAGACGGTTTCGAGGTGAGCTGGCTTGCGCCGGAGCCGGGCGGAAGGCTGGACCCGGCGGCTCTCGAGGCGGCGCTCAGACCCGACACGCAGCTCGTGTCGATCATGTACGTCAACAACGAGACGGGGATTGTGCAGGATGTCGCGAGCCTTGGCGGGATATGCCGCGAACACGACGTGGCGTTTCACGTCGACGCGGCACAGGCGGTCGGCAAGCTGAACGTCGACATTGCGGCGCTCAACGCGGATCTGGTTTCGATGAGCGCGCACAAGCTGTACGGCCCGCCGGGTATCGGTGCGCTCTACGTGCGCAAGCGGGTTGGCCTAAACCCGGATCCGCTGATGTTCGGTGGCGCACAGCAGGGCCGCCTGCGTCCGGGCACCTTGGCCGTGCACCTCATCGCGGGTTTTGGCGCTGCGGCCACGATTGCCCGGGAATCGCTGGTCGACGATTTTGCCCACGTCAAAGCGCTGCGCGATCGACTCTGGCAGGGCATCCGCAGCACGCCCGGACTGACGTTGAACGGCGATCTCGTCAACGGTTACCCGGGCATACTCAACGTGAGCGCCGAAGGGCTCGATGGCGAGAGCCTGTTACTCGCACTCGAACCGCTCTGCGTGTCCACCGGATCGGCCTGCAACTCTCAAAGCCAGGAGCCCTCGGCCGTGCTGCGTGCCCTTGGTGTGCCCGACGAGCAGGCCGAGAGCGCCATTCGTTTCAGTTTCGGACGTATGACTACAGAGGCCGAGATCGACACGGCAGCGGAAATCTACGGTCAGGCCGTGCGCAGTTTGCACGCATTGCTGCCCGAGGCGGCGTGAGCATGACCGACCCCTACAGCACCTTGACCCGCAAGCTTTTCGCGGCACCGGAGCACGTCGCGACGAGCGGCGGCGAACCCGAGACGGGCTCGAGTGTCTATACAGAGGCGCAGGGCGTTCGAATCCGACTGTCCGCGGTTGCCGAGGGCGGTCTGATTACCGAGCTGCGCTTTCGCGCACGCGGCTGTCCGCACGTGATTGCCGCCTGCGAATGGCTGTGCCGCAGCATCGAAGGCAAGCCCATCCAGTCGCTGGACGAATTCAAGCCGGCCGCGATCATGCAGGCGCTGGCTGTGCCGGTGGCCAAGACCGGGCGCATCCTGGTGCTCGAGGACGCGGCGCGGGCGCTGGGTCAGCGCCTGTCCCGGACCCAGGAATCGTAGAAATACCCTGAAAAATCGAGCGGTTCACCCCCGACTTTTTAGACTGCTTCTAGTACAATCCGACGCTCTCGAGGAGCGCAAACGCATGGCAATTTCACTGACCGACTCGGCCGCAGGCCGGGTGCAGCAATATCTCGATAAACGCGGGCACGGCGTGGGCCTCCGGCTGGGTGTGACCAAAACCGGCTGCTCGGGCTACTCCTACGTCGTGAATTACGCGGATGCGGTTGCCGACGGGGACGTGGTCTTCGAGGACAAGGGGGTTACCGTGGTCGTGGATTCCGAGGCACTGCCCTTTGTGGACGGCACGGAGGTCGATTTTGTCAAGAACGGCCTCAATGAGGCCTTCAGCTTCAGGAATCCCAACATCGCCGGCGAATGCGGTTGCGGCGAAAGCTTCACCGTGTAGGGATTTCAGCGTAAAATTAATTGCTTATGCAAGCCGGGTAGCCCTGGTGGGCCACGCGGCCCGCTCGCCGCTGTCCCGGCATTTTTTTGATCGTGGTCGCTGACCCCAAAAATCCAGAGGAACCTCGCATGGCCGTAGAGCAAACGCTCTCCATCATCAAGCCGGATGGCGTCGAAAAAAACCTGATTGGCGAAATCATTGGCCGCTTTGAAAAAAGCGGGCTCAAAGTGGTTGCTGCCCGTATGCTGCACCTGAGCAAGGAACAGGCGGAGGGCTTCTATGCCGTACATAGCGAGCGGCCGTTTTTCAACGACCTGGTCAGCTACATGACGTCGGGACCGGTTGTCGTGCAGGTTCTCGAGGGAGAGTCCGCAATAGCCAAGAACCGCGAGATCATGGGCGCCACGAATCCGGCCGATGCGGATCCCGGTACGATTCGTGCGGACCATGCGGCCAGCATCGAGGAAAACGTGGTGCACGGTTCCGACGCCGCGGAGACTGCGGCCAGCGAGATCCGGTTTTTCTTTGCCGACGACGGGGTCTGTCCGCGTACGCGGTGACGTGCCGCGCGGGCGCCGTCACGCACAAGCCCTGAAACCATGGACAAGGCCGTAACCAAAACCAATCTGCTCGGGCTCTCACCCGTAGAGCTCGAGCAGTGGTTCGCGGCTATCGGCGAAAAGCCGTTCCGTGCGCGCCAGCTGTTGCAGTGGATCTACCAGCGCGGCGAAACCCGTTTTCTCGAGATGACCGATCTGTCCAAGGCGCTCCGCACGAGGCTGGACGAGCAGGCAACCATTGCGCTGCCGGAAGTGCAGTCGCAACACGCGTCCGAGGACGGTACCGTCAAGTGGCTGTTTGCGAGCGGCAACGGTCAGTCCGTCGAGACCGTATTCATCCCGGAGCCCTCCCGGGGGACGCTGTGTATTTCGTCACAGGTCGGATGTGCGCTGGACTGCGCGTTCTGCGCGACCGGGCATCAGGGGTTCAACCGCAATCTGACGGCCGCCGAGATTATCGGTCAGGTCTGGCACGCCAACCGCGCATTGCCCGCCAGGCCGAACGGCGAACCGGCGGTTAGCAACGTGGTCTTCATGGGCATGGGCGAGCCGCTCGCGAATTACCGCAACGTCGTGCCGGTGCTCGAACTCCTGTTGTCCGACTACGCCTTTGGCCTGTCGCGCAGACGAGTGACCGTCAGCACCTCCGGTATTGTCCCGCACGTTCAGAAGCTGGCCGACGATTGCAACGTGTCGCTTGCGGTCTCACTGCATGCTCCCAACGATGCGCTGCGCGACGTCCTCGTGCCCATCAACCGGATGCACCCCATCTCCGAGCTGCTGGATGCCTGCTGGGCTTACGCCGGCAAGCACACCAACCGCTTCATTACTTTCGAGTACGTGATGCTGAACGGTGTTAACGACAGTCTCGCGCACGCGGACGAGCTGGCGGCACTGCTCGACGGCAAGCCCGCAAAGATCAACCTGATTCCGTTCAACCCGTTTCCCGGGACGCGCTTCAAGCGCTCAGCGGCCGAGACCATACGGCTGTTCCAGAACCGTCTCAAGAAGCGTGGAGTCGTGACGACAACGAGAAGGACGCGAGGGGACGACATCGATGCCGCTTGCGGTCAACTTGCCGGCCGGGTCAACGATCGCGTGCAGCACAGACTCGGCGACAAGGCCGCATCGAAAGCGTCGAAGCGTCAGGCGGTCGTCAGCAAACCGGCCCGGGAAGTCAACGTATGAGGGCCTAACAGTGAGAGCGATATCGTGAATAGCATTGTCAGGAACAGCCTGGTCGTACTGCTGGCAGCCAGCGTTGCCGCTTGCGTGTCTACTACCTCCGGCCCCGAGAAGCCGAAGCCGACTCCCGGGGCTGCGGCGCACTCGCACTACACGCTGGGCGCTCAGTACTACCGCAACGGCAACTACGAGCTGGCGCGGGACCGGCTGAGGCAATCGATCGAGTTCGATTCGTCGCGCGCGCTGACCTGGACGACGCTTGCGCTGACCTACGAGGCCCTCGGCAACGAGCGCCTGGCGGAGGAATCTTACGAGTCGGCCGTGCGCGTGGCGCCGCGCGATTTTGATGTGCTGAACACCTATGCCGTGTACCTGTGCCGCAAGCAGCGCTACGACGACGCCCAGCGCTACTTCGACCGCGCCATCCGTGCGCCGGAGAACGACTATGCGGAAATCACGCTGACCAACGCGGGCGTGTGCATGGCTCAGCGGCCGGATGTGGCGGCGGCGGAGGGTTATTTCCGTCAGGCGCTGGAGCGCAACCGCAACTACGCCGAGGCGCTGCTGCAAATGTCGGTCCTCAAGTTTTCGGCGGAGGATTACCTGACCGCGCGGGCGTTCCTGCAACGCTACCTGAGCGGTAACCCTGCGTCCGCGGGTGTGCTTGCGCTCGGCTGGGAGATCGAGTCGCGGCTGGGCGATGAGCGTGCCCGCGACGAATACTATGGTCAGCTCCTGAAAGACTTTCCCGATGCTCCAGAGACCCGCAGCATCGAGCAACGCAACAGGAGCTGAAGGAAGCCGCCGGCCGGACTGTCCATGAACGACGAAGCGCAAAACGACACGCAGACGGAAGAGAGCGCCGAGAACGGTCCGCGCGGCGGTGAACGGCTGCGCGACGCTCGCGAAGCGCAGCAGATTGCGCTGCTCGAAATTGCCAAGGAGCTGCATCTCGACGAGTACAAGGTGCGAGCGCTCGAGCAGAACGACTTCGAGGTGCTTGGCGCGCCCGTGTTCGCGAAGGGGCATCTGCGCAAGTACGCTGAACTCGTGGATGTCGACGAGCGCGAGATTCTCGGTGACTACCACGAGCTGACCCGCGCCGCCGGCATGCCGCCCGTCGTGGGCACTCGCCGCAAACCGGGCAGTGAACTCTCCCCCGGGCCCTGGATTGCACTTGTGCTCGTACTGCTGGCGCTGGCGTTTGCCTACTGGTGGTTCACGTCCGGCAATGCCCGTTCGACGGGATCGGCGCCGGCGGAAACAGCGGAACTCGATGCAGGCTCGAGCGACGGCAGTCCTGCGCTCGGCGCGGACGAGATTGCGCTGCCTGCTGCTGAGGGGGATCAGCCGGACGACCGTCCGGCGGATGCGGCGGCCCCGGTACCGACGACGACGCGTGACGAGGCTGGCGGCACGGCCGCCGAGGCTGAATCGGGCGTTTCCCTCGACGATCTGGATAGAGCGGCGGCCAGCACAACGGAGCCCGCTTCGGGGCGCACCGTACTGAGCTTGAGTTTCGGCGAAGACTGCTGGACCGAAGTCAGTGACGCGACTGGCCGACGGCTGTTTTTTGGGCTCGGCCGTGCCGGCACGAACATCGAGGTCGACGGAGAGCCGCCGCTGTCCGTACTGCTCGGCAGCGCCGATCAGGTCGAGGTACGCGTCAACGGCAGCGACTACCAGATACGGCCCGAAGAGCGGCGTGGCCGCACGGCTCGCTTGAGCCTGCCCTGAAAAGTACAGGATCTCCTACCGTGAAACCCAGAGCCATTCGTGGCATGAACGACATATTGCCCGACGTGTCGGGCATCTGGCAGCATCTCGAAACGGTGCTCGAAGAGATTGCCGAGTCGTACGGCTATCGAGAGATTCGCCTGCCGATCCTCGAGCACACCGAGCTGTTCCGGCGGTCCATCGGCGAAGTCACCGATATCGTCGAAAAAGAGATGTATACCTTCGCCGATCGCAACGGCGAAAGTCTGACGTTGCGCCCCGAAGCCACGGCCGGCATGGTTCGAGCGGGAATTACCAATGGCCTCCTGCATAACCAGCGGCAGAAGCTGTGGACGACGGGGCCGATGTTCCGCTACGAGAAACCGCAAAAGGGCCGCTATCGCCAGTTTCACCAGTTCGACGTCGAGGCGCTGGGCTACGCCGGCCCCGATATCGACGCCGAGATGATCCTCATGAGCGCGAGGATATGGCGCGCGCTCGGGATCTCGCGGCTCGAGCTCGAGATCAACTCGCTGGGTGACGCGGAGTCCCGCGGACATCACCGGGAGGCGCTGGTTGCCTACTTCTCGGGCGTGAAAAACGACCTCGATCAGGATAGTATTCGCCGGCTCGATCAGAACCCGCTGCGTATCCTGGATAGCAAGAACCCGGACATGCAGCCGATCGTCGCTGAGGCCCCGGTCATGCTGGACTACCTGGACGACGCGTCGAGGGATCATTTCGAGACGCTGTGCGGATTGCTCGACGCCGCCGGCGTGGCATACCGGGTGAATCCGCGGCTCGTGCGGGGGCTCGATTATTACAATCGGACCGTATTCGAGTGGGTGACGGACGCGCTCGGGTCGCAAGGCGCCGTGTGTTCGGGAGGGCGCTACGACGGCCTCGTCGAGAAGCTCGGGGGGCGGCCGACGCCGGCGATCGGCTGGGCAATGGGCATCGAGCGATTTGTGGCGCTGTACGAGGTGTGCGGGGGAGAGACGCCCGCGAGCCGGCCGGACGTGTACGTCGCGGCGCTGGGCGAGGCGGCCGAGCGAGAGGCATTTGCGCTGGTCGAGCGGCTGCGCGACGAACTGAACGGTATTCGCCTGGAACTGAATCTGGGTGGCGGAAGCTTCAAATCGCAGATGAAACGCGCCGACAAGAGCGGTGCCGAATATGCGCTGCTCTTGGGCGAGAAGGAACTCGCCGAAGCAAAGGCGGGACTAAAACCTTTACGCAGCCAGGACGAGCAAGTCCCGGTTGCGCTGGACGAGCTGGCGCGTGTGCTGGCGGAAAAACTGGGTAGAACATAGCCGTGGAAGAAAAGGAACAGCTCGATGATATCCGGGCGTGGTGGTCGCAGTACGGTAACTACGTGCTGAGCGGCGTTGCTGTCGGCGCACTGTCGTTGTTTGGCTGGAGCTACTACAAGAGCACGACAGCCGACAACGAAATTGCCGCGTCCGTTCTGTACGACGAACTGGCGACTCATGTCGCTGACGGCGATCTCGATGACGCAGAGCGCGTTGCCGGCGTATTGTCGACGGAACACGGCAGCAGCCTGTACGCGCTGCAGTCGAAACTCGCCCTTGCGCGCCTCTACATGGACAACAGCCGCGACAAGGAAGCGGCTGATGCGCTCAAGGCGATTGTCGACAGCCGTCAAAGCGCCGAGTTGTCGGCCGTGGCCCGGATCAGGCTGGCCAAAGTGCTGCAGTATCAGGAAAAGTACGAGGAAGTGCTGACCTTGCTGGACGGTGAAGACAGCACGGGTTTTACGGCCCGCTACGCCGAGGCGCGCGGTGACGCGCTGGTGGCGTTGTCGCGGTTCGACGAAGCTCGCGAGGCGTATCTCGTTGCGCTGGCTGACAACGGGCAGACGCTCGATGCGACGTTCCTGCAACTCAAGCTGCTGGATCTTCCGCCCGCCGAACCCGAGGTGTTGGACAGCGGGGAGGCCGGGACGGCCGAGCCCGTGACCGAAACGGCGGAAGCTGGCGAAACGGACGCTGAACCGGCACCCGACGCGGATTCCGGTGAAGAGGCATCGGCGGATCAGCAAGAAGAAACCCCGGCCGAGGGGGCCGAGTGATGAGCGCCGGGCGCTCTTTATTACTGCTGCTGCTGTCAGCGTCGCTCGCCGGCTGCGGCCTGTTCTCCGGCAAGGACGACGAAGAGCTGAAACCCGCTGAGCTCCAGTCTTTCGAGCCGAATCTCAGGATCAAGCGGCTGTGGTCGACGGATCTCGGCAAGGAATCCGACTTTCTTCGCGTGGCCCTGAGGCCTGCCGGCGACGGCGAGCGCCTGTACGCCGCGAGCGTGGATGGCAAGGTGCATGCGCTCGATCCCGAATCCGGCAAGCGGATATGGCGCAACGACCTGGAACTCGACCTGACGGCGGGCCCGGGTGTGGGCGGCGGACTCGTTGCCGTCATGGGCTCCGACGGGATTCTCGTCGCGCTGAATGCCGGAGACGGCAGTGAGCGCTGGCGTACCGATATCGACGGCGAGTCGCTGGCCGTGCCGCTCGTTCACGACGAACTCGTCATCGTACAGACGATCGACAACCGCCTGCGTGCAGTGTCGGTGTTCGATGGCGCGCCGCGCTGGACGATCGAACAAAGCACGCCGGCATTGACCTTGCGCGGCAGTGCGACGCCGATTGTGATCGGCAGCAGCGTCGTGGCGGGCTTCGACAACGGCCGGCTCATGGCCATCGACGCAGCCAGCGGCGACGTCGACTGGGAGTCGATGCTGTCGCCGCCATCCGGCCGCTCCGACCTGGAGCGCCTGTCGGATATCGACGGTCGCATGGCCGTGGTCGGTCAGGATATTTATGCCGCGGGTTACCAGGGTTCCCTGGCTTCGATTGCGGCCGAATCGGGGCAGGTTCTGTGGCAGCAGGAAATCTCGACCTACGTCGGCGTCGCGGCAGACTGGAGCAACCTGTACACCACGAGCGAAGACGGCGAAGTGATTGCGCTCGTGCGCCGCACGGGTTCGGAGTCGTGGCGCAAGGATACGCTTCTGCGGCGCTGGCCAACCTTGCCCGTGCCGTTCTACACGACGGTCGTGACGGGCGACTTCGAAGGATATCTGCACTTCATGTCGAACGTGGACGGCGAAATGGCGGCGCGCGTGCGTTTCGGTAAAAAGGCGATCAGCAGCGAGCCCCTGGTCATTGCGAATCGCCTGTACGTGCAAAGCGATTCGGGCGCGCTGGCGGCGTTTGCCGTCGAGGAGCCAAAACGCCGGCGGGGCCGCGCACCCGACGTTGCCGACGATACCGCTGAAAACGAAGCCAGCGAAGACGAGGGCGCCTGACACGCCCGCGTTGCGCCGAGGCCTGTCAGCCGTAGATCATGCTTCCGGTTGTCGCGCTGATAGGCCGACCGAACGTCGGTAAGTCCACACTGTTCAATCGCCTGACGCGGTCACGCGACGCGCTCGTCGCCGACTACCCGGGGCTGACCCGCGACCGACAGTACGGCTACGGCAAGCTCGGCCCCTGTCCTTACCTCGTCATCGATACCGGCGGCGTTGCCGGCGGTGAAACGGGCATTGACGAACGTATGGTCGAACAGTCCGTGCGCGCGCTCGAGGAAGCCGACGTTGCGATTGTGCTCGTCGACGGCCGCAAGGGCCTGACCGCCGCGGACGAGCACGTCGCATCGCTCGCCAGGCGGCACGCCAAACGCGCGTGGCTGGCCGTCAACAAGGCCGAAGGCCTCGATCAGGACATCGTGTCGAGCGAGTTTCACGCACTGGGCCTCGGCCAGCCGGTTGCGGTGTCGGCTGCGCATGGCGATCGTATTACCGCGCTCATCGATGCGGCGCTCGAGGACTTTGTCGACGAGTCGGAGAACACCGGTGAGGACGACGCTGAGGAAGACGATCAGCAGCTGCGTATTGCGGTCGTAGGCCGCCCAAACGTCGGCAAGTCCACACTCGTGAACCGGCTGCTCGGCGAAGAACGGGTCGTTGTCTACGATCAGCCGGGGACAACACGCGACAGCGTCGCAATACCGTTCGAGCGCGACGGGCAGAACTACCTCCTGATCGACACGGCCGGCATACGGCGCAAGGCACGCGTACACGAGGCCATCGAGAAGTTCAGCATCATCAAGGCGCTGCAGGCGATCGAGCAGGCGCAGGTTGTGCTGGCCGTCATCGACGCGCACGAGGGTGTGACGGAACAGGATGTCAGCCTGCTGGGGCTGATTGTCGAGCGCGGAAGGGCGCTGGTTGTCGTCGTCAACAAATGGGACGGAATGTCGGGGGACGACCGCCACAAGGTGCGCGACGATCTCGAGCGACGATTGCCGTTTCTCGATTTTGCCGAACGGATCAATATTTCCGCGCTGCACGGCACTGCGGTCGGCGACCTGTTGCCCGCCGCCGGCCGCGCCGTCGAGGCGGCGCTCCGCGACATGCCGACGACCGCCCTGACGAGCGAACTCGAAGCGGCCGTGACGGCACACCCGCCCCCGCTCGTGCGTGGCCGCCGCATCCGGCTGCGGTATGCGCACCAGGGCGGCCGCAACCCGCCGGTCATCGTGATCCACGGCAATCAAACCGAACGGCTGCCCGAGGCCTACCGGCGTTACCTCGTCAATCGTTTCCGCAAGGCGTTTCGTCTCAAAGGCACACCCGTGCGCCTGAGCTTCAAAACCAGCGATAATCCCTACAAAGGACGGCGCAACAAGCTGACCCCGCGACAGGAGCGGCGGCGCAAGCGTCTGATGAAACACCACAAGAAGTAGACCGTTATGACTGATGCGCGCCAACACCTGACGCTGGACGGAGCCTTCACGATGCATCGCGGGGGAGTGCTGGAGTCGCCAACGCTCGCCTACGAAACCTGGGGCAGGCTCAACAACGAGCGGGATAACGCGGTACTGATTTTTACGGGGCTGTCGCCTTCGGCGCACGCGTCTTCGTCGGCGGACGATCAGAGCGCCGGCTGGTGGGAAGACATGATCGGCTCGGGCCTGCCGCTCGATACTGATCGCTACTACATCATTTGCGTGAATTCGCTCGGCAGTTGCTTTGGCTCGACCGGGCCGGCGTCCATCGACCCGAGCACCGGTGAAGTGTATCGACTGAATTTCCCCGTGCTGACGCTCGAGGATGTGGCCGACACGGCCTGGGAAGTTGTCCGTCACCTGGGTGTCGACGTATTGCACTCGGTGGTCGGCTGTTCGATGGGCGGTATGACCGGGCTTGCGTTTTGCGCCCGGCATCCGGATAAGACCCGCGGTTTTGTGTCGATCTCGTCGGCTGCACGCGCGCTGCCGTTTTCGATTGCGGTGCGTTCGCTGCAGCGCGAGATGATCCGCAGCGATCCGAACTGGAACAACGGCAACTATGCGGACGGCAAGTCCCCGATTACCGGCCAGCGGCTGGCGCGCAAGCTCGGCATGATTACCTACCGCTCACCCGAGGAATGGATACAGCGCTTCGGCCGCGAACGCACGACGTCGGAAGGCAAGCCGGGCGATCCGTTCCAGATCGAGTTTTCCGTGGAGTCGTACCTCGAAAGTCACGCGCTGAAATTCACCGGGCAGTTCGATCCGAACTGCTACCTGTACCTGTCGCATGCTTCCGACCTTTTCGATCTCGCCGAACACGGCGGCTCGCTCGAAGTGGGCTTCAAGCGCATGCAGCTGGAGCGCGTGCTCGTCATTGGTGTCACTACCGATATCCTGTTCCCCGTGCACCAGCAGCGCGAACTCGCCGAAGGTTTCGAGACGGCCGGCCACGATACCCGCTACGTCGAACTCGACTGCATTCGCGGACACGATTCGTTCCTCGTCGACATGGACGCGTTCCGGCCCGTGATGTGTTCGTTTTTTGATTCTTGTGCTTGAAAGATTCGAGTGACCTGGCGCTGGATACTCTTAAGAGCATTTTCACGCAGGCAGGCTAGAGGGGTGACACAAGATGCGCTATGCAGCGGTAATAGAAACAGCGAATACGTACTCTCTACTTCGGCAGTGAGCGAAATGCGCCTCCGTGCAATCTGCGCCGACATTACGACGCTTGACGTCGACGCAATCGTCAACGCGGCCAATTCTTCACTGCTGGGCGGGGGCGGCGTCGACGGTGCCATTCATCGCACGGCCGGGCCCGAACTCTTACAGGAATGCCGTTTGCTGGGTGGCTGCAACACCGGTCAGGCAAAGATGACCGCGGGATACAACTTGCCCGCAAGGCACATCATCCACGCAGTGGGTCCGGAGTGGTGGGGCGGAAACGATGGCGAGGCGGATCTGCTTCGCTCCTGTTATCGAGTGAGCCTGCAACTCGCCACGGATCATGGCGTTTCCACAATCGCGTTTCCCTCGATCAGCACGGGTGTGTACGATTACCCGATCGAACAGGCAGCCGGAATTGCCGTGCGAACAACGAGTCAATTCCTCGAGTCGACGGAATCGACCGTGACCGAGGTTGTGTTCTGCTGTTTCTCGGAATCGGACCTTGGCGTATACGAGCAATGCCTGCGGGAAATTGCGGAATAGCGAATGGTCGTAAGCTAATGCAGGCGAGAAAACTTCGGCTCCGGCCTCGCCGCCTGCCACTCATAATTGCACTGCTTGCCCCGGCCTTGTCCGCCGCCGACAGCTTTCAATCACAGCTGGTTGCGGCGGCGCTGGAGAGAACGGCGCACACGGTCGAATACGACGGCAGCTATTTTGCGATCGAATATCCCGGCGGCGACGTGCCGGCCGGCAAAGGCGTGTGCACGGACGTTGTGATTCGCGCGTATCGTGCGCTCGGCATCGACCTGCAAGTGGCTGTACACGAGGACATGATCCTCGACTTCGCGGCGTATCCGTCAAAGCGAATCTGGGGCCTCTCGGGGACCGATACCAACATCGACCATCGCCGCGTGCCGAACCTGCAGGTGTTTTTTGAGCGCAACGGAAAGAGTTTTCCGGTAACCCGCGACCCCGGCAACTATCTCCCCGGGGACCTCGTGACCTGGATGCTTCCGGGTAATCTGCCGCACATTGGTATTGTGGCCGATCGGCGCAACACAAGCGGCGACAGGCCCTTGATCGTTCACAACATCGGCCGAGGTCCGAGGCTCGAGGACATCCTGTTTGCCTACGAGATCACGGGCCATTACCGGTATGCACCGGACTGAATCCGGGAGCTGCGCCGAGGGCAGCCGGCGTTTATAGTGTTTGTCCTTGAAGGGCAGAGTCGCCGGGAACCGCACATGAAACGGAGACGATTTCTGATAACTTCGGGTGCGCTGGTGGCCGGGGGTGCGGCGCTAGGCACTCTGTACTGGCCGTCTCGCTGGCGCTACATCGTCATCCACCACAGCGCCGGGGATTTCGCCACGATCGAATTCCTGCAGGAAGTGCACAGAGTCAGGCAAAGCGGTGATCCCGTCGACGCCATTCCCTACCACTACGTCATCGGCAACGGCAACGGACTGGGTATGGGCGAAGTCGCGAGCGATTGGCGGGGAGAGCTGGACGTCTGGGGTGCCCACGTTTCGGGCAACAACTCTGCAAAGAACTTTCTCGGCCTCGGCATTTGCCTCGTCGGCAATTTCGAGGAAGGCGAAGTTCCCGAAGCTCAGTTCGAAGCGCTTGTTGAGTTGACCCGGTCGCTCATGCAGCGCTACCAGATACCGCCGGACAACGTCCTGGGCCACGGGCTGATCGAGGGCGAACGCACCAAGTGCCCGGGACGCAATTTCCCGATGCAACGGCTGCGATCGGCGATTGCATCACTCTAAAACCAAGGAGCAGCTATCAATACTTTCAGACTCTCAACCTGCTGTGTCGCAGCGCTCTCATTGCTAATGGCTGGCAGTCCGGCTCGCGGCACCGAAGACCTGCACGCTGAAATTGCGCGGGCCGACGCCGAGTTCTTCGCGGCCTTCAACGCCTGTGATGTGGAAACCATGGGGAAGGTGCTCGCCAGAGATCTCGAGTTCTACCACGACACGGTGGGCCTGGGCGGCTACGACAAGACCATGGAGTCGACACGCAACAACTGCGACGACGAACTCGGCCTGACGCGAACGCTTGTAGAGGATTCGCTGGAGGTGTACCCAATCAAGGACTACGGTGCCGTTCAAAAGGGCAAGCACACGTTTTGCCATTGGGAGGACGGCAAAAACGACTGCGGAACCTTCGAATTTGTGCACGTCTGGAAGCGCACCGAAGCGGGCTGGCAAATTACACGAGTGCTGAGCTTCGGTCACTGATGAGCTACGTCAGTGTGCCGTTACCAGCGAGAGTGATCGACAGAATCGCTATGCTTGGCGTGTTCCTTCTTATGTGCACCCTTCCGGGAGTGTCAGTTGCTATGACAGACGAGATCGAACGATCGGAGTCCGGTAACCCCATTTACCGTCACTCCGAAAAACAGCGAGAGTGGCAGGCGCCTGAACACAGCGGCCGCAACCTCGAATCCGTCGAAGAGCACCTGAAGCAGCACATTGGCGAAGTGGAGACGGTCTTTCACGAGATACTCTCCGATCGCGTGCACCTGGACGTTCTGTTCATTCCGGCGGGTGAAGGGCGGCCTTACCACACCCTCGTCACGAGTGGCGTCAGCGACCTGCCGATGACGGTACCCGAGGGTATGGAGAACATGGATCGGGTAGAGCTGCTGATTGCCTTGCCGGCTTCCTGGTCAATTTCCGACGAGTCCTTCAAGGATGAATCGAACTACTGGCCGGTTCGATGGCTCAAGTCGATCGGCCGCCTGCCTCACGACTACGATACCTGGATTGGTTGGGGGCACACGATTCCCAACGGGGATCCACCCGAACCGATTGCCGATACACCCTTCATCGGTTTCATGCTGTCTCCGCCATACTGGCTGAGTCCCGACTTTTTCCAGCTCGAGGCAGCATCGGGCGACACCGTGACTTTCTACAACCTGGTGCCGCTCTACGAGGAAGAAATGGCGCTGAAGCTCAAGAAGGGTGCGGACGAACTCGAGGAGCGGCTCGAAAAAGGCGACGCAGGATTCGTAGTGAACCCGGAACGTGCCAACGTCGGCAAGAGCGGCGGCTGGCGATCCTGGTTTCGATAGTCAGAGCTTAAGGACTGGGCGTAGTGAACAAGCGAGAATTTGCCGTGGGGGCAGGTACGTTGGCCGTGCTCACGTTGGCGGGCTGTGCTACCGGATTGGAGAACAGGAGTATGTACGGAATCATTGGCAAGATGATCGCGCAGGATGGGAAACGTCAGGATTTGATCGACGTGTTGATTGCGGGCACGGCGAACATGCCCGGCTGCAAGAGTTACGTCATTTCCAAAGACGCCTCGGACGAGAACGCCCTCTGGATCACGGAATACTGGGACAGCAAGGAGAGTCACGCTGCATCGTTGACGCTGGATTCCGTAAAGGAAGCCATCGAACGCGGCAGACCAATGATTGCCGGTTTCGGGGAGCGGTTCGAGGTCGAACCTGTTGGTGGGCATGGGCTGGCTTAGAGGCTTCACCGTTGGGACGATCTCGATTCCGCGGACTATCCTTTCCACGGCGGCGGTGAGGATGCCTGCGGGAGTGAATGAAAGCGTGTGCTCTGGAGGACAACGTCAATGACTGCAAGTCTGTATCGGGCTATTCAGCCTGTCACCGACATCGAAGTCGCGTCGGGTTTTTATTCCGCCGTGTTCGGCGAAACGGGTGAACGTGTTTCGCCGGGACGCCATTATTTCCAGTGCGGAGCGACGGTGCTGGCCTGTTACGATCCGGTGGCCGATGGAGACGGACTCGAAGACGGCTGGCGGCATCATAGCAATCAGTATTTGTATTTTGCCGTGTCGGACCTGGAAGACTCGTTTCGGAGCGTGGTCGACGCGGGAGGCAGCATCGACGGCGACATCGAAGACATGCCGTGGGGAGAGCGGCTGTTCTACGCGAAAGACCCGTTCGGCAATCCCATCGCTTTCGTGGATGAAGCGACGGTTTTTGTCGGCGCAGACGGCGCCTGAGTGAAATCGATCGGCGTCATTTCCGACACTCACGGTCTCCTGCGTCCCGAGGCTATTGACGCATTGGCGGGGTCCGATCTTATCGTGCATGCGGGCGACATAGGCAACAGCCGTGTTCTCGATGAACTACGGGAACTCGCGCCACTCACGGCAATACGCGGCAACATCGACAAGTGGGCAACCGACATGCCCGACACGGGTTTCTTCGAGGTGGGCGGGCGGTACGTCTACGTACTGCACGACATCAAGGAACTGGACCTGGATCCCGTAGCGGCAGGCATCGACGTTGTCGTCTCCGGACACTCCCATAAACCCGGTATCCATCGGGAAGACGACGTACTCTATGTGAATCCGGGCAGTGCCGGACCCAGGCGGTTTACGCTGCCCACGACGCTTGCAAAGCTCGTAATTACGGAGAACGGTGCGAGCGCCGAAATCGTCGACCTGCTTGCAACCGATATGGTTTGAGTTCCCTGTTCGTCACGGCCGGGACTACCGTGGCAAAAGGTGAGGTCCCAGGTTTTCGGCCCAAATACCAGTTGATCGTCTAGCGGCCTTCCAAGAGCAACGCTGGATCCACGGCCGTTCCGTTCAGATAGGTTGCGAAGTGCAGGTGCGCGCCGGTCACACGACCCGTCGCGCCCACCTTGCCGAGTATGTCGCCGGCTTCCACCACATCGCCCAGCTCCACGTCGATCGATGACAGATGGCAGTACAGCGACACGAATCCCTGGCCGTGGTCGAGGATGACGGTGTTGCCGTTGAAGAAGTAGTCACCGGTTGCCGTGACGATCCCCGCAGTGGGGACGCGAACGGGTGTTCCTGTGACCGCTGCTATGTCCATGCCTTTGTGCGGGGAGCGAGGTTCGCCGTTGAAGAAGCGCCGCAGGCCAAAACTCGAACTGCGGCGGCCCTCGACGGGTAGCAAGACTCGAGGGCGTTGTACGGATATCTCGCGGAAGGCGGTTAGCGCTGCGTCGATTTCCTTACGTTCCTCGCGAATGCGCTCGAGCGTCGATTCGCCCGGATTGACGTGTTCCCGGTTCCTGACCGTCAGGCGCTGCTCGCGATACGCATGCGCCTCGACGTCGAGAGGAATGGTGTTGTCGTCGACCGTGAGGCTCTGCAACTGGCCGGGGTCCGTATCCAGGGGTAGCCCGACAGCGGCGACCTGGCGCCCGTCTTCCACAAAGACCAGTACGGGCCGGCCGTTGAAACGTGCCTCGGGCAAGCGCTCGCCGGCAGCGCCGATGTCGACCAGGGCTACACCGCCGGGGCGCAGCGCCTGTTCGACGGCAGTGGCCGCGGTGGCGGCCAGCATCAGGGCCATACAACCGGAAGCCTGGACGAGTCCGGATCGCTTACTCGTCATTGGTATCGGTCACGGTCGCCGTAATGCTGCCTTCTCCGAGGCGCGCATGGATTGCGCTGCCTGCGTCGAGTTCAGCCGCCCTGCGGACAACCTTGCCGGTCTCGGAGTGGCTGACGATTGCGTAGCCGCGGCCCAGCGTGGCCAGCGGACTGACGCCGTCGAGTGCGCGCGCGCCCAGGCTCAGGCGGTGGTGTCGGTCGTTGAGCAGCGTCTGTATCCGGGTAGTGAGCCGGTCGCGAATATGCGTCAGCCTCGAATTCTGTTGCTCGATGCGCAGGGCGGGAGAGTGTTTTGCGAGCTGGGTTTCGAAACGGCGCAGCGCGTTGCGCGACTCCAGCAGGCGCTTGTACATCAGGTTGCGCAGGCGTTTGCCGTAGTCTTCGAGCGACTGCTGCTGACGGGCGAGCGTTGCCTCCGGGCTCTGTTGCAGCAGCCGGCGCTCCAGCCAGTCGAGGCTTTGCTCGCGGTCTTCGAGCAGCCGCCGGCCGAGGCGGCCGAGCCGGTGTTCGAAGACCTCGAAATTGCGTAGCCATTCTGCCGAGTCGGGCACAACCACTTCCGCCGCGCCGGACGGCGTGGGCGCCCGCAGGTCGGCTGCAAAATCCGCAATCGTGAAGTCTACTTCGTGGCCAACCGCTGATACGACGGGTAGATCGGAGTCCGCAATACGCCGCGCCAGCGCTTCGTCGTTGAATGCCCAGAGATCTTCGAGAGAACCGCCGCCGCGGCCCACGATCAGCACGTCACACTCGGCGCGCTTGTTGGCGCTGTCGATGGCCGCGACCAGCTCGCCGGGGGCTGCATCCCCCTGGACCGCAGCCGGGTAGATGACTACGGGTATGGCCGGGAAGCGCCGCGCCAGCACGCTCAGGATGTCCTTGATGGCCGCCCCGGAGGGGGAGGTCACGACGCCTATGCGTCGGGGCAGCGCCGGTAGCGGCTGTTTCCGGTCTTCGTCGAACAGCCCCTCCTCGGCGAGCTTACGTTTGAGGCGGTCGAATTCCCGCTTCAGGGCACCTTCGCCGGCTGCTTCGATCTGCTCGACGATCAGCTGGTAGTCGCCGCGAGCCTCGTACAGACTCACGCGGCCGAACACGAGCACCCGGTCGCCGTTCTTGAAGCCAATGGTCGGGCCGCGCTGCCGCTGGCGGAAGAACGCACCGCGAATCTGCGCCGCATCGTCTTTCAGCGTGAAATAGACGTGGCCCGAGGCGGGGCGCGCAACGTTAGAGAGTTCACCCTCGACCCAGAGTTTTGTGAGGCCACGCTCGAGGAGCTGCTTGGCCTGGCGGTTGAGCTGGCTGACGCTAACGGCGCTCTCGGCCGGCGTCTTCTGAAACAGATCGTTCATGCGCGCAGTATAGCCCGTTTACCCACAAACCCAGGACGCGTATAATGGCGGGTTAACCCTACGTGATCTCAGGTGCTCTCTCAGTCGAGCGCCCGGGATTCTTTTAACTAGTTCATATAGAGCCGAGGAAGCCCCGCCACACCATGCGCATCGTGAAGGAAGCCCTGACGTTTGACGACGTCCTACTGCAACCCGGTTATTCCGACGTACTGCCACGCGAGGTGGACCTGAGTTCGCCGCTCACGGCTGAAATCAAACTGAGCATACCCATACTGGCCGCGGCCATGGACACCGTGACCGAGGCGCGTCTGGCGATTGCGCTGGCGCAGGAGGGTGGCCTCGGGGTTGTCCACAAGAACATGTCGGTCGACGACCAGGCCCGCGAAGTGGCCCTGGTCAAGAAATTCGAAAGCGGCATAGTCCGCAATCCCATTACCGTAAACCCCGAGATGTCGATTCGGGAAGTCATCGATCTGACCCGCGCAATGGGTATTTCGGGTGTGCCCGTTGTCCAGGAGGACCAGACGGTCGGCATCGTGACCGGACGCGATTTGCGTTTTGAAACCCAGCTCGATGCCCCGGTTTCGAGTGTCATGACCCCGCAGGAGCGCCTCGTAACGGTCCGTGAAGACGCGGACAAGGAAGAAGTCCTGAGCCTGCTGCACCAGCATCGTATCGAGAAGGTGCTGGTCGTGGGGGACAACTTCCAGCTGCGCGGCATGATTACGGCCAAGGACTTCCAGAAGGCGAAAGACTATCCGCGCGCGTGCAAGGACCACCGCGGTGCGCTGCGCGTCGGCGCGGCCGTCGGCACGGGCTACGATACGGACGATCGGGTCGCGGCGCTGGTCGAGGCCGGCGTCGATGTGGTGGTTGTCGACACTTCGCACGGCTTTTCCAAGGGTGTGCTCGATCGGGTTCGCCGTATCAAGGACGCTTATTCGGATCTGCAAGTGATCGGCGGCAACATCGTTACCGGTGATGCGGCCGAGGCGCTCGTGGAGGCTGGGGCCGACGGGGTCAAGGTGGGTATTGGCCCGGGTTCGATCTGCACGACGCGCGTCGTGGCCGGCGTGGGTGTGCCGCAGATCTCGGCCGTAGCCGAAGTGGCGGAAGCCCTGAAAGGCAAGGGCATTCCGCTGATTGCCGACGGCGGCATCCGCTATTCCGGCGACATTGCCAAGGCGCTCGTAGCGGGTGCGTATTCAGTCATGATTGGCGGCCTGTTTGCGGGCACCGAGGAATCGCCGGGCGACGTCGAGCTGTACCAGGGGCGTTCCTACAAGTCTTACCGCGGTATGGGTTCCCTGGGCGCGATGGGGCAGTCCCACGGCTCGTCCGATCGCTATTTCCAGGACGCCACCGAGGAGCTCGAGAAACTCGTGCCCGAGGGTATCGAGGGTCGCGTGGCTTACAAAGGCAGCCTCGTGGCGATTGTGCATCAGCTCGTCGGCGGCGTGCGCGCCGCCATGGGCTATACGGGCAGCGCCAATATGGAAGAGATGCGCGACAAGCCGAAGTTTGTACGAATTACGGGCGCCGGCATGAAAGAAAGCCACGTGCACGACGTCAAGATCACCAAGGAAGCTCCCAACTACCGGACGAGCTGAACGCCCCGACAGGAGATACACGGGATGACCCAGGCAGCCGCAATGAACGAAGCGCCGCAAAGCGACATCCACGCGGATCGCGTGCTGATTCTCGACTACGGTGGCCAGTACACTCAGCTCATTGCGCGCCGTGTCCGCGAAGCCGGCGTCTACTCCGAGATTCATCCCTGGGATATGTCGGACGACGCGATTCGTGCGTTCAACGCCTCGGGCGTTGTGCTGTCGGGTGGGCCCGAGTCGGTCAACCTCGACGAGCCGCCGCGCGTTTCGCATGCCGTTTTCGAGCTGGGGGTTCCGGTCCTCGGCATCTGCTACGGCATGCAGACGATGGCTGCGGAACTCGGCGGCACGGTCGAAGCCTCCAGCCACCGTGAGTTCGGTTATGCCGAAATCGAGCCGGGCGACTCCGGTCTGTTCGGCGGATTGAGCGACAGCGACGACACGGCGCTGCTCAAGGTCTGGATGAGCCACGGCGATCGCGTGGAATCGTTGCCGGACGGATTTCACGTCACGGCGACCAGCGCCAACTCGCCGCTGGCGGCCATGGAAGATCCCGAGCGGCACTTCTACGGTGTGCAGTTTCACCCCGAGGTAACGCATACACCGCAGGGTCAGGTCATGATCGAGCGCTTTGTGCACGATATCTGCGGCTGCCGCGGCGACTGGACCCCCGGCAACATTGTGGCCGACGCCATTGCCAGCGTCCGCGAGCGGGTGGGTGACGACACCGTGCTGCTCGGACTGTCGGGTGGTGTGGATTCGTCAGTCGTGGCGGCGTTGCTGCACGAGGCCATTGGCGATCAGCTCGTCTGCGTGTTTGTCGATCACGGGCTCCTGAGGCACCGTGAAGGCGATCAGGTCATGGAGACCTTCGCTGAGCACCTTGGCGTCAAGGTCATTCGCGTCAACGCCGCGGAGCGGTTCTTCAAAGCGCTCGAGGGTGTCGACGACCCGGAACGGAAGCGCAAGATCATTGGCGGTCAGTTCATCGAGGTCTTCGAGGAGGAGGCCGGCAAGCTCGAGGGCATCGAGTGGCTCGCGCAGGGCACCATCTACCCCGATGTCATCGAGTCGGCGGGTGCGGATACCGGCAAGGCGCACGTCATCAAGTCGCATCACAACGTGGGCGGATTGCCCGAACACATGCGCATGTCGCTCGTCGAGCCGTTGCGCGAGCTGTTCAAGGACGAAGTGCGCAAGATTGGTCTCGAACTCGGGTTGCCGCGCGAGATGGTATTCCGGCACCCATTCCCCGGCCCGGGCCTGGGTGTGCGCGTACTCGGCGAGGTGCGGCCCGAGTACGTCGAGAAGCTGCAGCTGGCCGACGACATCTTCATCGAGGAACTGCGCCGCCAGGACCTCTACGATCAGGTCAGCCAGGCGTTTGCCGTGTTCCTGCCCGTGCGCTCGGTCGGCGTCATGGGTGACGGCCGCCGCTACGACTGGGTGATTGCGCTTCGCGCCGTCGAAACGATCGACTTCATGACCGCGCGCTGGGCGCGGCTGCCGTACGAGTTTCTCGAACACGTCTCGCTGCGCATCATCAACGAAGTCGACGGCATCTCGCGGGTTACTTACGACATCTCCGGAAAGCCGCCTGCGACGATCGAGTGGGAGTAGGCGCATTTCCCGTGCCTGACGATATCCGGGGCCAGGTTTTTCATTGTTCTTGTCCTTCTGGCACTCGACGGCCACTGGTCATGCGGCTGTAAGCAGCGCATCCGCTCGCTGACTGAACAGACGAGACAAAGGGCTGTCAGGCCGTCTCTCTGAACGTTCAGAGGCGAGTGCGCCGGCGAGGCTGGTATTGCCGGCCCGCAGCGCAGCTTCGAGCAGGGTGAGATTCACAATGTCCCGTTGCGCATGACTGCCGCCAAAGCGATGGGCGATCTCTCGTACCGGTCGAATGATATCGATCGTCGCCTGGTAGTCACCCTGCGCGAATGCCCGGAGCGCCAGCGTGAGCGGATGGCCGACTTCCCGAGTAAACAGAGCGTTGTCGTCATCCCGTTGTATGGCTTCCTGCTGAGCTTCCACGACTTGCTGCAGAGCGTCCGGACGATCCGCGCCAATGAAGGCCATGACGGCGTGCAGATCGTTGAACGCATAGTTGCCGGCCGTTGCGTTGGGCGCCCAGTTGTCGGCCACCGCCTGCCAGCGGTTGCCGACATCGATGCCCCGCAGATGCAGCCGCCAGAGCAGGGCCGATGCATCGATCATGTCCAGGACTATTGCGGAGGGTTCGCCGTAGATGGGGCCATCATACAGGGACAGCACCTCGTCGATCTCATCGACTTCAAGGTGATACAGGGCCAGGTGCCACCAGTTGTGAACCTGGAAGAAGCTGTCGGTCGACCAGTCGTCCGCGTTTTCCCGCATCCACGCGATGCCGTCGCGCGGTCGCGCCTGCATCTCCATGACATGCGCCACGGCATGTTGTCCCCAACCGTCGCGCGGGTTGAGTTCCACCGATTTGCGTCCGTAGCGTTCAGCCAGGTCGTACACTCCGTTCTCTTCCAGGCCAAACGCGTACATTCCGAGTACCGCGTGATAGTCCGGCATGTCCTTGTCCCAATGGGGAAAGGCCCGGCCGATACGATCGCGAAGCATGTGCGCGTTGCCGCAAAAGAAATCGACGAGGTGGCCGGCTTGTAGCGCCAGTACGTCATGCGGATGATCGGCCGCAATGTCTTCCAGCGTGCGTCCGGCCAGGTGCCAATGGCCCCCGACAAGGTAGCGCACGGCCTGTTGATGCGCGCGTTCGCGCGGGTCCTGGTCGAGGCGTGTGGCTGCCTCCAGGCAGGCATTGGCAGTCGCAATATCACCGGGCTCGGTGCCTAGCAGATGTATATACGCCTTGAGCATGTGCGCCATCACAAATTCCGGTGACGCAGCGATCGCTTCATCGACGGTCGCAACGGGATCTTCGATGTAGCATTGCAGTTGCCGAAGCGCGCGTTCATAGGTTTCCAGGCTGTCGCCGTCAGCGCCGGTATGGGCCAGGTCGTAGTCGTTTCGAACGGTCATCACGTGTATTCCTCGGAGGGTTGCGTGCCTTTCGGTCCAGTGCCTGCTCAGATCATCGCATATCGCTACGTGACGTCAGGCCGCGTGTTTGTGGGACTCGATCGCGAAAAGCCCGTCCAGATCGGCGCAGGTAATGAGCTCTGAGTATCATTTTTGCGGCGTTCGACCTACAGTTCGCCCGTTCCACCCCAAAAACGACGACCGCTCGGCGCACAAGAGACGATACGCATGACCACACGACGCAAACACTCGACCGGCTCCCCACTGGAAAAAGCGGCGGCGTACTCCCGCGCGGTGCGGCAGGGCAATTTCGTGCACGTCGCCGGCACGACCGGTTACGACTACGAAACGATGCAAATGCCGGAGGACGTCGCCGAGCAGGCAAGGAACTGCATGAACACGATACGAGCTTCGCTCGAGGCGCTCGATGCGTCGATGCAGGACATCGTGCGGGCCAACTACTACGTCACCCGACCCGAGTACTTCGAGGCCGTGGCTCCGGTCCTGTCCGAGTATCTGGGCGGCATCGACCCGGCGGCCACAATGATCGTCTGCGGCTTGATCCGCGAAGACATGAAGATCGAAATCGACGTTACTGCGCAGTTGGACCGGGACGAGTGAACACCGATCAGCATTGGGCCGAGGAAGATCTCGGCTACATGCGCCAGGCCCTGGTACTGGCCGGTGAGGGGGCTGCGACGGGGGAAGTCCCCGTGGGTGCGGTCGTCGTTCAGGACGGCGAGGTCGTCAGCGCCGCGCACAATCGCACGCTGACCGACGTCGACCCGAGCGCCCACGCCGAGATGCTTGCGGTGCGTGCCGCGGCGACTGCGCTTGGCAACCATCGGCTCAACGAAGCCACGCTGTACGTGACGCTAGAGCCCTGCTCGATGTGTGTCGGCGCGATGGCCGAAGCGCGGATTGCGCGGGTTGTGTTCGGCGCGTACGACGACAAGTCGGGCGCCTGCGGTTCCGCCGTGGATCTCGCCGAACACGGGGCGCTCAATCACGTCATGGAGGTCAACGGCGGGTTGCTGGCGGGGGAGTGCGGCGAGATCCTCAGGGACTTCTTTGCCGAGCGGCGGGAGTAGTCCTCCGCCCTAGTTTTCGGCGACAACCTCGGCTTCCTCGATCTCTTCGTTTTCCGTCAGCCACTTGAGGATATTGTAGTACTGACGGATGTTGTTGACGTACAGCACCGGTTCCCAGCCGCGCGCGTAGCCTGTCGGCACGCGCGAATACCACTTGCGCTGCGACAACAGCGGCAGCGACTCGCTCACGTCGATCCAGCGGTTCGGGTTGCCACCCTGCCACTCGGTGATCTGCTGCGCGCTCTTCAGGTGATTGAAGCCGACGTTGTAGGCGGCCAGCGCCATCCAGGTGCGGTCGGGCTCCGGCACCGTATCGGCCACTCGCTCGGTCTGCCGCGCAAAATACTGTGCGCCGCCGAAGATACTGTTGCGCGGGTCGAGGCGGTCGTCGATGTTGAGGTATTCGGCCGTGTCGAGGGTCAGCATCATGATGCCGCGCACGCCCGTGGGCGAGACGGCCTGCGTGCGCCAGTGCGATTCCTGGTAGCCAATGGCGGCGAGCAGACGCCAGTCGACGCCCCATTCGGCGCCCGCCTGCTCGAACATGCCTCGGAAGCGTGGTAGGCGGCTCTCGTAATGGCGGATGAAGTTGCGGGTGCCTACGTAGTCGAACTTCTCGGTGTGGCCGTAGTAGCGGTCCTGGATGCGTGCCAGCAGGCCCGAGCGCTCGATTTTGATCAGGAATTCATCCGCGCGGGCCAGGAGGCTGTCGCCGTAGCCTTTCGGGAAGCCCCAGGCGAGCCGGTCGTCGAGCTCGAGATCGAGCGCCACGCGCAGATCGGGGTAGAAATGCCGCTGGATGTTGAACTCCGTGCTGTCTGCCACGGTCATGTCGAGTTCGCCCGCGGCGACCTTTTCCAGCAGGTCCGCGACTTCGGCGTCGGCGTTTTCCGAGTATTCGATGCCGGGATACACCTGCTTGAGGGTCTCGATCACGTCGACGTGGCTGCTTTCGGCAACCACTTCGATCTGCCGGCCGACGACGTCCTCCATGCTCCGGGGTTTACCCGTGCCGAGCCGGTAGATGAGGTGCATGTCAACCGTCTGGTAGGGGTGGCCGAAGTTCAGAAACTCGCGCCGGGATTCCGTCACCGAGAGTCCCGCGGCCGCCATGTCCGTGTGCCCGGCGAGCAGCGAAGGCAGGATTTCCGAGACGCTGTCGACGGGTTTGACCAGCAGACGCACGCCGAGATCGTCCGCAAACGCCTGCACGAGGTCGTATTCCGGACCCGCGGGGCCGTTGGGGCCCATGACGTACGCGGTCGGGCTGTTGCGCGTCACGACCTTGAGCTCCCCGGTGGCCAGGATCTTCTCCAGAAGATCGGGCGGCGAGGAGCAGGTGCTCAGCAACGCAGCGGCGACGATGTAAAACAGCTGGCGCAAACGGTAAATCCTGTACGACTGACACGCCGGGACCGCATGTGGATCTGCCCGGCGTGGGTTCGACCGCTAATTATCTCACTGGTTCGAGGCCCTGTGAGGCTTGACAAGGCCCTTTTTGCTCACCAATATTCCCGCCCTTCGCTCTGTATTAGGCGGTTTTAGCGGCTGGATTACCTCATAAATGGGGCTGCCGTCGGAAACGGCAAGGGCAGGAAAAGAAGAAGAGTCGCGGAGAGGTGCCGGAGTGGTCGAACGGGCTTGACTCGATAAAAACGCGACAGCGTTTTCGACGCCCGAAGGGCGCCCCGACTCGATAGAACCGGATAGGTTTCGAAGACCGGAACGCTTTGTTCCGGGCGGGGGGTGAGGATCGGCCCGAGCCGATCCGAATCCAATCAAGTGTACTGTCGCGCACCGCGCGACCGCTTGATGAAAAGACAATGTGTGGAGAGGTGCCGGAGTGGTCGAACGGGCTTGACTCGATAAAAACGCGACAGCGTTTTCGACGCCCGAAGGGCGCCCCGACTCGATAGAACCGGATAGGTTTCGAAGACCGGAACGCTTTGTTCCGGGCGGGGGGTGAGGATCGGCCCGAGCCGATCCGAATCCAATCAAGTGTACTGTCGCGCACCGCGCGACCGCTTGATGAAAAGACAATGTGTGGAGAGGTGCCGGAGTGGTCGAACGGGCTTGACTCGAAATCAAGTGTACGGTTTACCCGTACCGTGGGTTCGAATCCCACCCTCTCCGCCAATCAAGAAGCCCCGTCAGGGGCTTTGTTTTTTTGAGCGAGTGTCGACCTGAACCAGGGATCCGGAAACGAATGGACATCTTAATCGCTTTGCTTCTCCTGCTGGCCGGGATAGCGATATACCTGTTCTGGCGAAGCCGAAGAGATCCCGGTGTCCAGAGGAAGACCATTGCTGTTGCCGACGTCGCCGACGTGTTCCGCCATATATCCGCTCAGGCCGTGGAGACGTCGTTTGCCGTCTTTATCATTCAACGGGAGGGCGACGACGATCCCGTAGAGATCCAGTTCTCGGTCGAAGACGGCAAAGCCGGGCTGGACTGGATACTCATGTCACCGCCGAACATCGAGCAAAAGCCGAAGGTCATCGAGTACGCGGCATCGAAGGATTTCGCGTGGCAAGAGAAGGAGATGAACGACTGGCAGTACATGCGAATAGGAGACGGCGACATTGCGGGGCTGTGCGCCTCGCTGATTGCCGATCTCTACGCGGCTGAGCAGGTCGAGCTGAAGTACGGTGGCTTCCGGTACAAGACCTGACCCGGTCGCGGTTCAAATTCGCTACTCTCCGCCCTCATCGTAACTGTACAGATAGACCCGTACGCCGTTCGGGTCGAGCATCGTTACGGTCACGGACTTGCCGGTTTCCGATGGCAAGACCGGCGTGACGACAGGCGTAGCCAGGGACTCGGCTCGCCGCATGATTTCATCGATGTTCTCGACTCTGTAGGCCAGGACGATTTAGCTTCATCAGTCTTTCTACTCATGGCGTTTTGCAGAGCCATCAGGACAGCTTTGAAGAAACCAGCCGATTCAGGCTAACGCCTGCCTCCGCGGCCTTGATCGCCAGCGCGCGATGAACTTCGGGCGGCACACGGATCACGAACTTTCCGCTGTACCCGCGAGTGGATAGCGGTTCCGGGACCGGCTCCCTGTTCTTTCTGAGGTCGGAAACCGTTTCCCTGACCAGCTTGCGAATTCCGACTAGCGCTTTTTCGTGCGTGCTTTCAAGCCAGCTCAGGCTCGGAAATTCGGCGCAGAGCCCGACGTATTCCCGATCCTCCCCGGACCAGGTCACGCGGTACGTATAGTGGTCAATCTGTTGGACCATCTGAGCTCTCGAGTCGTTTTATCGCCAATAACACCTGACGTACCTGATACGGCTTGGCTTTGCCCTTTGCATTCTGGATGTTTACCCGCGGATCTCCGGCCCAGGGCGTCCTGAAAACGCAATGGCTGGAGCCCGAGTGTCGTGCCTTGCCGAAGTGGTGATCGCACACTTTGCACAAGTCAGCGAAGAGAACGCCTTTCGGGTTCGATTGCATCTTCGCGATAATGGCGACAACGTCAGACACGATAGATAATACTATTATTGATACCAAATTCAAGGGCGATGAACACTGGCCGAGGAGGTTTGTTCGGTTTCGACACACTTCGTCGTGCGAGCCAGAATGTCGTGGTCTTAATTGGGATACCGGCGTACCCGGTTGCCCACCTTTTGGGGAGGTCTTTTTGTGAGCGAAGACGCGTCATACGGCTGGGAAGCCGTCGCAGAAGAATTCCTGAAACTTCGGTCGAGAGCCGGGCTGGAAATAGTCCGGGAATGGTCAGCATCGCTGCCGCGCGGGGGGTCCGTTCTTGACGTCGGCGCCGGCTACGGCGAGCCGCTGACCGCGGTGCTGATCGAGGACGGCTTCGACGTCTATGCGATCGATGCCTCTCCGACCCTGGTTGCGGCGTTCGAGCGACGCTTCCCGGACGTTGAGATTGCCTGCGAGCCCGCTGAACGCAGCAACTTCTTCAACCGGACGTTTGACGGGATCATGGCCATCGGGCTCGTGTTCCTGCTGCCGGAGGAAAGCCAGCGCGAACTCATTCGCCGAATGTCCGCGGCGCTCAAGCCCGGCGGGCGGTTGCTGTTCTCCGCGCCACATCAGGTTTGCAGCTGGGACGACCTGTTGACCGGCCGGCAGTCAATGTCCCTCGGTGCCGACGAATACCGGCGCATCCTCACCGGCCACGGCCTGCACATCGTCGACGAGCGCGTCGACGAAGGTGAGAACTACTACTATGAGGCACGCTGGCATTCCGGCTGACAGAGTGTCACCTGGTGCCATACGCTTGAGGCCCCTATGACGACTTCCCCCCGTCCCACTCTGTTCCTGTTCAGCGGGCTGCCCGGCACCGGGAAGACCAGCCTCGCTAAACGGCTGGCCGGGGATCTGAAGGTGGCCTATCTGCGTATCGACACCGTGGAACAGGCGCTTCGCGATCTCTGCAAGTTCACCGTCGAAGGAGAGGGTTATCGATTGTCGTATCGCATCGCTGCCGACAATTTGAGGCTCGGTGTCAGTGTCGTAGCCGACTCGTGCAACCCCGTCGAACTGACCCGCAACGAATGGCAGGACGTGGCGCAACAGGCGGACGCCGAATACGTCAACATCGAAGTCATCTGCTCCGACACTGCTGAACACCGTGCGCGTGTCGAAGAACGACAGACCGACATTGACGGACTGGCGCTGCCGTCCTGGCAGGACGTTCAGAACCGCGAGTTTCATTCCTGGGAGTCCGATCGTATCCTTGTCGATACCAGCGGGCGTGGGGCCGAAGAGAGCTATCGCGAACTCAAGGGTGCGCTGACGGCCAGCGGTGGCGGCTGAACACCACGACTGCATTTCGGATCCGGGCGCCGGATTGATAACTGGAACAGTAAAGGCCAGAGCCTCTTGAGCGACACGCCGAACGATGGTCTCGAGTACTGGCCGAAGTTCCGGCACATCGTGCCCGTCTACCTGACCGTTGGCCTGGTGAGCGGTGCCTTGCCGCTCGCCGTTCGCTGGTGTCTGTCGACCTGGTTCCCGGGTTTCGAGATCAAAGAGACTGTCTGGCTGTTCTGGGTGCCGGCGATCTTTCCAGCGCTGCCGTTTGTTATCTGGCTGTGGCCCAGGTTCAAAATACTCCGTTACGAAAAGCGCACCAGCGACCGCCGGTTTACGCTTGCAATGATTGCCTATGCGTCGATGGCGATTCCCGCGATGATTGCGCAGCACTATGTATTTCAGGCGATTGCCGAATTGCACGAGGTCGAGACCGTTTTCGATATCGATCCCGCCAGTGCTGACCGGTATTACCGGATCGCCGACTATGAGGTTGCTACACAGCTCGGTGCCTTTCACGCCGACGTAAACGCCGTCGGACGCGGCCGCAAAGACCTGCGCTTCAAGTTCTACTACGCCGCGCCCGTTGTGGATCCTCAGGGCGCGCCGTCTCACGATCATGCGTACTGGTACGGGATGACGCACAGCAAGTTCGTCAGCAACCGGCTCTCCGCCGAGGAAAAGCGGCGCGAGTTCGAAAAAGCCCTCAAAGACTTCGAGAAGATTCTGCAGCAGCACGACTTCAAACGTCAGGAATACTTCGAAGTCGTTCAGCCTTCCGACGATCGAGATCACTACCGGCGGGCGGTCGAAGAAGGGGCCGACATCGGCCGCGAGGACGGGGCCGTAATCCTCGTCCCGGGAGACGGTGCATTCCAGCATCGAACGGGGGATCAACTCGGCTGGATCCTTCTATCGTCAGCGGGAGGTTTTGTCGTTTTTCTGCTCTTCCTGATGTGGCCCGGCTACGATGTTCAGGAGCTCGAAAGGCAGCGAGGCGGCAGGATGCCCAAGGCCGATCCGACGTCGGGTTTCATGGAGTTTTTTATTCCAAGAAACGATTTCTTCGCGGCGCCCATTCTTTTGAACACCATCATCCTGGTCTACCTGGTAATGATCCTTTCCGGTGTGCATCCGCTGTATCCCAAAGGCCTCGAGTTGCTCGAATGGGGAGCCAACAGGCGGGCCGAGACCACGGGTGGCGAGTGGTGGAGGCTGTTGAGCAGCATGTTTCTGCACGGCGGCCCGATGCACCTGGCGATGAATGTCTTTGGTCTGCTACTGGCCGCGGTTTTCGTCGAGCCGATCTACGGCCGCTGGAAGCTGTTTGTCATCTATTTTGTTGCGGGTATCTGCGGCAGTCTGGCCAGTATCTGGTGGTACGAAAACACGATTAGCGCCGGCGCCTCCGGAGCGATCTTCGGTTTGTTCGGAGCCGTGTTTGCCCTGGCCTGCATGCGCGTCCTGGATTTCAGGAGTTTGAGCTGGCTGTGGATGTACATCGCCGTGGGTCTTCTGTTCGGCCTGACCGGTGGAGTCGACAACGCGGCGCATCTGGGTGGACTCGTGTCAGGGATGATAGTCGGTGCGCTACTGAAGCTGTTCACGACGCTGCGCTACGAAACTCTCGATCCCCCTTGAACCTTTTGCTCCCACCGTCCGACTATCCCCGTAAGACTGCAAGGAAGTGACGATGGCCCAGCGGGAGGCTGACAGAACCTACGACGAACTGCTTGTCCTGTTGATCGGCGAAGGCGACAGGCGGGCAGGGGAGCGGCTTGCCGCTCGCTGGTATCCGCGGCTCATGCGCACGGCGCGCCGGCTCATTGGCAACGCGGACGCCGCCGAGGAAATTGTCCAGGACACGTGGTTTGCAATTGTTCGCGGTTTGCCGCGGCTCAAAGATCCGTCCCGGTTTCCGGCTTGGGCGTTCTCGATCCTGCGGCGGACCTGTGTCGATTCGATCCGGAGTAATACGCGCGACCGCGCGCAAAAAGCGCACGCGGCCGTGACGCAAGCAACCCACACGGAAGCTCGCGGCGAAACGATGACCGCGCTCGATCAGGCGTTTGCCGAACTGAGTCCGGAGCATCGTCTTGCAGCCATTCTGTATTTCGGCGAAGGCCTGAGGCTTGCCGAGATCGCCAACGCGACAAACGTGCCGTTGGGCACGGCCAAATCACGCATCTTTTACGCACGCCGTCAGCTCAAGGCGGCACTGGAAGGAGACCTGCCATGACAGAATTTGACGACCGCCTGCGCGAGTCCCTCTCGAAAGAGGACGAGGCATTCCTGAAAGAACTCGAGGACCGGCGCGGACTGTTCGACCAGGTCAGCGCAACGTTCCATGGTCCGATGCGGCACTTTACGTGGATCGCCAACATTGTTGTCCTCATCGCCACGGCGCTTGGCCTGTATTCGGTATGGATGATGTTCCAGGCCGATACGACCCGCGGACTGATCCTGTGGGCGGCAGCCGGCTGGGCGTCGTGGACCGTGCAGATTGCGCTCAAGCAATGGATCTGGGACCGCGTCAATCTGCTGAACGTCCTGCGTGAGCTCAAGAAGATCGAGCTGCGTCTCGTGCGGCTGGAGGATCGCTGAGAACGTGAAAGGCGCGGTTCAGGAGTGTTCGGGAGAATCTCTCCTACCCGCGCCCGAACGAATTTGCCGCCCGGCTTCTCGCATGACTGCTGCCAGGTAGAAGATCAACACCGATACAAATGCGTACCCAGAGAACGATGGTTCCAGGGATGCCATCACAACGCAGCCGATCGCCGTAGTGCATGCCGTGATCGCAACCAGCCAGCGACTCAAGATCGGTGCGACATCGATCAACCACCAGAAGAAGAGCAGAGTGAGCACAATCGGAATAACTACTGCGAAAACGCCGGCTATCGCTTCTTGTTTAGGGGCTGCGCTATCCACGGCGATAAGTACGGTGAGATACACGCAGACTACAATGACGGCACCCCAAACGATTGTACGAAAGAGACGGACGTCCGCTTCCGTATGCCGCGGCAGGTAGCGCGGCGTCTTCATAATGGTCTTATAGGCCTGAAACTGCTGTCCGCCGAACATCAGTGTCTCCCGTTATCGATGTATCGCAATGGCCGATCCCACATGCCTGTTGGTCACTATAGCAAGCGGACTACTGTAGCTTTGTGATTCGGAAGGACACTAGCCTTCGGCGATCGCAATAAACGTTAGGGCAATAGCGGCAGTCTTTGCATGACGTATGACTCGCCACGAACGGCGACGGGCAATGCCCAAGACTACCATTTCTCATTGTGCCAAAGATTCGAGTTGCGCTTGTAGTTCGTCGCGGGAAATCCAGCGCTGGCCGAGCAGCACGGCCTGAATCGCCCGGAGATTGCGGACATCCTCGAGCGGGTTGCCGGCGACGAGGATCAGGTTTGCCCGGCAGCCGGGCGCAATGCAGCCGATGTCCTGTTCCCGGCCCAGGTAACGGGCAACGTTCGTTGTGCTGGTCGCCAGCGCTTCTGCCGGTGTCAGCCCCGCGCCGACCAGGTATTCGAGTTCCCGGTGCAGCGAAAAGCCCGGCACGATGTACGGATTGGGTGTGTCCGTGCCGGCCAGCAATCCGGCGCCGCAATCGCGCAGCGCCGAGACGATACGCTGGCTGTTGATGAAGCCCTGCTCGATGTCGGCAAATTCCCTGGCCCCGAAGCTCCGGTATAGCTGGCCGCGGCCGCCGGTCCATTCCATCGGGTTCCAGGCGTCGACGACCGCGCGGGGCAGGAGGGCGAGTTCTTCGCGGCGTCTTTGTTGCTCGAGGTCCTCGGGCTTAAGCCAGCGCCAGTCTTTGACGATCAAGGTCGGCGTGTTCCAGACGCCGGACTCGGCCGTCATGCGCGCCACGCGGTCGAGCCGTTGTTCGTCGAGCGGAACCGCCATGATCATCTTGCGCCAGTTCCAGCCTTCGAGCATGGGTGAGTCGAGCGGCTGCACGAGGTCGTCGTAGCCGTCGAGGTGTTCGATCGACTCGAGCTGGCTGCCTTCGAGCACCTTTTCGAGCCCGACACGAAATGGCACGTGGCCCGCTACGGACATACCTCTGTTTGCCGCAGCCTCGACCACGGCGTCTAGCGCTCCAGGTTTCAGCCCGTGATACACCTTGATGAAGTCATAACCGTCGCGGTGCTGCTGCTCGACGATCCGGCGGGCCTGGGTTTTGTTACCAGCCGCCGCGTACTCGGGATCGACCGGCGGCTCGCCATCGACTATCGGACCGGCCGTGACAATCTCCGGACCGGGCAGCTCCCCGCGGCGTATGCGTTCGCGCCAGTCGAGGAGATAGGGGCGGCCGTCCATCTGACGCACGAGCGTCACTCCGTTGGCGAGGAACAGCCAGAGCATGTCCGGATTGTCGAAGTACTCGAGGTGCACGTGCATGTCGGCAAGGCCGGGGAGCAGATAGCCGCCGCGACCGTCAATTGCCGTAGAGCCCTCGGGCGGCATGTTGGTGCTCGCGGCGTCGATCGAGACGATGACGCCATCATCGACCAGGACCCGGCGATCCCGAAGCACGCGGTTGCCGTCGACGTCGACGACGTTGATGTTGCCGATCAGCAGCGGTTCGGCATCTGCGCTCAGGCAAAGCAGCAGCGTGAGAGGCAAACTCAAAAATGTCCGCATGACGGAGGTTCCCGAATTGTGATGTCGGGAACGTAACCTCTTGGCCGGCCGCGGCAGAGGGCAATGTGACGAGCGGGAACGCGTACGGGCTGAGCGGGATCAGCTGCTGGCCGCAGCGCCGGCAAACGCGGCGTCGAGCGGGCCGCGGTAGCGGCGGCTGACGCGAAGCCGGGTATCCCCGCTGAGCAGAATCTCGCCGTCGCCGTGCGATGCGAGCCTGAATTCGAGTATGCGGTCGAAACGGACGATTGTGCGTCGATGGATACGCAGGAACGCCGGTTTGGGCAGTGCCGCGTCCAGCCGGGCGAGCGTGTGACGGACAATCTGGGTCCTGCCGGCATGATGGATACAGCAATAGTTGCCCGCCGACTCGATGTAGTCGATATCGGCGTACGGAATGCTGACGACCGCGCGCTGCTCCCTCACGAGCAGGCGATCCGCCGGGTCTTCAGGTGGTGGTGTCTCCACGCGTTCCGACGCCTCCGCAAGCCGTGCGGAGCCGGCTCGCCGTCGGTCGTACAGCGCAAGCGACAGCATGAGTACCGAGGCAATCAATGCGTTGGGTAGCAGTTTGGCGAAACCGACGTGCAGCCAGAATTCGAAGAAGCCGAGCGTGTAGCCGCGAAACGGCACAAACACCGTATTGGCGAAACCGTCGATGGCAACATGCAGGATGCTGGCGGCAAAGACGGTGGCGGCGTAGCGCCAGGCGCGATGCTGCACCGGCAGGTCGGGATCGATGCGTGGATACAGCCAGGCCAGCAGCGGGCCAAGGAGCAGCCAGATCACGACGTCCTGCAGCGAAATCAGCACGGCTTCGAACAACGATGGCCCACGCCCGGCGCCGAGGTAGTAGACGTAAACGTGGAGCGCGTACACGGGAGCGATCACGAGCCAGCACACGCTCGTGTACTTGAGCCAGTTGCGGATGGGCAGCGATTTGTCGAATTCCATCGGGCGTATCCGAAGCAATGAGCGCAATACTACTCTTCGGTGTTCCGGACCGCCCACCTTTGCTGTCGAACTGCCGCGCGTGCGATAGTGACTGCTGCGCGGTTGACTCCGGGGGATCGGATGGAGGTTTTAGACTGGTTCTTCGACCTGTTCGGCTGGTTGTTCGAAATGTCGCCTGTGGGCTGGTTCTACCTGTTCCTGGGCGCGATCGCCGCGCGAATCGTCTATGTCGTGCTCTGGCAGCTTCTGTTCCCGGACAGCTACAAGGCACATAAGGAGAGGCGCCGGCTGGCGCGAGCTAAGGACGATAGCGAGTTTTGACGTCAAACCGCATTGAGGGCTCCGGTGCGTATCAATCCGCAATCTCAACGAGTTTCCCGAAGATCGAGTTGGCGCCAATCCAGCCGTTGATCCGGCCGCGGTTGTTGCCGATCTGAAACCGGGGTCCTTGAATGGCCTTGACGATGTGCAGGTACTCCGCGCCACGAACCCTGCACAGAACGACGTCGTCGACGGCAATACCGCTCACGTCGACCGGCGCCACCGTGCAGAGCTGCCCGGATTCGATGCGGCCCTTCATCGAATGTCCTCGGGGGCGAAACGACACGGTTTCGCCCTGTTTGAGTTTCGCGATGTGGTGCGTGGCCCATCCCATCGGGCGCGATCGTCGCGCTTTTCCTCGAAGCTTTCAAGATCGGGCCTGTCCGGTTGCCAGCGAGCGTTTTCTACCAGGGTTCGGCAAACGGTCGGATCGTCGTTTCGAACGACCAGGCTGATGCGTGCTGATGCACCAGGTGCCAGGCCTCATCGGCAATGGCCTCCGGCTGCGCAAAGAATTCGTCCCTCTCCCAGGGCCAGTCTTCGGGCGGCACCAGCCATGCCGGCCGCTCGCGATCCGTCCGGCCCAGCCAGCGGGCATCGATCGGTGCGTCGATCGTCAGGTAGGCGACGTGCACACGTTTTGGTCCGAGCTCCCGCGCCAGGGATTCGCACAGCACCCGCTGTGCAGCCTTGCTGGGCGCAAACAGCGCATAGTCGGGTACGCCGCGGTGAGATGCGGTATTGCCCGTTACGATAATGCTGCCGCGCGTGCTTTCGATCATCTGCGGCGCCACCGCGCGCGCGAGGTACAACAGGGCCGTTGTATTGACGCGGAAGTTGTGTTCCAGCTCGGCCGGTGGCGATTCGAGAAAACCGCCGAAGGTGTGCGCAACGGCGTTGTGGATGAGCACCTCGACAGCCCCGACCTCGAGCTGGATCTTCGCTACCGTCCGGCTCAGCGCGTCGAGATCCGCGACGTCGCAAGGACAGGCGAGTGCGCCGTCAATTTCGGCGGCAAGCCGTTCGAGCCGGGCCGTATTGCGGGCAATCATGGCAACCCGGTAGCCACCGGCGGCGAACCGCCGGGCCAGCGCAGCGCCCGTCGCATCGCCTACACCCGTGATCAGACAGACCGGGCCGTCGGAAGCCGTAGTCTCAGGTTGCCTTCCGGTGCTCATAAGGTTCACCGTACTTGCTGCTGCGTTCGCCGGCGCGCACGACTCGATGGAGGTCCGGGTCGAACTCGTACGTTCGAATCCACTCGAGTTCACCTTCGGCTTTGAGCAGCGAGGAGTGCGGGGACCTTGCGGTTCGCCGATATTCGACCTCCACGGCCCGGCAGGCAACGCCGCCGAAGTCACAGGTGTAGTGCGCGTCGCCCGGGAAGACGGAGCGCGCGTGATACAGCTTCCAGAACTGGCCGTCGTGTAGGTAGATCGCAAACCTCAGTTCGTGCGTATCGTACTGCCAGTGCCAGCGATCGCTCTGATACACCTTTTGCCAGTCTGCGAGGCGACTGCCGTCCGCAAACGATTCACCTTTGACGGCCCAACCCAGTTTGTCGTTCATGAGAGTCTCCCAGTGTTGCCCGTGGCTCAGTGCGTCCGGGTGCCATTGCGCTGCAGAAGCCCGGCGTAGCCGCTCCTGGCCAGCGAGCGGCCGACCAGCCGGAAGTAGTCGGGGCTGCCCTCGACGCCGAATGCGTCGACGAGCCGGTTGACGTAGTTGAAGAGTGAAATCACATTGATTGCGTCTTCGACGGCCTGTTCGGCAATGCCGAGACGAGTCAGTGCGTCGATGTCCGCTTGCGCCATGTCGTGCGGCGACAGCGTGAGCTTCTCGGCGAACACGAGCAGGTGTCTGAGGTTGTCCGAAATGCCTTCGATGTTGGCGCCCTGATCGAGCGTATCGAGTGTGCGCTCGGGTATCTCCATTGCGGCCAGCGTTGCGTGATGGGCCGACAGGCAGAAGTCGCAGCCGTTCAGCCGTGAGACGTGGGCAGCCAGGATTTCGCGCTCGACTTTCGTCAGCGCGGACGGGCCGACCATGACGTTTTCGATGAAGTCGAGCAAAGGCCGGTAGAGCTCCGGGGAACGCAAAAATACATCGGCTACGCCCTGGAAGTTCTTCGAGTAGCTGAAGTGGGTCATGAGAGTTTCTCCGTACATTGCCTGCGCGGACTTGCCGCGCCGTGGTGGTTCAGTCTTTCGGCGCCGGATCGTGGACAACGCGGGTCAGCTGTTCCGTGTCGATGTCGTAGAAATAGCCGTAGATGTCCACATGCGGGGGTGTGCCTTTCGATTCCCGAACGAGCCTCACGTCGTGCTGAAGCGATTCGGTGTAGTCGCTAATGCAGATGCTTGCTCTCGGGTACACGTCCGAAATGTCGGCGCCGTGTTCGTGACGATAGGCTTCGACAATGCCGTCAGCCGTAAACGACGTGGCGCCGCAGTGACTGTGGTGCACGATCACGACGTTTTCGATCCCGAACAAATGTTGTGCGACCGTAATCGAGCGCAGCGCGTCGTGGGCGCGGCCGCCCGCGACGACAACCTCGAATACGCTGGCTGTGGACGCCGCCTTGTCGCCCGTTTCGCTCCGCAGGATTTCACCGGGAAACGTCTCGCCGAACTCCCTGGCGACGGCATCGGGAATGCCGGTTGCCCGCGGGTCGTAGCAGTACACCACCACGGTGCGAAGCGGCACGGCTTTCGCGAATTCGGCGCGCGTGGCCGCTTCGTCGTAGTCCTTCTGTTTGGAAAACGCGTAGGCGTCGAAACTGTGGTTCTCTGCTGTCATGGCTGTCTCCTGAGGCGAGGCCTGGACCGGTTATTGCTCATGGGCAAGTTAAAGTTGGCCTTTACGAGCTGATGCCTTGCCCGTTCGCAGATAATTGGCTCGATACAGGAAAATGACAAACGATCATTTCTTGTTCTAGACTTAGATAAATTGAGCCTTTTGGAGTCGTCATGAGGCGATCGCACTACCCGCTGAACGCGCTGCGGGCATTCGAAGCATCGGCGCGGCATCTGAGCTATGTGAAGGCCGCCGCAGAACTACACGTGACGCCCGCTGCGCTGAGCCATCAGGTCAAGCGCCTCGAGGCCTATCTCGGCGTGCAGCTGTTTCGTCGTCTGCCGCGTGGACTGCTGATGACCGATGCGGCGCAGCGTTTGCTGCCGGGCCTCCAGGACTCGTTTCGGCTGCTCGACGACGCCATTCAGAAAGCGAGCACAAGCGAGCAGAGTGGGGCGTTGACGATCAGCGTTGCCCCCATGTTTGCCGTCAAATGGCTCGTGCCGAGGCTGAGTCAGTTTGATGCAGCCTGTCCCGAGATCGATTTGCGCCTGTCATCGAGCCTGGAGCTGGCCGATTTCGGGGGCGACGGGGTCGACGCGGCGATCAGGTTGGGCGGCGGCCAATACCCGGGCATGCACAGCGACAAACTGTTCGACGAATCGCTGACTCCCATGTGCAGTCCTCGCCTCCTCCGAGTGAAGAAGAAGAGTCTTTCCGCCGGCGACCTCGAGGGATTCACGTTGCTGCATGATGACTCGATGGCGTTCAGTGCGTCTGCGCCTGCCTGGTCGAACTGGTTTGCCGCAGCTGGCGTTTCCTCGGTCGATACGTCGCACGGCCCCCGCTTCGCTCAGCCGGAGCATGCCTTGCAGGCGGCAACGGACGGCGCCGGTTTTGCGCTCGGCTGGCGTTTCCTGGCGCGCGACGACCTCGAGGCCGGCAGGCTTGTTGCCCCGTTCGAGCTCAGCCTGCCGCTGGGTTCCGCGTTCTACCTGGTCTTTCCCGAGGCTGACAGAAGCCGGCCCAAACTTGCGAAGTTTCGGGACTGGTTGTTGCAGGCGGTGGCGGGGGGTGCGACTAGTCGTACAGGCGCAGCCCCGACAGACGATGAATGAAGACGAACCGGTCCTCGACGGAAATGAGACCTTCGTCCGTGAGAGCACGCAGCAATCGAGAGAGCGTTTCCGGTTTGATCGACAGGCGCGAGGCGATGACGTGCCGCGGCATCGTCAATCGGACCGTCGCCTCGTCGTCGCCCGTCGTTTCGTCGATGTGGTCGAGCAGATAGCTGATCAATCGGCTGCGGGCGTTCTGGACCGTAAGATTTTCGATTTCGCGCACGCGCGCGTGCAGGTGCCGCGAGATGTCGGCCAGTAGCCGCATGCAGGCATCCGGATTCGCCTGCAGCGTGTCGACGTACGGTGAGGTCGGGATGCGGCACAGCGTTGTTGTCTCGAGCGCTTCCGCAGTGACGGGGTAGCGGCGTTCGCGCATGAACGCGACGGCCTCGGCAAACGTACGTCTGGCGTCGACGATCTCGAGCGTTTTCTTTTCGCCGGTCTGGGATACGAGGCTGAGTTCGATCAGACCCGTGTCGACAAAATAGAAATGTGTGTAAGGATCGCCGCGGTGGAACAGGATGTCACCCTTGCCGAGTTCCATGAGGGTCATTTGCCGCGCCAGCATCTCGAAGTCTTTGTCGGGCAACCCGGCGAACAGGTAGTGCTCCCGGACGGCGCCGGCCAGCGGCGATTCCGTATCCATGGCGGCAGAGTGTAGCATTGTGATGGTTTCCCTCGCGGCCTCGCCGCAGCCACCGTCGCCGGTCTCTCCGGCTGCATTGAGTCCGTACATTCCTCAAAGCTCCCGTGTCCAACGGGGTTCGAGTGTAGGTAGTTGCCACAGCGCTGCCCTTGATCCAGATCAAGGTGTTAGTCGCGGGGCATCCGTACAGTCGAGCCATCAAAAAAGCGCCGTCCGAGCGGCGTCGTCTGACCGGGGAGCCTGTCCATGCCTGAAGGAAGCGTCCGCATAGCCCGCGCAAGGCTGTTTGCGGTACTGGCTGTTTTTGCGGGCTTATTGCCCGCGGCTCAAGCGGCTCCGGCGGACGGTGCGGACGCAACAACCGAGCGTGCAGCTCAGCAGCCCCTGGAAGAACTCATCGTCGTTGCACACAAGCAGGCGCGGCCGATGCACGAGCTCGCCGCCAATGTGTCGAGCTTCGACAGCGCTGCTCTGCGTCACGAGCTTGCGAGTTCCGTTGCCGATGCGTTCCGGTACGCCCCGGGCATCGACTTCGAATCGGCCGGCAGCCGCTTTGGCGCCGAGAGCATCAACATCCGCGGCATCAGCGGCAATCGCGTTGCCGTCTTGCTCGACGGTGTGCCGGTTGGTGATCAGTTCAACGTCGGCAGCTTTTCGAACGCGACGCGGGATTTTGTCAACGCCGGTTTCGTGGAGCGTCTCGAGGTGCTGCATGGGCCGGCATCGGCGCTCTACGGCAGTGCTGCGATCGGAGGTGTGGTCGCAATGCAGACGGTGGACCCTGGCGCGTTGAGCGGTTCGACAGGGCAAGGCGGGCGCCTCGTCGGTACCTGGCGCGACGACAACGCGAGCTCACACGGCACGGCCATGCACGCGTTTAGCGGGCGCTCTGTCGCCGTACTTGCCGGTGTGTCGCTGCGGCGGAGCGAACAGCACGATCCGTCGGCAGCGGATGCCAACCTCGATCGCCGGCGCTCGGATCGGCAGTCCGCCCTGCTGAAACTGGTTGCCGACGATGCGCTGGGCAATTCGTGGCGCGTGGGTTTCTACCGGCAGGAAAGCGACGTCTCGTCGGATCTCAATTCCATGCTCGGCAGCGGACGTTTCCGCAGCAACACGGCTCTCGAAGGTGATGACAGCGCGCGGGCAGATATCTTCAGTATCGAGTACCGGTTTGGCGGCGGCGTGTTCGACAGCGGTATCGCCCGCGTTTACGCGCAGGACACCCGGGTACGTCAGCACACCTACGACGAGCGTGGACTGGCCCGCCGGCCCGTTGCGATCGATCGTTACTTCCGCTTCGACCAGGACGCGCGGGGTGCCGAACTCAACCTGCAAAAACGCCTGATGTGGGGATCGACCGTGCATCGTGTCGGCATTGGCGTGGAGTACCGGCGTCGCGAAACCGAAGAATTGCGCGATGGCATATCCACGGGTCTCGACGACGGCGCCGTCAGCAACGTGCTGCTGGGCGAAGTCTTCCCGCTGCGCGATTTCCCGATCAGCGTTGCCGAAGACTGGGGGGCGTACATCGAAGACACGGCGTCGTTCGGGCGCTGGTCGCTGATCGCCGCGTTGCGCGCCGATCGTTACGACATGACGCCGAAGGTCGACGCCCTGTACCTCGAAGACTTTCCGTTTGCCGATCCGGTTGCGATCTCCGATGCCGAGGTGTCGCCCAAACTCGGTGTGATCTATCAGTTGTTCGACAGCGCCGAGGTTTATCTTCAATACACGGCGGGTTTTCGCGCGCCTCCCTACGAGGACGCGAACATTGGACTCGAGATCCCGCTGTTCAACTATCGCGCTATCCCGAACCCCGGTCTGCGTTCGGAGCGGTCCGCGGGCTTCGACCTGGGACTGCGCTGGCGCGGCCTCGGCAGCCGGGCGCACGTGTCTTTGTTTCGCACGGAGTTCGACGACTTTATCGAATCACGTGTGCGTCTCGGCCCGGATCCGGTCAGCGGACGTATCCTGTTTCAGGCACAGAACATCGACAGTGCCGTCATCGAGGGCGTGGAAGCGGGTGCTTCGTTCGGGCTGGGCAAGGTTGCCGACGGCTTGTCCGCGGATGTCCGGCTGCTGATTGCTCGCGGAGAGAACCGCGACAGCGGTGAGGCGCTGAATTCGGTGGCACCGCCGCAGGCGATCGCGGCTTTGCGCTGGCGCTCGGCCGGCGGACGCTGGCGGATGTCACTGCTGGGCACGTTCACGGACGACTGGTCGGATCGCGATGAGACCCGTGGCGAGTTGTTCAAGCCGGCGGGTCACGCCGTGTTCGATCTGTACGCCGCACGTCGGCTGGGCAGCCGAATCACGCTGCGCGCGGGTGTTCTGAATCTGGCCAACCGTACCTACTGGTCGTGGACCGACGTACGCGGTCTCGCCGCTGACGATCCCACCATTCCCTATTTGTCCCGTCCCGGCCGCAGCGTCACGGTTGGCCTCGACGTGGACTGGTGAGAGTCCCGGAATAGGGAGTCTCGACTGAGTCATGCGAATCATGCAAAGGAGGCTTACGCCATGAAGCCCGCAACAAGATCCTGGCAACAAATCGCTGCGTTGTTCGGCGCAGCGCTGGTCTGGGCCTGCGCGCCACCCGCCAACGGCGATACCGAGGAGGCGGCCGTGCATGCGGCCGAAACTGCGGCAGGCAGTTTCGAAGAACTCATGGCCGTCGGCAAGACGGCCTACGAAGCGAATTGTGCAGCCTGTCATCAGGCCAATGGCGAGGGGCTGCCGGGCGCATTCCCGCCGCTTGCTGCCTCCGACTACCTCGACGGCAAACGCGAGGACGTGCTTGCCGTTGCGCTGTTCGGCCTGTCGGGACCGATTACGGTCAATGATCAGGAGTACAACGCCGTCATGCCGAGCATGGGCCATTTGAGCGATGCCGAACTGGCTGCGGCAATGACCTATGTATTCAATGCCTGGGGCAACGACTATGCGGCCGTTACGCCCGAAGAAGTCGCAGCGCTCAGGGTTCAGCTTGGCCAGGAAGACCGCGCGACCGGAGAGCGGCACACGGGAGCCACTGAAGGCGAAATGCGCTACCGCGGAACGCCGTCGCCCATTCCGCCGGAAGACACCCGGGCGGTGCAAAGCGCGGACGGGCCGGAACTGACCGAAGATCAGTATGCGCTGGCCACGCAGCTATACTTCGAGCGCTGTGCCGGGTGCCACGGCGTCCTCCGCAAGGGCGCGACGGGCAAGCCGTTGACGCCCGACATTACTCGCGCCAAAGGCACCGACTACCTGAAGGCACTCATTACCTACGGTTCGCCTGCCGGCATGCCGAACTGGGGCAGTTCGGGTGAGCTGACGCCCGAGCAGGTCGACATCATGGCCCAGTTCCTGCAGCAGGAACCGCCGGCACCACCCGAGTTTGGTCTCGCCGACATGAAAGCCACCTGGAAAGTGCTAGTGCCGCCCGAGGATCGTCCCGATCATCCGCAACACGACCGCAACATCGAGAATTTTTTCTCGGTGACGCTGCGCGACAGCGGTCAGGTTGCGATCATCGACGGGGACACGAAAGACATCGTGAGCATCCTCAAGACCGGCTATGCAGTACACATTTCGCGACTGTCCGCGTCAGGGCGTTACGTGTACACGATCGGCCGCGACGCGAAGGTCGACATGATCGACCTGTGGATGGACCCGCCGCAAATTGTTGCCGAGATCAAGGTGGGTCTCGAAGCGCGTTCCGTCGAAACCTCCAAGTACGAGGGTTACGAGGATCAGTACGCTATCGCCGGCTCCTACTGGCCGCCGCAGTACGTCATCATGGACGGCGATACGCTCGAACCCAAAAAGGTCGTCTCCACGCGCGGCATGACGGTCGACACGCAGGAATACCACCCGGAACCGCGGGTTGCGGCCATTGTCGCTTCACACGAGCATCCGGAGTTCATCGTCAACGTCAAGGAGACGGGGCGTATCCTGCTGGTCAACTACTCTGACGTCGAGAACCTGACCGTCACGGACATTGGCGCAGCGCGCTTCCTGCACGACGGCGGCTGGGACCGCAGCAAACGTTACTTCCTGACCGCGGCGAATCAGTCGGATAAGATCGCCATCGTCGACTCGCGGGATCGCGATCTCGAGGCGCTCGTGGACGTCGACAAGATCCCGCATCCGGGCCGCGGCGCCAACGTCGACGATCCCGAATTCGGGCCGGTGTGGATTACCAGTGCGCTCGGCAACGACAAGATTACGTTCCTTGGCACGGACCCCGTCGATCACCCGCAGCACGCCTGGAAAGTCGTGAGGACATTGAACGGGCAGGGTGGCGGTTCGCTGTTCGTGAAGTCGCATCCGGAATCGCGCAATCTCTGGGTCGACACTCCGCTGAATCCCGAGGAGTCGATCAGCCAAAGCGTCGCCGTTTTCGATATCGACAACCTCGATGCCGGCTACGACGTGCTGCCGATTGCCGAGTGGGCCGATCTCGGTCCCGGGCCGAAGCGCGTCGTGCAGCCCGAGTACAACCAGGCGGGCGACGAAGTCTGGTTCTCGGTCTGGAGCGGTCAGGAAGACGAGTCCGCGATTGTCGTCGTCGACGACAAGACGCGCACACTCAAGACCGTCATCAAGGGGCCGGAGGTCATTACGCCCACGGGCAAGTTCAACGTCTTCAATACGGTCAAGGACGTGTACTGAAACCTGCGGCCGATACCGCAGAAGCTCAAGCCAAATGGGAGCGGCCTTCGCGGCCGCTCCCGCTACCGACGGGAACACGGTCATGTATACCTCGAAGCTCATCCGGATCTCGCAGATTCTGGGGCTGCTTGCGTTGCTACTGCTGCAGGCGCCCATGTCCAACGCCGCCGGCGACGAGAGTCCAGGGAACATTGCCGAAGCGCTGACCGGCGGTAGCGCGTCGCTCGGCTTTCGCTACCGCTACGAATTTGTCGACCAGGACGGTTTTGCCGACGACGCACACGCGTCGACCTTGCGCGTGCGTCTCGGCTACGACACCGGTAAATGGCAGGGCTGGAGCGGCAAGCTCGAATTCGATCACGTGATCGAAGCGCTGATCAAGGACTACAACAGCGGCGCGGGTACGAGCGGTGCCGACCGCAATCGCTACCCGGTGGTCGCCGATCCCGGCGGCCCCGATCTGAACCAGCTGTACCTTCAGTATGCGCCGGACGACGATCTGACGGTGCGCGCCGGGCGCCAGCGCATCAATCTCGACGACCAGCGTTTCGTTGGCGGTGTGGGCTGGCGGCAGAACGAGCAGACCTACGATTCACTGTCGGTGCGCTACAGCGGCTGGGAGCGAACCACGGTGTTCTACAGCTACGTGATCAACGCCGAGCGCATCTTCGGTTCGAGCGTGCCGGCCGGCAGTCACGAACAGAACACGCACTTGCTTAACGTGGCGTTCGAGGTGAACCCGGATCTCAAGCTCGTCGGCTACGCGTACCTGATCGACAACGACGATGCGCCCGCATTCTCGACCAACACGTTTGGCGTTCGCGCTGATGGCGCGCTGTCGTTTGCCGGCGGGCGTCTGGGGCTGCTCGGCGAATTTGCACTACAGAGCGACGCGGCCAGCGCCCCGGCCAGTTTCGACACCGACTACCTGAGGCTCAAGGCGCTCTGGAGGCGCGACAAGTTCAGAGCCGTGATTGGCTACGAGCAGCTCGGCAGCGACAACGGCCAGGGGTTCCGGACACCGTTCGCGACGCTGCACGCGTTCAACGGCTGGGCCGACCAGTTTCTCGCCACGCCCGCGGACGGTCTCGAGGATCTGTACGTGCAGCTCGGCTATGACGCCAAACCCTGGGACCTCGAGTTCCGCTTCCACGACTTTTCGGCGGAGGCATCGAGTCGCGACTTCGGGACCGAGATCAATCTGTCCGCGAAACGCCCGCTGGGCAAGCGCTACGCTTTGCTGATGCAGCTGGCATCGTTCGACAGTGACGATGCGGCGTTTGACGATACGCTGAAGGTCTGGCTCATGCTGTCGGCAAATTTCTGATCGTGTCGGCACGGGTGGGTGTCATTCGCCCACCCACCCTGGCAGCGGCGGCGCGGGCAGCACAATGACCTCGAATTCGGCAATGCCTTCCCTGAGCGGCCTGATCGCTTCGTAGTCGTCGGAATACCAGAAGGCTTTTGCCGCTTCGAGGCAGGGAAAGCGCGAGATGACGACGCCGCGTTCGGCAGGCGGGCTGCCTTCGAAGACCGCAAGCGGCGGCGTAATCCCTTCGTAGTAACCGCCCGTTGCCTCGTAGAGTCCCGATTCGCCGATCGCGCGAACGTAGTTCAGGAACTTGTTGCGGTCCGAAATCTCGCCGTACACGAGCATACGCACGGGGCGGTTGCATTGCTCACGGCCGTCGATGCGCTCGAACCGATAGCCGCCCGCCGGTGGTCCCCATACCAGCTCTCCTTTGGCATCGAACCCCCGGTCCCAGTTGATCCTCGCGCCGTCGAGGATTGTCGACTGCGAGATGGCGTAACTCGCACCTTTATAGCGGCTCTCGCAACGACTGCCGACCGTGCCTCCCTCGAAGCGCCTCTTGCCGGCACGCACTAGAACACCGTCGCAGCCCTCGAGCTTCTGCAACCCGTCGTACTGCAGTTCGTCGAAGCGCCTGACGTCTGCGTGGGCGCCAACAAAGCGGGCAGCGTTCGGCAGTGAGTAGCGCTCTGCGAGCAGCGAACCGTCGTTCGCCAGTGACACCCTGGAGAGTCGCTGCATGTACGGTTGCTCGCTGCCGTCGATCCAGCTTTCGCTATACAGCCAGCGGCCCGTTTCGTCACGCTCGTGCCAGACTTCGGCAATGTGCCAGGTGACGGCGTCGTAGCGGCTGTCGGTTGCGGCCTGGGTTGCCGTGCTGAACTCACCGGTTGCGAGTTCGACGTACAGGTCGAGTGTGTCGCCGGCGGCTGATTGCGCAAGGGCGAGTAACAAGAGCGAGAAAATACGCAAGGGTCGTTCCTCAATCATCGCGACGGCGGCCAGTTTACCGCGGTCACCAGTAATACATGCTATCTGCCCACACAGCGCCGCCAGGTGCGGATTACGTGTGCGGTCCGCTGTAAGCCGATCCAATTCGTTGCTCGTGAAATAACGAAAAGATCTTATGCCGGATGACGATGCCATGGAAGCTAATAAGCGGTCGGAATATGCAGCGTGTTTTTTTCGCCATATGCGTTTTTAGTCTCGATCCCACTGCAACCATCCCTGTTGCGTGTGCGTCATACCCCGCAGCAACGATGCGTAAAGCGGCCACTTTAGCGGTCGCATAAACGCAACATCAAAGGTAAGGGGCCGGCTCAAATCGATGAGTCGGGATGTAGCAAAGCGTAAGGGGAAACAAATGAAATACGCACGACACCTGAGTCTGCTCAGGTGGTCAGTCGTGGCGACGTTCCTGTCCGCGACAGCCACCATGAGCGTGACTGCCAATGCGCAGCAATCCGAAGACGATGTCGATAACCTCGAGGAAATTGTGGTTACCGGATCGCGGATCAAGCGCGACACATTCAGTAGTTCAACACCGGTATCGGTCATCGACGCTGTCGAGATCTCGGCAACAGGCACCACTAACCTTGGTGACCTGATGCAGACGATCCCGCAGGCGGTATCGACCTTCAACAACGCCAACACGGCGTTTTCAACGACGTTCTCCGGACTCAATCTGACCGACCTTCGATTCCTCGGAACGGAACGTACGCTCGTGCTCGTGAACGGACGCCGTTTCGTATCGGGTGCACCTCCGGGTGGCGGTTACGGCGTGGATCTCAACGCCATCCCCACTGCCATGATCGAGCGCGTCGAAGTGCTGACGGGTGGCGCATCCGCCATTTACGGTTCGGATGCGGTAGCCGGCGTCGTCAACATCATTACCAAGACCGACTTTGAAGGCATCGACCTCGACGTCCAGATAGGCGCAGCCACCGAGGGCGACAAGGAGAAGCAGGACTTCACGGTCACGATGGGCGGCGAACTCGGTCAGGGCGGGTTCGGCATGTTGTCGCTCGGCTATTCGAACGACGAGCCGCTGCGCTCCCGCGAGCGCAGCTTCTCGGAGTTCGATTCGGTATACGCCGATCTTGACGGTGACGGGTTTGGCGAATCGGTCGTCTGGCTTGGATCGAGCTTCCCGCCGCAGGGACGTCTCGGCAGCTTGAATGGCGACGGTACGCCGTTCAACGATCCGAGCGACGCGAGCGGTCCGTTCAGCACGCCGGATAACTCCGACCGCTTCAATCGCGCGGCTTTCCGCACGATTTTCAACCCGGTCGAACGGCGTTTTGCGACGGCTTACGCCACCTATCCCGTGAGCGACAGAGTTACGGCGTTTACGGAACTCAACTGGTCGACCGTACGCACGGATTCTGAAATCGAGCCGTTTGCGCTCAGCATCAACGACGACGTATACCAGTTCAGCCGCGGTGGCAATTTCGGCTTCGACGTCGCGAGCAACCTGATGATGCCGGATCTGTTGCGGCAAAACCTGTTGGCACAGAACATCACGAACACGAACCAGCTTGGCACCAACGGCTGGGTACGTCGTCTCGTGGAGTTTGGTCCGCGCGCATCGGACATTGACCGCACGACGACTCGTGGACTCGTTGGCTTCAACCTGGCGTTGACCGACAACTGGGAAGTCGAGATGTACGCGAGCTACGGCCGCACCGAGCAGAACCAGGAAAACACCGGTCAGATCAATACGGAGCGGGCAGCGCTTGCGCTGGACGTCGAAGTGGATCCGGTCAACGGCGGTCTGCGTTGCGTCAACGAACTGGCGCGCATCCAGGGTTGTGTACCTTTCAATCCGTTCGGCGAAGGTACGATCTCTGCCGCTGCGGTCACTTACTTGCAGGCACCGGGCAACCTGAAGACGGTTGTCGAGCAGGAGATTGTGCACCTCGGTATTACGGGCGCTACGCCGCTCGAACTGCCCGGCGGCGCCGTTGCGGTCGCGGGTGGTGTCGAGTACCGGCAGGAAACCGGTGCTGAAATCAACCCGGGATTCAATCAGACCGGCATTGGCGGCGGTAACGCTTCCGCGCCGACCAACGGTGACTTTGATGTCGTGGAAGGCTACTTCGAAATCAACGCACCGGTACTCTCGAGGCTGACGCTCGATGCGGCCGTTCGTGTAGGCGACTACTCGACCGTGGGTGCATTGACCACCTGGAAGACCGGCTTCGATGCGCCGATCCTCGATTCCGTTCGCCTGCGTGGCTCGTTCTCCGAGTCCGTTCGCGCGCCGAATATTTCGGAGCTGTTTGCCGGTGCGGGTGAGACGTTCCGCAACCTGCAGGATCCGTGTGACGGCATCACGAACGCGTCGACGGGCAACGTGGCGGAGAACTGCCGCTCGATCCAGACGATCCAGGATCGTATCGACGCAACGGGCTCGTTCACGCTGACGCAGATCGAGTCGCAGGGCACGGGCGGCTTTATCGGCGGCAACCCGCTGGTTCAGGAAGAAACGGCCGAGTCGTTCACGTTTGGTGTCGTCTGGCAGCCCGATTTCATCGAGGGTTTCTCGGCGGCTATCGACTACTACAACATCGAGATTGACGACGGCATCGCAACCACAACGCGCAGCGAAGTACTCGAGCGTTGCTACAACGTGGATCCGGCCAGCTTCGATCCGACTTGCGGTCCGGGCATCCAGCCGGGCGGCCGCGCACGTCGCGATCTGCGTCCGGGTGCGGGTAACCTGACGGGCGTCGATTCCGGTGAGTCCAACGAAAACCGTTTCGAAACCGACGGTCTCGATATCGAACTGGCCTACAGGACCGATATCGGTCCGGGTTCGCTGACCGCCTCGTTGGTCTGGAACCAGCTCCTGAGCTGGGATCAGATCGGCATCGTCAGCGGCGACGTGGATGACAACGCCGGCGAAATCCTGACGCCCGACAGCCGTGCACGGACCAACGTGACGTACTTCTGGGACGACTTTGCGTTCAACTGGCGGATGCGCTACTGGAGTTCGGCCAAGGACTCCAACACGCCGGAACTGGTCAACGAGAACGACTGCATCTGTGCGAACGGTCTCGCGCCGGGTATCAACGAAGTCGATGCCGTGTTCTATCACGACCTCTCGCTGAGCTACGGACGTGGGCCGTACACGGTTCGTGTTGGCATCAACAACGCGTTCGACGAAGATCCGCCCATCCTGCCGCAGTTCACGCAGTACGGTATTACCGGTGTGAACACGGCGCCGGAAGCCTACGACACGATAGGCGCCGCCTGGTACGTGCAGTTTAACTACCGCACGAACTAAGGCGCAAAGCGATCATTCGGCGCAGCTTGCTGTGCCCATGACGGGAAGGCCGCTTCCGGACGGGAGCGGCCTTTTTTATCTAGTTGCGTGCGCTCGACCCATGGTAGTGATCGGCCGTTTTCTTGATCGTTCTCGCGACAGCGAGGCCGCCCGCCAGGCGGCGGCGAACCGGACCGATCCTCGAGAGGAAGTGGTAAAGACGCGTTCGTTTGGGGTAGGGGTCGGCGTAGGTCTGTATTCGGCCGGCTATGACACCGGGAATGCTGTTCAGAAACGCCGGGATATCGTCGACGGACACTCCCCAGGGCATGCACGGTGCCGTGTAGTTCGGCGTGACTTTCAATCCGCGCAGCGTCTTGCGTGAGAAGAACGGCGGTATCGTATCGAAGAACAGGGTGGCGTCCGGCAGACGGTCCGCAATGTCCGCGAGCAGACGCATCACCTGTTCGCGCTCGAAATACATGAGCAGTCCCGCCGCCGAAATGAACGGACGTGAGCCTCGCGGCACGGCCTCGGTCCAGCTCGTATCGAGCGCCGAGCAGGCAATCGACAGCGTGTTCGATTGCCGGGGCAGCAAGCTGCGCCGTACCTCGATGGCCTCGGGCACGTCGACGCTGAGCCACTGTATGCGTTTGTCGGCCAGCCGCCATGCCTGCGTTTCGAGCCCGTCACCAAGACTGATCACCACGGCCTCGTGCTGCTCTCGTTCGGCGTATTCCGACACGAGGTCGTCACAAACCCTGGCCCTGATCACGTGGAACACACTCGGCGGACCGAAGGTGCCAGCGAAATCGTATTCGAGCCGTGCGACGAGTTCAGCGGCCAGCGGGTCGCGAATGAGCGGGTCGGTACGCTGTTGTTCAGCCGCTCGATTCCAGAGCGGCCAGAGCATCGTTTCCGGGACTCCGGACAACTGTATTTTTTGTTTGTCTTCGCTCATCTTTATTCGCCTCGTCGCAAGATGTTAGAAAGCGCACGCCGCGTTTTATGCGAGGTTCGCAACGCTCAGGGCCCAACTGCGAACACTCAGAGCGAACGCACGAACTTGAGCAACGCCTCGCGATCGGACCGGCTGAGTGCTTTGAACTTATTCGCCGATTCTTCCGCTTCGCCGCCGTGCCAAAGAATCGCTTCTTCGATCGATCGAGCGCGGCCGTCATGCAGGAAACCGCGCTCGGGAAACTGACGTTCGGCAAGGCCAACGCCCCACAGCGGTGCGGTGCGCCACTCACGGGCATCCGGGGTGTCGCCGGGCTCGGCAAGCCCGGGTCCCATGTCGTGCAGCATGAGATCCGAGTAAGGCCAGATAATCTGTCCGGCCAACTCCAGCCGTTCGCCGGGCACGGTTCTGAGTACCGAGACGTGACAGTCACTGCATCCGCTCAGACCAAAGAGGTGCTGGCCATTCGGATCTGCGACACGACGCCGATCGGGGACGCCGAGGTGCCGTACATAGTCGGTAAGCGCATCGAGTTCAGCATCCGAAACCTCGGCACGGCATGCCGGAGGGTTCCCAAGGTCGCCGCAGTTGCGCGTTGATGTCAGGCCCATGTCGTTGGCGAGTGCCGCCGCGATCTGTGCGCGCAGCGAGGGCTGCGTGTTCTTCCAGCCGAACAGCCATACGGCCCCGGCCTCGTTGTGCTTATCCCGATCAGGCACACTGTCAGCAACGATCATCCGCCCGCTGATGCCGTCGGCATTGCGGTCGTCCGGATCGTTGAAGTAGGCCAGCATCTCCGGATCGGCTTTCTCCATCAGGCCCCAGCCGAACAACAGCGGCGCGGTCCTCAGCGCTACGGGAATCTGTTCGCCGCCGGGGCCCGTTGCGTGGGCACCCAGCTTTCTCAGCGACCGGGTTTCCCCATCGGCGTATCGAAACGGTATCTCGACCGAAACGACGTCTATGCTCGCCTCGGGCGCACTCATGCCCACATGTTTCGTCGTGATCTGATTGCCAAACCGCAGTTCGTGCGCCGGATTGACGGGCTTGGCAATGACGGCCGTATAGCCTTGTGCACGCTGCGCGGTTGTTCTGGCGGTCTCCACGTGGCAGCTGGAACACATGCTGGCGTCGTAGTGCGGTCCGAGTCGAGGCTTGTCCTCCGTGCCGGCAACGAGCAGCCAGTCCCGGTAAAAAATGTCGCGGCCAGCGGCTACGGCGGGCGCCAGCGTTTCCAGGAACGCTTCGTCCGCTTTGGTCGCAGGGTCGAACGTCAGGTATTGCCCACCCGGACGGAGTGCCTTCGACCGCTGGTCGTCAATGGACTGATCAGCTATCGCCCCTGCCGAGCTTGGCGGCAGGCTGCCACCCAGTGCGGTCAACAGGACCGTGAGCAAGAGAGGGTAGCGTGCCGTCGGCAAAGTCTGTGCTCCGGGTGTCTGCCGAACTCGCCTAAACGATCCGGAAGCTACCTTTCATGATCGACCAGTGTCCTGGAAAGGAGCAGAAAAACGTGTAGGCCTCAGCCGGGTCCAGATCCGCAATCGAGAAAGAGATGCTTGTCGTTTCGCCGCCGCCAATGATGTTCGTTCCGGCGATGAGACGGCCGTCGTCAGCGGGCATATAGTTGCCTTCGAGGCCGCTGCCCATGCCTGCCGTTGCGACGGCTTCGAAGTCTGCGTCTTTTGTCAGGACCCAGTTGTGGCCCATTGCGGCGGCGGGCAGCTGCCCGGTGTGCGTCAGTTTGACCGTTACGGTTTCGCAGCTCTTGTCGACCTCCATTTCCGAGACGCTGAACTGGAGGGAGTCGCCGACTTCGATGTCGAACTCGCAATCGGCGAGGGCAGAACCGCTGGCGAAGAAGGTCAAGGCCAAAATGGATAGTGTTCTCATTGCTCGGTTTCCTGTTTGGTTTTCTAGGGTGGTCCGGCGCGAATGAGTCGCGGCCGGAGTGTTCGTTCGTTAGCGGAACGATGAGTGGTCAATGAACGCTTTGACTGCCTGCGTGCTGCGTTCGCGTAGAGTCATGAACGAGCGTCAGGCCGCGGAGCTGGCGCTCCAGGACGCCAAGTGCGCGAGCCAGGTCCTGAACTGCGGGGCGGATCAGCCGCACGGCAGACAGCGGGAGCACAGCGGCCATCGCCGCCGAGTAGCCTTCGCCTCTTGGACTTTGCAGGCAACGTACACCCGTAATCAGTGCCTGTTCATGTATTGACAGGCAGCCGCAATCAGGGGCGTGCAGTACCACCTGTGCGTCGGAGCTGACGAGCATGCAGTCCCAGACCCGCATCAAGGCCAGGAACATGCTGCGTTCCGCCGCCCCGTCGAACGTGCTGGCCAGCCAATCGTTGCTGGGTGCGTTATTGATCCGGTTGGACAGGTACAGCCGCGAAGCCCACACGGCTCGATGAATTGCCGAGCGGGGCCCCTCGAGCGGCGAGTAGTCGAGAGTATTCGCTGCCTCCAGCGACTTGGTTTCTTTCACGGGCTTCCTCCGGTTTTTCTGGCGACAGATGCAGATAACTTATCGATAACGCTAATACGAATCATTCTCATTTTCAATAGAGGGATTCACATATTCCGTTAAAGCGGCAGACGATAAGCAAAAAAAATACCGGTCCGCTGTCTCCATGACGGCGGACCGGCATCCGGTGAAACCGCTAACGCTTCACCTGTCGGGGGTGGCGAGATTCAGCCCGGAACCGAGCAGGGAGGGGGAGGACCGAATCGTAAGCCACTACCAAGAACTCGTTGGTTCAATAAGCGAATGTTCAACAGCTAGTTGTTGACTGCTCCACTCATGAGTGCGCGGTTCTCCGTGTATTCGGACAGCAGCGCTTCGATTGCCTGCTTCTCCTCGGCCGCTGATGTTTCATCGGCGTTCTCAGCCTGCTCGAATGTCGCCGTAATGATGTCCATGCCGTCGACGCCCGTGTTCAGCACCAGCGTGCTGCCGGTGGAGAGACGACGTTCCCAGGCCGCGCGGACTTCTGCCCAGTATTCGTGGGTCTTGTCCCAGTAGTTTTCTGCGGGGCTGAAATCGTAGCCCTCGATATTGCGGTAGTTGTTGAAGCCGAATTCGCGCACGAGGGTTTCCACGGTGCTGCGCCCGTCACGAACCGTCTTCGTATTGTCTTGTTCATGCGTCCAGCCCTGCGGCGTTACCGTATGCCGGTTCTCGACATTGAGGGCGTTGTAGTCGTCGCGCGTCGTGTACTCGCGTCGCGGTAGCGGCCGCCAGCTGCGATCGCTGGTCCAGGTTGAAACGCCGTAGCGGTGATTCCATTTGCCGGTGCCGCAGTAGCGTGGCGCATCCGAGACTTCAAAAACACATTGTGTCCAGGTGCCGCTTGTGCGCTCTGCTTCCAGAGGCCGTACATCCCAGGTCTGATCGGCCGCAAACTCGAAGCGCTCCTTCGCTTCGTACGTCCAGTCCTGACGCCAGTGCTTGATGACGTAGCCGCCCGGCATGACCAGTACATGCTGAAGAGCAATCTTCTCGGGTGTCTCTTCGATGACCATGACCACTTCGTAAGCGCCCGAGTTCTTTTCGTCGCGGTGTTCGTATCCGGCTTTGAGAGGGACGGTTTCCTGGAAGTGGAAGCCCACCTGGTAGCCACCCTGCATTGCGAGGATGGCGAGGCGGTCTTTTTCCTCCTTCGTCTCCGCCTTGCCGATTTGGGCAAAACGCGGGTTGTCTATGAACTCAACATCCGGCGGGGACTCAGCGCCCAGCTGTGTTGCGGTTGTGCCGCAGCCGGCAGCCAGCACAATCACCGGGATCAGTGAATACAATCGGGTGGACATCGTAAACTCCATCAGCAAATTTAATCTAGAAAATCCAGTTGACCGCGACGCTGAAATTGCGACCTGGTCGCTGCAGGCGCTGGAGATTCACGGGGTCAGCACTAACGCCCTGCACGTCCAGGTAGGCGATGTACTCGTGGTCGCTCACGTTGTAGATGCCTGCCGACAGCCGCAAGCGCTCGGCGGGCTGCCAGAAACCGACGATGTCGTAGATCGCGTACCCGGCGGGCTCGAACAGCTCGCCGCCGCTTTCGTCGAGGTCGTCCTGCGAAGCAGCAGCGCGGGTGATCAGGCTGCCGCCCCAGCGGCCGCCGGGGTCCGTGTAGTCGATTCCGAGCACGCCGTTGAGCGGCGCAATGGAATTGACCGGCTGGTTGGTCTCGCGATTCTCGCCTTCGGCATAAGCCGCCGCAAAACTGACGCTAAGACCTTCAGGGAATAGCGAAGGCGTGAGTCGACCCTGAAGTTCCGCGCCTTCGATGTCGACCTCGTTGAGGTTGACCGACTGGAACAGCTGCAGCTGGGTCTCCGGGTCGATGCCTACGAACTGGAATGACTGTATGAAGTCGTCGTAGCGCGTCGAGAACACGGCAACGTCCCAGCTCAGGAAATCACTGCCGTGCCGCAGTCCCAGCTCGAAGCCGCGGCTGGATTCCGAACGAAGATCCGGGTTGGGCAGAGCCGTGTAACCGAACTGGAAATTGGTAAAGCCGACGTTGACGTCGTTTACGGGCGGTGCGCGGAAACCTTCCGCGTACTGTCCGTACAGCTGCCAACCATCGGCAACGTCCCATAGTACGCCGAACTTCGGCGACACCTGGTCTTCGGAAAGACCCACCGAGTTCACTCCCGGATTGTCTTCGATGAATATGGCGTCGGGCTCCGGGTCCAGCTCGTAGCGATCCCAGCGCAGCCCGGGTATGAGAGTCACGGCGCCCAGCGAAATCGTGTTTTGCAGGTAGACGCCGTAGCTGTCGGTGGTCGATTTCGGAAAGTCTCGCACCGGGAAGGCATCGGGTCCGACCTGGTTGGTCGTTTCGCCCGTACCCAGATCGAGCTGCTGACCGTCACGTATCTGATCGGTTTCGGCAGTCTCGAATTCGAAGCCGTACGCTAACTCATTCGCCAGGCCCAGCCATTCGAATTCGCTGGCCGCGTTAACCTCGATGCCCATCAGGGTCTGCTCGAAAAGAAACGTTCGGTTGCGTTCTACCGAGCTGAGCTGTCCGAAAATGTTGGAGTTCCGCGCCTCGAACGTATCCTGAGTGGTTTTGCTGTCCTGCCAGAATGCGCGCCAGCGAATGTACTCCGTGCCGAAGGCGCCGCCGAGCCATTCCTGACCGACACTGACTCGCGTACGTTCGCGGCTGTCGTCCGCTGCTACGACGGTGGTGTCGATGATGTAGGGGACACCGGGAGGGCTGATAATGCCGGTGAAATCCTGCACACGCTCGCGCGAGTCGACGTCGATTGTGCTGTCGGCTTCGAAGCGTTCCAGCGCTAACTCGAGACCACCCTCACGGGCGTCGCCAAAGTGCACTTTTGCGAGCACGTTGAGGCTGTCGTCGTCGAGCGGGTCCGAGGCGGGTATGTCGCGTTCCGCGCCGCTGCGCACGTTGGCGCGCAGCATAGTGGAGACGTCACCGAAACGGAGGGCTATCGTGCCACCGCCAACTGTGCTTTCGTTGACGCTGTTGAAGCCTGCGTTGACATCGAAGTAACTGTCTCGGCCCACAAGGTAGTCGTCAGGACCCTTGGTTACGTAGCTGACCACGCCACCCAAAGCGTTGGAACCAAAAAGGGCCGAAGCAGGGCCGCGCATGATTTCCAGTTGCTTGATGCTCTCGACGTCGACAAAGTCGCGGCTGGCGTTGGAGAAACTGCCGATGGAAAACGCGTCGGAGGTTGCCACGCCGTCGACTTCGGTGCGTACGCGATTACCGCCCACGCCGCGGATCGAGAAGCCCGTAAAGCCGAAGCGGCTGCCCTGGTCCACGACATCGACACCGGGTTCGTAACGAATCAGGTCGTCGATGCTTTGTGCCAGCTCGCGGTCGATGCGCTCTTCGTCGATGATCGTGACTCGGCTTGCGATTTCATTGGCGGCCACGGGACGTTTGGCGGCCTCGACGGTAATGACGTCGTAGTCGGGCGTTGTGTCGGTGCCTGTTGTGTCGGCAGGGCCCTGAGCGGCGGCAGCCACGACCAGCCAAAATGATGCAGACAGCATTGGGATTCTCCGTAGTGGAATTCCTCGCTGGCTGGCGGCTGGCTGGCTTGGCGGGATTACTTGGTCAGTATGAGTTTCTCGTTGCGGGTAATTCGCAGCTTGTAGACATCGCCGCGAAACGCGATCGCAATCTCCCTGTGTCCCCGGAACAGCCGGCTGGCGTCGATGGGCGCCTGCGGTTCTTTGTCCGGGATACGGTTCGATTTAGAGTCCGTTGTCCCCACAAGCGAGAATGATAATGATTCGCATTTAAAAAGCAAGCGATCATTGCGTCTGCCGACTGTATTCGGGGCCGACTCAACATAAGCAGCATCCACAACCCTATGAGCTGGCGCCTCGCGGCGCCAGCTTATCTATTTTCTTGGACCAGCTTTTTTACGACCTTGGCGTGAGCTTGAACAGCCGCCCCTCGCTGCCGTGACGTCCGTCCTCGAGCAGCCAGATGGCGTCGTCCGGCCCCTGTTCGACCTCGCGAATCCGGGTGCCCATGTCGTATCGCTCCGCCTCGCGGGCGTCTTCGCCGTTGAACTCGATGCGTACCAGGGCTTTGCCGGACAGGCCGCCCATCAGGGCGCTGCCGCGCAGTTCCGGGAACAGGTCCCCGTCGTAGAAGATCAGCCCCGCCGGCGAGATGGCCGGCACCCAGTAAGCTTTAGGGGCTTCGAGGTCCGGACGGGTGTCGTGATCCGGGATGGGTTCATTGTTGTAGTGGTCGCCGTTGGAGACCGTCGGGTAGCCGTAGTTGTAGCCGCGTTTGACGAGATTGAGTTCGTCGCCGTGTTTGGGACCCATTTCGTGGTTCCAGAGTTTGCCGCCGCCGTCGAACGCAAGTCCGAGCGGGTTGCGGTGGCCGAGCGACCAGATTTCGGCTGTGACGCCGCCCTGGTCGTAGAACGGGTTGTCTTCGGGAACGCTGCCGTCTTCATTGAGACGCAGGATCTTGCCGAGGTTGCCGCTCATGTCCTGCGAAGGGTCGAATTTCTGTCGCTCTCCGGAGGATATGAACAGGTAGCCGTCTTCCGAAAAGGCCATGCGGTGCCCGTAGTGGCCTCGCCCCGTCACTTTCGGGGACTGCCGCCAGATCACTTCGACGTCGCTGAGGCTGCCGCCTTCGTCATCGAGCGAGAGCACGGCGCGCGCGACGGCCGCGCCGCGTGTGTCGCCATCGCCGGCCTCGGCGTAACTCAGGTAAATGACCCCGTTGTCGGCGTAGTCCGGGTGCAGAATGACGTCGCCCAGGCCGCCCTGGCCCCCGTAGTCGACTTGAGGCACTCCCGCAATGGCGTCCGACTGCTCTCCCGACTGCGTGACCACGAGCAGCCGTCCCGGTTTTTCCGTGACGAGCAGTCGGCCGTCGGGGAGAAAGGTCATTGCCCAGGGTTCGTCCAGGTTCGTGATCGGTGTGGCGACAAACGGCAGCGCGTCGTCATCCGCCGACGCGCAGGCCGCCAGCAGCACGCCCGCGAACAACAGTGCTTTCGGGTTCATGATTCCGGGATTCACGATAGAAAATCCTCATGTGGTGGCTGGAGGGGTACCAGTGTAACCCCCTTTGGGCGTTACCGACTCGCCCGCGTTTCCCGGCTTGCCGCATCGGTGCAACGCGTTGTCGAAACGGGGTGATCGAAGCGGGATTTTCGAAGCGTAATGGTCTACCTGGTCAGGCGTCTTCGACGATCACGGCCGTGCCGATGGCGAGCAGCTCGGCGGCGCCGCCCATCATGACCGAGGTCGTGAAGCGTGTGGCGATGATGGCGTTTGCGCCGAGCGAAGCCGCTTCGTCCACCATGCGATCGAGCGACTGCTCGCGGCTTTCGGCTATGAGCTTGGCGTACTCGTGGACTTCGCCGCCGACGATGTTGCGCAGGCCGGCAATGATGTCCTTGCCGATGTGCCGTGCGCGGATCGTGTTGCCGCGGACCAGCCCCAGGGTTCTGACAACACGCTTGTTCGCGATGGTTTCGCTGGTGACTACAATCATGTTCATATCCTTACGTTTTTGTATTTGTCGGTCTTCCGTTCGATCAGCCGCTGGCGCAGTACCGATACGAGCAACAGGGCAAGGCCGCCGTATACGGCGACGATCAACAGCTTGGCCAGTCCGCCAATGGACGGATCGAAAAGCAGCGTCAGCACAAACACGCCCAACGCCACGACGACCCCGCCGATGAACAGTATCCAGCCGATCATCGACGTGATTTTTACTCCGCTATCGTTCATACGTTCTCCCCAGTGTTGTTCGTCCGCTTCGCCGAGTGGGGTCCGGCCGATCCTCTCGCGCAGCGCGGACAGTTCCTCGAGATTTCTGCGGCACTCCTCATCGGTTTCGCAGAGCACCTCGACGCGTTGGCGCTCCTGTTGCGTCAGCTCGCCGTCGATGTAGCCCGACAGCAATTCGCCGACGTCCTGCTGTTTGTCAGTCATCTTCTTTGACATCGGTTTCAAGTTCCTCCTTAAGGGCCCGTCGCAGCGCCAGCCGGGCGCGGTGCAGACGCGACATGACCGTGCCCTTGGCGATATCGAGCACGGCGGCAATTTCCAGGTAGCTCAGGTCCAGGTAATCCCGCAGCACGATGATTTCCCGCTGATCGTCTTCGATGGCGGCCAGCGCACGACGAACGGCGCGGTGCTCCTCGGCGGCACTTGCGGCTGCCTCCGGGTCGGGCCGCCGATCGCGAAGCTTGTCCACGGGCTCGTCGCTCGGCCGCCTGCGGCGGATGAGATCGAGACAGCGATTGCGCACGACCTTGAGAAACCACGGTTTGAGCGCACCGCGTTTCGCGTCCCATGCGCCCGGGTTGGCCAGCGCCTTGGCCAGCGAATCCTGCACGGCGTCCGCGGCGTCTTCGCGGTTGCCGAGTATCTGTATCGCCAATGCGTGGGCGCCGGGCGACAGTTGTATGAGTTGCTGCTGCATATTGTGTTTCTTGGTGGCTTCAGTGGTACTACGCATGGGCGGCCGGTTTTATTCCCTGTTTTTTTGCAACAAAGCCGGCACGAGCGGTGCCCGCAAAGATATCTCCCGGTAACTCAAGTCGGTTAGACTCGGGCTAACTGGTTTCCGCCTGAACGCTAACGAGGGTCGAAGTATGTTCAAAACGCTGTGTGTTGTCATTGTAAGTCTATGTTTTCTATTCGTATTATCGGCGGCAAACGCTGTCGACAGTCCGATAGAGAAGCGTCACGAACTCATGGAAGACGTGGGTGAAGCGGCAAAGCCCATTGGCCTGATGATGCGCGGCGATCGCGAATACGACTGGGAGGTTGTGCTGACGTCGCTCAAAACCTTCGACAGCGTTTCCCACGAGTTCGGTGACCTGTTCCCCGAAGGCAGCGAAACGGGCGGCAACACCGAAGCCGCGCCGGCAATCTGGACGGACCGCGAGGGTTTCGACGAAGCGCTGGCGATGTGGCGTGAAGCGACCGGCGCAGCCATTGCGGCGGAACCGGAGACGCTCGACGCTGCGCGGCCTTCACTGGGCGGTGTGTTCAAGACCTGCAAGAACTGCCACGACGGCTACCGTATCGAAGACGAATAGCTAACCGTCGTCTCCGTGTTCGATCCGCCAATCAATTTGCGCGCGGGTCGGTGTGTGGGGCAATAGTCCATGACCCTGTGGCTGCGCAGCGCACTACTGCTGGTCTTGCTGACGATGCTCGCCGGCTGGTGGCTGACCGGAGGATCGCGCTCTACCGCGGACGAGCTGCCCGCGCACACGGGTGACGTGACGGCGGGCGAACGGCTGTTCTGGGCGGGTGGCTGCGCGTCGTGCCACGCAAGTCCGGTGGACGGCAAGCGGGCTCGCGGCGAGGACAAATTGCGGCTGGGCGGTGGGCTGGAGCTCGATACGCCCTATGGCCTGTTTCGCGTACCGAACATCAGTCCGCACGAACAGGACGGCATCGGCGCATGGTCGAGCCTCGATTTTGTCAACGCGATGCGGCACGGGGTGTCTCCGCGCGGCAAACACTACTATCCGTCGTTTCCGTACACGTCCTACGTGCGCATGTCGCTCGAGGATCTCATCGATCTCGAGGCGTACCTCAAAACGCTCCCGGCGATCGAAGGCCGTATCGCGGATCACGAACTGGGTTTTCCGTGGTCGATTCGCCGCGGGCTGGGTTTATGGAAGCGTCTGTACCTCGACGATGCCCCGGTCGCGGATATCGACGTGTCGAACTCCGAACTGGTTCTCGGGCAGAAGCTCGTCGAAGGCGCGGGCCACTGCGGAGAATGCCATACGCCCAGGAATCGCTTCGGCGCCATGTCGAGCGATCGCTGGCTCGGTGGCGCACCGAACCCGGAAGGTAAAGGCCGTATTCCCAACATTACGCCGGGCAGCGACAACCTTGCCAACTGGTCGGCACGCGATCTCGAGTATTACTTCGAAAGTGGCTTTACGCCCGAGTTCGACACGGTAGGCGGCAGCATGGTGGCCGTGCAGGAAAACCTGGCTATGCTGTCTGCCGCCGATCGCGCCGCCATTGCGGCTTATCTCAAGGCCATCGCGCCGGTCGAATGACCGTCAACGGTGGCGCTCCTTGCCCATCCCTTTACCGATCCGATGGACCAGCAATACGGGGATCAGGCCGATCAGTACAATCGCAAGCGCCGGCGCTGACGCTTCCGACAGCTGCTCGTCGCTGGCCAGCCGGTACACGCGCGTGGCCAGCGTGTCGAAGTCGAAAGGACGCAGCAGCAGCGTTGCCGGCAGTTCGCGCATTGCGTCGACGAACACCAGCAACGCGGCCGACATGAGGCTCGGAGCGAGCAGCGGCAAATGTATGCGGCGCAGCAGCTGCGACGGTTTTGCGCCGAGACTGCGCGCTGCCGCGTCCAATGCGGGTGGTACCCCGGACAAACCGGCGTCCACCGTGTTGAAAGCCACGGTCATGAAGCGGCAGACGTAGGCATACACGAGCAGCACCGTTGTCCCCGCCAGCAGCAGTCCGCCGCTGTAGCCGAAAGTGTCCCGCAGCCAGCCCGCCAGGTTGCGGTCGAGCGCTCCGATCGGCCCCAGGAGACCAACCGCGAGCAGCATCCCCGGTAGCGCGTAACCGAGCGTGCCGAAACGCGTGAGCGCGTCGCCCAGGCGGCTTGCGTGGCGCCGCTTCGAATAGCTGACGAGGAGTGCCAGGGCGGTCGCGATCAGCGCCGCCGCCAGCGATACGCTGGCGCTGTTGAGACTCAGGTCGGCGAAGCCGCGGCTGGCGAGGAGGCCGCTGTCGAGCGTGTATTTGAGCAGCACGAACACCGGCAGCAGAAAACCGAGGACCACAGGCAAGGCGCAGGAGAGCCATGCCAGCAGCGCGCGCCAGCCCTCGAGACGGATTGCCTCGGCATGACTTTGATCGCGCGGATCGGGGCTGCCCCGGCGGCTCAGGCTCTCGGCCGTGACGAGCAGGGCGACAAACAACAGCATCAACGCGGCGAGCCTGAGTGCGGCCGACTTGTCGCCAAGTCCGAGCCAGGTTCGGAAGATACCTGTGCTGAGCGTTGGCACGGCAAAATAGTCGACAACGCCAAAATCGGCCAGTGTCTCCATGAGCACCAGCGCCAGCCCGCCCGCAATGGCCGGGCGCGCGGCGGGCAGGGCAACGCGCCAGAAAGCGGCAAACGCAGAAACGCCCAGTACGCGCGCTGCATTGAACTGCATGTGCGAACGTCGCGCAAAGCTGGTTCGCGCGAGCAAATAGACGTAGGGATACAGCACCAGCGCGAGCATGACGGCTGCGCCGGGCAGCGAGCGGATGCCCGTCACCGCCAGCTGGTCGAGTCCCAGTCCGAACAGCTCGCGGAGTCCGCTCTGCACGGGACCGGATACGTCCAGAAGGTCGGTGTAGGCGTAGGCGACGACGTAGGCAGGCGCTGCGAGCGGCAGCACGAGCAGCCAGTCGAAGTGGCGTTTGCCCGGAAACTCGCAGGCGGCAACGAGCCAGGCACAGCCGACGCCCGGCAGCAGAGAAAGCACGCCGACCAGCAGCATGAGACCAAGGGTATTGCGGACGTAGCCGGGCAACACCGTGCCGGTAATGTGCTGCCACCCTGCGCTGTCGGGCGCAAACAGTGACCACAATACGGCCAGCAGCGGGACGGCAACGATACCGGCGGCAATGAGGGCCGGTAACAGCCATAGCCGGCTGGCGCCGCGCACGACAGTCAGCATAGACTTGCGCCGGACAGTCTTTCCCGACCGCCGGCTTCCCGGTTCAGAACATGTTGTTTTTCGACTCGATTCATTACACGTACGACAAGACACCGGTGCTCAGCGACGTGAGCCTCGCCGCTGCACCCGGTGAAATCACCTGCGTGATCGGGCCTTCGGGTTGCGGTAAGTCCACGCTTCTGAGTCTTGCGGCGGGACTTCTCGACGTGCAGGCGGGTGAGATTCGACTCGACGATACACTCCTGGGGCGCAAAGGTAAGAACCTGCCGCCGGAGCAGCGCCCCGTAGGGCTCGTCTTCCAGGAGGGCGCGCTGTTTCCGCACATGACCGTGGCGGAGAACGTGGGCTTCGGCGTCAGCGAGCGAGAGCGTAGCGCACGTGTTGCCGGGCTGCTAGCGCTCGTGGGTCTCGACGCCGAAGCTCGTCGCTACCCGCACACCCTGTCCGGGGGGCAGCGGCAGCGGGTTGCGCTTGCGCGAGCATTGGCGCCCGCGCCTGAGGCACTGCTCTTCGACGAGCCCTACGCCAACCTCGACCAGGAGCTGCGTCGTTCGCTGCGCCGCGAAGCACGCGACACCGTGCGCGAAAGCGGCACGGTCGGGGTGTTCGTCACCCACGACCCTGAAGACGTCATGGCGCTTGCCGATCGGGTCGTCGTGCTGAGGGAGGGTGCGGTGCAGCAGACCGGTACGCCGCGTGAACTCTTCGACAGCCCTGCGAACGCCATGGTCGCTCGCCTCTTTGCGCGCGCGGAGCGGCTCGAGGCGCGGCTCGAGGACAATCGGCTCAAGAGCGGATTTGGCGCGTGGCCGCTGGACTGTGTATCGCCGGCGTCCGATTCGTCGTTGATGACGCCGGGGTCGACGGTCGAGGTGAGTGTCCGGCCGGAATCGCTCTGCCTCGCGCGGGCGGACGAAGGTCCGCGTATCCACGACATCCGAATCAGCGGAGCGGACGATCTCGCCGAGCTCGTCGACAGCGACGGCGTGCGCTTGCTTGCGCGACTTCCCAGGCCGCACGATATTGCTGTCGGCAGCCCAGTGAGCGTAACGCCCGTGAAGGGCAGTGTGTTTGTGCTGCCTCGATAGTCTTGTGTCATGGGGCTGGCTGTCATCATACTCATTGCGAATGAGACTTATTCGCAATAAAATGCCGCGAGCCGGACGGCGCGCCAATTAACCAATGGAATCCGAAATGTCTTATCGCCTGTTGTTTTTATCGTTTGTTGTTGTGGGCCTCGCCGCTTGTGGCCGTGAGTCCGAACCCGCTGCAGAAGTGCCCGCTGACGGAAGCGACGGCGCGTCAACGGGTGTCGTGAACGTCTACTCGTCGCGTCACTACGACACGGACCTGAGGCTGTATGACGACTTCACGGAGGCCACCGGGATCGAGGTTCGCCTGATCGAGGCGGGTGCCGACGAGTTGATCGAGCGTATTCAAAGTGAAGGTGAATTCAGTCCGGCCGATCTGCTCATCACCGTGGACGCGGGCAGGCTCTGGCGCGCCGAGCAGGCTGGCGTGCTTGCGCCCTTGCGGTCGGACGTACTGGCCGAGCGGATTCCCGGCTACCTGCAGCATCCGGACGGGCTCTGGTATGGCCTGTCGACGCGGGCGCGAGTGATCATCTACAACGCAGCGGCGGGCAAGCCCTCGCCGCTCGAAACGTATGCGGATCTTGCGGACTCCGCCCACAAAGGCAACGTGTGCATACGTTCATCGGGCAACATCTACAACATCTCGCTGCTCGCCAGCATGATTTCGAGGCAGGGACCTGAAGCTGCGCAGGAGTGGGCAGAGGGTGTGGTTGCCAATTTTGCGCGGCCGCCGCAGAGCAACGACACCGGGCAGATTCGTGCCGTCGCGAGCGGTGAGTGCGGCATTGCGGTCGTCAATACCTACTATCTCGCGCGGCTTGCCGCTTCCGCGGACGAAGCGGATCGCGCCGTTGCTGCGGCGGTCGGCGTTGTGTTCCCGGACCAGGAAGGCAACGGCACGCATGTCAACGTCAGCGGTGCCGGGCTCGTCAAGACGTCTCCCAACCGCGACAACGCGATTCGTTTTCTCGAGTACCTGTCGAGCGAGAGCGCGCAGCGCTACTTCGCCGACGGCAACCATGAGTATCCTGCGGTCAGCGGCATGCCGGGTTCGCCGCAACTGTCAGCGCTGGGTGAGTTTTCGCCCGACACTCTCGATGCCGCGGAACTGGGCATACACCAGGCCGAGGCGGTCAAGGTATTCGACCGCGCGGGCTGGCGTTGAGCGGAGCAGCGCAGAGCCGATACCCGACCGCGCGGGCTTGCTTCAGTCGGCGGCGAATTCAGCCAGTTCGAAAGACCAGTTGTACGGCGCGGTCACAACACCTTTGACGTACAGATAGTCGCCGTCGGTTGTCACCCAGTAGTCGTAGGGTGGGTGACCGTGGTTCGTTTCGACGATGGCGAAGTGGTGGCACTCGAATTCGCCGGCCGGCACGGCCACGGTCTCGACGCCAAAATACTCGAGACCGCTGTTCGAACGCGCAAACGCCGGGCCCGTCGCGCCGCGGTGGTCGACAGAGGTGAGCAGGTTGTCTTCGAACCGCTGCACGCCGGGTCCCTTCGAGTAGTCGAAGCGCGCCGTGAGCCACGCGTCCGAGTTCAGGTTGTGGCTGCCGAAACCGCGCATTGCGCGGCTGATCGCCGCTTTGTCGCGAATCCTGCCTTCAGCCGCCGTGTAGCCCTCGTACTCGGCTTGCGAATCGGAGAAGCGATACCAGGTGCTGCCGAGGAAACGGTCGTCTTGCGTCAACCTGACATAACTGTCGTGAGGATGAAACTCGGCGTCCACGCATTGAATGACGTCGCGGATGAGCGGCGGTTCGTCGTGCAGCTCGCAGTAGGCGCGCATTACCCGGTGGCCGTCCGCGTGCTGTGTCATACGCCAGTGCTCGACTCCCCACAGGCGTTCCGGAAAATCGGCGTGGCCGTCGATGAAATAATCGATGCGGCCCGTCAGCCCGCGCTGTTTGATCTTGCCGTGCTTTCCGGTGCCGCTCGTATTGCTCAAGTGCTTTCCCCCGCAGAACTTATTGCGTAGCCTCCGCGAAACGAATATTCCGCGCATTGCTCAGGTTATGCTTTGAATCGCGACGATTTTAACGCCACCGTACAGCGGGCAGTCAAACGGCTGCCGGCCTGGGTGCACGAGGCGCTCGACAACGTGGAGTTGCTGGTGCTCGACGTACCGGAACCGGACATGGATCCCGAGGGCCTGGGCCTTCTGGGTTTGTACGTCGGCGTACCGTTACCCGAGCGCGGTGAATATCTCGCCGAGCTGCCCGACGTCGTGTACCTGTTTCGCGAGCCGCATCTCGAACTGGGTCTCGAAGGGTTCGAACTCGAGCAGGAAATCGAAAAAACGCTGGTTCACGAACTTGCTCACTACTTCGGGTTCGACGACGCCGAACTCGAAGCGCTCGGCTACGACTAGGCTCGAGGTTCACCCGGATTGCGGTCAAGCCGGCCGGACGTTCAGCTGTCGGACCACGCCTGCGAATGAATGTGGCTGATCTTGTCGTGAAGCTGCAGGCGAAAGAAACGCCTGAGTTCGCGAAACGGCAACGCGCCGCCGTCGCGCCAGCCACGGCACAAGCGATAGCAGTAACGCGCGGCGTAGTCGTTGGCTGCGCTGTAGCGGTCCTGCTCGGGTTCACTGAGTGCTTCGTTGAAGCGCACGGCCTCGAACAGCCAGCCGTGCACGTGCGCCAGGATGTGGTGGTTGTCCTGCTGCTCGGCGAGCAGCAGCGTCGCAATACATTTGTCGATCTCGGCCTGTAGTTCCAGCTCCAGCAGGCTGACGCAGCGGTCGCGGCTGGCTTTCCAGACCATGCAGTTGAAATGGCTAATGCCTTCGAGGACTTTCCAGAAGTCCTCGAGCTGATCCGGCTCGAGTGCTTCCAGTGGACGCAGTGCTTCCAGGCGTTCGAGCATGTCGCCGTCGAGGAACAACGACATCGACATCCCGTTGCGGTCCTCGGAGACCAGTAGCGTTTCGTCGGTGCCGGTCAACAGGGTGTCCTGACTGAGGCACTTTGCGAGGCGAGGGTCCGTAATCAGGTAATCGCGGACGTCGTGCGTGGCATCGAGCCGATAGATGGCCGCAAGCTGCTGCTGCAGTTCGGCCAGCATGTCAGCATCCCGTCCCGCGCATCGTTCAGCCCGGTCAGTGCAGCGGCCGGTTGACGAGCGGCACGATGCCTTGTTGCTTGAGGATCTTCGCGGCGCGACGGCTGCCGGTCTTGCGCCAGAGTTCGTACATGCGCAGCAAGTCTTTTTCCGAGCGGCCCTCCTCGTTGTCGCGCACTTCGTTCAGCACGTCCGTGAGGACGCGAAATTTGGTGGCCAGCTCGAGATAGATATCGGCGAAGGCGTTGCCGTGAAACGTGCCGCGTACCTCGTCGGAAAGCGAACCGTACGCGTTCTCGCCCATGTGCGTGTAGTAGTCGACGTCGACCGCCTTGTCGCGCAAGCTGTCGACAAAAAAGCCGGCAACGAACAAGGTCACGTCGCCAATGCGGCGCAGCATCAGGTTTCGTTGTTCGGGTGTCGCGGCGTCCGCCGCGTCAGCTAGCATTAGAGCGAGCGGGCGTATGCCGAAGACTTCGCCGTCGTCGTCATAGAAGTCTTCGGATCTCGAGAATAGCGTCATCATGTTGACGACGTAGTGTGTGGCATGCGGATCGACGTCGACACCCTGTTCCGCAATGACGCTGTCGATCGATCGGCGAAAGTAGTCCTGAAGGTTACGTACCGGCATTACCCGGCCATGCGCTTGCCGTTCACCCATGCACACACTCCTTTGTACTACATAACTAGCATAATGGAGTGCGTCATAACGTGATGCAAATCACCAAAGCCCCTTATGTTTTCAATGTGTTAACTGTTAGCAGACCAGGTTGCTTGCTGCCAGCGAACCGGCAGCTCCCGCTGAAAGCGCAGGATTTGATCAAGCAGTCCACTAAGCGACTTTCAGGCCGCAGTCGGACAACTGCGCGCAGGCGTCGCGCAACGCCGTGCGCAAACCCTCTTCGATCACCGGGTGATAGAAAGGCATCGTCAGCATGTCGGCAACGCGCATTTGTGACTGATGCGCCCAGGCCAGCAGGTGTCCAAGATGTTCCGCGTTCGGGCCGAACATCTCCGCGCCGAGCAGCCGCCCGGTGTTGGCGTCAGCGTAGACGTGCAGCAGCCCTTTATTCTTCAGCATGACGCGGCTGCGTCCCTGGTTCTCGAACGAGACCTTGCCCGTGACGATCCGGCGGTGTCTCAGTTCCTCGAAGCTTGCGCCCACGCTTGCGATCTGCGGGTCGGTAAACACGACGCCAAGCGGCGACCGTCGCTCGCCCGGTTGAACCGCGGGATAGTACGCGGCGTTCCGGCCGGCAATACGGCCCTCGTCGGCAGCCTCGTGCAGCAGAGGCCGCGTGCCCGTGGCATCGCCGGCGAGGAACACGTGCGAATCGCCAATCTGCATCGTGCGCTCGTCGACCTCGGGCGTACCGCGTTCGTCGAGAGGCAGGTTCGTGTTCTCGAGTCCGAGGCCGTGCACGTTCGCGCGGCGGCCGGTGGCTGCTAGCAAATAGTCGACTTCTATGCGTTGCGCGTCGTTTTGCTGATCGATGTAACTGACCGCAACACCCTTTTCCGTGCGTGTTATCGCGGTAACGTTGGCGCGCGGGTCCAGGAAGAATTCGTCGGCAAAGCTGTCCTCGGCATAACGTTTGAGTTCCGGATCGGTCAGCGGGCCGACCGTACCGTCAATGCCGAACAGGTGCACGCGGACACCGAGCCGGTGCAGGGCCTGACCGAGTTCGAGGCCAATGACGCCGGGTCCGAATACCGCAACACTCTCTGGAAGGTCCTGCCAGTCGAATACGTTGTCGTTGACGATCAGCCGATCGCCTGCCGCCTCGAACTGCCGGGGCCACACCGGCGACGAGCCGGTCGCAATGACAATGCGTCCGGCCGTGACGCGGCTGTGGTCGCCGACCCGCAGCGTGTGATCGTCCTCGAATATCGCTTTGCCCCGGAGCCGATGCGCCTCGGGAATCTCGTGCACCGACTCCACTACGAAGCCGACAAAGCGGTCGCGTTCGCGGCGTACCCGCTCCATGACGGCGCGGCCGTCGATTCGAGGTTCCGCGGCCTGCACTCCGAACGCGGGCGCGAGTCTGACCGCGTGCGCCGCTTCGGCCGCCGCAATCAACAGCTTGCTCGGCATGCAGCCTACGCGTGCGCACGTCGTGCCGTACTCGCCTCCTTCGATGAGGAGAACGTCAGCACCTCCGGCACGCGCCTCGCGATAGGCGGCCAGTCCGGCCGATCCGGCGCCGATGACGGCAACATCTGTGGTGAGCTCGCGCATGGTGAATCCTCTGAGTGATGATCATCGTTCGACACGGCAGCATGTTAGTACTGGCTATCTAATCGGTAAATTGGATTAAAAATAAGACTGTAAGCTAATAAATCGATGATATAACCCGAATCCAGCAAATTGCGGTTGCGAACGAGCTTGCCGCCGCCGGGTCGAGCTGGTATCCGCCGGGCACTTCGCCTACAGTTCGCCTCCCGAGCAGGCTAGCCACAACCTGAGGTCTTGAGCGCATGCGCATCGACGCGATCGCCATTGGCGAAAATCCCCCCGACGACGTCAACGTCATCATCGAAGTTGCCCTGGGCGGTCAGCCCATCAAGTACGAGTTGGACAAGGACGCTGGCACGCTGGTCGTCGACCGATTTCTCTACACGCCGATGGCGTATCCCGGCAACTACGGCTTCGTGCCGCACACGCTGTCGGAGGACGGTGATCCCATCGACGTGCTCGTCTGCAATACGCGTGAGCTGGTGCCGGGCTGCGTCATCAACGTGCGGCCAATCGGTGTGCTGATCATGGAGGACAACGCCGGGCAGGACGAGAAGATCATTGCGGTGCCGTCAACGCACGTGTCCCGGCGTTACGAAAAAACCACCGAGTATTCGGATCTTCCCGAAATCAGTCTGCAGCAGATCGAGCATTTCTTTGAACACTACAAAGATCTCGAGCCCGGCAAGTGGGTCAAGATCGGCGGCTGGCACGGCGCAAAGGACGCCCGCCGCCTGATCCTCGAAGCTGTCGAGCGGGCCGGTAACGACTGACCCGATAACGAACGACCCGGTAACGAACGACGATTGTCCCGCGCTACAGCGCGTCGAAAAAACGCTCCTGCATTTTTCGCTGTTCCGGCGTTGGCATCCGGCCGAGGCCTGCTTCGATGTTGTCGGCAACGTGACGTGCCTTGCTCATACCGGGAATCGCAACGGTTGCGGCCGGATGCGACAGCGCGTACTTGAGCAGGAACTGGGCCCAGCTGTTGCAGTCGAATTCGGCGGCCCACTCGGGCAGGGGCTGGTCGCCCACGGCTGAAAAGATCCGGCCGCCGCCGAACGGGCGGTTGATCAGCACGGCAATACCCTTGTCGGCCGCCATCGGCAGCAGCCGGTCCGCCGATTCACGCTGTTCCAGCGAGTAGTTGATCTGGATGAAATCCAGCTCGTGCTGCCGCATGACGTTTTCCATGTCGCCGTACTGGCTGGATCGATGCGTTGTAATGCCGACGTAGCGGGTTTTGCCGTCCTCTTTCAGCTCGCGGGCGAGCGGCACGTTGCTGCGCCAGCCGATCAGGTTGTGGACCTGCATGAGGTCGAAGCGGTCGACGCGGAGCTTTTTGAGAGAAGACTCCATCTGCGCACGGGCTTCGGCCGGCTCGCTGCGGTCGACCTTGGTGGCAATAAACAGGTCGTCGCGAACGCCGAGCCCGCTGATGAGATCGCCGAGCACCGATTCGGAGTTGCCGTACATGGGTGCCGTATCGACAACCGAACCGCCGAGTTCATGGAAACGGCCGAGCGCAGCCTGGAGCGGCTCGCGTTCGGACGGATCGTCGCCGGCCCGATAGCGCACGGTGCCGAGCCCAATGATCGGAACGAGTTGGCCCGACGCCGGAATGGCTCGATGGATGAGTTTGTGCTGTTCGGCGACGGCCGCCCGGGCGGCCAGGGAGCTCAGCGCGCCCAGACCCAGCAAGCCGTGAGTGAATTGGCGGCGATTGATACCTGTCATGCGAATCTCCTGGTAGCGGGACTTGCGATTCGGCGGCCTTACGCCGAAATGCGCGCGACATCCGGCAATTGTAGCCAGCAGCGCCGGGGATGCGATAATTCACTATAACCGACAATCATCGGCCAGCCGGGTTCGCCGCTTTCCGCGCTGGTCTGGGCAACGAGGAGATCTCGACGGGATGATTCGCAGTTTTCTGTTTGTACCGGCCGATAGTGAACGCAAACTTGCGAAGGCCGACGATGCGGTCGCCGACGCGCTGATCCTCGATCTCGAGGACGCCGTTCAGGCGGCTGAACGTCCGCGCGCCCGAGCGCTCGCGCGCGAGTTCCTCGCGAGCCGAAAGAACCGGGGCCGCGACAATGTCTGGGTGCGAATCAATCCGTACGATTCCGGGGAAGCGGCCGACGATCTCGAGGCCGTCATGCCGGCGGCGCCGGCCGGTATCGTCTTGCCGAAACCGCCGGGCGCCGATGCAGCGGTACGGCTCGCGCAGGCGCTCGACCGGCTCGAAGACGAGCACGCGATTTCGCGTGGGCAAACACGAATCCTGCCGCTGTGCACGGAACATCCGCGGGCGCTGTTTTCGCTCGACAGCTACATCGGCAGCACGCCGCGGCTTGCGGGCTTAAGCTGGGGTGCCGAGGATCTGGCCGCGGCGGTCGGCGCAAGCACCAATCGCGACGAAGACGGCGAGTGGCTGCCAACCTACACGCTGGCGCGATCGCTGTGCCTCATTGCGGCCGCGGCGGCCAGCGTGCCGGCGTTCGACACCGTGTACACCGATTTTCGCGACGAGGATGGCCTGGCGCGCTACGCGCGCGCCGCCCGCCGCGACGGCTTTCGCGGAATGCTCGCGATTCACCCGGCGCAATTGGCTATCATCAACGAGGCGTTCCAGCCCGACCGGCAGGAAATCGAGCGTGCCCGCCGCATCGTGGCACTGTTCGAGGCACAGCCCGACGCCGGTACGCTGGCGCTGGACGGCCAGATGATCGACCGGCCACATCTTTTGCAGGCACAACGCGTGCTGGCGGCGGTGGACGACGCGCCCGGGGACTGAGTACAAAACAACAACGAGGAGGGGATCGCCAATGGAAGTGCAGAAACATCCGGTCAGTGACGAGGTGCGGGAGCGAGCGTGGATCGATGCCGACCGCTACGCGGCGATGTATCGCGAGTCTGTCGAAGACAACGAGGCGTTCTGGGCCGAACAGGCCAAGCGCCTCGACTGGATCAAGCCTTTCAGCATCGTCAAGGACGTGTCGTTTGCAAAAGACGACCTGCATATCCGCTGGTTCGAAGACGGCACGCTCAACGTCTGCTACAACTGCGTCGACCGGCATCTGCCGGACAAAGCCGAGCAGACGGCGATCATCTGGGAGGGTGACGACCCGTCGCGCGATCTCACGATCAGCTACGCCGAGCTGCACGCTCGTGTATGCCGTTTCGCGAACGCCCTGAAGTCGCTGGGCGCGAACAAAGGTGACCGGATTACGATCTACATGCCGATGATTCCAGAGGCGGCGGTAGCCATGCTCGCCTGCGCGCGCATTGGCGCCGTGCACTCGGTGGTTTTCGGCGGTTTCTCGCCGGACGCACTCGCAGGCAGGATTCACGACTGCGAATCCAACATCGTGATTACGGCAGACGAAGGTGTGCGCGGCGGCCGCAGCATTGCGCTGAAAGCGAACGTCGACGCGGCGGCCGCGCGTGACGAGGTGACCACGCTGGAAAAGGTGCTCGTCGTGCGCAACACCGGCGGTGACATTGGCTGGGAAGACGGTCGCGACCACTGGCTGCACGAGCTCGAGGCTGAAGTCGACGACGACTGTCCCTGCGAGGAAATGAACGCGGAGGATCCGCTGTTCATCCTCTACACCTCGGGCTCTACCGGTAAACCCAAAGGCGTTTTGCACACCACCGGCGGGTATCTCGTGTACGCGTCGCTGACGCATCAGTACGTCTTCGACTATCACCCCGGCGACATCTACTGGTGCACGGCGGACGTCGGCTGGGTGACGGGTCACAGCTACATCGTCTACGGTCCCCTCGCGAATGCCGCGACGACGCTCATGTTCGAAGGTGTGCCCAACTATCCCGACTCGTCGCGATTCTGGCAGGTCTGCGACAAACACAACGTCAACATCTGCTACACGGCCCCTACCGCCATTCGCGCACTCATGCGCGAGGGCGACGAGCCCGTGAAGAAGACTTCGCGCCAGAGCCTGCGGCTACTCGGTTCCGTCGGCGAGCCGATCAACCCCGAGGCGTGGGAGTGGTACTACAATGTCGTCGGCGAAGGTCGCTGCCCGATTGTCGACACCTGGTGGCAAACGGAAACCGGCGGGATTCTGATCAGCCCGCTGCCGGGCGCAACCGATCTCAAACCCGGATCCGCGACGCGGCCGCTGTTTGGCATCGAGCCTGCCATCGTCGACGCGGACGGCAACGTTCAGGAGGGCGCCGCGAGAGGAAACCTCGTGATTACGGGCAGCTGGCCCGGGCAGATGCGCACCGTGTACGGCGACCACCAGCGATTCATCGAAACCTACTTCTCGACCTTCGACCAGCTGTACTTCACGGGTGACGGCGCCCAACGCGACGAAGACGGCTACTACTGGATCACGGGGCGGGTCGACGACGTACTGAACGTGTCGGGCCACCGTATGGGCACGGCGGAGGTCGAGAGTGCGCTGGTGGCGCATCCCGCGGTTGCCGAAGCGGCGGTTGTCGGCTATCCGCACGATATCAAGGGGCAGGGGATCTACGCCTACGTTACGCTGATGGAAGACGCGGCACCCAGCGACGAGCTGTACGCCGAGTTGCAGCAGTGGGTGCGCAAGGAGATCGGCCCGATTGCCAAACCCGATCTGATTCAGTGGGCGCCCGGTCTGCCGAAGACCCGGTCGGGGAAGATCATGCGGCGCATACTGCGCAAGGTGGCCGAAGACGAATTCTCGAATCTCGGAGACACGTCGACCCTGGCCGATCCGGGGGTGGTCGAGGATCTGATCGAAAACCGCATGAACCGCGGTTAGCCGCCCGCAACGCTGACGATCGGCAGCGGCCTCAGCCGTTGCCGGCTTTGGAGTGCCGCGCGGTCGTGTCGAAGTCGTTGCCGCCGTCGCGCTTGGCGTCGGCAATCTCGCGCTCGTACGCGCTGACAAATTCCTCGACGAACACCTGCGGGAAGCGAGCGCCCGCGCGTTCGACCATGACGGGATAGAGTTCCTGGTACAGCTGCCAGTACTTCAACTGGTTGAGCGCGCCAATGAGCGGCTTGCGGTCCAGCATGCGCTCGAAGACATCGGTCAGTTCGTCCGGATCGAAGCGCGAGGCGAACTCGTCGAACGCTGACGCCATGGCGCCGAGGAATGCATCCTGATGAAACAGCAGGTCGCGGCACACTTCCCGAACCGCGTCGCGGGGACCCAGGTATTCGCCTTCGCGGCCGACCAGGAGCTGCTTGATCGAATCGGGTGTGTTCTCCGACAGCTTCAGCGGATTGTTGCGTCTCGGCAGCACGGTCGTCTGCTCGAGCCGAAACGAATCCTTGAGCGTGGCGCGGCTGGCAATCAGCTTGTCGGTGCCGGCCACAAACTCCCGCAACACCTCGCCCGCGTTCTGCATGACCTCCGCCTGGTTGACGGAAGGATGCAGGTCGGCGCGGCTCAGGCCGAGGCCGTCGAGAAAACAATCGAACAGATCGTCCGCGTTGACTTCCACCCGTTGACGTTTTTTTGCGGGCGCTTCGGCCGGTGCCGCTTTCACAGACTGTGATTCGGCATCGAGTGGACTGTTGATCGTGACGCGGGCGCTGCCGAACAGCGCCGACTGGAATTCGTCGTCACCGGTAATCTCTTCTTCGTCGAGCAGCGCAATGCCGGTCTTCAGCGTGACCTCCGGGACCAGCTGCTCGATGTTGTCCGGAACCACCGTCGGCTTCGGCCCGTCGGGCGGCGTCAGTTCCTCACCCTCGTCGATCGTGACCGTCAGCTCGAAGTCGCCGAAGCGCAGCCGGTCGCCGTTGAACAGGCGCCTGGGATTGCCCTTGCCGAGCGGCTCGTGCTCGTTGTTGATGTAGACCCCGTTGGAACTCGTGTCCGCGAGGAAATAGGCGCCGCCCTTGACGTCGATCGTGGCGTGCCGCCCGGAAATGTAGCGATCCGGATCGGGAAGGATCCAGTCGTTCTCGAGCGCGCGGCCGATGGTCCCGCCCTTGTCGCGAAACACGCGCACGGCGTCGTCGCCGACGATTTCACGGTGTTCGCTCACGATTTCGAGCTTCAGCGGCATTTCCGGTCCTGTGCGCAGCGGATACCGGAATTCTCCCCGGAATACCCGGCAATCGCTGTCGAATAGTTCACATAACCGTTGCGCTTTCCCCGGTTTCGGCCGCTCATCTGGCGTCTTTCGACCACGCCACGAGCGAGCCTCGTTGGCCTTGCGGTGCGAAAACGCCCTCAATTCGCTGCCGATTGGCTACACTGAGCGCGCGCCGCCCGGAAACTCGCGGTTTCCTCAGGATTCCCGGTGAATCCGCCCCACAAAACGGCTCAAACGACGTCGGAGCAAGATGAAAAAGGACTCACTGTACAAGATCGCCTTCATGTGCAAAGGCCAGGTCTACGAGATTTACGCGCGCCGCATCGACCAGGGTGCCCTGTTCGGGTTTGTGGCCGTCGAAGAACTCGTTTTTGGCGAGCGCACAACCGTCGTCGTGGATCCGTCCGAGGAGAAAATCAAATCCGAATTCGAGGACGTCAAGCGGACTTATTTGCCGATGCACTCGATCATCCGCATCGACGAGGTGGACAAGCAGGGCAAAAGCAAGATTTCCAAACTGGAAGGTGGCAATGTCGCCCAGTTCCCGATTCCCGTTTACACGCCGGGCGATAAATCAACGTAAACCGCGGGCCAGCATTTCCAGCGCCTGGACGGTCTTGTATGATGCGGGCGTCAAGCTCCCCAACCGAAAGCAGATAGCAGATAGCAAGGCTCTCCGGTTTGTCCACACCCGCTACAGATTCCGAGCTCCCGCCGGCTGCCCATTCAGAGCCTCTTACGCTGCTGGAATTGCCCGGCCCGACGGCGCTTTCCGATTTTCGACTCGACAAGCTCAGCCGGCGCCTCACGGACCTCGATCCCGACGTTCGAGGCGTCAGTGCGCGCTACGTTTATTTTGCGGCGCTGGAACGGCCGCTCGACAACGGCGAACGAGCCCGCCTGGAGGCGTTGCTGTCGTCCGGTGAGCCGGTCGGCGAACTGATTGACGGCGCCCGTCAGTGTTACGTCGTGCCGCGCCCGGGCACACAATCACCCTGGTCGAGTAAAGCCAGCGACATTGTGCATGCCTGCGGTCTTGCGGCGGTCCGGCGGGTGGAGCGCGGCATCTGCTACGCGATCCGGTTTTCTCGGGCTGCGGACGACATGGCGCTCGAATCCGCTGCGGCGCTGCTGCACGATCGCATGACCGAGGCCGTGCTGCCCGACGGGCAATCGGCTGGCCAGCTGTTCGAATCCGGCGAACCGGCGCCGCTCGGGCGGGTGCCGCTAGGGGAAGACGGGCGCGGAGCGCTCGAAAACGCCGATCGCGAACTCGGCCTGGCGCTGTCCGAAGACGAAATCGACTATTTGCTCAAAGCCTATGCCGATCTCGGCCGGGACCCCAGCGACGCGGAACTGATGATGTTTGCGCAGGCCAATTCGGAGCACTGCCGCCACAAGATCTTCAACGCCGAATGGCGCATCGACGGCGAGCCGCAATCCGAACGCCTGTTTCCGATGATCCGTTCGACGACGGAGGCCAGCCCCGATGGCGTGCTGTCAGCGTATTCGGACAACGCCGCGGTCATCGAGGGTTCTTACGCATCGCGCCTGCTGGCGAATCCCGAGGACTGCCGCTACGAGCTCGTCGACGAGCCCGTGCACATTCTCATGAAAGTGGAGACGCACAACCATCCCACGGCCATTTCGCCGTTCCCCGGGGCGGCAACGGGCGCCGGGGGCGAAATTCGCGACGAGGGCGCAACCGGACTCGGCGCAAAACCCAAGGCCGGATTGACGGGGTTCAGCGTATCGCATCTGCGCATCCCGGGTTACGCGCAGCCGTGGGAGACCGACTTCCCGCATCCCGAGCGCCTCGCGACGCCGCTCGACATCATGCTCGAGGGACCCATCGGCGGTGCGGCGTTCAACAACGAATTTGGCCGGCCCAATCTGTGCGGCTATTTCCGCAGCTACGAGAGCAGCGTGCCGGGGCTGCCTGATCGGGAGATCCGCGGCTATCACAAGCCGATCATGATTGCGGGTGGCTTCGGCAACGTGCGCGAGGAGCACGCGCAGAAGATCGACGTACCCGTCGGTGCCGCCGTGGTTGTACTCGGCGGGCCGGCCATGCTGATTGGCCTGGGCGGCGGCGCGGCATCGAGTCTTGCGAGCGGGACGTCGAGTGAAGACCTGGATTTTGCCTCGGTGCAGCGCGGCAATCCCGAAATGGAGCGGCGGGCACAGGAAGTCATCGATCGCTGCTGGTCCATGGGTGCTGAAAATCCGATTCTGCTGATCCACGATGTGGGTGCGGGCGGCCTGTCGAACGCCGTGCCTGAAGCCGTGGATCACAGCGGCCACGGCGCGCGTATCGAGTTGCGCGAAATCGACACGGCCGAGCCCGGGTTGTCCCCGATGGCGATCTGGTGCAACGAGGCGCAGGAGCGCTACGTCATTGTGGTTGGCGACGATCGCCTCGACGAATTCAAGGCGCTTTGTGCGCGCGAGCGCTGTCCGCTGTCCGTGATCGGTACCTTGACGGGTGACGGTCAGCTGATCGTGACCGACCGTCACTTCGAAGAGTGTGCGGTCAACATGCCGATGCAAATGCTGCTGGGCAATCCACCCAGCATGACCCGCGACGTCGAGCGTGTGTCCGCACCGTACACGACCCTGGATTTGAGCGGCGTCGAACTCGAAGATGCCATCCTCAGGGTGTTGAGGTTTCCGGCCGTTGCCGACAAATCGTTCCTCATTCACATTGGCGACCGCACGGTCGGCGGGCTGACGGCACGCGATCAACTCGTGGGCCCGTGGCAGGTGCCCGTCAGCGACGTCGCCATTACGTCGTCGGGTTTTGCGAGCACAACGGGCGAGGCGATGGCCATGGGTGAGCGCACGCCGCTGGCCGCCGCGAACGCACCGGCGTCCGGGCGCATGGCCGTTGCGGAGGCTCTCACCAACATTGCCGCGGCGCCCATCGAGAGTCTCGGGAAGGTCCGGCTCTCGGCGAACTGGATGGCGGCGGCGGGGCATCCGGGTGAGGAGGCGCGGCTGTTCGACACCGTCAAAGCCGTGGCCGTCGGGCTGTGCCAGGATCTCGGCATTGCAATACCCGTCGGAAAGGACTCGCTGTCGATGCGCACGCGTTTTACGGCCGACGGCGAACAGCACGACGTCGTAGCGCCCGTGTCGCTGATCGTCTCGGCGTTTGCGCCGGTTTCGGACGTTACCCGCCACCTGACGCCCGAACTCCGCAGTATCGAGGAGCCCAGCTACCTCCTGCTGTTCGATCTGGGCGGGGGGCGCAACCGTCTCGGGGGCTCCGCGCTGGCGCAATCGCACGGCCTCGGCGGCGGCGATACACCGGATATCGAATCGGCGGCGGCGCTCAAGGGCTTCTTCGCGGCCGTGCAGGAACTCAACGAACGCGACATGCTGCTCGCGTATCACGACCGCAGCGACGGCGGTCTTCTAGCGACGGTCTGCGAGATGATGTTCGCGAGCCGCCTTGGCGTTTCGCTGAATCTGTCCGCGTCCGATCAGGCGCTGCTTGGGGAACTGTTCAACGAGGAGGCCGGCGCTGTCGTTCAGGTCGCAAAGTCCAAGCTGACCCAGGTGCAAATGGTGCTCGACCGGCATGCCGTCAGGGCAACGGCGATTGGCCGCGTCAACGACACGTCGGAACTCGTGATTCTGTCGGGCGATCAGCTCCGCGTGCGCATGGAGCGGTCGCTGCTGGAGCGTGAGTGGTCGGAACTCAGCTACCGGATGCAGTCGCTCAGGGACAATCCGAAAACGGCGCTGGAAGAATTCGATCGCAAGCTCGACGACGACGATCCGGGGCTCAACGCCGCGCTCAGTTTCGATCCCAAAGACGATCCTTCGCGGCCTTACCGCGGCCGCAGTGGGCCAAAGGTGGCGATCCTGCGGGAGCAGGGCGTCAACAGCCAGTACGAAATGGCGTACGCTTTCCTCTCGGCGGGCTTTACGCCGGTCGACGTGCACATGAGCGATCTGCTGGAGGGCCGCGACAGCCTGGCGAACTACCAGGGAATGATCGCCTGCGGCGGTTTTTCCTACGGCGACGTGCTGGGAGCCGGCGGGGGCTGGGCGAAGTCGATACTGTTCCACAACCGCATGCGCGACGATTTTGCCGCCTTCTTCGAGCGCAGCGACACGTTTTCGCTCGGCGTCTGCAACGGCTGTCAGATGCTGTCGCACCTCAAATCGCTGATTCCCGGCGCTGAACACTGGCCGCGGTTCGCGGGCAATGCATCGGAGCAGTTCGAAGCCCGGCTGAGCCTGGTCGAAGTCGTCGAGAGCCCATCGCTGTTTCTCGCCGGGATGGCGGGTTCGCGTCTGCCGATCGCCACCTCGCACGGCGAGGGGCGTGCCGTGTTTGCGAGCGAGTCCGCACGCTACGAAGCGTCTTACACAGTGGCCCTTCGTTACGTCGACAACTACGGCAAGGTTGCTGACCGCTATCCGGCGAACCCCAACGGTTCCGTGGACGGCATCTGCGGGTTGTCCAACGAGGACGGCCGGGTCACGATCATGATGCCGCACCCCGAACGCGTTGCGCTGAGCCGCCACAATTCCTGGCATCCGCGCGAGTGGGGCGAGGACGGCCCGTGGATGCGGATGTTCCGCAACGTGCGTGTGGCGGTCGGATGAGACCCCGGGGGAACGCGCGATCGTGAGTGCTGAAGGCGACACCCGCAAATCGATTTTCGGAGAGCTCGCGGATCAGTATCCTGGCGTGACCGCCCTGGTCAAAGCCCATCCGGCACTGTTGGTGTCTGTCCTTTACGTGTTCGCTTCCGCTATCGGCATGCTGTTCGCCTACAGCTACCTGGCACGTTTCGGCATCAACGTTTTCACCTACTCGCAGATTGGCGACTTTCTGCTCGCTTCGTTCAAGGAGCCGTTTACCTGGGGACTCGTCGCGCTTACCTTTGTCGCCGCGGCGACGGACGTTTCGATGAGCCGCCGGGTCGGGCGCAAGCCTCGAAGTCGCTGGATCGCCTGGTACGGAAAGCCGGGGTACCGCCGCGTCAGTCTGTTCCAGGCCTTCATTTTCGTTTTTATCTTTATCTTCGTGCACGCGTACGTCAAAGCTGAACAAACCTATTCCGGCAAAGGGACGCGCGTCGAGTTGCGCCTCCTGGAACGCGATGTACGCTACGACAGGATTCTGCTGGGGACGACCAACCAGTTCCTGTTCGTCTACGATCCCCAGCGGCAAAGAGTGTCGGTGTACCCCAACGAAGCCGTGGAATCGATCACTGTCGAGGTGGCGGCTGAACGCTTCGACTAGGCTGACGCGCGGTCGTTCTCGGCTTCCTGCACAAAAAAGCGTCGCACCTTGATCGCGCGCGACAGTTTGCCGCGGCGCACGAAACACTGATAGAGCATGTCTTTCAGGACTTCGAGCAGCATGCCGGCGGTGGCTCGATTCAACAGCGGCATTTCCTCTTCCTCGCCGCTTTCGAAGAGTATGGTCTTGATCGGCAGGAACGCCTGGTCGTCGAGGCCCGCAATGTCCTGCGCAACCATGACGTCCTCGAACGCGCGGAGTTTGCCGCCTTCACCCATGGCGGCAAAGGCGCTGACGGCGGTGCGCCGGCACATCGAGGCGAACGCGTTGAACTGGTTCCCGGAGTAGCAGGCCAGCGCCTCGCGAAACAGGGTCTCCGTCGGCTGCGGCAGGTAAGAGAACGCAAAGCGCTCTTTCGGCCGCTCGAGTTCGACGAAGTTCTGGTACAACTCGACGCTGTCTTCGCCGAATCGTTTGACGGCAAAGCGCAGGAACACCGGAGCGTGGCAGGCGTCGCACTGGTAGACGAGGCCGACATGCTTGGGCCGGTCGCGCAGCAGCAACCCGGCGCTCGGGATACTTTGCGGGCGCATATGCGCGAATACTCCGCAGTAGGGGCATTCGAGCGCAAGGGACGTGCCTTGCTCGCCGGTCAGGCCTTCTGTTTCGCTGATTGAAACGCTCATATCGCTCGCAGGTGTTCGCTTGTTGTTTGTCCCGCGGGTTGCGGGACCGCTTATGTTGAACCCTTGTCGTCAGTATGCACCAAGGCCGCCATCGCGCGACTTCGGCTTGGACATAATCCGCAAATAGTCGATGTGGACCGCTAGTGCGGTGGGCTCCGCTGCCACTCGTTTGACGTCTTTCCCTGCGGAGGGTTCGAGATTACTGCTGGCTCCAGCGCCCCAGGGCCTCGCGCGCCCGATCGTTCAGCGGCCGCGCGATCAGCGCGTCGCGGCTCATGCTCAGGCTGTAGCGAGCGCCGTCGGCCATCGGCAGGTAGGTCGCCGTGCCGTAGTAGGCGTCGACACCCGGCAGCAGTTTTGGAAACTGCTGGGCCAGCTGCCAGACGTCCAGCGTGTCGACCTCGGACAGCGCGTGTACGGATCGTTCCCGGGTTTGCTCGTCGCGGATATCGGTGTAACGACCGCTGAGCCGCTCCAGCTTGTAGATCGGGTCGAGGCCGAGAACCGTGGCGGGAGCGGTCCAGCTTACGACGCGGGCGTCGAGCTGCCACTCGTCGCCGTTGAGGGTCATGATCCGGTCGCGTTCACCTTCGATCATGAGCCGCGCCTCGAACGTATTGTCGGCGACGGCCATAAACTCGATCATGCCCACGTCCTGTTCACTAACCAGCCTCGAATAACTGAGGTAGCTCGTGGCAACGACGATACCGAGCCCGCCGACGGCCGCCGTCGTTACGCACCCCGCCATGGCACCGCCGGCTCTCAAGACACGCCCGCGGCGCAGCTGCCGGAAGCTCGAGACAACAAAATACAGCGCGAGCAGGCAAAACAGGACGGTGGCGGCAAGCAGCGTGTTCATGGCGGGCGTCAGGTCTCGAGACGCTTGTATTTGATGCGATGCGGGTTACTGGCGTCGGCGCCGAGGCGGCGTTTGCGGTCTTCCTCGTAGTCGGCGTAGTTGCCCGAGAAAAACACCACCTCCGAGTTGCCCTCGAACGCCAGTATGTGCGTGGCGATCCGGTCGAGGAACCAGCGATCATGCGAGATGACGACGGCGGAGCCCGGAAACTCGAGCAGCGCTTCCTCCAGGGCCCTCAGCGTTTCGACGTCGAGGTCGTTGGTGGGTTCGTCGAGCAACAGCAGGTTGCCGCCCGAGCGCAGCATCTTCGCAAGGTGAACGCGATTGCGCTCGCCGCCCGAGAGCAGGCCAATCTTCTTTTGCTGCTCGCTGCCGCGGAAGTTGAAGCGGCCGACGTAGGCGCGCGACGAGGTCTCGTAGTTGCCGACCTGAATCAGATCCTGTCCGTTGGAGATCTCCTCCCAGACGCTCTTGCTGTCGTCGAGGCTGTCGCGCGACTGATCGACGCTGGCGAGCGACACCGTATCGCCGAGCCGAATGCTGCCGTCGTCGGCATCCTGTTCGCCGGTCAGCATGCGGAAGAACGTCGTCTTGCCGGCGCCGTTTGGCCCGATGACCCCCATGATGCCGCCGGGCGGCAGATTCATTTCCAGCCCGTCGATAAGCAGCTTGTCGCCGAAACCCTTCTTCAGCCCGTCGACCTCGATGACGACATCCCCGAGCCTCGGCCCGGGCGGAATGTAGATCTCGTTGGTCTCGTTCCTGGCCTGATAACTCGGGCTCGAAATCTCCTCGAACTGCTTGAGACGGGCTTTCGATTTGGCCTGCCGGCCTTTCGGGTTGGAACGCACCCATTCGAGTTCCGCCTGCATGGCTTTCCGTCGGGCCTTTTCGCTGGCTTCCTCGTTCTTGAGCCGGTTTTCCTTTTGCTCCAGCCAGGACGAATAGTTGCCTTCCCACGGGATGCCGTGGCCGCGGTCCAGCTCGAGAATCCATCCGGCGACGTTGTCCAGGAAGTAGCGATCGTGGGTCACGGCAATGACGGTGCCCGGATACTCCTCGAGGAAACGCTCGAGCCAGGCAACCGACTCCGCGTCGAGATGGTTCGTGGGTTCGTCGAGGAGCAGCATGTCGGGTTCGGACAGCAGCAGCCGGCACAACGCAACCCGGCGGCGTTCGCCACCGGACAACTTCGTGACGTCGGCGTCCCAGGGCGGCAGTCGCAGGGCATCAGCCGCAATCTCGAGCTTTCGGTCGAGTTCCCAGGCACCGGCGGCATCGATGGCATCCTGCAGCTTGCCCTGTTCCTCGAGCAGCGCATTCATCTCGTCATCCGACATCGGCTCGGCAAATTTCATGCTGATCTCGTTGAAACGGTCGACTAGCGCCTTCGTCTCAGCGACGCCTTCCTCGACATTGCCGCGCACGTCCTTGGCCGGATCGAGTTCGGGCTCCTGCGGCAGATAGCCAATGTTGATACCGGGTTGTGGACGCGCTTCTCCCTCGAACTCCTTGTCGATACCCGCCATGATTCGCAGCAGCGTCGATTTGCCCGAGCCGTTGAGGCCCAGCACGCCAATCTTGGCGCCGGGAAAGAACGACAGGGAAATGTCGCGGAGTATGAAACGTTTCGGCGGCACGACTTTCGCCACCCGGTTCATCGTGTAGATGTATTGCGCCATGTGTTCGCGGCACCCTCGAGCTTGTGGAGGGCGCATTATCCGGTATGCTGCCTTTCGTGCCAAACACGTCGAGGGCCAAATGAAGGAACGTGTGCTCGTCTACAGGGGCGCGGAGATCGCGCGCTACGGTTTTGGCGATCCGCACCCGTTCGGCATCGATCGGCATGACGTTTTTCATGCCGAACTGGCACAGGCTGGTCTCGACGAGCGGATCGACTACCGCTCGCCGCGAAGCGCCAGCGTCGACCAGCTCACCCTGTTTCACACGCCGGAGCACATCGACCGGGTCTCGCAGAAGTCCGCCGAGGGCCGCGGCTGGCTCGACGAAGGCGACACGCCTGCCGTGGCCGGCATCTTCGAGGCGGCGTCGAGCGTCGTCGGCACCACCTTGGCGGCTGTCGACGCCATCATGGCGGGTGAGGCTTCGCGGGCATTTTCGCCGATAGCGGGGCTGCACCACGCCGGCCGAGGTCATGCAGCCGGCTTCTGCGTTTTCAACGACTGCGGTGTCGTGGCCGAATATCTGCGCAGCCGTTACGGCCTCACGCGTATTGCCTACGTCGACATCGATGCCCACCACGGCGACGGCATGTTCTACGCGTTCGAGGAAGACCCCGGGCTGTTGTTCGCCGATATCCACGAGGACGGCCGGCACCTGTACCCGGGCACGGGCGCCGCGACGGAAACCGGCAAGGGAGCGGCCACCGGCACAAAGCTCAACGTGCCGCTGCCGCCGGGCGCCGACGATCAGGATTTTCGCGCGGCCTGGGCGCAAGTGGTCGACTACCTCGAGGCCGGACGGCCCGAGTTCATCATCTTCCAGTGCGGCGCGGACAGCCTCGAGGGTGACCCGATCACCCACCTCGCCTTCAGCGAAGAGGCCCACGCGGAGGCGGCCACGGCGCTTTGCGATATCGCCAACCGGCACGCGAACGGGCGCATACTGGGGACCGGCGGCGGCGGCTACAACCGACAGAATCTGGCGCGGGCCTGGACGCGCGTCGTGCAGTCGTTTGCCGAGGCGGACGGCGCCGCGTCCTGAGCCGCTTCCGCGCCTCGACCCGCATGCGCTGACTATTGCTGCGGGTTGCTGATCGTCACCCGCGACTCGCCAACCTCGAACCGACAATCGGCTGCCATCGCCACGGAGAACGCGTTACTATTCCCGATTACCCGCCGCGCTGCCGCCGAACCGGAGACTGACCCGATGCTTGCCACCTATCCGACGATAGAATCCTTTGATCCCGAACTCGCCGCGGCCATGGCGGCCGAGTCGCAGCGCCAGGAGGATCATATCGAGCTCATTGCGTCGGAGAACTACGCGAGCCAGCGGGTCATGGAGGCGCAGGGATCGGTGCTGACGAACAAATACGCCGAGGGTTATCCGGGCAAGCGCTACTACGGCGGCTGCGAGCACGTCGACGACGCGGAAACGCTCGCGATCGAACGCGCAAAGGCGCTGTTCGGCGCGGACTACGCCAATGTGCAACCGCACTCCGGGTCGCAGGCCAACGCGGCGGTCTGCATGGCGCTCATCAATCCGGGTGACACGCTGCTCGGTATGAGCCTCGCGGAGGGCGGCCACCTGACGCACGGCGTCAAGGTGAATTTTTCCGGGCGACTCTACAACGCCGTGCAGTACGGTATCGACCCGGAGACGGCGCTGATCGACTACGATCAGGTCGAGGCACTGGCCAAAGAGCATCGCCCGAAGCTCATCATTGCCGGCTTTTCGGCCTATTCGCGGGTGGTGGACTGGGAGCGTTTCCGGGCGATTGCAGATGGCGTGGACGCGTATCTGCACGTGGACATGGCGCACGTCGCCGGTCTCGTGGCGACCGGTCACTATCCGAACCCCGTGCCGCACGCGGACGTCGTGACCACCACCACGCACAAAACCCTGCGCGGGCCTCGCGGCGGGCTGATCCTGGCGCGGGAAAACGAGGAGCTGACCCGGAAATTCAATTCGCTCGTGTTTCCCGGCACGCAGGGCGGTCCGCTGATGCACGTTATTGCAGCCAAGGCCGTTGCGCTCAAGGAAGCAATGGATCCGGCCTTTGGCGACTATCAGCAAAAAGTCTGCGACAACGCGAAAGTCATGGCCGAAGTGCTCGAGGAACGCGGCTACCCGATTGTCTCGGGAGGGACCGACAACCACCTGATGCTCGTCAGCCTGATCGACAAGGGGCTCACGGGTAAAGCGGCCGACGCGGCGTTGGGCAGAGCCAACATTACGGTCAACAAGAACGCCGTACCGAACGATCCCGAGTCTCCGTTTGTCACGAGCGGCCTGAGGCTCGGCACGCCGGCGATCACGACGCGCGGTTTCGGCACGGACGAAACGCGCGAGCTGAGCGGCTGGATCGCCGACGTGCTGGACTGCGTCGGTGACGAAGCCGCCGAGGCGGCAGCCATCGATGAGGTGAAGGCCAAGGTTCTCAAGCTGTGCCGCCGGTTTCCGGTCTACGCCTGATCCGCCGGCTCCGATTTCTGGACAATGAACCATGCACTGTCCGTTCTGCGGTCACGAGGAAACCAAGGTCATTGACTCGCGGCTGGCCGGCGAAGGCCGCCAGATTCGCCGCCGCCGTCAGTGCCTGAACTGCAACGAGCGATTTACGACGTTCGAGACCGCCGAACTGGTCATGCCGCGACTCGTCAAAAGCGACGACACCCGGCAGCCGTTCGACGAAGACAAGCTGCGTTCCAGCATGCTGCGCGCACTCGAAAAACGCCCCGTTGCGAGTGCGCACCTCGAGCAGGCGGTTGGCCGGCTGATTCATCGTTTGCGAACCATGGGCGAGCGCGAGGTGCCGTCGCGCCTCGTCGGCGATCTTGTCATGGAGGAGCTGCGCGCGCTCGACGAGGTGGCCTACGTGCGCTTTGCGTCGGTGTACCGACAGTTTCAGGACATCACCGAGTTCGAGGAAGAGATCAAGCGCCTGCAGAAAATCTCGGAGGCGGCCGCCAGCCGCGAACAGATGTCGCTGTTGCCCGATCTTCTCGATAAGAAGAAGACGTAGCCCACCATGTTCTCGACTGAAGATACCCGCCACATGGCGCGTGCCCTGCGGTTGGCAGCACGAGGCCGCTACACGGCGCAGCCGAATCCCATGGTCGGCTGTGTGATCGCGCGGAATTCGGTCGTGCTCGCGGAAGGCTGGCACGAGCGTACCGGCAGCGCGCACGCCGAGGCCGCGGCGATCGAGGCAGCCGTTGGCTCTCTCGAGGGTGCAACGGCTTACGTCACGCTCGAACCCTGTTCGCACCACGGCCGGACGCCACCGTGTGCCGATGCGCTGATCGAAGCCGGCATTGCCCGCGTCGTCGCGGCGATGCACGATCCCAACCCGCTGGTTGCCGGTAGCGGTGTGTCCCGCCTCGAGAAAGCGGGCATCGACGTGCAGACCGGGCTGCTGGAAGCAGAGGCGGAGCGGCTCAATCGTGGCTTCGCGAAGCGCATGCGGCACGGCCGGCCGTTCGTGCGGCTCAAGATCGCCAGCAGTCTCGATGGTGCGACCGGGATGGCCAGCGGCGAAAGTCAGTGGATAACCGGGCCCGCGGCGCGCGCGGACGTGCAGCGGCTGCGAGCCGAGTCGGGCGCGATACTGACCGGTATCGGCACCGTGCTGGCGGATGACCCGCGGCTTACGGTTCGTGACGAACTGAGGCCGCAGGATGTCGAACAGCCCGTGCGGGTCGTGCTCGATTCGGATCAGAGAACGCCGGTTTCCGTGCAGATGTTGCGCATGCCCGGGAGCACGCGCATCTATCACTGCGGGGACAACGTTCGCGACGATCTTGCCGAGGCCGGCGCCACCTTGGTGGCCGTCTCCGAGCACAAGCGCGGCGTCGATATTGGCGAGGTGCTCGATGACCTGGGACGCCTCGAGGTGAATACCGTACTTGCCGAAGCCGGCGCCACCCTGGCGGGCAGTCTTTTGAGCGGTGCGTATGTCGACGAACTGGTGATCTACCAGGCGCCGCAGCTCCTGGGAAGCAGCACGCGACCCATGCTGTCGACGCCCGGATGGCGGCGCCTACAGCATCGTCTGCAGCTCGATGTTACGGATATCCGCGCCGTCGGACGCGACCTTCGAATTACGGCACGACCCATGAACACGCTGGAGGCTTGAATGTTTACCGGGATTGTCAAAGCACTGGGCCGGATCGAGGCAATGACGCCCGCCGGCGGGGACATGCGTCTCGAAGTCACGGCTGACGGCCTGCCCTGGGCGGACTACGAGCCCGGTGAGAGCATTGCCGTGAACGGCGTTTGCCTGACGGCGGTGGAGCTGCGCGGCAACGGCTTCAGCACCGACGTGTCGCTGGAGACACTGGGCGTGACGGCACTGGGACAGCTCAGCACCGGCGACGCCGTAAATCTCGAGCCCGCGCTCAGCATGAGTGATCGCCTGGGCGGCCACCTCGTGTCCGGCCATGTCGACTGTGTCGCGACCCTGCGCTCGCGCCGCGACGATGCGCGTTCGATACGCCTCGAGTTCGAGCTGCCCGCCGAGTATGCGCGCTACGTTGCGAGGAAGGGGTCGATCTGCATCGACGGCGTAAGCCTTACCATCAATTCAGTAAAGTCAAATCGCTTTACGGTCAATATCATTCCGCATACGGCCGAGGTCACGATCATTGGCGGCTACAGGAACGGCAGGACCGTCAACATCGAAGTCGACCTCCTGGCGCGATATCTCGAACGCCTGCTGGCCAAAGACGACGGCCTCGATATCGATACATTGCGAGAACATGGTTATGCATGAAGCGTTCAGCCCGATCGAAGAGATTGTTGCCGACATTCGGGCCGGCAAGATGGTCATTATGGTCGACGACGAGAATCGCGAGAACGAAGGCGATCTCCTGATGGCGGCCGAAAAGGTCAGGCCGGAGGACATCAACTACATGGCCACCCACGGCCGCGGACTGATTTGCCTCACCTTGTCCCGGGAGCGCTGCGCGCAGCTGCGACTGCCGCTCATGGTGACTGAAACCGACATGTACCACGCCACCAACTTTACCGTGTCGATCGAAGCCGCAGAAGGCATAACCACCGGCATATCGGCACACGATCGCGCGCGCACCGTACTTGCAGCCGTCGCGGCGGACGCGCGGCCCGAAGACCTCTCTCAACCCGGGCACATCTTTCCCGTCATGGCCCAGCCGGGCGGCGTGCTGACCCGTGCCGGCCACACGGAGGCCGGCTGCGATCTGGCGCGCCTTGCGGGGCTGGAACCCGCCGCCGTGATCGTCGAGATTCTGAACGCCGACGGCAGCATGGCAAGACGGCCCGACCTCGAGCGGTTTTCGGAAGAACACGGCGTGAAGGTCGGAACCATTGCGGATCTGATTCGCTACCGGCTCGAGAAGGAACGCAACGTCGAGCGGATATCCGAAACACAGGTGGATACCGCATACGGCGAATTCAAGCTGATCTGTTACGACGATCTGATCAACCGCGCCGTGCACCTGGCGCTGGTCAAGGGTAATCCCGAGAACGAAGACAACCCGCTCGTGCGGGTGCATCTTCAGGACACGCTCGGGGATGTCGTCGGCGTCAGGAGTGAGGCGCTGGGCTGGCCGATTGCGAGCGCCATCGAGCGCATTGCCGAGGAGGAGGCGGGCGTCATTGTGCTGCTGCGTGAGCAGGAGAGTTCGCGCGAGCTCATGGAGGCCGTCGAACGTGTCGCCAACAAGCGCGAGCGCTCGCGGCACGCCGACATGGGAGACAGCGTGCTGCGCACTTACGGCGTTGGCGCGCAAATACTCCGCGACCTCGGATTGCACCGAATCCGTGTATTATCGGCGCCGAAGAACATGTACGCGATCTCGGGCTTCGATCTCGAGATTATCGAATACGTCTGAGAACCCGGTAACCATGGACAAGATCAAAACCACCAGCGCCGACCTTGTGGTCCGGGACGCGCGCTTCGTGATCGTTGCCTCGCGCTTCAACGAGTTCATCGTGGAGTCGTTGATCAAAGGTGCCGTGCACTGCCTAAAGGCCCACGGGGCGGCTGACGCGGACATCGAGCTCGTCCGCGCGCCGGGCGCGTTCGAAATGCCGGTTGTGGTCGAGCGGATCGCGGCCTCGCGCCGGGCGGACGGTATCGTGGCGCTGGGCGCCGTCATCCGCGGCGGTACGCCGCACTTCGACTACGTCGCCGGCGAGTGTGTGCGCGGCCTGTCCGCCGCCAGCCTGAAACACGGTATCCCCGTCGGTTTCGGCGTGCTGACCGTCGACACGATCGAGCAGGCCATCGAGCGGGCGGGCACCAAGGCCGGCAACAAGGGTGAGGAAGCGGCGCTGGCCGTGATCGAAACCGTAAACCTGCTGCGCCGGCTGGACTAGGCCCTAAGCGATGAGCAAGGCGTCAGCAAGCAGCGCACGCACCCGGGCGCGGGAGCTGCTCGTGCAGGCTCTGTACCAGCAGCAGATCGCCGGGCACGACCGGGCCGAGCTCGAGCGCCAGTTTCGCGAACAGACGGCTTACGAGCGCGTCGACCAGGAAATGTTCGACGAAGCGTTGACGGCTATCCTCGAGACTCGCGACGAACTCGACGCGTTGATTACCGGGTTCGTCGACCGTCCGCTTGAGCAACTCGACCCCGTGGAGCGGGCCATCCTCCTGATCGGCAGTTACGAGCTCAAGGAGCGGATCGATGTGCCGTATCGCGTTGTCATCAACGAGGGTGTCAACCTCGCCAAGCGCTTTGGAGCGCTCGACGGCCACAAATACATCAACGCCTGTCTGGACAAGGCCGCGCAGTCATTGCGCAGCATCGAAGTCAAAGCCAAAGGCAGTGGATGAGTTCGGGCTGATCGACCGTTACTTCGCCCGCGCGCGCACGGATGCCAGCGTGCGAGTGGGTATCGGGGACGACGGCGCCGTCCTGTCGCCGACGAGCGGCCACGAACTCGTGGCCGCAACCGACACGTTGATCGAGGGTGTGCACTTTCCCGAAGGCCTGGATTCCTGCGACATCGGCTGGCGCGCCGTTATGGTAAATCTGTCCGATTTTGCCGCGATGGGCGCAAGGCCGCGCTGGATGACCCTTGCGCTGTCACTCAGCGAGCTGAACCCGTCGTGGCTCGACGGTTTTGCAGCGGGTGTGTTCGATGCCGCCGCCACTTCGGACGTGTCGCTGGTCGGTGGCGATACCACCCGCGGCAAGAATCTTGTCGTGACCTTGCAGGTCATTGGCGAAGTCCCGGAAGGCGAGGCGATTTTGAGGTCGGGGGCGAGGCCGGGCGACCTCATTCATGTGACCGGTCATCCGGGAGACGCAGCCGCTGGCCTCGACGAGTTCGACAGCAGCGAGAGCAACTCGCGGCTGCGGCGCCGATTCCTGAAGCCCGTAGCCCGCGTTGCCTACGGTCTTGCACTTCGGGGTGTTGCGACGGCGGCGATCGACGTCTCGGACGGCCTGTACGCCGATCTCGGCAAGCTGCTCGCGGCGAGCCGGGCCGCTGCGCGACTGGACCTGGATCGTCTGCCGGTTTCCGAAACGCTCTGCTCCCGTTACCCCCGCCCGCAACAGCTCAAGTTTGCGCTGACCGGCGGCGACGATTATGAACTGTTGTTCACGGCGCGCCCCGGCGAACTGCCGGCGGCCGGCGACACGCCAGTGACCACGATTGGGGAGATTGTCGTGGGTTCCGGAATTCAGTGCGTCGAGGCGGGCGAGGCGGTCGAGTTCGACGACGCCGGTTACCGGCACTTCTCATGAGCGGGGGCGGGCCGTCAATGTGGCGTACCGTGCTGACCGATCCGGTGCACTTCCTGGCGTTCGGTTTCGGCACTGGCCTGGCGCCGAAGGCGCCCGGCACGGTCGGCAGCCTTCCGGGCGTACTGCTGTTCTGGCTGACCCAGGATTTCGGGGTTGTTGCGCAGCTCGGCATGGCGGCCGCCGGTTTTGTCTTCGGAGTCTGGCTGTGCGGGCTGTCGGCGCGAAAAATTGGCGTGCACGACCACGGCGGTATCGTCTGGGACGAGATTGTCGGCATGTATTTAACATTGTTGGCGGCACCGCCAGGAGCCGCCGGCTGGCTCGCGGCGTTTGTGCTTTTCCGGGCTTTCGACATCCTCAAACCCTGGCCGATTCGGGACCTGGATCACAGACTGCGCGGAGGCCTCGGAATTATGCTGGATGACCTCGTAGCCGCGCTGTACGCCGCACTGTTACTGGTTTTTTACAGGTGGCTTATGACCTGAATTGTGAGACAACATGGCCAGCCCCGTCAGCGAATTCAAGCGTCCGCCCGACGTGCCCGACAAGATCGGCAAGTACGTCATCATCAACAAGATTGGCAAGGGCAGCACGGGCACGGTCTATCTCTCGCATGATCCGTACTATCGCCGCGACGTGGCGATCAAGGTCTACAACATCGAGGAGGACGCCGATCCGGAACGCGCTCGCGTTTCCCGGAAAATGTTCTTCAACGAAGCACACATGGTCGGGATGCTTCAGCACCCCAACATCATGCCGATCTACGACGCCGGCGAAGAGGACGGTTCCTACTACGTCGTCACCGAACACATTCAGGGCGCACGCACGCTGGCCGCGTATTGCCGTCCCGATAATCTGCTTCGCGTCGACGACGTCGTCGAGATCATCTACAAGTGCGCCAAGGCGCTGCATTACGCGCACGGCCGCGGCGTCATCCACCGTGACATCAAGCCGTCGAACGTCATGCTCACGATCGACAACGACGTGCGGATCATCGATTTTGGCATTGCCATCGTTAACGATTCCGAAGTGTCGCGCATCGAGGGTATTGCGGGCAGCCCCAGCTACATGTCGCCGGAGCAGGTGCAGTCGGAGGAGCTGACGCCGCGCTCGGACCTGTATTCGCTCGGCGCCGTCATGTACGAGCTGTTGACGGGCTTCCGGCCGTTCCGGGCGGACAACCTGTCGAAGCTGCTGCATCAGATCGTCTACGCAACGCCGCCGCCCATCCACACTTATCGCGACGATCTGCCCGACGAACTCGAGCACGTCGTTGCGATGACGATGCAGAAGAACCCCGACAAGCGCACCGTGAGTGGCGCGGCGATGGCGGCCGAGCTGACACGGGTGTACAAGGATCTGCGCCAGAAGTACGACAGCCTGGACAACCAGGAACACTTCGATCTGCTGCGCACGCTGACCTTCTTCCACGAGTTCTCACACGCCGAGATCTGGGAGGTGCTGCGCGCATCCGACTGGCACGAGTATCGCGACGACGAGGACATCGTTCGCGAGGGTGAAATCGACGATCGTTTCTACATCATCGTGTCCGGCAAGGTCATCGTGCAGGCCAACGGCTCAGCCGTTGGCACGCTGGAGAACGGCGAGTGTTTCGGCGAGACCAGCTACGTGCGTGGCGCAAAACGCCAGGCGTCCATCAAGGCGGACGGCCCGGTTACGATTCTGCGCGTCAGCTCGACGCTCATGGAGCAGGTTAGCTCGTCCTGTCAGCTGCGCTTCAACAAGGTGTTCCTGCGATCCCTGATTACCCGACTTCAGGGTAACGGTGGGGCCAATACCTGAATCGTTCTGGCTGAACCTTCGATCGTTGTCGTGGTGGCCGTTGGTGCTGCCGTCCAGGCATGAATCTGCCGAGACTTATCCCGCCGCCGAACGCGAGTAAGTTCCCATCAGTCGATTCATGCCGATAACGGCCGGTTCGATCCGTGTGATCAGCTCGGGCATCGCGAGTCCGCTATCCAGGTTCAACGTGTCGTTCAACGCAAACAACCAGAAGAAGTAGCGATGCGTGCCGTGACCCTCCGGCGGCATCGGGCCGCCGTAGCCGTCGCGGCCGAAGTCCGTAATGCCACTCGTGTATTCGTCAACACCTTCGGGCAACGACGGTACGGAGCCCGGGATGCCGTACAGCAGCCAGTGAACGTAACCGTAGCCATCAGGCTTGATCAGCGGCGCGTCAGGATCGTGACAGATGAGCGCAAATTCCCGCGTGCCTTCCGGCGCGCTTCGCCAGGCTAGTGCGGGAGATACGTCCTCACCTTCGCCCGTATGGCGTGTCGGAATGGGCGTGCCGTCGGTGAAGCTCTCGCTCTCGAGCTGCATGTCTGAAAGGGCAAATCCCATGGTGTGCATCCTCCGTGTTGACGTCGTGATATGTGATGCCGGCAACGTTCGGTGCGGTGCGGGCAGTTCGATGTGCCGCAACGCCGTTTTGGTTTCCCTGAGCGTGCCGGTAGACTCGTAAGTCGGCGCGATCGGCCCCCGGGCTTTCGGGGAACGATCCGCTGACAGCGTTTTTAGCGAGAAGTGACGCCATCGGCAACTCATATTGCCAGTGGTGTTCGGAATCAAACCGGGAATACCCTATGCGACGACTGACTCTTACCACCGCTTTGCTGGCCATCACGCTGAGCGGCCCACTTTTCGCCGCCGATTTGTCGGCCGCCGTCAAGCGCGACTACGACGACTACCTGTGGCCGCTGTTCGATCATTTTCACCGCAACCCGGAGTTGTCGCTCGTCGAGTTCGAGACCGCCAGACGCATGGCGGAGGAGCTGCGCGCCGCGGGTTTCGAGGTTACTGAAAACGTCGGCGGCACGGGCGTCGTAGCGATGCTCGAGAACGGTCCGGGCCCCATGGTCATGATGCGCGCGGACATGGACGGTCTGCCGGTCGAGGAGAAGTCGGGACTCGAGAACGCGTCCGTCAAACAGCAGGAGGACCCGATTACGGGCAATCTCGTGTACACGATGCATGCCTGCGGTCATGACGTGCACATTACGAGCCTCGTCGGCACGGCGCGGCAGATGGCGGCACGAACCGACGACTGGTCGGGGACGCTAATGCTGATCGTGCAGCCGGCCGAGGAGCGTGTGCTGGGCGCCAAGGCCATGCGTGCCGACCGGCTGTATGAGCGCTTCGGCACCCCGGATTACGCGTTTGCGCTGCACGTCAGTTCATCGGACGTCGCCGGCGTCATCAACGTCGTCGAGGGCAGCCCTTACGCGGGTGCCGATACCGTCGACATTACGGTCTACGGTGTGGGCGCGCATGGCGCCGCGCCGCATCGCGGCAAGGACCCGATCGTGCTGGCGAGCAAGATTGTCCTGGCGCTGCAAACGCTCGTCTCGCGCGAATTGCCGCCGCGCGATCCCGGCGTCATTACGGTCGGCTCGTTCCACGCCGGCACCAAACACAACATTATCCCGGACAGCGCCACGCTGCAGCTGACCGTGCGCAACACGAGCCTCGAGACTCGCGAGATTCTGCTCGACGGAATCCGGCGCATCGCCGAGAACATGGGCAGAGTGGCGGGCCTGCCCGAGGACCGGCTGCCCGAAGTGGTTGTGAGCGCCGAGTCCGTGCCGCCAACCATCAACAGCGCGGAGCTGGCTCGCCGCCTCAAGGACGCCTGGACGGCAACACTCGGTGACGAGGCCGTCGTGAGCATTCCTCCCACCGGCATGGGAGCCGAGGACTTCCCCATTTTCACGATGGACCCGGCCATCCCGTCGGTCTACTGGCGGGTGGGCGGCACGCCGGCTGAAGACTTTGCGCAGGAAGAGGCCGGTGGGCCTCCAGTGCCGAGTCATCATTCTCCGCTGTTCAAAATTGCACCGGAACCGTCGATTCGCACGGGTGTGGAGTCCACGGTCGTCGCACTGCTGGAGATGATGCCCGCACAATAGTGTAAACGCGGGCGGCGTAAACGGCTTTCAGGAGGAGGTCGGGTATTACGCCTGCTCGTCGTCGAACTCCTCGAGACGTTCGCCGTCATCGTCGCCGGCGGCATCACGCATCAGGATCTCGACTTTCTGCTCCGCCTGCTTGAGCGCAGCCTGGCAGCTGCGAGTCAGCTTGATGCCTTCCTCGAATTTTTTCATCGCCTTTTCGAGCGGCAATTCGCCCGATTCGAGTTCGTCGACAATCTTTTCGAGGTTACTCAGGCTTTTTTCCAGGTTGACGGTGCTGCTCATCGTTGCGGTTCCTGTAGGGCACGGGGCTGAAAGCGGAATCAAAATAGTGCGTCGCCGCGTCGCTGTCTATTTTTTGAGGCCGCGGTTTCCGCGGGCGCTCTTCGTTGGTGCGTCAAATGCGGCTTGAGCCGCGCTCCGGACTGCTTCACACTGCGTCGGCAGCCCGGGCGGTCGTCGCGCGCTGCACTGAGCGACAGCGCAAGAGCACAAATTGACTCATGTGCAAAAGGACTCTAAAGTCTTCGCTCATTAGACTCGTTCTAAATGATAACAGTTCTCATCAAAAGGATCGATCATGTCTCTCAAAGGCAGCAAAACCGAAACCAATCTGAAAGACGCGTTTGCCGGTGAATCGCAGGCCAATCGTCGCTACCTCTACTTCGCGGCAAAAGCGGACGTAGAGGGTTACAACGACGTTGCCGCGGTGTTTCGTTCCACGGCAGAAGGCGAAACGGGTCACGCCCACGGTCATTTGGAGTACCTGGAGGAGGTCGGCGATCCCGCAACCGGTCTGCCCATGGGCTCGACGTCATCCAATCTCGAAGCGGCGATTGCCGGCGAAACGCACGAGTACACCGACATGTACCCGGGCATGGCCAAAACAGCGCGCGACGAAGGCTTCGACGAAATTGCCGACTGGTTCGAGACGCTGGCAAAAGCCGAACGCTCGCACGCCAATCGTTTTCAGAAGGCGCTGGACTCGCTGGACGACTAGAACCTGTTTTGCAATGGGTTTTCTTCGCCACGTGTCGAAAGTCACGGAAAAGCCAGGCGCCCTGCGCCTGGCTTTTCTCATTTGAGTTACATTTATGAGTTCACAACGGGAAGGCAGCCTCGAGGCCCCCATCCGGCATCCGATCGACTGGCGGTCGGACGAGTTTTACGACGACGCCAAACTCTTCGAGGAAATGGAGCGGGTGTTCGACATTTGTCACGGCTGCCGGCGTTGTTTCAATCTCTGCAATTCGTTTCCGACGCTGTTCGAAGCCGTGGACGAGTCGGAAACCATGGAACTCGACAGCGTGCCGAAGTCGGCGTACTGGGACGTCGTCGATCATTGCTACCTCTGCGACATGTGCTACATGAGCAAGTGTCCTTACGTGCCGCCTCACGAGTTCAATATCGATTTCCCACATCTCATGCTGCGCGCCAAAGCGGCCCGCTTCAAAGAGGAAGGGGCATCGTTTCGCGACAAGACACTGAGCGCGACGGACACCGTGGGCAAGCTGGCCGGCATTCCGGTCGTGGCAGAGACCGTCAACGCGCTCAACAAGACCGGTGTCGGCCGCAAGGCTCTCGAGGCGACGCTCGGCGTGCATCACAAAGCGCCGGTGCCGGAGTATCACTCGAAACCGGCCCGCGCGCGCCTCAAACACCTGATCGGCGAGAGCGGTGAGGGCGCGGTGCCGACGGCTGCGACCACCGGGAAGGTCGTGCTGTACGCCACCTGCTACGGCAACCGCAACCGCCCGGAGATGGACGAAGATCTGGTGGCGGTGTTCGGGCACAACGGCATTCCGGTGGCGCTGGCTGCCAGTGAAAGCTGCTGCGGCATGCCCAAGTTCGAGCTGGGCGATCTCGAATCCGTCGAAAAGGCCAAGGACGATAACGTTCCGGTACTCGCCGCTCTCGTCGACGAAGGCTGGGATATCGTGACGCCGATTCCGTCCTGCACGCTGATGTACAAGCAGGAATTGCCGCTTATGTTCCCGGACGATGAGCAGGTGCTGAAGGTCCGCGACGCCATGTTCGATCCCTTCGAGTACCTGATGCTGCGGCACCGGGAAGGTTTGCTGAAGACGGATTTTGCAGAGCCTCTCGGCAAAGTCTCGTACCAGGTGGCCTGCCATCTGCGCGTGCAGAATCTGGGCTTGAAGACTCGCGACACCCTGGAGCTGGTTCCCGACACAACCGTCGAGGCGATCGAACGGTGTTCGGGCCACGACGGTACCTATGCCGTCAAAAAGGAGTACCACGACATCTCCAAGAAGATTGCCCGGCCCGTCGTGAACAAGGTAAAGCGCGCCGAGGCGCAGTATTTTGCGAGCGACTGTCCCATGGCGGCGGAACAGATTGCTCAGGACATCGACAACCAGGACGCGGGCCACCCGATGAGCCTGCTGAGAAAGGCATACGGCATATGACCACAGCGCAAAAACTCACCCGTGACGATCTCTTCAGCCTCGAAAAATACGCTGACATTCGTGACGAGTTCCGCGAGCGCGTGCTCGCGCACAAGAAAGACCGGCGCGTTCATCTGGGCACCAACGCGGCGCTGTATTTCGAGGATCGCCTGACCATGCAGTACCAGGTGCAGGAGATGCTGCGCATCGAGCGCATCTTCGAGGCGGCGGGTATCGAGGAGGAACTCGATGCCTACAACCCGTTGATTCCGGACGGCAGCAACTGGAAAGCGACGTTTATGGTCGAATTTCCCGACGTCGAAGAGCGCCGGGAGATGCTGCGCCGCCTGCGCGGCGTCGAGCATCGGGTCTACGTGCAGGTGCAGGACTTTGATCGCGTATTCGCCGTTGCGGATGAGGACCTCGAGCGCAGCGACGAGGAAAAAACCTCGGCCGTACACTTTCTGCGATTCGAGTTTTCGCCGGAGCAGGCGGCAGCGCTCAAGGCCGGCGCGAGTTTCGCGGCGGGCATCGACCATGAAAACTATCAGGTCGACATTGCGCCGGTAGCCGATGCGACTCGCGCGTCGCTGGTTGCCGACCTCGCCTGAGCGCTCGTGCGGACTTTCTCACGGTGGTTTGAATCCTCGCCCGAGCCGGCGCGCAAAACCGGGGCTTGTGCACAGCCCGTGCAAACGGGCTAGAATCCCGCGATGCTTCTCTGGGCACTTCGCGAGCATTCCTGATCAATGAGTAAGAGTTACGACGCTAAGGACATTGAGGTCTTAAGCGGTCTCGAGCCCGTGCGCCGACGGCCCGGGATGTACACGGATACCGCGCGTCCCAACCACCTCGCACACGAGGTTGTCGACAACAGCGTCGACGAGGCGTTGGCGGGCCACTGCAAGAAGATCGAAGTGACGATCCACGCCGACGGCTCGCTGGAGGTTGCTGACGACGGCCGCGGCATGCCCGTCGACAAGCACCCGAAAGAAAAAATCCCGGGTGTCGAGCTGATCCTGACGCGCCTGCACGCGGGCGGCAAATTCTCGAACAAGAACTACCAGTATTCGGGCGGTCTGCACGGCGTTGGCGTCTCGGTTGTCAACGCGCTGTCGAAGAACCTGGAGGTGTGGATTCGACGCGGCGCCAAGGAATACAACATGAGCTTTGCCGGCGGCAAGAAGCGCGGCAAGCTCGAGGTCGTCGGCAGCGTTGGCAAGGCCAATACCGGCACCACGATTCGTTTCTGGCCGGACCCCAAGTATTTCGATTCTGCGAAGTTCTCGATCAGCCGACTGAAGCATGCGCTGAAAGCCAAGGCGGTGCTCTGTCCCGGGCTCACGGTGCGCCTGAAGGTCGAAAAGCCGGCGGAAAAGACCGAGTGGTGCTATTCCGGAGGGCTGGAGGAATACCTTCTCGAGGCCGTCGGGGGCGCCGAAAGACTGCCGTCCGAACCGTTCTCGGGCGCAATGAGCGGCAACAACGAAGCCGTCGACTGGGCCCTGGTCTGGGCTACTGATGGCAGCCAGGCCGTCACCGAGAGTTACGTCAACCTGATTCCGACCGCGCAGGGCGGCACCCACGTCAACGGTTTGCGCACGGGGCTCACGAACGCCTTGCGCGAGTTTGCGGACTTTCGCTCGCTGTTGCCGCGCGGTGTGTCGCTGGCGCCGGAGGACGTGTGGGACGGTCTCAACTTCGTCTTGTCCGCGAAGCTCGAGGATCCGCAGTTTTCGGGCCAGACCAAAGAGCGCCTGTCGTCGAGGGAGTCCGCGGCGTTTGTCGCCGGTGTGGTCAAGGACAGCTTCTCGCTGTGGCTGAATCAGCATCCCGAGACCGGCGACCAGATTGCGCAGCTCGCGATTACGAAGGCGCAACGGCGGCTCAAAGCCGCGAAGAAGGTCGTTCGCAAAAAAGTCACGTCGGGACCGGCGCTGCCCGGCAAGCTGGCGGACTGCACCTCGCAGGACCCGGAATTCTCGGAGCTGTTCCTCGTCGAGGGCGACTCGGCGGGTGGTTCGGCCAAGCAGGCGCGCGATCGCGCGACGCAGGCGATCATGCCGCTGCGCGGCAAGATCCTGAACACCTGGGAAGTGGATTCAGGCGAAATCCTCGCCTCGCAGGAAGTGCACGATATCAGCGTGGCGCTCGGCATCGATCCGGGTAGCGCCGATCTCTCCAACCTGCGGTATCACAAGATCTGTATTCTGGCGGACGCGGACTCCGACGGTCTGCATATCGCCACGCTGCTGTGTGCATTGTTCCTGCGGCACTTCCGCGAGCTGGTACTCGCAGGGCACGTGTACGTCGCAATGCCGCCGCTGTACCGGATCGACGTCGGCAAAGAGGTCTACTACGCATTGGACGACTCCGAGCGCAAAGGTATTCGCGATCGCATCGAGGCCGAAAAGAAGAAGGGCAAGGTCACCGAAACGCGCTTCAAGGGCCTCGGCGAGATGGACCCCGAGCAGCTGCGGGATACGACGATGAACCGCGATACCCGGCGGCTGGTCCAGCTAACCGTCAGTGGTCGGGACAAGACCGATCAGATGCTGGACATGCTGCTGGCTAAGAAGCGCGCGAAAGACCGCCGCAGCTGGCTGGAAACGAAGGGCGATCTCGCCGAAGTCTGAGGCTGTCGATATGCAGAATTCGTTGAACCTGGAAGGGACCAAAACGAGGGCACTGCCTTGCAGAACTCACTGAACCTGGAAGGTGTAGAACAGCAATCCCTCAAGGACTACACCGAGAAGGCGTATCTCGACTACTCGATGTACGTCATCCTCGATCGCGCCCTGCCGCAGATCGGCGACGGCCTGAAACCGGTGCAGCGACGCATCGTGTACGCCATGAGCGAACTCGGACTGTCCGCCACGTCCAAGCCGAAGAAATCGGCGCGCACGGTTGGCGACGTGATTGGTAAATTCCACCCGCACGGCGATTCAGCCTGTTATGAAGCCATGGTGCTCATGGCGCAGGACTTTTCCTATCGCTATCCCATAGTGCTCGGGCAGGGCAACTGGGGATCGACGGACGATCCCAAGTCGTTCGCCGCAATGCGCTATACCGAATCGAAACTCACGCCGTACGCAAAAAGCCTGCTGCAGGAACTCGGTCAGGGTACGGTCGACTGGGTGCCGAACTTCGACGGCACGCTGAGCGAGCCGGCGCTCCTGCCGGCCCGTCTGCCGAACCTGCTGCTGAACGGCACGACCGGAATTGCAGTTGGCATGTCGACCGACGTGCCGTCGCACAATCTGAACGAAGTCGTCAGTGCGCTCGTGCATCTGATCGACAAGCCGAAGGCCTCGGTTGCCGATCTCATGAAACATGTTCGAGCCCCGGACTTCCCGACCGGTGGCGAGATCGTGTCGCCGGCGGCGGATATTCGCGAGATTTACGAGACGGGTAACGGCACGCTCAGGGTGCGCGCGAAGTATCGGATCGAAGACGGCAACATTGTGATTACGGAACTGCCGTTCCAGGTGTCCGGCAGGAAGATCCAGGAGCAGATTGCCCTGCAAATCACGAGCAAGAAGCTGCCGCAGGCGACCGACATTCGCGACGAGTCGGACCTCGAGGAGCCCACCCGGCTGGTCATCGACAAGAAGCGCGGTGTCGATCCCGAACAGCTCATGTCGCACCTGTTTTCGACGACGTCGCTCGAGCGCACCCTGCGGGTCAACATGAACGTCATTGGGCTGAACGGACGGCCGCGTCTGTTCAACCTTGCCGAGTTGCTGACCGAGTGGCTCAAGTTTCGCAAGGAGACGGTGCGGCGGCGTCTCGAACACCGTCTCGGCATCGTTCGCGACCGTCTGCACATCCTGGACGGGCTGCTGGTTGCTTACCTCAATATCGACGAGGTGATTGCGATCATTCGCAGCGAAGACGAGCCGAAGCCGGTTCTGATGAAGCGCTTCAAGCTCAGCGATATCCAGGCCGAAGCGATCCTCAACCTGCGCCTGCGCAATCTCGCGAAGCTCGAAGAGATGAAGATCCGCGGCGAGCAGGACGAACTGAACGAAGAGCGCGATGTGCTCGAGAAAACCCTGAAGAGCGCTGCGCGTCTGAAAACGCTCATCAAGAAGGAACTGCTCGCCGACGCCGAAGCTTACGGTGACAGCCGGCGGACGGACGTCGTCGAGCGCGAGGCGGCGCAGGCGCTCGACGAAACGGAACTCGTGTCGAGCGAGCCCGTGACGATCGTGCTGTCGAAGCGGGGTTTCGCGCGCGCGGCGAAAGGCCACGAAATCGACCCGCAGGCGTTGTCTTACAAATCCGGGGACGGCTTCCTGGCGGCTGCACAGGGACGCAGCAACCAGCTGGCGATGTTCATCGACAGCACGGGCCGCGTGTACAGCGTAATGGCGCATACGCTGCCCTCGGCGCGAGGGCAGGGTGAACCGCTGTCCGGTCGATTCAAGCCACCCGATGGTTCCGCGTTCTGCGGCGCCATGATCGGCGGCACGGACGACCGCTACGTACTCGCAAGCGACGCCGGTTACGGGTTTGTTGCGAAGCTCGGCGAACTCGTGTCGCGCAACAAGGCCGGAAAGGCCGTACTCCGCGTGCCCGCCGGCGGCCGGTCCGTGGTGCCTGCCACGATTCCGGAAGGACGCGAGTGCCTCGTCGCCGCCGTGAGTTCGATAGGCCGTCTCCTGATGTTCGAAATGGACGAATTACCCGAACTCGGCAAGGGCAAGGGTCTGAAGCTCATCAACATCCCGAGCAAGAAGTATCAAAGCGGCGATGAACGCCTCGTGGCGATTGCGGTGGTGCCCGAAGGTGGCGATCTTCGCGTCGTCACCGGCAAGCGGACCATGACCATCAAGTGGGACGACTCCGATCCCTACTACGGCGAACGTGCGCTGCGCGGTGGTCTGTTGCCCAAAGGCTGGCGGGCCGTCGAACGGCTGGAGGCCGTCGACAACGATGCCGACTAACGGCTTTTCTTAGCCGCCCCGTTTACCGCCTTCGACGCGGAGCTTGGCCGTAACCTCAGCCGTGTCGTCCTGAGCGGGCAGTTCCTGCGTGACGTCCTCGAGCGGCAGCCGGGCCGTGAGTTCCTCGGTCAGGCCGGTCGCGTCCGCCGCGATTTCAGAATCGTCGTCGTTACCGGCCGGCATGTTGGCCGTGAGATCGAGTTCCGTGACGCTCGCAAGCGGGAGTGCCGTCGTCTCGTCGTTCGCCAGCGTCTCGTCTGCCAGCGTTTTGGATTCGACTGTATCCGCTGCTTCTGCTTCCGCGGGCTCGTCGTCGTGCATGCTGTGCTCGAGTTCGCGGGCAGCGCGCTCGATTTCCTTGTTCAGCGCCTGGGTTGCCGTCAGCTCGTCCTCGTAATCCTGCTCGAGAATCTGATAGTCGATTTCCTGACTGAGCGTGTAGCTTTCCTCGTCTTCGACACTGTCGCCTTCGTCCACGACAACCGCTCCGAAATCGCGCTGCGTGGCATCTTCCGGACGCGGCATCTTCGTGGCATCGACAATGACCGACATATCGTATTCGTCTTCGTCTTCCTCGGGGAGCACTTCGCTTTCGAGAATGGACGCAGTGCGCTGCGGCGGCGGAAGGATGTCCGTTTCCGCGGTGTCGCCTTTGTCCTCGAGGTTCGCCTGTGCGTCGAAGTCGAAGTCGAGTTCGTCGCCAGTGGTTGCTGCCTCGCCCGAGAGGCCGCTGCCGGCAACGAGGTCGGCGTCGAGCGCGGGATTTTCCTCGGTCGGCGAATCGTCCGACAGATCGAAGTCAATGCTCTCGCCATACTCACTGCCAGGCGCGCTAATGACTTCGACTTCGATGGAGTCTTCCTCCGCGTAGCGGTCCCTCGGGTGCGGAGCGGGGCGGTCGGCCACCGGTGCCGGCACGGGATCTACGGGCTGCCTGCGGCGACGGAAGAAGAACAGGCCGGTAATCAACGCCAGCGCGCCACCGAGCGTCCACCAGACAACGCCCGTGTCCGAAGCCGGGGCTTCGATCCTCGTGGACAGCGTGTCGCTCGTTCTGCCTTGCGTCGAACGCTCGATGGTTTCGGCAGCAGGGGCAGGGGCCGGAGCCTGGGTAATGGGTGTAATCGGTGTTGCGACCGCAGCCGATCCTGCGTTGCCGCTGGCTTCAGCCGAAACGACGCTCGGATCAATGACCGTATCCACGCTGTTGCCGGCGAAAGGGTTCTCGGCGTTGAGCGAGCCGTCAACGGCAGCCTGAGTGCTTACGCCGGCAGGTTCCAGGTAAGCCGTATCGTCGCTGGCCGCGGTCGATACCGACGTGGCAGACCGGGCTTCCGGCTCGTTGGCGAACTGCGTGCCGACTTCACCGAGCGCTGTGCCCAGGGGAATGGTCAGCAGGCTGCCTGCCTTGAGGCGGTTCGGGTCGTTGTCGATGAACGCCTGCGGGTTGGCGGCAAAGATGGCGTTGACCGCCTGCCACAGACCAACCTGCCGTCCTTCGAGTCTCGAGGCAATGTCCGACAGTGAGTCGCCGGGCTGCACCCGGTAGCGGCTTCCGGTAACGATGGTCGGTTTCGCTGACGACGCTGCGGCCTTCGGCGCCGCCTGTGCAGGAGCTGCCTGGGGAACCGGTCGGCGAGTGGCAACGGGCGCTGCCGTCGCGGCCCGTGCGGCCGGCTGCCGCGTTTCGGGTTGACGCGCGGCGGGCTGGGTCACGACTGTCGTGGGCTCGCCCGCTGTCGGTGCCGGGTCGACAAACAGCATGTAATCGCGTGCGATGTTCGGCGTGTAAGGGCACTGCACCGAAAGACGGGCAGCCACCAGCGGTTCGCGCAAGGGTGTGCTGCCGGTGAGGGAAATGACGCCGTTGGCGACGCTAATACGGGCATTGTTGAGCGCCGGCATGCCGTTGACCGAGGGAGCGGTGGCCAGGCTGACGCAGTAGTCCGCTATGACTTCGTTTGCCGCGAGCGCGTAGGCGATGCTGGCCCGTAACGGCTGCCCGAGATGCGACTGTACCTTGATCTCGCCCAGTTCCAGCGCGTGAGCGGGACTCAGGCCGCCGCCCGCGAGGACAATGGCCGGAATGATAGGAAGGCTGTGACGCCTGGCAAGAGTTTTCGATTTCACACGCATACCCCGGTTTCATGCCCTGCTTGATCCGCGCGTCGCGGTCGTTGTGCAGGTCCCGCAGATTCAGCGAGCAGTATATTTTTTTTGTCCGAGCGGGGCGCTCGGCTGGTTCCGGTTCCGAACTGTGACGCAGATCACATTTCGAACGTGTTTCGAGGGGTGTTTTGACGCCGGGTCTACGAGGCGCCGGCGGTGGAGAGTTCTTCCAGCGTGGTATGGCGACCGCTGTCCTGGTCTTCGAGCACCACTTCCGGCTCGTGTACATAATGTCCCTGCATGTAGTCGAGTCCGAGCTGGAACAGGACGGCCATGGCATTGGCGTTCTCAACGCGCTCGGCAATCGTGCGGATGCCTCGCTCGCGTGCGCCGGTGACGATCTTCTGCACGCTCTCCTGCATCGAGGAGTCCGTCATGAGGGAATGCATGAGTTCGCCGTCTATCTTGATGTAGTCGGGTTTGAGCAGGTCCAGGATCTGGAAGCGCTCCTGATCGACGCCGTAATGTTCGATGGCAAAAGCGACACCCAGCTTCTTGAGCCCCGCCACCAGTGATCGGGTTTGCTTGATGTGTTTCGCCGCGTCCCGTTCCGGGATCTGCGCCACCAGCCGCGAGCAGTCGAAGTCACGTTTCTCGAGTTCCTGCTGCATCCATGCCGCCGTCGTACCGTCCACAACCGATTGCCTGGACAGCCGGACAAACACACGGTCCGCATCGTTACGTTCGCAGAAGTCCATGGCCGCAACCAGCATCCAGCGGTCGATGTTCTTCATCATGTTGTTGCGCTCGGCGGCGGGCAGAAATTCGGACGGGAGTACCGAGTTGCCCTGCTCGTCGATCATCCGCACGAGTAAATCGAACATCTTCACCGAGTCGCTGCGGAGCCCGGCAATCGGCAGTGAGGCGAGCCTGAAGCGATTTTCCATGAGCGCTGACTTCAGGTGCTTGATCCAGATGGCGTCGAACTCGCGCTGTCGCGTGTCTTCGTCGATCCGGTCATTGAGCACGGCGGTGTTTCCACCCGCGTCCTTGCCGAGTTTCCAGGCACCGATCGTGGCTGCGACGAGTTCTTCGAGACTGCCGAACAAATCGGATACCGCGCACACGCCGACCGTGCAGGTCAGATGGCAGGATGTATCGCCGACCTCGAACGCGCATTTCTCGACGTGCTGGGCAAGCTGCTTGCCCCAGGCCTCCGCGTCGTTGGCGTTGCCCCGTTCCAGAAGCACCATAAGCGAGGTGCCTTCGAAGCGGCCGGCGACGTCACGCGGGTGCAGGCGTTTGCGGACTTCCTCGGCGAACTGGCCTAAGACCTCTTCAGAGTCGAGATAGCCGATTTTCCCGGCGAGTTCGCCGAAACCGTCCGGTTTGACATAGGCGAGCACGTGCAGGCCGGATTGTGGCTTTCGCGACAGGCGTTTTTTCAGGCGCTCGATGAACTGCGAGCGATGAAACAGGAGTGTCGTCGGATCGCGCTTGAGCGCGTCATGAACCAGCTTCGTCGGTTCGCTCGCATTGGCGGGAGGGACGATCAGCACCTGCACGGCAGGCGTGCCGTCCATGTCGATCTTGCGGAAACTGAGACTCAGCTGGTCACCATCGCCGCCTTCGTGCGCCGTGCGCGCTTTCAGCACCTCGCCCTCGGCCCACTTGCCGGCAGTCGTGGCAATGAGCGCCCCTTTGATCGCGGCGTGATGTCCGGAATCGAAGCTGTCCATGACGGGCATGCCCTCGATTTCTTCGCTGCTCTTGATCTTGAACAGTTTCAACCACGCGTCGTTGGCGTTCGTGACGATACCTTCCGCGACCAGCGCAATGGCACTCGTCGACGCCTGCATGTACTCGTGCACCTGCTTGCGGTACTGGGTTGCGGACTGCAAGGTCGAGTTGAGCGCGCGCTCGACGCGGAGAGCGCGGAGTTCCCGGGACACGACGGCCTGCAGCCGGCGCTTGCGGCCAATCGACACCAGGTCGCAGGCGCCGTCCTGCATCGCCTGCTGAATGGACTGTTCGTCGGCTTGCTTCGCCAGCGCAAGCACCTGCACTTCGGGATCGAAACGGTCCTTCTGCTTGATGACGGAGCGTATCGAATCCGGGTAGCTGTCGCTGTGAAGGATCAGCAGTTCGATCTGCTGTTCACCGAGTGTCTCGTAGAGCGCGTCGGGACGGTTTACCCAGTGGCAGCGCGCAGCATGACCCGCATCGCGAAGCGTGCTGTTGATCAATGCTACGGCGTCCTGGTTCTTCGACAGAACGGCAATGGAAATGCTCTGCTGCGCGTTCAATAAACGGTCCTTCGAGTCTCGCGGCCCGCGCGCGTCTGCGGGCGCTCGATATGGAAAATCCCTTGCTGCGAGTCTAGCACTGCGCCGCGCTGAGCCACCGGGCGGCGTGTCAAAAGCGTGACTTGTTTCAAGTTTCGGCCGAGACGGCGAAACCTTGAGCAAAAACAGAGCCTTTCCTGCGCCCGCGGAGCGTTTGAGCATTGATCGTGCGTTCCGGTATCATTGCCCGAATTCCCTTCGTTACACCCACAAGCGACCGTCGCTTCGAGCGCTTTTTTTGCGCATCGAGCGGGTCAGAGCATAAGGAGCGAGCCGGCGACGCCGGCGAACACCATGGCAAGTTACAGCACCAACGAATTTCGTTCCGGGCTGCGTATTCTCATTGATCAGGCACCCTGCGTGATCGTCGAAAACGAGTTCGTGAAGCCCGGCAAAGGTCAGGCGTTCAATCGAGTCAGGATCAAGAATCTCAAGACCGGCAAGACGGTCGACAAGACCTTCAAGTCGGGCGAGAGTGTCGAGGCGGCCGACGTAATGGATACGGAGATGCAGTATCTCTACACCGACGGCGAGTTCTGGCATTTCATGGTGCAGGACACCTTCGAGCAGTATGCGGCGGACGCCGCCGCCGTTGGCGATGCCAAAGACTGGCTGTCGGACGGTGACGTTTGCCAGATTACGCTCTGGAACAACTCGCCGATAATCGTCGAGGCGCCGAATTTTGTCGAGCTCGAAATCACCGAAACCGACCCCGGCGTAAAAGGCGACACGGCAAGCGGCGGCGTCAAGCCCGCCACCTTGTCCACGGGCGCCGTCGTGCGCGTGCCGCTGTTCGTGGATCAGGGTGAAGTCATTCGGGTCGACACCCGCTCGCGGGAATACGTGTCTCGCGTCAAGTAGCGCGGCCCACCGGAGCGAGTGTTGCGAGCAGCAGGCCGCACATGGCTTCGATGCCGGCCTGATCTTCTTCGCTGAATCGGTCCGTCAGCGGGCTGTCGATATCGAGTACGCCGAGCAGCTTGTCGCCCAGGATCAGCGGCACCACGAGTTCCGATCGGGAAGCGATATCGCAGGCAATGTGCCCCGGAAAAGCGTGCACGTCCGGCACGCGCTGCGTTTTGCGGCTTGCCGCCGCCGTGCCGCATACGCCTTTGCCAAGCGCAATGCGCGTGACGGCGGCGAGACCCTGAAACGGGCCCAGCACGAGTTCGTCGCCGCGCATGACATAGAAGCCCAGCCAGTTGACGTCGTCGAGACCGTTGTAGAGCACGGCAACGAAGTTTGCCGCGTTTGCGAGCAGGTTCTGCTCTTCCCCGAGCGTTTGCGCGAGCTGCGACTCGAGCAGCGCGTAGTTGGTTTCAGTCATGTTCGACTCCGGAGCGAAGCGTAAGTACCTGGGCGATGTCGTCGACACCTTCGTAGAGCATGTGCAGACGCTCGAAACCGAGAGCCACACCTGCACATTCTGGCAGGCCGTGTTCGAGCGCGGCAAGCAGCGCCTCGTCGATCGGCGTCACGGGCTGCCCGTGCTGACGCCTGCGTTCGAGTTCGGCTGAGAAACGCTGCCGCTGCTCGTCCGCATCGAGCAGTTCCACGTAGCCGTTGGCCAGTTCGATGTCTCCGAGGAAAACCTCGAAGCGGAGCGCAAAGCGGGGGTCCTTCGGGTCGAGCCGCGCGAGTGCTGCCTGCGACGCCGGGTAGTGACTCAGAATCGTCAGGCTGTGGCTGTCGAAACCCGGGGCGATCCGAGAGCTGAGCAGCAAATCCAGCCAGGCGTCGCGGTCGTCGCCCAGCGATGCCTCGAGCCTCTCGTCAGCCTCGGCAGCACTGGCGAGCGTGTCGATACTGTCGTCGAGAGCGTCGATGCCGAGCGCCGAGGCGAAGGCGTCCGCGTACCGCAGGTGGCGGGCGCCGGACGCAAGTTCGGGTTGCTCCAGAACCTCGGCAATCAGCTCGGTGGTCTCGTTGGCCATTGCCGTCAGGTCGAAGCCACGCCGATACCATTCGATCAGCGTGAACTCGGGTTCGTGTCTGCGGCCCTGTTCGCCGCCGCGAAACACCCGGGCAACGCAGAAAATGTCCGGGTAGCCGCCGGCCAGCAGGCGTTTCATCGCGAACTCGGGGGATGTGTGCAGAAAGCGAGGCGCCCCGCGATCCGTTGCAGGATCAACCTCAAGCGATTCGATGTTGGGATCGCAGCCGGCTGCTCCGCTGAGCGCGGGCACGTCGACTTCGAGCACGTCGCGCGACGCAAAAAATCGCCGCACCACTGCCAGGCGTTCGGCACGCCGGCGAGCTGTTTCGGGGCCGGAACTCGGTTGCCAGCGCATCTCGTTTACGACGACAGCCTGCCTATACGCTGCCCCATGCGCAGCGTGCTGCCCGGGCGAAGCGCGTCGTCCCACTCGGCGCTGCCGTCCGGCAGCAGCAAGATAACGGTCGAACCCATGTTGAACCAGCCGAGCAGATCGCCCGCCTCGAGCGTTCGCGGATGTGAGCCCGGTTCGATGGATTCAGCGCTTCCGCGTCGGCGCGGGCGGATCTCGCCGGTCCAGGGTGTGCTGATGCTGCCGACGTTGAGCGCACCGACAAACACGAGCGCCGCGGGGCCGCTGGCGGTGTCGAAATGCATGACAAGGCGTTCGTTGCGGGCAAACAGGCGCGGCAGATACCTTGCGGTGGCGGCATTGACGCTGAACAGATCGCCGGGTACGTAGTGCAGTGCGTCGAGTTCACCCGCGAGTGGCGCGTGCACGCGATGGTAGTTGTAAGGCGCGAGATAGATCGTCGCAAAGCGGCCGTTCTCGAAAACACGCGCCCGATCCGTGTCCAGGAACAAAAGGTCGGCAAGGCTGTACTCGCTGCCTTTTGCCTGAAATACGTTGTTGCCTTCGATGCGGCCCGCGGCGCTGACCGTGCCGTCGACCGGTGACACGATGGCCTGCGCTTCGCGGGCGATCGGTCGCGCGCTGGACTCGAGGGCGCGCGTAAAGAACGCATTGAAGCTGGCGAAACCGTCGGGAACCGGCTCACGAACGCCTTCGAGATCGACGTCGTACAGCTTTACGAACCGTTCGATCATGGTGTTCTTGAGGCGGACGGAGCGCAATCGGGCCAGGCGGTACACGAGCGCGGTCAGAGCGTAGCGCGGCAACAGGTACTGCAAGAATACGAACAGGCGTTCGCGCATGGCGCTCAGTCGCTTGCAATCCGCGTATTGACGCTCAAGAGCAGCGTGTCACCGCTGTAGAGCCTGACCTCTACGGTCTCGAGTGATGCTCCGACGGGACGCATCAGCATCAGGTGTTTGCCGCCGCGTTCGAGTTTCAGCGTGGTACCGGGGTCGATGACCAGTGCATCGATCGGGCGCATGCGCGAGACCCCGTCGACCGTGGTGGTTTCGTGCAGTTCGACGGCTTCGAACTGGGGGCTTTCAGCACGCGTGACCTTGACCGTGTCTCCCGTGTTGTTGTGGATCTCGAAGTAGCCGGCGCTCATGTTCATGCCCGGGCGGGGCGGCGTTACCTCCAGTCCGTACACGACCAGCGGACTGTCGTCCGCCGGCCCGCAAGCGGAAAGCAGACACAGCGACAGCAGGAGCGGAACAAACCTCATGTGCGGCCCGTGACGATCGGCAGGTCATGAACGTAGTCCGCGGCATTGTGAGGTCCGGAGAACAGCGCATGGAAACGGCCCTCCGGATCGACCAGCAGCACAACCGAGGAGTGATCCACCGTGTAGCTGCCGTTTTCCAGCGGCACCCTGTTGAAGTAGACGAACAGAGGTTCCGTCAGCTCGCGAATGGATGCCTCGGGACCCGTCAGCGCCAGGTTGCCCTCGCCGAAGTAGTTAATGTATTCCGCCAGTTTCTCCGGCGTGTCGCGTTCGGGGTCGACGCTCACGAGCACAATCCTCGGCATAGTTCCGGCGTTGGACTCCGCGAGTTCCTTGCGCGCGCTCGCCAGCGTGGCCAGCGTCGTCGGGCAAATGTCCGGGCAGTGCGTAAATCCAAAAAACACCAGGTTCCACTGTCCCTCGAGGTAGCTCCGGTCGCGCTCGGCGCCCGTGTGATCGGTCAGCGAGAATTCGGGCAGCGTCTGCGGTTCCGGCAGCACCGTCGCCACTCGCGGCCCGGCAGCCTGCGCCGCTCCGCCCGAGCGGTCCATGTCGAGTGCAAGCAGGGTTCCCGCCACCAGGGCGGCAATCAGAATGGCAATCAGCAGTGTTCGGTTCATCGTGGTCCACCAGGCTCCTGAGAAGAGGTTTCGCTAGAGGTTCCGGGTAATCGGTCGAGGGCGTGTTGTCCTCGTGCGGCCGGGTTCCGGGTTGCCCCGGGGTTCGGCGCTGGCTGTGAGCGATCGGGAGTCGCGGCACAGAGAAACAACATGATTCTACCGCGCTCGTGATAGATTTGCGCGCCATGCGTGTGAAGCCACTTATTGACCAGGTCGCGGAACGCTTCGCGGCGGCGGAGCTGACCTACGGTCACGGCACGGACAATCCGCTCGATGAGGCCGCCTGGCTCGTCTACGCCGTTGCCGGGATCGATCATTCGACGGAACCTGCGGACGCTTACGCCCGACCCGTCGACCCGCCGGCGCTGGCGGAAATAGAGCGTCTGGCCGAGGCGCGCGTGGCTCAGAGGATTCCGCTCGCGTACCTGCTAGGTGAGGCGTGGTTTGCCGGCCGCCGGTTTTACGTCGATGAGCGAGTACTGATCCCCCGTTCACCGTTTGCCGAGCTGATCGAAGACCGTTTTGCGCCCTGGTTGCCGCGGGAGCCGCAGCGCATCCTGGATCTCGGCACGGGCAGCGGCTGTATTGCGATTGTGCTTGCGGAGGTGTTTGCGGAAGCCAAAGTCGACGCGGTGGACGTATCGGCCGACGCGCTGGCCGTGGCGGCGGTCAACGTCGCTCGCTACGAGCTGGGCGAGCGGCTGGCGCTGATTGAATCCGACCTGTTTTCGGATCTCGGGGCGCAGCGCTACGACTTGATCGCCTCCAATCCGCCTTACGTTGATCAGGACGACATGCAAAGCCTGACGGCCGAGTTTCGTCACGAACCGCCACTGGGTCTTGCAGCAGGCGACGACGGCCTTTCCTGCGTCGATCGTATTCTCAAAGATGCGTCGCGTTTTCTCGCGGATGATGGAATACTCGTGTGCGAAGTAGGCAACAGTCAGCCGGCGCTCGAAGCAAAGTATCCTCATGCACCGTTCGTCTGGCTGGAATTCGAGCATGGCGGGCAGGGAGTGTTCCTCATCGACCGCAGCGGACTCGAGGCGGGTTGCCTTTCGTAGTTCCCGGAATTTTTCGGGCAGATCCTTGAGCAAGCAGGCAACAGAGTGTCGGGCAACAGTTTCGGAACAAACTTTATTGTCACCACCTTCGGCGAAAGTCACGGGGTGGCGCTGGGCGCCGTCATCGATGGTTGTCCGCCAGGCATGCCGCTCGATGCTGCGGATATTCAGCACGATCTCGATCGCCGCCGCCCCGGGCGTTCCCGGCACACGACACAACGCAACGAGCCCGACCAGGTGCGTATTCTGTCGGGCGTGTTCGAGGGCCTGACGACGGGCACGCCGATTGGCCTCATGATCGAAAACACCGATCAGCGCTCGAAAGACTACGGCGATATCAAGGACAAGTTTCGCCCGGGTCACGCCGACTATACGTATCATCAGAAGTACGGCATTCGCGATTATCGTGGCGGCGGCCGCTCGTCGGCGCGCGAAACCAGCATGCGGGTTGCCGCCGGTGCCGTTGCTCGCAAGTACCTGCAACAGCGGCTGGGGATCACGATTACCGGCTACCTGTCGCAGCTCGGACCGATACGCCTGGATGCCGTCGACCTCTCGATCGTCGACGACAACCCGTTTTTTTGCGCCGATCCTGCGCGCCTCGATGAGCTGGCTCAATTCATGGACGAGTTGCGCGAGGAGGGCGATTCGATCGGTGCGCGAATCAGCGTGCTTGCCTCCGGTTTGCCGCCCGGTCTGGGTGAGCCAGTGTTCGACAAGCTCGAGGCGGACGTTGCGAAGGGACTCATGAGCATCAATGCCGTCAAAGGCGTGGAACTGGGCGCCGGATTTGCCGCTGTGGAGCAACGCGGCAGCCAGCACCGTGACGAGATCGGTCCGGACGGCTTCAGCAAGAACGACGCGGGGGGCACGCTCGGCGGGATTTCATCCGGGCAGGACCTGCTGGCGAGCATAGCGCTCAAGCCGACGAGCAGCATCAGCGTGCCGGGCAAGACGATCGATCGTTCCGGCCAGGAGACCCGCATCGTGACCAAAGGCCGCCACGATCCCTGCGTCGGCCTGCGTGCAACACCGATTGCCGAAGCCATGGTGGCGCTCGTACTGATCGACCACTACTTGCGGCACCGTGCTCAGAACGCGGACGTCAGCACGGACACCCCCGTCATCACGGCATAGGTACAGAAGACCCCGCGAGGTTGCGGGGCAGATCAGACAGGAATCCCTCAATGCCCAAAACCTTCGATGTTGCCGTTGTCGGCGCCACTGGCGTCGTAGGCGAAGCCATGCTGGACATACTCGCCGAGCGCAAGTTTCCCGTGGGTGAGTTGTACGCACTGGCCAGTGAGCGCTCACTGGGCAAAAGCGTGCGCTACGGAAACCGCGAGATCGACGTAGAGAATCTTGCCGAGTTCGATTTCTCCAGGGCGGCCATTGCGCTGTTTTCCGCGGGCGGCTCGGTGTCCGCGGAGTATGCGCCCAGGGCTGCCGCGGCCGGCTGTGTCGTCATCGACAACACCTCCCACTTCCGCTACGACGACGATATTCCGCTCGTGGTACCGGAAGTCAACGCTGACAAGATTTCCCGCTATACCGATCGCGGCATCATTGCCAACCCGAACTGTTCGACGATTCAGATGCTCGTGGCGCTCAAGCCGATCCACGACGCAGCCGGGATCGAGCGCATTAACGTGTCCACCTACCAGGCTGTGTCAGGTGCGGGGCGCAGCGCGGTCGAGGAGCTCGTGCGGCAGACCACGACGTTGCTGAACGGCCGGCCGCTCGAGATCGAGGGCGACGCGAAGCAGATTGCCTTCAACGCGATCCCGCACATCGACACCTTCCAGGACAACCGGTACACGAAGGAAGAGATGAAGATGGTCTGGGAAACACAAAAAATCCTGGGCGACGAGAGCGTGCGCGTCAACGCGACCGCGGTGCGGATTCCGGCGTTTTTCGGGCATTCGGAGGCCATCAACGTCGAGACGCGCGAAAAGCTCACGGCGGCGGAAGCAACGGCGCTGCTCGAGGCTGCGCCCGGGGTTGAAGTTCTCGACGGAACTCAAACCGGCGAATATCCGACGGCCGTCACAGAAAGCTCCGGCCATGACCCTGTATATGTAGGCAGGATTCGAGATGACATATCTCATCCACAAGCAATCAATTTATGGGTGGTTGCCGATAACATACGTAAGGGCGCGGCTCTAAATAGCGTCCAAATTGCTGAAATATTGGCGAAAAACCATTTATAAGCTATAGTTCGGCGGCAAATGGATTTGCCATAAGCCAGCGGAGAAAAAAGGCGTTCGGGCCGTCTCCGCCGGACCTTTGGGGAGTTGGAGAAGATCAACATGCCGCGACGATTCGTTCGTTATTCGCTTGCGTTTGCCCTCTTACTGTCGTCACAGGCGTTTGCGCTGGGCCTTGGTGAGATACGCACAGACTCCGCCCTCAACGAACCGTTCAGAGCCGAAATCGAACTTCTGTCCGCCTCGCCGGAAGAAGTGGCCGATCTCAAGGTCATGCTGGCATCCGAGCAAACGTTTGCCCGCTACGGCCTCGACCGGCCGTTTTTCCTGACCGAAATTCAGTTCCAGGTCTTCCGCACGGGCCGGGCGGACGGCAACGTCATTCGTATTACGTCCCCGACACCCATTACCGAGCCGTTCGTTACGTTTTTGATCGAGGCGACCTGGCCCAGTGGCCGGCTGTTGCGCGAATACACCGTGTTGCTCGACCCGCCGACGTTTGCGCCGCCCGCGGCTGCACAGCCGGCCCCGGCCGTGACCGCTCCGCAGCGCAGCCAGCCCAGTGACAGCGGCCGAATCCAGCGTGCCCCCGAGCCACGCCCTGAGCCTCAGGCTGCGCCATCGAGGCCGCCGGTGCGCTCGGCGCCCGTGGAAACCGCGCCCGCACAGCCGTCACCGGCACAACCTTCACCTGCACAGCCGGTTGCCGAGGAACCGGCTACACCGTCGGTGCCGCCGCGTGAGGAGCCGCCGGTCGACGATACGCCGTTTGCGACCACCCCGGGCGGCGATCATGTCGTGCAGCGCGGCGAGACCCTGTGGGGCCTTGCGGCACGAATGCGGCCGGACGCGCGTTTGACGATGAACCAGACGATGCTGGCGATCTTCGAGGCGAACCCCGATGCCTTCGGCGGCAATATCAACATGTTGCGTGCGGGCGCCAGCCTGCGGATGCCGAGCGCGGATGACATCTTCCGGATTGATCGTGGCGACGCCTTCCGTGAAGCCGAACGCCAGCATGCCGAGTGGGACAGCGGCTACCGACCGGCCCCGGCAGTGCCCGATCCGATCGTCGACGAAGAGCCCACCCAGCCCAGCCTGCAGCTGGTGCCGCCCGACGAGGATCTCGCGGCAGTCGATACCGGCACCGATAGCGTCGTCGATGCGGCACCGCTGACGCGCGAGCAGGAGATTCTCGAACGGATCGCCAACATCGAAGCGGAGGACGTGCCGCAGCAGCAGTCGCTCATAGAGATTCGCGACAACGAACTCGCTTCGCTGCGCGAGGAACTCGCGCGCATTCGCGGCGAAGTTTACGAACCGCCGGTTGACGCGATGCCCGACGAGGAAATCTTCGTCGACCAAGGTGACGAAGCCACGGCTCAGGACGAAATCGAGCCGACCGGCGACGCGCTCTCCGATTTCAGCGAAAACACCGAGGACACGGCTGCTGAAGACGCGTCCGAAGCGGCGGCCGAGGAGGAGCCCGCCGTGCCGGTCACGAGCCGTGCGCCCGAGCCTTCGCTGGTCGACCGTATCATTGGCTGGGCCACGAGCATTTACGCGGCCATTGCGGCGATTGTGCTGCTCGCGCTGGGTGTGCTGGTCTGGTTCATGCGTCGCGGTCGCGGTGATGACGATCCGGATTCCTGGCAGCCGCTGGATTCCGACGATCTCGGCACAATGGCCGCTGCGGGCAGCGGCACGGAGTCGATTCGCGCGCCGGACCGCGACGAGGCGTTTGTCGTCGTCGAGCAGGATCCCGGCATCTCCGCCACTGACGACACGATCGAAACCCCGGCCATAGCAGACACCGGCGCGGATGACGAGACGGGGCAGTTCGGCTCGCTCGAAGATACCTTCAGCAGCGAAACCGCTATCAATCTCGACCAGACCGACCCGATTGCCGAGGCCGATTTCCACATGGCGTACGGCCTCTACGACCAGGCGGCTGACCTGATCAACGGCGCGATCGAGGCGGAGCCTGAGCGGCAGGACCTGCTGTCGAAGCTGTGCGAAATCTATTTTGTCTGGGGTAATCGCGACGCGTTTGTCGACGCGGCAACGCGCCTCAAGGCCGCGGTCGGCGGAGCCGAATCGGCGGAATGGGACAAGATCGTCATTATGGGTCAGCAGATCGCCGCGGATGACGCGTTGTTTGCCGGAGCGGGTACCGCCGCGGCAACCCGCGAGATGGATCTGTCTTTCGATACCGACGAATCCGATGCGACGGGCGCGCTCGACATGGAGTTCGGCGACGACGCCAGCGGCGCCGATATCATCGACCTGGGCGCAACGTCGCAGACCGTTGAGGCGGCTGACGACGGTGTGGACTTCCTCTTTGACGACGACGCTGCGGGCAGTGACGACGACTCCAATCTGCTCGATCTGGATCTCGAGGCAACGGCGGAGTCACCGACGATCGAGTCGACGCTCGAGGCAACGGCCGAATCGCCGACGCTCGAATCGCCGGCCAGCGGCGAGCCAACCCGTGAAATGCCCGCGTTGGATGTGACGAGTGAAGTCGAAAGCGCAGACGATATATTCTCGGACGCGGACGCAACGTCACAGCTGCCTTCGCTCGAGGATACGGATACCGTAAGGTCGATGGATTCGACGGCGACGGCCGAAATCGATCTGGCCGACCTTGGGCTCGACGTGGACGGTCTTGCGGAAACCGAAGTGGCATCGCTCGACGATCTTGATGCCACGGGCACCAATGAGCAGCTTTCGGACACGGGCGTCAACCCTGCGCTAAGCGACAAGGCGGACATAACCGGCAAGAACCTCGAGATCGACGAAGACGCGCTGACCGGCCTCGAGGCTGAACTCGGCGACATCGATTCCACGGGTCTGGGTGAAGCGCTCGATATCGACGACATCATGGGTCAGACGGGTTCGATGCGGCTTGCCGCCGACGAGACCGGCGTAAACCCCGAAATGGCGCCGGTCGCGGAGCCCGCGTTGCCCGGAGTCGACGAGGATCTGCTCGCCGCAACGGGCAAGACACAGGTGCTGCCGGACGACTTTGCCGTGCAGACGGGTGTGGACGCGAAAGAGACGGCGCTCGGCGACAACGACGCCACGATGCTGGCGCCGGGTCTCGGTGGCGCTCAGATCGGCGACGACGAAGCGACGCTCATGGCGGGACTCGACGACGACAACGACGGCGATTTCGATTTTGCAAAGACCGAAGCGCTGCCGCCCGACGTGTTTACGAGCAACGGAGAGGGCGGCGTCGACCAGACAGGCGAACTGCCGGTGGCGAGCACGGATGTCGATCTCGATCTCGACGACCTGACGGCGGCGCTCAAGGTCAGCGCCGGCGGCGATACGGTCGACATGCCGCGCGACGACGCCACCGTCGAACAGCCGCGACCCACGCTGGCCAGCGCCGACTCCCCGACAATGGAGCTCGGTCCGGACGAAATCAGCGACGATCTCGAGGACGCGCGCACGATGACGGAGGTGGGCACCAAGCTCGATCTTGCGCGCGCCTACGTCGATATGGGCGATCCGGGCGGTGCGCGCAGCATCCTCGAGGAAGTGCTCGACGAAGGCGACGACGCTCAGCGTCAGCAGGCTCAGTCGCTGCTCGATTCGCTGCCGAGTTAGTGTCCTGTCCTGCAAATAAGTCGGCTAGTTCGCGGCATCTTTTTGCGCCTGGCGGCGTTGCGCCTCCTCGGCATATTCCCGATATGCCTCGTCGGCGCGCCTTGCCAGGCACAAAAATCTGCGCGCGACTTATGCAACCTATTTGCAGGACAGGACACTAGGCAAGAACCCCGTGCGCCTCGCGATCGGTATCGAATACGACGGTACCGGCTACAACGGTTGGCAACGTCAGGAGTCCGGCGTGGGCGTGCAGCAGCGCCTCGAAGAGGCTCTCGCCAAAGTGGCCGATCACGACCTCGCCATCGTATGCGCGGGGCGTACGGACACTGGCGTACACGCGACGGCGCAGGTGGCTCACTTCGACACGAACAGCCGACGTTCGGCGCGCGGCTGGCTGCTGGGCGCCAACAGCAACCTTCCCGACGACATTGCCGTGACCTGGGTCAGTGCCGTCGAAGACGATTTTCATGCACGCTTCGACGCCACGGCGCGCAGCTACCGCTATCGCATCCTCAATCGCCTCGTGCGTTCCGCACTGCACAGGCATCGGGCATGGTGGCTGCACCGGCCGCTCGACGCCGGGCGCATGCACGACGCCGCTCAGGCGCTGCTCGGGGAACACGATTTTTCCGCATTCCGCGCTGCCGGCTGCCAGGCAAAAACCGCGAACCGCAACGTGCGCTCGCTCAGCGTTCGCCGCGAGGGCGACTGGGTGCTGCTGGACATCACCGCCAATGCGTTCCTGCAGCACATGGTCCGAAACATCACCGGGACCCTGGCTGCCATTGGCATGGGTGATGCGCCCGTCGAGTGGGCGGCGGACGTCCTTCGGAGTTGCGACCGCAAAGCGGCAGGCGTGGCTGCGCCGCCGCAAGGACTGAGCCTCGTGCACGTCGAGTACCCCGCGGCGTTGCGTTTGCCGCCAGCCCCCGAGCCTGTACACTTCGCCGCATGAGTTGGTTCGAGAAACTGATGCCGTCGCGCATCAGCACCGAGAAGCGCACACGCTCCGTTCCCGAAGGCGTCTGGATCAAATGTGAGCGTTGCGATGCACAGCTCTACAGGAACGAGCTGGAACGCAATCTCCTGGTCTGCCCCAAATGCGGTTACCACATGCGCATCGGCGCGCGTGAGCGCCTCGAGGGATTCCTGGATCCCGACTCGATGCAGGAACTCGGCGCCGAGCTCGAACCCGAAGATCCTCTCAAGTTCAAAGACAGCAAGCGCTATCGCGATCGTGTGTCGCAGGCACAAAAGCAGACCGGCGAAAAAGACGCGCTGCTGAGCGTGACCGGCACGTTGATCGGACGACCGGTCGTGTGTTGTGCGTTCGAGTTTCGCTTCATGGGCGGTTCGATGGGCTCCGTGGTCGGGGAGCGCTTCACGCGGGCCGCCAAACACTCCGCCGAGACGAAGATGCCGCTGATCTCCTTTTCGGCGAGCGGCGGCGCGCGCATGCAGGAGGCGCTGTTTTCGCTACTGCAGATGGCCAAGACGTCGGCGGCTCTCGCTCGTCTGGCCGAGCAGAACGTACCCTACGTGTCCGTGCTGACCGACCCGACGACGGGAGGCGTGTCGGCGAGCCTGGCCATGCTTGGCGACGTGAACATTGCGGAGCCCGGTGCGCTCATCGGTTTTGCCGGCCCGCGCGTCATCGAACAGACGGTCCGCGAAACCTTGCCCGAGGGTTTTCAGCGCAGCGAGTTCCTGCTCGATCATGGCGCAATCGACATGATCGTCGATCGCCGGCAGCTGCGTGAGCAGATCGCCGATTTGCTGGCCAAGTTCGAGCATCGACCGCAACCCGCCAGTCCGACCTGAGCCATTCCGCAGTGCCGCGGCCGACAGCAACGCTTGCCGACTGGCTGGCTCGCTACGAGACGGTCACGAGTCAGGGTATCGAACTCGGACTCGAGCGTGTCGGCGACGTGTTCGCAAGGCTGGATACAAAGCGGCCCGGACACGTTCTGACCGTTGCGGGCACCAACGGCAAGGGCTCCTCGGTAGCCATGCTCGCTGCCCTGCTGCGGGACGCGGGATACCGCGTAGGTGCCTACACGTCGCCACACCTCAGGCGCTACAACGAGCGGATTGCCGTAGACGGTCGGCCGGCCAGTGACGACGAGATCGTTCGCGCTTTCGAGCGCATCGAGGCGGCAAGGGGCGATACGCGGTTAACCTACTTCGAGGTCGGCACACTGGCGGCGGTGGTGGTTTTTGCCGATCGCGAGGTCGACGTTGCCGTCCTGGAAGTGGGCCTGGGCGGGCGGCTCGATGCCGTCAACGTTGTCGAGCCGGACGTAAGCCTGATTACGAGTATTGCTCTCGATCATCAGGAGTGGCTCGGCGACACGCGCGAGGCGATTGCGGCCGAGAAGGCCGGGATCATGCGCTCCGGCAAGCCGGCCGTGTATGCCGAAATTGACCGGCCGGCCGGTATCGACGCGGCCGCAACGGAAATCGGCGCCAGACTTTACGCGGCAGGCCGCGATTACGGCTGGCAAACGGATGAGCAGGGCGGCTGGTCATACACCGGCATGGCCGTGCAGCTGGACGATCTTGCGGCGCCGGCATTGTCCGGCGAGTTCCAGCGCGCCAATGCGGCGGGCGTGCTGTGCACTCTCGAAGCCGCGGGGTTTGGGGAAATCCTGAGCCCGGAGCGGATCAACCGTATGCTGACAAGCATCGAAGTCCCGGGCCGCAGCCAGCGTTTTTCGGATCGGCATCGCTGGCTGTTCGACGTGGCGCACAACCCGGCGGCGGCCGAGGGTCTGGCAGCCACGCTCGAGAGCGCTCCGCCTCAGCGCCGTGTGGCCATCGTCGGCATGCTTGACGACAAGGACACGAGCGCCGTGATCGAGCCGCTTCTGCCGTTTATCGATGACTGGATTGCCGTATCGGCATCGAACCCGCGGGCGGTTCCGGCTGCTGAGCTCGGCCGGCGCGTGGCCTTGCTCTGCAACGGCCCCTGTCTGATTGCGGACAGTGCCGCGCACGCGGTCGCCGAGGCACGCCGACGCTCCAGTGAAGGATCGGAGATCGTGGTGTTCGGCAGCTTCTATACGGTAGGCCCGGTGCAAGACGCGCTTGGGCTATAATTGCCGGCACCCATCGTCGATACCCATCGCTGGCACCGCTGCCCAGGCCTTGATCCCCAAGAATGGAACGAGCTTTGAAAGAACGCATCATCGGCGCCGTGGTTCTGGTTGCGGCCGCGGTTCTCGTAGTCCCTGTGTTCCTGGACGGTCCGCCCGGCGAGGACTCGATTGTTCGCGAGCGCATTACGCTGCCCGGCCAGACCGCGGACGAAGGCGTCAGCACCGTCGTGCTCGATCGCGACCGCTCGGAGCCGGTGCCCCAGCCCGCGACGGCGGCCAGCGACGAGGGCGGCAGCGCGCCGCCCGAGACCACCACTGCGGACCCGGTGGAGACGAATACCGAGAACGCCGTTGCAGCCGTTACTCCGCCGCCGGCGAATGACCGGAACGACGAGCCGGAGCGCCGGGCGCCGGCCGCTGCGCCTGTTCAGGACGAAGTGCCTGCTCAGAACAACGAGCCGCCGGCAGCCAGTGAACCGCCCGCTGCGGCGCGTTCGAGCACCGGTATGTACGCCGTGCAGCTCGGCAGCTTTTCGAATCCGGACAACGCGGAACGATTGGCCGCCGAGCTGAGGCAACAAGGGTTCGCGGCATTCCTGAGTCAACTCGACACCCCGAACGGTGAACTGCACCGGGTCCGAATCGGCCCGCAAAAGGACCGTCAGGCAGCCGAGACCATGGCGGCTCGCCTCGAGCGCGCGGGCCAGAAAGGTCAGGTGGTGCCGCACCCGTGAGGTGCAAAGCGACGCGCTTCTGGTAGAATTCGAAGCCGCTCGCCACCACCTACCGGCACTCGCCAGACACGCCAACCGCATGCCGATCATCGACATCATTATCGCCGTTGCCATCGTGATCTCGGTGGTTGTCGGCTTCCTGCGCGGTTTCGTCAAGGAAGCGATATCCATAGCGGCGTTGCTGTTTGCGATCTGGGCTGCGCTGTACTTCGGGCCGGGCGTGGGCACGGTATCGGATTCGTGGTTATCGAGTCAGGAACTGCAAACCTGGTTCGGCCGCGTGCTGGTGTTCGCCGTGATCCTGTCCATTGGTGGTCTGCTCGGCTGGGGCTTGTCCAAACTCGTCAAGCTGTCGGTGCTCGGTGGCCTGGATCGGTTCGCCGGATCCGTATTTGGGCTCGTGCGCGGCATGCTGCTGGTTGCCGTTGCCGTGATTGGCGGCCAGTTTGCCGGTTTCGACAACGACGACTGGTGGCTGAACTCGAGCTTGATTCCACATTTTGCGGTGGTTGCCGACTGGATCAAGGAAATGGCCCCCGCCGGTTATGATCTGATTATTCCCGACGCGCCGGCTGATTCGTTACCCGTTGACATACCCGGCACGGCGCGCGTGGACAGCGGTCGCCTGGAAATGGAGGTCTAACATGTGCGGCGTAGTCGGTATCGTCAGCAGGAGTCCCGTGAACCAGGCGCTCTACGATGCGTTGACGGTCATGCAGCATCGCGGCCAGGATGCCGCCGGCATCGTTACCTGGAGTGAGTCCGACGGTCTGCAGCAGCGCAGGAACAACGGCCTGGTACGCGATGTGTTCCACACGCGGCACATGCTAAGGCTGAAAGGCAAGGTCGGGGTAGGGCACGTTCGCTACCCGACCGCGGGAGGTGCGCGGTCCTCCGAAGCACAGCCGTTTTATGTCAACTCGCCGTACGGCATCTGCCTCGCCCACAACGGCAATCTGACCAATCACGAGGAGCTGACCGAACATCTGATTCGCGAAGACCGCCGGCACCTCAACACCAACTCGGATTCCGAAGTGCTGCTCAACGTCTTCGCTCACGAGCTGCATGTTCGGGCGAACGGCAGTCCCACGGCCGAGCAGGTTTTCGGCGCCGTCGAGGCCGTGCATCGCCGATGCACGGGCGGCTATGCGGTTGTGATCATGGTGGTCGGCTTCGGTATCGTCGCGTTTCGCGATCCGAACGGCATCCGGCCGCTCGTGCTCGGCAAAAAAACCGTGGCCGAAGGCGATGAATACATGGTGGCGTCCGAGAGCGTGGCGCTCGACAGCCTGCAGTTCGAGCGGCTGCGGGACGTCCGCCCCGGTGAGGCGATCGTCGTGGAGAACGACGGCACGTTCCACCAGCAGGATTACGCCGGCGAGACCCGGCACACGCCGTGTATCTTCGAATACGTGTATTTTGCCCGGCCCGACTCGATACTCGACGACCTGTCCGTGTACAAAGCGCGACTGCGCATGGGTGAGGAACTGGCCGGCAAAATCGTGCGCGATTTTCGCGATCACGATATCGACGTCGTAATACCGATTCCCGACACGAGCTGCACGTCCGCGCTGCAGGTGGCCTACCATCTCGGCGTGAAGTATCGGGAAGGCTTCATCAAGAACCGCTACATCGGCCGGACCTTCATCATGCCCGGCCAGGCGGAACGCGCAAAATCCGTGCGCCGCAAGCTCAACGCAATCGACCTCGAGTTCCGCAACAAGAACGTGCTGCTCGTGGACGACTCCATTGTGCGGGGCACTACCTCCCGGCAGATCATCAAGCTGGCTCGCGAGGCCGGCGCAAAGAAAGTGTACTTTGCGTCAGCGGCGCCGCCGGTGCGCTGCCCCAACGTGTACGGCATCGACATGCCGGCCGCGTCCGAACTCATTGCGAACGGCCGCAGCGTCGAGCAGATCGAGAAGCTCATCGGCGCTGATCGGCTGATATACCAGGACCTGCACGGGCTGATTCGCTCCGTGCGCCACGACAACTCCGCCATCAGCGAGTTCGACACGTCCTGTTTCTCGGGTGAGTACGTCACGGGCGACGTCACCGAAGAGTATCTTCGAGAGGTCGAGCGCCGCCGCAACGACGCCGCCAAGGAGAAGGATGCCGCCCGGTATCGCAAGTACGCGGGCGACAACCGTTCAGGCGCCGTCGTCGGCATGTAAGGCCCGGCGAGCCGCCGGCCCCCGACCGTGAGCGTCAAAGTCATGATTATCGATGGCTCCGCGGACTTTCGCAGTCTGCTGATGCATCACGTGACGACCCATTGGCCGGACGCCGTCATTTCGGCCTACGATCCCACGACAGCCGGTCACCTGCCGGACGAATTCTCCGGCGCCGGCAACGACATCGTGCTCCTGGGCGACCAGCACGGGGATCGTGACGGTGTGGACGTGCTGAAGCGGTTTACGCGCCGCGCCGCGTTTCCCGCCGTCGTGTACTTCGGTCACGGCTACGAGAAGCAGGCGGCCCTGAAGGCCGAAGCCGACGGGTTCTTCGAACGCGATAACCTCAACCACGATGCGCTGGCCGTCCGCCTCGGCGACATACTTGCCGCGCGCGAACAGGTTGCGTCGACGGGTTCGCTGTTCATCGGCGACGAGCGCACGGGCATTCATCCGCTGATTCGCGGCTACCGTTTCATTCAGAAATTGAGCTCGTCCTCACATTCGGCCGTGTATCTTGCCGAACGCGTCGCAACCGGTGAGAATCTCGTGCTCAAGGTCCTGAGCCAGGTGCCGGAAGCCGCCGACGGCATCGGCGCGTTCGACCGTTTCCTGCAGGAATACGAGCTGATTGCGGACCTCGATCATCCGAACATCGTGAGGATTCACGATCTCGGCGTGGGTGACACCCACGCACACATTGCCATGGAGTATCTCGACGGCGGCGACCTCAAGCAGCGGATTACCTCCGGCATACGCGAAACGGAGGCCGTGGAGTATCTGCGTCAGATGGCGAGCGCGCTCGGCCGCATTCACGAGGTCGGCATCCTGCACCGGGACCTGAAACCCGGCAACATCATGTTGCGCAGCGACGGTAGCCTGGCGCTGATCGACTTTGGCCTGGCCAAGCGCATGCGGCTCAAGCTCGATATCACCGGCACCGGGGAAATCTTCGGTACGCCGTACTACATGAGTCCCGAGCAGGGGCACGCAAAACGCATGGACCCGCGTTCGGACATCTACAGTCTCGGCATCATCTTTTACGAAATGCTGACCGGCGAAAAACCCTTCCGCGCCGACACGGCCCTCAGTATCGTCTACCTGCACGCCAACGCGCCCGTGCCGCTGTTGCCCATGCGTCTTGCGGAACACCAGTCCCTGATCAACCTCATGCTGGCGAAAGACCCGGACAATCGACTGAACTCGGCGGAGGAGGTCATCGAATGGCTGTAGAAAAAGCCGAGTTGCCCGCGGCCGTTCGCGATTTTCTCGCCGTGCCCACCCCCGATGCCTGGGTAGACGAGGCGTGCGGGCGCATTCCCGAGCTGTTGCTCGATCACGCGAACTGTGAGCTCAAGGCGGCATCGACGGCGCTCGGATTCTTGTATCGCTACCCGGAACGTGCCGCGCTGGCGCAGCGCATGTCGCGGCTGGCTCGCGAGGAGTTGCGGCATTTCGAGCAGGTACGCAAGATCATGGACAGCTTCGACGTGCCGTTCGAGCGCCTGACGGCCTCCCGCTACGCCGGCGCGCTGCGCGACGCCGTGCGGGCGGAGGAGCCGCTGCGGCTCCTCGACATGCTGCTGGTCGGGGCGCTGATCGAGGCCCGCTCCTGTGAGCGTTTTGCGCGGGTTGCTCCGCGTTTACCGGATCCGCTGGGGCGCTTCTATGCCGGCCTGCTGGCCTCCGAGGCGCGGCACTTCGAACACTATCTCGGATTTGCGAGAACGGAGTGCAAGGTCAGCAACGCGGATTTCGACGCGCGGCTCGATGCGTTCCGGCAGCTCGAAGGTGAACTCATTTCTGCGCCGGACGACGCGTTCCGTTTTCACTCGGGTTCACCGGCCTCCGCCGGCTAAGGTCAGTCCAGCAGACTAACGCGGCATGCCGCTCAGCACGGGCCCCCGCTCGTCCCAGCGCAGCACGCTGCCCTGATCGTACCAGTCGCCCAGCACAATACGTTTGGCCGTGCGCTCGCCGAGATCAACGTCGTGCACGTTGGGCCGGTGCGTGTGCCCGTGCAGCAGGATGTCGACGCCGTAGTCGAGGATCGTTTTCTTCACGGCCGTATCGTTGACGTCCATGATGTCCATGTCGAGCGTCTGGCCACGGGCCTGGCTCTCGGCGCGCGCCGCTTTGGCAATCATTAGCCGCTCCTCGAGCGGCTTCTCGCGCATGGCTGCCTGCCATTCCGGGCGACGCGTCATAGCGCGGATTTGCTGATACTCGAAATCGTCGGTGCACAGCGCGTCGCCGTGCGACAGCAGGACGTGATCGCCGTACAGGTCGACCGCAATCGGGTCCGGCAGGATCTTTACGCCGGTTTCCTCGGCAAAGCCGCCACCGATCATGAAATCGCGGTTGCCGTGCATGAAGTAGACCGGTACGCCGCTGTCCACGAGCTTCCGAAGCGCCGCTTTGACCTCGGCATAGTGCGGGTTCGGGTCGTCGTCGCCAACCCAGGCGTCGAACAGGTCGCCGAGGATGTACAGCGCTTCGGCGCCGCCCGCTTCATCGCCAATAAAGCTGAAGAATTGCTCCCCGATATCGGGGCGGTCGGTCTCGAGGTGGAGATCGGAGATAAAGAGTGTGGTCATGTGTACGGAACCGTTTATTCGAAGGTGTAGCGGCGCATGCTCTTGATGATGATCGGTACGAGCGGGGCTTTCGGCTGCCCTTGCTGAGGGCCGGTCGGCGCGGCAGCGATTTTGTCGACGACGTCCATACCCTCGATGACGACGCCGAACACCGTGTAGCCCCATCTGCCGTTACCCGGCGACTTGTTCGGGTCCAGCCGAACGTTGTCGGCAACGTTGATGTAGAACTGCGAATTGGCGGAGTGGGGGTCCGACGTGCGCGCCATTGCCACGCTGCCGCGGATGTTGGAGAGGCCGTTGCCCGATTCGTTCGGGATGGTCCGGTCGTCTTCCTTGCGCTTGAAGCCCGGCGTAAAACCGCCGGTCTGAATCACAAAATCCTCGACGACGCGGTGAAAAATCAGCCCCTCGTAGAAGCCCGAGTCCACGAGTTCGAGGACGTGGGCCACGGTAATGGGCGCGGCACGGCCGTCCAGTTCCAGCAGGATACGGCCCTCCGAGGTCTCGATTTCGATGTAAGGGTGGGGCGGAACCCGGTCGGCGGCGTGTGCGGCAACGGTTGTCAGGAAAGCCGCCAGGACGGCAATCGCAAAGTGTCTGCTTTTCATGACCCAAGCCCAGGAGAAAATAGATGTGCGGACGATACCAGACGTGTTTCCGGGCCAGAAGCGAAAATGCTGCAAGTATCTGTTTTGCATCGACAGGTTTGCGTTGACTGACTCAGGGTGCAACCGTATCATCGTGCCCCCGCGAGATCCGGCCAGGCCGGCGGCCCGCGGGGCGGCAACGCTGGCATCGGGGCATGGCGCAGTCTGGTAGCGCATCTGCTTTGGGAGCAGAGGGTCGGCGGTTCGAATCCGTCTGCCCCGACCAGGGGTTGCCTTAAGAATTTCGAAGCGCCCGTAGCTCAACTGGATAGAGCATCGGCCTTCTAAGCCGGCGGTTGCAGGTTCGAGTCCTGCCGGGCGCGCCAGTTAAGGCCGGTTAGGGTAAAATCTCGCCATTCAATGGTGGGCGTAGCTCAGTTGGTAGAGCCCCGGGTTGTGATCCCGGTCGTCGTGGGTTCGAGTCCCATCGTCCACCCCATTTTCTTATCGAGTTGCCGCACGAGACATGGGCTGACGTAACGAATCTGTCAACAGTACTGGCGGCCAGGACCGAGGCGGAGACGGTTGATGAAACCCCGGTTCGAAAAGGACGGCGTCGAAATCCGGCGGGCACTGCTGTCCCGCGATGCGGTCGAATCCGTCAAGTCGGATATTGATCTCGGTCACCCTAAGCTTCGTCACCACGGGATAAGAAACCTCGAAAAGAAATTCGAATCGGTTGCGAGCCTGGCTTGTGATGACCGGCTGGTCTCATTGGCGACGAGTCTGCTCGGCGGCGGGGTGAGCCTGGTGCGTGCGCTTTTCTTCGACAAGACACCGGACAAGAATTGGCTCGTGGCGTGGCATCAGGACAAGACGGTAACCCTCAATGCGCCCGCCGATCTCTCGGGTTGGGGGCCGTGGACGCTCAAAGACGGTGTGCATTGCGCTCAGGTTCCGGATTCCGTATTGAACAGGATGCTGACGATTCGACTGCACTTGGATTCAGCGGACGAAAGCAACGGATGTCTTGAAGTTATTCCCGGGTCTCACGAGTACGGGGTCCTGGAGCAGCCGAAAATAGCCGGGCTGGTGGGTGATAGCAGCGTGTTTCCCTGCGTGGTTGATGCAGGCGATGCGGTGATCATGCGGCCGCACCTTCTGCACCGATCGCGAAAGTCCACGCAGCCGAGCCGTCGGCGGGTTGTGCATCTGGAATTCAGCAATTTTCAACTGCCCGCCGGAAGGCATTGGGCGTGAAGCGCCGGGACGTCGGTTGTTCGAACGCGCTTACTCGAGCTACGGTAACCGGGAGTACTGGTTCATGAAGGTGGATTTTGATCGCCGTGGGGCGCGACTTCGCGCTTGCGTCGTCTCCACGATCGCGCTGCTGTCGGTCGTGGCTTCAGCCTGGGCTGGGACGTTTGTCGAAGAGGCAAAGCTGGTTGCTCCGGACGGCAAGGACAACGACTTCTTCGGATTCAGCGTCGCGCTTTCCGGCGATACGGCACTCATTAGCGCCATGCGAGATGACGATGATGATGCCGTCGACGTCGGTTCGGTGTACGTGTTCGTGCGCACTGAGACCGGCTGGATTCGGCGATCCAGGGTCACTGCGGCGGACGGCGAGGCCGGGGACGAGCTGGGCGGTAATCTGGCGTTCGCGGGCGACGTTGCGGCGGCTGGGGCGAGGCTCAGTGACGGCAGCAGCGCCGGTTCGGGCTCCACCTACATGTTCTCCCCCTCGTGGGCAGTTTCGCCTGGAAAACTCATCGCCTCCGACGGTGCGGCCGGCGACGAGTTCGGCTACAGCGTCGCCGTTTCGGACGATACCGTGGTCGTCGCCGCTCCACGCGATGATGACAAGCATGAGGACTCGGGTTCGGTCTACGTGTTTACGCGCTCCGGCGACACCTGGAGTCAGGAGGCGAAACTCACGGCCAGCGACGGTGCGGAAGGTGATCTGTTCGGCATCAGCGTCGCGATCTCCGGGGATACCCTGGTCGTGGGTGCCGACCTGGCCGACGACAAAGGCGAGAATTCGGGTGCAGCGTACGTCTTCGTGCGCTCGGGCGATAGCTGGAGTCAGCAGGCCAAGCTGACGGCTAACGACGGCTCGGCGGGCGACCTGTTCGGCATTCGGGTTGCGGTATCCGGGAATACCGTTTTAATCGGTGCCGCGCGCGACGACGGCCTCGGCGAAAACTCGGGTTCGGCGTACGTCTTCGTTCGCAGCGGAACGACGTGGCACCAGCAGGCGAAGCTCACCGCCGACGACGGTGCCGCGAACGACCGATTCGGCACACGGGTGGAGATACAGGGCGAAACGGCGGTCGTCAGCGCGATTCTGGGTGATGCCGCGATTGCCGACGTGGGCGCTGCCTACGTGTTCACGCGTTCCGGAGATAGCTGGGCTCAACATGCCAAGCTCGTCGCCAGCGACGGCGCACCCGGAGACGTGTTCGGCTGGAGCGTCTCACTGGACGACGACACTGTACTGATAGGAGCGCCCACGTCGATCATTACCTCGCCCGGTGGACCGGGTTCGGCGTACGTGTTCGAACTGGATCGAGATCGCCACAAAAACTGATTTGACGGCCAGTACCTTGCCGCCGCTTTCAGGTCTGTCCCAGAGTACTCGCGAGCCTCCGCGCCGCGCGGTGCGACGAGCGGCGAATATCGTCGATGCGCCCTAGCGGGGAGAGCGACTCCACGTTGAAATAGATACCCACGATGCCCGTGGCCACATCGAGGCAGTCGTCCGGGGTCGCGTTCGGGAACTCGATTCGCAGTGTTTTGGCGACGACCCTCGTGAACTCGTCCACATAGCGTTTCATCCGTCGCGCCGTTTGCCGGTCCGCAGTGGAAGCAGCAATGAGTGCTTCCACGAGCAGCATGGACTGGGTGTCGGGTGGTGTCGTGTCGAACAGCATGTCGAGGAACGCATCCGCGGACAGACCCTCGTCGACGGCCGCCTCGAGCGCAGCATTGTCGTCCGTGGCGCGAGCGAAGAACCGGTTGCTGAAAGCGGCGAGCAGCGCTTCGCGATTGCCGACGAAATGCCGCAGGGCAGGCCGCTTCATGCCGGCCTCGTCGGCAATACGTTCGAGCGTGGCGCCCTCGACGCCGTAGCGCGCAATGCAGCGCTCCATGGCATCCAGGATCTCCTCTCGACGCTGTTCTTTCAGGCTCGGCCGCGGCATGCGTGGTGTCGTTGATTGTCAGTATTGACAATTTATCATGAAATCGGTAATTTGTCACCATTGACAATCAATGGAGAGCGCCCGCTATGGACTGGTTGATGCGGGAGTGGTCGTTACAGCATGTCGAATACTGGGACTACGTAGTCAACGGCAGCCTGTTCTTGCTGAGCCTCCTGTATTTCGGCTTCGAGCTGCTGCGTTACGCGATGCTCAGGAAAATGAGCTGGCGGCTGATCGGCGACTCGGTAGCCAACTTTCTGACTTTCACTGCGTTGCCGGTGACGAGCTACCTGCTGGGCGCCACATTGATGATTGCGGCGTACGACTGGGTGTACGACCACTGGAGCATCATGCAGCTGCCGATCACGGCCTGGTCGATTGTGCTCTGCATTCTTCTGTGTGACTTCATCTACTACTGGGAGCATCGCTTCATGCACCGCACGGGCATGGGTTGGCTAACCCATACGGTTCATCACAGCTCGCCCGAGTTCAACATATCGGTTGCCTACCGCTTTGGTCCGCTGGACGGCGTGTACCCGCTGTTTTTTCATCTGCCGCTCGCTGGCCTCGGTTTCCATCCGGTGTTGATCTTTGCGGCGGAGATACTCGTGCAGCAGTATCAGGCAATCCTGCATACCCGTTTTGTGCCCAGGCTGCCACGCTGGTTCGAAGCCGTGTTCAACACACCCTCGCATCATCGCGTGCATCACGGCAGCAATCCGCAGTATCACGACAAGAACTACGGCGGTATTCTGATCGTCTGGGACCGGCTGTTCGGCACCTTCGAACCCGAGGTCGAGACCGTCAGGTACGGCATTACGAAACCGATCGATTCAGTGAACCCGCTGATCGTGTTCCTGCACGGATTTCCGCGCTTCTGGAAGACGGTCAGACAGTCGAGCAGTGTCGGTGAGTTCTTCGCGTACTTCGTGCGCCCGCCGGGATGGAAACCCGCGGGTTCGCAGAGAAATTGAGTGGTCGAAAGGAACGGCGAGGCAGACAGAATGAAGTGTTCCGTGTACATCGCAACCAGCATCGACGGGTTTATTGCGAGCAAGGACGGCGGCGTCGACTGGCTGCATACGGCCGGAAAACCCGATGCCGACATGGGCGCGCAGGCGGACATGGGTTTCGAGAGCTTCATGGCGTCGGTGGACTGCCTGGTCATGGGCCGCGGCTGCATGGAGGCGATATCGGGTTTCGATCTTGCGCCCGACGAGTGGCCCTACGGCGATGCCAGGGTGATTGTTCTCACCACCACGCTCAAAGCACCTCCGGCGAATCTCAAAGACCGCGTGGAACTGTACTCGGGCGACGTACGGGCACTCGTTGCGAGCCTCGACGAGGAGGGCTATCGGCACATTTACGTCGACGGCGGCAAGACGATTCAGTCTTTTCTCGAACTTGGGCTCATCGACGAAATGACCCTGACCCGGGCGCCGGTCCTGTTGGGTGAGGGTATTCCGCTGTTCGGCAACAACACGCGGGCCATCAGGCTGACGAATGCCCGCGCAACCGCTTTTCCCAACGACTTCGTCCAGCTGCGCTATTCGGTGGTCTATGACTGATTCACTCGCCCCGCGGCGTCAGTTTCAGTGTGTACAACTTGCCGCCGTCGACCCCAAACACGATGGCGGCTTCCTTTTCGAGATCGGTCGTGAGTTCGGGTTTAGCGAGAAGTACGTAGTCGCTGTCCCTCAATTCGTAGAGTTTGCTGGACAACCGGATTCGTCCATCCGGCTCGACCGTGGGAATGACGACAAGCTTGAGATGACCTTCGACTTCAACCTCGGTTACCGAGTCCTTGCGGGTTTCGATGCGGCCCACGTGCCGCACCTCGTCGCCGCTCGCCTGGTCTGACCTGGCGACATCAAAATCGAGCAGCAGCGGCTCCGCAACACTGCTGGTCGTCAGGGCGAAGCCGAGTGCGGCGGCGAGCGCAGCGCCAAGCGTTGCAACGATCGGACGGCGCCGCCGTGGAGCCCGCAGAGGCTGAGCCCGCAGCTGCTCAACTTCGAGTTCCAGAGCGGCCGCAAGCGACCTTGCGGATTCGAACGACGCTTTTCCCGTCTGTTCGACCCGCTGAACCGTTCTCAAACCCAGGTCCGACACCGCGGCGAGATGCTCTTGCGACCATGCCCTGCGGCGGCGGGCTTCCCGCAGTTTTTCGGTATTCAGCTCAATATCCATCGTAAGCTCCTTCAGCGCGCCGGAACTGCTATTTCAGCATCTCGAAAGCCCGGAAACCACGCCATTTGGCCGCCATTCGCTCGCATCGGGCGTGAACTCGGGATTCCGGCAAGGGACTAAGCTTCTCAAACGAGGGGGAGTGTGTTCATGTTCATGAGTTTACTGGTCATTGCCCAGCTGTCCGCCGCGGAGCCGGCGACGCCGGCCGGCATGCACGGCCTGGGCGATACGCTGCATCACGAAATCGTTTCCACGGAAGCCGATCACCGCTACCACGTGTTCGTCGGCCTGCCGCCCGGCTATGACGAGGCCGAAGAGACGCGCTATCCGGTTGTGTACATACTCGACGGCGGCGTGCTGTATCCCTTGCTGCGTGCCTACCAGCGCTATCTGCGACTCGGCGAGGAGGTGCCGCCAGTGATACTGGTCGGGATCTCCTACGGAACGGACGACTGGCGGCAGGGCAACAATCGCTCCCACGACTTTACGACGCCGGACGAAGAGCAGGACCACTGGGGCGGCGCAGCCGATTACCGGGCGTTTCTCGGCAAGGAGCTGATTCCGGCAATCGAGGCTCAATATCGTGCCGACGACCAGCGCCGCATCCTGTTTGGGCAATCGCTGGGTGGCCAGTTTGTGCTGTACGCCGCACAGACCGAACCGGAGCTCTTCTGGGCGTATATCGCAAGCAACCCGGCGCTGCATCGAAACCTCGAGTTCTACCTCGACAGGCGCCCGGACAAGGCAGCGGACGCGAACCTGTTCGTCTCGAGCGGGCGTTTCGACGAACCGCGGTTTCGCGAGCCGGCGCTTCGCTGGATCGAACACTGGTCGGCCGAGCGCACGCCGCCCTGGCGCCTCGAGACGCGAACGCTCGACGGCCACGGACATTCCTCGGCTCCGCCGGCGGCCTACCGCGCCGGGATGCGCTGGCTGTTCGAGTGAGCGTTTTTTGCTAGACTACGCGGCCTCGTTTTCACGACGTGGGCCCCTAGCTCAGCTGGTTAGAGCAGGAGACTCTTAATCTCTTGGTCCGGGGTTCGAATCCCTGGGGGCCCACCATTCCAATGCGCGACAGCTCTGCCGAACGCGAAAACTTCGATGCGGGGGCGCACGATGGCGACAGGATTTACGAAGCGCACGACGTTCATCGTTGCTGACGCCGACCGGGCCAGCCGTTTCTATCAGGACGTGTTCGGCTGGACGGTGTGGTACGACAACCGGTTAGGCGTTCGCGAGGGTTTTCCGCCGTGCGCGCCCGACGGGCAGCGGGCACATCTGATTATGCTCGAAGCCCGCGATCCAAAAATCGGCATGCTGGGTTTCCTGGCTTACGAGGGCTTCACACCGACGGACATTCCCGATCATCGCGAGCGCGCGACGTTACGCCGCGGCGATGCCGTGCTCGTGATGGAGGCCGACGATGTCGAGGACACTCACGAACGCGCGAGGGCGGCCGGTGCGCGTATCGTCAATCCGCCGACGCGCTGGACGGTGCCGTCACCCAGGGGCGGTGATCTGGAGATTTACTCGATGTCGATGTTCGACCCGGAAGGGATCTATTCCGAGATCAGTCAGTCCCGCTGATCGAGGTTGCCCTGGAGCGTTTATACTCGGTTGCCGGACGTTCCCGCCCATGCTGTTTCCGGTTCCATGGAGCCTGTATGCCAGTCACCTTTCGCACGCCTGCCCACGGCAATCTGATTTATACGGACGCGGTCGCCCGCGATCTGCTCAAACTGATGGGCCGGACCGGCAACGTTCCGGGCGCGATCGAAGCACCGGATGTTACTGATGCGCTGGAGCGGCTTCGGGATGCACTGGCGGCGCGGGAAGCGGATTCCGATGAGGGGGGCGGCGGAGAACGACCGATTGCGCTGGCGACGCGTGCCCACCCGCTCATCGAGCTGCTGGAGCGCGCTCGCGACGAGCAAGAATACGTGGCGTGGGAATAGATTCTCCCGGCCGCGTTGCCGGGTTCCGCTGCAACCATTTGCCCGTTTCGCGCATCCGAGATGTATCCTGCCGCGCAGCCGTGGCGGTGCCTGTTGCGAACGAGCAGGGCGAATTAGCACGGCGAATTGAAGGGGATTCAACAATGAGAACACTTTTGGCCACTGCCGCGCTGGCGGCATCAGCTCTACTGGTTGCCTGCGGTCAACAGGCGTCGGAGCCTGCCGCCGAGTCCGCGGGCGCGGCTGCGAACGGTGGCGAGGCTGCCGCCTCGACCGCCGAAGCGGCGCTGATTCCACGAGATATGATCTTCGGGAACCCCGAGCGCACACAGGCTCGCATCAGCCCGGACGGCAACTGGGTCAGCTGGCTTGCGCCGAGTGATGGCGTGCTCAACGTCTGGGTGGCACCCGCCGACGATCTCGACGCTGCGGAAGTCGTGACCAGCGACGATTATCGAGGCATTCAGCAACACTTCTGGGCGCCGAACAGCGCCTACGTGTACTACATCCAGGATCAGGGCGGCAACGAAAACTTCCACGTGTATTCGGCCGACGTAGAAACCGGTGAGGTCGTGGACCTGACGCCCGTCGCCGAAGGCGCGCGTGCGACCATCCAGGCTGTATCCGCCGAGCGGCCGAATCACATTGTGGTTGGCATCAACGAGCGCAATCCGCAGATTTTCGACCTCTATCTCGTCGACGTGACCACGGGCGAGCGCGAGCTGCTCAAAGAGAATCCGGGTTATGCCGGCTGGATGATCGACAACAACCTGGAGCCGCGTTTCGGTTTTCAGACGACCCCGGGCGGCGGCGGCGAGATTGTCGATTTCGACGGTGAAGTGCTGGCCGTCATACCGCCGGAAGACTTCCTGAACACGCAGGGCCTGGGCTTCAACAAGGCCAACGACGTCATCTACATGCTCGACAGTCGCGGCCGCGACAAGGTTGCGCTGACCGCTCTGACGATTGCGACCGGCGAGATCGAAGTGCTGGCGGAGAGCGGAGATGCCGACATCTCGGGTTTGCTGATCGACAGTCAGAGCTACGAACCGATTGCCTACAACGTCGACTATCTCAAGTCGAGCTGGTACGCAATGGACGAGCAGACGGCAGCCGACCTCGAGGCCATTACGGCTGAACTCGGCGGTTCGCTCAGCATTGTCGGCACGACCGACGACATGTCTCGCTGGATCGTGCACGAAGACGCGACGGAGCGCTCCGGAGCTTACTACCTGTACGACCGCGAAGACCGTTCGGTGAGCAAACTGGTCGATCAGCGCCCGGCGCTGTCGGATCAGACGCTGGCACCCATGCACGCCGTCGAGATTCCGTCGCGCGACGGCCTTACCCTGGTCTCTTACCTGACCTTGCCCGCGGGCTCCGACGCGGATCGCGACGGCCGTCCCGACGAGCCGCTGCCGATGGTGCTTGCAGTGCACGGCGGCCCCTGGGCGCGCGACAGCTACGGTTACAGCTCCTGGCACCAGTGGCTGGCGAATCGCGGCTATGCCGTGCTGTCGGTGAACTACCGCGGCTCCACCGGTTTCGGCAAGGACTTTACGCGTGCTGCCATCAAGGAGTTTGCGGGCAAGATGCACGACGATCTGATCGACGGCGTCGAGTGGGCTGTCGACAAGGGCATTGCCGATCGCGACAAGGTAGCGATTGCAGGCGGTTCCTACGGCGGCTATGCCACGCTGATCGGCGTGAGTTTCACACCCGACACTTTCGCCTGCGGCGTCGACATTGTCGGACCGTCGAGTCTCGTCACCTTGATCGAGAGTTTCCCTGAATACTGGAAACCGTTCCTCGAAGGCACGTGGTACACCTACGTCGGTGATCCCGCCGTACCGGAAGAGCGTGAGGATATGCTGGGTCGCTCGGCGATCAGCCGCGTGGACGACATTAACGTACCGCTACTGGTTGGGCAGGGCGAAAACGATCCTCGCGTGACCAAGCTCGAATCCGATCAGCTCGTCGAGGCCATGTCGGCCAACGAACTGCCCGTGACCTACGTCAACTTCCCCGACGAAGGCCACGGTTTCGCGCGGCCCGAAAACCGTCTTGCGTTCTACGCGGTCATGGAAGGCTTCCTCGAAGGTTGCCTCGGCGGCAAGTCGGAGCCGGTCGAGGACGCGTTCGACGGCTCGTCGATCGAAATCCTGTACGGCAAGGGCTACATCGGCAATTTGCCCTGATCGAACGCGTGCTGGAATGACAAGCGGGCGCCATCTTGGCGCCCGCTTTTTTTTGTTGCTTGTCTTCTAGGGTGCCAGCCGCTCGAGCGACCAGGCGTTGTCCTCGCGGCTGTACAGGAAGCGATCGTGCAGGCGGTCGTCGCGACCCTGCCAGAATTCGATTTCCCGGGGCACGACGCGGTAACCACCCCAGAACGACGGCAACGGAATATCACCGTCACCGAACTTCCGCCTGATCTCCTCGAGTTTCGCTTTGAGGATCGATCGCGAGCTGATGATGCTCGATTGCGGCGACACCCAGGCGCCGAGCTGACTGCCGCGCGGGCGGCTGGCGAAGTACTTGAGCGATTCCGCGGTCGTCAGTTTTTCGGTCGTGCCGCGAATACCGATTTGCCGGCCGAGTTCACGCCAGAAGAACAACAGCGCGACTGCCGGGTTGCCTTCGAGGTGTTTAGCCTTGCGGCTCTCGTAGTTGGTGTAGAACACAAAACCGCGTTCGTCGAAGGACTTCAACAGCACGGTCCGCGTGTACGGCCGATGCTGTTCATCCACCGAGCACAGGCTCATGGCATTCGGATCGAGTATGTCGAGTTTGCAGGCGGCGCCGAACCAGTCCTCGAACTGCCTGAACGGATCGGCGTCGAGCGCTTCGCGACTCAACCTGTGTTCGGTCGCGGACCGGCGCAGTTGTGACACGTCCATACCGGCGTGCTCGTCCGCCTTCGATCTCTCGTCGCCGCTATCGCTCATTGGGGGTTCCTGCGCCCGCTCCTCGGGCGTCAATTGTCGGCCGCGAGCGCGTTGTACTCAAGCTTGCCGGCATCGGAATCGTTGGCAGAGCCCTGCTCGGGCAGCGGCAAACCGAGCTCCGCGGCAATGACGCGTATGGCAGCATCCTTCTCCGACCGGCTCTCGAAGCCGCCGCCGAGCGGCAGCCGCTGGCCTGACGTACCCAGCGCGCTGATCTTGTACATGACCGTGTGCTTCTGGCCGGTCTGAGTGCTGCCGCTTTTTTTGCCTTCAAAGCCCGTAAACGCGCTGCGCGCCATGCTGTGGTTGCGGACCGGAATGCCGAACAGGCGGCGTTTTGCCCGGATGTGCATGCCGTCCTGAAACACCTCGAGTGAGTTGCCGATCATATAGACGCACGAGAACGCAATCAGCGATCCGACCAGCGTGAATATGCCGCCCATGAAGTAGGCTTCCTCGCCGATCCAGAGCCAGAGCCCGGCTGTCGCAAAGAACAGGCCGAACACGAGACCCATGAGCGACGAGAGGGCGTTGCGGCCCGCGGGGTAATAGAGCGATTTGCCGTGCGCACCGTAGCGGATACGAATACGGTCGCGCACGGTCTGCTCGTCCCGCGTGACCTGCTCGAAGCGCGTGTCGCTGATCTTGCGCTCGTCAATGTCCCGGGAGTGTGCCGCCGTCGGATACACGGGGATTTCCCAGTTGCGATCGAGCTTTCTGCCACCCGCATCCGCCGTAATGCTCAAACGCCACAGCGTGTAGGCGTCGTTGCTCTTGGCCGCGTCAGAGGCCTCGAGACCTTCCGGCACGTCGAAGCGGAACACGAGCCGGGTGCCTTTGCCGCCGGGCTCGGCGTGAGCCGCTGTCCGGTCCTGCCAGCGGGCGGTCTCGCGGCGGCTGCGGTTTTTGCCGCTGCCGGTTGTCCGGCTGTAGAGATTGCTGAGCGTGAGTTCGTAGCCGATCGTGCTGTCGAACGGCACGGCCAGCTCGATAGTGCCGCCGACGTGTCCGCCGATGGCGCCCGGGAACGGATCGAGGGTCAGCGGCGTGGCGCCGAAGTGACGCCACTCGAGCGTTTTCTTGATGGCCCAGTAAAAGAGTCCCAGCCCGACGACGGGAAAAATCAGTCCGAACAGGGCCGCGTAGTTCTGCTTCTCCGTGATCTCGCCGACCAGCAGGAAAGGCAGCGGCATGGAGATCAGGTTCCAGACCCCGGCAAAAAACCAGGCGCCGTACATGCCGGCTTTCGAGTCCGAGCGGATCTCGCCACCCTGCCAGGCGTTGTTGACGAGCCACGGTGCATCGGCGAACTCCGGTGCTCCAGGATCCTTGGCTTTGGGCGACAGGAAACTGCCGATCAAGAGCGCGTAGCCGAAGCCGCCGAACAGCAGCACGAATACCGACTTGAACGCCATGAGACCCCAGCGCGGGCTGCGGTCGATGATCGATTCGGACGGCTGCTCCGGGTCGACATAGATGGTAATCGGCTCGCCTCGGGCCAGTGCTGCCGCCAGCGCGTTCCCCGTATCCTGCTGGTAGTCGCCAATGTTGTCGGAGCCGCTCCAGAGCCCCACCCGACTGCCCTTGTAGCGCGTCCCGCCATAGTCGTATCGGTAGGTCGCGTAGGCCTTGTAGCTCGTGGAGTCGTCGCCACGATGTGTGGTGTAACCCGCGGTCAGCAGGGTGGCGTTGACGGGCTGCCAGTCGCGCATGGCCGCCGCCTGGTAACACTCGCTGCCGATCGAATAGGCCATCCACGTGCCGAAGCCGGCGAACGGCAGGGCGAACAGGAGCAGAAAGAGCTTACTTTTCACGGGCTTCGGTCCGGAAATTTCAGTGCCGACAGCCTAACAGCCCCGTCCCGCCGCTGCTGTGAGCCCGTTCAAGCCCCTGAGCCCGCGCTCCCGGCGGCCGGTTTCGCCCCGGAACCTTTAAACCCGGCTTCCTACCCCGAAATCTGTTTCGTATAATGGCCGGCTGACGTAGCTTAGGCGCCGGCGTTGGGCCGCGGTCGTTACGGTCTGGCGAAAGTGGCGGAATTGGTAGACGCGCTGGATTTAGGTTCCAGTGGGGCAACCCGTGAGAGTTCGAGTCTCTCCTTTCGCACCAGTCCGTCTCGCCAGTGCCGGACACGCAAGGTTGCCGGCGAGCCCCCGCGGGCGCAGGCTGCGACGGACTCCGCCCGGAACTCCCGAGAACACGCTGCCCGACAGTGGCTCCAGCGTGTGACATCCGGGCCAGGCGAACGAGCACTATTGATATGCAAGGATACTGAACATGCAGGTTACTGTTGAATCGACCGGCACGCTGGAACGACGCATGCGCGTCGAGCTGCCTGTCGAGCACATCGAGCAGGAAGTCGACTCGCGGCTCAAGTCGGTCGGGCGGACCGCCAAGATCAAGGGTTTCAGACCCGGCAAGATACCGCCCAAGGTCGTGCGTCAGCGTTACGGGAAGCAGGTGCGCGAGGAGGTTCTGGGCGAGCTGATGCAAAAGAGCTACAGCGACGCCGTAACCCAGGAGAAACTGAATCCGGCTGGCGGCCCGAAAATCGAGACCGAGGACGGTGAGGACAGCTTTGCCTACGTGGCGACCTTCGAAGTGATGCCGGAGATCGAACTCACGGGTCTCGACAAGATCAAAGTAGAGAAACCGGTCGTCGATATTGGCGACAAGGACCTGGAGGCAATGATCGACAAGTTGCGCGATCAGAAGGCCGACTGGAATGCCGTGGAGCGCAAGAGCGCCAGCGGCGATCGCGTGACCTGCGATTTCTCAGGCACGCTCGACGGCGAGCCGATCGAGGGCGGGCAGGGCACGAACGTTCCGGTCATTCTCGGCCAGGGGCAAATGCTGCCCGATTTCGAGAAGGGCCTGACGGGCGTCGTCGCCGGCGAGGAGAAAACCTTCAAGGTCAAGTTTCCGAAGGACTATCACGCCGAGGACCTTCAGGGTAAGAAGGTCGAGTTCGCAACGACGGTACACAGCGTCGATGAGAAGACGCTGCCGGAGGTCGACGACGAGTTTGCGAAGCTCTTCAACGTCGAGGAGGGCGGTCTCGAGCGGTTCAAGCAGGACGTCACCGACAACATGCAGCGCGAGGCCGCGCAGAAGGTCAAAAACCAGCTGCGTGAGCAGGTCATGCAGGGTCTCCTCGAGAGCAACCCGATCGAGATTCCGCAAACGCTCAAAGCTCAGGAAATGCACCAGATGCAGCACGAAGCGATGCAGCAGCTCGGTATCAAGGAGCACGACCAGGCACCGCCTCTGGACAACTTCGCCGAAGGTGCCGACAAGCGCGTGCGCCTCGGGCTGTTGATGCGGCAGCTGATTGCGGACCAGGAGATTGTCGTCGACCAGGAACGGGTTCGCGCCCACGTGGAAGAGATCTGTGCCGGCTACGAAAACGCCGAGGACATGGTGAACATCTACTTGTCCAACCCGCAGATCGTGCAGCAGGTGGAGCCGCTGGTACTCGAGCAGATGGCTGTCGACTGGTTGCTGGAGAACGGCAGCGTCAAGGAAAAGAAGGTGGGTTTCAGCGAATTTATGAATTCCTGACGACCGCGTTTCATGTCACCATACCGGCATCAGCAAATGAGGCTTACAGAATGACGGCAACAGCATTGAACCTCGTACCCATGGTCGTGGAACAAACGGCTCGCGGCGAACGGGCGTACGATATTTACTCGCGACTGCTGAAAGAGCGCGTCGTGTTTATCGTCGGTCCGGTCGAGGACCAGATGGCCAATCTGATCGTGGCGCAGCTCCTGTTCCTCGAGTCCGAAAATCCGGACAAGGACATCCACCTGTACATCAACTCCCCGGGCGGTGTGGTCTCCGCAGGGCTGTCGATTTACGACACCATGCAGTTCGTCAACTGCGATATTTCGACAATCTGCGTAGGGCAGGCGGCGAGCATGGGCGCCCTGTTGCTGGCCGGAGGCACGCGTGAAAAGCGCTTTGCGCTGCCGCACTCCAGGGTCATGGTGCACCAGCCGTCGGCGGGTTTTCAGGGGCAGGCAACCGACATTAGCATCCACGCGACCGAGATACTCGAGATGAAGCGCCGGCTGAACCTCATTATGTCGAAGCACACGGGGCAGCCGCTGGATCGCATCGAGCAGGATCTCGAGCGCGACCGGTTCATGAGCGCGGAGTCGGCCGTCGAGTACGGGCTGATCGACACCGTTTTGGCGGCACGCACCGAAATGGGTGGCTCACAGAGCGACTGATTGCTTACTTTTCAGTAGCTTATCGGTGGTTTATCCATGTCACACCGTGACATGAGACTTGTCACTTTGCACCCCTTCATGTCGCATGTTATATACACTCTGGGCGCTAACGCGCCCCTTTTTTGAGAACGTGAGCACGAATTTATGAGCGACGACTCCCGCGGCAAGAACGAAGACGGAAAACTCCTCTACTGTTCTTTTTGCGGCAAGAGCCAGCATGAAGTTCGCAAGCTGATCGCCGGTCCTTCCGTATTCATCTGTGACGAATGTGTCGAACTCTGCAACGACATCATTCGCGAGGAACTGGAAGACACCAGCGAGGCCGGCCACGACAAGCTACCGAAGCCGCAGGAAATCAAGGACGTTCTCGACGAGTACGTGATCGGCCAGCAGCGCGCGAAAAAAGTGCTGTCGGTGGCAGTCTACAATCACTACAAGCGGCTCAACGATCGCCTCGACGAGCGCTCGAAAGACGAGATCGAGCTGGCGAAGAGCAACATCCTGCTGATCGGCCCCACGGGTTGCGGTAAGACGCTGCTCGCCGAGACCCTGGCGCGGCTCCTGAACGTGCCGTTCACGATTGCGGACGCAACCACGCTGACGGAAGCGGGTTACGTTGGTGAGGACGTCGAGAACATCATCCAGAAGCTCCTGCAGAAGTGCGACTACGATGTCGACAAGGCGCAGACGGGCATCGTCTACATTGACGAGATCGACAAGATCTCGCGGAAGTCCGACAACCCGTCGATCACGAGAGACGTGTCGGGTGAAGGCGTACAGCAGGCGCTGCTCAAGCTGATCGAAGGCACGATTGCTTCGGTGCCGCCGCAGGGTGGACGCAAACACCCGCAGCAGGAATTCCTGCAAGTGGACACGGGCAACATTCTGTTCATTTGCGGCGGTGCGTTCGCCGGTCTGGAAAAGATCATTCAGAATCGCTCGACCAAGAGCGGGATCGGCTTTGTCGCCGACGTCAAGACCAGCGAGGAAGAACAGTCCATCGGCGAGCTGCTGCACGACGTGGAGCCCGAGGATCTGATTCGCTACGGCCTGATTCCCGAGTTTGTCGGTCGTCTGCCCGTAGTCGCAACGCTCGAAGAGCTCGACGAGGGTGCCCTGGTCAAGATCCTGCTGGAGCCGAAGAACGCGCTGACGAAACAGTACCGGAAGCTGTTCGACATGGAAGGTGTCGAGCTCGAGTTCCGCGAGGACGCGCTGCGGGCCGTCGCCCAGAAGGCAATGGAGCGCAAGACCGGCGCACGCGGACTCAGAACGATCCTCGAGAACGTGCTGCTGGACACAATGTACGATCTGCCGTCGGCGAGCAGCGCGAAGAAGGTCGTTGTCGACGAGGCCGTCGTCACCGGGGAAACCAAGCCCTACGTGATCTACGAATCCGACGAGTCCCCGACGGTCAACATCGAGCAGCCGCAGAGACCCACGGGATCCGACGGCGCGTAGCTAACCGTTTGCTGATCCACTCCGTTCGAGTGGGATCCGACGGCGCGTAACTATCCGGATGGCAATCCACTCCGTTCGAGTGGGGTCCGACGGCGCCTGGCTAACCGGTTGGTTCTTCACATGATTCGTGTGGGTTTCGACGGTGCCTGAAGTCAGCTAGAACAGCCCGACTCTGACAGCGCCTGTCGACCTTGGTTGCCACAATATTACGGCCTGGACCATTTGCACCATTTCCCGGTGCCGGGCGCCGGATTCCGGCGCTATTTATGTGTCGCTCCGCAAAGACTTTCCACCGGCAATGACGTATTGTGACGGCAATCACGCCCGCCGTGCCGCGTCGGGCCTTGATTTTACAATTCCCGCACACACTGTTGGGTGTCAAGCTGTCAAACGAGGTTGTAACGGGTGTCTGAAGAAGATCTGATCGGAACTGAGGTCGACGAATCCAACGATAATTCGGGTGTTCCGGTGCTGCCGCTGCGTGATGTCGTGGTGTATCCGCACATGGTGATTCCCCTGTTCGTCGGCAGGGACCGGTCTATCGTGGCGCTCGACAAGGCCATGGCTTCGGGCAAGAAAATTCTGCTGATTGCCCAACGGGCCGCCGATCTGGACGATCCGCAGCCCAACGACCTCTACGAAGTGGGCACCCTGGCGACGATACTTCAGCTTCTCAAGCTCCCCGATGGCACCGTCAAGGTGCTTGTCGAAGGCGGCGAGCGGGTGCTGGTCGACCACATTGCCGTCGGCGATCATTTCTCCGCCGAGATTACATTGCTCGGCGAAGACGATCGTCACGACGAACGCGAGATCGACGTGCTTGTGCGCTCGATCATTGCCCAGTTCGAGCAGTACGTGAAGCTGAACAAGAAAGTGCCCCCCGAAATCCTGACGTCACTGTCGGGCATCGACGAGCCCGGTCGCCTGGCCGATACCGTTGCTGCCCACATGGCACTCAAGCTTTCGGAAAAGCAGCGAATCCTCGAAATTCAGGACGTCAAGACCCGACTCGAGCAGATTCTCGGCATCATCGAGGGCGAGATCGACGTACTGCAGATCGAGAAGCGGATTCGCGGTCGCGTCAAGCAGCAGATGGAGAAGAGCCAGCGCGAGTACTACCTGAATGAGCAGATGAAGGCCATTCAGAAAGAGCTCGGCGAAATGGAGGACGCTCCCAACGAACTGGCCGATCTCGAAGCCAAGATCGACAACGCCGGCATGTCGAAAGAGGCCCGTGAGAAAGCGACCTCGGAGCTGAACAAGCTCAAGCTCATGTCGCCGATGTCCGCCGAGGCGACCGTCGTGCGCAACTACATCGACTGGTTGCTGAAAGCGCCCTGGAAAAAACGCAGCAAAGTCCTCAAGGATCTGAAGCGCGCGGAAGAGGTCCTCGAGGAGGATCACTACGGTCTCGACAAGGTGAAGGAACGCATTCTCGAATACCTTGCCGTGCAGCAACGCGTGAAAAAGCTCAAGGGCCCGATTCTGTGCCTCGTGGGACCGCCCGGGGTCGGTAAAACCTCGCTCGGCCAGAGCATTGCCAGGGCCACCAACCGCAAGTTCGTACGGATGTCGCTGGGTGGCGTGCGCGACGAGGCCGAGATTCGTGGCCATCGCCGCACCTACATTGGTTCGATGCCCGGCAAGATCATTCAGAATCTCGGCAAGACCGGCGTGCGCAATCCGCTGTTCCTGCTCGACGAAATCGACAAGATGGCGATGGACTTTCGCGGCGACCCGTCGTCGGCGCTACTCGAAGTGCTCGATCCGGAGCAGAACTCCACGTTTGCGGATCACTATCTCGAAGTGGACTTCGATCTGTCCGACGTGATGTTCGTGTGTACCGCAAACAGCCTGAACATACCGGCACCGCTGCTGGATCGCATGGAGGTCATTCGCATCCCCGGTTACACCGAGGACGAGAAGCTTGCGATCGCAACCCGCTATCTGATTCCGAAACAGATGAAAGAGAACGGGCTCAAGAAAAACGAGCTCAGAATTACCGATGCCGCGGTGTACGACATCATTCGCTACTACACGCGCGAGTCGGGCGTACGTGGCCTCGAGCGCGAGATCTCCAAGATATGCCGGAAGGTCGTCAAGTCGCTGCTGCTCAAACCGCGCGACAGCCGCGTGCTGGTCTCGCCCAAAACCCTCGAGAAGTACCTGGGTGTCCGCCGCTTCCGCTTCGGTATCGCCGAAGAGAACGATCAGGTCGGGCAGGTGACCGGACTGGCGTGGACCGAGGTGGGTGGCGAGCTGCTGACCATCGAGGCAGCGGTGGTTGGCGGTAAAGGCAAGCTGACCCACACGGGACAGCTCGGTGACGTCATGACCGAATCCATCCAGGCGGCAATGACCGTGGTACGCAGTCGCGCACCGCTCTTGGGGATAGATGACGGCTTCCACCAGAATCACGACGTGCATATACACGTGCCTGAAGGCGCGACGCCGAAGGACGGTCCGAGTGCGGGAGTTGGCATGTGCACGGCGCTGGTGTCGGCATTAACCGACATCCCCGTTCGGGCCGACGTGGCGATGACCGGAGAGATCACGCTGCGTGGCGAAGTTCTGCCGATTGGAGGGCTCAAGGAGAAGCTCCTGGCCGCCCATCGCGGCGGCATCAACAAGGTGCTGATACCCCAGGAAAATGAAAAGGACCTGGCGGAAATTCCGAAGAACATCAAAGACAAGCTGACAATAGTTCCAGTGAAGTGGATCGATGATGTGCTGCAGCACGCCCTGTCGCACATGCCGATTCCGGCGGAGTCGGAACAGGTTGCCGACGAAGAGCCGCAAAGCGCGGCAGACGACGGCAAAGCCGAAGAGGTGGTGCGTCCGCACTAGATTCCCTGAAACCCGCGTGGTGCTTGGAATTTGACGGTGTTTTAGCCAGTAGGTATAACCATCGCAGCCGCGCGTGGATGCACGGAGCCGCGAGCGGTTATTCAGCGGATTGCGACATTTGGGGGAGCTCGCTGGATTGGTTGGGCAGCCTCGCAAGCGCGGGCTGTAAGGGGCACGCGTAAGTGCTGACGTCCTACATCAATCTGCAAGGTGAAACATGAACAAAGGCGAATTAATCGAAGCGGTTGCCGACTCGGCGGGTATTTCACGGGCCGACGCGACCAAGGCTGTCGACGGTGTACTCGATAGCATTACCTCAACGCTTGCCAAAGGCGGGTCGGTGTCTCTCGTGGGCTTTGGCACTTTTTCTGTAAAAGCTCGCGCAGCACGGGCGGGTCGCAACCCGCGGACCGGCGAAACCATCCAGATTCCGGCCAGCAATGTGCCAGGATTTAAGGCTGGCAAAGGCTTGAAGGATGCCGTAAACTAGCGCGCCCTTCGGGACCGGAAGAAGCCTCAAAGCCACGTGTGGCGGGGCTTCCAGCCAATTGAACGGTTCCGGAGCCGCGAGGCTCGAGAGCTTCGCACGACACCAGGGTTTCTGGGTGCTTAGCTCAGCTGGTAGAGCATCGCCCTTACAAGGCGAGGGTCGGCGGTTCGATCCCGTCAGCACCCACCAGGTTCGGAGTGGTAGTTCAGTTGGTTAGAATACCGGCCTGTCACGCCGGGGGTCGCGGGTTCGAGTCCCGTCCACTCCGCCACTAAAGAAGAACCCGCTTCCCATCTCCGGGAAGCGGGTTTTTTTGTGGTTCCGCAAGGCGGTCCGCCTGCAACCGGCCGGCTGAGCTATTGGCCTGAATCCGCCTCTCAGCTAGAATTCCCGCCCTTTTCCTAAATCCGCTTTTCGAACATGCTGCAGAATATCCGCGAAAAATTCACGGGCACGTTTGCTCTCGTCGTACTGGTCCTGCTCGCGATTCCCTTTGTCTTTGTGGGAGTGGGCGCAAATTACAACTTTTTTGGCGGCAGCTCGGCCGCGGTCGTCGACGGTGAGGAAATCAGCCTGGGGCTGTTCGAAGCGCGCTACCGCGACGTGGTGGAGAGCAACCCCACGCTGGTTTCGGCTGATGAAGCCCAGCGTTTGCAGGTACGCCGGCAGATACTCGACAACCTGGTCTACGAGCAACTCATAGAGAACTACCTCAACGAGCACGGCTATCGCGTCGGCGACGAGCAGATTGTCGAGGCGATCCGCTCGCGACCCGAGTTCCAGACCAACGGCCGCTTCGATCGCGAGGCGTACAACGCGGCGCTCGTTGCGGGCCGCGTCAGCTCCGCCGACTTCGAGCGTTCGCAGCGCAGCGGCCTGCGGCGCCAGCAGCTGCAGCTCGCCATTGCGGCGACGGCATTTGTCACGCCCGCCGAATATCGTCGCTACATCAACCTGATCGCCGAGCAGCGGCTCATCACGACGGCCACGTTCTCGCCCGAGATGCTGACCGAGGCGATCGAGATCAGCGACGAGTCGATCGCTGCCTACTACGACGACAACCCGACGCTGTTTCAGAATCCGGAGTCGGCCGACATCGAGTACATCATGATCGACCGTGCCGAGGTTGCCGACGGTATCGAAGTGACCGAAGAGCAACTGGCGATCTACTACGAAGAGAATCAGTACCGTTTCCTCCAGGACGAGCAGCGCGAGGCGCGTCACATCCTGTTTACGTTCGGCGACGATGAACAGGCGGCCGAGGCCGAGGCTCTCGACGTGCTTGCTCGTATCAACGCCGGCGAATCGTTTGCCGATCTGGCCCGGGAATTCTCCGACGATACGGGTACGGCGGACGATGGCGGATCACTCGGTGTGTCCACGCGCTCCCAGGATTCGGGGGGGCTGGGCGCCGCAATATTCGCGATCGAAGAGGGCCAGGTGGACGGACCCATACGGACCAATTTTGGCTATCACCTCGTCAAGCTCGAGCGCATTCTGCCGCAGGCCGCACAGCCGCTCGCGCAGGTGCGCGCCGACCTGATCAACGAGATCCGCGAGCGCGACGTCGACGCTGCGTTCCGCGATCTGGAAAACCGCCTGGGCGATGCGCTGTTCGAGTCTTCGGACATTGCCGCGGCGGCGGAATCCATTGGCGCCGAGGTGCAGGAAGCACAGGGCATTACCCGCAGCGGCGGCGGACCGATCGGCGCCAATCAAATCGCCATCGACACAATCTTTTCCGACGCTGTGCTCAGCGGTCAAACCAGCTCGGAGGTGGTCGAGCTGGATCGTAACCGCGCGGCCGTTTTTGCGGTCAGTCGCCACGTCGAGGCCAGCCGCCAACCGCTCGAAGAGGTTAGCGAGCAGATTCGCGGCATCCTGACGGCCGACGAAACGGAGCGCCGGCTGCGCACACGGGCCGAGGCATTCCTCGCTGAGGTCGAGGCGGGCGCGGAGTTCCGCGGTGCCGCCGAGGCGGCAGGGTCGGCGGTCAGTGAGCCGCTGTTGCTGTCGAGGCAGGACCAGACCACGGTCGATGCGCCCATTTTCTTCAGCGTTTTCGCCGCAGGGAAGCCAACCCAAATGCAGCCGATTCGGGAGCTCGTTCGCAACAATACCGGGGGATACACGGTGTACAGTCTCGACGCCGTGCTGCCGGGACAGCCGCAATCGATCCCGCTCGCGGAGCGCGATTCCGGCAAGTTGTTCCGGGCGCAAAACTCGGGCTTCGCCGATTTCAGCGCGTTCCTCCTGGAACTCCGCGAGGGCGCCGACATTGCGGTCAACGAGGACGTGCTAGCTGCCTCCGACTTTTTGCAGTAAGGTCCGGCGTCAACAATCCGGGGCAACAACAATCCGGGCAACTACAGCAGGCGGCTGTATGAGTTCAGCCGCGTTGGGGGGTAGGGATGCGTAAGCTCGCGCTGCATTGGCAGATTCTGATCGCAATTGTGCTTGCGGTTCTGGTCGGCTACTCGATCAACGTGCTTTCGAGCGACGGTTCGACGCCGGGTCTGTTCGGCGTGAGCTACCTGTCGATGTTCGACTACATCGGCACGATGTTCCTGAACGCCCTCAGGATGATCATCGTGCCGCTCATCCTCTCGTCGATCATCGTGGGGGTCGCCAACATCGGTAGTGGCGGCAACCTCGGTTCACTCGGCGGCAAAACCTTACTGTTCTACGTGCTGACGAGCGTTGTTGCGATCATGATCGGCCTCGCCGTCGTGAACACGGTCCAGCCCGGGATTATCGACGGCGAGCCCGCCAAGGATTTGCTGGCGCTCGACGGTTCGGTGGAAGGAATACGTGACAGTGTGGAAGGGCGAGGCGCGGGAGACGTCGCCCAGGTCTTCCTTCGGATGGTGCCCGAGAACATCGTCAATGCAGCTGCCAGCGGTCAAATGCTGGGCATCATCTTCTTTGCGCTTCTGTTCGGCTACTTCATGACCCATCTCGCTCATGAATATGCCGAACCGCTGTTCAATTTCTGGAACGGTGTGTTCCACGTCATGATGAAGATGACCGAGTTCATCATGATGTTCGCGCCCATTGGCGTCTTCGGGCTCGTTGCGGAAACCGTGGCAACTACCGGGTTGGACGCGGCCGAACCCTTGTTCTACTTTGCCATGTGCGTCGTCGCGGCGCTCGCGATACACGCGTTCATGTTCCTGCCGCTCTTGCTTCGAGTCGTTGCCCGAGTCAGACCGTTCAAGGTGATGGGTGGCGTATCGCCGGCCATGCTGACGGCTTTCTCGACGGCATCGTCGTCGGCCACGCTGCCCGTGACGATCGACACCGTCGAGAACAACGTCGGTGTCTCCAACAAGGTCTCGAGTTTTGTGCTGCCGCTCGGCGCAACCGTCAACATGAACGGCACGGCGCTGTATGAATGTGCCGCTGCACTCTTTCTCGCCCAGGCTTACGGCCTCGAACTCACAATCGGCGTCCAGTTCACGATTGTTCTCGTGGCACTCTTGACCTCGATCGGCGTAGCCGGCGTACCGTCCGCGTCACTCGTGGCGATTGCGATCATCCTGACCGCAATTGGTTTGCCCATCGAGGCTCTCGGCGCGCTCATGCTGTTCGACCGGCTGCTCGACATGTGCAGGACCAGCATCAACATCTGGGGCGATTGTTGCGCCGCCACGATCGTCGCGCGCCTGACGGGTGAAAAGACCAACGTCGCCATTGAAGACGGCCGCTGACGAGCCGCGCGTGGTCGAGGCCCGCCGTGAGTGACCCGCTCGACGGCCGGCTGCTGTGCCACATCAACGTTGCGCGCGAGTATCGCGGGGGGGAACGGCAGGCTGAGCTTCTGATTCGCGATCTCGCCGGGCGCGGCGTCAAGCAGCGCGTGATCGTTCGCGACAGCAACCAGGTGTTCGAATGGCAATGCCGGAGCATACCGGGGGTTGAGGTTGTTCCGACCCGGGGCCGGCTGCTCGGTGTGGCGCTGGCCGCAAAGGGTGCGTCTCTCGTGCACGCACACGAGGGCCGGGGCTTCTATGCGGCGGCTCTTGCCAGCTATCTGTACCGTACCCCCTATGTGCTGACCCGCCGGGTCACGAACCCGCAGCGGCGGTCGATGCTGCGTACCCTGGCTTACCGACGAGCCGGGCGGCTCACTGGTGTATCGCACGCCGTCGCGCGAAACGTGGGCGAGCGGCACCCGGATCTCGACGTACTCGTGGTGCCGGATGCCCATGCCTCTCTTGAGGCCTCTGCTGCCACTGTCGCCGCGCTGCGGGCCGAGTACCCCGGGAAGCGGCTAATAGGGCACGTTGGCGCTCTCGACGACTCGCACAAGGGGCAGCGCACCATTATTGCGGCTGCCCGGCGGGCGGCAACGGAGTATCCCGATTGGCATTTCATACTGTGCGGCGACGGCAAGGACGAAGCCATGCTCAAGGAGGAGGCCAAAGGGCTCCTTAACCTGACGTTCGCCGGTTTTGTGGGTAACGTCGGCGATTACCTGGCGAGTTTTTCGGCCTTCGTGTTCCCCTCGAAATACGAGGCGATGGGTTCCTCGCTGCTCGACGCCATGCACTTTGGTTTGCCGATCGTGGCGTCCCGCGCCGGCGGAATTCCCGAAATCGTGACGGACGGCGTCAACGGGATTCTGATCGATCCGGACGACAGCGACGCGCTCGTGGATTCGCTCGACGCGATCCTGTCGAGCCCGGTGACGCGTAACCGCATGCGCCTCGCGAATGTCGCCAAGGCAAAACAGTGCAGTGCCGCCGCAATGGCCGAGACCTATCTCAAGGAGTACCGGGCGTTGTTGTAAACGCCGCGACGCGGCGCTCAGTGCTCAGTCGTCGTCGAGATGCATCCCGACAATGTTGTAACCGCCGTCGACGTAGGTGATCTCACCCGTAATGCCGGCAGCAAGATCGGAGCAAAGGAAAGCTGCCGCGTTGCCGACGTCATCGATCGTGACGTTGCGGCGGATCGGCGAGACCTTCTCCATGTGTGTGAGCATCTTGCGAAGCCCGCCGATGCCCGACGCGGCCAGGGTCTTGATGGCGCCGGCCGAAATACCGTTGACGCGCACGCCACGCGGTCCGAGGTCAGCGGCCAGGAAGCGAATGCAGGCTTCGAGGCTGGCCTTGGCGAGGCCCATGACGTTGTAATGCGGGACAGCCTTGACGGCGCCGAGATACGACAGCGCCAGTATCGACGACTGACGGCCCTCCATGAGCGGCAGCGCCGCCTTGGCGAGTGCCGCGAGACTGTAGGACGATATGTCGTGGGCGATCGTAAAACCCTCCCGGGTGACGGCCTCCACGAACGTGCCGTCGAGCTGATCCCTCGGCGCAAAACCGACGGAGTGCACCAGCACGTCGATACCGTCCCAGTCCTTGCCGATGGCCTCGAAGACTTCACGTATGTTGTCGTCGCTCGCGACGTCCAGCTCGTAGGTCAGCTCGGAGTTGAGCCGCCCGGCGAGTTTGTCCACGCGTTTTTTGAGTTTTTCGTTTTGATAGGTAAATGCGAGTTCGGCACCCTCGCGGGCAAACGCCTCCGCAATGCCCGTGGCGATGGAGCGGTCGCTTGCAACGCCCACGATCAGTGCTTTCTTGCCGGCCATGAAACCCATGGGTGTTCCTTTGTTGTTGTTGCGACTACGGTTTGCGCGGCTGTTGCGCGTCAGCGCTCACGGCTCCGCTACCCGGCAGTTTACATGAATGCGGGCTGGGACAAGCCCACTAGCTCGATTGCGCCGTTACGTCCACGTACATCGTGAGCCGCTGGCCGGGCTTCAAAATGCGTTTGACGTCGATACCGTTCCAGCGGGCGATTTGCTTGATGGACACACGAAAGCGCTGCGCAATCAGGTACAGGGAGTCGCCGCGGCGCACGGTGTAATTGACCTTGCGGGTTGTGCTGCCGTAGGCCGACGTAGGCCCTGTGCGCGGCCGGCTTTCGGCATTGTCTGCCCGGCTCCAGACGACGAGTTTCTTGCCTGTCGACAGCGTGTCACCAGGTGCCATGCTGTTCCAGGCCGCGAGCTGTCGCGTGCCGACGCCATAGCGCCGGCTGATTGTCCAGAAGCTTTCGCCGCGGGCGACGACGTGTTCGATTCGCTCCCCGGCGCGCTGCCGATTCTGCTTCCGCTCGAGACGGGCCTCGGCGCTTTGACTGTAGGCGGAAAGCGGCTTTGTGGCGACCGGGATCAGCAGGTGATGGCCCGCGCGGATCGTGTTGCCGCGCAGATTGTTAGCCTCGCGGATCGCGGCAATGCTCGTGTGGTAGAGCTCGGCAATCTCGGAAATGGTCTGACCGGAGCGGACCTTGTGGCGGCTCCAGCGAACCCGCTCGGCGAGCGGCACATCGGCCAGCGCTAACGAGAAACGGTCTGCCGCCGCCACGGGCAGGACCAGGCGGTGAGGACCGTCCGGGTCGGTCGACCAGCGGTTATAGCCGGGATTGAAGGCATAGACCGTATCGACGTCCACTCCGGCAAGCTCGGCGGCAAGCGCAAGATCCAGCTGCGAACCGACGTCGGCAACGACAAACTGGGTCTCGTTGGCGATGACCGGCAGCTCGAGGCCGTACGCTTCCGGGTTGCGGACAATGTCGACGAGCGCCAGCAGTTTCGGCACGTACATGCTGGTCTCGCGCGGCAGCTTCAGGTTCCAGAAATCTTCTGGCTTACCCGCTCCGCGGTTGCGCTTGCGAGCCTTCAGGACGTTGCCTTCGCCCGAGTTGTAGGAGGCAATCGCGTTGAGCCAGTCCTGATCCTGAAGCTTGTACAGGTATTCCAGGTAGTCGAGAGCGGCACGCGTCGAGTCCACGACGTCACGGCGGCCGTCGTACCACCAGTTTTGCCGGATGCCAAAGCGACGCGCCGTGCCCGGGATCATCTGCCAGAGGCCGGCTGCGCGACCGTGAGAATAGGCAAACGGATCGTAGGCCGACTCCACGATCGGGAGTAACGCAAGCTCCATCGGTAATTCCCGGCGCTCGAGTTCCGCGACGATGTGCGGCATATAGCGCTGCGCGCGATTGAACACGCGCCGGAGGTAATCCGGGTGGCGCGCATACCAGTTGCGTTCGGCGGTTGTTCTCCGATTATCGTCGTACTCGAGGGCAAAGCGCTCGCGTATGAGCCCCAGCAGGCCCTCGGTGTCCTTTTCCGGCGGCAGGAGTATTACCGGTCCGGCTGCGGCGACGGGTGACAGCAACTCGAGCGAGTCCAGCTCGTCACTCGGCGGCATCAGTCCGTTGCCCAGCGTATTTCCGGTGGCCGTGTGGCTGCCGATAGTGAGAAAGGCGACGCAGGTCGTTAGCGCCAGACGGGTTTTCTGCGATAATCGCGTGCGTGATGAGAGCATCGCGCTATCCTACCCGGGATCGCTGTGTGTGCAAGTGTGCAGATCACACGACAGGCCCGCGCCGAAACCGGTTCCACCGCAACCCGTGACCATCTGGGAGTTCTATGGAAAGCGTACCCGCGAAAGCCGCCGTGCAGGACGTTTTCGGCTTTCCGGCCGCCGCTGACGCGTGGCTTGCCGAGCCTTTTGGACAGGCCCTGCTTGCACGGGAAGCGCGACTCGTCGAAGACGCCTTCGAAGGGATATTCGGCGAGCAAAGCCTGCAGGTTGGCGCCTGGGGGGCACCCGAGACGTTCCTGCGCTCGGCGCGCACTCAGCGCCAGCTCCTGATCGCCGATGGTCCGCACCGGGCGGTGCCGACGGCCATTGGCCAGCCGTGGCGCCTGCCCGTCGCAAGCGAGTCGGTGGATTGCGTGCTGTTGCCGCACACCCTGGAGTTTTCGGATCGGCCGCATGCCGTGCTTCGCGAGGTCGATCGTGTGCTGCATGCGCACGGACACGTCATCATGCTGGGCTTTCGCCCCGGCGGTCTGTGGGGCTTGCGGCGCCTGATACCGGGAGCGGCGCTGCCGCCCGGCGCGGAGCATCTCGTTTCGGATCGCCGTGTGCGAGACTGGCTTAAGCTGCTGGATATGCGCATTCACGGCGTTACCGGCTACTTCTTCCGCTGGCCCGTGCCCGGCAACCGCGGCACCAGTTCACCGCGCTGGGAGCGTTTCGGCAAACGTTTCTGGCCGGAATTGTCGGCCTGCTACATGCTCGCGGCGCAGAAGCGGGTTTGTACGCTGACGCCGGTGCGGCCCTCCTGGAGCAAACGACCGAAGCTGGTTGCGGGGCTTGCGGAGCCGACGACCCGGGTCTCCAACATCTCGCGGATCCGTTTTGACCAAAACCGTTGAGATCTACACGGACGGCGCCTGCCGCGGCAACCCCGGGCCGGGTGGCTGGGGTGTGCTGCTGAAGGCCGGGCGTCACGAGAAGACGCTCTACGGCGGTGCCGAATCGACGACGAACAACCGCATGGAGCTGACCGCCGCCATCCGAGCGCTCGAGGCACTCACCCGGCCCTCGGACGTTGTGCTGCATACCGACTCCCGCTACGTCATGGACGGGATTTCTAGCTGGCTGCCGAACTGGAAGCGCCGCGGCTGGAAAACGGCAGCAAAAAAGCCCGTCAAGAATCAGGATTTGTGGCAGGCACTTGACGCACAGGCGGCGCGCCATAAGGTTCGCTGGGTCTGGGTCAAGGGTCACGCCGGTGATCCGGGCAACGAGAAAGCTGATGAACTGGCCAACCGCGGCATCGACGAACTGGAAACCGGCTGAAGCCGCCTCGACCAGGGGTTCGATGATCGGCTCGAGCGCCCCCGGGCGGCCATCCGGTCGCCGGGGTCTTGGGTTCGGCGACCAGCAGTGCTTTAATGAGCCGCATGCGCCAGATCGCTCTTGATACCGAAACCACGGGCCTGTCCACCGCGCAGGGCCACCGGGTCATCGAGATCGGTTGTGTCGAGCTGGTCAACCGCCGTTTGACAGGCCGCGAATACCACCGTTTTCTGAATCCGGATCGCGACATCGACGAGGGCGCGGAGCGCGTCCACGGCATTAGCCGTGCATCGCTGGAAACCGAGCCGAGGTTTCCCGAAATTGTCGACGAACTCCTCGAATTTATTGCCGGGGCTGAACTCGTAATCCACAACGCCGAGTTCGATATCGGCTTCCTGGAGCATGAGCTCAGGCTCATGCGGCACCCGAAACCGCAAATCGGCGAGCATGCCGAGGTGCTCGACACGCTGTTGCTGGCACGCGAGATGCACCCGGGGCAGCGCAACAGCCTGGACGCCCTCTGCAAACGCTACGAGGTCGATGCGTCGAAGCGCGATGTCCACGGGGCACTGATCGACGCCGATCTGCTGGCGCGCGTGTATCTCGCAATGACAGGCGGGCAGGCCGCGTTGCTGCTCGACGCCGCTGAAGAAGAGGAACAAACGGACGCCGTGCGGATCGATCGGGTCAGCGACTCGACCGGGTTGAATCTCAGGGTAGTCAGGGCCAGCGACGAGGAGGCCCGGCAGCACGAGTCGCTGCTGGCGCGCCTGCGCAACGCCGGGGAGTGCGTCTGGGACGAGGACCGTCCGTCTTGAGTTTGTGCCCGGGACGCGTATTCCGTCACTGCAAATCCTGGGCTCAACCGTCTAGAATTCTGCGATACTCACTCACCTATCAACGCCAAAAAACAACCATAAATCGTTTCACCACGAATAGTTTCACTCAGTAATCTGGCAGGAGTTCCAATGGCCACAACGATGGCAGCGTCCATGCGGGCGAATTTTCTCGGCAATTCGCCTACTTGGTACAAGTGGACCATTATTGCGTTTCTGCTCGTCAACCCTGTGCTCGTAATGATCGACCCGTTCATTGCTGGATGGGCACTGGTCGTCGAGTTCATTTTCACGCTGGCAATGGCTCTGAAGTGCTATCCGCTTCAGCCCGGCGGCCTGCTGGCGATTCAGGGAATCCTCCTTGGCCTGACCACGCCCGAGCACGTGTTCGTGGAGGCTGAGCACAACTTCCCCGTCATCATGCTGTTGATGTTCATGGTGGCCGGCATCTACTTCCTGCGCGAGATGCTGCTGTTCACGTTCACGAAGATTCTTCTGGGCGTGCGCTCCAAGGTGCTTCTGTCACTCATCTTCTCGTTTACGGCGGCGGTGCTGTCGGCGTTCCTGGACGCGCTGACCGTCACGGCCGTCATCATTACGGTCGCGGTGGGCTTCTATGGCGTGTACCACAAGGTCGCGTCCGGTAAGCAGTTCCATCACGATCACGATGCCACGGCCGATGATCAGGTCATCGAACTGCACCGCGAGGATCTGGAGGGGTTTCGCGCCTTCCTGCGCAGCCTCATGATGCACGGCGCGGTCGGTACGGCGCTCGGAGGCGTCACGACCCTGGTCGGCGAGCCGCAGAACCTCCTGATTGCCGAGGTCATGGATTGGGAGTTCATCGAGTTTTTCCTCGTCATGGCGCACATTTCGATGCCTGTGCTCGTCGTGGGTCTCACCACCTGTATCGTTCTCGAATTGACCGGCGTGTTCGGCTACGGCGCCAAGCTGTCGGACAAGGTGCGCGAAGTCCTGCAGAGCTACGATGACGAGGCGACGGCAAAACGCTCTCAGAGCGATCGCGCCATGATTGTGATCCAGGCGTTCGTTGCGCTGCTGCTGGTCATAGCGCTGGCGAGCCACGCCGCCGAGCCCGGCATCGTCGGGCTCATGGTCATTGTGCTGGCAACCGCGCTCAACGGCGTGACGGAGGAGCATCGCCTTGGGCACGCGTTCGAGGAAGCGTTGCCGTTTACGTCGCTGCTGGTTGTGTTTTTTGCCATCGTTGCGGTCATTGCCGATCAGAGGCTGTTCATTCCCGTGATCGACTGGGTAATGACCTACGAGGGCAAGACGCAGGAGGCGTTGTTTTATATCGCCAACGGCGTGCTGTCGATGATTTCCGATAACGTGTTCGTCGCAACCGTCTACATCGGCGAAGTCGACGACATGTTCAGGGCCGGCGCGCTGACCCGCGAGCAGTTCGACGCGCTGGCCGTCGCGATCAACACGGGAACCAACATTCCCTCGGTCGCAACCCCCAACGGACAGGCAGCCTTCCTGTTTCTCCTGACTTCGGCACTGGCGCCGCTCATTCGTCTGTCGTACGGACGCATGGTTGTCATGGCTTTGCCGTATACCGTGACGATGAGCATTACGGGCCTGGCCGCTTTGTGGTATCTAGGCTAGCTCCAACAAATTGAGCGGAGCGCGCTGCGCTCCGGAGACGGAAAATAGGAATGAAATTTGATCTCGAAGACCTGCGCATCGGCGTAATCGGTCTTGGTTATGTCGGGCTGCCGCTTGCCGTCGAATTCGGCAGGAAGTACCCGACGGTCGGGTTTGACGTCAAGAAGGAACGCATAGCGGAGCTCGAGGCGGGTGAAGACTCCACGCTGGAGACGTCTCCCGAAGAGCTTGCCGAGGCGTCGAAGCTATCGTTCACGACCGATCCCGGCGCACTGGCCGACTGCAACTTCTATGTCGTGACGGTGCCGACGCCGATTGGTGATTCGAACCGTCCGCTGCTGACGCCGTTGCGCAAAGCGAGCGAAACGCTTGGCGGCATTCTCAAGAAAGGTGACATTGTCGTCTACGAGTCGACCGTGTATCCAGGCGCCACCGAAGACTTCTGTGTGCCGTTTCTCGAGCAGGGAGCCGGACTTCGGATGAACGAGGACTTTTTTATCGGCTACAGCCCGGAGCGGATCAATCCGGGTGACAAGGAACACCGCCTGCCCAACATCCTCAAAGTCACGTCCGGGTCGACGCCCGAGGCGGCGGACTTCATCGATCGGGTTTACGCATCGATTATTACCGCCGGTACGCACAAGGCCTCGAGCATCAAAGTCGCCGAGGCCGCAAAAGTCATCGAGAATACGCAGCGAGACGTCAACATTGCGCTCGTCAACGAACTCGCGATGATTTTCGAGCGCGTCGGCATCGACACCGAAGAAGTGCTGGAAGCCGCGGGCACCAAATGGAATTTCCTGCCGTTTCGCCCCGGCCTCGTGGGTGGCCACTGCATTGGTGTCGACCCGTACTACCTGACCTACAAAGCACAGCAGCTCGGCTATCATCCGCAGATGATCCTTGCCGGTCGGCGGATCAACGACAACATGCCCCTGTACGTTGCATCCCGGGTCGTAAAGCTCATGTTGCAGAAGGGCATACAGCCGCTCGGCGCCAAAGTGCTGATTCTGGGGCTCGCTTTCAAAGAGGACTGCCCGGACGTCCGCAACACGAAGGTGACGGATATCGTCTCCGAACTCGAGAGTTACGGTTCGCAGGTCGAGGTTCACGACCCGTGGGTATCCGCGAGCGAGGTGCGTGACGAATACGGTATGGACCTGGTTACCGAGCCTGGCGCCGGCGAGTATGATGCGGTAATCCTCGCAGTGGCTCACCGCGAGTTCAAGCAGATGGGCGTAGAGGCGCTGCGCAACTTCGGTAAGCCGGGTGCGATCCTGTACGACATCAAGTACGTGCTTCCCCCGGCCGCCAGCGACGACCGCCTGTGAGTGCCGCTCGCCAGAGGCCTGGAGTTTAGTTATGAAAATTCTGGTTACCGGAGCCGCGGGTTTCATTGGTTTCCACACGGCGAAACAACTCCTCGAGCGCGGTGAAACCGTCGTCGGTCTGGACAACTTCAACGACTACTACGACGTGACGCTCAAGGACTCGCGAGCGAAGATACTCGACGGCTTCGACAACTTCACGATGGTTCGGCTCGACCTTGCGGACCGCGCGGGTATGGAACAGCTGTTCGCCGAGCAGGGTTTCGAAAAGGTCGTGCATCTCGGGGCTCAGGCGGGTGTTCGGTATTCGATCGAAAACCCCCACAGCTATATCGACAGCAATATCCTGGGCACCCTGAACGTGCTCGAGGGTTGTCGGCACAACAAGGTCGAACACCTGGTTTATGCGTCGTCGAGTTCGGTCTATGGCGCCAACACGACAATGCCGTTTTCGATCCACCAGAACGTGGATCATCCGCTGGCCCTGTACGGTGCGACCAAGAAAGCCAACGAACTGATGGCGCACACCTACTCGAACCTCTACGAGTTGCCCACCACGGGACTGCGATTCTTTACCGTCTACGGCCCGTACGGCAGGCCGGACATGGCCCTGTTCCTGTTTACCCGCAGCATCCTCGCGGGCGAGCCGATCGACGTCTTCAACTACGGTAATCACAAGCGGGATTTCACGTTCGTGGACGATATCGTCGAAGGCGTAATCCGGACGATGGATCATACGGCAACGCCGAACGAAGACTGGGATCCCGCCAGCCCGGATCCCGGTACGAGCCGCGCCCCTTACCGGATCTACAACATCGGTAACCAGCAGCCCGTCGAACTGATGCGCTATATCGAAGTGATCGAAGAATGCCTCGGCAAAAAGGCGGAGAAAAACCTTCTGCCGCTGCAGCCCGGTGACGTGCCCGATACCTGGGCTGATGCGGGAGACCTGGTCGAGGACGTCGACTATCAGCCCAACACGTCCGTCGAAGTGGGCGTGAAGCGTTTCGTGGACTGGTACCTCGAGTACTACAAAGACGATCTGAAGCAAAGTGCCTGACGCCACCGCCGAACGTCAGTTGTCGGCCCGATATCCCACCGATCTGCCGGCCTGGAAAGCGCTGAAGACGCACTATCGCGAAGACATGCGTTCGCGTCATTTGCGCACTTTGTTTGCGCGAGATTCGAAACGGGCGGGCAGGCTGACCCTGACCGCCGGCGACCTGTATCTCGACTACTCGAAAAACCACGTCACGAGCCGCACGCTGAAGCTGTTTGCGAGCCTTGCAAGGCAAGCGGGCGTGCCCGCAGCGATCGAGGCCATGTTCAGCGGCTCGCACCTGAACGTCACCGAGGATCGCCCGGTTCTGCATGTAGCGCTCCGCTCGAAGATATCGGATCAGGTGGCGCTGGAAGTGCCCGGCGTGCGCGATATCTGGGGTGTGCTGACGAGGATGGAGGAGTACACGGACGCCATCCAGACCGGCAAGATCGTCGGCAGCACGGGCAAGCGGCTTACGGAGATCGTCAATATCGGCATCGGCGGTTCCGATCTCGGCCCCGTCATGGCGGCCGGGGCGCTCAAGCCTTACTGGCAGCCCGGTTTGCGCTTTCACAGCGTCTCCAACGTCGACGGTACCCAGCTGGCCGATTTACGGCGCGAGCTGGATCCCGAGCGTACGCTGTTCGTCATCTGCTCGAAGACCTTCACGACGCTCGAGACGATGACCAATGCCGGCGCCGCGAAGGCGTGGATTACGGAGACGCTTGGTGCCGAAGCGGTGGCAGCGCACTTCGTTGCGGCCTCGACCAATCATGCCGCCATGAACGAGTTCGGCATCCATCCCGAGTATCGCTTTGGATTCTGGGACTGGGTGGGTGGCCGCTATTCGATCTGGTCGGCCGTCGGATTGTCGCTCGCGCTGGTCGTGGGTTTCGAAACCTTCTCGAGGCTGCTCGCCGGCGGACGCATCATGGATCAGCATTTCCGCCAGGCAACGCCGGAGCAGAACATGCCGATCGTGCTGGCGATGCTCGCCAACTGGTACAACAACTTTTTTGGCGCCGACACGCACGCTGTTCTGCCGTACGACAATCGTCTCGAGCGTTTTCCGGCCTACCTCCAGCAGCTCCAGATGGAATCCAACGGCAAGTCGGTGCGCGCCGACGGCAAACCCGTGCGCTGCGAGACGGGCGGCGTCATATGGGGTGAAGCGGGCAACAACGCGCAGCATTCGTTCTATCAGCTCTTGCATCAGGGCACGCGGCTGATTCCCGTCGATTTTCTGCTGCCGGCGAAATCCTCCGGGGCGAGCCAGGCGCAGCAGGATCTGGCCATCGCGAACTGTCTCGCGCAAAGCGAGGCATTGATGGACGGTTTCGACGGCCCGGACGTCGAAAGTCATCGCCAACACGCAGGTAATAACCCTTCCAATACTCTCCTTTTCGACGCGCTGACGCCCGAAACGCTGGGGCAGCTGATCGCGCTCTACGAGCACAAGGTGTTCGTCGAGGGTGTGCTCTGGGGAATCGATTCGTTCGACCAGTGGGGCGTCGAGCTGGGCAAGCGGTTGGCGTCTTCGTTGGGGCCGGCAGTCAGTGGCGAAGACCCTGGTACCCGGAGCAATGCTTCGACACGGCGCCTGCTCGAGACGGTTCGTGCCCTGAAGGACTAGGTCGAACGCTGCATATCGCGTCGGCTGACAGACGAGGCGCGCAGTTTGCCGGCCGGCGGGCAACAGGTTTGTCCGGGCTCAGCACGTCGACAGGGCCTCCCATCCCCCGACCGCTGTGAACCCTTCAGGTAGACGTATCTTTTGGTCGTGCGGCTGGTATCATGCCGCCGTCTCGCGTTGAGCATCAGGATCGGAATATCGTTCACTAAAGCCGACAGCTGGAGGGTCCTCTTCGGCGTTTAGGTGTACGTGGTTTTTCCGTCGTTTTCGAGCTTCTGATACCGGAATACTATGGCGAAGAAAAAGATCCATCTGATCGCGGCAGCGCGACCCAATTTCATGAAAGTAGCGCCCTTGTATCATGCCCTTGCGGCAACGGACTGGGCTGAACCAATACTGATCCACACAGGCCAGCACTACGATCGCAACATGTCGGAAGCGATCCTTGAGGATTTACGCGTGCCTGCGCCCGACTACCATCTCGGCATCGGCAGCGGAACCCATGCGGAGCAAACAGGCAATGTCATGATCGCTTACGAAAAAGTCTGTCTGCAAGACAGGCCCGATCTGACAGTTGTCGTCGGCGATGTTAACCCAACGGTTGCCTGCGCGATGGTTTGCGCGAAGCTGTGGATACCGGTGGCGCATCTCGAGGCGGGTCTGCGTAGCGGTGATCGGCGCATGCCGGAGGAGATCAACCGGCTGCTTACCGACGCAATTGCGGACGTCCTGTGGACGCCGTCCGCTGACGCGAATCAGAACCTGCTTCGCGAGGGGGTGAGCGAAGACAAGATCGAGCTGGTTGGCAACATCATGATCGACTCATTCGAAATGCTGCGCGACACCATTGCGGCAGCCGGTACCCGGACCGATCTCGGTCTGGAGGGCTCCGAGTTTGCGCTCGTTACGCTGCACCGGCCATCCAATGTCGACGCACGCGAAACCATCGAGCCGATCGTGGACAGCCTGATCGGCATAGTGTCCCATCTCCCGGTGGTCTTTGTTGCGCACCCGAGGACGATCAAGTCGCTGGAATCGTACGGACTAATGAGCCGCATACAAGCCGCCTCCGGCTTCCGCCTCGTCGAGCCGCTGCCATACGCAAAATTCATGAATCTTCTGACCGGTGCACATCTGGTGATCACCGATTCGGGCGGCCTGCAGGAGGAGACGACGTATCTCAATATCCCGTGCCTGACTATGCGTGAAAACACCGAGCGGCCCGTGACCATCGAGCTGGGAACCAACCAGCTTGTGGACGTTCTTAGTCTTGCCTCGAGCCTCGAGCAGCTAATGACTCGCGGGCGGCCCAGGGGGGCCGCCGTGCCACTTTGGGACGGGAACACCGCGGAACGTACGGTTCAGTCAATACACAGACGATTTGTCGACAACTCAGCTTAGAACTCAGCGTCTCCGGTCGCTGTCGTCAACTGCGCTCAAATGCTGCTACCATCCAATCCCTTAGCTCACAGCACCGATTCCGATTGGATGAGTCTTCGACACGCAATCGCCTGCCTTGTCTGTACGCTGCTTACTCTGGGGCCCGTTTCGTCTCTCGCTGAAGTTCTTGCAGCTCCCGGCGATCTGCGGACACGCCACGATATCGAGCTCCTCAACGACAGCCGGGTCATCAATATTGCCTCCACGGCGTGGCCGCTCGCCTGGGGAGAAATCGGGACCGCGCTGAGCGACGTGGACAAAGGCCGATTAACGCCAGCTCAGGAGCTTGCCTTCGATCGCCTTTACCAGCAGTCGCGCGACAATCTGGAGCCGGACTTCCTGACGGTAGATCTGCGTGTCTCCGCGGGCGAAAAAACCCGGTTTATCCGCAGTTTCGAGAACACGCCGAGAGACGAATTCGAAGTTTCGGCAAAGTTGTCGTGGGTCGGAGAGCGTTTTACCGTCAACCTGCAAGGTACCGTCGCTGACGACCCTTTCGATGGCGATCAGTTCCGGCCGGACGGCACTTTCGTCGGCGTCGCGCTCGGCAACTGGATACTGACCGCCGGCTGGCAGGACCGCTGGTGGGGTCCCGGCAGGGACGGCAGCCTCATACTAGGGACCAATCACCGACCGGCGCCTGGTATTACTCTGCAGCGCAATAACAGCGTGCCGTTCGAGACCCAGTGGTTATCCTGGATGGGGCCCTGGACGCTGGCCACGTTCATGCAGCAGCTTGACGACAGCCGGGCTGTTAACGACGCGCTGCTGTTTGGGATCCGTGGCAGTATTCGGCCGCTTCAAGGTCTCGAGATCGGCATTTCCCGAACGGCCCAGTGGTGCGGTGACGATCGTCCCTGCAGCCTGAGTACTTTTGGCGATTTACTGGCGGGGCGCGACAACCGCGGTGTCAACGTCGACCCGGAAAACGAACCCGGCAATCAGCTCGGCGGTATCGATATCCGCTGGTCGCTGCCCGGAAACATTCCCGTTGCGACGTATATGCAATGGATCGGCGAGGACGGCCGCGGCGGCGGCGGCGGAATCGGCTCCTGGATGCGGCAACTGGGAGTCGAATTCTACGGAAGTCTGGGGGAGCTCAGCCACCGAACGCACGTGGAGGTGACGGACTCGACGTGCCGAGAGGGTGGTTTCGGGTTCTCGGACAAAAAGCCGAACTGCGCCTACGAACATCCCATTTACGCCAACGGCTATCGCTACCTGGGTAAATCGATGGGCCACGGCATGGACGGCGACGGTTTGTCCTACTCAATCGGCACAACGCTGGTACAATCCGCCGGTCATGTCTGGAACGTTTCGCTTCGCCATATGGAACTGAACCGCGAAGGTCCGCCGCAACCGGCACATACCATATCGTCCATCGCCCGGGATCTCACCGACGTTCAGGTTTCCTACGAACGCGACACCCGTGTAGGCCGTTTCACGATCGCGGCCGGCTACGCGGAGGTGGAAGACGCCCTTGGCGATGTCAAAACGAGCGATACAAGCTTCTTCGTGCAATGGCAGTCACGATGATACGTCTTTTAGCTGTTACCGGTCTGTTGTGCTGGCTGGCTCTGTCTGCGCCGGTGTCCGCCCAATCCATCCAGTTGACCCCCCAGCAGCAGCAGATGCTGAATTCACTGCCACCCGCACAGCGGCAGCAGGCGCTGAATGCCATTCGTCAGTTCGAAGCTCAACGGGCATCAGCGACGGCTGGGCAGTCCAGCATACGCGATACGGCGAGCGAACCAGCAGAAACGTTGTCGCTACCCGAGCTGCCGACGGACTTGTTCGACGAGACCAGAGCGAAGGCGGGCAGCAGCATCGTGCTGACGCTGACGCCCAGAGACGATCTTACCTCCGAAGAATCGGCTACTGTCTACGGAGATCCCGTGCTGGCGGGATTGCGGGGCAGCAGTGTCTTTCATCTGGACAGCAACGGGGCAATGACGTTGACGGGTTTGGAGGAAGTGCCGCTGCTCGGGCTGTCCGAATCAGACATCGCGATGCGCCTGGGTGCCGAGCCCATCCTCGAGTTCTTCGACATCGACGTTCGTCTCCTGGATACGGAACCGACGGGGAGAGCCGCTTTGCGGCCCTTCGGTTACGACATCATGTCCGCGACGGAGGGTTCACTGAAGCCACCGCAAAGCGGACCGGTGCCGCCGGACTACGTGTTGGGTCCAGGCGATTCCGTTCGCGTTCAGCTGTTCGGCAACGTCAACGGCGAATTCGAATCCGAAGTATCGCGTGACGGCATACTGAACCTTCCGGAAATCGGCCCGGTAACGGTAGCCGGAACCCCGTTCTCCGAGTTTCGAGACGATCTCAACGAGCGAGTCAAAGAAATGCTGATCGGTACGCAGGTCAGCGTCAGCATGGGACCGCTGCGGACCATAAGTGTGTTCGTTCTGGGAGATGTGAACCGGCCGGGTTCCTATGTCGTAGGCGGTCTTGCGACAATCAGTAGCGCGCTGTACCAAAGCGGCGGTATCAGTAAAGTAGGATCGCTCCGGAATGTGCAGCTCAAACGTAACGGCCGGCGAATCAATACTCTCGATCTGTACGACCTGTTGCTCGCAGGGGACAACTCCGACGATAGCCGGCTGCAGCCCGGCGACGTGATCTTTGTTCCGCCCGTCGGGCCGACCGCCGGAGTCAGCGGTGCCGTGCGGCGCCCCGCTATCTATGAGATGAAAGGCGACACTTCCGCAGCGGATCTGATTGCGTTGGCTGGCGGGTTCTCGCCCGATGCCTTCGAAAAAGGAGTGCAGATCGAGCGTATCGGAGAGGATCGTGCACGGCGAATGCTGGCCGTCGACATGGGCGACCCGAACGAGACGGCGATGTCTGCTCGTGCCGGTGACATCGTGCTAGTGCCGCGAGTGCTTCCAGATCTGAACGATTCGGTAATGCTCGCAGGGCACGTTCAGCGGCCGGGATCGTATCACTGGTTCTCGGGTATGCGCCTGACAGACCTGATATCTTCGCCGTTACAGCTCAAGCCCGGAGTTGACGACGGCTACGTGGTCGTGCGCAGAGAAAGGGTACGAGGCGAACCGATTCAGGTTCTGTCAGCAGATTTCGCGGCGGCGCTCCGAAACCCGTCGAGCAGCGAAAACATCGAGCTTGGAGCCAGTGACACCGTGTACGTGTTCGACACGTCGAACGGGCGGCAACGCGTCCTTACCCCGCTGCTCGAAGAATTGTCGCGGCAGGCGACCTTCGAGTTGCCATTCCAGAAGGTGGAGGTGGTCGGCATGGTGCGCGCGCCCGGAACCTATCCTCTGGAGCCGGGAATGCGAATTAGCGACCTGCTTCGTGCCGGCGGTGCATTGCTCGAGGAAGCGTACGCGCTTGGAGCGGAGCTCACGCGCTACTCCGTGGAGAGCGGCAGTATCCGCCAGGCGGAAGTGATCAGCGTGAATCTGGAGCAGGTATTGCGCGGTCAGCTTGAAGCGGACTTGCTGTTGCTGCCGCACGACCACCTGAGCATTACGCGCATAGCCGAATGGGAAACGACCTGGTCGGTTCGCCTGGAAGGAGAAGTGAGGTTTCCCGGAGCATACAAAATTCGACGTGGTGAGACGCTGTACTCGGTGCTCGAGCGCGCGGGCGGTCTCACCGATGCTGCGTTTCCTGAAGGCGCAGTTTTCCTGCGCGAAAGCTTGAAGAAGCGGGAGGAAGAGCAGGTAGCCGTACTTGCCCGTCGTCTGGAGGCTGACCTCGCGTCCCAGAGTCTTGCCGCTATTGACACGGCGGGCGCGGAGACCTTGGCCACCGGTCAGGCTTTACTCGAACAACTCAGGAACTATCAGCCCGTTGGCAGGCTTGTCCTGCATGCCGAGCAGCTCGTGAACTCAAGGCAGCTAAGCGGCGCGGCCGTTGAACTGCGCGATGGGGATCGTCTGCTCGTGCCGCAGAAATCACAAGTAGTGACGGTGATCGGCGAGGCACAGCAGAATACGTCACATTTATTCCAGGAGGGGCTATCACGCGACGATTACATTGATCTGAGCGGCGGGCTCACGAGAAGGGCGGACAAGAAGCTCATCTACGTTGTCAGAGCAAGCGGGGCAGTCGTTACCGGGAGCCGCTCACGCTGGCTCGGTGGCGGGAAAAAGCTGACGATCCAGCCCGGAGATACCATCGTTGTGCCGCTCGAGACGGACCGGATTCGCCCGCTTACGTTTTGGGCGAATGTGACTCAAATACTCTACCAGGGCGCGATCGCCCTGGCGGCGGTACGGACGTTCAGAGACTAGAAGCATCGACGGACGCTGATGTGAATGCAGCCAAACCGACAGACTATTGTTTGACGAAGGCCCGAAAAATTCCCTGTCGTCACGGGAATGCCGTCGCCGCTATTCGCAGTCTCTCTGGAGATGTGCGCGAAGCCGAGCAGGTGATCGAGTATCTGAACTCGCAACTGGAGTTGAAACCACTGTCTGAGCTTCGAGAAACGTTCTGCGGAAACCAGCTTGTGATAACGTCAGGTGACAAAGCTGTCGTTCCGCTTGAGACAGACAGGATTCGGCCGCTTACTCTCTGGGCGAATGTCACTCAAAAACTCAACCAATGTGCGATGGCCATAGCTGCGATCCGCACGTTCGACAACTGAGCAGTGTTTGCTGTGAACTCACGAAGCCAGCTGGTCCCGGTTGTATTCTTGCTCTGGGAAAAGAAGCTTAGTCTTGCGGCGATTCTGACACTGGGTTTTGTTGCGGGGCTGGGAAGCAGCTATCTTGTCGAAAAAACGTACCTGGCAGAGGTTGTCGTCCTTCCGATCCTCGACAATTCAGCGGCAATCGGAGCGTCCGGATCCCAGTTGGGCTCCCTTGCGTCTTTGGTGGGTATCGGCGGCGAAGGGGTTAGCAAGAAGGACGAAGCGTTGGCCCGGATCGAAAGCCGAAAGTTCATCGGTGAGTTTTTGGCCGAGCAGGATTTGCTGCCAGAGCTGTTTCGAGAGGACTGGGATACGGACCAGCAACAGTGGGTGGAGTTGCCGGCTCCCCACCTCTCGGATGGAATTCATCGCTTTCTGCGCGAGAACCTCAGGGTTAGCGAGTCGGCCAGACAGGGTACTATTACCGTTGGGCTGGAATGGCATGATCCAGAGAGAGCCAGCGCGCTGGTAAACTCTCTGGTTCGTAAGCTCGACGGGGACATGCGGACAGAGGCGATTGGCGAAGCAGAGCGCAGCCTCGATTTCCTTTCGTCTCTGCTCACAAAGGAAACCGCTGTAGGTTTGCGGCAGTCGATCTATCAACTGATGGAAGCACAGCTGGAGCGCCGCATGCTGGCGATGGTGGGAGACGGTTACGTGTTGCGAGTGATCGATCCCGCTTTGACTCCGCTGGAAAAAGATCGCGTCTGGCCCAAGCGTTCGCTTATGGCGGCGCTGGGTGCCATCGCCGCTTTTGCGACGTTTCTTCTTTGGCTATCCGTTAGAGGTCTGGTAGCCGCAGAGAAACGGTCGAAATCGTAGATCACTCATCGGCATGCTCTCAGTCATCGGCTCCGAATCAGTCGTAGACAAGTCCACGGAATTCGAGCGAAGGCTCTCGGCTTTCCTCGGCTTTGTCATTGGGATACCCGTTGCCGTACCCTCCGAGCCTTTTTACTGGTTGGCCTTGGGAGCAGCTGGACTTGTTTTGAGCGTCGCTCGTTTGCCCAGAGACCGGCTTGCCGCTTTCGCCGCGTTGCTGCTTATCGGCTGCATATCAACTCTTGTGAGCTACAGAGCCGACCTTGGCAGCCTGGTGCGAAGCCTGCCGTCTTTACTATCCATAGCAATCGTGCTCTGCGGCTTCGGAGTGCCAGACAGGTTGGCTTTTCTGCGGGGTTTTTGCACGGCAATGCTGCTATGGGCGATGCTGGTCATTCTCGCTTTCTTTGCCACAGGCGTGTATCAGGACTCATGGCGCGTATTTGTGGTGCCGGAACTGCGGCTCTGGGGCGAAGGCCTGTTTCCTGATTGGCCAAACTTTCTTGCTTTCGGTTTGGCGCTGAGCGGATTGATATCGCTGTACGTGCTTCGAAATCATGTCGTTGCGCACATATGTCTGCTCGCCGCGGTGCTGACGACTTCCAGGATGGCTCTATTGGGAGTGGCCATAGCGCTCGTCTATTACGCGGTGACCGCCGTTCGCCGCCACGGCCTTCAGGTTGTCCTGTTCCTCGTTCTTCTGGTAGCCTTCGGCGTGTTCTTCCTGCTGGCCGACAGACCGGCGCACACGGTCGCTGCCTTCTTCGATTTGTGGCTGAACCCGGCGTACCTGGATCGCCTGACCAAGATTGGAGACAGGCAGGAGATTTGGGAGGTAAGTGCCGATCTCTTCGCCGATGCTCCGCTATTGGGTATTGGTTCCGTCCCACTGGATCAAGGGATTGGGATAACGTCGTCGTCGATTCACAACTCGTACCTCGACGTTTTGTTGCGCTTTGGACTATTGGGTTTCGTGTTCTGGTTGCTGCTGGTGTTGCCGTCGCCCCGTTTACTGTCGAGCGCTCCCTTTCTCATTCCGTTGTTTGTCTTTTTCCTGGTGTCTGCGCTTTTTAATAATGTTCTCCGGCATCCCCATTACTTGTTCCTGTACGGGGTTCTGCTCGCAGGAATAGTCAGGGGGCCACAGGTCACGTCTCACTTCGATGTGCGCGAGTCGCCTCCAAGAGACTAGATGATGGGCGCGACGACTTCGGATGTGTTGCGTGACGTGGATCTGTCCGTTATTCCGTCCATCGTTTACGAAACCGTCGAGCACGCAAGAAACTGCCAGCAGGCAGCTTCGGAGAGGCTTGGTACGAGTACGGGCGTTTCGGTCGCGACTTTGACGAACCTGTACATGCGCAACTCGTCGAAATGCGCAACACAGACGGCCCGTCAGTACATAGAGCGGGTATCCGACAAGCTGGGCGGGCCGCAACCTTCGGCGCCGGCTGGCAACCTAGTGCAACGTGCCGTTGCCGGCGACTTCCCTGCGCCGAATGAGCAGCTGTCTTCCGTTGCTTTTCGTTTCCGGTTTCTGCTCAGGGTGCTGGCGCACCGCGCGTTCAGGATAATGGGACGGTTCGTTGGCGAATCGTCCGTACTGGTGGGCGAACCGACAACCGTATTACGCTCCTGGGTGGACGTCTCACTAGACCTGTTCGAAGTCGAAAAGCAAACGACCGTAGTGTTGGTGTATCCGTTTCCGCTGAGCATTAGCAGACAGCTACGCTACATACGCCACCTCAGGGCAAACGGTTTTGCATACCGTCTCGCAGGATTCCCCTACCGCCTGCGGTCCGTCATTCCCTGGTGTTTCAGGCCATCCGACGCAGATCTTGCCGATCTCGAAAGCCTAGCCGGTACAGAGCACGCGGATGAGCTGATGGCTCGCTACGGGTTGCAGCAGCTGTTGACGGCGGAAGAGTTCGAGGCCGCTACTTTCGCATTCTGTGAGCAGCTGCGTTCCAGGCAGGTCTACGTGCAGAATCGTGCGCACGGCGTGGGAAAGTACTCGCCGTTTATTAGCTACGATGAATTCGCGGTGTTCAACGAGGAGCAGATCAAATATTACAAGGTCTACGGGCGTGTCGGTCGCTTTGAGCTTGTCGACGATGATGTAACCTTGCCGCCAGTACGCGCACCGCAAGCGATAGTTTTGATCGATCAGCTGATTTCGGAGGATGGTTCGCTGCTGGATGCCTTGCAGCGCCGCATCATCGACGTCATCAAGATCGTTGCAGAGAAATCGAATATAGATGCTGCTATCAAGCTGCATCCCAACTCCAAGCTCTCTCACCTCGAAGGCAGGCAGGGCGTTAGACACACCCGGGACATCGAGTGGTCGCCGGGTGAGGCAATCTTCCTGACGGTTTATTCAACCGCATACCTCACTTTTCGCCGCTTCGGTATGACGATACTCGTGAGAGACGATCTCATCGACCCTTCGCTGGTGTTCGGTCCGGGCAGCTTTGTAGTGCATGTGGATGCTCTGGAGTCATATCTGCTGGAGCAGACCATCGATGCGTAGGGTGTTGAAGAAGATCATCATGCTGGCGTACTCGATCAAAACCAGAACCAACTTCTTTTCCGCTGACGTCTATGCGGCGTCTTGCCCCTTTGTAAGTTCCAAAAACCGCGTTTCCTTCACGGGCGGTCCGGTTTACCTGGGACACAACTGTCATATTGGCGCCGACGTTGTTTTTGCGTCGGATGTTCTGGTCGCTTCCAACGTGTCTTTTGTCGGTGGCGACCACAGAGTTGATCAGCTTGGCACGCCAATGTTCAAGTCGGGCCGGGCGAAAATCGAAGCGATCCGAATATCGGACGATGTTTGGATCGGACACGGCAGCATCGTCATGAGCGGAGTCGAGATCGGCTGCGGCGCGGTCGTGGCTGCGGGTTCCGTGGTCACCCATGACGTTCCACCATGCGCAATAGTTGGAGGGGTGCCGGCAAAGCTGATTCGCTACCGGTTTTCGGGGGAAGACGTGGAGCGGCATGTCAGAGCGGTGTCGCGTGATGCAACAAATCCCGGCACGGAGGTCGACGACCGGTGAGTGGGCCCGATACGGAATCGCCACGAATACTTGCCGTCGTCCCGGCACGTGCAGGCTCGAAGAGAATCCCGAACAAGAACATTCGCGAACTCGCCGGTCGGCCACTGCTTTGCTGGACCATCGACACGGCTTTGGAATCCGGGCTATTTTGCGATGTTCTGATGACGTCGGATTCGGAGGAGGCAGCAAGAATCGCGACCGAGGCGGGTGCTCTGGTGCCGTTTCTAAGGCCGCCGGAACTCGCGGCGGACGATACGCCGTCGATGGATGTCGTATTGCACGCCGCCGAGGAATACGGGCGCGAGTTTGGAGACATCGACGCAATTATGCTACTGCAGCCCACCTCACCTTTTCGCCGTGTCGAGACGATGCGGCACGCCGTCGAAGAATTTCGCCTTGGTAACGGAGCGAGCGTAGTGAGTATTAGTTCGCTGGGTCATCACCCCGACGCTCTGGTGGACTTCGATTGCAAAACAAAAGTGGTGCGAAGGGCCGGCAGGGATTGTTCCCCGGGTGGCCTGGCGGATCGTGCAGCAATCAACGGCCTGTTGTACCTGACGAGCACGAGCGTCCTCGCAAAAGGGCGACTGCTTTCCGACCCATGTATAGGATTACACTGTGACGACCGAATCGAATCCATCGATATCGATACTCCTTCGGACTGGAGGCTGGCTTCCTGTGTTGCAGAATCGATGAAGGGGCAGCCCGCGTGAGTGTATTCGTGATTGCGGAGGCTGGCGTCAATCACAACGGTCGTCTTTCGACAGCGTTGCAGCTTGTTTCCGTGGCCAGGCAGGCGAAGGCGGATGCGATCAAGTTTCAGACGTTTCGCGCTGACGCGCTCGCATCGGACGAGGCCAGAACGGTTGACTATCAGTCTTCCTCGACCGGCCATGCTTCGCAGAGCGCCATGCTGCGCGAGCTGGAACTCGATCATTCGGAGTTTGCGGAAATCAGTAAAGCGTGCGAACGCGAGGGCATAGAATTCATGTCGACGGCGTTCGACAGCGAATCCCTGGAGATGCTGCTGAAACTGGGCATACGCAGGATCAAGGTGCCATCGGGAGAGGTAACCAACTGGGATTTGCTCGAAGCGACCGGTTCGACGGGTTTGCCGGTCATTCTGTCGACGGGAATGTGCACTCTTGAGGAGGTCGAAGAAGCAATCTCGGTGCTTGCCGGATCGGGTGTGGACGTCAAAGACCCGGAGCGCTTTTGTGTGTTGCATTGCACCTCGGCGTATCCTACGCTCCCGCGCGATGCAAACTTGCGTGCGATATCTACGATGAAGAGAGATCTGGGCGTGCGGGTCGGGTACTCGGACCACACAGAAGGTACCGGTCTTTCCGTTGGCGCGGTTGCGCTAGGTGCCTCGGTGATCGAAAAACACTTCACGATCAGCCGAAGCATGCCGGGGCCCGATCATGCGGCGTCGCTGGAACCCGACGAGTTGAGTCGCTTTGTGCTGGGTGTCAGGGACGCGGCGGAAGCCTTGGGCGACGGTGTCAAAAGGCCGATGCCCTCCGAATCGGAGGCGAGGCAAGCCGTGCGAAGAAGTGTCGTTCTTACGAGGGCGAAGCGCCAGGGAGAGACGATATCCGCCGACGATCTGACCGTTTTGCGACCCGCGACTGGAATACATCCCGGCAAGCGTCGCGACCTTATTGATGCGGTTTTGACACGGGACTGCGAGGCGGGGCACGTGCTTACCTGGGATGACCTGGAATGAGGCGCAAGATCGTATACGTAACGGGCACCCGGGCTGACTTCGGGCTCATGTCGCGTGCGCTTCGTATTCTCGATGGGCGTGAAGATATCGAGTTGAGCGTCGTAACGACCGGTATGCATTTGTCCACGACCTACGGCGGCACCGAGAATGAGGTTGCGGAGTCCGGGCTCTCCGTCGTCGCTCGACCGGAGATTAACGTAAGCGGTGCTAGCGGAGCAGACATGGGGCTCGCCGTTGGTGAGCTGCTGGAAGCGCTGATACGCTTGTTTCAGGACAACGAACCCGATGCCGTGGTTGTGATTGGAGATCGCGGCGAGATGCTGGCTGCCGCACTGGCAGCCGTTTACATGAACGTACACGTTTTTCACGTACATGGTGGCGAGCGCTCGGGAACAATTGACGAATCGGTAAGGCACGCCATCTCCAAACTGTCCCATTTCCACCTGGTCGCAACCGAGGAATCGCGGCAGCGATTGCTTAAAATGGGCGAACGCGAGGACTCTGTGGTGGTTACGGGTGCCCCGGGGCTCGACGACATTGCGGAATTGACCTTCCCGGATCGATCGTCATTGTTCGAGCCGATCGGATTCGACCCCGACCGGCAGGCGGCAATCGTTGTCTATCATCCCGTGCTGGTCTCCTACGAGGATGCTCGTGAGGAGTTCATGGAGGTCTATCACGCCGTCGTCGACAGCGGAATTCAGGTACTGTTTTTGACGCCGAATTCCGATGCGGGAAGTCAGTACATTCGTGAGGCCTTGGACGAGCTGGATGAAACCCGCGGTCTTGTCGTTCGGAGTCATTTGAGTCGAAATGATTTCCTGGCGTGGCTTGGCGCAGTCGACGTGTTTGTCGGCAACTCGAGTGCAGGCATCATCGAGGCGGCGAGTTTCGGCACCCCGGTGGTCAATGTGGGACCCAGGCAGGCGCTGAGGCAAAGGAACACAAACGTTACGGACGTCGATGTGGACAGAAACGCAGTGCGAACGGCCCTGAACGAAGCTTTGGAGAAAGGGCGTTTGGCGCCGCACAACGTATACGGTGACGGCGAGGCTTCCAGGCGGATAGCAAGGTACGTAGCGACCCAGCCTCTCGACAGAAGTGTGTTGCAGAAGTCTAATGTCTACTAGAGAAAGGAGTGTCCGGGATCCGCTGCCGGGGTTCCCGTGTCAGGGGTGACTTGAGAAATGTATGACGTCGAACAGTTTCTGGTTAAGCGCGGAGCTACGGTTCGATCCACGCTGGAGCAGCAGGATCGCGTAGGTTTGGGGGTTTTGCTGATTGTCGACCAGGAGGGCATTTTCGAAAGAACGTTGACCGACGGCGATCTTCGGCGGCTGATTCTGAGTGGGGCGGAGCTCGATGAAGACTTGAGCGGTCTGGATTCGATAACCGCCATAACTCTGACTCCGTCGTCCACTGAGCTCGAGGCGATGACTCTCATGAATCGATACGAGATCGATCACATACCGGTTCTCGACGAGAAGGGCCGCCCTGTAAAAGTGATTACCCGCAAGGATCTGGACTCGAAAATACACTTGTCGCGTCCGCACCTGGGCGGCAAGGAACTTGGATACGTTCGCGATGCTCTCGATTCCAATTGGGTGGCGCCTCTTGGCCCGAATGTCGATTCGTTTGAGCGGGAGATAGCGGAGTACGTAGGCGTGTCGTCCGCAGCCGCGGTCGTTTCGGGCACCGCAGCGATACACCTTGCGCTGAGATTGCTGGGCGTGGGTGCGGGCGATCGTGTGATCTGTTCGAGTCTCACCTTCGTAGCCAGCGCAAACCCGATTCTGTATGTCGGTGCCGAGCCCGTGTTCGTGGACTCGGAGCCAGAGACATGGAACATGTCGCCGACTGCGCTGCGGACTGCGCTCGAGGATTGCGCCCGGTCCGACAAGCCTGCCAAGGCTGTCATCGTCGTCAATCTCTACGGGCAGAGCGCCGACTTTGAGCAAATCCGTGCTTTGTGCGATGAGTACGGAGCGCCCATCGTGGAGGATGCGGCGGAGTCTCTGGGCGCGACGTACAAAGGCAAAATGAGTGGAAGCTTCGGCGACATAGCGGTGCTTTCGTTCAACGGCAACAAGATAATTACGACGTCGGGTGGAGGAATGTTGCTGGCAGACAACGCCGAAGTCGTCACAAAGGCGAGATTTCTCTCGACCCAGGCTCGAGACAAGGCGATTCACTACGAGCACTCCGAAATCGGCTATAACTATCGGATGAGCAACGTCCTGGCGGGAATCGGTCGAGGGCAGCTCGATATTCTGGATGAAAGAGTACAGCAGCGCCGGCAAGTATTTTCGTGGTATGAGGAGCGGCTTGCCGACGTAAAAGGTCTGACCTGGATGCCGGAAGCGTCATTCGGAAAAATGACCCGCTGGCTTACCGCTGCTACCGTTGACGAGCGGGCGGCAGGCACAGCTGCCAGCCTGATCGAACACCTCGGCAAGTGCGACATAGAGGCACGCCCCGTCTGGAAGCCCATGCATCTTCAGCCACTGTATAGCGGCAACAGGTACTTTGAACATGTTTCCGGGCATAGCGTTGCCGATGAATTGTTCGGTAAGGGCATCTGTTTTCCGTCCACTTCGGATCTTTCGGAGGAACAGGTAGACATGATTGCGGGCGAAATCAGAAACCATCTTTTAGCCTAAAACAGGGAACTCGAATGCGCCAAGTGCTCCAAAACCTCAAATCCGGAGAGACTTTTCTTCTGGATGTGCCCAAGCCTGCTCTGGGTCGAGGAGAAGTGCTGATTCGTAGCGCACGGTCTGTTATCTCTGCGGGCACGGAGCGCATGCTGGTCGATTTCGGCAAAGCTGGCCTCGTGGGTAAGGCAATGCAGCAGCCTGAAAAAGTTCGCCAGGTTCTCAACAAAGTCAAGACTGACGGAGCCGTCGCGACTTTCGACGCTGTTGCTGGCAAACTCAACGAACCGCTCCCGATGGGATACAGCAATGCGGGCGTAGTTGTCGAACTCGGCGCGGACGTAAACGAGCTTGCAGTCGGCGACCGTGTCGTTTCGAACGGCCATCATGCAGAACTGGTTCGTGTCCCTCGAAACCTGGTCAGCAGGATTCCCGACGGAGTCTCCGACGAGTCCGCGGCTTTTACCGTCATTGGCTCCATCGCACTGCAGGCAGTGCGTTTATTGAATCCGACTCTCGGTGAGCGCGTCGGCGTCATAGGATTGGGGATCGTCGGTTTGATGGCCGCGCAAATTCTGAGAGCTAACGGCTGTAGAGTTTTTGCGACGGACTTCAGCGACGCTCGCTGCGATATCGCAAGGGCGTTTGGTTGCCAGGCGATGACCGTTAACGAACAGTCCGATCCGTCGGATGCAGCACGTGCTTTCAGTAACGGATACGGCCTGGACGGTGTGATAATCGCTACCGCCACAGACAGCCGCGGGCCCGTCAGCAGCGCAGCGAGGATGTGCAGAAAACGAGGCAGGATTGTTCTTGTCGGTACGGCTGACCTGTCATTGTCGAGGGACGAGTTCTACCATAAGGAGCTGACGTTCCAGGTCTCTTGTTCTTACGGGCCGGGCCGATACGAGAAGAACTACGAGAAGAAGGGCCTCGACTACCCGATCGGTTTCGTTCGCTGGACCGAGCAAAGGAACATGGAGGCAGTGCTCGACCTGATGCAGGACGGGAGCATAGACCCGAGTGTCCTTGTAAGTTCACGCTATTCGCTCGACGACGTCGAAAAAGCCTATGATGAGCTAACGAACAGCTCGTCGCTCGGCATCGTCCTCGAGTATCCCGAATCCGTCCCCATGCAGACGACTGTGAAGACTGCCGTCAACAGCGGAACACGTCCGGCTGGTGGCGACCGGTGCGTCATGGCTTTTGCCGGAGCCGGCGGCTATGCCAGCCGAATACTGATTCCCGCATTCAAGCAGGCCGACGTCACGCTGCACACGGTTGTGAGCGCCGGAGGCACGACAGCCAGCTTTCACGGCCGGCAAGCGGGTTTTCTTTACGGTACGACCGACTACGCAACCGTGCTCGAAAACCCGGAAATACAGGCCGTTGCGATTTGCACGCCGCACAATCGGCACGCCGACATGGTCGTGGATGCACTGAAACACGGTAAACACGTGTTCGTCGAAAAACCGCTGGCCATCCGACTCGAAGAACTCGAAGAAATTCGGGACGTGTACGAAACGCTTCCCGAGGCAAACAGACCGATATTGATGGTCGGCTACAATCGCCGTTTCTCTCCGCTTGCGAAATCCCTGAAGGAAGCCGTATCGCGGGATAAGTCGCCGGTCGCCGTCGCTTACCTTTGTAACGCAGGGGAGATCCAAGGCGATCATTGGACTCAGGATCCGCTCGTTGGAGGTGGCAGGATTATCGGCGAAGCCTGCCACTTCATCGATTTTTCAATGTACGTCGCCGGCTCCTCGATAGTGAATGCGACGGCCGTACGGATGCCGTCTCCTCACGGTGAGGAAACGCCGCCCGATAGCGCGGCTATGAATCTGGAGTTCAAAAACGGATCGATAGCGTCCATCAATTACCTGGCGAATGGGACAAAAGCTTTTCAGAAAGAGCGTGTGGAGGTGTTCCATGGAGGGTCTATTACGCAGCTGAACAACTTCAGATCATTGAAGTCCTATCTCTCGTCAGGCCGTTCGCGGTCACGATCATTGTTTCGTCAAGACAAGGGACAGACCGACTGCGCGGCCGCGTTCGTGGACGCCGTGATTAACGGCAAGCCAAGCCCTATCTCTTTCGAAGAGCTGTACGAATCGACCTACTGGTCGATTCGATTAGCGATGAGCGAACCGTAGCGCGGGGGGAAGACGACTACAGGTACGGCTCGTTCGGTGCGCGCTTACGTACTCGTTTTGCAGGAGCGCCATAGTATACGGACGAGCTTTCGCAGCTACCGAGCACCAGGGAGTGGCCGCCAATCACCGTGTCGTCACCCACGACCGTCCCGTGTACCAGCGTACTTCCGATGCCGACAAACGATCGGGCACCAACGCTGCAACTGCCGCCGGTTGTGACCCCGGGTCCACAGGAAGCAAACGAGCCGAATGTGCTGTCATGGTCGACGTTGCTGCCTGAGTTGACGATCGTATGGCTCCCGATGTTGGTGCGCACGCCGATCGACGCGGCCATGCATACGACGGAGCCTTTTCCAACCTTGGCAGAGCTGCTGCAAACGGCGGATGGGTGAATGACCGTAGCCCATTTCAGGTTCGGGAAATCGTTCTCAACTTGGCTGACAGCTGCTTCGCGCAGGAAATTTGTGCCTATACCCATAACTCCGTAGACATCTGACTCTTTGTCGAGCAAGGAGCGTAAGGCGTCGCTGGAGAATAGTGCGATAGACTCAAACCCCTGGGGGTGAGAAGGGGCCGAATCGTCGACAAAAGCCAAAAGGTCGTAGCGGTTCTGTGCGGCGATTGCGTCGGCTACGACAGCGGCATGCTGTCCGGCACCGAAGATGACGATCTTGCGAGTCATTGTTGTCGCATTACCCCTTGGTTTGCCGCAGCGCACTGAGCCAGGGTAGCGGCATCGCCAACATGGCCGCTACAACCGTAGAGATCAGTAGTGCCGCATTCGCGCACAGGCTGGAAACCGCCGCCCCGGTTACGCCGAAAATCGGTACCAGTATCGCATTGCACGCGACGGAAACGAAGCCGCTTATGATGGCCGTGTAAAGCAGCCAGTGAGTCTTTCGTTCATAGAATACGACATTCACAAACGGTTTATACATTGCTCCGATGAAGAAACTGGTGGCGAGTAGAGGCACCAGGGAAGAAGCAGCCTGAAATTCTGGGCCGACAAAATGAGCGAATATCAAATTCGATCCAGCGAGCAGCACGGAGTATCCCAGGATAACGAACGCAAAATAGCCGTAGTTCAGATGTACGGCCTTGGTTTTCGAGTCCGCATCGTCAGCAGAGAGCATCTTGAAAAAGGCCGGAGTCCAGGCCTGATTCAGAGCGTTTGCCAGCACAGTGATCGCAGACGATATCTGGAAGGCTACGACGAAGATCCCTACCGTCGCCACATCCTCGAAAGTCGAAAGAAAAAAGCGGTCTATGTACAAGATCGTGATCATGGCGAGGCCATGCGGAACCAGGGGCAAGCCAACGACCAGGAGCGACTTGAGCGTGTCCCGACTCGGCGCGCGTAGTCTGATGGGGTCGGCCCACAGAAAATAGACTGCGACGACTCCAGCGACAATCGATCCGGAGTAAATGCCGACTGCGCGCCCCTCCCAGTCATAAGCAGAATAGGCGACCAGCAGGACGGACAGGCCCAGGTTGATCGAAGTTGCCGTCAACTGAACGACTCCGAATCGCAGCGCCTTGCCTTGCGCTTGCCACATTGACAGCACAATCAACTTGATACTTGCGCAATACGCCACGGGTGCCAGCAGCAGCAACCACTTGATAGGGATGGAGAATGTGTCCCCGGCCAGAGTACCAGCCGCGACAACCACGGTAAAAAGCGTGGCGGAAGAGATACCGCTGAGCAGCAGGGCGCCTGTCAGGTACCGTTCGAACTCGTGCCTTTCCTGCCGGAAGTATTCGACGTTTATTGCTCCATTGAGTCCGAGTGCGATGACGGGCACTACACCGAGCAGAACGGCTTCGAGCAGCGACACGGTTCCGAGGCTTGCTTTCGAAAGATGGGTCGTGAGCAGCGGCAGCAGCACAAAGGGTATCGCGGCGTTGCCGAGGCTGGACAAGCCATACAGTACGGAGTTTCGTATCAGGCGCATGCGCGCCCTAGAGTTGGATAAATCGACGGATGATTTCCAGTCCGACAGGGCCGCTCTTTTCCGGGTGGAACTGGCAGCCGAAGACGTTTTCGATCTGCACGAAGCTCGTAAAGCGAAAACCGGCGTGCTCGCTTACGGCGATCTGGTGGTCCGTGTTGTCTGCTACTGCGGCGAAAGAATGTACAAAATAGACGCTGTCGTCCGTCGTTATTCCCTGCAGTGGCGTGGACGACCAGGAGACATCGTCCGGCCGATGTAAACCGGTCCAGCCTATATGCGGTGTTTTCCGTCTAACTGGCTGCCCGGATCTGGGGATGGTCGTTACCATGCCGGGCAGAACGCCGAGTCCCTGTTCCGAAGGGCACTCCTCGCTGCCATCGAACAGCATCTGCATTCCGAGACATATCCCGAGAAGCGGTTTCCCGGACTCGATGAATGCCAACAGAGGGCCTTTGAAGCCGGACTCTCTGAGATTGGTCATGCCGTGACCGAATGCACCGACGCCTGGCAAAATAAGACGGTTCGCATTGGTCAGTTCGCCGGGATCGGAAACAACGTCGACTGAGCATCCCGAGGCCTGCACGGCCCGGGCTACGTTGTGGAGATTACTGGCGCCGTAGTCCAGTACCGAAACAGTTTTAGACATCGATGCACACTTATTGAGTTTCGCGGCTCTCAATGCCGGCCGCCCGTACCGATTCTCGTATCGCGCCTACGGTTGCCCTGTCGTAGTGCAAGATATCCGCAAACGCAACAGCATCAGCTGCGCCATCCAGAACAGCGGTTGCTGCGTCGGAGATGCCTCCCATTCCACCGCTGGCGATCACGGGAATCTCGACAGACTGTGCGACAGCTCTTATTAGGTTGAGATCGAAGCCCTTTCGGGTACCTTCCTGGTCGACCGAAGTCAGCAGGATTTCACCGGCACCCAGGCTTGCGCCTTCCTTGGCCCACTCGACAACGTCTTTCCCGGTTTTTTCGCGGCCGTTGTCCGTATAGGCCTCCCAGGAATCGGGTGCCGTGCGCTTCGCTTCGATGGAAAGAACCATCGCTTGAGACCCGAAGCGCTCCGAAACGCTGGTGATCAGCTTCGGGTCGCGGATAGCCGAAGTATTGATTGCGACTTTATCCGCTCCGGCTCTCAATAGCACCTTGGCGTCTTCTTCAGAACGAATGCCGCCGCCCACGGTCATCGGCACAAAAACGTTTTCCCCGGTTTTGGCGACTAGATCGGCGAGCAGGTTGCGGCCGTACAAACTGGCGACGACGTCCATATAGATTATTTCGTCGACACCCTGGGCGTAGTACTTCTTGGCGCGCTCAGCAGGGTCGCCGATGACCCTGAGCCCCTCCAGGTGTATGCCTTTGATGAGATTGGGGGCCTTGACGTCCAGTCGGGCGATGAGTCTGGGGCCCGCCATTAGCTGCTTTCGGCGCCGTAGACGGTGTGACGCAGGCTCCATTTACCGTTTTCGTGCTTCCAGAGGTGTGGAGACCGAAATCGATCCGCCAGGTGCATAAAGTAGTCCCTGTCCATTGTCGGCTGCTCGAACTGCGCCGCAGCCTGCGGCATCTTGGCAGGATCGACGCTCAGGTACTCGAACAACTCGTCAGCGAACCGTTCCGGGAACTCGGCATCGAATCGTCTCACCAGCGCCACACCTTCCTCGCGCGTGATATCGCCTGAACGTATCTCTTGGGCGGCGTCATACGTTGCACGCCCGATGCCGAACTTGATGCGTGTCGTGAAGTAGTGCAGATCGTCAACTCGATCGTCGATACTATTATACTTGCTGTAAGTGCCCGGGGTGCGTTCGGGCGAGGCCTCGAAGCCGCCATGCTCGACAGAGTAGTAGTAGCAGCTTTGCGGATGCCAGCGAAGGTAATACCCGAGATAGTGCACTTCGATCGAGTTCTTTTCGATCTCTCTCGGGTCGGCCGGCAGGTACGGTTGAAGTTCGTGCTCGTCGACGCCGAATTCCGAAATAAGATCCTGTACCGCCGTCCCACCGAGGTATACCTTGCTTTTGTCCGAGGCCGTAAAGTAGGACCAGTCCCGCTTTGCCGACTGTGTGTCGGCGAGCGGGTTTCCGTACTCTGCTTCGTTCTCGCCGTAAAACACCAGTGGGATATTGAACAGGCTTGCCATTTTCGGGGCGAGCGACTTCTGGCCGAAAATGAACGGCTGAAACGGGTGGAACAGGTTTTCAACCGCGAGCCGGGTGAGCAACCTGTGAACGAGGCCGTTCGGCGTACATAGATAATTGTCGAAACCCGAGTGGATCCAACGCTGGAAGTTCCGCCAGCCCCAGTCGGTGTAGATGTGCGGCGCCCAGGTCACCGTCAGCGGGCGCATCCCGTACTCGTATTTGAGTTTATGCGCCGCGAAGAAACTGTCTTTGCCGCCGGAGCCCGGAACGAGGCAATCGTACGATCCGTCGTTTTTTCGGTATTTGTCGCAAAGTGCGCGTAGTTCCGCCTCGCGTTCTTCCCAATCAATCGTATGCTGCTTCTGCTCGGCGAGGCGACAAGCGTCGCATACGCCTTCGGCGTCGAAATTGATCGTGTTTTTCTTGCTCTCTCCCGTGTGCTCGTACTCGACAGCGGAATTCGGCCGTTGGTTGGAGATTACGCAACGAGTACAGAACTCGACCTCAGCGGGTAGTCCGTAGCGGGTACCGGGGGCGTTATTACCGGGCTCGAAATCAGCGCTCTCAATGTGAACCGATCGAGGATGGATGGGCATGGCGGGGAATCCACGTATTATTCGACACGGCGGGAAGGATAGGGAATAATTGCTGAGTTCTCCAGTATTTATTGGACAAATCTTCGTGCGCGAAATTGCGTCGGCGGCACCCAAGCTCAACGTCGGAACCCCGGCTTTTGCGCGTTTCTCAGGAATTCGAAGAACTCTGGTGTTCTCACGGGCGCCGGAGGCTCTGTATTTGCGGTAGGCAGTCCTTGGTCAGGACGATTTTCGGCGTATTTCTCAAGAGAAACCATGTTCGACCCCCGCACATTGCCGACACCCCTGAGGAAATGGGTCAGGTTATGGCACACAGTACGCTACCTGCACGCCCGTCAGGTCGTTGCCAGGATGGCGCTGGCATTGCCTCGGCGAGTGCCGAGAAAACAGGGGCCGGACGGCCGGCGGCCGCTCGCCGGTGCCTGGCAGCCGATGATCCACAAGTGTCGTAGCGTGTATCCCGGAAACGAGTTCCGCTTTCTGAACGACGCACGTCGGCTTCGCTTCCCGGGCGGCTGGAACGATGGCTCGGCCAGCCTGCTTTGGTTGTACAACCTTCACTATTTCGACGACCTCGCGGCCCTCGACAGCCAGGACCGGGTCGATGAGCAGCAACGGCTGATCGCCGACTGGATGGCAGGAAACCTGCCTGCGAACGGCGTCGGCTGGCAGCCCTACCCCACATCCTTGCGCATCGTCAACTGGATCAAGTGGGTGCTGTCCGGTGGCGAGCTACCCGACGGCGCTCTTGAGAGTCTGTCCCGACAAGCGGAGTGGTTGACCCGAAACATAGAGTGGCACATTCTCGGGAATCACCTGTTCGCAAACGCAAAAGCGCTTCTGTTCGCCGGTTTCTTCATTCGCTCCAGGCATTCCGGCGCATGGGTGAACAAAGGCAAGCGGATCATCGAGCGAGAGCTCGATGAGCAGGTGCTCAGTGACTACGGCCACTTCGAGCAGTCGCCGATGTACCACTCCATCGTACTCGAAGACTGCCTCGACCTTCTAAACGTGTTGACAGCTTTTGGCGAGACGGACTCCGGGCTGTCAGTATTATTGCGGAAGAAGACTGCCGGCATGCTGGGCTGGCTCCACACGATGTGTCATCCGGATGGCAACATCGCGTTGTTTGGAGATAGTGCGTTTTCCATTGCCCCGACTCCCGCTGAGCTGTTCGACTACGCGTCCAGACTCGGCGTACGCTGGAATCGTCAAAGTGCCCCGACAGTGCACCTCGACGGTTGCGGCTACGTGAGATCCGACGTAGGCGCAGCCAGGCTCTTTGTCGATGTGGGCCCCGTGGGGCCATCGTATCTGCCTGCTCATGGACACGCCGACGCGCTGTCCTTCGAACTGTCTTTGTGGGGGGGGCGTTGGATCGTGGATGCTGGTTGCTCCACCTACGAAGTCGGCGGCTTGCGCGACTACCAGCGAAGCACCCGAGCGCATAACACCGTCGAGGTCGACAGCCGCAACTCATCCGACGTTTGGGCAGGTTTTCGTGTTGGCCGACGTGCCAACGTAAAACTCCGGTCCATTCGGTCCGATGACAAGCAATTCCATCTGAAGGCAGAACATGATGGCTACTCGGAGCCATTTAGACCTTTCGCACACAGCCGTGAAGTCCGTCTGGCTTCAGGTGAGCTTACCTTGACGGATGAACTGAGAGGGCACTACAGAAGCGCAGTGCTCGGCCTGCTGTTGCATCCCGACGTATCCGCGCATCACGACGAGGGAGCCATACGCCTCGCGAAAGGCGGTCGGACGGTACGACTGCATACGAGTACCGGCAAGCTTTCGATCGAGTTGGCGTCGTGGTTTCCCGAGTTCGGTGTGGAGGTGCCGACCCGTCGGATTCAGCTGGCGTTCGACGGCCCGAAAAACCGACTCTCGCTCGCCTGGTCGGATTAGAGGTCCTTGCAATTGATCACGGTGTGCCCAGCAGAAGTCGGTAAGTCCGCCAAGTACATTCAGGTAGATATATGAGCGCACCCCGCAGTATTCTCGTAATCAGCTTCTACTTCCCGCCAGATCTTTCCGCGGGTTCTTTCAGATGCCGAGGCCTCGTCGACGCCCTGGAGCCGATGCTCGGTGAGCAGGATACCGTTTCCATATTGACGACGATGCCAAACCGCTACCGCAGCTACGTGAAACAGGCGGAGGAGACAGAGGTTTCAGGCAAAATCACGATTCGCCGATGCCCGCTCCCCGAGCACGCTAGCGGTTTTGTGGATCAGGCGAGAGCGTTCACACACTTTGCGCGATTCGTGAGATCCGAGGCCAAGAGTCTGCAGTACGATCTCGTGCTCGCCACGTCGTCCCGTTTGATGACCGCGGCATTGGGTGCGTACGTCGCGACTCACCGCAAAGCGTTGCTCTACCTTGATATCCGCGATATTTTCGTCGACACGCTGTCGAACGTCCTACATCCCGTGCCCGGCAGTTTACTGGGGCCTCTATTCCGGCAGGTCGAGCGCTGGACCGTGAAGCAAGCCGACGTCATGAACCTGGTATCGGGAGGATTCAAGGACTATTTCGCAGCCTACTTCGATGTCCGGAAGATGCGGTTCTTCACCAACGGGATCGATAAGGAGTTCGTTGAATTCGACGCGGGCCGGGGACCGGATCGTACGGCGGAGAAGGTTGTTCTGTACGCGGGCAATATCGGCAGCTCGCAGGGCCTCGACCGAATAGTTCCGGATGCAGCGCGTCTTCTTGGGTCTGATTTCAAAATCGTCGTGATAGGGGATGGTGGCGCGAGACGCAAACTCGAGGAGGCTTGCCGGGGTGTGGATAACGTCGAACTTCATCCACCCGTGAACCGGGCTGCCCTGCTGGACCGGTATGCAAGCGCGGACGTTCTATTCGTTCACCTGAACGACCTCGATGCTTTCCGAAAGGTGTTGCCATCAAAAATTTTCGAGTACGCTGCCACCGGAAAGCCCGTGCTGGCCGGAGTGGCGGGCTTTTCTGCAAACTTCCTCGAGAGCGAGGTCGAGAATTCTGCGGTGTTTACTCCTTGCGACGCGGACGGAATGCGAAGCGCGTTGGAGCGGCTCGAGCTTGCGGACGTCGACAGGCGGGCGTTTGTTGACCGTTACTCCCGGGAAAAGATCATGCAGGCGATGGCCCGTGACGTGGTGGCTTTGCTCGATGGACGGTAAGTTCGACTCCCTGGAAAGTGACGCTGGTCACAAGGTGCTCGTGACGGGAGCCAAAGGCTTCGTTGGAGGTCGGCTCGTTGAGTTTCTTTCCGGGCGTGGCTACTCCGTTCGCGGTTCGACACGCGAACAGTGTGAAACCCCTGGGCAGGACTACGTTTCTGTGGGCGGTCTGTCTGCGACCACTGACTGGAGCGCAGCGTTGGCTGGTGTCGACTACGTAGTTCATCTGGCGGGCATCGCGCACGTGCCGCCCGGTGACGTTTCCGCGGACAGATACTACGAAGTCAATGCCGCAGGTACCGAGGCGCTGGCTCGAGCGGCACTCGAGCACGCGGTCCGGCGCTTCGTATTCGTCAGCTCGATAAAGGCATTCGGCGAGCAATCGAGTCAGGGAAAGCCGTTCGATGTCGAGACGCAACCGCAACCCATGGACGCGTACGGGGCCTCCAAGCTCGACGCGGAGAAGAGGCTTGCGGCAGTTTGCGCGGACAGTGCTATGGAGTACGTGATCATTCGACCGCCGCTAATCTACGGCCCCGGTGTCCGCGCCAATTTCGAAACGATGATGAACGCCGTTCGGAAGGGTTTGCCGCTTCCCCTGGGAAGCGTCAACAATCGTCGGAGTATCCTGTTTCTGGACAACCTTTGCGATCTGATTGCGCTAAGCCTGCAGCACCCGCGGGTAAACAACAGAGTGCTGTTGCCCACGGATGAGAGAGACTGCTCCACGCCGGAGCTGATATCGCTCATTGCCGAAGCGCTGCACCGGCGACCTCCGCTGTTCCCGTTTCCTGTTGCGTTGCTGAAGCTGCTGGCAGTCGCCACCGGCCGTCGAGCATTGGTAACGAGGTTGCTCGGGTCGCTACAAATGAAAGACACTCATTTGCGGGATACAGTAAACTGGCGGCCGCCGTTTACGACCCAGGAGGGCATAACACGCACTGTCAATGCGCTGTCCGGCGATGAGTAGTGACGGGCGTAAACCGACTGGTTGTTTGAAAAGGACACGGACGTGGAGCCCATCAGAGCATGGCAAGACAACCGCAGGCGTGGTAACACCGTTGCCGCGGGTGCGGCGTTGAATTCAACACGAGCAATGAGACACGCGACTGGCCGAGGGAATATGCAGTGAGGGTATCCGTAATCATCCTAAAGACAAGCGCCGAACTTGTCGCGGGCAGGTTCGCGAGTGAGTCGATTCACCCCACCTGTGCTGAAAAGGAAAAAGGGCAATGAGCGCCGTCAACCTCGTGGTCGTTGCTCATCCGGATGATGAAATACTCGGCTTCGGGGGAGCAGGGGCGGCGTTTGCGGCGCGCGGTGAGGTCGTCAAGGCCGTGATCTGTTGTGGAGGCGTTGAAGCGCGGACGCGGCGACCAGCCGACCGGGAGCTCGCCGAGGATATCGCAAAGGCAAACCGGACAGCGGGCTTCGAGAGTCCCCTGTTGGGCAGCTTTCCGAACATTAGGCTTAATACGGTCGATCACATAGAACTTGTTCAGTTCATCGAGGCGGAAATTGCATCGCTACAGCCGACCCGAATTTTTACGCACCATCCAGCGGATTTGAACGACGACCACGGACAAGTGTCCAGAGCCTGTTTGGCCGCGAGCCGTTTGTTCCAGAGAAGGCAGGATGTCTCTCCGCCGGAGTCCGTTCACTTCATGGAGATCCAGTCAGCCACCGACTGGTCGCTGGACCCGACGCTGGGATCTTTCAAACCCAACTGCTTCGTGCCGATCGGCGATCACCTGGACGCCAAGATCGAAGCGCTGCAGTGTTATCGAGGAGTAATGAGGCCGTTTCCGCATCCGAGAAGCGAAGAGTGTATTCGCGGACTTGCAGCGTTTCGAGGCGGGCAGAGCGGACTCGAATACGCGGAGGCGTTTCAGACGGTTTTCCGCCGCGGGTGCTGAGTCATGTACTTGCGGTTTGGAAAAAGAACGCTGGACGTGATTGCTTCAACGGCAACCCTCGTCGTCTTGTCTCCTTTTCTTTTGCTGCTGGCAATCGTCATCAAAATCGACGACCGCGGTCCGGCGCTGTTCGTGCAGGAACGCGTTGGTCGAAACGGCAAGCCCTTCCGGCTGTTGAAGTTTCGCAGTATGCCGATAGCTACCAGGGAGGCCGCGTCGGACGAACTGGGTAGCATCGAGGTTACTTCCGTCGGCAAGTTTATTCGCCGGACAAACATGGATGAGCTTCCTCAGCTGATCAACGTTCTGAGGGGAGACATGAGTATTGTTGGCCCGCGCCCGCCGATCCCGAGTCAGCAAAAGCTGATCGATATGCGCCTTGCAAATGGTGCGTTGGCCTGTCGGCCAGGACTGACCGGTCTCGCTCAGATCAATGCGTACGATGGAATGGGAGTCGAGGAAAAGGCGGGCTACGACGGAAAGTACGCAGCGAACGTTACGCTGTTGACGGATGTGAAAATAATTCTCGGCACGTTCGCCTATCTTCTCAAACCGCCGCCGGTGTACTAGGGAGTCGTAAGTTGAGACTGGGATTCGTAACGTGTGTGCAGTTAGGGCTCGCCTGCATTGAGGGAATCTACGAGACGGGTAACGAGCTCGAACTCATCATCACCCTGCAGGACGACCAGGCACCGGATAAGTCGGGCCGCGTCTACCTTGACGACTTTGCCCGAAGGCATAGTGTCGAACTGCTGAAAGTAAGGCACATCAACGATCCGCAGGCCATCCGTCGTATCGAGTCGCTGGATTGGCTGTTCATTATCGGTTGGTCTCAGATTGCCGGGCCCGAAGTCCTGGGGGCGCCGCGCGAGGGTGTGTTGGGAATGCACCCGACCCTGCTCCCTACGGGACGGGGGCGTGCGGCAATTCCGTGGACGATTCTCAAGCAGCTCGAGGTCACGGGTGTAACCCTGTTCAAACTCGACAGCGGTGTCGATACCGGCCCCATCGTGTCTCAGGAAGTGCTGCCGCTATCGCCGGACATCGATGCAACCGAGCTGTATCAACGAGTCGACGAAGCGCACGTGGCGCTTATAAGACGAGTGTTGCCGGACCTCGTCGCCAAACGTTTGTCTCTCGTCGCTCAGGACGACGCTAAAGCAACCGTGTGGCCCGGCCGAAAACCAGAAGACGGGCGCATCGACACCAATGCTTCCGTGGCTGAGGCTGAGCGATTGGTGAGGGCCGTGACGCGACCGTATCCCGGTGCGTTCTTTGTCGACGAGGACGGGGCCAAGACCATTGTATGGCGCGCGCGGGTGATCGATGAGCAAGGAGACAGACCGACGTTGGCGTTCAAAGACGGTCTACTGGAGTTACTGGAATGGGAAGAATAAATGTGTTGCCCGCGTTCCGATACACCGGCGCTCTCGAGCAGTCTCTCCAAGAGTCGAGCGGACTCTTTGCGTTGCCTCCGTACACACGTCGCACACAAAACGCACAGATCTACACATCTTTTTGTTTATCATATGAGACTATTGCCATAAATAGTCGCTGTGTAGTGAATTCAGGATTCGAGGTACCTCGTCAACGGATTAGCGCGAAACTCGTTACTGGAATGTGGAAAGGAAACTTTCCTCCATTGGACCGCTTTATTTGGTGGTCGACTGTCAAATGCGGTAGAATCCGGCCCGCATTGTCCCCGCCAAGGCTTACTAATGAGCGCAGCCATCCAATATTGAAGCCGGCACCCTCCTATCTTGGGCATTGAAGAGCGATTAGATGGTTAACCCCAAACTGACTACGCTTGATGGACTTCGGCGTGGATTGATAAACATGCCAAGGAGCAGCAAGGCCGCGTTGTCCATGCTGGTCGACCTGTTCGGAGTCACCTGTGCTTCGGCGCTGGCATTATGGGTCTTGTCGGAAATCGGTTTGTCGGCCAGCACACTCTGGCTGATGATCCTCGCTCCGGCAGGTATCGCGGTGATCATAGCCTGGCAACTCGGGCTTTACCGATCGGTCGTACGTTACGTCGGTCTGGATTTGCTGGCGGCGTCAGCGATCGTCTCGATCGGTTGCAGTACGTTCGGCGCCGTGGCTTTGAGTGTCGCCGGACACAGCAGCCTCGCGCTGCGATGGGCAACGGTGTTCTGTGCACTGACCGTAATCTTCCTTACCGCCGTTCGCTATTTTGCATCCGTGTTTCTCGCAACGCGGCAGCGTCAAAGTCAGCAGGAGAAAGTGGCAGTCTACGGTGCGGGAAGTGTCGGCGCCCAGCTGGTAGCCAGCCTGAGGAGTTCACAAGAATTCGTACCCGTGGCGATGCTCGACGATGACGAAAAGCTGCGAGGCAAGCGCATCAAAGGTCTCGAAGTGTATCCGCCGACCGAACTCAGGTCGCTCATCGACGGGCTTGGTGTCTCGCGTGTCCTGCTCGCGTTGCCCGAAATCTCACGGCGGAGCCGACGGATTATTCTGGAGCAGCTGTCGGAACATCCGGTTCACGTTCAGACCATCCCGGACCTGGACTCGATCGTAAGCGGCAAGGCGAGGGTCGAGGATATTGCGGACGTCGATGTCAAGGACTTGCTCGGGCGGGATTCCGTGCCGCCGAACAACAAGCTGCTGAGGGCGTCGATCACCGGAAAGTCGGTAATGGTGACCGGAGCCGGCGGCTCGATAGGGTCGGAGCTGTGCAGGCAGATTCTTCTCCTCAAGCCGAAGTGTCTCGTCATGTTCGAGCTGTGCGAGCCGTCGCTGTACGCAATCGAGATGGAGATCCAGAAGCTGCGTGGCGACTCCGGGTTGGATATCGAGGTTGTTGCTCTCCTCGGTTCGGTGCACCACGAAGATCGGCTGCGGGAGGCCATGCAGGCGTTCAGAGTGAATACGGTTTTCCACGCGGCTGCTTACAAACACGTGCCGATGGTCGAGCACAACGTGTTCGAAGGCATCCACAACAATGTGTTCGGAACGCTGCATTCGGCACGAGCCGCCCGCGACGCTCAAGTCGAATCGTTTGTGCTGATTTCTACCGACAAGGCGGTAAACCCCACGAATGTCATGGGCGCGACGAAGCGTATGGCTGAGCTGATTTTGCAGGCGATGAACTCGGATTCGTCGACTCGGTTCAGCATGGTTCGCTTCGGAAATGTGCTGGAATCATCCGGTTCGGTCGTGCCGTTGTTCAAGAAACAGATTCGCAGCGGCGGACCGGTAACGGTGACTCACCGGGACATCATCCGGTACTTCATGACGATTCCCGAAGCCGCTCAATTGGTGATACAAGCGGGCGCGATGGCAAAAGGCGGCGACGTATTCGTTCTGGATATGGGCAAGCCCGTCAAAATCTACGATCTTGCCGTTCGCATGATCAGTCTTATGGGGTTGACGGTTAAGGGAGCAGAGTTCCCGGAAGGTGATATCGAGATTACCTTTGTCGGCTTGCGGCCGGCGGAAAAGCTCTATGAAGAGCTGCTGATCGGAAACAACGTGAGCGGAACCGAGCATCCTCGAATACTGCGCGCTGACGAAGAATCGGTGCCGAAGGATACGTTGAACCGCCTGATCGACGAACTGAAGCTTGCCTCGATGGAGCGCGACTACGAGAAAGCGAAGGAACTGCTCACGAACGCCGTGAAAGAGTACACGCCGATGGAGAGCATCGACGACCATGTCTGGAAGCGAAAGCAGGCTACCGATCGCGACTCCCTGGATGACCGCGTAATCGAGTTTCCTTCCGCCGGCTGAGCGACGGCACGCTCCGAGACGGGGCGATCATGTGTAGGCCGCGGCAGCGGAGGGCTTGCCCGGAGCAGCGCGTTTGTCGTCGATCTGCGCTGTAACCCGCCGGTAACACATTTCAGTATAATCCCGTGTTTCTAAAAGAGAATTTAGGGACTCCCACATGCATCTCGCGATCTTCGGCTCCGGCTACGTGGGCCTCGTCACCGGCGCCTGCATGGCCGAAATGGGTAACCAGGTGGTCTGCGTGGACATCGACGAGGACAAGATCGACCGCCTCAACGCCGGCGAAATGCCGATCTTCGAGCCAGGGCTCGAAGAGTACATTTCCCGCAATCGCGATGCCGGCCGCCTGGAATTCACGACGGATGTCGCCAAGGGGGTTGCCCACGGCCTGTTTCAGTTCATTGCCGTAGGCACGCCTCCCGACGAGGATGGCTCGGCGGATCTCAAGCATGTGCTGGCGGTCGCGCAGTCGATCGGCGAGCACATGGACGAGTACCGGATCGTCGTTGACAAGTCGACCGTGCCGGTTGGAACCGCCGATCAGGTGAAAGCCAGGATCTCGGCTACCCTCGAGGCACGCGGCAAGAAGGTCGAGTTCGACGTTGTGTCAAACCCGGAATTTCTCAAGGAAGGCGCGGCGATCAACGATTTCATGAAGCCTGATCGAATCATTGTCGGCACCGACAACCCGCGCACCACTGAACTTCTCAAGTCGCTGTATGAGCCCTTCAACCGCAACCACGATCGCGTGATCAGCATGGACGTCCGCTCTGCGGAACTGACCAAGTACGCGGCCAACGCGATGCTGGCAACGAAGATCAGCTTCATGAACGAACTTGCGAACCTGGCCGAGCGCTTCGATGCGGATATCGAGAACGTTCGTATCGGCATCGGCTCGGATCCGCGTATCGGATATCACTTTATCTATCCGGGTGCGGGTTATGGCGGATCCTGTTTCCCTAAAGATGTTCGCGCGCTGGCGATATCAGCCGGTAAGGCGGGCTACGACGCCGCGCTCCTGAATGCGGTCGAGGGTGTCAACAATCAGCAAAAGCACCGCCTGTTCGAGAAGATCAGCCAGCATTTTGGCGGCAATCTTGAAGGCAAAACCGTGGCTCTCTGGGGGCTGTCTTTCAAGCCGCAAACCGACGACATGCGCGAAGCGCCGAGCCGTGTACTGATGGAAGCGTTGTGGGAGGCGGGCGCCACGGTGCGTGCTTATGACCCGGAGGCCATGGACGAAGCGCGGCGAATTTACCCGGAGCAAGCGGGAATGACTCTCTCTGAGTCCGCTTACGATACGCTCGAGGGCGCAGATGCACTCGCCATCGTCACTGAGTGGCAGGAGTTCCGCAGTCCCGACTTCTCGGCGATCAAAGCGTCGCTGACGGCGCCGGTGATCTTCGACGGCCGCAACCTGTATGAGCCCGACGCTATCGAAGCGCTCGGGATCGAGTACTACGCAATCGGACGTGGTCGACACTGACACGGAAGCCAAAACGGGTAGAATCACGCGCTTTACGAACAGACAGGTCGTTTCTCATGAGTCAGATCCTCCCCGTCATCCTGTCGGGCGGCGCCGGCACACGTCTGTGGCCAGCGTCGCGAGCCATGTACCCGAAGCAGCTCCTGCCGCTGGCAGGGGACCACACGATGCTGCAGGCGACGGCGCTGCGCAGCCGCAGCCTCGCGGACGCCAGCGAGCATTGCCTTGTCGTCAGCAACGAAAATCACCGTTTCACGGTCAGTGAGCAGCTGAGCGGGATCGGCATGCAGGCCCGAATCCTGCTCGAACCGGAAGGCCGCAATACGGCACCCGCCGTGGCGCTCGCCGCGTTGCTCGCTGATTCGGAGGATCTGCTGCTCGTGATGCCGGCCGATCACGTGATCCGGAACGTCGATGCATTTGCGACTGCGGTCAACGCCGGTCTCGGCGCGGCGGCAACCGGTAAGCTCGTCACGTTCGGCATTGTTCCGGACGCACCGGAAACCGGCTACGGTTACATCCGCGCAAATCCTGTCGACGGCAACCCGGTACCGGTTCGGCAGTTTGTCGAGAAACCGGATCTGCCGACCGCAGAGCAGTATCTGGCGTCCAGCGAGTTCTTCTGGAACAGCGGCATGTTTCTGTTCAAAGCGGGTGCGTTTCTCCAGGAGCTTGCCGAACATGCTCCGGTTATCGCAACCGCATGTCGGGACGCGATGGCCGATATGGATACCGACGGCGATTTTGTTCGGCCCGACCGGGACGTGTTCCTGAGTTCGCCGTCCGACTCGATCGACTATGCTGTCATGGAGAAATCGTCCAATGCGGCCATGGTGCCGCTGGATGCCGGCTGGTCCGACGTTGGTTCCTGGTCGGCCCTGCAGGATGTCTGCGAAAAAGACGCCAACCGCAACACGCTCGAGGGTGACGCCCACGTCCACAATTGCGAGCACACCTACGTGCAGGCGGAAAGCCGCCTCGTGGCCGCAGTGGGCCTGAAGGACGTCGTCGTCGTGGAAACCAAGGACGCCGTACTGGTCGCCGATCGCGAGCAGTCGCAGGACGTCAAAGCGCTCGTCGACCAGCTCAAGGCGGGAGAGCGAGAAGAGGTATCGCTGGGGCGCCAGGTGTTTCGGCCCTGGGGCAGCTACGACAGCCTCGAAAACGAAGACAATTTCCAGGTCAAGCGGCTGATCGTCAAACCCGGCGCCGTGTTGTCGCTGCAAAAGCACGCCCATCGCTCGGAGCACTGGGTATGCGTCAAGGGTAAGGCGAGAATCACCCGCAACGACGAGGAGTTCGACCTCAACGTCAACGAGTCGACCTACATTGCGATCGGCGACATCCACCGCATCGCCAATCCCTACGACGAGCCCGCGCACATTATCGAAGTGCAGTGCGGGGACTACCTGGGCGAAGATGATATCGTGCGTCTCGAGGACAACTACGGACGCGAAGGAACCAACACCTGATGACGGTAACTATCGACAGCTTCAAGGCTTACGACATTCGCGGCCAGATCCCGAACCAGCTCAACCCGGACATCTGCTACCGGATCGGCAACGCAACCGCCGAGTTTCTCGACGCGAAGCGGGTTGTGGTCGGCCGCGACATGCGGCTGTCCAGCGAGGAGTTCGCGGATGCGGTTGCCCGCGGCCTCGAAGAGGCGGGCGTCGAGGTGCTCGACATTGGCCTCTGCGGTACCGAAATGGTGTACTTCGCCACGATGCACCTCGAGGCTGACGGCGGCATCATGGTGACGGCGAGCCACAATCCGGCGGACTACAATGGCCTCAAGCTGGTTCGCGAAGCCGCGAAACCGATCAGCGCCGACACTGGCCTCAAGGACATTCGCAAAATTGCCGAAGCCGACGAGCGGCATGCGGCGTCCGGTGGCAAGCGCTCGAACGTCGACGTGTTCGACGCCTACGTGCAGCACATGCTGGATTACGTCGACGCCGACCGGCTGAAGCCGCTGAAGCTCGTCGTCAATGCCGGCAACGGCTGTGCCGGCATTGCAGTGGATGGGCTCGAGCCGCATCTCCCGTTCGAGTTCGTCAAGATTCACCACGAGCCCGACGGCACGTTCCCGAACGGCATTCCGAATCCACTCCTGCCCGAGAACCGGCAGTCAACGGTTGATGCCGTGCTCGAGCAGGGTGCTGATTTCGGCATCGCCTGGGACGGCGATTTTGATCGTTGCTTCCTGTTCGACGAAAAAGGGGGCTTCATCGAGGGCTACTACATTGTCGGGCTTCTGGCCGAGAGCCTCCTGAAGACGAATCCCGGCGCAAAAATTGTGCATGATCCCCGGCTCACGTGGAATACGCTCGATGTCGTTGCATCCGCGGGCGGTGAGACCGTGCAATCGAAGTCCGGGCATTCGTTCATCAAGGAGACGATGCGCGCCGTCAACGGGCTGTATGGCGGCGAAATGAGCGCGCACCACTACTTCCGGGATTTCTCGTACGCCGATTCCGGAATGATCCCGTGGTTGCTGGTCGCCGAGCTGATGTCGATGAGCGGCAAGACGCTGTCGGAACTCGTGGGGGAGCGGCAGGCGCTGTATCCCGCCAGCGGCGAGATCAATCGCAAGGTCCGCGACGCGGCGGAAACACTCGCCGCCGTGCACGCCCGGTATGCGTCGCTCGCGAACGCGGTGGACGATACCGACGGCTACAGCTTCGAATTCGACGACTGGCGCTTCAACCTGCGCAAGTCCAATACCGAGCCTGTCGTAAGGCTCAACGTCGAGAGCCGGGGTGACGAGGCACTAATGAAGGCGAAAACGGCCGAGGTGCTGGAACTGCTGGAAGCGTCCTGACCGCGCACAGCGGACCGCGACGACCGCTCAGCGCAGCGGCAGAATTCGATCGATGTCGAACTTGACCTGCATGAAGAAGATGCCGCTGACGGTCGGGTCGACGATATCGGCGCTCACCATACTCTGCGTGGCTGCGCGCGGCAGGTAGGTCAGATTGAGCCCGACGTGCCGGTTGCCGACCGTCACGCTGGGCAGTACCCCCGGGAACGGCCGGTTGTCGTTGACGTCCCGCCGCGTCATCAGGAAGGCATTGAGTCCAACGTCGACGTACAGCTCCCCGAGGCGCTGCCACTGAAACAAACGACGGTGCAGGCCGCCGCCGGCCATGTACGACATCTTGCTGTTGCTGTCTCGAAAGCCGTTGGCCATCGCAATGAAATGCCACGGCGAACGACTGTCGAAGCGATATTCGAAGCCCAGGCCGTAGTTGTCCTCGTTCCAGTTGTGGCTGGAGTTGACGTGGTACGACTTGCCGTTGAGCACTGCGCTGATCTCGGCGGATGCCGCCTGAGGCCAGCCCAGAACGATGGCGGCACAGAAAGCAATCAGCGCCGGATTCGTTCGTGACATCTTCATGACAAGCGAGCATGCAACGCCCATGCCAGTGCCCGCCGGCCTTGTCGTTATGCGTTTTGGCCGGCGACGGTCGCCCAGGAGTGTAAAGCGAACCGACACCACGGGCGGGTGGCGCCCGAGGGGGAGGGTGTTTCGATCAGATGTCGATATTTCTTACAGCTTGGTTTAGCGCTTGGTCAGTGGAAGCTGTAAGTAATTGAAAAATATCGTGTATCAAGTGTGGCATCAATCTTGCTTAGTACACCAGCAGGACACACTTTTGGTAACAGGAACTCTACCATGCGGAAGATCACGCAGCCTTTCATCGCCGCCTGCGCACTGTTGGCTTTCTCGGCAAACATTGCGAACGCGACACCGATCGACATTGTCGTTCAGCCGACCTCTGAGGGATCGAGCGTCGAGTCGAACATCACCAATTCTGCGTGCTACGTGCCGTGCTACGTCGAAACCTCACTGTCCGAGAATCTGGACGAGATCTGGACGACCCTGGGGGTTGGCGAATCGTGGACGTTCGATTTCTTCGAAATCACGGTTGGCGGGCTCGGCGTCGCAACCGCCAGCGTCGAGGCCACACTGGCCTTCCTGCAGCCGGACGTGTTTGCCGCTTCCAGCGGAGACGCAAGCTTCTTCACGTTCCTCGGCTGGTTCAGCGCAGGCACGTTGGTCTGGGATCAGCCTGGAGCCATCGAACTCGCAGACGGCACGTTCCTGGGTATTGGCTTCGAAAACCTCATCGATGCCGGCTTCGGCAACACGACGACCGTATCCGCTACGGTTCATCGCTACCAGGCAATTCCCGAGCCGGGCACGCTGGCCTTGTTTGGCTTCGGACTGTTGCTGCTGGGTATCTTCCACCGGCGCAGAAAGCCGACGATCCAGCGCGCCTGAATCACGAACGGGCTGCCTTCGTAACCGGCGACTCCGCCTGAACGACTAGCCCGATACAGCAACACCGCCGAGCGGCGTTCCGATTCCTGATCGGAACGCCGCTTGCGTTTCCGGGCCAGCGTCCTGCCGGTTGGGTTGCGGGCTCCCCCTCCGGACCGGCGTCGAGCCTGGACAAAACTGCCGACTGGATCTCGGAAAAGCGCAGGTCACGCCATTACCCTCGACCCGCGTCACGTTTTGTAGCATTGACTTGATATACTTGAGTATCAAGTCAAGAATGTTATGCAAGAGGTTGAGTTCGCGAATATAATTTAGTCCATGTGAGGCCGTCACTTTGTACGCAACGGCAGCGCGGGCACGTCGGGCCCCGCAGCTCAGGGGGCACCGCGAAATCGATCGCCGCCGCTTCGGAGCGTGTGTTCGCTCACGGCAGCGGCAAAATCGATGAGGTGATGTGCTCGACCGTTACGCTTATCGAGAGGGTGGATTCCGATGCGTGCGGTTTGCGCCCCCGTTTCGAGCGTAGATCCGAAAGCGGCCATGGATGATAAAGAACTCGTGTTATGCAGGCTCCACTGACAAGAACTCGCATCCGGACGCCGCTGTTGCTGATGGCATTGGTCGAGTTCGCTATTGTCTACTCTTCCGTCTACGTCGCCGCGATCGTCGGCTACGGAGGCATCGAGGTCTACCAGGATATTCACGGCGCGATTTCACTGCGGGCGGCAATTGTCGCTAGCGTCGTCCTGGTGAGCCTTATCGCCATGGGTCTGTACCACTTTCACCAGCGGCTCTACATGAGCGAAGCGGCATTGCGCGTCCTGGTGGGGCTGATAGCGGGATACCTGATCGTAGCGGTCGTGTTCTACGCCATCCCCGCGACCAGCATGGCCCCCGACCTGGCCAACGTCTCGTTCGGTTATACGCTCGCGCTGGTGCTTGCGGTCCGCTATGTGTTCGTCCGAACCGTCGACCGCAACATGTTTCGGCGTCGGACGATGATTTACGGCGCGGGCGAACGAGCGGCGAGCCTCATGCAACTGCGCCGCAGTGCCGACCGGCGCGGATTCAAAATTGTGGGCCGGGCCGCGGCGCCGGGTGACACGATCGTCGGTGACCGCAGCGGCGTGGTGGTCACGAACGGCAAATCGATTACTGACATTGCGATCGAAAACAACGCCGACGAAATTGTTATCGCAATGGACGAGCGTCGCGGCAATCTGCCGGTTCGCGAACTGCTCGACGCCCGGTTCGCCGGTGTCGATGTCATCGACCTGGTCGAGTTCCTGGAGAGGGAGAGCGGCAAGATCCGAGTCGATCTCGTGAATCCGGGCTGGCTGATTTTTTCTCCCGGTTTTCGCAGTTCAAAATTGCGGACGGCTACCGGGTGGATCATCGATACGCTGATCAGCGCGACCATGTTGCTGCTGTCCTCGCCCGTCATGCTGATGGTGGCGCTGGCCATCAAATTCGAAGACGGGTTTGGTGCGCCCGTGTTGTACCGTCAGCGCCGGGTTGGAAAGGGCAATCGCCATTTCGAGATCCTGAAGTTTCGCAGCATGTCGGTCGACGCCGAGGCGGACGGCAAGGCGGTCTGGGCAGAGAAGGATGACGTGCGTATTACGCGGGTCGGCGATTTCCTCAGAAAGGCTCGCCTGGATGAGCTGCCGCAGCTGTTGAACGTGCTGCGCGGCGATATGAGCCTGGTGGGTCCGCGGCCAGAGCGCCCCGAGTTCGTGGAAAAGCTGCAGAAGAAGATTCCCTATTACTCCGAACGCCACTCGGTCAAGCCAGGCATTACCGGCTGGGCCCAGTTGCGCTATTCCTACGGTTCGTCGGACGAAGATGCCGTCGAGAAGCTGCAGTACGATCTGTACTACATCAAGAATCAGAGTCTGATGCTTGATATCATGATTCTTTTGCAGACGGTCGAGGTTGTGCTTTGGGGCAAGGGCGCGCGTTAGTCCCTAGTGCATTTGCCAGGCCGGCCTGCGGCCGTCGAGTCCGACGCTCATGACGGCGAACGTTCAACTCCTGGGCTACGGTTTTGCCGCCGTTGCTTTCCTCGTGCTTGCGCTGCTGCTGGTTGCGGGCAACCGGCATCGCGATCTGGGGCGTATTCTCGTCGTAGCTGCCGTGCTGTCGGCGGTCTGGGCTGCCGGTCTCGCTTACGACGCGACAGGCGCGGATCTGCGGATTTCGCGCGTAATCGTGCTCGAGTTTGCGTTCGACGGCGCCTGGCTGCTGTTTGTCGCGGCCCTGATGCGCGAGGCGATCGGCAGCACGGGGATGCGGGTCCTGCGCTACGGCGGCGTTCTGCTCGCCGCCGGGCTGTTCGTGTGCGGCATCGTCATTGAAGCTTTCCCGGATCTCATGTTTGTCAACGCCGGCAGCCTCCTCGTGTACGGCTCGCTTTCGACCTCGCTGTTCGGACTGGTCGGCATCGAGCAAATCTACCGTAACGCAAGATCCCGGGAGCGCCGGGGACTCAAGTACCTTGCCGTGGCGCTCGGCGGTATTTTTGCCTACGACCTGTTCATGTATTCGAGCGCTGTCCTGTTGGGAGAGATCAGCGAGCTCGTCTGGGGAACGCGAGGTTTTGTCGTCGCGAGCTGCGTCACCCTGATAGCGGTCGCGACGAGGCGCACGGCTTCCTGGTCGGTCAGTATCTTCGTGTCGCGCCAGATCGTGTTTTACGGCGCGACGCTTGTCGGCGTCGGGGCCTACCTGATACTCGTCGCTTTTGCCGGTTACCTGATCCGCAGAGCCGGCGGAGACTGGGGCGCCGCTGTCCAGGTCGTGTTCTCGTCCATTGCTTTTCTGTTCCTCAGCATACTGCTGTTCTCGGATCGGTTGCGCGCGGGCTTTCGAGTATTCATCAGCAAGCACTTCTTCGAGAACAAATACGACTACCGTCAGGAGTGGCTGCGTCTCATCGACACGCTGACCTCGCCGGGTGATGAGTTGTCGCTGCAGAAACGCGGACTCAAGGCGCTGGCACAGATTGTCGGCTCGCAGTCCGGGCTCTTGTGGCTGGCCAACGCTGACGGCAGCGGTTACCGCTGCGCCACGAGCTGGAGCACGCCGCCACACGATTACACGATCGCCGCGGACAGTTCGCTGCCGCGCTTTCTCGAACGCACGGGCTGGGTTGTCGAGCGCCGGGAGTACAACCTTGCGCCGGAGCTCTACGAGGGGCTGGACCTGGCGGAACCGTCCGTCGAGTTTCTGGACTTCGAGTTTGCGGTGCCCTTGCTGAACGATTTGGCGCTGCTGGGTTTTGTCACGTTGTCGGAACCGGAGCCGCGGGTAGGACTGAACTTCGAAGATCACGATCTGTTGAAGACCGCCGGCAAGCAGATCGCGAGCTACCTGGCCCAGGAGATCGCCACGGAACAGCTTACCGAGAACCGGCAATTCGAGGCGTTCAACAAGCTGACGGCGTACATCATGCACGATCTCAAGAATCTGATCGCCCAGCAGTCGATGGTTGTCGAGAACGCGCAGCGGCACAAGAACAATCCCGAGTTCATCGACGACGCGATCGAGACGATCAAAGGTGGCGTCGTCCGGATGCGCCGCGTGATCGATCACCTGAGCCAGCGCTCGGCCGAACGCCCCGTGGAACGAATCGAATTGAGCAAGCTGGTCATGCAGGCCGTTTCGCAGTGTGCCGACCGCGAGCCCGTCCCACGCGCCATCGTCGAGGATGGGCACGTGTGGGTGCGCGGTGATCGCGACCGTTTGCTAATGGCGGTCTACCACGCCATTCGCAATGCGCAGGACGCCACGCCGTCGGAGGGTTCGGTCAGCGTCGAGCTCAAGCGCAACGGGGCCGAGTGCGCCGTGCACGTGGTCGACACCGGCTGCGGTATGGACCGGGATTTCATTGAAAACCGCTTGTTCAAGCCGTTCGACAGCACAAAAGGCACGGTCGGTATGGGCATTGGCGCCTATCAGATACGCGAGACGCTCAGAATGTCGGGTGGGCGTTTGAACGTCGACAGCACCCCGGGCGCCGGAACACGATTGACGATGACCATTGCAACCGAGTCGCCGTCCGACACCGGCTCAGCTGACGACACATGACGGAAGTACCGTGGCGCGATGAGACGCCGGTCGTGGCCGCGGTTCGTGAACACGGTAAACTAGCAGCCGTCTCAGGTTAGTTCGCTGCCGCGCCCGGCCGATGTTTCTCGGCCTGCGGTGCCGTAGCCGTCTCTCACGTCCACTGTCGAGTTATTCACATGAGTAATCCGCTTCGCGCTCTAACGATGCTGTCCGCATTGCTGCTCGTTGCCTGTCAGCCGACACCCGAGGAGCGAATTGCACGGGCCGAGGGATACATGGCGGTCGCCGAGTATCGATCCGCGATCATCGAGCTCAAGAACGTCCTGCAGGCTGATCCCGAAGATTTCGTCGCGCGGCGGATGCTGGCGGAGTCCGCGTATCTCCTGAACGATCTGGCAACCGCTGAAAGCGAGTATCGCCGGGTCCTTGCTGATACGCCTCAAGATCCGGCGCTGTGGGCGGCGTACGCCGAGACGCTGCTTGCCTGGAGCAAGCCGGCCGAGGCGCTGGAGCGGGCAGCACCGGAACTCGAGTCACTGCCGCCGACGGGCGCAAGTCTTGCGGTGTTGGGCGATATCTATCGCGGGCTGGGCAATCTCGAAGAGGCGCGGGAAACGTATCGCGATGCCCTCGACGTCGAACCCGGCAACGTCCGCGCCACGCTGGGCCTCGCAATGACGGCCGCCATGCGCGGCGACCTCGATGCCGCCCGCGAGATTCTGGCAGTGGTGCAGGTCGATGCGGTGAATGCCAGCGATATCTGGCGGACCAGGGGCAACGTGGCCGCAATGTCGAAGCGTTTTGCCGACGCGGCGGAACACTACGGACGTGCCGTGGAGACCGAGACGCCGCGGACGCCGGCCGGCCTTCGTTTCCAAAGTCGCTACAACAGGGTTGCGGCACTGATCGAGGCCCGAATGCTGGATGAGGCACAGTTGCAGCTGGATGCGCTGGCGCAATTTGCGACCGACGACGCGATGCTGGCTTTTCAGCGCGGTCGCGTGGCATTCGGCCGCGGCGATTACGATGAAGCCGAGGAGCACCTGCTGCGGCACCTGGCTGCCGCCCCTGACGATACGCGAGCGAAAGCGATACTGGGCGCAATTCACTTCTCGAAGAACGAGTTGCTGCAGGCTGAGCAGTACCTGTCGAACGCGGTGCGTAACGACGTAGGCGGCGACATGACGCGTCGGCTGCTGGCGGAGACCTTGCTGCGGCTCGATCGACCAACCGCCGCGGCGGACAGCCTCACGTCGCCGCAGGCGGGCATCGCCGCGGACGCAGTGACCTTGGCGCTGCTCGGCCGCGCCAAGCTGGGCGAGGGAGACGCGGCGGCTGCGATCGAATTCTTCCAGCAAAGCCTGGCACAGGACGATAGCGACGAAGGCATTGGTCTGGCGCTGGCGTCGAGCTATCTGCTTGACGGCCGGGCGGTCGACGCCGTGAAAGTGCTCGAGCCATTGCCGCCCGGCTCCGCAGGCGACTACCGGCGAGAGATGTTGTTGATGGGCGCCTACATGTCCGAAGACAACGATGCCGCCGCCCGGGCACTCGGCGAAACGGTGCTTCGGAATCACCCGGACGACGCGGCCGCGCACGCGCTGGTGGGTGTGTTGCATGCGAACCTCGGCGACGTGGCGCGCGCGCGCACGACGCTCGAGACAGCCCTGTCGCTAGACGAGCAGAATCCGGGCGCGCTCTACGCCATGGGTGTGCTCGCGGCCGGTGACGGCGAATACGAGCGGGCAATCGATCACTTCGGCTCGCTGCTCGATACCGAGCCCGCCCACCTGCCTGCCCTGACTCAGCTGACGACTGCGCTCCAGGCGTCGGGGCAGCTCGCTGCCGTTCGGCCGCGGATCGTGGCGGCCCAGCGTGCCTACCCCGATTCGACGCAGCTTGCGAGGCTCAGTGCGCGGGTCGACCTGATGCTCGGGGAAATCGAGCGCGCGGCCGAGACCATTCGAGTCGGCCGGCAGGTATTGCCGAACGACCCCGGCTTTCTGCACCTGGAGGGGCTCGTGCGCCTTGCCGAGGGTGACGTGGACAGCGGTCTTTCGAGTTTGTCCCGAGCGGCCCGGGCGGAGCCTCAGAACGCGAGCGTGCAGCTCGACCTGGCCAGCGCGTACCTGGAGAACCGGCAACACTCCCAGGCGCTGCGGGCGATACGGGTGTTTCGAGCGCAGCGTCCGCGAGATGTGCGCGGCCTGGCAATCGAAGTCGACGCCGAGCTGCGCAGCGGCGACCCGGACCAGGCGCGCGAGGCAGTTGACGCGTTTGCCAGACGCGCGCCGGACGAGCAGTTTGTCCTGATGCTCTACGGCGACATCGAATTTGCGAGCAATAACCCGGCGAAAGCCGTCGAGTTTTACGAGAGAGCTGCAAGTGCCGGCCTGAACCGTCTGCTTGCGCTGCGCCTGGCCGGGGCGCATCAGGCAGCCGGTACCGGTGGCGCCAGGCGGCACGTAGAGAGCTGGCTCGATCGCGAGCCTCAGGATGCCAACATGCGGCGGGTGTATGCCCAGCTGCTGGAGGCCGACGGTGCGAACGACGACGCGGTGGCCCAGTACGAACGCCTGGCCGACAGCGGAGAACTCGACGCGATTGGCCTCAACAACCTCGCGTGGCAGTACATGCTGCGGGAGGACCGGCGCGCGATTGGCCTGGCCGAGCAGGCCCGTCAGCTCGCGCCGGACAACGGCCAGGTAGCCGACACGTTGGGCTGGATTCTGTACCGGAACGGCCGTATCGAGCGGGCTCGCGCCGTACTGAACGAAGCCGTTGCGCTCGCGCCGGAAAACGCCGAGATTCGATATCACCTGGCTGTTGTTCTCACGGAGAGTGGCGAGTCTGCCGAAGCCCGGCGGATCATCGAGGAGCTGATTGCCGCCGGCACGGATTTCCCGAGTCGATCGGATGCCGAGACGCTCTTGAAGTCACTCTAGTCTTGAGTTTATGCTTCCGGCCCTGCCACCCGGTCATACCGGGCATCGGCAGCTGTAATGCGGTTTGAAGGCGCGTAGCTCAGGGGTAGAGCACTGCCACTACATGGCGGAGGTCGGAGGTTCGAATCCTACCCGCGCCTACCAGGCCGGTTCGAAACGCGGCGCGACAGCGCCCTTCGTCCCGGCCTCTGCTCGCCGACAGCATATGTTCAAAACCCACGATGACCGGCAGGACCGGAAATCCCGTCGTGGCGGGCTTTTTTGGTTGTCCGTCCCGGCGCTTCGTGTGACGCGCGTCACAGTATTTGGCCTGTCGCCCGCGGAACCCGATTCTCGGTATCGAGCCGTTGTACGATACGCGGGCTAAGGCCTTTTCGCGCCCCGCTGGCGGCTGCCGGCGGCAGCACTCGAGCCGGGCTGGCTGACGAGGCCGGCCCTTCGGAAACGCGGGCAGCAGGCATTCAGAATCATCGAAAAAACAACGGTTACCGCGTACAATTTACGGAGTTTCAGCGTTGTCTGAACCAGCAGGGAAAACGGCTGACCTTTCTTGTCAGCACGAGCGGACGGGATACAGCAAATGACAAAATCCGAGGCATACGGCCGGGGACGCAAGCGTACGACAGTCGACCCCGAGCCAGGGCTGAAGCGCCACGCGCTCCTTGCCGTCATTCTGTGTTCGCTGTCCGTCGCCGGTTGCGGCGGCACAGGTGCTCCACGCCCGGCGGTCAGCGCAGATCAGGCGGCGGAAGCGCCGGCAGACTACGTGATTGGCGCCGGCGATAACCTGGAAGTCTTCGTATGGGGGCATGATGATTTGTCGACGGTCGTGTCGGTGCGCCCCGACGGGCACATCTCGACGCCGCTGGTTGAAGACATGCGCGCTGCCGGTCGGACGCCGACCGAGCTGGCGCGGGCCATAGAGACGGTGCTGACCGAGTTTGTTCGTTCGCCGACGGTAACGATCATTGTTCAGCAGTTTGTCGGCGAGTACGCGCAGCAGGTCCGCGTCGTCGGAGCGGCGACCGAGCCTCGCTCGCTGAACTACCGGGCCGGGATGACCGTGCTGGACGTCATGATCGAGGTCGGCGGTTTGTCCGAGTTCGCGTCCGGCAACAAGGCGAAGATTATCCGACGGCAAAACGGCAATGAAGTTGTGATAAACGTTCGGATTCGAGACCTCCTCAATCGGGGAGACATGGATCAGAACGTCAGAATGCAGCCGGGCGATGTACTGATCATACCCGAGTCGGTTTTTTAGGGCCGTTACTACTAGCTCCAGTCACGTCCGAAGGACAGATAAAAGATGCAGATGCCGCGCAGAAGCGATCAGATGATACGTGACCTCATGCTGGCGATCCGTACGCAGGCTATTGGGATGTGGCGGTATCGCTGGGTGGCTATTGCCGTGACCTGGTGTGCCTGCGTGGCGGGCTGGGTTGCGGTGTATACGCTGCCCGACATCTACTCCGCCAACGCAAGGGTGTTCGTCGATACCGAGAACGCGATCGAGGATTTCCTCGGCGACATTGCGTCGCCAACGGACGTCATGAGCGAGGTTGCCGTTGTCGTCCGCGAAATCGTGAGTCGCCCGAACCTTGCGGAAGTGGCCAGGAACACGGATCTTGCGCTGCGCGCACTGACCGATGAGGAGTTCGAGGCGCTGCTCACGTCACTGCAGGACAAGATTGACGTGTCCGGCAACCGGGAAGGGGTCTACTCCATTTCGTTCGAAGATCCCGATCGCGAGAAGGCGCTTGCGGTTGTTGATGCGCTGCTGACCGCTTTCGTCGAGAAGTCGCTCGGCGCCGATCGTTCGGATTCGGTCCAGGCACAGCGGTTCTTGCAGGACCAGATCGACGAATACGCCGAGCGTCTAACCCTGGCGGAAGATCGTCTCGCCGAGTTCAAGCGCGCCAACGTAACGCTAATGCCCGATCAGCGTGGCGACTACTTCGAACGGCTGCAGGCCGCCGAGGCGGCGCTGCTGGTTACCGACAGCCAGCTCAACCTTGCGGTCGAGCGGCGCGCGGAACTGCAGCGTCAGATCGAGGGCGAGGCGCCGGTATTCGGCATCGTGACGGGTACCGGGGAGTCGGATGGGGGTGGCTTTTCCAGCGCAAAAATCCAGGAGCTCGAGCTGCAGCTTGCAGAGTTGAGGCTGCAATACACCGACAAACATCCGCGAATCGGTCAGCTGCTCGACACGATCGAAATGTTGCGCGAGCAGGAGGCTGAGAATCGCGCAGCGCAGCGCGAGGCGGGCCGGCAGTCACTCGCGCAGCAGAACCCGCTCGATCTAAACCCGGTTTATCAGAACATGCGTATTCAGCTCAGCAACGTCGAGGTGGAGATCGCGGCGCTCAGAGCCGAACGCGGACAGCAGCAGGCGGAAGTCAGCCGTTTGCGGCAGAGCGTGGATCAGATTCCGCAGATCGAGGCAGAGCTGAACCGCCTGAATCGTGACTACGACGTTATCAAGGCCAAGCACCAGCAGCTCGTTCAGCAGCTGGAAATTGCCAACATTGGCGAAGACGTCAGCCGGTCGATCGACGGCGTACAGTTTCGAATCATCGACCCGCCGTTCTCGCCAACGGAACCCGTTGGGCCCATTCGGCCGCTGTTCCTTTCCGTGGTGCTCGTGTTTGCGCTCGGCGTTTCGCTTGGCATCGCGTTTCTTCTCAATCAGCTGAACCCGACCTTCATCGGCAGTCGCTCGGTCACCGAAGCCCTTGGCATTCCCGTACTGGCTTCGGTCAGCCTGCTGCAATCCGACGATCAGATGAAACGTGACCGCCGCGGCCGGCGCCTGCTGCACGCGTCTTTCGCCACGCTGCTCGTGTCGTTCGTGCTGGTTGTGAGCTATTCGAGTCCTGGATCCCTGGCGCTGCGCCAGCTTTTGGAAACCGTATCCTGATGAGCAAGATACAGAAAGCACTGGACGCTATTCGCGGTGGGCAGCAGGAGGGGGCCGTGGGGCGTTCCCTGCCGGCGGACGAAAGCCAGGTACGAAACGGCCGGCCGAAGTACGAGGCGCGGAAGCGGCGTAGTTCGGTCCTTGGTAACACGGCCGTTGCCGACGAGTTGCCGATGCCGTCCGTTGAGACCATCGAACCGCGACAACACATCAGCGTAAGCCTGGATGATCTTGCCAGCATTGGCCTGTCGCCGGGTGAATCTCACCGCGAGCAGATCTCCGATCAGTTCCGCCGAATCAAGCGGCCGCTGCTGCAAACCGCTTTCGAAACCCGCTTTACGGTGGGTGACAACCCGAACGTCATCATGATGGCCAGCGCGTTGCCCGGTGCCGGCAAGTCGTTTTGCGCACTCAACCTTGCGCAGAGTATTTCGATGGAACGCGATACCGGTGCCGTGCTCGTCGATGCGGACGTGCTGAAGCCCAACATCAGTCGCGCGCTGGGCCTGCAGGACAAGACCGGGCTCATCGACTACCTGCTGGACCCCGAGATGGAACTCGCGGACATCCTCGTGCAGACGGACCTTCAGGATATTGTCGTCATACCGGCGGGGCACCCGCACCCCGAGTCCACTGAGCTGCTCGCCAGTCGCCGAATGCGTCAGCTGGTCGCGGAACTTGCCGAGGTTTACGGCGGGCGCGTCGTGGTTTTCGACACGCCACCGCTCCTGATCACGAACGAGGCGCAGGTGTTGGCCCGAAACATGGGGCAAATCGTGTTTGTCATCGAGGCGCGAGTGTCTTCACAGGAATCCGCCATGCGTGCGCTGGCGCTGCTGGACAGGGACAAGCCGATCAACGCGATTCTGAACAAATCCAAGAGTGCGAACACCTTCGGCTATCACAGCGACGACTACGGCTACTACCCGTATCACACGAAAGGCGACAAATACAAGAAAGGCAATAAAGATGAACCCGCTGGAGAAGAATAAGTCGCGTTTTGTTACGGCATCTGCGGCGCTGCTGCTGACTTTGACATACGGCCCTGCTACCGCCCAGCAGTGGGAGCTTGGCACAACCATCGATTTGAGCGTCATTCACACGGACAACCTCACGCTTGCGCCGGAGGAAACCGCCGAGGACGAAATCATCTACGCCATTGTGCCGACGTTTACGCTGACCAGGGACAGTGAACGGCTGGAGGCCGACATACGCTATCGACCCGAGGCTTTTTTCTTCGACGATCAGTCGGATTTCAACGAAGTCTTCCACGTTGTAGACGCAAACCTGACGGCTACCCTGCTCAGGAACTCGCTGTACTTTTTTGCCGGCGCCTATAACTACCAGTCGATACAGACGCCGGACCGCAACATTCCGACGACCAACGTGCCGATCACCGCAAACCGCGTGGATTCCCGCATCCTCGAGGCCAGGCCTTACTGGGACCAGGATCTCGGGTTTGCGAACGTGCTTCTCGAGCTTGCTTACATCGACACGACGTTCAACGAGTTCGATAACTCCCTGGTTGGTTTCGCGCGGGACAACACCGAAACGCGAGCCACCTTCGAACTTCAGAACCGCTCGAACCAGCAGCGCTTCGCCTGGGGTCTCAACTATCAGAACCGCAGCCTCGATTACGAAGACTCCATCACCTGGGAGTATCAGCGTGCGGCCCTCGACCTCGGTATCTGGGTAAACCAGTCGTTTCGTGCTTTTGTGGTTGGCGGGCAGGAAACGGGTTTCGAAGGCTTCCTGGACGGCGATCTGGACGAAGATTTCTGGGAGGTCGGTTTTCAGTACCGTCCGAGCCAACGCCTGAACCTGGAGCTGGCGGCTGGTGAACGAAGTTACGGCGATTCGTATCGCGCGGAGCTGAGCTACCAGCTGCGGCGCGGCAGCACGGCGCTGACCTACAGCGAACAGCCGAGGACCCTTGGCGACCTGCTGTTCGACAACCGACCTATCGCCGACACCGACAACCTCGACGACTTCCTGAACCGGCCGGGTGAAGCGGACGGGTTCATCCTGAAGCGCGGAGAGTGGCGTACGACGCTCGACCTGGCGAGAACCGACGTGACGTTGAGGCTGTTCTACGAGATCAGGGACCAACGAAGCACCGCCTTGGGAGACGCGCTGCAGGACGAGGAGTTGAGCGGCGCCGCATTTCGACTGTCCTGGCGGATGGGCGGCAGATCGACCCTCGGACTGTCGGCCGACTTCACCACGCGCGAGACCGAAGCCGCTGATGCGGATCTCGTTCGCTACGCTGTCGACTACGCATTGCGCCTCAGTCGACGGCTGAGCGTCGTGTTGCTTGCACAACGCGTCGAAGAAGACGGTACTTTCGGGTTCGGTTCCCCTTACGAAGAGCAGCAGTTTCGTTTGACCTTGAGGAGCGAGTTCTGATGGACCGCAGCGGTTTCGTCGAGAGAGAGTCCGTTCCCGCGGGCAAACCCTCGGCCGGCCCGGGTGCCGCGACGGCGGATAGCGCGCGCGCGACGTTTGCGTCGGATGACGCCCTCGTCAACGCAATGTCCGTCGACGTCGAGGAGCATTTCCAGGTATCCGCGTTCGCCGACACGATCAAGCGTTCGGACTGGGAATCGTCCGAGAGCCGCGTTCTCCGCAACATGGATCGGATTCTCGGCCTGTTCGACGAGCACAGCACCAAAGCGACGTTTTTTACCCTGGGTTGGGTGGCCGAGCGGCACCCCGAGTTGATTCGGCGAATTGTCGCTGCGGGTCACGAACTCGCGAGTCACGGTTACGATCATGCACGGGTGTCGTCGCAGCAGGCGGCGGAGTTCCTCGAGGACATTTCGCGAACCAAGAAGATTCTGGAGGATATCTCCGGCGAGCCGGTCACCGGCTATCGGGCGCCGAGCTTTTCGATTACCGGCGAGACACCGTGGGCACATGAAATGCTGGCCGAAGCGGGTTACCGGTACAGCTCGAGTATCTATCCGATCGCCCACGACCATTACGGCATGCCCGCGGCACCGCGCTTTCCTTACCGTCCGACGCCGGACGGCATTCTGGAAATACCGCTGACCACCGCGAGATTTGCCGGACGAAACTGGCCGGGAGCAGGCGGCGGCTACTTCAGACTGTTGCCGCTCATGTATTCGGCCTGGGTGCTCAATCGCATGCACTCGCAAGACCGCCAGCCGGCGGTGTTCTACTTTCATCCATGGGAGATCGACGCCGATCAACCCCGGGTTCCCGGTATTCCGCTACGCGCAAGGCTTCGACACTACGTCAACCTGAGTTCGTTCGAACGGCGTCTGGCTGCGTATTTGCGGCGGTATCAATGGGGGCGGATGGATCACGTTTTCCGCGACTCGATCTCGGCCGGTTGACGCTGGTCCGGGTGGACGGTTGGGCTGGATGATGAACTCTTCCAATGTAGCGGCTGAGCGGGCCTATCGTATCGCCGAGATGCAGGACGGCGATGAGGCGCGTTGGGACGCGTTCGTAAGAGGTTGCGACGACGGCACGTTTTTTCACCTGTCGGGCTGGAAGCGCGTTATCGAGCGCACGCTCAAGCATCCGACGATCTATCTCTACTGCGAGCTCGACGGCGAAATTGCAGCGGTGCTTCCGCTGGCGCAGGTCAAAAGCTTGCTGTTCGGTAACGCACTCATTTCGTTGCCGTTCCTCGTTTACGGCGGCGTGGTATCCGTGGACGAGGAGGCGGAGAAGCAGCTCGTCGACGCGGCATGCAAACACGCGGAACGACTCGGTGTGGACCACATGGAGCTGCGCAACAAGCTGCCGTCAGTGCGCGACTGGCCGACAAAAGACAAATACGCCACGTTCTCGAAACGGCTGGATCCCGATCCGGAGAAGAACCTGCTGGCAATTCCGCGAAAACAGCGCGCCATGATTCGCAAAGGCATCAAGGCGGGACTCGTCGCGGAAAACGACGATTCCGTGGATCGCCTCCACGACGCGCTGCTCGAGTGCAAGCGGAATCTCGGTACGCCGTTCTTCGGCAAGTCTTTTCTTGCGGCGATCCGAGACGAGTTCGGCGACGACGCGGAAATCACCACGATCACTCGCGGCGGAGAATTGATTGCCAGCGTCATGAGTTTCCGCTTCAGAAACGAGATCCTGCCGTATTACGGCGGTGGTGGTGAGGCTGCGCGAGCGGTCAAGGGCAACGACTTCATGTACTGGGCAGTAATGGAGAACGCCTGCAAAGCCGGGGTCGAGATTTTCGACTACGGCCGGAGCATGGTCGACACGGGTGCGTATCGCTTCAAGAAGCACTGGGGCTTCGAGCCCGTGCCGCTCGCCTACGAGTACTACCTCGTTAAAAGTGATGAGCCGCCAAACCTTAATCCGTCCAACCCGAAATACCGACTGCTGATCGATGGCTGGAAACGCCTGCCGCTGGCGGTTGCGGGCCGGCTCGGGCCACCGCTGGCAAGAAGACTGGGCTGAGTAGCGATCATGTGCGGTATTTTTGGTGTCATGCAAACGTCCGGTTTGTCCGAGTCTCCGGACATACTGCGGCGCATGGGCGAGGTGATTCACCACCGCGGCCCCGACGGTGACGGCACATTTGCCGACGACACGCTCATGATGGGCATGACCCGTCTTGCGATCATCGACGTGGCAGGGGGGCAGCAGCCGCTTTACAGCGAGGACAAGAACGTCGTCGTCGTTTGCAACGGCGAAATCTACAACTTCCGCGAGCTCAGAGCCGAGCTTCAGGAAAAAGGCTATCGTTTTTCGACGGGTAGCGATTCCGAAGTGATTGCCCACCTCTATGTAGAGCTGGGTCCGGCGTGTGTCGAGAGGCTGTCGGGCATGTTTGGCCTTGCAATCTGGGACCGCCGCAAACGGCGCCTCGTGCTCGCGCGAGACCGGCTCGGTATCAAGCCGCTGTATCTCCATCGGCATTCCGATCGCATACTGTTCGGCTCGGAGCTCAAGTCGCTTCTCGAGTATCCGGATGTCGATCGGGAGATCGACCCGGCCGCGCTCAGTGAGTATCTGGCCCTGGGTTACGTTCCCGCTCCGCTCAGCATGCTCAAGGGCATCGAAAAGCTGTTGCCGGGAGAGCTGCTCGTCGCCGAGAACGGCAACGTGAAGCGTGAGCGCTACTGGATGCCGCCGGCCGGGAGTGCCGAGAGCCGCGACGAAGCGTCGTGGGCCAAGAGCATTGCCGAAACGATGGAGCAGGCTGTTGTCTCTCAGATGGTCAGCGACGTGCCGCTCGGCGCCTTCCTGAGCGGTGGCGTGGATTCGAGCGCCGTTGTGGCGTACATGGCCAAAAACAGCGATCAGCCGGTCAAGACCTACTCGATCGGCTTCGATCTGGACTCGGGCGGCAGCTACTACAACGAGCTGCCGTACGCCCGGCAGGTTGCCGAGATGTTCGGCACCGACCATCACGAAATTGTCGTTCGTCCCGACGTCGCGACCTTAATGCCCGAGCTGCTCTGGCACATGGACGAACCGATTGCCGACGCTGCGTTCATTACGACCTACCTGGTGTCGAAGTTTGCCCGGCAGGACGTCACGGTCATTCTGTCCGGTGTTGGCGGCGACGAGCTGTTCGGCGGCTACCGGCGCTACTGGGGCGATCACCTCGCGCGTATCTACAAGAAGGTACCTGGACCGGTTCGTCGCGGTCTGATTCAACCACTTGCACGGGCTCTGCCCGGCGACCGGCATTCGCCGATCTACAACTGGTTCCGGCTGGCAAAAGGTTTCATCGGTGGCGCCGAACTCGAGGCGGACGAGCGCTACGAGCAGCATATTCGCGTATTCAACCAGGACGATCTCGCCGCCATGTTGTCGGGGCAAGTGGGCTTGCGGTCGGCGGCTATGGAGCGGGCGTTTGCCGAAGCGCGCGCAGACGATCCGCTGAACCGCATCATCGAGGTCGATCTCAAGACCCAGCTGCCGGACGACCTGCTGATGCTGACGGATCGCATGTCGATGGCCGCTTCGCTGGAATGCCGCGTGCCGCTGCTCGACGACAGCCTGCTGGACCTGGCGCTGGGCATGCCGTCGGAAATGAAGGTTCACCGAACCGCGCTCAAACGCGGTCTGAAACTTGCCCTGCGCGGTGTGCTGCCTGATGAGATCATCGACCGCAAGAAGCGCGGTTTCGGGGCACCGATCGGCGCGTGGTTCAAGCAGGAGTTGTCCGCGTTTCTCGACACGGTTCTCGAAGAACAGGCTGTCAGGCGACGGGGCGTCTTCGACTGGGAGCACCTGCAAAAGCTCAAAGCGCTGCACCGGAGCAATCGCGGGGATTTTACCGACCACCTGCTTTGCATGATGAACTTCGAGTTGTGGTGCCAGATTTACCTCGACGGTGATTCTCATGCCGACGTCTCGGAGCGGCTTGCGATGGCGGCAGCGGCATGAACATTCTGTTTGCGTGTCACCGGCTGCCGTTTCCGCCAAAACGCGGCGGAAAAATCCGGCCTTTCAACATCATTCGTCACCTGGGTGAGCAGGGGCACCGGGTGACGGTGGGCTCGCTGGCGAGGTCCGACGAAGAGCGGGAAGAGGGCCGAGGGCTCGCGGACCACTGCCACAAGGTGCATGTCGGCAAAATCGGCAAGACGGGCGCCGTGGCGCAAATGGTTGCGCGGCTGCCGACGTTATCGCCGTCGAGCATGGGCTACTTCTACTCCCGAGAGCTGCATCGCGCAATGCGCGAAGAGATTGCCTCCGGTGACTTTGATCTCGTTTTTGTCCACTGCTCGTCGGCCGCGCAATACGTGCGGGAGGCGCGCGGCATACCGTCGATCCTCGATTTTGGCGATATGGATTCGCAGAAGTGGCTGGACTATTCGGGGTTCAAGCCGTTTCCGTTGTCGCTCGGCTATCGCCTCGAAGGCGTCAAGCTCATGCGCGAGGAAAAACGCCTGGCGCGCCGCTTCGACGTATCCACCTGCACGACGCGCGCGGAGTTCGAAACGCTCGAGGAAATGGGGGCCGCCAACGGCACAGCCTGGTTTCCGAACGGCGTCGACGCCGAGTTCTTCAGTCCTGACGGCAACGAGTACGACCCGGAAGCGATCTGCTTCATCGGCCGCATGGACTATTACCCGAACCAGCAGGGCATGCTGCGTTTCTGCAGTGAGGTGCTGCCGCTAATACAGGAGCAGAGGCCCAATGCGACGCTGACCATTGTCGGTGCGAGTCCTTCGCAGGAGATCCGGAACCTGGGGTCGCTACCTGGTGTTACCGTGACCGGCACAGTGGATGATGTCCGCCCCTACGTTCGTCGTTCGGCGCTGTCCGTTGCGCCGCTCGAAATTGCCCGCGGCACCCAGAACAAGATTCTCGAGTCGATGGCCATGGGTGTTCCCGTTGTTGCCAGCGATATCGCGGCGCGCGGCATCGATGCCAGGCCGGGCGAGGACTTCCTGAGCGCCGGCGGGCACCGGCGTTTTGCGGAACAGGTTCTGACGATCCTCGGTTCCGCGGAGGAGCGTGCGCGGCTGTCGACGGCGGGTCGCCAGCGCGTTCTGTCTCACCACAGCTGGCCGGCCTCGCTCGCCCGGCTCGACGGCATCATCGAATCGGCACTTGCCGCCCGGCGATGACGGCCTCCGACCACATCGGCGGCGCGGACTGGCGACTGCCAATGCTGCTGAGGCTCGCCTTTGTGGTGGCGGTGCCGCTTCTGTACGTCGATACGCTGCTGTCCATCGTGCAAATCTGGCGCAGTTCCGAGGCGTACGTGCACGGTTTTCTGATTCCGTTCATTAGCCTCGCATTGATATGGCACAGACGTGAGGCGCTCGCGGCCAACGAGCCTGCCGCCTCATGGGCTGGCTTCGCGTGGCTGGTCGCCCTGTCGCTCGTTTGGGCGGCAAGTGATTTCGCCGGTGTGCAGTTGACTCGCCAGTTTGCCGCCGTGGCGATGATTCCCGCAGCCGTGCTTTGCCTGTTTGGTGCGGGCGTCTTCAAGACTATTCGCTTTGCGCTGCTGTATCTGTTGCTGGCTGTGCCGTTCGGCGATTTTCTGATTCCCTACCTGATCGACTTCACGGCGAAGTTCACGGTTGACGCGCTGCAACTTCTGGGCATCCCGGTGTTTCGCGACGGTCGTTATTTTCTGACGCCGAGCGGCGCTTACGAGGTTGCGAAAGCCTGCAGCGGCCTCAAATACTTTGTGGCGACGTTTGCGCTTACGACGCTGTTCTCGTACTTCCTGTTTGCGCGGGTCCGAAAGCGCCTGCTGTTCATTGGCTTCGCGCTACTGCTTTCCATCATTGCGAACGGCGTTCGTGCGGTAACCGTCGTGCTGCTGCTGCACTACACGGACCTCGATATTGCGGCGGGCCCCGACCATGAATTTGTCGGCTGGATCGTGTATGCGCTGGTTCTCGGGGTGCTCATCTGGGTGGGCAACCGGTTTCAGGACAAGGCTCCGGAAACCAGCGAAGAATCACCGGCGCTGGATGGCGCGCCGACGCCAACGGCCCGTTCGACGAGCTTCGCCTGGGCGGCGAGAGCCGGCGCACTGGCTCTCGTTGCCGCGTCGCTCGGTCCGCTGCTTGCGGTATGGAGTGCCTCGGTCGAATCGGAAGCGGCCATCGAGCGTATGCACCTGCCTGAGGAGCTCGACGGCTGGCGGCTGGTCGACGGGGGAGATGCCGACTGGAGCCCGCGCTACCGCGGTTACAGCGACCTCGTGGAAGGGCGTTACGACACTGTTGACGGCGGCGTTGTCGACGTTGCCGTCATACGCTACGCATCCAACAGGCAGGGTGCCGAAATTACCAACGCGACGAACGCTGTCGCCGACGTCGATGTATGGACCTTCGGCAACGTCTGGTCGCTCACTGTGGATGTTGACAACGGCGGCAAGCTGCCGGTCCGGCAGGTTCGGGTTGGCAGGCCAGGGACGGACCGTTTGATCTGGTACTGGACGGAAGTCAACGGGCAGCCCGTCAACGGCGCTTTCCGGACCAAGCTCGCGGAACTGCGCCATATCGTATCCGGCGGCGGCAGTGTCGCCACGGTCGTGCTTGCGTCCAGTCCGCTGACGGACACCGAGCGAGACACGGAGCTGTTGTTGTCGCGTTTCGTGAAAGCATTCTATCCACAAGCGCGCGGTTGTCTCGCCGCAGAGGGCGCGTCGGTCGGCTGCGGCGACAGCATGATGGTTAACGGGGAACAACACTAATGTGCGGAATATCGGGGATCTTTGATCTCGAAGGGCGGCGAGACGTCGACAGGGAGCTGCTTCGCCGCATGAACGATCGGCTCACGCATCGCGGGCCGGACGGCAGCGGCTATCACCACGAACCCGGTCTCGGCTTTGGTCATCGGCGTCTGTCGATTATCGACCTCGAGGGTGGTGTGCAGCCGATGTTCAACGCTGACGAGTCGGTGGTCGTGACGTTCAACGGCGAGATCTACGAGTTTGCGGAGTTGATGGAAGAGCTTCGCGGCGCCGGGTATCACTTCAAGACCCGTTGCGATACCGAGGTTCTGGTGCATGCGTGGGACGAGTGGCAGGAGTCGAGCCTCGACCGGCTGCAAGGCATGTTTGCGTATGCCATCTGGGATCGCAATCGCGAACGCCTGTTCCTGGCTCGGGATCGCTTCGGCAAAAAGCCGCTCTATTACACTCGCACTACCGACGGCTACCTCGTGTTTGCGTCCGAGCTCAAGGCGCTGCTCGTGCATCCGAAGGTCGACCGCAGCATCGATCCGACCGCCGTCGAGGACTACATGACCTTCGGTTATGTTCCGGACCCGAAGACGATCTTCAAACACGTGCGAAAGTTGCCACCCGCGCATTATCTGTCCGTCGAGCGGGGCTCGGCTGGGAACGGCGGTTCGCTGCCAGAGCCGCGAGAGTACTGGAAAGTCCGGTTCGAAGCCGATCACACGGCCGTCGACGAGCAGGAGCTGACGGCGGAGATCAACCGCAGGCTGTCGGAGGCAACCGCCAAGAGGATGATTGCCGACGTGCCGCTGGGCGCGTTCCTGTCCGGCGGCGTCGACTCCAGTGCGATCGTCTCGGCAATGTCGGCGCTGAGCGATCAGCCGGTCACGACCTGCTCGATTTCTTTCGGCGATCCCGCGTACAACGAGTCGGCGTACGCGGAGCGGCTGGCCAAACAGTTGGGCACGAATCATCGTGTCGAGCAGGTGGACACCGACGATTTTGCGCTGCTCGATCGCATTACGGAAATTTACGACGAACCGTTTGCCGACAGTTCGGCGATCCCGACGTACCGGGTCTGCGAGCTGGCGCGCAAGCACGTTACCGTTGCGCTGTCCGGGGACGGTGGCGACGAGGTGTTTGCCGGCTATCGCCGTTACCGCTGGCACATGAACGAGGAGAAGGTGCGCAGTCGTCTTCCTGCGTTCCTTCGTCGCAACCTGTTTGGCACGCTGGGGGCGGTGTATCCCAAAATGGACTGGGCGCCGCGGATCTTCCGTGCAAAATCCACGCTCGAGGCGATCGGCAGAGACAGCCTGGCTGCCTACCTGCACAGCGTGTCGATCCTGCCGAACGACCTTCACGGCAAATTGTTCAGCGATTCGTTCAAGCGCGAGCTGCAGGGCTACTCCGCGAACGAGGTGTTCCGCCGCGTGATAGCAAACTGCGACACCGACGATCCCTTGTCGATGATTCAGTACCTGGACATGAAAACCTATTTGCCCGGAGACATCCTGACCAAGGTCGACCGGGCGAGCATGGCGCACAGCCTGGAGGTTCGCGTACCGCTGCTCGACGCGGATTTTGCGAACTGGGTCGGGGGAATACCGTCTTCGCTGAAGCTCAAGGGCGGCGAGGGCAAGTACATCTTCAAGAAGGCGCTCGAGGGTAACGTGCCCGACGACATTCTGTATCGGGACAAGATGGGTTTTGCGGTTCCGCTGGCGAGCTGGTTTCGCGGACCGCTTCGGGACACCGTCGAACGCAGGTTGCTGGGACCGGCAATGAGGGACTCCGGGATTTTCGACGTCGACTATATTGCGACCTTGCTCAAGCAGCACGGCTCGGGCGCGCGCGATCACAGCCCGCCGATCTGGGCGCTGCTCGTGTTCGAAGGTTTCTACCGGTCGCTTCAGGCCTGAGGCCATCGAGTGTCGTTGCCGTGAACATTCTCACGCTGTCGAGTCTGTATCCGAATGCGATCAACCCGCAGCATGGCCTGTTCGTGGAGCGCCGCCTCAGGAGGCTCGTGGAGCATTCCGGCGCAACGGCAACCGTTGTTGCTCCGGTACCGTGGTTTCCGTTCAGGTCTCGTCTGTTCGGCAGTTACGCCGAGTTCGCCGCCGTACCCGTCATGGATCGTCGCAACGGCATCGACGTGCACTATCCTCGCTTCCCACTGATACCGAAAGTCGGTATGCGCTTCGCACCGGCATCGATGGCGCGTGGCGCAGTGGGGCGAATACGTCAGATTCTTCGCAGCAAGGGTCCGGTGGATATCATCGACGCGCATTATTTTTATCCGGACGGTGTCGCCGCGGCGAAGCTGGCCGAGCGTCTGTCCCTGCCGTTCATCGTCACGGCCCGTGGCTCCGATATCAACCAGATCGCCGAGCTGCCGGGACCGCGCCGTATGATTCGGGAAGCCGCGAACAAGGCCAGCGCAGTTGTTGCGGTCAGCAGAGCGCTCGGCCGCTCGCTTGCCGGGATTGGTGTGGATCCGGGGAAGATTCACGTACTGCGGAACGGGGTCGATCTTTCGTTCTTCAGCCCCGGTGACCGGATGGCGTCGCGTCGAAACCTGGGATTCGATGCGCCGACGATCCTGTCCGTGGGTACCCTGATCGAAGCCAAGGGGCACCATATTGCAATCGAGTCGTTGCGCCACATCGAAGACGCCCGGCTGATCGTCATTGGCGCGGGTGCGTACGAGCACTCGCTCAGGCGGCTCGTGAGCTCGCTCGGGCTGGATGAGCGGGTGAGCTTTACGGGTTCACTGCCGCCGGAATTGCTGCGCGAGCATTATCGCGCGGCGGACGTCCTGTTTTTGCTGTCGCAGCGCGAAGGCATGCCGAATGTCGTGCTGGAGGCGATCGCCTGCGGCACGCCGGTCGTGGCGAGCGACGTCGGCGGTATTGGAGAAGTTCTGGGCGACCCGGTCGCCGGAGAGCTCGTAGCCGAACGAGGGGCAGCCGAGGCCGCTGCGGCCTGGCAGGGGCTCAAAGACCGCGGGATCGACCGTAGTCAGGTCAGGGCTTACGCAGAACAGTTTTCGTGGGATCACACGATCGAGCGCCTCCACGCGCTGATCCAGCGCTGCATTGACGGAGCGCACAGTTGATGCCGGGATTTCGTCACAGTATGTGTGCGGAAAGTATCGGAAAATGCACCGGTTCGGCCCCGTACAACGTCAGATAACCAACAGGAATCGGAACCAAGATGAACATAAGCATATTCGGCCTAGGCTACGTCGGCGCGGTATCTCTGGCTTGCCTGGCGCGCGACGGTCACGAAGTGACCGGGGTCGACATCGACACCACCAAGTTGAAGCTGATCGGCGACGGCAAGTCGCCCATCGTCGAGAGCGGAATCATGGAGCTGATCGGCGAGGTTGTGGCCGCCGGCCGGGTACACGTCACTGACGACCCGGAAGCGGCGATCCGCGACACGGAGCTGTCGTTCGTCTGTGTGGGCACGCCGTCGTTGCCGAACGGCGATCAGGATCTTCGCGCGCTCACGCGTCTGGCCGAGCGAATCGGCACGGCGCTCAAGTCCAAGGACAAACCGCACACGATTGTCATCCGGTCGACCGTACAGCCGGGCACGACCCTGAAAGCGGTGCTGCCGATCCTCGAGGAACACTCGGGCAAGAAAGCCGGCAAAGATTTCTTCCTGTGCTTCCAGCCGGAGTTCCTGCGCGAGGGCACCTCGATCAAGGACTACGACAATCCGCCCATGACCATTGTGGGCGCGAGCGACGAAGCGGCGTTCAAGCAGCTCAAGGAACTCTTCGGAGACCTGCCCTGCGACTTCATCGAGACCGATGTGCAGACGGCCGAGACCCTGAAGTACGCCTGTAACACGTTCCACGCACTGAAGATTTCGTTTGCCAACGAAATTGGCCGTATCTGCCAGGCGCTGGGAGCGGACTCGCACCGGGTCATGGACCTGCTTTGCGAGGACAAGCAGCTCAATATTTCCAGGGCCTATCTCCGGCCCGGATTCGCCTTCGGCGGTTCCTGTCTGCCGAAGGATCTGCGGGCGTTGCTGTACATGGCCAAGCGCGATGACGTGGACGTCCCGATGCTTGCGGCGTTGCTGCCGAGCAACCGGATTCACGTCGAGCATGCGCTCGACCTCGTGCTGAAGCAACAGGAGCGTAACGTCGGCGTCATCGGGCTGAGCTTCAAGAGCGGTACCGACGACCTTCGCGAAAGCCCAATGGTAACGCTGGTCGAGCACATGATCGGCAAAGGGTTGAATCTCAAGATTTACGATCCGGAGGTTCGCGTATCGCGACTGATCGGTGCGAACAAAAAATACATCGACGAGGCGATACCTCACATCGGCGACCTGATGTGCGATAGCGTGGAAGACGCGGTCGGTGACGCGAAGGTGGTCATCGTCGGCTTGAGCGACAGCGACATCCTCGAGTCGCTCGGGAGCCTCGTCAAACCCGATCAGTACGTACTCGACTTGGTCGGCATAAAGGACACCGATGGCATAGCCGGCAACGTGCAGGGCGTTTGTTGGTGACGGAGAAACCGACTCTCGTTTTCGTTTCGACGCGGTTTCTGTTTCCCGCCGATTCCGGGGGCAAGATTCGGACGACCCAGATATTGCGTGGGTTGAAGGGTGGTGCGTTCCACATTCGCCTGTTGATGCCCTGCGATGACGCGCTCGAGAAGCGCTATGCCGACGACATCGAGCAGGTGTGCGACAGCCTCTCCGGCTGGCAGCCTCCCGATACCGATTCGCCGCTGCAGTTTGTGAAAAAACTGCTGTGGCTGGCCGATGAGGTGCCGGTGCCCGTTGCGTCCGATCGAAATGCCGATGCAAAACGCTGCATCGAGCAGTCCCTCGCGTCGGGAGCCGACGTCGTCGTGTTCGATTTTCCGCATTCGGCGGTGCTGGTGCCCGAGGAAATGCCGTGCCCGTCCGTCATGTTCACACACAACATAGAAGCGGAGATTTTCAAACGCCACTGGCAGGTAGGCCGCACCCCGCTTCATCGCTGGATCTGGAAGAGCCAGTATCTCAAGATGTATCGATTCGAAAAACGCGTGCTGGAGTCTTTCGACAGCACGATCGCCGTGTCGGAACGCGATTGTGAGTTCTTCCGGGAGGAGTACGGCATCCGCAACTGCAAGGCGATTCCCACGGGAGTCGACACCCGGTTTTTTGAATACCGTGCACCCGACAACGACGGGCAGGTGGCGTTTTGCGGCTCCATGGACTGGATGGCCAACATCGACGGCATCGAGTTTTTCCATGAGGAAGTGTGGCCGCTGGTCATCGAGGCCGAACCCGGTGCCCGTATGAAGGTGGTTGGCCGAACGCCGCCGCAGGCACTCGTGAGCCGCGTTACGGCACGCTCACCGGAATGGGAATTCACGGGTTTTGTCGACGACGTCAGAGACCACATTGCCGGGGCTGCCGCTTTTGTCATTCCGCTGAGAGTTGGCGGCGGCACCCGCATCAAGGCCTTCGAGGCAATGGCAATGGGCGCCCCGGTCGTGTCGACCAGTATCGGTATCGAAGGTTTGCCGGTCGAACACGGTACCCATTACCTGAATGCCGACACCCCGGAAGATCTTGCGCGCGAGATTGTTTCGCTGCTGCGGGACCGGGCAAAACGTGTTTCTATCGCGGAGTCGGCACGACGTCTGGTTGAAGAGCAGTTCGGTTTTCGGGTTGCGGCGGCGGCGTTCGAGGAGATCTGCCTGTCGGCTGCCGGTCAGACGTAAGCATCCGCTCGTGTGCCAGGGAGTTTCTTAGGTGACGACAACACCGACAAGCTCTGCGGAAACGCCGTTGATCGCTCACGTCATCTTCCGGCTGGCGATTGGCGGCCTCGAAAACGGGCTCGTCAACCTGATCAACGCAATGCCGGCCCATCGTTTTCGTCATGCCGTCATTTGCATCGACGGGCACACGGATTTCAGCAAGCGCATTCGGCGCGATGACGTCCAGGTCATCGACATCGGCAGGAAGCCGGGCCGGGACCCGCGAGCTTCATGGCGACTGTTCAGGACGCTACGGCGACTCAAGCCCGATATTGTCCATACGAGAAACCTCGCGGCGCTGGATGCCCTGGTTCCGGCTGCGCTTGCCGGCTGCAGGCAGCGTATTCACGGCGAGCACGGCTGGAACGTCGACGACCTTCAGGGTTCGAGCCGCAAGTCACTGTGGCTGCGGCGGCTGCATTCACCCTGGGTGTCCCATTATGTTGCCGTATCGCGCGATCTCCGCGACTACCTGGTTGACCGCGTGGGTATCGGCGCCACGCGTGTAAGCCTGATTCGAAATGGAGTGGATACCGACCGGTTCCGTCCGGCTCCCGACCGGCTGGCGGTACGCGAAGGTCTGACATCGGTCCTGGATCGTGACAGCTGCGTTATCGGCACGGTAGGGCGAATGGATCCTGTGAAGGATCACGTGAACCTGGCGGCGGCGTTTATCAAGCTCGTGAACGAGAGCCCCGGCTGCGGGCATGCACGCCTCGCGATCATTGGCGACGGTGAGCTCAAGTCCAGGGTGACGGCCATGCTGCGTGACGCTGGTCTCGAATCGAAGGTATGGCTGCCGGGCCCGAGAGACGATATCGAGCGGATCATGAGCAGCCTCGACGTATTCGTGCAGCCTTCGCTTGCCGAGGGTATTTCGAATACGGTGCTCGAGGCAATGGCGTCAGGCATACCCGTGATTGCAACGGATGTCGGCGGCAATCCCGAACTGGTGGCGCACGGCGAAACCGGCGTTTTGATCCCACCTGCGGATACCGGCCGGCTCGCAGCCGCCATGCAGGAGTACCTGCTGGATGAGGGACTACGGTTGCGCCACGGCGAAGCCGGCCGGCGCCGCGCGCTGGACGTCTTGAGCTTTGCGGGTATGCTCGAGCGCTATGTCGAGCTGTATGAAAGCCGCTCCCCAACGAGGCAGATCAAGACCAATGAGTGACTCTATGGCCTCGGATACTCATGCTGGATCACTACGTGCTATGGCTTTGGAAAACGATATTGGCGTTACGGCCGTGACTGACGACGCCGGATTTGCGGCACTACGCGAGCAATGGAACGCGCTGGCCGACGTGTCGGAAACGGGTACCGTGTTTCTGCGCCACGAATGGTTCGATGCCGCCTGGCAGTGGCTTGCGAACGACTGCGAGAGGCTAATACTGCTCGTGAGCCGCGCGGACAGGCTCATTGGGATATGGCCGCTGGTGACTCGTCGCAGAACGCAGCGCAAAATCGGCATCACGGCGGTCGAATTCCTGTCGGTTCCCGACACGCAAGTGTGTGACGCGATCTGTGCGCCTCGCGATCACGCCGAGGTCGTCAACGCGCTGTTCGGGTATCTGCGCGATCATGGGCAGAGCTGGGATACGGTGGAGCTTACGAAGTTGCCGTCCGGCTCTCTGACCGCCGGGTATCTCGCTGAGGCGCGCGGACAGGGGGTCGCCTCGTTCGAGGTGACGACGGACGGCAGCAATCCACAGGTCGCCCTCGACGCAACCTGGGCCGATTACTACGCGACTCGCAGCCGGCGCCTGAAGAAGGGCAACAACCTCGTGGCGAATCGCCTGAAGAAGAAGTTCGACGACATAGACATGCGCTGGATTCGGGCGGGCAGCGCCGACGAACAACTCGTCTCCGAGGCGCTCGAGACTGCCGTCAGTTTGTCCGGCCGAAGCTGGAAGCGAAAGACCGGAAACAGTCTGGACCATAGCGGGCCCAATGCGTTCATCAGCAAGCTGACCGCGCACGCGCTGGCGGAGGGCTGGCTGTCGATCTGGGTTCTGGAACTGGACGGCCGGCCGGCGGCAATGGAGTATCAGCTTGCGTTTCGGGGCGACGTCCATGCGTTACGCGGGGATTTCGACGACGAGTTTTCCAGCCTCTCGCCGGGCACGTTCCTGAACTGGCGCCTGCTGGAGCGGCTGTTCGACGAGGATCAGAAGTGTTATCACATGGGGCCGGGAGACAACGCCTACAAGCTGCGCTGGGCTGAACAGGCGCCCGAGCAGAGCAGGGCAATTGCGTACGGCCGTTCTCTGCGCGGCCGATATCTGTACGTCGTGGAGCGGCGGCTACGGCCGCTTGCAGCAAGGGTGGCCGGCTGGGCGAAAGCCCGGTTTACCCGCCGCGATTGACGTGGCAGCACAGTAAAGACTTTCGAGGAAACAGGTTCCCGTGAGAGACATACTGATAACCCTGATGGTGTTCGCCACGATACCGGCGATCTTCTATCGCCCGTACATTGGGGTTCTCGTATGGTCCTGGCTCGCGTACATGAACCCGCACCGGCTTGCCTGGGGATTCGCGGCCAGTTTTCCCTTCGCCCAGATTGTCGGCGTGGTTACGCTGGCCTCGCTGCTTTTCAGTTCGGAAAAAAAGCAGATTCCAATCAACGCGGTTACGATCGTCTGGATCACCTTTGTGATCTGGATGAACGTAACGACGCTGTTTGCGCTGGCGCCCGACGCGTCGATGATCGAGTGGGACCGGGTCATGAAGATCCAGTTGTTCTCGTTCATTTCGCTCATGCTGATGTACGGTCGCGACCGCATCAACTATCTGATCATCGTCATCGTCGTCAGTGTCGGCCTGTATTCCGTCAAGGGTGGCCTGTTTGCGTTCTTCGGTGGCACCGGCCGGGTGTACGGGCCGTCCGGCGGTTTCTTCGAAGACAACAACAGCATGGGTCTCGCCGCGGTCATGATGCTGCCGCTGATGGTGTACCTGTATTCGATCGCAAACAAGCGATACCTCAAGTACGCAATGATTGCCGTCATTGGCCTGACGATACTCGCGATACTGTCGACCCAGTCCCGCGGCGCCTTTCTTGCCGTGAGCACGACGGTTATGTATCTGTGGTATCGCAGCACGAAGAAAACGCTCATTGGGATTCTCATACTCTGCGCGGCACCCATCTTCTGGTTCTCGATGCCGGATCACTGGCACGAGCGAATGGCCTCGATCAAGACCTATGAGGAAGACGGCTCCGCCATGGGCAGGATCAACGCGTGGGAGTTCGCCTACAACGTGGCCGCGGATCGGCCTATCGTGGGCGGCGGCTTCCGTGTGTTTCAGCCCGAACAGTTCGAGGTCTACGCCCCCGATCCGGAAAATTTCCACGACGCGCACAGCATCTACTTCGAAATCCTCGGTGAACACGGCTTTATTGGCCTGACGCTATTCCTTCTGCTCGGCTTCCTGACGTATCTCGCAGCTGGACAGGTTATCAAGAAAACAAAATGGCACGACGACCTCAAGTGGGCGAACCTGCTGGGGAGAATGATGCAGGCCTGCCTTGTCGCTTACGCGACGGGCGGGCTGTTCCTCGGTCTTGCCTATTGGGATCTGTACTACCATTTCATCGTGATCGTGGTGCTGCTGCGTGAGCACGTCAACGGCGTGCTGGCCGACAATCGACAGCAAATTGGTGAGAGAATGGACGGGCATCCGCAAACAGCAGGCGAGGCGGGCAGATAAGTGAATAAGGGAAACTCCAGGCGATTGGTCATTCTGACCTACCACCGGGTCGTTGCAGACGATCCGCTGAAGGACCCTGACGAAATCGACGAGCAGCAGTTCCAGATGCACGTGGCAACGCTGTCGCGTTTCTTCAACGTCCTGAAACTGTCCGATGCCGTTAGCGGGCTCAGAAACGGCGGCCTGCCGGGCCGGGCCGTGGCGATCACCTTCGACGACGGCTACAAGGACAACGTCACGGCCGCGCTGCCGATACTCGAACACTACGGCGTTCCGGCCACGTTTTTCATCGCGACTGGATTCCTCGACGGCGGCATCATGTGGAACGACATGGCGATCGAATCCGTCAGACGCTTCGAGGGTGAGAGGATCGATCTCGACGATCTGGATCTCGGCAGCTACCCGGCTCGCGAGCCCGCCGAGAAAATTGCGGCTTACCGGCAAATCGTGGGAAAACTGCGCTACGAGCCGCAGGAGCGGCGAAACACGCTTTGCAAGGCTATTGCTGAGCGTCTCGAGGTTCAATTACCGACAGATCTGATGATGAGCAGCGGCGATCTCACGACGCTTCGGGACGCAGGAATGGAAATCGGCGCGCATACCCGGAATCATCCGATCCTCGCCGTGGTCGGAGAAGACGATGCGCGGCGCGAGATAGTCGACGGCAAACGCGACGTAGAGCAGATTCTCGGAGCCGAGGTCAAAGCCTTCGCCTACCCGAACGGGCGGCCGGGACAGGATTACAAGGCGTGTCACGTCGACATGGTGCGCGACGCCGGATTCGAGCTTGCGGTCAGTACGGGCGCAGGCTCCGTGAGCACCGAGGCCGACGTGTTTCAGCTCGGCCGTGTCAGCGTCTGGCACCGGTCCAAACCCAAGCTGATCCTGCGTATGCTCAAAAACTACTTTCTGGGAGAGCCGGCGCGGGCCTAGCGCCCGCAATCCGGCGATGCGCGCTCATATGCCGGCTTATGTAACGTAAGGGAATACAGGCGAACCCGGGCTATAATTCAGAGGTCCAAACAACATGGCACATACTTCGATGCTCCAAGCCATTCACACGGCACACAACACGGTCATGCGGTCGATACCCGTACTGGCGCTTGTCGTTTTAGCGGCACCATCGACGGCGAGCGCGCAAGGCGCCGTGACCTGCGGCGATCTTCGCAACCACTACGGCCCGTACGACTACACGAACCCGCTGCACCGCGCTGAGAAACTGCCGGTTGTCGAGCAGTATCATTTCGATGCGGGCGTCGTGGCGCTGAAGGGCATGCTGGGTTCCGAGGGCAGCGACAGCCGGCTCGGCGGCGATATCGAATACGTGTTGCGGACCTTTCCGAATCACCATCACGCGCTGTACACGATGGTGCGCTACTACGTGGAGAAGGTTCCGCACGGCTCGGCCCGAATGGCGTTCGATCCAGCCTGCTGGTTCGATCGGGCGAAGAGGTTCAAGCCTGATGACGCAACGGTCGTGATGCTGGAAGGGCTCTACTATCGTCGCGTCGACGATCTGCCGAAGGCAAGAAAAGCGTACGAAACGGCGCTCGAAATGGACCCGGACTCCGCGGAAATCAATTACAACGCCGGCCTGTTCTACGTCGATACCAAGGAGTACGACCTTGCCATGGCCTGCGCGCTGAGAGCGTATGAACTCGGGCACCCGCTGCCGGGTTTGCGGAACAAGCTCATGCGGCTCGGCGTGTGGCAGGCGCAAGCCGCCGAATGACCGCGGCCCGCGGCCCAGCCAGACGCTAGTCGGACTTCGCGGCCAACCAGGTTTCCAGTACGGCGATCAGCCAGAGCATGTTGCCGAAGTATCCGGCATGTTCATGCCGGTGCTTGTTCTGCATGTCGTCGACGAAATCGTTCTTGAGTATGCCCCGTTCGCGGAAGCGATCGATCGCGGGCAGGATCCGTTCCCGCAGCTCGTCGGACGAGTTCAGCCATTCGCCGAACGGCAGACCAAAACCGTGCTTGTCCTTTTCCAGCACGGCCTTCGGGAGATAGTTTTCGTGGGCCTTGCGGAAGGCATAGCGAAGCTCGCGACCGCGCAACTTCATACGCGCCGGTACACGTAGCGAGAAAGCCACCAGCTCGTCATCGAGCAAGGGATAGTCGACCGTAACCCCGGCGAGCTCGCACATTCGGTTGACCTTGCGAACGTCGTTGTCCGCTATGGTGAGCTTCCAGTCGAACAGCAGCATCCGGTCGAGGAAATCGAAATCGCCCGAACGCCGATACCAGTCGCGACATTCGCGGACCGGCGTCTCCGTGTCCACCGTGCCCAGGAACTGCGGGTCGAAGACACTGGCCGGCGGGAACATCTCCAGGAAGTTGTACGTGAACAGGCGGTCCGGCATTTGAAGCCGGGCCTGCTCGACGTAGCGTCGGATCTTGCGTAGTAGTACCGGGCGGTCTTTTGGCAACAGGCTGACGGGCGGTTCGACAAGGTAACGGCGAACGGCTTCCGGAATCCCGTGATAGTGCTCGAACAGGCGCTGCGTCGCGTAGCGTTCGTTGCCGCCGAACAGTTCGTCGCCTCCGTCCCCGGCCAACAGCCGGGTCACGCCGCCCTCACGCGCTTTCCTCGCGCAGAACAGGGCCGGGATAGCCGAGGAGTTGCCGAAGGGCTCGTCGTAGGCGGTCGACAGCGCGTCGAAGGCTGCCGCCACGTCTCCGGGCGTCACGTAGTACTCGATGTGCTCGAGGCCGAAGTGGCTTGCGGCAGCACGAGCGAACGTCGTTTCGTCGTAGCCTTGCTGGTCGAAGCCAATCGTATAGACGCGCATCGGATCCGACGTCATCTCGTTGGCGAGACCCGATACAGTCGAGCTGTCGAGTCCGCCGCTCAGGAAACAGCCGGTAGTGGCGTCCGGTGCCGATCGGGCCACGGCGGCGCGGGTCTGATTTCGAACGGCTTCGAGTATGTCACCCTCCGACGATGCGGATCGCCCGGTATTGGGCTTGGGCTGCCAGTAGAAGCTTCTGTTTGTGGTCTTGCCTTCCGCAACGAGCCGCTCACCCGGTTCGAGCTTGTAGACATCCTCGAATATCGTGGCTGGGCTCGGCACGACGTGGAAGTAGAAAAACCGATAGATCGACTCGTTGGATACTGCCTTACGCACGGCGGGATGCGACACGACCGACGTTGCCGTCGAGCCGAGCACGAGGCCACCGTCCGCGGTCCGCGCGTAGCACAACGGGCGGATGCCCATGCGGTCGACCGCGAGTAGCGTGCGGTCCTGTCGTTCGTCGATAACGGCCAGCGCAAAAGATCCGGAGATTTTTTGCAGCAGCGCGTCGCCGTGCTTTCGATAGGCTGCAAGCAGTGCGTGGGCGTTGCCGCCCTTGGCGGCGGCAGCAACGAGTTCGGGTTCGTTCCAGTATGGTCTGCCGGAGATTGCCGCCAGCAGCATTGCGTCCGGATCAGCGGCGACGGAACTGTCGCTGCCGGCGGTGCACACGAGACCGCGGGAGTGCGTCTCGAACGCCACAGCTTGCGGTTGCGGCAGCTCCGCGGCCATTCGACGGGCGGTATCCGGCCGCGCTGCTGCGGCCGGATCCTGGGCTACGTTAAACCAGCCGCAGAGTCCGGACATGGTGTCTTCTTATCATTGTTGTGAGCAATTTGCTTCGCTTGAGGCCGAAGCATGCCGGAGCGGCGCTCGTAGCGCAAAGTTTGCGGCCGCGCTGCCGCGGCCCGTCGGACGCTCCGGGTCTACTGTGCGTTCAGGGCGCTGGGTGGCTCCGGTGCCGGGACGACCTCTTCGGCCACGCGGATGACGTAGGCGGGGGAGTCCGTGTTGGCAACCAGGCCAATCGCGGCCCACTGCGGCATGAAAACATATCGTCCCCAGGACCCTTGCAGATCCTTGCCGAGCGAGATCGAGCTGCCCGTCAGGTTGATCCGTGTCGTCGTCCATGGGCCGCCGGCGGCGCGCAGCTGGTAGATGCTGCTGTAGCCCGGGCTGCCGCCGTTGCCGCCGAACAGCCAGAAGACGTCCCGGATCGGGTCGTAGACCGCGGAGATGCCGTTGCGGGAGTAGATCTCCGTGTCGCCCGAAGGGCTGAACGATTCCACCGAGACGGTCTCGTTCGCAAAATCGATGTTGACGATACTCGTCTCGCCGTCGCCAACGACAATGGCACGGTTGCGGCTCGAATCCCAGGCGGCCATCGAGTCCCACGGAAAGCTGTTGCCGTTGAGGCCCTTGCTGGGAGACCAGGTCTCATTGTCCGTACGGAAGAAATAGCCGGTTGTCGAATTCGTGACCGTGACGAAGATCTTGCGGGTGGTCGGGTCGTAGATCGTTTTGGCGCCGCTGTCGCCTCCGGGATAGTCGGGGAGACGGGACCATTCACCGCTGTTTACGTTGTACTTGAAAGCCCAGTCGACAAAGCTGCCGCTGATGTAGCGGGAGCCGCCGAACCGATAGACGTGATTGTTGTGGCTCGCGTAAACGACGCCGTCATAGGTGTGGACGGAATTGGGACCACCGTCTGCGTAGGTCGCGACGTTGCTGCGCACATCCGAGACCGAGCTGATCGCGGGCAGTTGCCAGCCCGTCGGGGCGGTCGTGCCGGAGTAGTCGTAAATGTACATGCCGTTGTTGGCCGAGTCGGCGTGGCCGCCGCCGTGCACGAACATGCGTGAGCCCAGGTTCTTGCCGCCGCCGCTCCAGGCAACGACGATACCTCTGAGTCCAATGTTGGACGGGTCGTTGTTGCGCCACTCGGCCGGTGTCACGCTCTCGATGGAGACGTTGCCGTTGGTGGGCGCGTAGGCGCCATCGAGCGCGCGAACCTCGAAGGCCGACATCGAATCGATGTATTCGGGAATGGGGCCCGACTGCGCAGAAGCAAATGCCGGCAGCAGGAGAGCCAGCGCGGGTGCGAGGCGCATGCCGGCCGGCGGGTGTCCGCGGAAAAGAGTCAGGGTTCGGGTGTGCTTGAACATCGTTTGGCTCCTAGTCCGCAACGAGGCCGGAGGGGGGATTCGGTGCGACTACGGGTGTGGAATTCTGGTCGCCCCAGTTCGGGACGGCACGGCCGCTTATTAGCGCGCCGCGGTCCGGCGCGCCGCCGCTGTAGCCGTCCGTGACGTTGGCGATGGCGATTCCGGAGTTCTTCGGCGCCGTACCTGCTGCCAGGACTGGCGTGAAAGACTGCGTTATTTCGGTCAGGGAGTTCGTGCCCAGCGTAATCGTTGTGGTCCAGGGGTTCGAGCTCGTAATGTTGTCCTGCTCCAGCCGACGGGTGGCGCCGCTGAACACTGGCGTCGTTGCGCGCAGGCTGTTGCGGGCATCGGCGAGGTTGTTGAAGACGTCGAAGTCCCACTGAATCTGCCGGTCCGGATACCAGGAATTGTGCGTCCAGTCGACGATGTTGTGGCCGCTGCTTTCGAGCCACAGCATATTGCCCTGACCCCTGTACACGATGATGTTGTTTCTGAAGCCGTAAGCTTCCTGTGCGCCGTTGTTCGGCTGGTACCAGGCGGAGACGTCGGGAGCGCTGTCGGCTGCTGTGCGACCAATGATGAACGTGCTGTTGTAGACGAACTGACCCGTGTTGTCGTTGTTCCACTTGTGCAGCTTGGAGCGAGCGGGGTTGATGCAGACGTTGCGCACGTAAATGAACGGTCCGCCGTAGAGCGGATCCAGCGACGAGCACGTGGAGGAATTGTGAATCCGGTTATCGTAGAACGTGACGTTTCTGATACCGAAGTCCGCCTCGATCGCGTCGTCGAGCGAGTTCCGGATATCGTTGCGGTAATAGTGGATGCCGCGTGCCTCGGTCGTCGTCGAGCTTCCTGCGTGCTGCGCGTAGGCAAACGTATCGCCGTAGCCGCTGATCGTGTTGTTGAAAGCGACGTTGCCGAAGCCGGGGATGTTGATGCCGTCGTCGTCCCAGGTCCGGTTGTCGCCAAGGAAAGCGGCGTTCCACTGGTTGTTGCCGACGAACGTGCTGTCGTAGACGAGTACCTGGCTGGCCTCGTCATAAAAACTGATTGCGCTGTCGACGCCAAGCATCGTCAGGTTCCTGATCGTCAGCCGGGAAGGTCCGGCGCTCGTCGACACACCCCAGCTCGTAATGCCTCGTTGCTTGTTGCCAACCGCGCCGTCGGTCTGTGCGCCGCGGATCGTGAGGTTCTCGATGATGACGTTGTCCGCTTCGACGATGGTCCAGATCTCCCTCGCGTTACTGTCGCTCAGGATGACGCCGTCACGACTCTCGCCGCGGATGTAGATCGGGTTGCCCGTCGTGCCGGAGCGCGACAGCGAAATACCGTTGATGTTGTACACGCCGTCTTCGAACTGCAGTACGTCGCCGGGGTTCAGGCCGTTGAGCGCGGACTGGATCTCGGATTCGGACGAACCTGCCGAGATCGTCTTGTTCGGTGTGCCGGCGGCGGGCGGCAAAGAGCGCGTGGTGAAGGTTGCGGTTCTGACGGTGTTGTCCGAACCGCTGCTGACGGTCACTTCGACTTCGTAGCTTTGACCCGGTGACAGGTCGATGATCGTCCAGGCGAAGTCATTGTCGACGGAGCCGAGTGATGGAGTGTTAGAGAATTCAGGCCGGATGCGAAACAACGGATGTCCTTCGATCCAGGTGCTCGACGACGTCGGCCGATAGCGCACCGTCGCAACCGCCGTGTTTGGCAGTGAGCCCGTCACCGGAAGGTGCAGTGCGAGCTGCTCGGGAGTGGCCGGTCCGTCATGCGCCAACGCGCCGACCGGAAGACCCTGCGCTGACGCTGTGGGCATCACGCAGAAGAACGACAGAGAAGCGACCGCCGTGATGGCGACCGTCTTGATTACTGACAGGGAACTACGCACCGAATATCTCCAGAACAAAGCCATGCCTCGTGCGTCGGACATGCAAGAAATTAGGGTTCGCCCGCTGCTATAAAATACCGATTCGAAGCCAGGTGAACGGACCTGTGTCACAGTTTTTGGCCCCATGGCCCAACCGCGCGACAAGCGGTACCCAGAAAAACAACGCGCTCATATTAGCTACTGCAAACGACAACGCAAACGCGGTCGCCGTAACAATTCCGTCCAACGGCATTTTGTAGAATTGCGTTTCTTTCAACCTCTGGCAGAACAAGGGCTTAGCGAAATCACCTCTCTGAGCCGACACTTTTGCTGTCGGTGATTGGAGACGCAATCCGGAGTGTCGGATTTTTTGTCAACTTCGAATCTGCGCAAAATCGGTGCGTAAACGGCCTGACTCGAAGCGGCGCTTCAGGCTCCGTGATCGGACGCCCAAAAACACCGGGTATTCGCCTGCCAGCGCGCGGACTACGGTCCTGCGTTGTGGCAAAATGCCGCACTCGCCAGCGTTTTGGCGAACCGGCTCCTGCATTCTGGAACTTGATGAATGGAAAAACAAAAACCGCTCGTATCCGTTGTGCTGCCCGCGTTCAACGAGGCTACGATCCTGCACGACCATCTGGAGATCCTGAGTCGCTACCTGGAGACCGAACAGACCGGCTTCGACTGGGAGATGGTGATCGTCAACGACGGCAGCGCTGACGACACCGGCGACATTGCGGAGGCGTTTGCCGCCGATCGCGACAACGTCAAAGTACTCCACCATCAGGTCAACTACGGGCTGGGCCAGGCTCTCAAGTACGGTATGAGCCAAACCCGGGGCGACTACATCGTCACGATGGATATCGACCTGAGCTATTCGCCCGATCACGTCGTCCGGCTCGTGGAAGCGCTCCAGACGTCGTCCGCGAAGCTGGTGCTGGCTTCGCCCTATATGAAGGGTGGCCGCATATCGAACGTGCCGTGGCTGCGGAAGATCCTGAGCATCTGCGCGAACCGCTTTCTGTCGCTCGTGGCCCACGGCCGCCTGTCGACCTTGACCTGCATGGTGCGGGGCTACGACGGCCAGTTCGGCCGCGAACTGATACTGCGGGCCACCGGCATGGAAATCATGCCCGAGACCGTCTACAAATCGATGATTCTGAGGGCCGGCATCGCGCAGATTCCGGCGCACCTGGACTGGGGTCTGCAGGTCAAACAGCAAGGCCGGACTTCGAGCATGCGCATCATTCGTCACGTGCTGTCGACGGTGCTTTCCGGATTCGTGTTTCGCCCGTTCATGTTTTTTGTCGTTCCCGGGCTTTTGCTGCTGGCGTTTTCGGCCTGGGTGAACCTCTGGATGGTCGTCCACTTCTTCGAGGCCTTGCAGATGGTGCCGGCGGACGCGGGGACCGACAAGGTGTCCTGGGCCATTGCCCAGGCTTATCGGGACTATCCGCACACCTTCATTGTCGGGCTGCTGTCGCTGATGGTGGCAATACAGCTGATCAGCCTCGGCATACTGGCGCTGCAGAGCAAGTCGTATTTCGAGGAAATCTTCTATCTCGGCACCACCGTTGCCCGCCGCAACGCGCCCGGAGCCGAAGGCGAGGATCGGCGCTTATCCGGGTACAATGCGGACTGAGTCGCAGGGTTGACTGTGACGCCGGTCCCGGAATATCCACGGCGGTCCGACTATACTTGGGAATTCAATAACTTACCCTCCACGCTGAGCGATTCTTAGGGGTTCATGACATGCGCGTATTAGTTACCGGCGGGGCCGGTTTCTTGGGGTCCAATTTCGTGGGCAAACTTCTTGACGAGGGCCACGGTGTCGTCGTCATCGACAACCTGTCGATGGGCCGGATCGAGAATCTGGCACCGTACCAGGAGAAAGACGGGTTTCAGTTCATCCAGGACGATGTCACCGAGCAGAGTGCCTTCGACTCGCTGGACGACAATTTCGACGTGATCGTTCACCTCGCCGCGTTCAAGATCCCGCGGTACGGCAAGGCGCTGGACACGCTGCAGATCAACTACAAGGGCACGGAGCAGGTGCTCGAGTACGCGCGGAAGCTCGACTGTAAGTGTGTGCTCGCGTCCACGTCGGACGTGTACGGGCGCAACCCGGAGTTGCCTTTCAGCGAGGAAAACTCAGATTCGGTCATTGGCAGTTCGAAGGCACCGCGCTGGGCGTATGCCGTGTCGAAGCTTTTCGACGAGCACCTTGCGTTTGCGTATCAGGATGCCTACGGGTTTCCGGTGACGCTGCTGCGGTTCTTCGGTTCCTACGGGCCGAATCAGCACCTCACGTGGTGGGGTGGCCCGCAATCGGTATTCATCAACGCAATTCTCAAGGACGAGGTCATTCCGATTCACGGCGATGGCTCCCAGACACGCAGCTTTACCTACGTATCGGACACCGTGGAAGGTATCTACCAGGCCACCGTCAAGCCGGAAGCCAACGGCGAGGTGATCAACATTGGTGCGACCACCGAAATAACGATTCTCGAGCTTGCCAAGAAGATCAAGGCGCTGAGCGGCACACCCGGGGAAGCCAGGATCGAGTTCGTTCCCTACGAGTCGTTCACCGGCAGCAAGTATCAGGACGTAATGCGCCGCGTGCCGGACGTCAGCCTGTGCAAACAGCTGCTCGGCGTTGAGGCCAAGGTTTCGCTGGACGAAGGTCTTGCGCGGACGATCGAGTGGCAGCGGCAGGTAACGATGGGTGACGCGGCGGCGTAGGCCTGAGAGCAAACGGGACTTTCTGGGAATTCGGGAATCATGAAGATCGGCATCATAGGCGCCGGGCTGTCCGGGCTTGCGCTCGCACAAAAGCTTTCAAAACTCGGCCACACGCCTACCGTTTTCGAGCGTGACACGCAGGTTGGCGGCCTCGCCACCTATGAGGACCACGGCCCCTTCGTGTTCGATCGCTACTACCACGTGATCCTGCCCTCCGATCGCTATCTGCTGTCGTTCATTCGTGAAATCGGGCTTGCTGACAAGCTGCGCTGGGAAACGACGCTGACCGGGTTCTTCGTCGAAGAGAAGATGCACTCGATGAGCAGCACGCTGGAGTTTCTGAAGTTCCCGCCGCTGTCTCTGTGGTCGAAATTTCGGCTCGCCACGACGATCCTGTACTGCTCGCGGATCAACGACTGGAAGCGCCTCGAGAAGATTACGGTCGAAGAGTTCCTGCTGAGGCACTCCGGGCGCACCACGTACGAAAAAATGTGGAAGCCGCTGCTGCTTGCCAAGCTCGGGGAGAACTATCGGCGCGTGTCCGCCGTATTCATATGGACCTACATCAAGCGCATGTTCTCGGCCCGCGATTCGTCGGCCAGCAAAGAGCAGATGGGTCACGTCCACGGCGGCTACAAAACGGTGTTCGATCGCCTGGAGCAAACGATCGCTGCTGCCGGCGGCCGCATTGCCCTGGATACCTCCGTGCAGCGGATCGCGCCCGCGAAGGGCGGCAGCGGTGTCGACATAGTTACCGAAAACCGGTCAGAGCACTTCGACAAAGTGATATTCACGGGTCCCGTGAATATTCTGCAGAAGGTCGCTGATGAATCACTCGTCGCCGTCGAGGACTCCGGCCATGAAGTCGAATATCTCGGCGTGCTTTGCATGGCGCTGGTCACGAAGAAGCCGCTGACCGATTTCTACATTCTCAACATTGCCGACAGCAGGATTCCGTTTACCGGCGTCGTCGGCATGAGCAACATACTCGACAGCGACGAAACGGCCGGCACGCACCTTACCTATCTGCCCAAGTACGTGCTGTCGACGGATGACGAGCTGCGCCGCCCCGAGGACGAACTGCAGCGCGAGTTTCTCGACGGCCTGCGCCTGATGTTCCCGGATCTCACGGACGAGGACATCGTGAGTGCGCGGATACACCGTGCCTTCAAGGTCCAGCCGCTGCAGGTCCTGAACTTCTCCGAGCGGATACCGAAGTCCGCGACACGGCACCCCGATTTCTTCGTCCACAACACGGCGCAATTCGTCAACAACACGCTCAACAACAACGAGGTCATCCGCGCGGTCGAGGCCTTCCTCGAAAAGCACGGCGACTGTTTCGAGCCGGGTGACGAGCGCCCGGACGACGCGCTGGTTGCCTGAGGTGAGCCGACGATGACAGGCAGCGACGACTACTTTGTCCACGAATCGTCCTACGTCGATCAGCCCTGCACGATCGGCGAGGGGACGAAGATCTGGCACTTCAGCCACATCATGAAGGACAGCCGGATCGGGCGTAACTGCAATATCGGCCAGAACGTCGTGGTGTCGCCGGGCTGTGTCGTCGGCAACAACGTCAAGATTCAAAACAATGTGTCCGTATATACCGGCGTGATTCTCGAAGACGATGTCTTCTGCGGCCCGTCGATGGTGTTTACCAACGTGATCAACCCGCGCAGCCATGTCGAGCGCAAGGACGAGTACAAGAAGACGCTCGTGCGGCGCGGGGCGACAATTGGCGCCAACGCGACCATCGTTTGCGGGAATACGCTGGGGAATTACGCTTTTATAGGTGCCGGCGCCGTCGTAACGCGAGACGTGCCCGACTATGCCGTCGTCTACGGCGCGCCCGCGAAGATTCGCGGCTGGGCCTGCAGCTGCGGCCTGATGCTCGATTTCGACGATGCGCGTGACGGTGAGCAGGCTGTGACCTGCAGTTGCGGGCTGTCGTACATCAAGCGTGGGCAGTCGGTAGTGCTCGCGGAATAGTTTGAAGCGGTTGCGGCCGCCTGACTCACTCGGTTATTCAAGATTCGATCATCTAACCTCGATATTTGACAAGGAGCATCATGAGCGCGCGCAAGAAAATGCAGGTCCCCTTGCTGGATCTCAAGGCGCAGTACGCGGGGATTCGGGAAGAGGTCCGCGTAGCCATCGACGAAGTCTGCGATGCGCAGTATTTTGTGATGGGGCCGAAGGTAACGGAGCTCGAAGCGTCGATTGCGGAATACAGTCAGTGTTCCGACGGCATTGGCGTTTCCTCGGGTACCGACGCCTTGCTCGTGGCGCTGATGGCGCTGGAAGTGGGACACGGCGACGCCGTCATTACGACGCCGTACACGTTCTTCGCGACGGGCGGAACCATTGCGCGTCTGGGCGCGCGTCCGCTTTTCTGCGACATCGACCGCGACACCTACAACGTAAGCCCGGACGTAATCCGGAGCTTGCTGGAGAACGAATGCGACACGGTGGACGGAAAGCTCGTGCACAAGCCGTCTGGAACCGTCGTCAAGGTTGTGATGCCCGTGCACCTGTACGGTCAGACCGCCGATATGGACGCAATCGTGGCCATCGGCGAGGAGTACGGCCTGCCGATCGTCGAGGACGCCGCGCAGTCCATAGGGTCGGAGTATTCCGACGGGCAGCGCGCGGGTTCGCGCGGCACCATCGGCTGTTTCTCTTTCTTCCCGAGCAAGAACCTGGGCGCGTTCGGCGACGGCGGCATGTGCACGACCAACGACGCGGAACTGGCGGGCAAGCTGCGCATACTGCGCCTGCACGGCGGCAAGCCGAAGTATTACCACGCGATCGTCGGGGGCAATTTCCGGCTGGATGCCCTGCAGGCCGCTGTACTTAGCGTCAAGCTGCGGTCGCTGGATGCCTGGACGGACGGCCGGCAGTCGAACGCGGCTTTCTACGACCAGGCTTTCGCTGACGCAGGCCTGAGCGAGCGAGTGTCGACGCCCGTCACGCGAACCGGCAAGCGCCATATCTACAACCAGTACGTCATTCGGGTTGCGGAGCGCGATGCGTTGCGTACCTACCTCGGCGAAGCGGGGATTGGCACTGAAATTTACTATCCCGTGCCGCTGCACCTGCAGCAGTGTTTCGCGGACCTCGGTTACGGAGAGGGGGACTGCCCCGAATCCGAGTCGGCGGCCAATGAAACGGTGGCGATTCCCGTGTACCCCGAACTGACGCGCGACCAGCAGCAATACGTGGTCGATACCGTCGCCGACTTCTACAGCTGAACCATGCGCGTCGTCACCATCGTTGGAGCCAGACCCCAGTTCGTAAAGCTGGCGCCGGTAAGCCGTGCAATGGCGGACGGCTCGGTGACCGGCGGTGAGCCGATCGAGGACATCATCGTGCACACGGGCCAGCACTACGATGCGGGCATGTCCGACGTGTTTTTCGAGGAACTCGAAATACCGAAGCCCGGGGTCCATCTTGGCGTCGGGTCCGGCTCGCACGGTGCGCAGACCGCGGCGATGCTCGAGGGAATCGAGAACACGCTGAGCGAGCATCGTCCCGACATGGTCGTGATCTACGGTGACACGAACTCCACGCTGGCCGGCGCCATTGCGGCCGCGAAGCTCAGGATACCGATCGCGCATATCGAAGCCGGGCTCAGGAGCTTCAACCGGGATATGCCGGAGGAGATCAACCGCATTCTGTCGGACCATGCGTCCGATCTGCTGTTTGCACCCACCGAAACGGCCATGCGTAACCTCGAGACGGAAAACCTCGATAATCGCGCCATCAATTCCGGTGACGTCATGCTCGACGCGGTCCAGTTCAATCTCGGTCTTGCCGAACAACGATCGCGCATCCTCGAAGAACTCGATCTGTCTGACGCGGACTACGCCGTGGCGACGTTGCACAGGCCCGTGAACACGGACGGTGAGAATCTGCAAAAGCTGCTGGATACGCTCAACACGATTGCGTCCGACAGGCCCGTGGTCTTCCCGGTGCACCCGCGAACGGTCGCGCGGCTCAAGGACAGCGGCGATTGGCGGGCCGTTCCGCAACTGCGAATCATCGAGCCGCTTGGCTATCTGGACATGCTGAAGCTGCTCAAGAACGCGCGACTGCTACTGACGGATTCCGGTGGCATGCAGAAAGAGGCACTGTTCGTCGAGACGCCCTGCGTTACCTTGCGCGACGAGACGGAATGGCCGGAAACTATCGAGGCAGGCGGCAATATCCTGACCGGAGCGGATCCGGCGCGCATTCTCGAGGCCGTCGACCGCTGGCTCGGCACCGCCGCGGCGCAGGCCGGCTCGAAGGACTCCGCGTCCTCGAGGCCGTTCGGCGACGGCCATGCGGCGGCCGCGATTGTCCGCGGCATACTGGAATACGCGTGAACGGCTACGCAAGCCAGCCGTTGAATGATTTTCGAGACACTGTTTTTTTGTTTTCTTGCGAGTAGCTACGATGATTGAGGTTGCGGTAATCGGCGTCGGCGGTTGGGGAAAAAACCTGGCCAGGAACTACTATCAGCTTCCGGAAGCGAATCTTCGCTACATATGCGATCTCGATCCGGCCAAGCTCGAGGCGATGCAGCGCCAGTATCCGGGCGCAACGACGACAACCAGCTACGACGACGTGCTGGCCGATCCGGAGCTGGATGCCGTGGTTATTGCGACCACGGGGCCGAGCCACTACGAACTCGCCAAAAAGGCCTTGCTTGCGGGTAAAGACGTGTACGTCGAGAAGCCGTTCGTGCTCGAGGTCGAGCACGCGGTCGAGCTGACCGAACTGGCGGAAAAGGGTGATCGAATCGTAATGGTTGGTCACCTCCTCGAATATCACCCGGTAGTCGCGCGGCTCAAGAGCATGATCGAAGCCGGCGACCTCGGCGACGTCTACTACATCTACAGCCAGCGTCTGAACCTTGGCACCGTACGCGAGGACGAAAACGCGCTGTGGAATTTTGCGCCGCATGATATCTCGTCTATCTTGTATCTCCTGGGCAAGAAGCCGGTCGACGTTTCGGCACGCGGCCAGGACTACCTGCAACGCGACGTGGAGGATGTCGTGTTCCTGACGATTTCTTTCGAGGACAGCACGATGGCGCATATCCACGTAAGCTGGCTCGATCCGCACAAGGTACGTAAGCTGACGATTGTCGGCAGCAGCAAGATGGCCGTCTTCGACGACCTCGAATCGTCGGAAAAGCTCAAGGTGTACGACAAGGGTGCTCGCCTGTCACAGGACTACGACACCTTTGCCGAGTACGTCGGGCTTCGTTTTGGCGATATTACGATACCCTACGTCAAGACGGGCGAGCCTCTCAGAATCGAGTGCCTGCACTTTATCGATTGCGTCGAAAACCGAAAGCAGCCGCGTAGCGACGGGCATGACGGTATTCGTGTCATCAAGGTGCTCGACGCGGCGCAGCGTTCGCTCAAGAATAACGGCGTACCGGTGGCCATCGACTAGGCTGGCCGACGCTGCTGGAGTTTTCACCATGACCGAATCCAACAAAAAGCGCATAGCGAGTCTGTCACTCGACCTCGACAACCAGTGGTCCTACATGAAGACTCACGGCAACGAGGCGTGGTCCGAGTACCCGACCTACCTCGATTGGGCGGTGCCGAGAATCCTCGAGTTTCTCGAGCAGCGTGATATCAGCATTACCTTCTTCATCGTTGGTCAGGATGCGGTGCTCGAACCCAATCGTCCTGCGCTCAAGGCCATTGCCGACGCTGGCCATGAAATCGGCAACCACAGTTTCCATCATGAGCCCTGGCTGCACCTTTACACCGAAGAGCAGCTGGAAGAGGAACTCGCGAAAGCGGAAGAGGCGATCGAAAGCGCTACCGGCGTAAAACCCACCGGTTTCCGGGGACCGGGTTTCAGCCTCTCGCCTGCGACGCTTCGAGTGCTCAAGCGTCGTGGCTATCGTTACGACGCCACCGTGTTTCCCAACCTGCTGAACCCCCTCGCCAGAGCCTACTTTTTTGCAACGAGTTCGCTGAGCGCCGAGGAGAAGGAAAAACGCAAGGAGCTGTTCGGCACCTGGCGCGACGCGCTGCGGCCGGTGGCGCCGTTTCGCTGGCGCATCGATGACGAGAGGCTGCTGGAGCTTCCGGTAACGACGATGCCGCTCTTCAAGACGCCGATTCATCTGAGCTACATCCTGTACGCCTCCCGGTTCTCACCGGGCCTGGCGATGCTGTACTTCCGGTTTGCGCTGCTCATGTGCCGCATGACCGGGGTTGCTCCGTCCATTCTGCTGCATCCGCTCGACTTCATCGGCTGCGACGACGTCGGCGAACTCGATTTTTTCCCCGGCATGGATATGAAAGCCGACAAGAAGATCGCCATTGTCGACCGCGTGATCGAAGAAATGCGCAAGCACTACCGGCTGACGACGATGCAGGAGCACGTCGATTCAACCGGATCCAAGCTGCGCGATCTCGATTTGCAGGTTGCGGCAAATTAGTTGCGGCTAGAAGAGGAGATAGCTGAAATGCGCGACGAGATCATCAAGCTGATCATCGACACGGCCAACGAACTCGGTGAAGACGAAATTGGCATCGACGGTGAGCTCACCGAAGACACGATACTGTTCGGCAAGGACGGTGCGCTGGACTCGATGGGCCTCGTGACCCTGATCGTGGCGGTCGAGCAGGCCATCGAGGATCGCTACGACGCGAGCGCCGGGCTGGCCGACGAAAAGGCAATGTCGCAGGCCAGGAGCCCCTATCGCAGCGTTGCATCCCTTGCGGACTACGCCGTGTCGCAGGTTCAGGGCGGCTAGGTCATGACGGCTCCGGTGACGCTCATTACCGGCACCCGCAAGGGTATCGGGCGCTTTCTTGCTGAGCATTACCTCGCTCGCGGCCACGTGGTCTACGGCTGCAGCCGGGGTGAACCGGACTGGAGCGCGGAAGGCTATACACATGTTATTGCGGACGTTGCCGACGAGAAGCAGGTCAAGGGCATTTTTGCGGACATCCGCCGCCAGCAGGGGCGCCTCGACAACCTCATCAACAACGCGGGCATTGCGTCGATGAACCACTCCCTGCTGACTCCGCTGTCCACGGTCCGGAAGGTGCTGGAGACCAACGTCGTCGGGTGTTTCCTGTTTTGCCGCGAGGCGGCAAAGCTGATGAAGAAGAACGACTACGGGCGCATCGTGAATTTTTCGACGGTTGCCGTCCCGCTGAAGCTCGAAGGGGAGGCCGCCTACGTAGCGTCGAAGGCCGCTGTCGAAGGTCTGACCAACGTGCTGTCGCGCGAATTTGCCGGTATGGGCGTTACGGTGAACACCATCGGGCCCGTGCCCATCGAAACCGATCTGATCCGGTCGGTGCCTGAGGACAAGATCCAGGACATCGTGAAGCGCCAGACCATCGAGCGTCTGGGCCGCTTCGAGGACGTCGCAAACGTTGCGGACTTCTTCTTGCAGCAGGAGAGCGACTTCATCACCGGACAACATATCTATCTGGGAGGCTTGTAATGCATATCGACTTCCTGAGAGAGAGATTTGCCGAGGCGGGTGACGCTGACGCGCTGGTCTGGAGAGACCGGGCTTTCTCCTACGCCTATTTGCTCGAGGAACTCGACGAGTGGCAGCGTACGCTGGAGCAAGCGAACGTCGAGCCCGGCAGCGTTGTGGCCGTGGAGGCGGACTTCTCGCCGCGCGCGATTGCGCTGATGCTTGCGCTGATCGAACGGAGTTGTCTGTTCGTGCCGCTGTCCAGCTCGGTGGAGAGCAAGAAGACCGAGTTTCGCGATGTTGCGGAGGTCGAGTTTACCGTGGCCATCGACGACAACGACGAGCCCGTGATCTCGGCAACGGGCACAACGGCGTCACACCCGATTATCCTCGAACTCAAGAAGTCGGGGCGTCCCGGCCTCACGCTGTTTTCGTCCGGCTCCACCGGCAAGAGCAAGGCCGCGGTTCACGACTTCGTGCCGATGCTCGAGAAATACAAAGTGCAAAGGCATTCGCTGCGCACGATCACGTTCCTCTTGTTCGACCACATTGGCGGCGTCAACACGCTGCTCTATAACCTGTCGAACGCGGGTTGCGTCATTACCGTAGCCGATCGCACGCCCGAAACCGTGTGCAAGGCCATCCAGGACTACCGTGTCGAGCTGCTGCCGACGTCGCCGACGTTCCTGAACCTGATCCTCGTGAGCGAGGCGTACGAGAAGTACGACATGTCCAGCCTCAAGACCGTCACCTACGGCACCGAGGTCATGCCCGAGAGCACGCTGGATCGCTTCCACTCGTTATTCCCCGACGTCCGCATGCTGCAGACCTACGGGCTCTCCGAGGTCGGCATTCTGCGTTCGAAATCCAGATCGTCCGATTCCCTGTGGGTCAAGGTCGGCGGAGAAGGTTTCGACACGCGCATCGTCGATGGCCTGCTCGAGATCAAGGCGAAGTCGGCCATGCTCGGCTACCTCAACGCACCGAGTCCGTTCACCGAGGACGGCTGGTTCATGACGGGCGACGCCGTCGAGGTCGACGGCGAGTACATCAAGATCCTGGGCCGGAGGTCCGAGCTGATCAACGTCGGTGGCGAAAAAGTCTACCCGGCCGAGGTCGAAAGTGTGCTGCAGACGATGGAGGGTGTGGAAGAGGTGGTCGTCAACGGCGAACCGAATCCGCTCACGGGTAACATCGTCGTCGCCAAGGTGAAGCTTGCAACCGACGAGGACGTCGGTGCTTTTCGCAAGCGCATGCGCTCTTATTGCGCTGAACGTCTGAGCCGCTTCATGATTCCGCAGAAGATCGTCATTGTGGATTCGGAGCTGCACGGCGACCGCTTCAAGAAAATGCGGTTGGGTTAGTACCGTCAGTAACGGCGGTCGGATCGATGCGACACGAAGAAAGAATTGCGGCGGACCGATACACCGAGATCGACTACCACCAGTTTACCCAGTCTGCCACGACCAGGACCGTCATTGCCGTGCTGGGTGTGCTCACCTGGCCGTTGACGATACCGCTGGCGCTCGTGTCGCGCCTGTCCGACTTCATCTTCCTGTTCTGTTCCCAGCTGCTCGCCATGGTGCCCTACGTTGTCGGCACGATCATGCGCTACGAGTTCTACCGTTTTGCGCTCAGAAAATGCGGCAAGAACGTCATGATTGGCTTCGGCACCGTGTTTCTCTACCGCGATATCGAAATTGGCGACAACGTGCTGATCGGCATGTACAACACAGTGCACCACTGTGACTTCGGTTCCTACGTGCTGACGGCCGAAGGTTGCCGCTTCTTGAGCGGCTCCCGCTATCACCGCTTCGAGTCGACCGACAAACCCATGGCGCTGCAGGGCGGCAGCCTCCGGCGTATCGTCGTTGCCGACGACGTCTGGGTGGGCGCCAACGCGGTCGTGATGGGGAGTCTCGACGAAGGGGTTGTCGTCGGTGCCGGCTCCGTCGTGACCGAAGACGTCGAGTCTTATGCCATCGTTGGCGGCGTGCCGGCCCGAACTCTGAAATCCCGGAAGCCCGAGTCCCGCGAGACGCGGGCCTAGCGGATCGATAGCGTCATGTCCGACTTCAGCTACGAGATCCGGGATATCGGACAGACAACCTCGAGCAGTAGTGCTGCCGGGCCTCGTGATCTCGCGGCGCTGCACGCAGAGCTACTTGATCACAGTCCGCTGGTGCTGATGGGCCCGGGTTTTGTCGAAGAGTTCTATTACACGGTCCTGCCGGCCGAAGGCTACATCAGTGCGAGTGTTGCCTACGTAGACGGCAAGCCGGCCGGCTTTATCGTCGCCACGGGCGACCCCAACGGGTTCATGTCGAAGGCCATGCGACGGCACTGGCCGCGCATTTCGATGATCCTGCTCAAAACCGTGCTGAGACGCCCGGGCAGAATTGCCGGCCTTATCGAGGCCAACCGGATTCAGAGCAACGTCAAAGCCGAAAACTACGGCCCCGAGGTGGGTGAGTTGTTGTCTTTCGGCGTGTTGCCGGAATACCGCAAGCGAGCATTTGTGAAGGCCAGCGGACTTCAGATTGGTGCGGACCTACTGAGCCGCGCCACCTGGGCGCTGGCGGCACAGGGCAAAACGAAGATTCGCGCAATCGTGGACAAGGACAACCTCGAAGCGCAGTTCTTTTATCGCGGCCAGGGCTGGCGCGTCGGGCTTGCCGACGTGAAGGGCTGGAGCGTGCCGACGATGGAATTCCTGGTCGACCTGCCGGCGGCCGCAACGAATAAACCGGAGTAATACCGAGATGTTTCTTCCAACAGTCAAGCTCCTGCCGAGGGAACTGCTGGTACAAACCAGCCCGATCGATCACGCCGACTGGAACTACCGGCCTGTGCTCGGCAAGCTCCAGCGGGTTCGCTTTCAGCTCATCAAGTCGATACTCGGGGATACCGTCAAGGAAGACCTGCTCGAAGTCGGCTACGGCAGCGGTGTGTTCTTCCCGGAGCTGCTGGAGCACACGACGCGCATTGCGGGTATCGATATTCACACCTGTGAGGCCGAAGTGCGGGAAAAGCTCAAATCGGCCGGTATCGACGCCGATGTCCGCTCCGGCGACGTTTGCGACATGCCCTTCGACGACAATTCACAGGATATTGTCGTGGCGGTCAGCGCGCTCGAGTACGTCCCCGACATCGACCAGGCCTGCCTCGAAATCAAGCGCGTCTTGCGGGATGGCGGCCTGGCGGCTGTCGTGACCCCGGGTAAATCGCCAATACTCGATGCCGGGCTCAAGCTCCTGGGCGGAGAGGACGCGGAAGAGAACTACGGCGACCGCCGTGAAAAGCTCCTGGCGGCGCTACACCGGCACTTCCATGTCGAGCGCATTCAGCGCTGGCCGTGGCCCGGGATCCCCTGGCTGACCGTGTACCGGGTTTTGAGGCTGGTGCCGAAAGCCGCCGATTAGGTTGTCAATCGGTTATCTATCTGGGCCCAAATAGCCCGCTCCGCAAACGGCTATCGACTGCCCGCTACCGATCGGCCACTGCCGACAGACACTGCCGGATCGGCCCGCGTCAGTTCGACGGGCCGTCGCGGAAGTTGTCGTAGCTGTAGGCGCCTTCGACAAAGCCGCCGACACCGGACATCCCCGCATTGGCAATGCGGTCCGGCGAGGCGTCGTCGGCGGAGGCCGAGCCGATGTCGACAAAGCCGTTCTCGCTCAGGCGCTCAATCGCACCGCTCACCGTGACGGTGCCCGTGCCGGTGGCGCTCAGCCGTAACCGGTACGTGTCGCTGGTCGTCAGCGGTTCGGACAGCGGTATGGTTGCGAGCGCCGTTACGAACGACGAGCCGTTCTGACGCCCGAGCACTGCCGAGTTGCCGTTGTTGATGTACAGGATGTAACCGTCGAGCACGCCAGGCGCGGAGACCGTTGCCGCCTGCAGCCGGGTGAAGATCTGCGGATAGCCGGGCACCGCGTTGTTGAGCCGCATCTCGATGGACATTTCGACGTCCAGACGCGACTCTCCAACCGGGCGATAAGCCACGTTGTCGCGATAACCGTCGCCAACCTGGTTCTTGACCAGCGTGCCGCCGCCGATCGAGAACGCGGCCGGGTTTTTCTCGGTCCAGCCGTTCGAGAGGTTGGCGCTGTCGGCGCGCTCGAAGTCGTCGAGCAACTCACCGGGGGCAAGGATTGCGATCGAGCGGATCTCGGAGAGGCCGCCGCCCGGTGCCGGGCTGGATACCGTTACTGCTGCCGAGCCGGCTGCCGCGAGTTCCGTTGCCGGGATCGTGGCGGACAGACTTGTCTCCGAGAGGAACGTGGTCGGCAGGTCAGCACCGTTCCAGCGAATCACCGACTCGGGCACAAAGCCCGTGCCCGTGATCGTCAGGAGTGTCGCCGCCTGGCCTGCGCTCAGCGATGCCGGGCTGAAGCTCGACACGGCCGGTGCCGGATTGGGCAGTTGCCCCGGCGCCGCAATCGTGACGTTCGCGGCATTCGAGACGCCCCCGCCGGGTGCCGGCGTGGCGACGGTGACGGCCGCTATGCCTTCCGCGGCAATGTCCGCGGCTGATATCGTGGCCTGCAAGGTCGTCGAATCGATGTAGGTCGTTGCGCGGTCGTTGCCGTTCCAGCGTACGGTCGAGGTCGGCGCAAAGTTGCCGCCGCTGACCGTCAGCGTGAAGCCGGGATCCCCGGCGGTGACGGCATCCGGCGATACGGACGAGACCGTCGGTACGGCGCTGACGCCGGACAGATCGATCCAGTAATAGTTGTCGTAGTCGTCAGCCTGATCGACCCATTTCGAGAAGCCGTTCGATCCACCCTGGCGAATCGGCGCCGGCATGTAACCGACCGGGCAATACCAGCCCAGGCGCTCAGTGTCGTCGTCGTGATACCTCACGGCCTGGAACCAGTTTTCCCAGACGCCGTTGACGAAGCGGTCGACGCGTCCTTCGAGGCGCACGGTGTCCGTGCCCGTCACGAAGAAGCGCATGCGGTAGCGCTGACCAACCTGCAGCGGGCTGGGCAGATCGATCTGATCGATGATGCACTCGCCCATGGAGACGATCGGCGGGTTGATCGCAAACGCCACTGCGCCTGTCGCCACGTTGTCCTCGATGTAGAAGATATAACTCTCGAGGAAGTCCGGCGCGGCGATCGTGTCGCGCTGCACGCGAGCATGCAGCTGCGTGTACTGTCCGGCCGGCTGGCGGACGAACTCAGCCGATACTTCGACGTCGAGGCGGTCTTCAGCGACCGGCCGGTAGGCAATGCTGTCGCGGTAGATGCGGTCGAACCAGATCGAACGCACGGCGTTGTTCACGATGGCGAACACTTCGGGGGTCTTCTCGGTCCAGCCGTTGCCGAGGTTCGGGCTATCCGGCGCGTTGAAGTTGTCGAAGAAATACGTGCCGTTGGCTTCGAGCACGAAGAACGGATGTGGTGTCGACCCACCGCCCTGCGGCGCCGTGTCGACAACGGTGACCGTGCCTACGTCCGCGCTGGCGAGATCGGCGGCGCTCAACGTGACTTCGATCGACTGATCGGTGAGGAAGACCGTTGGCCGCGGATTGCCGTTCCAGTTGCCGACCGAGTTTGCGTCGAAGCCGCTGCCGACGATCGTTACCGTCAGGTCGCCGCCACCGGCCGTTGCGCTCTCCGGTGACAGGCTGGCGATGAAGGGTCCGCCGCCGCCGGGGTTGATCGCGTCGATCGTAAACGTCGCGGCCGACGAGGTGCCGCCGCCGGGCGCGGGACTGAACACCGTGACCGAGGCCGTACCGGCCGTTGCAATGTCGGCGGCCGTAATGGCGGCCTGCAGTTCGTTGGCCGACACGTAGGTCGTCGCGCGGTCGTTGCCGTCCCAGCGCACGATCGAACCGGCCACGAAGTCGCTGCCGTTGACGGTCAGCGAGAACGCCGAGCCGCCTTCCGTCGCCGAGTTCGGGTTCAGCGTATTCAGCACCGGCAGCGGGTTGTTGCCGCCGCCGAGCGGATCGATCGTAAACGTGGCTGCGCCAGAGGTGCCGCCGCCGGGCGCAGGGCTGAATACCGTGACCGAGGCCGAGCCGGCCGCCGCAATGTCGCCAGCCGTAATGGCGGCTTCGAGCTGGTTCGCGGAGACGTAGGTCGTTGCGCGGTCGCTGCCGTTCCAGCGTACGACCGAGCCCGGCACGAAGTCCGAGCCGTTGACGGTCAGCGAGAACGCCGAGCCGCCCTCGGTGGCCGAGTTCGGGTTTACGGCGTTCAGCACGGGCAGCGGGTTGTCGCCGCCGCCGAGCGGATCGATCGTAAACGTTTGTGCGGCCGACGTGCCGCCGCCGGGAGCGGGGCTGTAAACCGTGACCGAGGCTGAGCCGGCGGCCGCAATGTCGGCGGCCGTAATCGCGGCCTGCAGTTCGTTGGCCGAGACGTAGGTGGTGATCCGGTCAGCGCCGTTCCAGCGCACGACCGAGCCCGGCACGAAGTTCGAGCCGTTGACCGTGAGCGAGAACGCCGAGCCGCCTTCGGTCGCCGAGTTCGGATTCAGCGAGCTGAGCGCGGGCAGCGGGTTGCCGCCGCCGCCGAGATCGGTAGCGAGGAAGTTGTCGAACGAGTAGGCCGCCTCGACGTAGCCGCCGAAGCCGACCGAGCCGGCCGTCGTCAGCGCGGCGCCCGAGGCGTCGCTTGCCGTTGTCTGGCCTTCGATGATCCAGTCCGTGCCGGTCCAGCGCTCGACGTAAGCGGCCAGCTGCACCGGATTCGCGCCCGTGGCGCTCAGCCGGAACCGGTACGTGTTGCCGAGGCTCAGGCCGGGCGCAATGACCATGGTGGACAGCGCCTCTACAAACGCGTCGCCGCGCTGTCGGCCGAGGATGGCTTCGTTCGGATTGTTGTTGACGTACAGGATGTAGCCGTCGATGCGGTTCGACAGCGCAACCGTGTTGGACTGGACGCGAGCAAAAATCTGCGGGTAGCCGGGCACGGCGCTCGAGAATTCGAGTTCAGCGGCCACCTCGACGTTGAGCAGGTCTTCGCCGGCCGGGCGATACACGATGTTGTCGCGGTAGCCCTCGGCGACCGCCTGCTTCACGGCGGCTCCGCCCTGCAAAGCAAACGCCTGCGGGTTCTTCTCGATCCAGCCGTTGCCAATGTCTGCGCCGTCCGGGCGCGAGAATGTGTCGCCGGAGCCGGGCGTGCCAGCCTGCGTCGTAAACGTCGCTGCGGCCGACGTGCCGCCGCCTGGCGCGGGCGTGAATACCGTGACCGAGTTGCTGCCGGCCGCGGCAATGTCGGCCGCGGTGATTGCAGCTTGCAGTTCGTTGGCAGACACGAAAGTTGTGCCGCGGTCGCTGCCGTTCCAGCGCACGACCGAGCCGGGGATGAAGTCGCTGCCGTTGACCGTGAGTGAGAACGCCGAGCCGCCTTCGGCAGCCGAGTTCGGAGCGATCGAACTCAGCGCCGGCAGCGGATTGTCCCCGCCACCGAGCGGGTCGATCGTGAAAGTCTGGGCGCCGGACGTGCCGCCGCCCGGTGCCGGGTTGAATACAGTCACCGAGGCGCTGCCGGCCGCGGCAATGTCGGCGGCCGTAATGGCAGCCTCAAGCTCGCTTGCCGACACGTACGTGGTCGCGCGGTCGGCGCCGTCCCAGCGCACGACCGAGCCCGGTATGAAGCCCGAGCCGTTGACCGTGAGAGAGAAGGCCGAGCCGCCTTCGGTGGCGGAGTTCGGGTTGATCGAACCCGTTGCCGGCACGGGGTTGTCGACGACAAGCGGATCGATCGTAAACGTTTGAGCGGCTGAGGTGCCGCCGCCCGGTGCGGGGCTGAACACCGTAACCGATGCCGAGCCGGCGGCCGAAATGTCGGCGGCCGTAATCGCGGCCTGTAGCTGGTTCGCCGATACGTAGGTGGTCGTCCGGTCAGCGCCGTTCCAGCGCACGACCGAGCCCGGGATGAAGTTCGCGCCGTTGACGGTCAGCGAGAACGCCGAGCCGCCCTCGGTGGCCGAGTTCGGGTTGATCGAGCCCATCGTTGGGACAGGGTTGTCGACGACGAGCGGATCGATCGTAAACGTCTGTACGGCGGAGATGCCGCCGCCGGGTGCCGGAGTGAAGACGGTTACCGAGGCGCTGCCGGCCGCGGCAATGTCGGCGGCCGTAATCGCGGCTTGTAGCTCACCGCCCGATACGTAGGTGGTTGCGCGGTCTGCGCCGTTCCAGCGCACGACCGAGCCCGGGATGAAGTTTGCGCCGTTGACGGTCAGCGAGAACGCCGAGCCGCCTTCCGTGGCTGAATTCGGGTTGATCGACCCGAGTGTCGGCACCGGATTGCTGCCGCCGCCGAGATCCGTGGCGGAGACGTTGTCGAACGAGTACGAGGCTTCGACGAAGCCGCCGAAGCCGACCGAGCCGGCCGTCGTCAGCGCGTTGCCGGCGGCGTCGCTCGCCGTGGTCTGGCCTTCGATGACCCAGTCCGTGCCGGTCCAGCGCTCGACGTAAGCGGCTAGCTGCACCGGGTTGGCGCCCGTGGCACTGAGACGCATCCGGTAGGTTTCGCCGAGGGCGAGGCCCGGCGCGATCACCATCGAGGAGAGCGCCTCTACGAACGCGTCGCCGCGCTGCCGGCCGAGTATGGCTTCGTTCGGGTTGTTGTTGACGTACAGGATGTAGCCGTCGATGCGGCCCAGAGTGGCAACCGTGGACGACTGCACACGGGCAAAAATCTGCGGGTAGCCGGGCACGGCGCTCGACAGTTCGAGTTCAGCGACCACCTCGACGTTGAGCAGGTCCTCGCCGGCCGGGCGATAGACGATGTTGTCGCGGTAGCCGTCGCCGACGGCCTGTTTGACCGCCGCGCCGCCGGCAAGCGAAAACGCCTGCGGGTTTTTCTCGATCCAGCCGTTGCCGAGATCAGCGCCGTCAGGGCGCGAGAACGCATCGTTGACCTGGGCGTTGGCGGTGAGCGCGGCGCCGAGCGTGCAGAGCAGCACGAGCAGCGGGCGGATGAGTCGTCCGGCGCTGGCACGCAAGGGGACGTTAGAACGAAGAATTTTTGTAGAAGCCACAAGCAGTTCCGATCGGTTACTGAACGCGTGGCGCCGGCTGGCAGAGGTCCTTGCAGGCGCCTATTCCAGAAATAGGTAGCAAGAAACGTGCCGACCTTTTTAATCTAATAAAATCAAACGCTTATGCTAATTCTGTGACCACTTGTAAAGGTTCCTGTAAAGAACACCGACAGCGGTCCCACCGGCGGGCTCAGTCGAGGGAAATACCGACCAGAATAGGACGATGATCTGAGCCCAGCGGTGGGCCCACTCGCTTGGAGACAATGCGCACGTCGCCGGATGCAAGGCAGTGGTCGATCGGGATGCCCAGCCAGCGCAGGCGGGTGGGCCAGGTCGGCAGCAGCCGGTTTCCGGGGTCTCCGTCATGCAGGCCGGCGGCCTCGAGGGTTCGGTACCATCGCGACCACGGCGTCATGTTCCAGTCGCCGCAGGCGACAAAAGCGGACTCGGGCGCCATGCTCAGCAGATGTTCGATCTGCCGGTTGCGCGCCGTGAAAGACGACCGGACCATTGGCCAGTCCAGGTGCAACCCAATCAGGGACAGGCGCCGGTCGCCCAGCTCGGCCGTCGCGGTGATGAACGGGACGTCCGTGCCGGGAAACAATGAGGCTTCGGCGCCAGCCAGCGGAACGCGACTGAACATCGCAATGCCGAAGTACCCGGTTTTTGGTTCGACGACAACGTGCGGAAAACGCCGGGACAGCCCTGCGAGCTGTCCGTGCCAGCCCGGTGTGTACTCCTGGAGAATCACAATGTCCGCGGGTGTGCCTTCGAGGTAGCGCCGAACCTCGTCCGGTGAGCGAATCGTTGCGCTCAGGTTGAAGCTCATGACCGACAGCGCTGCGGTGGTTGCCGGTCCCGCAGCGGCGCTGCCGATCAGCGGCTGAAACGACAGCGCGCCGATGATGAGCGTTGTTGCGGCAACGATTCCGGCGGCGCGGCGTTCGTGAAGGATGAAGAGCACAGGGATCGACAGCAGCATCGACAGCAGTGCGTGCATGCGCAGATTCGCGAACAGATCGCAGAGCCACCAGTCACGAGGCCCGAATCCCAGTATCGCCACGCCAACGGCAATGCCGGTCAGAATGCCGGCCGGCGTCGAAAGGCGAGGATAGGGTTTCGGAGACATCGCTACGGGGTCTTGTTCCCGTCCGCTTGTGCCTGGATGTCCGCAATCGCATAACCCATGCGATGCAGGCAGGCGAAGCCGACGACAACCACGGCGATGTAGGCGAGCAGGTGGTAGAAGACCGACGCCGCAATTGCGGCGTCGTCACTAACGCCAAAAGGCTGCAGCGCCACGACAAACGCCAGCTGGATGTTGCCGACATAGCCAGGGCTGGTCGGCAGAGAAATACCGACGATGGTTGCGACCAGCACGAGCACAACACCCGACGTGGGCACCTGGACATCGAGTGCGATCAGGCTCAGCCAGATGCAGATCCCCATGAGTCCCCACTGCAGGATCGAGTTGACGGCAATCCCGAGCATCAGCCGCGGCTGGCGTATCGACTCCAGTCCACGGGCGGCAATCTCGAGTTGTTCGAGCACAAAATGGCCTATCCGCTCGGGCAACAGGGACCGCGGTCGCCGCAGCAGGGCCAGTAGCGCTTCGCGGCGAGTTACGAGCAGAACGGCAACGGCGAGGCCGAACAACGTAATCGCGGCAATCACAAACCCGGCATTGATGAGCACATCGGGCGTCGATTGTCCCGCGGCGAGCACGAAGCCGAGCAGGGCAAGGATCGTCAGGAGATCGAAGATCCGCTCCATCGCAATCGTGCTCAGTACCTGCGAGTAGCCGAGCGAGTATCGTTTGCCCGCAATGTAGGCGCGCACGAACTCACCCATTTGCATCGGCAGCACGGCGGTACCCGCATAGCCCACCATGACAATGGGGAACAGCTCGCGCGTGGGAATGTCCGCGTCCGGGTACAGGAGCAACCGCCAGCGCGCGCTTTTGAGCCAGTAAAACGCAAACAGGCAGAGCAGGAACGGCAGGGCCAGCGCAAAGTCGGCTTCAGCGAGGGCCTCGCGGATTGCGCCCGGATCGGCATTGCGAAACGCAAGCCAGAGGAACAGGACGCTGACGGCAATACCCAGCGCAAAGGCGTTTCGGCGGCGCAAGATTCCGTTACCGTTGCACGGCTGCGTTGCCGCCGCTGAACGAAGGCCGAGTCCTGGCGACTGCCGGCAAACGCCTGCGCTGCCACACCAGTGCGGTCAGCAGGAGGAGCAGGGCAAGAGCGCCGAGGCTGCCGCCACCGCCGCTGTCGGTTGTGGGTGGCGGCGGCGGGCTCGGGTTGGCCGGTGTGCTGACCGCAAGCGGGCTGGAAGCCGCGGACACGTTGCCGGCAGCATCGCGCGCGGCGATCGTGTAGCTGTAACTCGTGTTGGCGGTCAGACCCGTATTGCTGTAGCTCGTAGCCGTGACCGTGGTGAGCAGTACGCCGCCTTCGCGGATCTCGTAGCCCGTAACCGCCACGTTGTCGGTCGAGGCGTTCCAGTTGAGATCGATGCGTGTTGTCGATACGGCCGTGCCGGCGAGTCCGGTGGGTGTGGTCGGGGCTTCGGTATCGGCGCTGGTCGGCGTGCTGACCACAACCGCGCCCGATTCGGCCGAGACGTTGCCGCTGTGGTCGCGCGCCGCAACCGTGTAGCTGTAGTCCGTGTCGGCGCTCAGGCCCCTGTCGCTGAGACTGGTGCCCGGGACCGTGCCGATCAGGGCACCGTCGCGGCGCACCTGGTAGTCGCTGACGCCGATATTGTCGGTCGACGCGTTCCAGTTCAGGTCGATGCGCGAACTCGACACTGCGGTGCCCGCGAGTCCGGTCGGAGTCGTCGGCGCCTCGGTATCGGGTGCTGCAAGCGTCGAGGCAATCACGGCGCCCGATTCCGCCGAAACGTTACCGGCGGCGTCGCGTGCGGCTACCGTGTAGCTGTAGCTCGTGTTCACCGTCAGGCCCGTGTCGCTGTAGCCGGTGCCGGTAACCGTTGCGACGGGTGCGCCGCCGTCGCGGCGGATCTCGTAGCCCGTCACGCCGACGTTGTCGGTCGATGTGTTCCAGCTGAGGTCGATGCGGGTCGTGGTCACTCCGGCACCGCTCAGCCCCGTGGGGGTCGTCGGCGCTTCGGTGTCGGGGGCAGCCAGCGTGGAAACGGCTATTGCGCTCGACTCGGCCGACACGTTGCCCGCCGCATCGCGTGCCGCGACCGTGTAGCTGTAGCTCGTGTTGGCCGTCAGGCCCGTATCGTTGTAGCTCGTACCGGCAACCGTCGCAATCACGGCGCCGTCGCGACGAATGTCGTAGCCCGTCACGCCGACGTTATCGGTCGACGCGTTCCAGCTCAGGTCGATTTGCGTCGTCGATGCCGCGTTACCTTGCAGCCCGGTTGGCGTGGTTGGTGCTTCGGTGTCGCCGGCTGCGAGTGTCGTGACCGTCTCGACCGCTGACGCAATCGAGACGTTGCCCGCCGCGTCACGCGCGGAGACCGTGTAGTCGTAGCTGGTGCTCGGTGTTAGCCCGGTGTCGCTGTAGCTCGTACCGGCAACGGTGTCGATCAGCACGCCATCGCGGCGGATCTGATAACCGGTAACGGCGACGTTGTCGGTGGATGCGCTCCAGCTCAGGTCGATGCGCGAACTCGATACTGCATTGCCGGAGAGGTTCGTCGGCTGCGTGGGTGCGGTTGTGTCGCCCGACCCGGACAGCGGTGCATTGTCCGAGGACCAGACGTTCGCGGGCGATTCGACGAGCGTCATGCAGCGGCCCGCATCGAGCGCGTCGCAGACGCTGCTGCCGGAGCCTTCGTCGAAGCGATACACGCCGACGAGACCCGTTTCGCTGCCCGACACGGGGTCGTCGTAGTTTGCGCCGATCTCCGCGGCCGATTTTGCGCGCGACCAGAAGCGCACTTCGTCGACGAGGCCTTTGTAGTCTTCGTACTGCTGCGAACCGATCGCCGCTTCCTTTTCGGCGCCCCAGAACCAGCCCTGCTGGTTGCCCGGGAATCCGCTCCAGCCGTCCCACCACTGGCGCATGTTGATGCAGCCGTTACTCGTTTCGGTATCGATCAAGGTGCCGTCGATCCAGAGCTCGAGGGTTGCGCCGGAGCCGGGGCAGCGCCTCACCAGCGTGATCTGGTGCCACTGACCGTCGAGCAGCGACGGCGCGTTGGTTGCCGGAAATGCACCGACCGACCAGAGGTCGCCGTCGGGCATTGGCCTTGCGTCGTCGCCGAACAGCCAACGCACGCGGCCGCCGCCGTAAAACTGCAGCGTAAAGGTACCCTGGGCAAAGCCGCTGCCGTTGTTGTGCCCGTCCAGGAGGAAGTTGCCGTCGAACCACCAGTTGCCGCTGCTGTAGGGAGCGTTGTCGTCCTCGGTCCAGTTCCGCAGCTGATCCTGGCCGCCGTCCGTCGGCCCGATCGGGAACGAGTTGTCCGGCCGTATCCAAACCTCGAACGTGAATTCACCCGTACCAAACCCGGGCGGGATTTCCGTCTGTACGGCGTGATCCTGATCATCGGGCGGGGCCCCGTTGACGACAAACTGGACCGATCCCTGGGCAAGCGCAGCCGGTGCAGCGCTAAAACACGCGGCAAGGCTTGTCAGTACGAGGACCAGTCGTCGAGTGGACATGTTTGGGTGCCGGAATCGAAACTTTGATGAAAATGCTAGCAGACGCCGCGGGAGGGCCCGCGGACTATGTCACACAATGGGCATTCCGGCAAACGCCCGGGCAGCCCGGAAACCGTGTCGAAACACGGGCTTAGCCCGCTTCGCCGGCGGCATGTTCCTGCCGTAACAGCGACTGAACAAAACGGATGAGTTCGGGGTGATAGGGCAGGCCGTCGTGTGACGCCGAGCCCAGAAACAGGTAGTTGCCGGGCGAGGTCTCGCGCAACGGCAAGCCGCCAACGTCGCCCGTGTCGACGCCGCCGGCGCCGTCCAGCAACGCGCTCTCGGCCGGTTCGATCCATTCGTCGGCTTCGACCCGCACTGTCACGTAACCGATGCGCCGCTCTCCGTCGGGCGGGGTTCGGTCCCGATCCGCGCTGTCCTCGCCGAGCCCCCAGGGCGTCTCGTCGTCCGGCGCCGCGCGCGTGCCGTTGAGACGGCGCTGGACGTTATCGGGGCTCGCGGTATCGGCAAAAGCCGGGCACATTTGCCGGTCACCCTTGCCCGAACGACCGCACAGCCGGTCGGTGCCGTGATTGGCGCCTGCCAGGGCAACCATCAGGCGGACCCGCTCGCCGCCAATGAAGCGTATGTACCAGCGTGCGCTGAATGCCCCCATGCTGTGGGCCACAATGTCGATCTTTGCGGGTACTTCCGTATTGCAGCCGCTGGCGGACACTGCCGAACGGCTGTCCTCGAGCAGTCGCTCGGCACCGGCGGCGATGAAGCGCTCAGCCGCGCGCACGTTGTCGCCGTCGCGCGGCCGCATGTCGACAGCGCGCAGGTACGCTGACGGGTACCCGTCCTCGCGAAGCGCGCGACGCATGTCGTCCCAGGTCCCGGACGTCAGGCCGGAACCGTGCACGAACAGCACCGGCGTCCTGTCATAGTCGGCGCAGGAGGGGGCGGGAAGGTTGGCTTGCTCGGGCTGCTCGGCCTGGCAAGCGGTTGCGGCGACGGCGATGACCACCAGTGCGAGTGGTCGGAGTCTTTGCATCGGAGATAGGTCTGTACTCGCCATCATCGACTACGCTGGCGTCGCCGGCGAACGGCGAACAGCAGCTGTCCGGCCAGCAGCAGGAAAGCGAGAATGCCGACCGCCGCGAGAGTCAGGAATCGGACTCTCAGTTGTTCCAGTTTGTCGACCGCGGCCTGATTGTCGCTCGTGCCAATGATGCGAATCTGCGGATGGACGCCGACCAGGATGGCCATCGCCTGCTCCAGGTGGCGGGACATTCCCGCCGCCATCGACACCAAGGTCGATTCGTCATAGTCGAACACGTTGTTCCCCCACCAGAGGTAGAGCTGATCCCTGCCGTCGGCGTAGTAGTCGAGTGCGTTGTCGGCCGACTCGAACAGGAAGCGCTCCTCGGATAGCGGCACGACCGCAATCGTCGAGCGTTTTTCGTCGCTGCCGAGCCGGTCGCGAAGTTCGAGGACCGATAGGGGTTCTCCGCTCGCCCGATCCGTGACGTAAAACGAAAAGTACGAATCGATGAACACCCAGCGGTCGCGCTGCCGGTCGTAGAATTCGTTGAAGGCATGTCCGTCGCCGCCGAAACCGTCGAACGACATGCCCCATTCGCGGACGGGGATCGAGAGCGTATGCGCAAGGCCGTTGAACACCTGAGAAAAGTCGGCGCAATAACCCGCGCCGTTGTCGACGATGCCCGTCAGGTTCGTTACGGCGTCCGACTGTATGCGGCCGCCTTTGAAACCGTCGACGGCGAGGTAGGCTCCGGCGGCGAGGGCTTGCCCAACGTCCCCAACGGGGGTTGTCGGCATTGCGGAGATGTCGGCGATGGCGCGCTCGAACTCGGCCGGTGGCGTGCCCCGGCCGAGCTTGAAGCTCTGCGGATACTCCGCCGGCGACCACCGGAGGTCGTCGACGGCCACCGTGTCGAAGATCAACGAGTTTCTGAGCCGAACGGCCTCGGATGACGAGATCACCATCGGCACGGTCAGGGCAATGGAGGCAATCAGCAGGATTGCCGGGATTGCCTTGACCAGTAAATTCCCGCGTTTTGTCATTCAGCCTTTCCCTGGTGTCTGTCGATAGGTGCGCCGCGATACTCCGATCCCTGGACCCTGACGATGTTCCGCAGCAGGCCAAATTATACGCTGAATCGCCGTATTTCGAGCAGATGCCTGCTGCTGTTCCGGCCTGCTCGGTAGTCCACCGTGAGCGAATGGGTAATGCGGATTCGTGTATTATCGGCCGCGCGCAGAGGCTCGAGTGCGAGGCCGCGCAAGGAAACAGTGACGGATGCCCAGGCACGGGCGACAAGCCGGCTTTAGGATTCGACACTGTGATGTATAGGGATACGGGAGTGCTGAATGGCCGTCCGGTACAGGGTTGACCGAAGACAATTCCTCGCAGCTTGTTTTGCCGGCGGTGGGGCCGCCCTGGCGGGGATTGCGATCCCGAAGGTCGGATGGGCATCCCGGCACACCGCGGGCCAGCTCGAGTCGTGCCGCATGATCGGCGACTGGTATCTCGATCGATTCCCGTCGGAGCGAAGCCCGGACGTTCTGTTAAGCGCTCTGCGCGCCGCAATACCCGGGTTCCCCAGACCGGGCGCGGTGCTCGATCCGTCCCGGTTCCAGGCTGCGGTCGAGGACGCTATCGACAACGATATTGAAACCGGCGACGTCATGCTGGTCGGCAACTCGCTCCTGACAAGGACCGAATGCCGCCTGTGTGCCCAGACGGCGCTTCTGCGAACGAGCTGACGTGATCACCAACCTGCAATCGGGTGAGCTGCCCGGAGAACTCTCGACCGACGTTTGTATTATCGGCGCCGGCCCTGCCGGTATTTCGATGGCGCTTGAACTGATGGGCAGCCAACTGGCCGACGGGCCTATCGATGTCGTGTTGCTCGAGTCCGGCGGCGAGGACTACGACGTCAGGACCCAGGCCCTGTACGAGGGCCCGAACGTAGGCCGCGACTACTACCCGCTTCGTCACGACCGCATCCGTTACCTCGGCGGGACCAGCCATCACTGGGGCGGCTGGTGCGCGCAACTTGCCCCCGGCGATCTCGACGTTCGCGAGTGGGTGCCGGACAGCGGCTGGCCGATCAGCTGGGCCGAACTCGACAGCTACTATCCGCGAGCCCAGGAAATCTGCGAACTGGACCGGCTCGACTACGATCCGTACGCGTGGCTGGAGCCAGGGTTTCCGCTGCTGGCGCTCGACGATGCCTTGCTCGAGCATTACCTCTACAAATGGAGTCCGGCGGACCAGAACCGTCCGCCCACACATTTTGGTCGCGTCTACCGCGATCGGCTGGCGGCCGCTGATCGGCTCAACGTCGTGCTCAACGCAAACGTCACGGACTTCGAATGTAACGAGGCGGTCGATCACGTGGACACAGCCGTCGTCCGCTCACTCGACGGTAACGAGTTACGCGTCAAAGCGAAGGTTTTTGTGATTGCCGCCGGAGGGCTCGAAAACCCGCGGCTTCTGCTCGCCGCGAACCGCCAGAACCCGGCGGGTCTCGGCAACGACCGCGATCTCGTCGGCCGCTATTTCATGGAGCATCTCGAGGGTGTCCTCGGGCATATCCTGATCGACGACACCGACGCGGCCCGTTGGCTGGCGTCGTACGAGAAGCGCATCCCGGAAGGTGAGCGGCTGGATATCTCGGCGGCGATCCGGCCGACCTTCGGTTTTCAGGAGGAGCGGCAAATTCTCAACGCGGGACTCGTGCTGCGTTCGCAGGTCGATCAGAACTCCGGCTACGTGTCGGCAAAACGCCTGGCGCTGTCGCTCAAGGGTGAAGACCAGAGCAACTACGCCCGCGACATTGCAAACGTGCTGACCGATCTCGACGAAGTGGCGCTGTGGATCCATCACCGACGCAGCGGCACGAATTACGAATTCCCAGTGACCAAGGAACCGGTCAAGATCTGGGTCAACTCGGAGCAGGCGCCGAACCCCGACAGTCGCGTCATGCTGACCGACGAGCGCGACGAGCTGGGTATGCCGCGCATTGCCCTCGACTGGCGCGTGGGTGCCATCGAGAAGAAGACCCTGGTCGATTCGGCAGAGCTGCTCTCGCGTGAAGTCGACCGGCTCACTGGTATGCGGGTTGCGCTCGCCGACTGGCTGCTCGACGGCAGTGACCTCATGCCGACGGCCGAGATCTACGGCGGGCATCATCATATGGGCACGACGCGGATGTCGGATTCGCCGCAGACCGGCGTCGTCGATCCGGATTGCCGCGTGTTCGGGCTCGACAATCTGTACGTCGCGGGCAGCTCCGTGTTCCCCACGGGCGGCTACGCAAACCCGACGCTAACCCTGGTGGCGCTGGCCGTCCGGCTGGCGGGCCACATCGATACCCGGCTAAGGGCGGACGCCTGATGGCTGCGGTCAAACGGAATCTGCTAAAGGCGGTGTCGGCCGCAGTCCTGGCTCTTGTGTTTCTCGTCCTGTACACGTTCCTCAAGGGTTATCACGGCAACGCCGACCTGATGCTGACCGTCATCCTCGTTCGCCTTGCGGCCGCCATTGGCGTGGGTGTCTTCATTGCCGTGCTCGTGACGTTGTGGCAGTTCGCCGTCAAGCGAACGGCATCGTTCGGCGGGTTTGTCAGCACGTCGGTGTTCGCCACGTCCGGCGTTGTGATCGCGCTTGCGCTGATCAATCTGCTGTAGGGGCACTCAGGCAATGCGCGTGACGTCCGCTCGAACCTATTTGCCAAACGGAGCCTAGTTGATGCGTGGTCTGTCTACCCGAGCCGCCACATTGCTGCTGGCCGGCATCCCGCTCGTCTGTGTGCTGATCGTCAGCCTTCCCGAGGTCCTGCGCGACCGGATATTCCCGTTCGACAGCGCGCTCATTGCCGCCAACGGCGCGCTGTTCGCGAGTTTGTTCGCTGACCTCGGCACGTTCTTTTCGGCGCCGGTCGATTGGCTCTGGGGGTACTACGATCAGTATCCGGCGCTCAGCGTGCGACGCCATCCGCCACTGTTCGGTTTTGTCGCTGGCCTGATCTACTCGGTTACCGGCGTTTCCGCCATGTCGGCAAAGCTGACCGTCATGCTGTTTGGCCTGGTGTTTGCGACCGGTTTCTTCTTAGTTGCAAAACGGCTTTTGTCGAGCGCAATGCTGGCTTCCGCCGCGACGCTCCTGATTGTCGTGACGCCGCAGTTTGCCATTCACTTCCACTCCGTCTGGCTCGACGTGCCGTCACTGGCGTTTGCGATCTGGGCGTTCCATTTTTACCTGGCCCGGCTGGACGGCGACCGGTCGTTCCGCACCGTCATCGGCATGGTGGGGTCCGCGGTACTCGCGCTGTACACGTATCAGCCGACGATCGTGCTGCTCACCGGTATCGTCGTGTATCTGCTGGCCACCGAGTTGCGCACGTTCTTCAAGGACCGGCCGCTCCTGATCGGCACCGGACTGCTCGTCATTCTGATGCTGCCGCTGATCGGGTTTACGCTGCTGATGGCGCCCGACAACCTGAGCGTTACGACCGGCGAGATACCCGATGCCTGGAAGGAGTTTGCGTCGCCAACCTATGCGTCCTGGATGGTGACCGACAAACTCAGCATTGCCTACTGGCTCGTGTATGCGGAGATGATGATCGTCTCGTATCCCGTGCAGTCGATCGGCGTGCTCCTGTGGGCCTTCCTGCGGATCGTGCGCAAGCCGCCGGCCGGCGAAGTGCTCATGCTGGTTTGTCTCATTGTCACCTACCTTGCGTTCAGCTGGCTGATCGTCAAGGGTCATCGCTACACGCTGTACATGGCGATTCCGGCCACGTTCCTGACGGTGGCTGCGTTGAGGGATATTGCCGGCAGGGTGCTTGCGGAGGCACCCAAAGCGGCGTTTGTCACGGGTTCGGCGGTGGTGGCCATGGGCGTGTTGCAGTACGCCTTTGCGTCACCGTACGCGCCGTATCGCTATCTCGCCGGCATGGACGGCGTCGTAACCTCGGTACTCGAAGAAAAGCCTGACGCCACCTTGCTGTATTCGGGCAGAAACGATGCGGCCTTCGTATTTTACGCGCGGAGCCTCGATACTGAGCGCAGGACCGAGCTGCATCGAGCCAGCGTGCAGCTGGTCGATCCTGCCGATCTCGGCAGCTACCTCGAGGACGAAAACATCGACTTCGTTATCGTCGAGACCGAGAACCTCGGCTACGATTCTCTCGAGATCATCGACCTGTTTCGCGATACGATCGTTTCCCACATGGACACGAGCACCGAATTCGAGCTGCGCGGGGAGCACCAGCTTCCCTACGGCGCCTTCGAGGAAGAGGGCACCGTGATCCTGCAGGTCTTCGGACGCTCGCCTTAACCGTAATTTCCCAATGATCACGGGACGTGCCCGGGGGCAATGACGCAGGTTACCGAAAAAGTAGTCCGGGGCTTCCGCTGGATGGCAGCGGGGCGGCTGGCCGGTCAGGCGGTGACGTGGGTCATTACGATCTTCGTCATTCGCATCCTGTCGCCCGAAGACTACGGCCTGATGGCGATGGCCATGGTCGTGATCGGTTTTCTTGCGCTGTTCGACGAGCTCGGCATGGGCGCCGCGCTGATTCAGCAGGAGAAGTTCGACGAGACCGAGGTCCGGCAGGTGTTCGGGCTCGTCATCGTGATCAACGTCGTGGCGTTCGGGCTGCTGACCGCCATAGCGCCCGTGGTTGCGAGCTTTTTCGACGAGCCGCGGCTGATCGACATCATCCGCGTGTCGAGCCTGCAGTTCCTGATCATGGCGTTTCAGATTGTGCCCGACGCCGTGATCCGGCGGCGCATGCACTTCAAGGAAAAATCGCTCGTCAACTTCGTGACGATGGTGCTCGGCAGCTTCTTTACGCTGGGCATGGCGCTGATGGGCTACGGCGTCTGGGCGCTGGTGCTCGGCAACGTTCTGACCGTGGCGACACGCACGATTGGCTACATCATTGTTGCCCGGTACTTCTGCTGGCCCAGCTTCAGTTTTTCGGGCCTGCGGCGCATCGTGACCTTCGGCGGTCAGGTGACGGCCGAGCGTCTGCTCTGGTTCATCTACAACCAGGCCGATATTTTCCTGATCGGACGATTTCTCGGTAAGGAACTGCTCGGCTATTACTCGGTGGCGATCCACCTGGCGTCGCTGCCGATGACGAAGCTCGCGGCCATCGTCAACGAAATCAGCCTGTCGGGTTTCTCGCGGATACAGTCCGATCAGGAGGAGGTCAGCCGCCAGTTCCTCAAGGCCACGCTGGCGATCAGCTTTTTTGCGCTGCCGGTCTTCCTGGGAATTTCAGCAACGGCACCGGAGATTGTTGCCGTTTTCCTGGGCCCCACCTGGCAGCAGGCGGCGGTTCCCTTGCAGCTTCTGAGCCTCGTCGTGCCGCTCAGGATGCTGGATCTCGTCATCCCGACCGCGTTGATGGGTATTGGCCGCGCTGACCTGAGTGTCAGCAACGCGGCGATTGCGGCAGTGCTGCTGCCGGTGTCGTTCGCAATCGGTATTCAGTGGGGGCTGATCGGTGTCTGTTACGGCTGGCTGTTCGGCTATGCCGTCTACTACTGCATTTCGCTTGCGCGCTCGCTGCCCGTGCTGGGCACCGGGTTTGTGGCGTACTTCCGCACGGTATTCAGCGTCGTCGCGATCGCCGTGGCCATGAAGCTGGCCGTACACGCCTCGCGGCCCACCGTAGTCGAGGCACTCGGCGAGGGTGTGCTGGCGCTGGGCGCGCTCGTGGGTGTCGGCGTGCTGAGTTTTGCCGTGCTTACGCTGCTGTTCAATCGGGACGGCGCACGATTCGCCTACGGTCTCATCAAGCGCTAGGCGCCCAAAAAGGCCTGCAAAAAAAACAGCGCGTCCCGTCGTGGGAACGCGCTGCCTCGAGTTGCGAGAGCCGGGGTGATGCCCGGCTCTTTATTAGTTGACCGTCTTGCTCGCCTCGTTCGAAAACGCGCTTTCGACGCCGCGATCGTTGATCGCGGTCGTTACGAAGAAGTACGTGTCGGGCGTCAGGTTGTCGACAACGTAGGTGGTCAGGCCCGGGTTGTTGACCTGGATCTCGTTGCTGTAGGAACCGGACGTGGTGCCGTAGTAGATCCTGTAGGCCGTAAGGTTCGTCAGGGCGCTGCCGTCCGTGTTCTCGGTCGGCGCGGTCCACGAGAGCGTGGCGCTGCCGAGGGCAACCTGGGTGACGTTAATGGAGAAAGGCGACATGTTTGTCGTCAGCTCCCCGTCGCTCACCGAAATCCGGATGTCGGCGTACATGCCTTCACTGCCCAGCGGCGCAACGCCCGAGAGCCTGCCGGACGAGGCCTCGAAGCTGGCCCACGACGGCTGGTTCTGAATGCTGAACGTCAGGCTGTCGCCGTCGGGGTCCGACGCGGTTGGCGTGAACTGGTAGTTGTTGCCGACGACCACGGCAGACGCCGGGCTTCCGGAGATGGTCGGCGCGTTGTTGCCCGATGGCGGCGGCGGGGGCGGGCTAATGGCGCTCGACGAGTCGTCGCCTCCGCCCGACAGGCAGCCGCCGGCAATAAGACCAATGACCGCAATAAAAGAAATCTTCGTGGCTGTGCCCAAGCCGAATTTCATCTGTCCTGAACCTCTTTAAAGGTATCGGGGCCGCCATCCGGGCGTGCCCACTGATTACTCGTTCAATTCAATTGCTCAATACAACAACGTACTGAGCACTCGTGTCGTTTTCCGGAGTTTGGACGGCTGGGCGAGTTTGCCAGGGATGGTGAGTTCCAAAGCGCGGAAGACCCGGCGCCTGTCCCTGATTCTGGCAACCCCGCTGTCGTAGGCCGTATGCCCTTAGACCGGAAGCTTTGCGTCCCCACCTTTCGGCAGGTTTGCCTTTGTCTACTCAGTTTCGGTTATACCAGCCGAGTGACTTAAGGCAAGGGCCTGAATCGAGGAAAACAAAAAATCCGCTGCAGTCGGACCCTTCATGGCTACAGAGCAAACTGCGTGCCACAAACGGCAACTATTATGTAAATCAACGACTAAGGAAAGCCGAATTGACAGCGTCAGTATCGGTGGACCGCCATAACTGTCGCCAGGAAGTGACAAATATTCGAGTGCTGTGGGCGGAGTTCTCTGCAAGTCGTTGAAATTATGTTGATCCATTATGTCGCCAAATGGCGTCGGTTTTGACATTGCTGCAACACCTGCAATCAGGCGTTGCGGCGCGACCGATCTGCTACACTGCGCGCCGTTTCGAGATGCGCAAAATCCGCCAACCATCCATGACTGTCCGCACCCGTTTTGCTCCGAGCCCAACCGGCGTTCTTCACCTGGGCAGCGTCCGCACGGCGCTGTTCTGCTGGCTGTACGCGCGTCGCCACGGCGGCGACTTCATCCTCCGTATCGAGGACACCGATCGGGAGCGTTCGACGCCCGAAAATGTCGCCGCGATTCTCGACGGTCTCGAGTGGCTAGGGCTCGACGCCGACGAAGGGCCGTTCTATCAGACCGAACGCTTCGACCGGTACCGGGAGGTGCTGAACGAGTGGCTGGAGACGGGCAAGGCGTACTACTGCTACTGCACGAAAGAAGAACTCGCCGAACTGCGTGAGCGGCAGATGAAGGCGGGCGAGCGTGTGCGCTATGACGGCCGCTGGCGTGATCGGACGGAGCCGCGCGAGGGTGTCGATCCCGTCATACGGTTCAAGAATCCGCTCGATGGTGAAGTGGTGGTCGAAGATCTCGTGAGAGGGCGGGTCGTGTTCGACAACGCGCAGCTCGACGATCTCATCATTGCGCGCTCCGACGGCACACCCACCTACAACTTCACGGTCATCGTCGATGACTTCGACATGCAGATTACGCACGTCATCCGCGGCGACGATCACCTCAACAACACGCCGCGGCAAATGAACATGCTGGCTGCGCTGGGGGCCGAGCCACCCGTCTATGCGCACCTGCCGATGATCCTCGGGCCGGACGGCGCAAAACTCTCGAAGCGTCACGGGGCAGTCGACATCCGCGAGTACCGCGAGGAGGGTTATCTGCCCGAGGCAATGCTCAATTACCTCGTGCGCCTCGGCTGGTCGCACGGCGACCAGGAGATTTTTTCGCTCGATGAGATGATCCGCCTGTTCGACCTTGCCGACGTCAACCAGTCGGCCTCGGCGTTTAATCCCGAGAAGCTCGTCTGGATCAATCAGCAGCATATTCTTGCGATGTCACCCGAAGCACTCGCGCCGCGGCTCATGCCGTTTCTCGTCAAGGCCGGCCTGGATCCGAGCGAGGGACCGGATCCGGCGCAAATTGCCGAGGGTTTTCACGAGCGCGCCGATACGCTGCTGCACATGGCGGCCAGCGCCCGCTATTGCTACGAGGACTTCGAGACGATCGAGCCGAAGTCCGCCAAGAAGCACCTGCGGCCCGTGATCCTGGAGCCCCTGAAGACCGTGCGGGCCCGCCTTGCGGCGCTCGAGCACTGGGGCGAAAGCGCCATATCCGAGGCCGTGCGAGACGTTGCCGAGGACTACGACCTGGGCCTTGGCAAGCTGGGTCAGCCTATCCGCGTGGCCGTGACCGGCGGCCCGGTGTCGCCGTCGATCGACGTGACCTTGCGGCTCGTCGGCCGTGAGCGCACCCTGGCCCGGCTGGACCGGGCGATCGAGCTGGTCAAAGAGCGCGCGGGGGCAACCTGACCAAGGGCCGACGACGGCCGGATTCGAGCCCGCAAATTCGCGCGGAAACCCTTGTTTTGGATGCTAAACTGCCCCCATAAGCACAGTCCTTGACAGTTCCGACGCACAACCGTAAAGTGCGCGGCTCCGTGGGGCTATAGCTCAGCTGGGAGAGCGCTTGCATGGCATGCAAGAGGTCGGCGGTTCGATCCCGCCTAGCTCCACCAAGCTCCATCTGAAAAACCAGAAAAAACGACGTCCCCATCGTCTAGAGGCCTAGGACACCGCCCTTTCACGGCGGTAACAGGGGTTCGAATCCCCTTGGGGACGCCATCAGAAACAAAAGACCCGCCAAAGGCGGGTTTTTTGTTTTAGCGGCCTCAAGACCACGTGCTCTCTGCACCAGCCAAAAAATTAGAAAAACGGCCCGCAGAACCCTGGAAACGGGCAATCGTCGTCACATTGGTTAGCCGCGTTGTGAACATTGGACCAGTCAGAACTGCCGCTGCTGATCGTTACTCTTGCTCGCCAATACGTGGTTTGCCACTCGGTACTATGCACCAGTCCGCGATGATCGCCAGTCATCGAAATACTGTGATCGAACCACGGACCATTCGGTGCCAATGAGCGCTGAACCTCGTAGCTTTGAGCATACGGTGAACCGGTAAAGACGATCTCATAATCGTTGCAAGATTGACCGTCGCAACCCATCGGGATTACGCCGATGTTCGGCCTAGACGGCACTGGCGCCATCTCTTCCAGTACTTCTTCGACCTTCTGTCGCGTGCTGGCGCTGATCCTCGACGCCGCTTCTCTCAGAGCTTCGATAAAGTCCTGGAAATCGAATTCATCCTCGACGGAGCCGCCGTCAGGATCAAAATTTGTAGCTACATCCAGAACGATTTTGGTTATGTCCGCCATGGAAACGCTGTGTTTCGTGTGTAGTTTGTAAAACACGTGGGAATAGACCATTGAAGTGTCATGAGGATCGGTTCCGTTGGGCGGTTCCTGTCCAAACCCGAACAGGTCTTGCTCCTGAGAAAGATCCCGAATTTCAGGGGCGTTCGGATCAGCCATTACTTCTTCCGCAATTTTCCAAGGCTCTCCCTGTTCGTAATGCTCGGTGTAGATGACGGCGACCATGTCGCCAACCATCTCTCCCATCGATTCAACCGTCTGATCTTCCTTGGTCCCCACACTACATGCTCTTGCCCTGTTGAGACCGCAGAAAATAGCGTGGCCGGTTTCGTGAGCCATTGCTTCTTCGTCTTCTTCGGCCAGATCGACATCTGCTTTGAATTCAGGGGCCTGTTCCGACTTCTTGGGGAAGATGATGACGCCGCGATCTATATCATAAGCAGGTCGGCCCGGCAGCCCGTACGTATGGTCAGTCACTACGTCAATAGTCCCATCTGGCCCACCGAGTTGGTTACCTTGGGTATCGCAACACCAGGTGGGAGCGTTTGTCTCCAGAATGGACTCAACCCGATCAAGGACATCCCACGGTGTTTCGTTACGTCTCTTGAAACACTTTGTGGGGTCTTCGCAAACTCGATTCCCTTGTGCGTCCTCTGTAAACACCACATCTGCATCCGGTTCCTCGCAGCTCGGCTCTACAGTTGTACCTCTTTCGCAGACCGTTGCCTTGTAGTAGGCGAATCGACTTGGCAACGTGGTTTCTCCGGAAACTGCATCAACCATCGCTACTCGATCAATTTTGCTCGTCCGGGACACCAGGCTGATTGTCCAATAGGGCGAAAGTGTCGAGGTCTTACTACTGAGCCGGTACAGGAGATAGGGGTGTTTCGCTTCAAGGTTCTCCCCGCCCTGATCAACAAGAACGTTCTCGGGCTCGAATCCAACTTCTTGTGTAAGTTTTGAAACCGCAAACTGAATTGCCTGATCTTCCGGAATGATTGGTTCGTGGATCATCGCGCCGGGACCTGCGATCTTCGAAGACAGTTCTATAACCGTGCCATCCGCATCGAAATCCACCGTTTGATACGAGGCGACGTGAATTCCGTTGACAATCTGGTTGTAGACCGCCGAACCACCGTCGCTGTCGACGTGCGCCTGGCGAATATGAATCTCCAGGCCGTCAAACGCACCGGTGAGTTCTGAGAGGCTGGAAAGCAAGCGAACCAGGGACTCAGGGTTCCCGTCGACCAGCGCTTGCGCATCGACAGTTCCGATATTGCCACCTTGAAGGCTGATGTATCGAACCGAGTCGCTGCCGAACTGTTCCAGGGTGTCAGGCGATATCGCATCAAGCAATTCCTGGGCTTCGGCAGTCAGTACAGACTCGTCAGACGCGTTTTGGGGGCCGAAACCTGGTCCAGCCGCTGAACCGCTATCACTAGCGTTCAGCTCTGCCTCAGCCCGCGGAGTCATGGAGCCTTCCAGATGCTCTTGGCTTTCGACCGACATCATCATTGTCCAGGTGACGATACTTGCGAAGAGCGCGGCCACCAGTAGTAAGACAATCGTAGTTTTGCTCTGGAACATGGAAATCCCCTTACGCTTTCCTCAAAAAAATCTTGTTCCGAATGATTGACGCCGTCAAACCCGTATGGGTCGGAACTGGGTCAAAAGTGACAACTGTTGTCCGCGCGCTGGAAAAACGGACTGACAGCGACGTACGGGGATTTTGTCACTAACTGACTGAATGGCTGTTCATGAAAGTTTAAATGTTGGTCAAATTTTTTATTTCGGACCAACGACGCTACCCTGACCTGTTGGTAGACCAAGAAGGCTGCTTTGGATTTCCTCGTTCTGAAGGCGTTTTGTTGTCATTTTCGTGTCAAATGTGTCGATAGAGATCGCGTCTGGACGAATGTGTTGAAACGACATTTCGCAGATTTGCGCAATTCGAGAGATTGCCAGCAGCCTCGAAACGGCTCGATTCGCCGGTAAAGTTTTCTGCCTCGAGTACAGACAACCAGGCCCTTGGCGGCCCAAGGTTTGATCAACCGCCTTACGCGAGTTAGCGTGGTGCTCATGCCTGCGATCAGAATTCCTTGGCTCCTGTTGACCCTTTTGTTTGCCGTCTTCGCAGCAGCGTCAGAGATCGATGTTCTTGATGTGGGCAAACTCCTGCCCAAGGGGCGAATTCAGGACAACACCAACGATGCTGTGGTTGCCGGAATCGTGGCAAAACGACGTGAGAGCATCCCGTTTCTTATCGACCGTCTGACGAGTGAACGGGTTTACGATCACCGTGTGCTCGATTTCTGGCCCAGGGTTCGGGAAGGCGATATTGCGCTCATGTTCCTGTCAGATCTTTTTACCGATCCGAGTGGGGTCATGAGCTCCTTGCCCGAACTCTGTTGGGACACCGTTCTTGGCCGTTCCGACGACGACATGCCTGCCTGGGAACTGGTTGACAGCTACCTCGAGACGCATAGCAGAGCGGACCTGCAAGCGTTGTGGCGGCAAGCCTATGTTCGATACGAGAAAGAGATTTCCTGGGATGAAGACCGGCGTTTCTTCGTGATCTCGGGCAGGGAGCTACAGTCCTGCGAGATGAAGATATGGGATCACCGAACTGGTTCGATGTGATGATGAATCAGGTCAGAAAACCCAAGAGCTAGGGGGGGGCCGTCCGGGAGTAAGGACGAAACACGTATTTTTCTAGCTCGTTGCAGGCGCTAAATGCGTCACAAGCGCTCGCAGAAGCCAGCTGAAACTGACCAGCTCATTCGAAACGAGCCGCCGTCGGCCACGGCGACACCAAGCCCCCAGGCGACGAATGAGCGCGACGCAAATCGCAACATGAAGCGGTCACCAATTTTGGGCGCCGGATGCTGACAGATGAGCGCATGCTCGTGTTCTTCGCAGGGGATGGGCTCTGCGGAAGCCCCGACGATTTCGACGTGGCCCTCTCGGACCAGGAAATTGTAAGAAGACTTACCGGAGTCGCTCGTGTGACCGCGCACGAGTTCACCTTCGTGGTGTTCATCGACGACAGCCGTTTCCTTGCTTGTGCACAGCCACTCACTGTCGGCGTTTGCGCCGGCGGCAATCATGAACAGCGCAATGGCTGCGATCATTTGCGTCGTTTTCATAGTTGCTAGTCCTCCTCGCGTTCTTCAGACGCCAATCTCGAGCAGCCGCTACGTCAGCGGCTATTGCCCAGATCCAATTCACCCACCATGCGCCGTTTCCACCAACCGCCGCGTCGCTTCATAACAGTCTGCACAAAAACTCATGAACTCTGCTAGAAGATCCGGTTTTGGCCAAACGCCGGTGCTCCGATTGATGGTGCCGACCGCCAACTCATACTCCGCGAGCAACTGAACATACAGCTGCCGCTGCTCAGCCGGTATGACAATCGGCGGAAGCCCGGCGCGGAGCAGGGGTATGTTGGAGAGCAGTCGTGCGATACGTCCGTTGCCGTCCCAGAACGGATGCGTGTGTGCAATGCCTGCGTGGATCTTTGCGCATATCTCGGGGGCGGTCTCCAGGGTCAGTTGTGGTGTGCGTTCGGCATTGAGTTCGGCAAGGATTTCGCGCATCAGGTGCGGCACCTCGCCGGGGGCTGCGTACTCGACGTAGACCTGCCGGTTGTCGCGGGTAACCGTGTAGGTGCCGTTGGGCTCGAGCTTCCACGCGCCGTTCGGTTTGTAGATATCGATGACCGTGTCGGCCTGTACCGACTTGTGCAGATCGAAGACGGTTTGCTCATCGGTTGTTGCGGTGAGACTTCGGTAGAGAATGTCGATCGCGCGGGCGTGGCCAATGACCTCCTGGTGATCCTTGATGGGTTTGCCTGAAATCGTCAGTCCTTCTTCCAGCACGAAGTGTGTATCGCCCAGCGTAAGCGTGTTGCCTTCGACGGCCGTGGAGGTGTGGGTCCAGAGATCCCGCAGCTGGCCGAGCAGGGCTCGTTTCCGGGATGTACTCAGACCCTTGAGGAATTCGAACTCGGGCTCAGTGCTCGCTTCGGTCATGCGGTAGCGCGTGGATCGGCGATTGCCGGACTTGGTGAGCCGCCCTTCGTCGACCCACTTCGACAGCCAGCGGCGGAGTGTCCTTTCCGGTATCGCATGATCGATGTCGATGAGGAGTTCCGGCAGCGACAAATCTCCGCGAGATCGCTGGAAAGCGGCGAAAATCTGCGATGTATCGTGTTTCACGGCCGATTTACCGGGCGCTGCTTTTGAATACGGCCATTCTATCAGTAATACGGCCACCAGAATGGCCGTATTACTACCGGCGTATGGAACCGCCAATATGTGCGCCAACTCAGAGCATATACGGCGCCGCCTGGCGTAGAATTTGGGGCGCGTGTTACCGGATGGTTTCCCCTGACTCAGGGGAGAGGATCGATCGCGGGCTGTACTGTCGATTTTTTATACAGGCCAGAATGACAGCTGCGAGCGATCATTCAAAAATGCTATACAAAACAACATGCTACGCAGTTGGCGCGGATCTTGCTTTATAATACGCGTAAAGCGCCGGAACTGACTTTTCGGTGTCATACGAACGTGCAAGAATTTTATTTGGGAAGGCCGGATCATCCACCAGGGAATTAGCGAATGTCGTTGAAGGATTCCAACGAAAAGACTGTCAGCAACGACGTGGCGAACGAGCAGCCTCGGTCGCCGGGTCGTCGTGCGCTGTTGAGCGGTGCCGTCAAAGCGGCGCCGGTAGTGCTGACCTTGCAGAGCGGCGCGGCGCTGGCGCGGTCCAGCAACCTGATCAGCTCCTCGACGTCTTCGTACCGCGACGGTGCAGGGCGCACTCTGTGCCTGAACACCAGTTCGGTGGACACGGTGGATTCGGGCTACGGTCTGTACGATCTCGGCGAGCCGGCTTCCGGCCACGTCACGGCGATCAACGAACGCGACTATCGCGTCAGCCCGCGTCGGCGTGCGGGTCGGGTCGACGAATCGACGATGTGCATGCGCGGCGGCGACTACTACTACCGCGACCGGCAATACACGGGATACGGGTACAAGAGAACCTGGCGTCAGGTGAAGGTGTCCAAGGGTGTTCTCGTGTCAGCCACGGCCATGACGTCCTTCGCCGGCAGCATCATCGTTACCGACCTCTAAGCGGACATTCTGCGAATTCGTACCGGTACGGGCGGCGCGCGAGCCCGTATACTGCGGGGTGTCGACCGCAGCAAACCCACCGATGAACGTTACCCACGAGCAGAACCGGCCCAGGTGGTGTGCCGTCGACCCCGAGTCGATGGTCTGGGCGGATTGGGGTGAAGACCAGGTCGTCTACCATCGTCCGTCGGGTCGAACCCATTTTCTGAACGACGTCAGCCGGCGGCTGATTGTCGACGTGCTGCCCGCACCCGGTGGGCCCGGTAGAGATGCCGGTTCCGTTGCAGCGGCTCTCGACACCGAGGACGTCTCCGAGGAGACGGTCGAAGAAATCCATGACCTGCTGATGCACCTCGAGGCCCTTGGCCTCGTCGACCGTGTGATTGCGCAAGCATGACCAACGCCGCAACGAACCCGGGGCGGGTCGGCGACCTGAGTGCCAACGAGTTTGGTGATCGGTTGGCGGCCGGGATTGGCCTGGGCGTTGGTCCATTCGCAGCGAAGCTCCGCGTCGAGGTTCCCGGACTGGCAGGGCACCTGCACGAACTCTATCGTGACTATCCGCTGATCGGGGAGCCGGCTGTTTTCAGCTTCCACGCGCGGCTGACTCAGCTGCGCGGTATTGGTCGCCGGCGCGTCCGGTTTTCGGTCGACGGCCGCGTGCCGCACGAGGACATGCCCGCCGAACACGCGCTGCCGGTGCTGGAATGGGGAATCAATCTTGTCGTTGCGCTGCGTTCGCACAATTTCCTGATGCTGCATGCGGCTGCCCTCGAACTCGACGACGCGGCAATGTTGCTGCCCGCAATACCTGGCGCGGGCAAGACGACGCTGTGCGCGGGACTGTCGCTGGCCGGGTGGCGGCTGTTCTCCGACGAGTTTGGCCTGCTGCGTCCCGGCACGCGCGACCTGCTTCCGGTGCCGCGGCCGCTGGCGCTCAAGAACGAATCGATCGACGTCATACGCGGCTTCGATCCGGAGGCGCACATTGGACCGGCGACGCCCGGCACGCGCAAAGGCACTGTCGCGCACCTGCGCCCCACATCGCAAAGCGTGCACTTTGCCGACCGCTCGGCACCCGTGCGCCACATTGTTTTCCCTCGCTGGAACCCCGATGTGCCGAGCACCCTGACCGAGATACCCAAAAGTGACGCGTTCATGCTGCTCGCAACCAACGCCTTCAACTACGACCTGCTCGGCGAAACCGGATTCGAGACCGTAAAGCTGCTCGTCGAAGGTGCGCGCTGCCTCGAATTCGAATACTCCGACCTGAACAACGCCGTTCCGGCGCTCACCGATTTTGTCCGTCGCGATGACATCTGACGCCGCCACAGCAAACGCCGACGCGCGCCGCCTGCTGCTTAAGGCCATTCGCGATCCGGCGGCAATGGCCGATCTGCCGGACGCTGAACTCGATCTCACGCTGCGCGTCGCAAGGCGCGCCCGGCTGTTGGGACGTCTGGGTCATGCACTCAAAACCCGCGAGCTCCTCGAAACCTTGCCGCAAGTGGTTGCCGATCAGTTCCTGGGGGCGCTTGCCATGGCGGACGCGCGGGCAAGGCTCGCACGCTGGGAACTCGACCGGATCGACTGGGCGCTCGGCGCCGACTCATCGATGCCGCTCATTACGATGAAGGGCTGCACCTACTTGCTTCTGGACCTGCCGAACGTCCATGGCCGGATTTTTGCGGACGTCGACCTCATGACGACTGAACAGGAGCTCGAGCCTCTGGAATCGGTGCTCAATGCCCGCGGCTGGAAAACGACAGAACTCACGCCGTACGACCAGAACTACTATCGACGCTGGACGCATGAACTGCCGCCACTCATGCACGAGGAGCGCGAGGTCGAGATCGATCTTCATCACAACGTGATGCCGCGCACGGCTAGGCTCAAGCCGGACTCCGCAATGCTGGTAGAAGCGTCGCAGCCGGTTGCCGGTTCCCGCTACCGCGTTTTGGCGGACGAGGACATTGTGCTGCACGCAATGGTGCACCTGATGTTCGATAGCGATCTCGGCGACAAGCTTCGCGATCTGGTGGACATTGCCGATCTGCTCCAGCACTTCACGGCGCGCGATGCCGAGTTCCCCAGAAGGCTCCTTGATCGCGCCGAAACGCTCGACCTGTTGCGGCCCGCTTACTACAGCCTTCGTTATACAACGCGTCTCCTGGGACTGGAGCTGCCGGGACTGACTGCCGAGCTCGAGAATCGTGGCGCGCCGAATGGCATCGTCGTCTGGTTGATGGATCGACTCGTGCCTCGCGCCCTGATTCCCGAACATCCCGACCGGCCACGCCGGCTGACAGGGGTTGCGCGCCTGCTGCTGTACATGCGCTCGCACTGGATTCGAATGCCGCCGTGGCTTTTGGCCTACCACTTGAGTTACAAGTTTGTGGTTACCCGACTGCGCGGCAAGCAGGCCGCCTGACGGTTGCGCGTGGCTGTCATCTATTTTGTTTAGGTTGTGAGCATGAGTAAGAAGATTCCAGCGATTACGGTGAACACCCTGGCAAAGACGATTCATCGCGAGGCTCGCAACTACGGGTTCTCCGAGATCGATTTCATACGGCTCGTTAACGCGATACTGGAGAACTCCGGCGACGGCGCGGAGGAACCCTCCGTCAGCCCGCCCGCAGTGGAGGAGAGCAGGACGCAGTGGACCGTCGATAGCTTCCCGCTTCGGGGCGACAATCTTGAAATCCGTCCGGCGGAGCCTACCGCGGATGTGGCGTTGCTCGCCGATTGGCTCGGCGACGAGTATGGCCGGCACTTCCTTCTGTCGAGCAGCACTGCGCAGTCCGCCGATCCCGAGAGCCTGCTGGCGAACCCCAACAACCGGGTGGGGATCGTTCTGCACGACGACGCACCGATCGGAGCTGTGGCGTACCTCGATATCGATACCGTTCAGCGTCGCGCCGAGCTTCGAAAATTGATTGGAGCGCGTTCGGCGCGAGGCCGCGGCTTTGCAGAAGAGGCCACGCGACTGTGGATCGAATATGGCGGGCAGTGCCTCGGGCTCGAGAAAATCTTCGTCAGTACTTTACAGACGCATCTCAGAAACATTCAGCTCAACGAATCCATTGGCTTTCGCGTCGAGGGTGTGTTGCACCGTGAAGTGCTGATTGAAGACGAGCGCTACGACGTCTTGAGAATGGGCCTGTGCTTCGATGAGTATTGCCGCCTGCCGAGTGATGAACCGATCTGACAGTGTACGACCGCCAGGATCGACGACCGCAGATCGGCCTGCACTGTCACAAACAGGCAGTTACAAAGAATAGGCTTCAGCTGAGCGCAGGCTGCCGCCTAAGTCGATTCGAAATCAATGGCGGAATTGAAATAGATAACGCCTGGCACGTTTTCGAGCGTGTCTATCTGCCCGTTGTTGTTCCAATCAGCGCCATGAATGATATCGCCGCCTCGAAGCGATTGAAGCGCAGAGCCGTTAATTGAATACTTGATACGAACCCTGGGCTCAATGATTGCGTACGCAATGCTATCGTTCAGATCTTCGTTCATGCTTTCGGTATACAGGTAGTCGAGATACCACTCTCCTGCATCCGCCCAGTCCGAATACTCTTCCGCAAATCGCGCCATACCCTGGAACAATGCAACCAGGCGGGGGCTCACCTGGTCAGGAAAACAACCCCCAACGATCGTACATTCCCAAGGCGTTGGCCACTTTTGTGGGTAGTTACTCATGTCCAGTTCGAATTCGCCATTGGTGACGTCAAAAGGGCTAGAGGGTGTGCATTCACCGGTTGCTTCATCGCAAGAACCCGCAGAAGAAGTCGATGAAAAACCTAGAAGAAGTGCAATAACCAGGTATTTTGAAGTCTTCATTTTTTCCTCAAGAAGATGAATTTCACTACGGCGCAGCATGGCTTCAGGTTAGCCACAACAGCGGCAGGCTTGAGCTGCCGAACGATGACAGATTCAGGCGCCGTTACAAAAATATCTTTTTGATTTGGCCGGGTGATTCGGCCGACAGGCTTTGCAGCGATCAGTTGCTCTGCAAGTTTGTCGGCGGGCGAGGCCGGGTGTCACCGTCGAGCGTTTTGAACCCTTCGCTGATGGTCCAGCCCGGGTTGCCGCCGGAATCAAAGCCGTAGGCGCCCGCGTCGGCGGCACCGGCTCGCGGTTCGCCGTTGAAGTCGTCGGGGACGTAGAAGTTGATGTTGCCTGCACCGATCAGTGCGCTGCCGTTCGCCGGGAACAGGTCGATGGGCGGCCCGCCCGAATAATCAGCATCGGCGAAGTCGTTTGCTATGCCGTTGCCTTCGGAGTACCCGTCGCTGCCGCCGGACAAACCGCCGGCACCCACGTTGCCTGATACCGTGACCAGGCCGAGATCGCCGCTGATCAGGCGTATGGCCGTGCCCTGGGCGTAGATGGCGTTGTTGGCGATCAGCACGGGGCCGGATACGCCGCGCACGTCCATGGCGTTGCCCGGAGCAATCACCGTGTTGTGCACGAACTCGATGTTCGACGGCGAACCCGACTGGTGGGGCTGAAACGCCACGTTGCCGAGAATGATGTTGTTGCGGACGATCGCGTCGGCGGCTACCTGCATCGTGTTGTCGTTGCTGCTCCAGACGACGTTGCGCTCGATGATGTTCGGCGGACCGTTGCCGGCCGTGCTGTAAACGAGGATGCCTGGGTAGTTCGTGTCGTGAACGACGTTGTCCCGGATGATATTGCCGTAACTACCTTCCTTGAGTTCGATGCCGTCGCCCTGGTTGACGCTGGGGCGATTCGTGTCGTGGACGTAGTTGCCTTCGATCAGGCTGTTGGCCACGCGGCAGGCGTCGTTGTTGCAGCCCAGGTACATGCCTTCGCCGGTCGCGTTCGTGTGGTGGATGTGATTGCGCAGGATCTTCAAGCCCTCGTACGTGCCGCCCGAATTGGCCGAGATGGCGACGTCACCGGTTTCGTAGACTTCACATTCCTCGATCGTGACGTAATCCGAATCCATCAGGCGAATGCCGTGAGAGCCACCCGTAAACGCAATGCCGCGGAGGACAAGATACGACGAGCTTCTCACTTCGACGACGTTTTGCTGATTCGTGGCCTGGGTAATGACGGGCCGTTCGTTTTCTTTGGCCCGAACGACAATGGGTTCCGCCGCCGTGCCGTTAGCGGTGAGCGTGACGTTCTCGTTGAAGTTGTACGTGCCGCCGCGTAGGACCAGCTCGTCCCCCGGGGTCAGCGCGGCTACTGCCGCCTCGAGATTGTCGCCAGGGCCAATTTCGGTGCTTTGCGCAAAGGCTGCGGGGGAGGCCGTGAACAACACGACAATCTGGATCAGTCTTCGCCACGTCGTCCTGAAGATTGCCGGCGCCGCCTGCCGCTCAATGGGATTCACCAGAAACACTCCTTGTGCCTTGCCTCGCAGCCGGTAGCACCGCGTAAGTCGTCAAAAAGAACCGCGGTCCGCATAGGGTACCGCTGATATAAGTACAAGCATGGCGCAGTTTTCATAATGCCGCCAGATGTCGCAAAAAGCATACATTTCAGCAGTGTCCGTATCCCGCTATCCACGCCGGCTGTGTTCAAAACCCTGCCCGGCGATCCACCGGGCCCTCGGTCTTTCGCTTCGCGAACTTGTAGAAGCCCGTGAAATCCCATGACCAGAAGCCCACGGACATGTAGAAAGACATCGACATGACGAAGTAGGCAGGTTCGCTGTTGTCGTTGAACGTCATGCGGTAGAGCGGAGGTGTCACGGCCGGCACTTTGGATACCCGCCATACGTCTTTCCATGTCACCGTCCGGGATTCCCCGCCGTTGATGATCTCGACGCAATCCTCGTTGTACCGTATCACCCGTATTCGAAAGAACATGAACTTCGCCAAGGGGAAACACAAGAACGAGACGCCTGCCAACGCCAGTAGCTCCCACCAGGCCGCCTCGCTGAGCGGCGGGTCGTAAAAGGCGTGTTCGGGCCTGAGGACGGCATACAGGTTCGCGATCGCGAACACTACCAGCATCAAGGCAGCAAGCTTGTAGAAATAGTAGGCGACGTAACTGCCGCTCTTCACAGCGACCGCCCCAATCGAGTTCGAAGCAGCATCACAGGCTCTTCGCGTACGAGTGCTGCGTCTTCGTCCGCGTGTAGCCTATGCGCGGATAGAACGCGTGGGATTCGTCTCTTACCACGTTCGAACGAACCAGCACCGTCGATACGCCTCGCGACGCAGCCCAGCGTTCGACGGCCGAAACCAGCGCTTTGCCGATTCCTGTCGTGCGCGCGCTCTGATCCACAACCAGGCCGACAATTTCGACACGCTCACCGTACTCGAGCAGCAGCCGATGCTCCGCCGCTATCCATCCGAGAAGTGGTGATTCCGTTTCGGTGGCTACCGTAACGCAGTGATTATCGGCCGCCAGCAATGAAGATAGCCTGACTTCAATTTCCCGGGGCGTCGCAGAGTAGCCCAGTTCAGCGCACAGTCGGGCAATTTCGGCAGCGTCGCCCGGGCGGGCGTCACGAAGACGGAGATCCATTTGTGGACGAGCTCCTTACGGTTGCGCAACCTGTGCCGACGGTGATTCCGCGGGCATTTTCGGAGATCGGGAGTGGTCTTGGCAAGCGCAGTGAGCAGGTTCTTATGCTTAGAGATCCAACAAGACTCGGGGCGTATGGCGGCCCATGCTCCGTCGGTATCTCGCCAGCATGAGGCCAGCCAGGCCCATAAGGAAGAGCACAAGACCGCTGGGCTCGGATACTCTTATTGCTGTCTCATCGTAGAAGCGCCACTCGGGTCCGGTAAACGCACTGTTTGACGATCCCGATACCGTCCAGGCCAGGTCGAGTGGAGACCAGCCGTTAATTTGAGTGCTTGATCTCCACAAAAGATACGATCCGAACCCGTCCAGCCGGCTATCCAGGTAAGTCAGGTGAAAAAGCGACCACAGCTGAACGCCCGTAGTGCTTCCATCCGGGAAATCTGCCGCGCCGTAAAAGACGCTGTCCAGGACGCCGAGGGCAAGCACCGACACATTGAATATGTCGAGACCCGGAATCGCACCAACGAGTGAGAAAGCGCCGGCCTGGGCGTTTCCGTCATTGTCTACGACACCGACATGATTCGACTCGAGCCCGGTGACAGGTCCAAGAAAATCGAAGTCGCCGGTTAGCGCTCCGGTCTCGGTGCAGCCGCCATTGTGCTGCAACACATTGGACGTTGCGCCATAATTTATCTGTTGTTCAGCGCAACTGGCTGTGCCGCCTATGATGAGGTTGGCATCCTGGAAATTGTTTGTGACCAGGGTTTCGGCTGCGCCGATTGGACCGGCAAACACCAGGGACGTTTGCAGCAGTGAGAGTAACGTGACTGTCAGAAATAGTCTCATACAGAGTGTTTTGCAATTCCCGTGCCGCCTCGCGAAAAGGACAACTTTCAAAACCTTACGAATTTGCTCGGGCGCACCTTGTAAACATCTCCGACAACTCTTTCTACCAGGCGCTCTATTATCAGATTTCGTATCGAACTTCGTACGCCAGTTTCAGAGAAGAGTTAAACGCGTCGTGGTGCTGCTCAGAGAGTCGATGTCATTTGACTATTGTGTGGCTGGTGCCCGCGGCAGGTTACCTGGATTGCGCGCGAACGAAGAGCAAAATTTTCCACTGCCGAAATCTTTGTCTCCTGAGTACTGAATGAGCCCCGATACTGAGAAGTTGCTTCGGGATGCGGAAGACCTCGATGATTCGCTGATGAGACGGGCGAAGTCCGGATGACCACAAGCATGAACCTGTCCACGCAAGAGTTGCTTCATCTCCAGCTTTCGGCGGAGCTGGAAGCGACGATCGGTGATGGAAGCTTGCCCGAAACACCGTATCTCATCGAACTGCGGGCGCGTATCGGCGCTGATCACCGTTCCGTTGCTGCGCTTGCTGAAGCGGCGAAGGAGCAGGAGCTGATATCGAACGAGGAGTTCGGTGAGATCAAAACCGGGCTGAGGATACAGAGCATTACCAATCGCGCACTGCGCAGGCTGCGATCTCAGGAGTGAGGTCCTGCGTCGGATGTCGAATGCCGGTCCGCAGCCGAAGTCTGCGCGGCAGAGTTCTCGTTCGCAGTCAACGAGAGATAAATAAGACTTGAACTCGATGAAATATCAAAAGTATGTTCGCGCCATAGAGCTCATCTTCAAGAGACCGCTGATGTACGTGCCTGCCTCCGACTACCATTCAATTACCTGTTACCTGCATGGTTTCTTGTTCTCACTGAATCTTGCCGACGAAGTGCGAACTGACGCGTGGATGCAATGGACCAGCTCTAGATTCAACATCAACTCAACCGCCTGGGGTTGGTCCAGGATCATCCTGCATTCGCATGAGGATGAAAGCGCTGCCATCGACGCTTTGCCCGGTTTGCTCAGTGAGTTCTTTTCTGAACTGGAATCCGCAGGCGTGGAGGGCATATTGTCGCGGCACCGTGAACAGTTCCGTCACGGTGAGAGGGTTCCATTCCACACAAGAACTTCTGATCCAAATAGCAGGTAACCACGCTAAGCATGGTCCGGTTTTCGAGCGCAAGTTTCGATTACCAGATTTTCCACCAGGCCTTTCTGGAGTCTTTTGCGCTCTGATCTGTGGCCTTTTCGTAACGGAACCACAGCCCGGCCAGAAATAAAGTGCCGTCATCGTCAAGGTGCAGAGACTCGGGAAGCAGCCCGAACACGTCGGACTCGTCCCACTCTGCCGGTCCCGGGAAAGCAAACTCGCCGAGCGACTTGACGACAACTCCGTCGCCACAATGGTATTCGGCTACCGGATTGCCGTCCTGGAACCCCTGAAACCACGTTTCCCCGGTTGTGTCGTCCTGGCCGATCGCAATCAGTTGGCCGGGCAGCTGTCTCGCGGCATCAGACAAGTCGTAGTTAGCAGCGGAGATCAACTCGAAGGGAAAAACCACAACCACACGGTCCGGCAATTGGGCGAGCAGGAACGCACCTTCTTCGAGCTTATTCGGAAGGCTGACACTGGTGTCCGCGGAAATCTCGGCGGTTGCCCCCAAGACGGCAGAGCAGAATACCCGGCGGACCGATTCCCGCTCACAAGTCGATGTCAGAACTGCATACCTGAATCCCACGGGTCGCGAATCCTTGTCTTGTTGCGGAGTGCCGTTCAGTGCTCATCCCGCTCGATTGAACGAGTGGCTATCTTTACAGCCGCTTCGCGATTACGCCCCTTTTCGGAGTTCCTGTTCTGTTGACAGCGCGCGTGAACGAGCGTGTCGAGTTATGAACAGATGACGCAGAACGAAAGCGCGGCGGCTAAGTCGCTTCATACTGCGTGACCAGCGGCGCCATCGAAGGATGTTTTTCCAGTATCGGCAGTACATCCTTCCAGATTTCGGCGGCTCGCTCCCGGTTGCCCGAGCGTTTCAGCGTTAGCGCCACGTAGCCGTTTACCTCGGCGATCAGGCCAAGCGCGACAGGCGTGTTGGCGAACTGACCGAAGGTATCCAGCGCCTGTCGATAGTGTTTGAAGGCAAGTTCGTGATTATGGCGTCGCGTAGCGATAATGCCGCGCGCGTACTGGTAGCCGCCCACGCCAATTTCCGGCAGGTGGGATGGCGATACCGACTGGATCAGCTTTTCTGCCTCATCCACATCGGGTGAGTATCTTGCGATCGACATGGCAAGATCGACGGTCGACGTTTCGGGCGAGGGTGATATCTCGATCAGTTTGCGCTGCGCGCTCATCGCTCGCTCGACATCGCCGGCCGTATCGAAAATGGCCACGAGCCCGGTCTGGTATTCAGCCTCGGAAAGGTTGCCGCGCTTCGTTTTCCAGATCGAGAGTGCTTTTTCGGTTTGACCGCTCATGACCAGCAGCTTGCAGCGTTCTTTTCGAAGTTCGCTCTCGCTGATGGCGCCGAAGATCGATGTGGTTCTCAATGCTCTGAGCAAGGCCATGCCCAGCCTCGGCTTCGCTTTGAGTTCTGCGAGCTGAAGCTGGTTGTACAGAATCATCGGCGCTATCAGGAATACAGTTGCGCCCAGTGCAAGCGCCGACAGTACGAATACAACATAGTCGCCCCAGCCGTATGGCGCACCGTCGTACAACGATTTGGCGAGCAGCACGAGCGGCGGCGCCCAGATCAGCCAGTTGCGCCCGATTGCCCTCAGCGTCGAAACGGCAATACTGTCGGTTGCGGCTTTCGCCGCAATTGCGGCGGAGTCATCGTCCGCCAGCATGTCGTCGTAACCGTCGCCTCCTGGAGCGGGTTCCATCAGGATTCTTACATTGCTGAAACCGAGTTGGGCCAGTTGATTCCTGGCATCGCCACCGCTCGTCGCAGTGACCGCGCCCTGGTGCTGTCTACCTTCGCTGTCGACGGCCGAGTAGAGGTAGCGGCCGGCAGCCCGCTCGTCGCTGCCGATACTCTCGTTCGGCTTGAAGAGCACAGCGCGTACGGGCTTGTCCACCTGTCCCAGCTCGACCCACTGCTGGTCCGCCGGGAGTCGGCCGGCGACGGCGCGGTACAGCTCCATTCCGCTCAGGCCCTGTGCGACGCAACTGTCGTAAACCTGTTGTCCGACGTCATCCATGACCAGCATGGATTCGATGTCCTGGTTGTTGAGCCGCGCGTGCACGACGTGTATCTCTTCATTGAGCTCTTCCCACTCGACAGCGTCGATCCCGCTGGTCCTGCGATAGCGATCGAGCGCTGCCTCGGCAATCTGGATCTTCCAGTGCTCGAGTGCTTGCTCCAGCGACATATCGAGCTGATCCTCGGTGATATCGACGCGCTTCTCCTCGGCGAGCCGCTCGAGCGCCGCGCGAGTAGGCTCGTGGACAATCTTTCTGTCCATCTCGAGCGCGTGGACCTGCTCGATGACGGCACGTATGACACGCAGATCGATAGGCAGTTGCTGATCGTTGAGCTGTTCGCGCACTGCGTTCAGGGCGGATTCGAGCGTGGTATCCGGGCTGATGCGCCAGTCGAGTCGGGGCGCTTCGAGATGCGTCGCCATTCCGCTGCCGCGAGCGACGACATGCCGCGTTCGGTCCAGCGCAAACAGCACGACAGTCTGCCGCTCGTGCGCGTCCAGCATGAAGGCTGCCGCAATGGGCCACTTGTTGTGTCGCGCTGCCCTGATGCAAAGGCCGCTTCCATAGTCGAAGAGATCGGCAATACGCCGAAAGCCGAGTTCGTCGAGTTCTTCGATAGCAGGCTGTTCACCGGGGCTGAACTCCATGCGCTCGCCCCGGGTCAAGTGCAGTCGCGCGGGACGCATGTCGAGATGTTCGAGAAGTTTTGCGGCTTCTGCAAACTCTGCTGTTGTCTTGGTGATCTGGCGTTTGAACCACCAGAATGCGGCGGCGATAAGGGCGAAAATGACGATAGCGACGGCAAGCAGGATTTGCAGAAAAACCATGCGGACATTCACTTCAGCATTCAGGGTTTAGCGGGACTGCGACAACCCGGCGATGCGTAGGGAAATGCGCCATCTTCCCATGCAGCGAGAGCGGGTTCGTGAGCTATGTCACGGGGCCGCCGTCTCCAGCCCGTAATGATCGGCGAAGCAAAGTGCGGATACAAGCAAACGATTGGCTGGTTGGATGCCTCTCGGCTAGCCGGATTCTCCTCCCGAATCCGGCACCGCAAAGCGGACACCGACAATCGCGCCGACGGCACCCAGCACCACTACGAGTGCTTCGCCGCCGAGCGCGAGATCGGCCGACGGAAACACCTGGCCCATCCAGTTGACGCCAACGGCATACAGCAACGCCATGACAACACCCGTGACGGCGCCGATAGTAAGGCCTTTGAGCCAGTGTTGCCGGCCCTTTTGCGTGAGGATCGAGCCGAGCAGTCCGCCGATAATGGCGAGGGCTAGAAATAGCCACGGATGAGCAAACTGCACGCGCAGGTCGGTGGCCGTGAAGTTTCCGGCATCGCGTACCGACACGTTAGCGAGATTTTGTCGGCTCGATCGAAGGAATGTCTCGCCGCGGCCCTGGGCGTCCAGAACAACCCTTGCCGGATTCAGGATGCCCGCCGTGCTGGTCAGAGCGACTTCGTAGCCGGCCGGGTTCCGAATACCGTGAGCCTGGACGACAATCGAGGTTCTGCCTATACCCCAGCCGTCGATGGGCCCGGCCGGATTAGCTGACAGTTCGACCCGCGGGCGGGACACCGGCATTTCGATGCGGTCCCCATCGTCCGCCGGGTTGGCGCTGATGGATACGGAATAGCGGTCTTCCGGCAACGCTCTTACGGCAATGTCGACGCTGTGCCACTGATTGACGGAGCCGATTTTCAAGGGGGCGGGGCTGATCAGCTCCGCATTGGGCGCGGCAATGGAAACCGAGATCGGAGGATCGAGCACTGGCGGGTTCTGCCGCTCTGGCAAATAGGTCAGCGCAACGTCGAAGCTGCCCACGTAACCACCGCTGGCGCCGTCGAAACTCAAACCTGTGCTGTCCCGTCCCCAGGCTTTGAACGTGCCTCCCGGGGTCACCAGCTCCCAGCTCAAGGCGTAAGTCTGGGCGGTTTCTGCGGCCGAGGCCAGGGGTGAGGGCAGCGTGGAGACTTCTGCGCCCTCACGGACTGTGTTGAGTATCAATGACCCGGGCGCGAGACCCTGATCGAGATCGAGGACTTCGGATACCTGCGTTCGATCCGGGGAAATCGCAAACACGGGGCCGTCCAGAGCGACGGCTTCGCGCCCGGCAGTCCTCTGCACCATGTCGCGCATTACGTCGCGAACTGATTCGAGTTGCGGCCGTGTCGCCTCGGTGAGACCGGGCTGGGCGACCACCGCTGTCCGGGCCGCCGTGTCGAGCTGCTGCAGTTCCTGGCGGTCTATTGCGGTGCTGTCCGCGCGTCGATTGTGCTGATCGGCGTCGAGCTGCCCGACCGGCAACAGGCTGCCGGCGGTCAGCAAGCACAGCAGACCTCTGAAACGTCCGTTCATTGTCACCTCCCGTCCGGGCATACGGTATCAGAAGCCGTACCAGTTGCCCTCAGGATGAAACCGCAAATCCTCTTCGCCGTGGCCCCCGGAGAACGCTTTGCTGAAGAACTCGAATACTTCCTTGTTCTTCTTCGAGGGATCGCCAAAATAGCCGTGCGAGTTGCGCACCCACGACGCGTCCGTGAAATTCACGTAGTGGGCGTTCGCCGCGTTCAGGTGCTTCAGGAAGTGACCGAGGCGGGCCAGCTGTTCCGACCCGGACTTGGCACGCGACGCAGCCAGCGCATAGTCCCGCTCGTTGACCGTAATATAACACCGCGAGCGAAACTGAAGACGCTCTACCCACAGGCCATGATCCAGGCTGTTCGTGTCAGCCGCCACCAGCGAAATGTTGTCGAAGATCAGCCGGTTGCTCTCGGAGATCGAACTTTTGAGCGTGTGTTTCAGCAGATAGTTGCCCATGCTGTGGAACATCGCGTTGACTGTGAACTTGCAACTCTTGTCGAGCAGCTCGGCGTAAAGCGCGTCCCGGGCCATTGCGTTTTCCGGGTGCTTGGCGATTGCCTTGGCCAGCAGGTCGTTTCTCTGCGCTTCCGTCATCAGCTGCAGGTATTTGTGCATGATCATGAGGACGCGTTCGAGGGCGCCCGCGGAGGCCCGCGCATCGCGCTTGTCTTTCTTGTAGCTGAGCGCACCGGTGCCGCCGCCGTTGGCCGGCCAGGAGAAGGGCAGCACAATCACGTTGTAGCGGGACTGGATGTCATGAGCTCTAGCGATGACGTCTTCCATGTCGTTGTTGAAGCCGTGCACGAACAGCAGGATGTGCGATTTCTTCTTCCTGACCTCTTCGACCAGCTTGCAGGCGACTTTCAGGCTGGTGTAGTGCTGAGCCGACGGGTCCAGGCTCAACTTGTGTTTCTTTATGAGCTTCGTGGCTTGTGCCTGGTCGAGTTCGTCCTCGAGGATGCTGACCCGCCACGAGTTTTGCCGGCGCGTGACCTCAGCTACCCGCAACTCGTTGGGCCCCTTCGAGTTGGCCTGTTTGCCGAACCGGTCGAATCCGGATTTGCTGTTATCTTCGTAGACTTCGCGATTGGTAATGACAAACATGGCTGCTCCCCGACTGGCCGGATGGATTTTGGGCGGGTTTCTACACCCGCCGGCGACGTGTTCGACTCTAAATAGAAAGCGTAAGAGGGCGCACAACTCCCTCACTCAACCCGATTACCTGGGGATTTGGCCGGCTTTTCGAGTTCGCGCAACGGCAACCTTGCTACGGCGGCCCGCCTAACCAATAATCCACGCAGCCTTTACCGGAGGATGGATCGTGATACCCGAGCTGGACGACAAGGAAGCCCGAGTCATCGGCTGTCTCATCGAGAAATCGATCACCACGCCCGATCAGTACCCGCTGACGCTGAATGCGTTGACCAATGCCTGTAATCAGAAGTCGTCGCGGGATCCCGTAATGTCGCTGTCGCAGGGCGAGGTGCAGCACGCCATCCGCAGCCTCGAAGGCAAACATCTCGTCCGCACGGAGGAGAACTTCAAGAGCCGGGCCGAAAAGTACTCACAACGATTCTGCAGCACGCGCTACAGCGACCTGCAGCTCGATGCTGCAGAGGTGGCGATTGTGTGCCTGCTGCTGCTGCGCGGACCTCAGACACCGGGGGAGCTCCGCGCCCGCGGCGGACGCCTGCACAGCTTTGCCGACAACGCCGAGGTGGTCGAGGTGCTCGCACGGATGATGAACCGCGAGGCCGGTGCGTTGGTCGTCAAGCTGCCGCGAACGCCCGGGCGCAAGGACTCCGAATACATGCACCTGTTCTCCGGGCCAATCGACGTCGAGGCGTACGTGGAAGCGTCGCCGGCGCGGTCCGATTCGACGGGCGCTTCGGCATCGACACGGCGGGATACCGTGGCGGAGCTGGCGGAGCGCGTCGAACGGCTAGAGGCGGAAGTTTCAGAGCTCAAGGAGCAGCTCGGCATTTCGCCGGAGTGATGGTGTCCGGCTTCAGGTATCAGGATCCCTGGGGCCAATCCATTCGAACGGGTTGTGTGCAACTTCCCAGAGGTGTCCGTCCGGATCCCTGAAGTAGCCCGAGTAACCGCCCCAGAACACTTTCTGCGCAGGTTTTGCGAGCGTGGCGCCCGCTGCAACCGCTTCCGCCAGCGTTTCGTCGACTTCGGCTTCCGACGTCACGTTGTAGGCCAGCGCAAAGCTGTTGAAGCCGCTGCCCTCCGCGGGCACGTTGGCGTTTTCGGCAAGGGCCTCGCGGCCGTACAGTCCGAGCCAGGTGCCGTTCAACGTAAAAAACGCCACTTCCGGCGGCGACTCCAGTCGCGGAAAGCCCAGCTTTTTTTCGTAAAAATCGATCGATTTTCCGAGGTCGGCAACCCCAAGCGTAATCATGCTGATTCTTGGCTTCATCGTTAACCCTTCCTTCGTTACAAGACGGTGAACAATCCGACACACGTGAGGTGAGGGTCAAAGGCGCGCACAACCTCGAACCCGGGCACCTGCATGCTCGGTCAAGGTCGCGGGGCTGGCGGAACGCCGGTCAGAATCCCGTATCGGGATGGCCGGACTAACCGATACCGGCCTGTCTTTTTCGACGAGAGCAAGTTGCCACAACTATGGCCGTCTGGCAACGAGCCTGAATTCGACCAGGGCGGCGGTGGCCTGCGGCATAGCCCCCTACACCTGTTTCCCGCTTTCTTGCCGGGAAAGCCAAATCGCCGCTCGGCCGGCATGCGGGCTTAACTGTCGCTGTAACCCCATCCCTTCCCGAAGTAACCCGTGGGAAAGGTTTTCAGGTCCGGTCTGAGGCGAGTGTTGGGGGTGAAAATTGGGGTTCATTGAACTATATTATGACCCGTTGGATCACAACTAGTGCAGGCGCTGGTTCCAATTGGCACGTTTGAGGAACGGGCTCTCAAGCTACTGGGCGAAGCCGGGTTGGAGAAGTTGCTCGAGTTCCTCGCCCGGTGGCCAAAAGCCGGTCGAGTTATTCCGGGTACCGGCGGGTTGCGCAAGCTACGGTTTGCTCGACCGGGTGCCGGCAAAAGTGGTGGCGTGAGGGTCATCTATTTTCATTGTAATGAGCACAAACCGATCCTGTTGCTGTTGATATACGCGAAAGCGAATCAGGAAAACCTGACTGACCGGCAGAAAACATGCCTCAGAAAATACGTCGACAGCATTATTGACGAGTTTGTTTAGGACGCCCGAAATGGACAAGAAGCTGTTCCAGGAACTTGACGCCAATCTAAAGGAGGCGGTGCAGGTAGCCAACGGCTCCAAAGTACCGAAATCGATCTACGTCGTATTGAGTCCGGCAGAGATAAAGCGCATACGTGCTAGCACCGGCATGTCTCAGGCAGTTTTTGCGCGGTCGTTTCAGTTGAGTCTGGATACCGTCAAGGGTTGGGAGCAGGGCAAGCGCAGACCTGACACGGCTGCTGTCAATTTCCTGCGAATGATCAAGGCCGATCCCGATTACGTGCGGCGTACCCTTTCTGCTTGAGGCTGGCACTGACGATGAGACTAAAGGCAGTAACTCGGTTTGACACCCAACACGGGCGGATGCTGTGAGACTTCGTCGACGCGATCCGAGCCTGAAGAAGGCGCTCGCCTATGAAAAGGACACCGGCGGACAATTCGGAAAGAACAACAAGAGCGGGCGGAGGTCTGTTCGTTGCCGAAAAGCCAACGTAAATCGTGGTTACCGCAAGTCGGTCAATCAGATACTGGCCGCCACCGCCCCGGATGAAGTTGACGACTGTGCCGCGGCGTTGAAGCGCAAGAAGTGGCGCAAGGTCCCTGAAAGCCGATTGCTTACACACCTTGATTACAAGTGGTCGGGTAGCGCGCGAACCAGAAACCACAAGAAGTACAGCGAGTCGCGCGCTCGAAAAATTGCACTTCTGAAGTTGAGGCACAAACACGGTAAGTCGATGTATTGCTACTACTAGAGCCACGTCTGTGACGTGGTCGAGCTCCTCGGCTGGCACCGTTCTGTCTTTTTCGCCATACACGTACTTTTGCTCGACGGGGTGCGATAACCTTGCCGGTGCGTTTTGCCGGAGAAAAGTCCTTTGCACACACTGAAAACTCCCGTTCTGCTTCTCAGCCTGTTCCTGCTCCCTGGCTGCGGTCAGTCTGCCGACGGCGAGAGCGACGCCGATCGGACGTACACGGGCCAGCCGTCACAAATCGGAAACTTTCGGGGCGAGTGGAAAGGCGTTGTCGTGAATGCGCGCCTGCTCCGGCCGGTCACGCTGACGCTCGACAACAATGACGGGTCGGTCAGCGGTACGCTCGTTCTCCACGACGTCGAAGGAACCCGTACCCGGCTCGGTGAGATCGACGTCGACATTCCCCTGGTCGGCGAATTCGATCCCGCGCTGGGCGTCGTGTCGGTCAGCACGGAATCAGGTAACCGGCTTGGCGAACTCGCGATCGAAGTGATGCTGGCGGACGACAACGCCCTGGTGGCAATGTTCCGTCTCGGCCGCCGCGGAACGAGGGGCTCCCGCGAGGCCAAAGGTGTGCTGGCTGCGAAACGCGATCGCGATGCACTGGTGCACCTGGTCGAGACCGCATCTGCGCTGCGCAACTGGCGGCCGCAGGCCGTGGACGGCAAGTGTCCCCGCGATCTTGCCGAGTGGCTCGACAACGCGCTGGAATTGAAAAGCTCGGGACGCCACGTAGCCGACGCCCTCCAGGCATTCGAAGACCCGGTCTTCGAAGAGGCGTTCGATGCACCGTATGAGACCGTTGGGGCCGATGCGCTCAAGAAGGGCTCCGGCCTGATACGGGGTGCGTGCCGGCCCGAGGATCGTCGCCTGGGTCAGCAGGCGGATCAGGTCTCGTTCATGGTGGCCGACGCGCGGATCTACCAGGATTATCACTTGCTGCGCCTCGAAACCGCTGCCGCCGAGCCATGGGTGGAAGACATTTCGGCGGCGCTGGCCGCCGACGTTGCACTCGGCAGCCGCCAGCTCGATCTGCTGGAGACGCGTTGGCGTGACTTCGGCCTGGCCCGGCTAGGCTATGAGCTGCGCTCGCTCGAGCCGCTGCTTGCGGCGCGCCGCGAAGTACTGCGCGAGCAAGACAAACGCGACCAGAAACTCGCCATGTACGACAACTACAGCGAACGGTTCGATCTCCTGGTTACGCTGGCGGGATCCGACGGCACGGAAGGCGCCCAGGAGAAACTCGATGCCTACCTGAAGCCCGCGGCCGAGATCTATGCCGCCGAGGCGATTCGGCCGGACGAGGCGCGTTTCATGCTGGCGTGGGCACACGGGATCAACAGCGGTGCAACGTGCCCGCTGTCGAAAGCCTCGCACTGCAAAAACATTGCGGAGGATTTCGAAGACCGTGCCGAGGCGCTGGCGGACAGCTTCGAGTCTGAACTCGAACAACTGGCCGATACGCGACTCGACAACAGGGACCGAAGCTTAGAGCAGCTGGCGGCGCAGGTAGTGTTTGCGGCCGAGATGCGCTCACGCTATGGCGACCTGCTGGCGGTGGGTGACCTCGAGGACGCATGGGAAGACGTGGTCGATGAGCGCCGAAACCTGCAGGACCGGCTTGACGAGACGTTGCTCGAGGAACTCGAAAGCCGCACGGCGACGACCGCGTTGATTGCATTCGAGTCCGAGTACTTCGCACCCGGAGACCTCGACGAGCGTGCAATGCGGGATATTGATGAACTGCTGAGGGAACGCCTGGCCACGGAGGCGCCGTTCCGCGACTTACCCGCGGGTGACTATCTGAACGCCGCCGTCAACGGAGAAACAGCGCGGCTCATGGCGCTGGACCGCGAATACATGCAGGGCTTGAAACCGCTGCTGGGACTGACGGCGCAGAGCCTGAGCATGATCATGCCGCAGGAGGTGCGTACGCTGCGGGCCGAGGTGGACAATCTCTCGGCCGTTCACGCGACGCTCGGCACGTTTCTGCTGGAGTACGGAACAACGTATCCGGATTGCCTCGGCGCAAACCCGGCAAGGTTCGAAGTGACGCGCAGCCAGTCCACGGTTACGCGCGACCGCTTCGGCTCCGAGATATCGCGCGTGCAGAACTGGACGACCAGGGACGAGTACGCGGTGCCGCAAAGGCTGGCTGCCACGTTCAACCAGGTGTGGCGCTCGGATTTTCGCACTGCTGATGCGCGCTTCATGGATGCCATGTTGAACGACTCGCGCTTGAGTACGCTGGTCAGAAGCACTCAGCGCGCGATGTCCGATCGGGCATGTGACTCGCCGGAGATGATGGCCCTGGAGCAGGGGTTGATTCGCTACTACCGCAATGTGAGTGCGCGGGTGGGGCGGTAGCGAGGGCGGATGCGGTGAGCACAAGCCGGCGCGAAAGGATGGCTTGAGTTTCAGGAGCTTGCGTGACGAGCCCGGCGGCTCCAGCGCCGCGTGTCAACGCACCCCGGATGTAGAGATCAGTACGTGATCTCCGGGCGCATACGTCACCGAAATTGCATCGGTACTCATATCGAGATTACTGAGCAAACCATCGATATTGTCGGTTCTGGCAATGATCGTGACCGGGTAGTCCTCGAGTTCCGCGTCTTCGATGATAAGCGTCTTGGACGTGTAGCGGCCCACCTCGTCGATCACGTCGCCGAGCGGCATATTCACGAACTCGAGCATCCCGTAATGCCATGCCAGCTTTCGCTCGAGCACTTCGGTGTCGACTTCGGCGACGGGCTCGATCGTGTCCGAGATCGTCACGTTGTAACCCTTGGCGAGTGTCTGTACAGGGCGGGCGTCAACGGAAGCCGACTCCGCCGCCGGCTCTGATCCGGCAATCAGGATGTCGGGCTCCCTGGAGACTTCGACCACGCCTTCGGTGACCGTCACCTCAGCCTTCTCTTCACGCACGTAAACGGTAAACGCCGTGCCGACGGCACGCACGGCACCCACGTCGGTAATCACGACGAAGGGTCGCGACGTATCGCGGGCAACCTCGAAGTGCGCCTCCCCCTCGTCCAGAAACACGTTGCGCTGCCGGTTGCTGTACTGAACGTTGAGACGAGTGTTTGTGTTCAGCATGATCGACGAGCCGTCAGGCAGCGAGACTTCCTGCTGTGCGCCGACGGCCGTCGAGTACTGAGCTTCGTAGCCCGAGTGGGGCAGGAACGACCAGCCCAGAGCCACGGCCATTGCCGTTACCGCTGCGGCTGCCGCAAACGGCAGGGCGTAACGGCGGATTCGGCTCCGCCGCGCGCGCCGTTTGGCCACCCAGGGGTCGCCCTCGACCACGGGATCACTGCGGAGTTGTTGCAGAAACTCCAGCGATTGCCACTCGAGCTTCGCAGCCGCAAACGCCTTGCGGTTGGCCTCGCTGTCCTCGAGCCAGCGTGCGAGTTGCTCATGCTCGGTCGGCGTCAGCTCATCGAGTCTCACGACCCAGCGTCGGGCGTGATCAGCCGCTGAAAACTCCGCAGTGTGTTCGAGTTCGGTCATGACAAACCTGGTGGACTTCGAAAAAGTACGCTTCGGGCAGGCTGCCCGACTACTCCTGGTCGAAAAAATCGCTCAATACGATTCCGTGTTTATCGCAATACTCCCCCAGCAGCTTCCACCCCAGCGCGGCGTAGTTCGACACGACGCTTTCGGAGAGCTGCATCTTCGCGGCGATCTCTTTGCAGCTTTCCCCCCAGATACGCCGCCGCACGAATGCTTCCTGGTAACGTTCCGGGAGCGCCGCAATGGCTGTGCTGAACGCGTCGAGTTTCTGCTGCATGAATGCCCGCTGCTCCGGCGAGCAAAGCTTCGGGTTTGATGCATGCTCGTCCATATCCGCTTGAGAGTCCGTCCAGGTGTTCTTGCGGCCGCGATAGAACATCGACGTGATCAGGTTGCGCGCCGTCGTGAACAGGAAACCCGTTGGGGATTCGACCGTTTTGCCGTTGTTCAGGTGAGTAATCGTGCGAACGAAAGTCTCCTGAACGACGTCCTCAGCGTGCGAGAACTCGCCGTTGGGGACAAGCCGCAAAACGTAGCCTTTCAGCGACTTTTCGTGCTTCCGGTACAGGGAGGCAGCAACGTCGTCGCTGTCCGCTGGCACCGCCGAGGTGACGCTCGTTGCGCATTTTGGCTGTTGTTTTTGCAAATCTGTGCCCTGGTTGCCGTAAGACGTCGAAAGACCCGGCACGTAGCGGGAGAGGTGAAACCGCTTCACGTATAGGTTTGTAGTGCTTGCCGCAATCGCCGGAGCAGCTTTGGCGGAGTGAGGCCGGCAGGCACTCTGAAAAACCCCCGAGTTTCCCGAAGGTTATCACCTGTTGAGTACTTTGAGCAGCCGGTCCGGATCACCCGGCGAGTCGTTTAGAATGGTGTAACTTTTCTGGTCTCCCAAGGTCATATAAAGGTATTTTAGGGTTGGACGTGCAATTTCAGTGAGATTTATCGATATGCAGCGTTTATAGCGTTAGAGGTACATAAAATGACCAAAGCAGCCGCCCACAACGGGCAAATGCCATCCAACGTCGCAGATCTGGGTGCCAGAAAAAGAAATATGCCGAATTCTGCCACCGTCGCCTCCTCTGATGCCGTGTCGGACGAAAGACTGGAGAACGAATACGGCTACTACTTCGGGCTGTCCTCAGCCAAGGACGTCGGCGATTTCAAGCGCCGGATTAGCAACATCGTAAAACAACTGGGTTTCAGCGACTTCGGTTTCGTACGCCTGGCGGACGTAGAGGGGTCGAGAGATCTGATCTCGATAGAGGACGGCTTGATCAACACCTACGACAAGTACGGACTGTACGAACACGATCTGGTCCTGCATCACGCGATCGAGCACACACAACCCATTTTTCGTTCGGTGGTCAACGAACACGTTTTCGAAGCCCCATTCGACTACGGTGAACACACACGCTGCATGCGCGAAGCCTATGAACTCAACAAACGCTACGACTACTACGATTTTTACAACGTCCCGATCCAGGCATGCAACGAGAACGGCAACGTTGTGTTGTCGGTGACGCGGAGAGGCCTGAGCCCCACCCAGCTGAAACGCCGGGTGAGGCAGTGTGTTTCGGATTTGCAGTTGCTGTGTGAGGCCATTGATTTCGTCTCGACGAACAAGTTCGCCGACCAGCTGCTGGAGCCGAATCGGAAGGATGGGCACGTCATCAAGATCAATCCCCGTCCGCTGATGGTGCTGGACATGCTGGCCAACAGCGATATGAACATCACTGAGGTCGCCAAAAAGATGGGCATCAACGTCGTTACGGCGAACCGGCATTTGCAGGCCGCGCGCAAGGCGTTTGGTGTCAGGACGAACCATGCGGCCATCAAGCAAGGCATTCTGAACAAACTCATCGAATACAAGTAGCGACGCCCGAATCGGCGCAACGCGGGTTCGGTTAACGAGCGAGAGGGCTTATGGCAGTCGATGTGTGTTTCCGTACCCGGCCAGGTATCGACTTGCTTTCCGAGATCGAGGAGAACGGTCCCTTCCCGGTGTACGCACGTCTGCGCCGCGACCATCCGGTTTGCCAGATCGAACCGCACGGCTTCTGGGTCGTCAGCTGCGTCGAGGACGTGCGCCAGGTTCTGGAGGATCACGAGACCTTCGCATCGTCGGTACTCGACGAACTCTACGAGTTCGACTCGCCCAATTCCAACGATCCCAAACCCGCCGAGCAGAAGAAAGAGCCTCCCCGACTGATCCTTTCGCAGGATCCTCCCGACCACGCCAAGTATCGCGATCTCGTCAAGAAGTTCTTTGTCGACAGCGCCACCAAGCGGCTGATACCGCTAATGCGCGATACGGCGCGCTCACTGCTCAAGAATTTCGACGACGCGACACCGGTCGATTTCGTGGACCATTTCGCCTATCCCTACGTCGGCGCAATCGTCAAGAGCATCATTGGCCTGGGCGACAGGCAGAGCATGGCGGAACTGCGCGAATGGGTCATGCTCGAAGAACGGGTGTCCCTCAAGCAGGCCGACGAGCGCTTCATCACTGCCTTCGAAGCCGCACTGGAAAGGCAGAATAGGCACTTTCTCGATGTCATAAACGAGCGGCGCCAGTCCCCTCAGGACGATCTGATCACGGAACTGGTCAACGCGGAGGTCGACGGCGAGAAGCTGTCGGACTCGGAAATCTGCGGGATGTTATGCCTGCTGGTTTCGGCGGGTTTCATGACCAGCGTACACATGCTCAGCCACGCGGTTCTTCTACTGTCGCAGAAACCCGAGCTGTACACACAGCTTCGCAACAAGCCGGAGCTCATTCCAGGCTTCGGCAAGGAGCTGCTGCGCTTCAGTCCGCCGGTCCTCGCAACGATTCGACGGACCACCCGCGCCGTCACGATTGGTGACATCGAGATACCCAAAGGCGAGACCGTCATACCGATCATGGCATCAGCCAACCGCGATCCGGATGCGTTCGAGAACCCCGATACCTTCGACCTGACGCGTAAGAGAGCCGGCCGGCATCTGACTTTCGGCTACGGCGTGCATACCTGCCTGGGTGCTGCCCTCGCGCGGCTCGAGCTGAACGTCTTTCTGGAAACGCTGCTTGAAGACAACCTGCGTTTCACCTGTCCATCCGATGACGGGATAACGCCAGTCCAGACGCTGTTCATCCACGGCTTTTCCAAGCTGCCCGTACACCTTTCCTAAACTTCTGCTTCGACCGGCTTTGGCCGGCTTTGACAATCCTTGGGGGATATCGATGCACGTACGTAGAAGCTTCAAAGATGTAATTCCGATGACGCTCGTGGCCACCCTGGTCCTGCTGTCGCCCGTCGGGTCCGCGGACGAAGGCGCGGAACACGTGCTGGACGAGGTCATCGTCACGGCACAAAAACGTGAGCAGTCTTTGCAGGATTCGATTGTTGCGATTGCCGTAATGAACGACAAACAGATCGAGGCGCAGCGCATCGGCGACCTCAAGGCACTGGAGGCCGGCGCAATCCCGTACCTGCGCGTTGTCCCGATGGGCAACACGCCATCGAACCTGATCGTCGGCATCCGCGGCAACGCGCCCAGCGACCCGACCGAAGTGACGCGTGAAATGTCGGTTGCGATGTATCTCGACGGCGTTTACGTTGCGCGCTCCCAGGCGTTGGGCCTGGACCTGATCGATCTCGAGCGCATCGAAGTGCTCAGGGGGCCGCAGGGCAGCCTGTTCGGGCGTAATGCCATTGGCGGTGCCGTCAGTCTGGTGTCGAAGAAGCCGAGCGGCGAGTTCGAGTTGCGGCAAAGTGTGGACTTCGGCCGCTTCAACGAACAGCGCTTCGTTACCCGCATCGATCTGCCGGAGATCGGGGGCGTCAGGGCAAAGCTCGACTACGTGCATTCCGAGCGCGACGGCTGGGTCGACAACACGGCCCCCGGGCAGGCGGACTACACCCAGTTCCGCAAGGACGGCGCACGGCTTGCGCTCAGCTGGCAGGCGAGCGAAAGCGTGGGCGTCGACTACAGCTTCGACACCTCCAACGCCAGCACGGCGCAGAACTACTTCCAGTTTTTTGCCGACAGGCTGGGTGTGTTCGGCGACGAGCCCGATCGTCAGACAGTCAGCCGTCTGCCCGCGACGCCCTTGCAGCCGACCCGCAGCAAACACTCGGGTCACCGGCTGAACGTCGGCTGGGAGATTTCCGAGAACCTGCGCTTCGCGTCGATCACGGGTTTCCGCGAACTCGAGGAAGACAGCAACAGTCATTACCTGGGGATACTCTATTTCAATGGTCTGAACGACTCGTCGTTCATGGACCAGGATCAGATTTCGCAGGAGTTTCAGCTCATCGGCACCGAGGAGCGGCTGGAATGGGCCGCCGGCCTCTACTACCTGCGGGAGGAGTTGTCCAAGTCTCAGCAGACCCGGTTCAACCTGGATATCTTCGGCGTGTTCGGCGGCCCGCCGCTTAGTCCGATCGATCCGCCAACCACCTTCGACGCGCTGGGCTCCGGCGCCGACATCCCGCCGCGCTTCGTCGATACCGAGGCCCGCTCGATGGCGGCGTACGCACAGGGAACGTGGACCCCGCCGGTGTTCGACGATGCTCTGCGTCTGACTCTGGGGCTTCGCTATACCGAGGACGAACGGGACTCGACCCGCTTCCAGCAAACCTTCACTGCAACCGATCAGGACTCGGACCATCTCGATACCACTGTGGCTGTCGAATACCTGTGGAACGACAGACTATCGACCTACGCAAAATGGAGCACGGGATACAAGGCAGGGGGCGTGAGCTCGCGGTCGATCAGCTTCGGGCCGTTCGAGGAGGAGACTGCAGAAACCCTCGAGCTGGGGCTCAAGTCGGAGTTCTGGGGACGCAGGGCGCGGATCAACGCTGCCGTATTCACGACCGACTACGAAGACCTGCAGCTCGACTTTCTCGATCCCGTCAACCCGACCATTCTCGAAACGATCAATGCGGACAGAAAAGTCGAAGTGGACGGCCTCGAAATCGACCTTACGATCACGCCGCTGGAAGGTCTCCTGATCGACGCGAGTTATTCTTACCTCGACGCCTTCATGCCGCTGCAGCCGAACCCGGTAGCCGGTGGTGTGTTACAGCAGTTCTACGTGCCGCTTGCGCCGAAACATGCCGGGGCGATGAACGTGGAATACCGCTTCCAGCCGCTGAGTTTCGGGACCCTGAGCGCAAACGTCGGCGTTACGTCGACGGATGACTTCTTCTACGGCCAGCTGGTCGGCGAGCAGCGCACCGACTCCTACACGCTGTGGAACGCGCGCCTGACGCTCGCGGACATTCGCGTCGGCGACGCGGGCACGCTCAAGCTCGCTCTCTGGGGCGACAACCTGACCGACGAAGAATACATTGTGTTTGCGTTTCCGATCGGCGACCCGGCCGTCTCGATCGGGCAGGCGTTTGGGGATCCTCGAACCTACGGAATCAGCGCCACTTACGCGTTCAGATAAGGCGGCAGGCGCAACGGGTTGGCACCCCACAGTCCTCTCCGGCGCCGGGCATGCGGCGCCGGGGCGGGGTGTCTATTCCGGATCGTCGAAATCGTTGAAGACGATGTCGCGCTCTTCGCAGTACGCGAGCAGGAGCTTCCAGCCGAGCGTGGCGTAGTTGGCCACGGCTTTCTCTGACAGCTGCATCGTGGCGGCAATTTCGCGGCAGCTTTCTCCCCACACGCGCCGGCGGATAAACGCTTCCTGATAGCGCTGCGGGAGCGCAGCGATCGCGACGCTGAAGGCGTCTAGCTTCTGCTGCAGCATGACCTTGTATTCCGGCGAGTAATCGTCTGCCGGCGACGAGTGTTCGTCCATGTCCGGGTGTGAATCGGTGCTGGTGTGTTTCCGGCCCCGGTAGAACATGGACACGGTAACGTTGCGAGCCGTCTTCCAGAGAAAGCCCTGGGGCGAGTCCAGCGGCTTGCCGTGCTTGAGATGCTGTATCGCACGCACGAAAGTTTCCTGGACGACGTCTTCAGCGTGCGCGAGTTCGTAACCGGGCACGAGCCGCTGGACGTAGTTCCTGAGTGATGTCCCGTATTCCGCAAACAGTGACGCAGCAGTATCGCAGCCGCTGGCCGGCATCTTCCCCACGCTCCCCCTTCGTCCATGACTATTGTCTGTGGTCGTTGGGGAGGGTAACAAAGCAGGTTGGAAATGACCACCGGCCGCGCGGGGCTCACTGTGCTGAAAGCATTCCATGGAGTTCCGGAACCAGCCTTTTTCGCCGGTCGTGATACGTGGCTATCGCCTCGCGAAGCTTCGCCCGGGTCTCGCGCGTGTTCTCACCCGTAAGAAGTTCACAGAAGACCTGGAGCTCGCTTGCCGCGTTGACAAAATGTCGGCACTCGAGCACACGCAGGTAGTACATTCGTTCGTTGGCGGCGTGCACGATCTCGAGGATATTCCGTTTGCCGGCACGTTCGACAACGGCGTAAAACAGCGCGCCAGTGTACGCCGCAAGAGTGGCGTTGCTGAGTTCGCGCTGCGTGAGCTTGTTTTTGATCCTGCGGAACACGGCTTGCGCCTTGCCGTTGTCGTCACTCGCAAAGTCGAGCGCCGACAAGACGATGGCGCGGTTGCAGTCGTAAAGATCGGTAATGGCGTTCTCGTCGGGGCGCCAGGCGAAGAAGTTCGTGGTGGCTCCCGGAATTGCCCAGCCCTCTGACGTTAGTCTGGTACAGGCCTGTTTTACGGGAGAGACGCCGATGCCGAGCCGGTGGGCAATGACTTCGACAGGAATCTGGCGGCCGGGCTGCAGCTCGTAGTCGCCGAGGCTGGCTTTCAGAACCTGGTAAGCACGCGTGTATTCGTTTGTCGTCGCCATAGCCGCGTCTTGAGCGAAGAAAAGCCGCCTGGATAAGGGTTTTGTAGAGTAAAGGAATGCTTCCGGGGCAGCGCCTACTCGATCGGGTAGGTCGCAGTGGAGACAGCGCGGCGGGTTACAGTGTCAAATTTCTGAAACACTACAGTTATTTTTATAGCATCGGTATTGGGGGTGCCGCTCAGGGCATTGAATGGGTTGTGCTGCCTGTCGTCTGCCAAACTGGTGCAACGGTGGGCATTCTTGCCCCCGATTTCTGGTGAATCGGCACTTATTGGGCTTTTGCGCTCAGTCGACTCGTCATAAATCAGGTAAATCAGGCTGAACCGGGAATCGGGGCTGCGACAGCCTCTCAGCCGGCTACTTTCGCCTTTGGGCTGTCTGCCTCGAGGGTTATAGAAAACGACAGTTTTGGGGGACGGGAAGCTTGATACTCAGGTTGAAAGAAATCTGTGTGCGAGTACGACTTTGCGGAGAGACCACCAGCAGCCTTTCGCGACCAGCGCGGTCCCGGTTGTCCCGACTGACAGCGGCACGTTTGACGACGATGAGGCCGACGGCGAAGCTACCGTCAACGGAAGTGCCAGCAACGGCGACGCGAGCAATGAAGACGAAGTTGCCGCGTCCCTGTACCGGGACCATGAGCAATCTCTCAGAACCTACGTGATCCGGTTTGTGCCCGGTTACGAGCCCTCGCACGCAGAGGATGTTGTCCAGGAGACTTTTGTCCGCACGATTGCGCACCTGAGAAACGGGAAGACCGTCGACTCGCCGAGGGGCTTTCTGTTCACGACGGCGCGCAACCTGATTACGTCGATGTTCTACCGTGGGCGGCAGCGCACGCACACGGATTCCCACGCCGACATGGATGAGTACGCGGTCAATGCAAACGCGTGCTCACCCGAATACAGGGCATTTATGCGGCAGAAACTCGACACGTTCAGCGCTGCCATAGCGACGCTTCCCGCACGCTATCAGGAAGCTTTTGTGCGAAGGCGCATCTGGGGGGAAAGCTGTAGAGAAATCTCGGCGAAGATGCAGCTTTCGGAAAGCGCCGTGTCGAACTACGCGGCGCTGGGGTGGAAAATGTTGGGTGAGTACTGCAAGGAGCGGGGGATTACTTTGGAAGATTTCCTCGAACAGGAATAGGCTGAGCGACCGTTCCGTCAACCACGTGTAGTTTGTCATGACCGGACCTGATAACTCTATTGATCCCTCCGTTGATCTTTCGCTGGCCGATGAGGCCAGGCGCTGGGTCGTGAGACTCGATGAGCTGACCCCCATCGAGCACAAGCGCCTCGAGCGCTGGCTCAAGGAGGATGAAACGAATCGTGAAGCGTTTGCCGACGCTCAGCGAGAATGGCAGTCGCTCGAGTTTCTGAAGCTGCTCCGTGGCAATTCGAAGGGTGACCCGTGGGTGGCCAAAAGACGTGTGCGGCGAAACAGGAACCGCCGGTATGCCTTGCCGCTTGCGGCGGCCGCGGCCGTCACGGCAATGGCCGTTGCGATCGGCTGGTCGTTGTTGCCGTCGCAGACGTATGAGGTCGAGTACTTCACGGCCGTTGGCGAGCAGGAGGAGGTTTCGCTGCCCGACGGTTCGTCGATCATTCTGAATACGAACACTCGTCTCAACGTTCAGTACAGCAACCGGGAACGTAACGTGTTTCTTGCTGAAGGCGAGGCGCACTTCGACGTGGCCCACGATACGTCGCGTCCGTTTGTGGTGTATACTGATGTGGGGGCAGTGCGCGCCGTTGGCACGGCGTTTACGGTGTACGTACACGACGAGCAGGCTGAAGTGACCGTGACCGAAGGTTTGGTCGAAGTGTCGAAGGCGCCTGAAAGCCTGATGGCGGCAATACCGTCGAGTGAACTGCCTGACAATCGTGCGGGTCCTGCCGTTCCCGTGCAAACGCTTGCCAGGGGGCACAACGCGACACTTTCAGAAACGATCGAAACGGTCGCCGTTGCCGAAGTCGACACCGAGGTGCTCGAACGCAAGCTTGCTTGGCAGTACGGCATGCTCGAATTTGTGAACACTCCGCTCGGTGATGTGATCGACGAAGTGGGTCGCTACACCTCCCGGAATCTCATCATCGAAGACCCGGAACTCGAAGACTACCCGGTCACGATCATTGCGAGAACAGACAATATCGATGGTTTACTCAGTAATCTCGATATCAGTACCGATGCAATTTCGGTTACATATCCGTCCAGTGGAGACGTGCGGATCTCGACATCAGGTCATTCGGCACACGTTCAGTAGGCATAAAACTTACATGCCAATTTCCGGCTGTTATCTTGTTAGCATTCAAAGGCTTGGGAAAGGAAAAACAGTTCACCAATCGATGTGACAAAGCGGATCGCTAGTGCGTTAACTCTTCCAACTGGCCTGTACTATTGTCTTGGAACGCCGAAGCGGTCGACTTACAAGATCGCCGCGACCTCGACATCGGTGAAGGCCCCACAAGAATGCTCGACCACGAAGATGGGGAGAAGAGGATGGGCGGAGAAGTAAGTTTGGGACTCGGCGGCTTACGGAGGTGGGAGTCCACCTCGTGTGGAGAGCAAGCCAAGAATTTTGGTCACGCGGGTTCAACAAAGCTTCTAAGCCTTGCGGTTTTGATGACTATACTCGGTTTGCTTTTTTCTTCTTCGCTGTACGCACAGATCGAGAGCGAGTTAGTCGAGTTCGACATTCCAGCGTCAACTCTGCCGCAAGCGCTCCGAACCTTTGCGAGACAGTCTAGACTTGAACTCGTTTTCGCAGAGCGCGGATACGACGATGTAAGAACTCAGCCCGTTATCGGTCCCTACCAAAGAGAGCGAGCCCTTGAAATGCTGCTCGCAGGTACGGGACTGCGCGTTAGTGTCGGTTCAGGTGATAGTGTAATCGTACAACGCGCTGATTCAATGGGAACAAGTACGGGGCTAGCGGTTGGTCAGCTCAATAAGGACGCGGTGCTGATGGCGCAGGCTGCGGTGGGTTCTACTCAAGATCCTCGTGACGTCTCTGGTGTTACGCAGCAGACGAGTCGATCAACGACAGCACGTAGTGGCACGACAGCACGCAGCGGCGCAGAAAACTCTCAGGTGCTTGAAGAGATTATTACAACGGGCTCACGGATTCGCGGTGCACAAAGCGCTTCCCCAATAATCGCTATTTCGAGACTCGATATAGACCAAGCCGGCTTCACCACTGTGGAAGATGTTGTCGAAAGCTTGCCGCAAAACTTCGGAGCGGGGGCTACTCTAGATGCGACAGTCCGTCAAAACCAAAGGCAGGCCGTGGGTGGTGGTGTACAGAACCTAGCCGGAGGTACCTCCGTAAACCTAAGAGGACTGGGCGCCAGTTCGACACTGGTTTTGGTAAACGGTCGCCGATTAAGTCCCGGAGGCAACGAAGCCGGATTTACAAACATTGCGTCGATTCCGTTAACGGCTGTTGAGCGCATCGATGTAATGACGGATGGTGCATCGGCAATCTACGGGTCTGACGCGATCGCCGGAGTAATAAATTTTGTCATGCGTAGCGACTACGATGGAGCCGAAACACGACTGCGCTACGGTAGCGATGTTCGAGGCGGTACAGCAAACGTTCAGCTTGGGCAAGTATTTGGGAAATCCTGGAACAGCGGCAATGTCTTACTATCCTACGAGTACTATGATAGCGACGCTCTTGCGGCGTCTTCGCGTGAGTTTACAGCTAGTACAGATCTGAGCCCGTTTGGCGGGACGGATAACCGACGGCCGGGCGGGAACCCAGCTAATATCGTTGCTGGCGGTCAGATTTTTGCTATTCCAGGTGGGCAGGACGGTACTTCGCTGACCGCCTCGGATTTCGATTCTACGACGCCGCCAAATCTTTACAACAGTAGGGAGTTTGCCGATCAGATACCTAACGTCGAGCGCAATAGCGCTTCTTTATACGTAACGCAGAACGTTGGGTCGTTCGAGCTGTTTGGGCAACTAAGGGCTTCGCAGGAAGATAACTCAATACGTGTACCGCTGTTGGCTACGATCGACATCCCTGTAACGCAGGATAGCCCATTTTTTGTTGACCCAACCGGCACCGGCTTGACCGAGGTTACGGTGGAAACGTACTCGCTATTGGAGGATTTTGGACCGCGAGAAATATTCGGGGAGATTGAATCGTTGGGTGCGACCACCGGTGCTCGCATTGACTTGGGCGGAGATTGGTCTGTGGAGTTAGTTGGCAATTGGTCTAGAGAAGAGGCGATCAGACATTCCGCCAACGTAGTTGACACTGACGCAGTATTGGCCGCAGCGAACAGCCCAAACCCCGATACAGCATTTAATCCGTTTGGGGCTGGCTCAAATACTAACCCTGCCTTGCTCTCGTCTCTGGTCAATCGCGCAAAGGTATTCGACGACTCATCCGAGAATGAGCTATGGTCCGTCAGCCTTAATGCCGACGGAGCCATATTCGAGGCTCCAGGCGGTGCCGTTAAGCTCGCCGCTGGCGTTGACTTCCGAAACGAGTCTCTATTCACCGTTGCTGCCGATCAACTGGATACGGCAGAGATCAGCAGAGATGTATTCGCTGCCTATGGCGAAGTGTTTTTCCCGATAATAGGGAAGGCGAATTCTCGTACCGGTCTCCGGCGGCTCGAACTCTCACTTGCAGCTCGCTTTGAGGAATACAGCGACTTCGGTAATACCACCAACCCGAAACTCGGTCTGCTATGGTCACCCGCCGAATCGTTCACGGTCCGCGGTACAGTAGGTACATCCTATAGGGCTCCGGCACTGCGTGACCTGGACGCATCGGTTAGACCGGGAAACAGTAGCCAATACTTCTCGGACTTCTTCGCTAGTGTTTTGGGTTTGGCACCGTTCCCATTCCTCGTACGTACTGGTGCTAACGAAGATCTACAGCCCGAGGAGGCAATCACCTGGACTACCGGTTTTCAGTGGCGCCCAGCGGGCATCCAAGGTTTGTCGCTTGACGTTACCTACTTCAATATCGATTTCGAAGATCGTATCGGGAATCCAATACGCAACATTTTTGCAGCGATTTCTGATCCGAGCTTCGTAAGCCTGGTCAATACGGATCCGACGATTGACGAGATTCGGGCTGTTGTCGAAAGCCCTATATACGATCCAAACGGAATTTTTGGCCCTTTTCCTGCCGCCGATCTCGTTTCCGGAGCATTGCCAGTCGGCGCTATTGTAGATGCACGAAGAACGAACAGTGCTCGATTGCAGGTGACAGGCGCAGAGCTGCAGGTTTCTTATGACTTTGAGACAAGCGCCGGTGCCTTTGGTCTCAGTCTCAATAGCAGCTACATGTTTGACTTCGAGCGAAAGATTGTTCCAGGGGACCCACTAGTCGAGGAAGTTGATAGTCTCGGGCGCCCAGTGGATCTACGTGCGCGAGGTGCTGTAACCTGGAGTCGAGGCGGTTGGATGGTGTCCGGTTTTGTTAACTATACGGACGGCTACACTGACATATTTAGCGATCCTCAGCGAACTATTGATTCCTGGACAACGGTAGACTTCACGGTTGCCTACAATGTTGGCGAGGGTAACGGTTTCCTTAGTGATACTCGCCTAGCTTTGACCACCCAAAACCTGTTCAACGAAGATCCACCGTTCGTCGATACCGTTGGTGGCGTCGGCTACGATGCGACCAATGCCAACCCGCTGGGGCAGTTTTTCTCTCTGCAGCTTACGAAGGACTGGTAAGTGTCACGCGAGCCGCTGAGCAGCGGGCTCGCGCTGCTGCTCGTTCTGGTGGCCGCATGTGTTACGCCAGCCTGTCTGGCGACGTCGAATGGTACGGATGTCTATCAGGAACACAGCGCGGGGCGAGCTGATGCCCCGGTGCGGTCATCTGCAACATCAGTGACGCATAAGTTGCCTTCGCGGACGGTCTTATTCGAAACCGATGAAGGCACATGGATGAGCGTTGACGTTTCGCCAGACGGCAAGACCGTCGTTTTTGACTTGCTGGGCGATATTTATCTGATGCCGGCCGAGGGCGGCGAGGCCATCCCACTCACAATAGGCGACGCATGGGACCAAGGTCCGCGATTCTCGCCGGATGGCAGCCACGTCTTTTTTGTGAGCGACCGGATTGGGTATAAGAATCTGTGGAGAATCTCGCTCGCCGACCGGTCGCCGGAGCAAATAACTCACCTTGACCGAAATATACTGGGCGCCGTCAATTGGTCGTTTGACGGTAGCAGCCTGCTAGTTGGAATCGCCGGTATAGACTTTACTCCTACCGCGGAGGTGCTGCTACACAGCATAGATCCGTCTTCAGGAGCAATAATGCCGGTTGAGCCATGGACCGGGCCTATGTTCCATACCAAAACTGGTCGGATTCAGATGACAAGGCCTCAAAAGAAGGTTTTTTCAGGAGCAGGCGGAGCAGCCTTTGGCAGCGTGTTTTTCTCCGAGAACCATTTCGATGGCGCGGCCAACGGAGGAAGCCACATACGCAGCCGGATCTACGAGTTTGATCTAGAAACGAAAACCAGAAACAGCCTCACTCCGGAAGACGCTGAGTTCAGCGAGTTTAAGCCGCAATTGTCTCATGATGGCAGCCTTGTCGCGTACTACCGCCAGTACGACGATCGTCGAACGGAACTGAGGTTATTGGATAGGAGGTCCAAGCAGGATCGAGTCGTTACCATTCTTGATGATGCAGAAGACGCATCGCACACGCAAACTGATGATTCACGACCCAACTACTCATTCACACCGGATGACGGTGCCTTGGTGTTCTGGCACGCGGGGAAGATCAGGCGCGTCAAACTGACCGACGGACTATCTGAAGTTGTACCATTTCGCGTAAATGTTGAACGAGAAGTCGCTGCGCGTGCCCAGCCGTCGGGCCACATTTTTCGCGTTGTAGAGCATGCCAAGACCGTCCGCTGGCCCAACCTGTCTCGCGATGGAAGGACGCTGGTGTTTTCGGCAGTCGGATATATTTGGGTCATGGACGTATTGAGTGGAGAAACTCGGCGTCTCACAGAGTCCAGTGACTTCGAATTCATGCCGTCGATATCTCCTGACGGGTCTTCCGTCGCGTACGTTAGTTTTCCGTCGTCTTGGGATGACTACAGCCAAAACCCATTCGAACTTGTATCTGGCCGCCTTCTTGTGATGGATATAGAGCAGCGGCAGCCTCGTGAATTGCTGTTCGAACCGGGCTCGCGCTTTCTGCTTCCTGCATGGTCTGCAGACGGTACGAAGATTGCGGTCATCCGAGAGTCTATCGCAGGCAATAGTTTACAGAGAACGTTCGGCTGGACCACTGTATCGAACGGCGCGTTCAAGGCGGTCCTATCTCCGTCGGCGCGCTACACAAACCCGGCTAGCCTGTTTCACTATGCACGTAGCGTGCGCTTCGATAGCAAAGGCGAGAGCATGTTGTTGAGTTATCCGGTCAGTCCGGATAAGACAATTCTGACGTCGGTCGATTTGGATGGCGCCAGTGTTCGAACGCTCGCAATCGGCGCCTCGGATGTAGGCGGCATTGCGGCATCACCCGACCTAACGAAACTGATTCTGACGCGCCGTGATGGCACTCTTTGGCTGGCCCCATTCGCAGAGGAACTAGAACCGAGGGCTGTGTCGACATTGACCCCAGAGGCAGAGAAGCTAAGCGAGAATGGCGGATACTTTGCCGACTGGTACGACGATCAAAACATAAGCTACGGCTTCGGCGCTACAGTCTATCGCTATGATATGAATTCAAGCGAAATGCGTTCACACGATGTCAGCGTACCGATTACCCGCCCAGTCCCGAGGAGGCCTACAGCCTACACAGGCGCACGCCTGATTACTCTTTCCGGTAACGGTCAGTCAGGAGAGGTTATCGAAAACGGGGTTCTCGTGGTCGAACAGGGGCGAATAAAGGCTGTTGGTTCAGAATACTCGGTCGACGTACCCGAGGATGCCGTCGTTGTGGATGTTGCCGGCAAGACAATCGTCCCCGGATTCATCGACACGCACTATCACGCCATACACGGTCATCCGTCGTACCACCTACCAAGCCGGTTTTATAGTGAGACCACGGCGATTGAGTATGGCGTGACCACAGCGTGGAATCCCGGTACTAAGGCAGACGATGGTGCTGCTGCCCATGTTGATCTTCAGGCCGCAGGCCGGGTAATAGGACCACGATGGTCTTATGCGTCGTTCATAGTTGGGCATCCATATCAATTGCTCACGAGTCATGAAGCTGCATCGGCGAATGTGGAGCGATTCAGGGATCTGGGCGTAACCGTGATGAAAGAGTACAAGGCCCGTACTCGAAGTCAGCAACGGTGGCTATCGGCCGCCGCTCGACAGCACAACTTAGGAATTGTGTCTCACATAGCTAGGTTCGACGCGATGATGACGAGAATTGTAGACGGATACACTGGGGGTGATCATCAGTTCATACCCATTCCTTACTATGAGGACGTACACCAGCTGCTTGTGCAATCTGGCTACGTATGGACTCCAGACATATACACCACGGTGGGAACGTTGAGTTCTTTTGGGGCGCGTGGCATTTACTACGAGTCGACGTCATACTTCTGTCGGGCTCTAAATCAGGGGCAAGAGAGCGGCCAACTTGGTGATCTCAAGATTCCGGAAAGATGTAGGAGTGCCAGTGCTAACGTCCTGTCCGTAGCATTCGGAGATCATCGCATCGGTCGAGTTTCAAGGCAGGCGGCGTCTTCTGCAGACCGAGGCGTTCGCGTCGGGATTAGTGGCCACGAAATACCGGCCAACAACCTTCACATCGGTATGTGGGCCTTGTGGAAGGGTGGTATGCCAATAGTCGATGTGCTTAAGGCTGTTTCTCTAGTAAACGCAGAGAAACTCGGTCTGAAGGCAGAAATCGGATCGCTGGAAGCCGGAAAAGTAGCGGACTTTCTGATACTCGACGCCAACCCGCTTGACAATGTTCTCAACACACTGTCGCTGCGCTACACGGTACAAGGTGGCCTGATCTACGATGCGGAAACCGTTAAGCTGATAACTCCTCAGGACTTTGGCGGCTCTTTGTCTGCTGATACCGCAGCAAACGACGGCGACGACGTAACATCTAAAAGAGCAGAGCAGGGCCTCGATTTGGACAACGTGAGCGAACGACTGTAGAGGAGCAATTTGGCGTTGTGCTCTGTTAGCTGGTTTCAACAAGTTGTATCTGCCTGTAACTCTTGTGTTACCCCCTCCCGCCGATCTAAATGACAGTGCTACAGCGCGGCCCAGGCATCGATGTCGCTTAGGCGTTTGTAGCGGTCGAGCCAAGCAGCTGCGGCTGCTGGCGCGTGTCGACGTCGAACAGAGTTTCCGGTCGAGTTTGCTTTAGGTGCTGAGGCTGACCGACGCAAGGTTTGCCGCTGTGCTTTGCGCGAATAGCTTCTTCTGAGGCGGCAGCCTTTTTGGCTCTTGGGAGCGTCTCTTCAATGCTGCGCGTTTCGGCTAGGCGTGGCTAACGGTGCTGCCCGTTAGCCGTGTTACAACTCTACTCGGTAATCATCAATCCAGATCGGGAACCGCTCCCAGGATGCTTCCGGTGCCTTAATTTCGCCCGTATGCATCAAGGCAGTTCCTCTGTTTATGGCTCGTACGATCTGCTGATGCCTGACGGTAATAGGGCGCGTAATGCCGGCATTCACAATAGATATTGTTGGAGTCGCCAGGCCTCATTCCGTAATTTGGGTCAGATAGCTCAGTTCTGCCTGTGAGTACATAGAAAAGATTCTTTTGACCAAAAGTCGCCGGCGGCAGTAATTTTCTCTCCGCCACATGGTGTGGTGATTCAAAACTCCCAACTAGCAATGGAGAATGTCATGAATGAAGTACTGTTGGATCTCGGCACGGTTTCTGACGAGACAAAAGGTGGTGTCGGCAGTCTTTTTGAAGTCTGCACCGGCGACTTCGACCATCAGGTCCTGATTACCGACCCGAATCAGTGCCAGTAATAAGCTAGGCAATTAGCATCGTGTAACTTGTGCGGATACATCTAGAAGGCCGTCTTGGATGATGGAGCAGGCAAGTGTCACTTCCGAGTACAACTGTCACTGAGCTGCAAACAGGGCTGCCCGATACTTCCTCACCTGCGATGCGCCGATTGTTACTTGATAATCGGTAACGTGGCTGCGCAGCCAGACGGTTGCGCAGCCACACATGCAACCAGCAGTGGAGAATGTCATGAGTGAAGCAGCTCTGTTAGACCTCGGCACAGTTTCTGACGAGACAAAAGGTGGCCCCGGCTACGATTTTGAGGTCTGCACCGGCCAATTTATCCATCAGTATATGATCCTCGACCCGGGTTGGTGCCCCCTGTGGAGGCTGAGTAGTTAGCACTAGTAGCCTGTGTGGATGTATCTAGAAGGTCGTCCTGGGCGACGGAGCAGACAAGTGTTACCACCAAATACACCTGTCACTGAACCGAAGACAAGGCGGCTCAATACTTCTACACCTGCAATGTGGCTGATCGTCTTTGATGGTCAGTAACGCGGCTGCACAGCCATCGATTCAATGGCTGCTGTTGGCCAATGCCAGCAGACAGCGATCAGGACGTTGTCGGATCAGCTTCGCGACCGGGGCCAAGCAATTGGTAATGGGGTGGGTGCCTGGTTTCGCGTGCGAAGTATTGATGAGCATATCGCGGAGATGCTTGCGCTAGATTGTATCGTCTTGAATATGTAGTGAACCACTTCTATTGGAGTACGGGATGATCAACTTGTTTCTTCTGACCATAGGCTCAGTTTCTGGGAGTACCCGAGGGGGTGTAGGCGATAAGTTCGAATGCGCTAGTGGGATGTTTCTTCATCAGATGGAATGTTGTCCTGTAGATTTTCGCTAATGTCTGTCTCGACCCTACGATTGGCGAAAGCTAACCCGTAGTCGCGAGACTGAAAGGAGCAACGTGCGCCCTTGTTTGCTCACCTCGCCTCCTTGAGAGTCGCGAGCACAATTGGAGGCCATACCGGTTTTAGCTACGGAAGACTCGACCGATGCAAATTCCAGCTTTTGAATTCAGTGCATGCCCGGTGACCGCTTGGTCGTGGCTATTGGGCTGACCTTACGATGCTATATCAAGCGGGCAGCATGCCATTATCAATGAATTCAAGCGATTTGTTCTGCGGGTTTGTAAGTGTTGTCAATAGCTGCGGCTGCACTTAGGCAAGAAGGGTGTAGCGAGTTGACCGTAAAGAACTTAGCTGACACGAATTCAAGACTAAGGGTGAGTCGACAATGTACAGGTACGTAGTTTTCAACTGGGATGCCAAGGATGTCGACCAGACGGCATCTGCTCGACGATTAACTGGGCTTCTTATCTCGGCATCTAGTAATTTGCAGCGTGTCATAGATAAGCCCGGTCTGCGGGTTTTCGATGCGCCACATCCAAGAGGGGCATTTCACTCCTACACTATCGCTGGAGGCGCAGGGGTGGTTCTGGGCAAAGTGTTTAAGAACGACGTCAGTGGCACCGGTCCTACGGTAAACCCAGAGTTCGACGACTACCATTCTAAGCGAGTACTCAAGTCGAAAGGTAAGTACCTTGTCGAGAATTACTGGGGACACTATGTAGCCGTTCTACGACCGTCAGGCAGTGAGAAGTGTTATGTGCTAAGAGACCCGACGGGCGGCATGCAGTGCTATATGATGAGGTCAGCTGGTGTCAGCATCTTCGTGTCCGACATTGAAGATTGTGTACGACTTAATCTCGCACCCTTTTCCATCGACTGGGACCACCTAACGGCCTTTTTTCAGCATACTCGACTCGTTACCCAAACGACAGGATTTAAGGAAGTAACTAGGCTCTACGGTGGTGAATGCCTTGTGACAAAGCGCGGAATTGTAGAAGAGCGCTCATTCTACTGGGACCCAGTTGATATATGCGAAAGAAATACTATCGAGGACCACGATACAGCTCGGGCTGCGCTCGGGGCAGTAGTAAGGCACTGCGTTGCTGCCTGGGCATCGAGTTACGACAGTGCCGTGCATGAGCTGTCGGGCGGTCTGGACTCGTCTATCGTTGCAGCTTGCTTGGGAGGTAAGGGCATATCTACGGACCTAGTTTGCTTCAACTATCATACTGAGATATCCGAGGGTGATGAACGGCCTTACGCCAGAGCGGTAGCACTACATAGCGATTGTGAGCTCGCAGAAAGAGAAGTTCGTGTTTCAGAGAGGACTCTGAAGGAACTCCTTAGCCCGACAAGGTATGCGACTCCGGCGATGCAGAGATTCGAATCACCGCTGGAAGCTGCCAAGCAGCAACTCGTAACCGACCGGCGCGCGGGGGCTGTATTTAGTGGACACGGTGGCGACCAGTTATTTCAGGAAGAAAGGAGCCCACTTATTGCAGCCGAATACGCGTTTCGGCATGGCCTTAGACCGAAGCTCTGTGAAGTGATTCGAGATACTAGCAAGCTAACGTCCCGTTCCGTGTGGTCCGTGGTTCGGAACGTGGTGGGATATGGTTTGCTTCGACGTAACTACGATCCGTATACCGACTACGCGACAGTCCGCGCGGTGCTAAGCAACGACACGCGTGAGTCTTTTTGTCACGAGTCGTACAAACACCCGTGGGTCAAGAATGCTTCCATGCTTCCTGCGAGTAAGGTGCGCCATATACTGAATGTTGTAGACTGCCAGCCATTCCACCAAGTGCCGTGCTCCTATGCTGAGCAAGTTCACCCACTCATTTCCCAGCCGGTGATTGAACTTTGCTTGCAGATTCCCACGTACGTGCTTACCTATGGTGGTATGACACGGCAATTAATACGCGACGCCTTTGAAGCGGATGTGCCAGCAACCATACTGCAGCGCCGAACAAAGGGTAACACAACGAGTTACTATGGTCGGCTTCTAGCTGAGAATGCAACATTTCTTAGAAGCTTTTTGCTTGATGGTATGTTGGTTCAAAAGGGCATGTTGGACCGGGTTGTGCTCGAGAGGCTCCTCTCGGACCGTGAACTAATACTAGGCAGAGACATTGTTTCGATCATGTGCAGCGTTGCGGCAGAAAAGTGGTTAAGTAACTGGGGGGATGTGCATCAGCGGACGGCGGCGTGACATGAAGCGAAAATCAGGAAAACACCCACGTGATGAAAGAGGTGTTCAATCAGATTGGCTCTATGCCTTCAAGCTACTCTTCACTGAGCTTCGGGGGCGCTTAGGTGGTCTGTTTGGTTTAGCGCTTCTGGTCGTAGTCTTTTCGTCTATTCTAGCCGCTCTATCGCCGGTCCTGCTCAAGTTGATTGTAGACGCTCTGACGGACCCTGCCGCTTCGACGGGCGTCTATCTTTCAGTGGGTGCTCTCGTGTTGGTCTACGCCGGCAGTCATTGGCTAGGTCGGGCGTTGGGAGAGCTTCGTTCTCTGATTGTTGGTCGAGCGGATCAACGCTTACACCGGCGGCTCAGTTCTCGTCTCTTCAAGCACGTCATGAGCTTGCCTCTCCGGTTTCATCTGAATCGAAAGGCAGGGGCTCTAAGCCAAACACTTGCCAACGGTCTCAACGGTTATCGCCTGGTAGTGCAGCACCTTGTGTTGACTGTATTACCCGTAATACTCGAGCTTCTGACGATGAGCGCTGTATTGCTGGTATTGGGTCAGCCGGTGTTCCTCGGCATCATACTGACAACTCTGATTTGCTATGCAGTCGTGTTTGCACTGGGCGCTGTTCTAGTTACGCGCCCATCTCGCGAGATATCTACGGCTCATATAGACGCGACTGCGTTAATGACCGACAGCATCGTCAACTACGAAACCATCAAATCGTTTTGTGCAGAGTCCCATGCGCACGAGCGCATGGATAGTGCATTCGCGCGGACGGAGTCTCATTGGAAAAAATTCTTCTCGAGCAAAGCAATTAACGGCGTGCTGGTAGGCACGGTATTTGCTGCTTCTCTTGGCTTATCAGTATTCGTCGCAGTAAGAGAAGTTCAGCAGGGGCGGATGGGGCTGGGTGATTTTGTTTTGGTGAACGCGTACATGCTGCAAATATTTCGCCCAATGGAGATGCTAGGTTTTGCTTTCCGAGATGTTGCGCAGGGTGTTGCGTTTATCGAAAAGATGGTCGAACTGTTCAAGCAAGAACCGGAATCTAGTGCCTATAGTGACGACGAGTCGATTCCCCAAGGTCCAGGAGATCTGGTTTTTGACCATGTTTGCTTTTCGTACGACAAGCAGAACCCGGTCTTACGGGGGGTGAGTTTCCGGATTCCGGCAGGGAAGACAGCGGCTTTAGTTGGGGCCAGCGGATCGGGAAAATCTTCACTAATTCGGCTGTTGGTCCGTTTTTGGGAGCCAGAAAGCGGGCGCATTTTGCTTGATGGGAGTCCGATCTCGGAGATGGCCGTAGGAAGCTTGAGAGAAGCTATTGCAATTGTACCCCAGGACACTGTGTTGTTTAACGACACGATTGGGTACAACATCTCAATAGCCCATCCGGATAGCTCTAAGGAAGATATTCAGGCAGCGGCGAAGCTGGCCCAGATCCATGATTTCATTGCCGCTAGACCTGAAGGCTACGAGGCGGTAGTTGGTGAGCGGGGGCTCAAATTATCTGGTGGTGAGAAGCAGCGTATCGCTATTGCGCGCGCAGCTCTTAAGAAGCCAAAAGTTTTCGTATTTGATGAAGCTACTTCTTCGCTAGACTCAAAGACTGAACAAAGGATTCTTCAGAATATCGAAAGTGTTTCAAGGGGCACGACAACACTAATCGTTGCGCATCGACTTTCGACGATAGTCGGAGCAGATGAAATACTTGTGCTCGACAAGGGCAAGATTGTGGAACGGGGTACTCACGAAGATCTTCTATATCTTGGGGGTGTCTATCATGAGATGTGGAAGGTGCAGCAGCATGCTCAGGAAGACGAAAAGTCGCCTAAATCGGGCAATGGCCTCCCGCCTCGACGAAGCGGTTCACCGGCTCTTTAAGACGCGTTATGGGGCTCCTCGCACTTAAGTCTCGTAGATCGACACGATATGTAATGGCATTTTGTCGCGCAGGCCCTCTCACGCAGACAAATTGTTCGAGTCACGCGTTTTCGACGCACGATCTCTATAAACTAATTTCTTCTGGAATTCGTACGAAGTTGAACTTAAGGATGGGGCTTGAATTATTGCCCTGATATCCCGGTGCCGTTGTATTGATCAAAATTTGGATATGATGTCCTTTGCCCGTGAGCAGCGATAAAATTTTCTAGTAAATGGTAGCGAGTGTAGCGCTATGATGCCTGACGCGAGACTGTATCGTGCAGCTGCGGCCCTAACCCTCTTCATGTTTTCCGCTGTGGCTTACTCCGATAATTCTGGGCCTATTGGCCAGGCGCAGACGACGCCCGAAGTAAACTATCGAAAGTATTGTGCACTATGTCATGGTGAAGACCGCGAAGGCTACGCCAACGATCATGCACCTTCGCTTCGGTCACTGTCCCTGATGACATCTGGAGCTCGGGAAGTACTCTTCGCGACTGCGTACGGCAGGTTCGGCACGCCGATGGCTGGCTATTTGGATGAGCTTGGTGGGCCGATGACGTTCCGGGAGATAGTCGAACTTACTATGTGGCTACGAGATCAAGTGGGAGCAGATCCGTACAAGCTTAGTCCTGATGCAGTCACAGGTGACATCAATATTGGTAGGGATATTTACGCCGAGAACTGTTCTTCATGTCATGGTGACCGCGGACAAGGCGGCACCGGAACGGCGCTCGGCAACCAGGCGATGCTGTCGTTAACTTCAGACGCCTTTCTCAAGTATGCGATCGTGAATGGACGAGACGGGACCGAGATGCCGGCATTTGGTGACGTGTTGTCAGAGGACGAGATCAATGGCGTAACGGCGTTCCTTCGCAGCCGATCTACAGGATGGGCGATCGAGAAACCGATTCTTCGATCACCGCCACAAGTAGGTGACTACGTGATTAATCCCGAATCGCCCAGAGCAAGCTTTGAGCTAAAAGATGATCTCTACGTAACGTCAGCTGACCTGTTAGAGGCACTACGTAGCAAGAAGCGTCTAATTCTGCTTGACACACGTTCGACGTCTCAGTGGCAGGTGTACAACATCGAGGGATCTGTACCAATCCCATACTATTCGGAGTACAGCGATCTTGGAGCGTTTCTTGAAGATCTACCGAATGACGGTACCATGATTGTGACCTACTGTGCGTGTCCAAGGGCTGCGGCCGAGCGTGTTAATTCTATGATCCAGGACTTAGGATTTACCAATACCGCCGTGCTGTGGGAAGGTATACGGGGATGGGTGTCGCTCGGGTACCCGGTTTTTCGAGGCGAAAGCGGTGGTGAGGTGAATACGGCGGCAATGGAGCCGGGCCGCTTCGCCGAAGGTAGCAGTCGGTGATCAACATGACTTTTCCTCATCGGTGATCGCCGTCCGTAGTTTAACGCTCCCCAACCGCTCCACCTCCTTCTCAACCTCCCCAACCACATCCGCAGCCGAGTAGCCAAGCGCGCGACTGAGTTTCAACACCATCTCGAGGCTGGGTCCGCGCTTCTCCGTTTCCAGGAGGCTGAGTGTGCTGGGGTGACAATCGGCTTTCTCGGCCAGCTGCTCGTGCGTTAGCCCGGATTTTCTTCTGAGCCACCAGAGTATGGTTGCAAAGGGCGCTGTCGAGGGTTGCTTGGCCACACGCAGAGACTACGTGCTTGAGACTATTGTCTGTACAGACAATAGTC